>ERZ507488.1044-NODE-1044-length-1118-cov-3.12982_pt1 | contig 1118 bp, 1 predicted proteins | sample MGYA00513610_ERZ507488 | MGnify/ENA metagenome assembly ERZ507488 | reverse complement strand
TGGAAGATACAATCTTCCGGCGGCATGATAAAGAGATTTTCCAAGAGCCGGCGCGTTCCCGAAGCAGAAAACGCCCCTCAATACGCCATTGCAACAGAACATGTTCCCTTATGAAACGGCAACGGGACGCTGGAAATCTCGACAACTTTCTGCTTTCAGGGTATTTTGCCTTCAGATTTCCCATTCTGGCAGAGGCCTTTTCCGTTTTCACTTTCGAACTTCGTGATTCCAGAACCTTTTCAGGTCGTTTTTCATGCAGAAATACATTGACTTCCATACCTGCCCCCCCGTCCCGCTGGTCGTCGCCCATCGCGGCGCGCGCGGACATGCCCCGGAAAACACGCTTACGGCGGCCGCCCTCGGCTATGCCGTTCAGGCCGATCTCTGGGAACTCGACGCCAACTATACCAAAGACGGCAAACTGGTGGTGATGCACGACGACACCCTCGTCCGTACCACCGACGTGGAAACGGCCTTCCCCGGCCGCCCCTCCTACCGCGTATGCGATTTCACGCTGGACGAGATCAAGAGCCTCGACGCCGGATCATGGTACGCCGGGCGCGATCAGTTCGGCAGCGTCGCCGCCGGGGAGATCGACGCCGACACGCTGAAAAGCTTTGACGGCCTGACCGTCCCCACCCTTGAGGAGGCCCTTGCCTTCACCAAGGACAACGGCTGGTACGTCAACGTCGAGATCAAGAACCATTCGCACCTCATCGGTCACGAAACCGTAACAAAGGACGTGTTAGACCTCATCCGCCGCCTCGATATGGTGGAACAAGTCATCATTTCCTCGTTCCAGCACCGTTATCTGGAAGAATGCCGCGTCCTGTGCCCCGAAAGGGCCACCGGCGCGCTGGTCGAACACATACGCCCCAGAGATCCGGCAGCCCTGTGCCGCCGGCTCCAGGTCAACGCCTACCACCCGGATCAGCGTATCCTCGCGCCCGGCGACCTTGCCGCGCTGCGCGATGCCGGATTCGCCGTCAACGTGTGGACCGTCAACGACATGAGCGAAGCCAAACGCCTCGTTGCCGAAGGCGCGACCGGCATCATTACCGATTTTCCCGCCGCCTGCCGCAAGGCGCTCGGAGAATGACGCACTGAAGGAGGGAGGA
>ERZ507488.282-NODE-282-length-2469-cov-2.00497_pt1 | contig 2469 bp, 2 predicted proteins | sample MGYA00513610_ERZ507488 | MGnify/ENA metagenome assembly ERZ507488 | reverse complement strand
TGCTTCAGCCCGACTACAACGGCGCGACGGGTCTATTGGCTCCCCTGCGCGAAAGCTATCTTAAGATGGGCGGCCAGCTCATCTTGTGCTGCAAGGTCGACCGGTTGCTGCTCGATCGTGACGGACGGGTCGAAGGCGTTGCGGCGCGTACGGATTACCATTTCAATACGCGGCTCAAATCGGACGATCTCGAGAACAAGGGCGGGACGCCCGTGCGCTACCGGGCGAAACGGGGCGTAATCTGCTGTACCGGCGGCTTTGAGGCGGATCGCGCCTTCCGGTCGCAGGAACTGCCGCAGTTTGACGGTGCGTTCACGACCGAGCATCCCGGCGCGACGGCTTCCACCGCCGCCACGAGCAAGGGCATGTGCCTCGGCTCGCATCCCGCCATGACGGCGTTGACCGCGATCTTCCCCACTGTGGCCACCCCGTCCAGCGGCGGGAGCGTGGCGATGGGGAAGTCGTCCGGCAGGTCGTATCCGGCGAGCATGGCTTTGACGCGTTCCGGGGTGGGCGGCACGAGCGGCAGCCCGTCGCCCCAGCCCCGGGCGAGGAACAGGGCGTTGAACGCCTCAAGTCCGTCGCCTGCGGCTTCGATGGTTTCGGTGTCCGCGCGGGGGAAGTCCACGGCGGTGCCGGACGAGGAGGCGAGGATGGTATCGACATACACGCCGTCCTCGCTCTGCCCCGCCGGATTGCAGACCGTGAGGCTTGCCGCCTGCGCCGGAGGCATGAGGAACAACCCCGCCGCGAACAAAAAAGAAAGGATGATGCGCATGACGGTTCCTTCCGAAAGGTTTCTGTGGGCGTTTGTCGAGGCGCGTTTCGGCATCGTCCCCAATGCCCCCAACGGCGCTTCCCGCGAGGACGAACCGCTCCGCCCGGACGCCGGGAGCGGTCCCGGATACGCGAAAACGCCCACGGCAAGAGGCGATCCGGGCTGTTGGCGAACGGCTTGCGCACGTTCCGAAAACAGGGCCGGAGCCCCCGTGAAGAGGGCCCCGGCGTTGAGGGTTATTCGGCGATCTTCGCGGAAACGGGCTTCAGGACCTGCGGGAAAGGCACCCAGAACTGGGACTGCTTGCCCGGCCCGCCGGAGACGATCATCTTGATGGATTCCCGCTGGGTGAAGCGGGGGATCAGGGTGTTGGCGTCGTAGGGGCCGAAGGCCTCCGGTGGCACGCAGGTCGCCTTGGTGTAGAACTTGTAGGGGAGGACGGTGTTCTTCACCAGATAGTCCCTGATGGCGTCCTTGGACTTCATGTCCCGGTACATGGTGGCCGCGTGCTCGGGCGAGATGACCAGCACCGCGTAGCTCACGGAATTGCTCCACGCGCTGAGCGGCTTGTTGTAGGGGCTCTTCTCGTCGGGGATGGTGACGGTCAGGCAGCTTGCGATGCCGGAGGCCGATCCGGCGATGCCCGCGCTGAACGTATTCAGCAGATCCTCGCTGGCCACGCTGTCATGATCGATGTTGGCGTTGGCGAGGTAGGACGTGGAGATGGTGACGACGCTGTCGTCGCGGGTAAAGCCCTGCTCCTCGGCAAACGTCTTGTCCCACGGGGTTTCCTTGGCGTTTTCGCAGATGACGTTGGCGACCAGATCGAAGGAACTGCCTTGCGTGCTCTTGTCGAAGTTCGGGGGCACGGAGCCGCCCACCACGTCGCCGACGAGGTTGACGAAGTAGCCGAGGGCGTTGGTCACCGGGTTTTCGCCTCCGGCTGTGCCGGTGCCCGCGTTGAGCTTGAGCTTTTCGACGATGGGGCCGCTGATGACGATCAGGGGGCTCGTGGGCGCGGTGGTGGTGGAGGTGCCGCGCCATGCCGCCTCAGGGGCCTTCATGGCGTCGATCGTGGCGAGCAGCAGGGGCATGTGCTCGGGCTGGGCCCCGGCCATGACGCCGAGGACGGCCACAAGCTCGACAGTCAGCATGCCCTGGCGGGGCGGGACGACCCACAGCACTTCGGAGGGGGCGCGCTTGGTACCCTTGAGCATTTCCCGCACCCGATCAACGGTGGGGGGGATGATGGGAAGCGAAAGCGACCACTTGCGCTTGGCGAACAGCTTGTTCACGTCGGCGTAGGTTCCGGTGAACTTGAAGGTCTTGGCCGGATACGGGGACTCCTGGGCGGCTTCCTTTTCCTTGACGGGCTGCCACTGGGTCGCGGCCTTGACGATGTCGCCGAAGGCGGCGTCGACCTTGGCGTCGACCTGCTCCTTGGGGAGCATACCAATGGGATGCGGCACCGTGACGAAGCACATGTCCGTCAGCCCTTGGCTCTTTTGCGTGCCGCGGGCGAGGGTTACGAACTGGTCGGTTACGATTGTTACCGTGGGGACGCCCATCTTTTCGAGATTGCACTGGTCAACTACCAGCCATGAGGTGCAGCTGCCTCAGTCGCATTGGGAGGCGATGACCAGATCCGGCTTCACCGAGGCCACGGCCTTGGCGATGCGTTCGGATTCGGC
>ERZ507488.143-NODE-143-length-4600-cov-3.42508_pt1 | contig 4600 bp, 3 predicted proteins | sample MGYA00513610_ERZ507488 | MGnify/ENA metagenome assembly ERZ507488 | reverse complement strand
GTCCCCATTGCCGTCGGCTCCGTAGTGGCTGATATTCGTGGGCATGAACTGGCACAGCCCGATAGCCCCGTAAATGGAGCCCGGCATGGCCAGCGCGTCCTCGCCGGACGAGCGGATATTCTTGAGCAGAGCGACCAGTTCCTTGTAGGCCCAGTCCGAACGCTGCTCCATACGCTGCTGAATCCAGCTTTGGCGATCGGCCGCTGTGGAGCCGGGAAGCTGGGCCACATACGTGGAAATGGCCTCGGGCCGCCGGGATGAGGCCATGCTCGCCAGCGTGTAGAACGCCTTCTCCTTGCCCAAGAACGTGCCGAGGCGGGTTTCCACGAACAGGAGCGACACGGAAATCTGACGCGGCACGCCGAACGTCCGTTCGGCATAATCGAAGGCTGGCTTGTTGGCCTCAAGGAAGGCCCGGCATTTCTCCACGTTCTCGGCGGTGATCACGCCGGGATAGACCAGCGGCTTGGGCCGGGCGGGCGTTGTGGGCTTTGAAGACGGCGGCGTGGGTTTCGGCTTGGGAGCGAAGGCCTTGGTGTACAGCTCCTTGATCTTGCGGCCCATGGGGTCCTGCGACGGCATGCCCATTGAGGCGAAGAGCGCCGGCAAATCCGGGCCGTCCAGACCGTCGGCACGCAAGCGCTGGTACAGGGGCAGCCATGCCGAGGGGATCGCGCCGTTCGTGTACGAACCCTGATAGGACGGATATTGAGGCGGCTGCACTTGCACGCCGGATTGCGCGTACACGATCCGGTTCTGCGCGCACCCCGCTCCAGCCAACGCCAGCAAAAGCAAAACGGCGCTCAAAGTACGCCGCATCACGGAACTCTCCAAAACACTCTCCTGTTTTTGCATTGAATAGGGAAACGACCCTCTTCAAAAAAGACGGTTCACCACGTCTTTCTAAACGTTATCCGCCCCTCCAATCCTCCCAGTCCATAAAATCCCTGCTCCCGGCCTCTCCACAGGCCCAAAAGACCAACAGGGAAAGCCGCGAACAGGGATTCGATAAACGTGAAGTTTTGCGGGTGGGGGTCCGGGAGAGGACGCTCCTTTCAAAAAGCGCCCTCCCCCGGTTATGCTTTACACATTCTGCAACACCCAGGACACCCTGCCGAGGATACGCCCCGGGCAGTCCTGAGGGAGCAACGCCACGCCGGGATGGGCGGGCTGTTCCGTCCTCAGGATGAAACGGTCATGATCGCCGTCGAGGAACAGGCGCTTAAGCGCCACGCCCTCATGCGGCATGTATACGGCGTACACTTCGCCGGAAATGGGGTGCGTACGCGAAGTATCCACCCCGACATAAGCCCCGCGGCGGACCAGCGGGGAAAACGAATCCGATTCGATATGAAACACGAGCGTCTGCGCATTGACATAGGACTGCGGCAGGGCAATCTTGCCCGAAGTCTGCAAATCCGGGGCGGGATGCCCCTCTTCATACGCGCATTGCGTCGAATAGACCTTAGTCAGCGTGCTGATGGCGTTGGGGTCCGCATAGTGGGCCGGTTCCTCGTGGAACCCTTCCGGCGGGCCTTCGACCGGCGTGTATACCTGATCGATCTTCAGGAACATCGGGCCGGTGCCGCTCTTGATCCAATCGGGGTTGAGCCCGAACTTTTCGAACAGTTTCATGTACCAGTCGGAAGGGATCGAATTCCGACGCTTCGCATCCGAAATGCTTGACTGCCGTATTTCAAGCACGGCGGCCAGTTCCGTTTGGGTTCTGGCATTCGTCGCACAACGGATGCGGTCATAAACTTCCTGAAAAAACGTCATTGAAAAACTCCATACCCCCGGGGTTATCTGATGGGGGCGAGGAAAGGGTCATCGTTCGTAATCACAATGCGGGAATTTTGCTCAAAGCCCTTCTTGAGCGCTTCAAGCCCGCGCTGAAACTTATAGAAGTCCGGGGCGCGGGAAAAAGCTTCCGCAAAAACCCGTGCCGCCGTCGCATCGCCCTCACCACGGATGACGGATGAACGGCGGTTGGCCTCTGCCAGTATAACTGCCCGTTCCCTGTCTGCTTCGGAACGGAGTTTTGTCGCTTCTTCGACACCTTCGGAGCGGTACTGCTTGGCCTGACGCTCGCGTTCGGCCCGCATCCTTCCGAAAATGGCCCGCTGGTTTTCGGCGGGCAGGTCGGTGCGCTTGATGCGCACGTCAACAACTTCAATACCATACTCTTTCATGATGTCCGAAGCGCGGCGGGTCACGTCGGCCATGATACCGCTGCGTTTGCTCGAGACGACCTCGGTCAGGCTGTGCCGACCAACCTGGGCGCGCAACTGGGAGTACACCACGTCGTCAAGACGGGCCTGGGCTCCCGGGATCGTGCGCACCGATCTGTAGAACTGCAAGGGATCGATGATCCGCCAGCGAGCGTAGTTATCGAGAACTATAGCCTTTTTATCGCTGGTCAAGGCCTCTGCGGCCCTTGCCTCATAATCTAATACGCGCGCGTCGAAACGCACGACGATTTGGATAAGCAGAATCTTGAAATGCAGGCCCGGCCCGAACACCTTGTCCACGGGATCGCCGAGCTGGATCACCAGCGCCTTTTCCGTCTGATTGACGATAAAGATGCTCTGGGAACCGATCAGAACCAGAATGATGATCAGGCCGATCAGAAAGGGAAAACGCTTTTCCATCAGTTATTCCCCCTCGGTCTGCTCAGGGTTGCTTCCGGAAGATGGGTTCCGGAAGGTTGTTCTTGGGGCGCAATCTTCCCGGCGGACGGGGCGGATTGCATGAGAGGCAACAGCGGCAGCACGCGATCGGCGGCGTCCTTCGGGAGAACGAGCTTTTCCATGCCGGGACGGCTGAGAATTTCTTCCATAGTTTCAAGATACATGCGCTGCTTCGTGACGTCCTTGGCCTGCTCGTACTCCTTGAGGAGCGCGAGGAAGCGGTTGGCTTCGCCCTCGGCGTTGCGGATACGGGTTTCCTTGTAGGCCTGCGCCTGGTTCTCCACCTCGGCGGCGAGGCCGCGCGCCTTGGGGATGAGCTCGTTGCGGTAGGCTTCGGCTTCGTTGATGATGCGGCTCTTGTCCTCGCGGGCGCTGGCGACGTCCTTGAAGGCGTCGCTGACTTCCTTGGGCGGGTGGACGTCCTGAAGCTGGACAGCTATGACGCGCACGCCGACCTTGTAACGGTCGAGGATTTCCTGCAGAAGCTGCGTGGCTTCCGTCTGGATCTGGAGCTTGCCGTCCGTCAGCGCGGAGTCGATGAGGCTGTTGCCGATGACTTCGCGCATGGCGGCTTCCGCGGCGTTTTTGACCACGGCGGCCTGATCCGTCACATTGAACAGATATTCCACCGGATTCTTGATCTGGTACTGGACGCTGAACTGTACGTTGACGATGTTTTCGTCGCCCGTGAGCATACCGGATTCTTCGGGCAGGGAACGGTTCGCCCCCTGCTGGAAAGTGCGGCCCTGCCCTACGGAGCGGAAGCCCACTTCCACACGCTGGACTTGCGTGACTTTGGGCTTGTAGACGGTTTCTATGGGAAAGGGCAGCGCGTAATGCGGGCCGGCTCCGACCGTGCGGTCGTATTTGCCGAAGCGCAGGACAACGCCCTCTTCATCGGGATTGACGATATAGATGCCGGAAAGCAGCCATACGGCGACGAGCGCGACAAGGATCCACTTGACCTTGCCGCCGGCGGGCGCGGAGAGATGGGGCAGGCGCTTGAAGGCGTCGGAGAACTTCTCGTAGTCCGGCCCCTTGCCGCCGCCGTTGCCGCTCCCACTGCCGAAAGGCGGCTCTTCGTCGTTCTTATTGTTATTATTGTTGTTATTACTGTTGTTATTGCTGTTACCCCAGTTCTGCCTCTGCCGTTTCTCTTGGAGCTTGTCCCAGTCCCAGTTCATCAAGATTCCTTATATGGCCAGAAAAACTCCTCCGTGCCGGAACATGCGGGGCGCACCGGCACAGGCCGGGCATCGCACGTCCCCTTCGGAGGGGGGCAAATCCATCCGGGCGCAGGCGGGATCCGTCCGTTCCGGGATTGCCTGCCAAATGGATTCAGAGTTTACAAAATATAGGTCATCCTGCACAGACGGTCAAGTTCATTTAGTTTTTTTCTTCCAAGAACGCGACTTTCGCCGTTCTAACGACCAGAAGGCACGCATTATCCTGTTGCCGCCCGCCAAGCCTTTTTCCTTCTCATTTGCGGGCGGAGGGGGTGTCTGCTATAAAAAGGGCTGCGGCCACTCCAATCTCAAACGCATCAAGGCCGCATCATATGAAAACCGGCCGATACGGTTCTTTATGCACTCAACGCCTCTCTTTTTCTAACATGCCGTACACACTTTGCACGCCTTACAACGGGCAACGGGCACATCCGGAGGAAAAAAATGAACGCAGGCAACGTATTTCGCGCTTATGATATTCGCGGCGTCGTGGACAAGGATTTCAACGCCGAATGGGTAACCCATCTCGGGAAAGCCTGCGGCACCTATCTGGCCGGCAGGGGCATCAGCAGCGCGGTCATCGGCTATGACTGCCGCCACTCCTCGCCCGCGTATCACGACGCGCTTGTGGAGGGCATCCTGTCCACCGGGACCAGATCGGAAGAGCGTCGTGTAGGGAAAGAG
>ERZ507488.126-NODE-126-length-6005-cov-3.57563_pt1 | contig 6005 bp, 4 predicted proteins | sample MGYA00513610_ERZ507488 | MGnify/ENA metagenome assembly ERZ507488 | reverse complement strand
ACGTTCAAAACGCCCAACGGCCTGCCCGCCGCCGGTCAGTACACCACAGCCAGAGATATGGCGCGGCTTGGATACGTGTACCTCAAGAACAATCCCTCCGCGCTCCAATACCACCGCGTCCGCGTGCTCAAGCACCGGGGGGCGGTCACAACGAACAAAAACCCGCTGCTCGGGGCCTGCCCCGGCGCCGACGGCCTGAAAACCGGCTGGGTCACGGCTTCCGGCTATAATATCATTTCCACCGTGCGGCGCGGCAATACGCGCCTCATCGCGGTCATCCTCGGAGCGGACTCCGCCGGGCTCCGCAGCCATGAAGTCCGCAGGCTCGTCGAGGCCGGGTTCAAGTCCCGCACCAACGGCATCACCGTAGCCTCCGCGCTTACCAAATACAGCTATCCCAACAAAGCCACCGCGTCGTCCGTCAAAAAACACAAGATCCGCCGCAACAAGGCCACCGCGCAGGCATCCCGCAGAACGGGAAGAAGCTAAAAAATTTGGGAAGGGCGGGGAAACTTTCTACAGAAAGTTTCCCCGCCCTTCCCCACCCCCCATCCCTCCCCTTCAAAGACTTTTGACCTTATCGAATCCCTGATGGAAAGCCATCAGCCCTTAAAGGGTAAACGTTGCTCGCTGGAAATCAGGAATACCTCCCTGTCATTCAATCCAGCTGCTATCCCTGCTCGCGGCGTCAAACCATTTCAGCGCATTCTCATACGTCTGCTTTTCCTTTCCCGCCTGAGCAGAAGCCCCATACTGGCTTTTTTCTTTTTCAATCATATTATAGGTTCCTATTCCCGGTTCCGTATGCTGCGTAACGGTGGCTGACCAGACCGTATACGTTCCCGAACTGGGGTTATATCTCATTACAGGAACCTTCGTCCCCGAAGGGGTATTGGCGATATCAGCTGTCGTCCAATAAAGCATGTTGCTGTTGAAACTCCACGATGTTGCCCCCATCGCGCCCAAGTCTATGCCCGCGGCCTTAAGTGCGGCCATGACATCCGAAGAATGCGAGGTAGCGTTGGATAGCGCGCCGGAATCAAGCCTGCTGACGCCCGCTTCCCGCATTGCCTTTATAATCGCATCCATATCAGTAGAACTGCCGAAGCTATGGTTTGTACTCTCTCCGCACTGCGGGAGATACAGTTTGGCGCCGGTATCTTCAAAATCCCCCGCCGAATCAACGCGTTTCGCGGAGGCCGCGCTTCCGGCGGAAGTGAGCGCGCCGCCATCCACGGCGAGCAGGAAATCGCCAAACCGGTAGCCGCCGTTCTTGCCTTCGGCCGCGTCCGCGGTTTCGGAAAGGGCCGAAACCGCCTTCGCCGCCTCGTCGCACGAACTCCCCTGGAGTACCAATTGCCCGAAACGGAGCTGTACGCGGGCCTGTGCTTCAGCCACGCTTGCGAGGGCGGCCTTTCTTTCGGATTCCTCCTGCAAATCATAATATTTCGGCACGGCCACCGCGGCAAGGATGCCGAGGATGACCAAAACCGAAATGATTTCAATAAGAGTAAAGCCCGATCTGCGCTTCGATGCCGCCATGCGGATTCTCCTCGTAAAAGGGTACGAAGGCGAGTCTAGAGAAAAAACGCCTCCACCTCAACCATAAAACAACGTAACTCAGCGTCATTTCATCATATGGGGTGAGCCTTGACCACCTGTGACCGCCGATGGTAATTTTTTCTTTTTGCCAACCTCTAGCCGAAAGGTTCTCCTCATGCTCACCACGGATCGCATGGCGCACCTTGCGAGACTTGCCCGCCTCGCCCCCGAAGAAGGCACGCTCGCCAAATTCGGAGAACAATGCGCCGACATCATTGCGTATATGGATATTCTCGCCGAAGTGGACACCAGCGCCGTCGAGCCGCTGTACAGCCCTGTGGAGCACTCCACGCCCTACCGGGCCGACGAGCCGGTCCAGAAAAACATGCATTCGGACGTTCTCGCCAACGCCCCGGAAACCGACGGGCAGTTCTTCGTCGTGCCCCGCATCGTCTAGGAGCGTCCCATGTCTGATCTGATCCAAGCCTCCCTTGCCGAAATCCGCGCGCGCCTCGCCGGGGGCGACGTCTCCGCCGAAGCCGTGGCCAAAGCCTGCCTCGACCGCATCGCCGAGACGGAACCGTCCATCCATGCCCTGATCACCGTGCGCGAGCAGGCCCTTGAAGAGGCCCGCGCCCTCGACGCGCAGGGCCCGGACGCCTCCAAGCCCCTCTGGGGCGTACCCGTCACGGTCAAGGACGCCATCGTCACCAAGGGCACGCGCACCACAGCCGGTTCCAAAATCCTCGGCGGCTTCAATCCGTTTTATGACGCCTTCGTGGTCGAACGCCTGAAGGAAGCCGGGGCGGTCATCATCGGCAAGAACAACATGGACGAGTTCGCCATGGGCTCCTCCACGGAAAACTCCGCCTTCGGCCCGACCCGCAACCCCCGCGATCCAGAACGCATCCCCGGAGGCTCCAGCGGCGGCTCCGCCGCCAGCGTCGCCGCGAACCAGAGCTACGCCTCCCTCGGCACGGACACCGGCGGCTCCATCCGCCAGCCCGCAGCCCTGTGCGGCTGCGTGGGCCTCAAGCCCACCTACGGGCGCGTATCCCGCTACGGCGTCATCGCCTACGGTTCCTCGCTCGATCAGGTAGGCCCGCTAGCCCGCACCGTGGAAGACGCCGCCCTCGTGCTTTCCGTCATCGCCGGGCACGACAAACGCGATTCCACCTCTTCGCCGCGCCCCGTAGACAACTACGCCGACTTCTCCCGTACCGACCTCAAAGGCGTGCGCCTCGGCGTGCCCCGCGAATTCATGGCCGAAGGGCTGGACGGCCCGGTCGCCAAGGCGTGCCAAGACGCCCTTGCTCGTGCCCGCGATCTCGGCGCGGAACTCGTGGACGTATCCCTGCCCCACGCGACCCGCCACGCGATCGCGGCCTATTATATCGTAGCGATGGCCGAAGCCAGCTCGAACCTCTCCCGGTTCGACGGCGTGCGCTACGGCTACCGCGCCGCCGAGCCCAAAAACCTCGACGACCTCTACTGCCGTTCCCGCAGCGAAGGCTTCGGGCAGGAAGTCCAGCGCCGCATCCTGCTCGGCACCTACGTGCTTTCCGCCGGGTACTACGACGCCTACTACAAGAAGGCCGCGCAGGTCCGCCGCCTCATCCGTCAGGACTACCTGAACGCGCTCGGCTCCTGCGACGCCCTTTTCGGCCCCGTCTCCCCGGTCACGGCGTGGAAGCTCGGCTCCATCATTGATGATCCGCTCAAGATGTACCTCATGGACATCTACACCGTGTCCCTGAACCTCGCCGGGCTCCCCGGCCTCTCGTTTCCCGTGGGCGAAGCGGACGGCCTCCCGGTCGGTATGCAGCTCATCGGCAAGGATTTCGACGAAGCGGGCATCCTCGGCATCGGCAACGTATTGAGCAAATAGCGGAAACTTGGGGAAGGGAGAGGGAACTTTTCTGAAGAAAAGCTTCCCTCTCCCTTCCCCAAACCCCATCCCTCTCCTTCCAAAGACTTTTGCAAACGGGGCAAGCGGCGTCCCGGGCCGCGCGGCCCCTTGCTTTCAGGCGACAGTTCCCCGGAGCGGCCTTTTCGTTCTTTTCACTTTCAAAAGCGGAAACTCCTGACGCCCACAGGCCGCATGGCGGCACTGAGGGGGTCCGGGGGAAATCATTTCCCCCGGCCCGCCGGGAGGCGCGGGTCCGGGCGGCAGCCCGGCCGCCGGAGGCATTGCTATGGCTATCGTAATGGGAACGGCGGGTCACATCGACCACGGCAAAACCTCGCTCGTGCGCAAGCTGACCGGGATCGACTGCGACCGCCTCGAAGAGGAAAAACGCCGGGGCATCACCATCGAGCTCGGCTTCGCGTTCTGCGACCTGCCCGGCGGCGGACGGCTCGGCATCGTGGACGTGCCCGGCCATGAAAAATTCGTCAAGAATATGGTCGCGGGCGCGTCGGGCATCGACTTCGTGATGCTGGTCGTCGCCGCGGACGAAGGCGTCATGCCGCAGACGCGCGAGCACCTCGAAATCTGCTCCCTGCTTGGGATCAAGCATGGCCTCGTCGCCGTGACCAAAATCGACATGGTCGATCCCGAGCTGCTCGAACTCGCCGTCGAGGACATTTCCGAATTCCTCAAAGGAACGTTCCTCGAAGGCGCGCCGCTGTTCCCGGTGTCGTCCCAGACCGGCGAAGGCGTGGACAAACTCCGTGACTATATCGTCAAACAGGAAAAGGAACTCGCGCCCCGCCGCCGGACCGATCTGTTCCGCCTGCCCGTAGACCGCGTATTCACTTTGAAGGGTCACGGGACTATCGTTACCGGAACCATGATTTCAGGCTCGGTCAAAGTGGGCGACGCGTTGGAATTGCTCCCGAAAAAACTCGCTACCCGCGCCCGCAGCCTGCAAAGCCACGGGGAATCCGTGGAAGTGGCGGAATCCGGCCACCGTACCGCCGTCAACCTGCAAGGTCTGGATGTGGCGGATGTGGAGCGCGGCGACGTGCTGGCCCTGCCGGGAACGCTGTTCCCTTCCGATCGCTGGCTGGTGCGGCTGACCTGCCTTGGTTCCTCGCCCCGCGCCCTGCGCCACCGCGCCGAAATCCATTTCCACCACGAAGCCCGCGAAATCGCCGCCCGGCTCTATTTCCTCGACCGCGACAAACTCGGCCCCGGCGAAACCGCGTTGTGCGAAGTCCGGCTTGACGAGCCGCTGGTGGGCGTGTTCGGCGACCACTGCGTCGTGCGGGCCTTTTCGCCGCTGCGTACCGTAGCGGGCGGCGTAGTGCTCGACCCGATCAGCGCCGGATTGCGCCGCCGGGATGCCACGCCCGATCGTGTCGCCTCCCTGCTCGGCCTTGAGGACGCTTCCGACGAGGATCGCGTCCGTATGCAGATCGAGCTGGCCGGGAATCGCGGCGCGAACCTCGCGCAGCTTTCCGTGTTGACCAACCTCGATTCCAAGCGGCTCGACAAAGTATTGCAGGCGCTTTCCGGCAAGGGGAAAATTTTCTGCTTCGACCGTGAGGAAAAAGGTTACGTCGCCGCCGGCGCTTCCGCCGAACTTGCCAAGCGTTGCCTTGCCGTGGCCGATGCCTTCCATAAAAAGGAACCGCTCAAGCAGGGCATGGCGCGCGGCACGCTCCTCTCCGGCGGCACGGGCCGCGAGGCGTGGAGCAAGGGTATCCCGCCGAAGCTGGCTTTCTTCGTCGTGGAGCGCCTGCTGCGTTCGGGCGAGCTGGTTTCCGAGGGCGACGTCATCCGCATGGCCTCACACACCGTCTCCCTCAAGTCCGATCAGGCCGGGCTGCGCGACGCACTGCTCAAGGCGCATATGGACGGCGCATTCACGCCGCCGAACCTCAAGGATGTCCTTGAGGAGCTCAGCGTCGACGCCAAAGCCGCGGCTCCGGTGCTCAAGCTGCTCTGCGAGGACGGCAGCCTCGTGAAGGTCAAGGACGGCCTGTATTTCCACGGCCCCGTCATTCAGGAACTCAAGGCTCGGATGCAGGCGTGGTTCGGCTCACATGACGATCTCGATCCCGCCGGGTTCAAGGAGCTTTCCGGCGGCCTTTCCCGCAAGTACGTCATCCCGCTTCTCGAATATTTCGACCGCGAGCGCGTCACCATCAGGGTGGGCGACAAGCGGCAGTTCAGAGGGCGGGGGTAGGGAAAAAATTGGAGGGGGAAGGGGAAACTTTCTAAAGAAAGTTTCCCCTTCCCCCCAAACCTCCCCCATCCTCTTCAAAGATTTTTGTAAGGGTAGATGACGGGACGGGTGGACTCAAGGATGGCCCTTGGCGTCCGTCCCCCGGAAACGCGGAAAGCCAAAAAGAATGGAAGCCGCTCCCCATAATAAAAAACCGCCTGTTGGTTCAGGCGGCTTTTTGTTTGATTCACGTCAACCGGCAGAAATTATCCTATCGGCAATCAACCTGCGACCAGACGGTTACGACGGTCGGACAGGCCAGCAGCTCCTTGGTGAGATCGGAAGAGCGTC
>ERZ507488.106-NODE-106-length-13812-cov-20.7901_pt1 | contig 13812 bp, 19 predicted proteins | sample MGYA00513610_ERZ507488 | MGnify/ENA metagenome assembly ERZ507488 | reverse complement strand
TTAAATAGTAGGAGTGCATAGTGGCCCGTATAGCAGGCATTAACATTCCTGATCACAAACATACCGTAATCGCATTAACTGCCATTTTCGGTATCGGCAAGACCCGCTCTAAAGCCATCTGTGCTGACACGGGTATCGCTGAAAATGTTAAGATCAGTGAGCTGTCTGAAGAACAAATTGAATCCCTGCGTGAAGCGGTAGGTAAATTTGTCGTTGAAGGTGATCTGCGCCGTGAAATCACCCTGAGCATCAAGCGTCTGATGGACCTTGGTTGCTATCGTGGTTTACGCCATCGTCGTGGTCTTCCGGTTCGCGGTCAGCGTACTAAGACCAACGCACGTACCCGTAAGGGTCCGCGTAAACCGATCAAGAAATAATCGGGGTGATTGAATAATGGCAAAGGCACCAGTTCGTGCACGTAAGCGTGTAAGAAAACAAGTCTCTGATGGCGTGGCTCATGTCCATGCTTCTTTTAACAACACCATCGTTACCATTACCGATCGTCAAGGTAACGCGCTGGGTTGGGCAACAGCCGGTGGTTCCGGTTTCCGTGGTTCTCGCAAATCCACTCCGTTCGCAGCTCAGGTTGCAGCAGAGCGTTGCGCTGAAGCCGTAAAAGAATACGGCATCAAGAATCTGGAAGTTATGGTCAAAGGTCCGGGTCCAGGTCGCGAATCTACTATTCGTGCACTGAACGCCGCTGGTTTCCGCATCACTAATATTACTGATGTGACTCCGATCCCTCATAACGGTTGTCGTCCGCCGAAAAAACGTCGCGTATAACGCCTCGTTTTCCAGGTTTGTTGGAGAAAGAAAATGGCAAGATATTTGGGTCCTAAGCTCAAGCTGAGCCGTCGTGAGGGCACAGACCTGTTCCTTAAGTCTGGCGTTCGCGCGATCGATACCAAGTGTAAAATTGAACAAGCTCCTGGCCAGCACGGTGCGCGTAAACCGCGTCTGTCTGACTATGGTGTGCAGTTGCGTGAAAAGCAAAAAGTTCGCCGTATGTACGGTGTGCTGGAGCGTCAGTTCCGTAACTATTATAAAGAAGCAGCGCGTCTGAAAGGCAACACCGGTGAAAACCTGTTGACTCTGCTGGAAGGTCGTCTGGACAACGTTGTATACCGTATGGGCTTCGGCGCGACTCGTGCTGAATCACGTCAGCTGGTTAGCCACAAAGCTATCATGGTAAACGGTCGTGTTGTTAACATCGCTTCTTATCAGGTTAAAGCGAATGACGTTGTCAGCATTCGTGAGAAAGCGAAAAAGCAATCTCGCGTGAAAGCCGCTCTGGAGCTGGCTGAGCAGCGTGAAAAGCCAACCTGGCTGGAAGTTGATGCTGGCAAGATGGAAGGTACGTTCAAGCGTCTGCCGGAACGTTCTGATCTGTCTGCGGACATTAACGAACACCTGATCGTCGAGCTTTACTCCAAGTAAAGCTTAGTACCAAAGAGAGGACACAATGCAGGGTTCTGTGACAGAGTTTCTAAAACCGCGCCTGGTTGATATCGAGCAAGTGAGTTCGACGCACGCCAAGGTGACCCTTGAGCCTTTAGAGCGTGGCTTTGGCCATACTCTGGGTAACGCACTGCGCCGTATTCTGCTCTCATCGATGCCGGGTTGCGCGGTGACCGAGGTTGAGATTGATGGTGTACTTCATGAGTACAGCACCAAAGAAGGCGTTCAGGAAGATATCCTTGAAATCCTGCTCAACCTGAAAGGGCTGGCGGTGAGAGTTCAGGGTAAAGATGAAGTCATCCTTACTTTGAACAAATCTGGCATTGGCCCTGTGACCGCAGCCGACATTACCCATGACGGTGATGTCGAAATCGTCAAGCCGCAACATGTGATCTGCCACCTGACCGATGAGAACGCAGCTATTAGCATGCGTATCAAAGTTCAGCGCGGTCGCGGTTATGTGCCGGCTTCTGCCCGAATTCATTCGGAAGAAGATGAGCGCCCAATCGGCCGTCTGCTGGTCGACGCATGCTACAGCCCGGTAGAGCGTATTGCCTACAATGTTGAAGCAGCGCGTGTAGAACAGCGTACCGACCTGGACAAGCTGGTCATCGAAATGGAAACCAACGGCACAATCGATCCTGAAGAGGCGATTCGTCGTGCGGCAACCATCCTGGCAGAACAACTGGAAGCTTTCGTTGACTTACGTGATGTACGTCAGCCGGAAGTGAAAGAAGAGAAACCAGAATTCGATCCGATCCTGCTGCGCCCTGTTGACGATCTCGAATTGACTGTCCGCTCTGCTAACTGCCTCAAGGCAGAAGCTATCCACTATATCGGTGATCTGGTACAGCGTACCGAGGTTGAGTTGCTGAAAACGCCGAACCTGGGTAAAAAATCTCTTACCGAGATTAAAGACGTGCTGGCTTCACGTGGTTTGTCTCTGGGCATGCGCCTGGAAAACTGGCCACCGGCAAGCATTGCTGACGAGTAACCGGATCACAGGTTAAGGTTTTACTGAGAAGGATAAGGTCATGCGCCATCGTAAGAGTGGTCGTCAACTGAACCGCAACAGCAGCCATCGCCAGGCTATGTTCCGTAACATGGCTGGTTCGCTGGTTCGTCATGAAATCATCAAGACGACCCTGCCGAAAGCGAAAGAACTGCGTCGCGTAGTTGAGCCGCTGATTACTCTTGCCAAGACTGATAGCGTTGCTAATCGTCGTCTGGCATTCGCCCGCACTCGTGATAACGAGATCGTGGCAAAACTGTTTAACGAGCTGGGCCCGCGTTTCGCGAGCCGCGCCGGTGGTTACACTCGTATTATGAAGTGTGGCTTCCGTGCAGGCGACAACGCGCCGATGGCATACATCGAGCTGGTTGATCGCTCTGAATCGAAAGCAGAAGCTGCTGCAGAGTAATCTGTAGTAACGTAAAAAAACCCGCTCCGGCGGGTTTTTTTATATCCTCCCTATTCCTGCTTGTTTACAATATCTGCATTCTTTTTGTTCATCGCCGGAGCCGTATTATGTGGTTACTGGATCAGTGGGCAGAACGCCATATTCTTGATGCCCAGCGCAAAGGTGAATTGGATAATCTTCCGGGCAGTGGCGAACCACTGATTCTGGATGATGATTCACATGTGCCGCCCGAGCTACGCGCAGGTTATCGATTACTCAAGAATGCGGGTTGTTTACCTCCCGAACTTGAACATCGTAAAGAAGCCGTGATGCTAAATGACTTACTTAAAGGCGTTCAGGAGTGCGATCCCCGCTATGCTGAGCTGAGCCGTCGCCTTGCGCTGCTCGAGCTAAAGCTGCGGCAAGCGGGCTTAAATACTGACTTCCTGCGTGGGGATTACGCTGATAAGTTGCTGCATAAGATTAATGAGGAGTAATCATGTACCGCATAGGTGAACTGGCTAAATTGGCTGACGTTACTCCTGATACCATCCGCTATTATGAAAAACAGCAGATGATGGATCATAACGTGCGTACGGAAGGTGGATTTCGTCTCTATTCGGATAACGACCTGCAGAGACTGCGTTTTATCCGCTATGCCAGGCAGCTGGGGTTTACGCTGGAATCGATCCGCGAACTTCTCTCGATCCGCATCGATCCGGAACATCATACCTGTCAGGAATCTAAAGGCATTGTGCAGGCTCGTTTGAGTGAAGTGGAATCCCGTATTAAGGAGCTCCAGGCTATGCGTCGTTCCTTACAGCGGCTCAATGATGCTTGCTGCGGCACAGCGCACAGCAGTGTCTATTGTTCCATTCTTGAAGCGCTCGAGCAGGGCGCCAGTAACAGAAATACCGGGCGTTGATTTTTTCAGCATTCGCGTCTACACTCACGCCGATTTCATTTCACCAATCTGGAGATTTTATGAGCCGCTATCAGCACACTAAAGGGCAGATAAAAGATAATGCCATCGAGGCCTTGCTTCATGACCCGTTATTCAGGCAACGAGTTGAAAAGAATAAGAAGGGGAAAGGCAGTTATCAAAGAAAAGCAAAACATGCGGGGCGGGATGGTCGGGAGGCCAGTGGCAAGAAAGTGATTAACTTTTTTACCACTGGCCTTCTGGTTTTAAAGCCTTTTAAGAGCGATTGTTCTGTTCTTTTAACAGGTCACGAATTTCGCTAAGCAGGACTTCTTCTTTAGTCGGAGCAGGTGGTGCTGCCGGCGCCTCTTCTTTTTTCCTGTTCAATTTGTTCATCAGTTTGATTGCCATAAAAATAGCAAAAGCCACGATGATAAAGTCGAATACATTCTGGATGAATACGCCATAGTGCATTACGACAGCGGGAATGTCGCCCTGGGCATCTCGCAGCGTTACAGCAAACTGTTTAAAGTCAATTCCGCCGATGAGCAAGCCTAGCGGCGGCATAATAATATCGGCAACCAACGACGATACGATTTTACCAAATGCTGCACCAATGATGACACCGACTGCCAGATCAACCACGTTCCCGCGCATCGCAAATTCGCGAAATTCTTTTAAAAAACTCATTTTATTCTCCTTGAGCCAGCAAACACTGATAAGTTTAACAAATGTATTCCTATTTTCCATTATTAGGAAATAATTGCAGGAAAATATTATCCTTTGATATATAAGGGATAAAAGAAAGGCGTCTTGTCGACGCCTGATAACTACAGAAAGAAAGGACTTGGCTGGAATAGCCTCTCCACATCAGAGATGAATTTTTTGTCAGTCAGGAACATAACTACATGATCCCCTTGCTCAATGCGCAGATTGTTATTCGCTATCATGACATCATTACCGCGTACAACTGCGCCAATAATTGTTCCTGGCGGAAGTTTAATCTCATCAATCGAACGTCCAACAACCCGTGAAGTACTTTCGTCTCCGTGCGCCACTGCTTCAATGGCCTCAGCGACGCCGCGGCGCAGCGAGGATACACCAACAATATCCGCTTTGCGGACATGGCTGAGCAGCGCGGATATGGTTGCCTGCTGCGGTGATATTGCAATGTCGATCACGCTCCCCTGGACAAGATCGACGTAAGCCCGTCGCTGGATCAGTACCATGACTTTTTTGGCGCCCATTCGCTTCGCGAGCATGGCAGACATGATATTGGCTTCATCATCGTTGGTGACAGCGATAAAAAGATCAACTTGATCGATATGTTCTTCAGCCAGTAATTCTTGATCTGAAGCATCGCCGTAGAAGACGATTGTATTCTGCAGCTTTTCTGCAAGCTCTGCGGCACGCTGTTGATTACGTTCAATGAGTTTGACGCTGTAATCTTTCTCCAGCTTATGGGCGAGCCCGGCGCCAATGTTTCCGCCGCCGACCAGCATGATGCGTTTATAAGGCTTTTCCAGACGCTGAAGCTCGCTCATGACTGCTCGAATGTGCTGCGAAGCGGCGATAAAGAACACCTCATCCCCGGCCTCTACAATTGTTGAGCCCTGGGGTCTGATAGGACGATCGTGGCGGAAAATGGCCGCTACGCGTGTATCAATATGCGGCATATGTTCGCGCATAGTCGAAAGCGCATTTCCCACCAAAGGACCGCCATAATAGGCTTTAACGACCGCCAGGCTGACCTTTCCTTCAGCAAAATTGACAACCTGCAAAGCGCCTGGATACTCGATCAGCCGGTAAATACTATCAATTACCAGCTGCTCAGGTGCGATAAGGTGATCTATAGGAACCGCTTCTGAATGGAAAAGTTTATCGGCATCGCGAACATAATCCGGCGAACGGATGCGAGCAATACGATTTGGTGTATTAAACAGCGAATAGGCAACCTGGCAGGCCACCATATTGGTTTCATCGGAGCTGGTCACCGCAACCAGCATGTCGGCATCATCCGCACCGGCCTCACGTAACACGCGCGGATGCGAGCCATGCCCCTGAACCACCCGGAGATCAAATTTATCCTGAAGACTACGAAGGCGGTCGCCATTCGTGTCGACCAGAGTAATATCGTTGTTCTCTCCGACGAGATTTTCCGCCAGAGTTCCGCCGACCTGTCCTGCGCCCAATATGATAATTTTCATCAGTCGCGACTCGTTATCTCATCACTTTTTGATTAGCTTAGCGTAAAAGAAGCCGTCACCTTCTTCAGCGCCAGGCAAATTTTGTTGACCTGGCACCTCTGGCGTTCCGGTTTCGCTGAGTACCGCATCCGCTGTTCGTTGCAGAAAAGCTTTAATTTGCAGGCTATTCTCCTCTGGTAATACGGAGCACGTCGCGTAAACCAGAGTTCCGCCGGATTTCAGGTGCGGCCATACGGCATCCAGAATTTCCGACTGAAGCTGGGCCAGTTCTGCGATATCGCGATCCCGGCGCAGCCATTTGATATCCGGGTGACGGCGAATAACACCGCTAGCGGAACAAGGCGCATCCAGTAGGATACGATCGAACTGTTGTCCGCCGCACCACTGTGATGGATGGCGTCCATCACCCTGTTTGACGGTTGCCTTCATTCCCAGTCGCTTCAGGTTGTCATAGACGCGGGAGAGCCGCTGCTCGTCAATATCGATGGCGAGAACCTGTGCTTCGGGAGCCGCTTCGAGAATATGCGTGGTTTTACCGCCCGGAGCGGCGCAGAGATCCAGAATGTGCTCGCCGTTTTTGGGGGCGAGGAATGTGACGCAACCCTGAGCGGAGGCATCCTGAACGGTAACCCAGCCTTCTTCAAACCCTGGCAGTGCATGGACTGGTACCGGTGTTTCCATGCGTACAGCGTCAGGATAAGCGGAATGCGTAAACCCTGACATACCCGCCTCTTCCAGCAATGCCAGCCAGCTGTCGCGCGTGTGATGGAGACGGTTCACGCGCAACCACATTGGCGGACGCTGGTTGTTCGCATCCACGATGGCTTCCCACCGCGCTGGATACGCTTTCTGCAGGCGTTTTAATAACCAGCCTGGGTGTAAGAAGCGAATGTCGCTACGAGAAAATTCAGACAACAGCTCTTCCTGCTGGCGCTGAAACTGGCGCAATACGCCATTAATCAACCCTTTAAGCTGTGGACGTTTAATAGCGACTGCGCCTTCAACCGTTTCCGCCAGTGCGGCATGCGGCGGGATACGCGTATAGAGCAGTTGATATAAGCCCACCATAATCAGGTAGTGAACGATACGCTGCTTACCCGTCATCGGACGAGACATTAGCTTATTAATCAGCCAGTCTAATTGCGAAAGCGTACGCAGCACGCCAAAGCATAGTTCCTGAAGCAGCGCTTTATCTTTATCGGATACTTTTTGCTGCAGTGAGGGCAGAACGTTGCTTAATGATTGCCCTTGTTCGAGAACCTGTTCAACGGCCTGCGCTGCCAGGCTACGTAAATTGAGTTGTTTTTTCATAAACACAAAAATAAAAATGCCCGGCAACACCGGGCGTATTAAGAAGGGGCCGTCAGACCAGACGGTTGCCAGGAGCGAACCATTCCCGGCGCGAGTTTAAAAGATCCTGGGCGCTCATTGCTTTTTTACCGGCCGGCTGCAGCGAGAGTAGATTCAGAATACCGTCGTTGGTTGCTACCTGAATCCCCTGTTTTGTCGCTTCAATGATGGTCCCCGGTACGGCAGCTGTGGCCGTATTGATAACCGATGCCTGCCAGACTTTTATCGGCTGGCCATCAATTTCTATCCAGCTCATAGGCCACGGATTAAAGGCGCGAATGCAGCGTTCTAACTGAGCAGCGGAAAGAGACCAGTCGATACGCGCCTCTTCTTTGCTGAGTTTTTGTGCATGGGTAACCAGCGCTTCATCCTGAACGACCGGTTTTGCGGTACCCGCGGCAAGCTGCTTAAGGGTTTCAATAAGCCCTTGCGGCCCCAGGTTAGCCAGTTTGTCATATAACGTTCCGCTGGTATCTTCTGCGGTGATGGGACACGCAAGCTTATACAGCATGTCGCCCGTATCAAGCCCGACATCCATCTGCATGATTGTTACACCGGTCTCGGTATCACCAGCCCACAGCGAACGTTGAATTGGCGCCGCTCCGCGCCAGCGTGGAAGCAGCGAACCATGAACATTAATGCAGCCAAGGCGCGGCATATCCAGCACCGCTTTCGGCAAAAGCAGACCATAGGCTACGACCACCATGACGTCTGCATGCAGGTCAGAAACTAATTGCTGATTATCCTGCGGGCGTAACGAAGCTGGCTGGAATACCGGTATGCCTTTCTCCTGCGCCAGTACTTTAACCGGGCTGGGCATGAGTTTTTTACCCCGGCCTGCTGGACGGTCTGGTTGTGTAAACACGCCAACGACGTTATGTCCAGAGGAGAGCAGCGCGTCAAGATGACGCGCTGCAAAATCAGGAGTACCCGCAAAAATAATACGTAGTGAATCTGACACGTTAATTCTCGTCCTTAAGCTCGGGCATTCAAGCGGTCAAGTTTCTCAACTTTTTGACGAATGCGTTGTTGCTTGAGCGGAGACAGATAATCGATGAACAGCTTACCAACGAGATGATCCATCTCATGCTGAATACAGATTGCCAGCAGACCGTCAGCTTCCAGTTCAAACGATTTTCCTTCGCGATCGAGCGCGCGGATTTTCACTTTTTCTGCACGCGGCACTAAAGCGCGTTGTTCAGGAATAGAGAGACAGCCCTCTTCAATGCCGGTCTCTCCGCTCTTTTCCAGCAGCTCCGGGTTGATTAATACCAGCTGCTCATCACGATTTTCCGATACATCAATAACGATGATCCGCTGATGGATATCCACCTGCGTTGCGGCAAGACCAATACCTTCTTCAGCGTACATCGTCTCGAACATATCATCGACGATACGCTGAATTTCCGCATTTACTTCTTCAACCGGCTTTGCGACTTTGCGAAGGCGCTCGTCCGGAATATGTAACACTTGCAAAACTGACATAGTTATCCAGAGTTGTGTTCAGGAGTTGGAAAGATTATTACCTCTATTCTAGACAAAACCCCCTGCAATTGACAGTCTCGCTGTCCAATCGCAATGATTGTTAAAGTCGCTTGTGGCAGGGGGATGGGGATGACGCCGAAGGAAATTTGGATACGTTTGATGAGAGTGAGCAGCCTGTATGGCGACAGTGCTGTCAAAGCCGCTCGTCAGCTATGTTCATCTCCGACGTTAGATCATGAGAATTTGCGAGCCTGTGGTTTGAATCTGGCGCAATCGAAGCACTTTCTTAGCGTTAACCAATGCGAGATTGATTCCACTCTGCAGTGGCTCGAGCAGCCGAGTTGCTATCTACTCACCGCCGAAGATCCGCTTTACCCACCTCAATTGCGGGCTATTGTGGATTTTCCCGGTGCCCTTTTTGTCTATGGAAATACTTCGCTACTTAGTAGCCGGCAGCTGTCAGTTATCGGAAGTCGAGCGCATTCGTGGTATGGCGCCCGCTGGGGGAAATTATTTAGCGTAGCTTTAGCGGGTTATGGCATTACGATCACTAGCGGTCTGGCTCTTGGCATAGATGGGATCGCCCATCGTGGTGCGCTGGAAGGTAAGGGTAAAACGGTTGCCGTTTTAGGGAACGGGTTACGCGAAATCTATCCTCGTCGCCATCAGGCGCTGGCGGAGCAGATAATTCGCAACGGTGGAGCCGTAATTTCTGAATTTCCACTTTTTACTCCGCCTTTGCCGGGGAATTTTCCCCGGCGTAATCGGATTATCAGCGGCCTGAGCGCCGGTGTGTTAGTTGTTGAAGCCGCACTGAAAAGCGGTTCGCTAGTGACAGTTCGTTATGCTCTGGAGCAGGGAAGGGATGTATTTGCCTTGCCAGGGCCAATTGGCAGTCCTGGTTCGGAAGGACCCCATTGGCTCATTAAGCAGGGAGCGATTCCCGTAACGGCGCCTGAAGACATCATTGAATACTGGCGGGATGATCTACAGTACATTGTTCCCAAGCCGGATGGCGCAAATAATTGCACGAATCTGCCTTCTGTAGCATTGCCATTTCCAGAGCTCCTGGCTAACGTAGGAGATGAGGTAACACCTGTTGACGTTGTCGCTGAACGTGCCGGCCAATCTGTGCCAGTAACCGTAGCCCAGCTACTTGAACTGGAGTTAGCAGGCTGGATCGCAGCTGTACCCGGCGGCTATGTCCGATTAAGGAGGGCAAGCCATGTTCGACGTACTCATGTATCTGTTTGAAACTTACATCCATAATGAAGCAGAAATGCGCGTGGATCAGGACAAGCTGACTCGGGATCTTACCGATGCCGGTTTTGAACGAGAAGATATCTATAACGCCCTGATGTGGCTTGAGAAACTGGCTGATTATCAGGAGGGGTTGGTTGCGCCTATGCAGCTTGCTTCCGACCCTCTCTCGCTACGAGTATATACGGACGAGGAGTGTCAGCGTCTTGATGCGAGTTGCCGGGGGTTCTTACTGTTCCTTGAGCAAATTCAGGTGTTGAACCTCGAAACACGGGAAATGGTAATAGAGCGTGCGCTGGCGCTGGATACGGCGGAGTTCGATCTGGAGGATCTCAAATGGGTGATTCTGATGGTGCTGTTCAATATTCCCGGTTGCGAAAATGCCTACCAGCAAATGGAAGAATTACTCTTTGAAGTAAATGAAGGTATGCTGCATTAACTTTTTTGCTGCGACATTAGAATTGTTATGACCAAAACAGCGCTGTTTTCGGTGCGTAAAAACGAACCCTGCCCGCAGTGTGGGGCTGAACTGGTGATACGCTCCGGGAAGCACGGGCCTTTTCTCGGTTGTTCGCATTATCCTGACTGTGACTATGTCCGTCCCCTTAAAAGCCAGGCGGACGGACATATCGTCAAAGTTCTGGAGGGGCAAACGTGTCCGTCTTGCAGCTCTGTGCTGGTGCTACGGCAGGGACGTTTTGGTATGTTTATCGGGTGTAGTAGCTACCCTGATTGTGAACATACTGAATTGATTGATAAGCCAGATGAAACCGCAATACCCTGCCCGCAATGCGGACAAGGGCATCTGGTGCAGCGCCGTTCACGTTTTGGTAAAAACTTCCATTCCTGCGATCGTTACCCCGATTGCCAGTTCGTCATTAATTTCAAACCAGTAGCGGGCGAGTGCCCCGAGTGTCATTACCCGTTGCTAATCGAAAAGAAAACGGCTCAGGGCGTTAAGCGCTTTTGTGCCAGCAAACAATGTGGAAAGCCGATATCGGCGGAATAAATCTGTGAATAATAACCTGCCCTCAGAAGCCATCGTTCGCGCTGTAGAGCTTCTGAATAATCAACATGTCATCGCCTATCCTACGGAAGCCGTTTTTGGCGTCGGTTGCGATCCCGATAGCGAAAAAGCCGTCATGACTCTGCTTGCCCTTAAACAGCGTCCGGTCGAAAAAGGATTGATCCTGATCGCCGCTAGCTTTGAACAACTCAAGCCATACATTGACGATACGCGGCTTAGCGATGAGCAGCTCGCGGCTATTTTTTCCTGTTGGCCTGGTCCGGTGACGTTTGTCTTCCCCGCCAGTGCTTCAACGCCGCGTTGGTTGACTGGGCGCTTCAATTCATTGGCTGTCAGAGTTACCGATCATCCGCTGGTGGTTGAACTGTGCAAGGCTTACGGTAAGCCGCTGGTTTCAACCAGCGCAAATTTATCGGGCCAGCCACCTTGCCGCACGACCGAGGAAGTTTATACACAGTTTGGCGCTGACTTTCCCGTCATTGATGGGGCAACGGGAGGACGACAAAATCCATCTGAAATTCGTGATGCCTTGACGGGCGAACTCTTCCGCCAGGGATAATTCATGGAAACTTATGCCGTCTTCGGACACCCCATCGCCCATAGTAAATCGCCGTCTATCCATCGGCTTTTTGCACAGCAGCTGCAAATTGCGCATCCCTATGGACGTATTCTGGCTCCGCTCGATGATTTTGTTACCACGCTTGACGCCTTCTTTAATGAGGGTGGCAAGGGCGCTAACATCACCGTACCTTTTAAAGAAGAGGCCTTTGCGCGAGCTGACGAGTTAACCGAACGTGCAGCGCTGGCCGGCGCAGTTAATACGCTTAAACGGCTGGAAGACGGCCGGCTGCTTGGCGACAATACGGATGGCATCGGGCTCTTAAGCGATCTGGAACGGCTTGAGTTTATCAAACCTGGCTTCCGGGTATTGCTTATTGGCGCGGGTGGCGCTTCACGTGGGGTATTGCTGCCCCTTTTATCTCTGGATTGCGCCGTTACTATTGTCAATCGTACCTTTTCTCGCGCTCATGAACTGGCTACGCTGTTTGCTCATACTGGCAGCGTCCGTGCTTTGGATATAGAAGCATCAGGCAATGAGGAATTTGATCTCATCATTAATGCGACATCCAGCGGCATTGACGGGGACGTTCCTGCAATTCCTGTGAGTTTAATTAACCCTCATGTCTGCTGCTATGACATGTTTTACCAGAAAGGTAGTACGCCTTTTTTATCCTTATGCCAGCAACACGGTGCGACAAAATGCGCTGATGGGTTAGGAATGCTGGTGGCGCAGGCTGCTCATGCGGTGCTGTTGTGGCACGGCATTCTGCCAGATATAACTCCAGTCATTGCCGCTTTACAGAAGGAGCTGAATGCATGAACCAGTCTATTCAGTTTCCTGACAGGGAAGTGTGGGATGAGGCGCACCAATGTATCGCTTTTCCGGTATTAGTAAACGGTATGCAGCTATAACCTGCGCCTTAACGTCATCGGTGCTCAAGACGCGTTTTGGTGGGGAAGAACCTACGCAATGGCTGGCCGCATTTCGTGAACATCGCTGGGATCTGGAAGATGAAGCTCAGGTTCTGATTCTCGACCAGCAGGAAGATGCTCAAGGTTGGATCTGGTTTTCCTGAGTCAGGTAGTCACCCTTCCACTTTACATAGTTATTCGCTGAATATATGAGTCCGGCGATTTCCGCCTCCGTCAGGGGGCGTATCTGCTTTACAGGGTTGCCAAAGTAAAGGTAGCCACTCTCAAGGCGTTTATTCTGTGGTACCAGGCTGCCTGCGCCAATCATTATATCGTCTTCTACAATCACGCCATCCAACAGAATCGAACCCATGCCGACCAGCACACGGTTACCGATGGTGCAGCCGTGTAGCATGGCCTTGTGGCCGACAGTGACATCATCGCCAATGATAAGTGGATTGCCTCGCGGGTTTGATGAAGACTTATGAGTAACATGTAAGACACTACCGTCCTGGATGTTAGTTCGAGCGCCTATTTCTACATAATTCACATCACCGCGAATCGCGACCAGCGGCCAGATACTGACATCATCAGCTATTCTGACGTCCCCGATCACTACGCTACTGGCGTCGATCATTACCCGTTGACCCGTTTTCGGGAATAACTCTTTATAGCGACGCAAACTGTTGGTCATAGTTACCTCAATAAAATAAGGGAGTGCAAAGACTTTGGGTGCTTTTGGGGCCTCCTGCAACCCTTTATTGTGGTAAAAATTGAACGAATTGCGCAAGAACGCTGCGAAGAGGCGGAAAAAGCATCACATGAAAAAAAAGATCGAAAAAAGGCTTGTGCAAAAAAATGGGATCCCTATAATGCGCTCCCACTGACACGGAACAACGGCTTACAGCCCGCCGGGTCAGCGGGATTCAGCGATGAATACCGGCAGAGAAAAGCGAAATTAAACGCTTGACTCTGAAAGAGGAAAGCGTATTATACGCCACCTCGCAACGGTGAGCGAAAGCCGCGTTGCACTGCTCTTTAACAATTTATCAGACAATCTGTGTGGGCACTCAAAGTGACATGGATTCTTAACGTCTTCGGACGAAAAATGAATACCAAGTCTCAAAGAGTGAACACGTAATTCATTACGAAGTTTAATTCTACGAGCATCAAACTTAAATTGAAGAGTTTGATCATGGCTCAGATTGAACGCTGGCGGCAGGCCTAACA
>ERZ507488.90-NODE-90-length-21236-cov-18.1464_pt1 | contig 21236 bp, 19 predicted proteins | sample MGYA00513610_ERZ507488 | MGnify/ENA metagenome assembly ERZ507488 | reverse complement strand
AGTTGCTTAATAATGTTGCTCATAATTTAATCTCTTATCCTGGGTAAACTGATATTGGGGGCTTACGCCATCCCATCATGTTTATGTTGCTGTTGCGCGAGTTCCTTTTTGAACTCCGCCAGCAACCTTGCTTGCTCTTCAGTCAGAGCCAGGTTTTCCAAAAGTTCAGGTCTTCTAAGCCAGGTTCGGCCCAGCGACTGCTTCAGACGCCAGCGACGTATCTCCGCATGGTTTCCCGACAGCAATACCGGCGGTACTTCCATACCTTCTAACACTTCAGGGCGCGTATAGTGCGGGCAATCCAGCAATCCTTCAGCAAACGAATCTTCGATTGCCGAAGCTTCATGACCCAGAACCCCCGGAATAAACCGGGAAACGGAATCAATCAGCGTCATTGCCGGTAGCTCACCACCGCTGAGAACGTAATCGCCGATTGACCATTCTTCATCAATTTCGGTCTGAATTACGCGCTCATCTACGCCTTCGTAGCGACCGCACACCAAAATCAGCTTCTGATTTGTTGCCAGTTCGCTGACGCCAGCTTGATCAAGCTTGCGCCCCTGAGGTGAAAGATAAATCACCTTTGCGCCTTCACCTGCCGCGGCTTTTGCTGCATGAATCGCATCCCGCAAAGGTTGCACCATCATTAGCATCCCCGGTCCGCCGCCGTAAGGACGATCGTCCACGGTACGGTGCCGGTCATGAGCGAAATCTCGAGGACTCCAGCTCTGGATGCTCAGCAGGCCATTTTTTACTGCCCGGCCAGTTACCCCGTAATCGGTAATTGCGCGGAACATTTCTGGAAACAGGCTAACGATACCTATAAACACAAGCCAATCCCCATAGTGCCGTTTTTTACCGTTTATTCGGAGAATTTAAAAACCAGGATCCCAATCTACTTCGATAGTACGAGTAGCGAGATCGACTTTCTTGATAACCTGCCCATCGAGGAACGGAACCAGCCGCTCCTTGATACCAAATGCATCTTTCAGGTTTGCCTTGATGACGAGAACGTCATTAGACCCGGTTTCCATCATGTCGATGACTTTACCGAGGCTATAGCCTTCAGTGGTCACTACCTGGCAGCCCATCAGGTCTTTCCAGTAATAGTCACCCTCTTCAAGCGCAGGCAGCTGCGATGAATCCACAACAATTTCGCAATTAGTCAATAGATTCGCTGCATCGCGATCGTCAATGCCTTTCAGCTTAATGACGATATCCTGATTGTGGTGGCGCCAGCTTTCCAGCTCAACAACCTGCCACTGACCCGCCTTCTGGATAAACCAGGGCTGATAGTCAAAAATGCTTTCGGCGTCTTCGGTGGAGGAAAACACTCTGAGCCAACCACGGATACCGTAGGAAGAACCCATTTTGCCCAATACAATCGGATCAACAGGTGCTTGTGCGGTGTGTTGCTTGCTCATCATGACCACCGTGACAGATTAAGCTGCTTTGTTAGCGGCTTTGATCAGCGCAGCTACGCGATCGGAAACAGTCGCGCCCTGGCCAACCCAGTGAGCGATACGATCCAGATCCAGACGAGTTCCTTCTTCGGTCGCAGAAGCGATCGGGTTGAAGAAACCAACGCGCTCGATGAAGCGACCGTTGCGTGCATTACGGCTGTCGGTAACAACAACCTGGTAGAACGGACGCTTTTTCGCGCCGTGACGTGCTAAACGAATAGTAACCATAACATCCTCTTGTGTGAATAAAACACCGGGCCCCATCGAGGAACGGAGCCCGGTGTCATATTAAAAGCCCGAAAATTTTACTGATTTCTGGGGAAATTGCAATCAGCAGTTATAAACTCTGCTGTGGAAGGGCACCGCAGATACCCTAAATTGGGTACCTGCGAGTAATTCATAGCCAGAGCGCGCCAACAATGGGACAGGAAAGAAGGGCGCGCCGGCAGCAATAGCCACAATACTATCGGCCTCCGGGGAAACCTGGCGGCATCATACCTTTCATTCCACGCATCATCTTCATCATGCCGCCTTTCGACTTCATCTTCTTCATCATGCGCTGCATATCGTCAAACTGCTTGAGCAGACGGTTCACATCCTGCACCTGCATTCCGCAGCCTGCGGCGATACGGCGCTTACGCGAACCTTTAATAATTTCCGGTTTAGCGCGCTCTTTCAGCGTCATCGAGTTGATGATGGCTTCCATACGCACCAGCACTTTGTCGTCCATTTGCGATTTAACGTTGTCCGGTATCTGCCCCATGCCCGGCAGCTTGCCCATCAGGCTGGCCATACCGCCCATGTTTTTCATCTGACGCAGCTGTTCAAGGAAATCGGTCAAGTCAAAACCATCGCCTTTTTTCAGCTTAGAGGCCAGCTTTTCAGCCTGCGCGCGGTCGACCTTACTTTCGATATCTTCGATCAGGGACAGGACATCGCCCATGCCGAGAATACGGGAAGCGATACGATCCGGATGGAACGGCTCCAGCGCTTCGGTTTTTTCGCCCACCCCGAGGAATTTAATCGGCTTGCCGGTGATATGACGAATCGACAGCGCCGCGCCGCCGCGGGCGTCGCCGTCCACTTTGGTCAATACAACACCGGTTAACGGTAGCGCTTCGTTAAACGCTTTCGCGGTATTCGCCGCATCCTGGCCGGTCATCGCATCGACAACGAACAGGGTTTCTACCGGGTTAAGCGTTGCATGGACCTGCTTAATCTCGTCCATCATCGCTTCATCAACGTGCAGACGACCAGCGGTATCCACCAGCAGCACGTCGTAGAATTTGAGCTTCGCTTCTTTCAGCGCGGCATTAACGATATCAACCGGTTTCTGGCCAACGTCAGACGGAAAGAAATCGACGCTAACCTGCTCTGCCAGCGTTTCCAGCTGTTTGATCGCCGCGGGACGATAAACGTCAGCGGAAACCACCAGGACTTTCTTCTTGTGCTTTTCACGCAAGAATTTACCCAGCTTAGCGACGCTGGTCGTTTTACCCGCCCCCTGCAAACCGGCCATCAGAACTACGGCAGGCGGCTGCGCGGCTAAATCGAGCGCCTGGTTCTCTTCGCCCATCGCGGCAACCAGTTCGTTGCGCACGATTTTGACGAACTCCTGGCCCGGGGTCAGGCTTTTATTAACTTCATGACCAACCGCGCTCTCTTTTACACGGTTGATGAAGTCGCGAACCACAGGCAGAGCAACGTCCGCCTCCAGCAGCGCCATGCGCACTTCGCGCAGGGTATCTTTAATATTGTCTTCAGTAAGGCGTCCGCGGCCGCTAATGTTGCGCAGCGTACGCGACAAACGATCGGTTAAATTATCAAACATTGTCTCTCGCCTGAGGTGGAAACGGTCGGTCGCCGCAGCGACACAAAAACGGAATGGGCGCAGTATAACACGACATAAACGCGAATGTGCTGCAACGGTTGGAGCCAGACTCGCGTGACGTTATACTGCTTCTCTCTACTATTTAGTCAACAGTCGACGCGCATATGCCTGTTTTTGCTCTACTCGCCCTTGTCGCCTACTCCATCAGCCTCGCGCTGATCGTCCCTGGTCTGTTACAAAAAAACAGCAGCTGGCGGCGGATGGCGATTCTTTCCGCAACTATTGCGTTGATTTGTCACGCCTTTGCGCTGGAGTCACGCATTTTTCCCGGCGGCGAAAGCGGGCAAAACCTCAGCTTATTAAACGTGGGATCGCTGGTTAGCCTGATGATCTGTACGGTGATGACCATCGTCGCATCGCGCAATCGCGGCTGGCTGCTGCTGCCCATTGTCTACACCTTCGCCCTGATCAACCTCGCGTTCGCCACCTTTATGCCGAACGAGTACATCACGCATCTGGAAACCACGCCGGGGATGTTGGTCCACATCGGCCTGTCGCTCTTTTCTTATGCTACGCTGATTATCGCCGCGCTCTACGCTCTGCAGCTGGCGTGGATTGACTATCAGTTAAAGAACAAACGATTGACCTTCAGTAGCGAAATGCCGCCGCTGATGAGCATCGAACGTAAAATGTTTCATATCACCCAGATAGGCGTGGTGCTGTTAACCCTGACGCTGTGTACCGGGCTGTTTTACATGCATAACCTGTTTAGTGCGGAAAACATTGATAAAGCCGTACTCTCTATCGTGGCGTGGTTCGTTTATATCGTCCTGCTTTGGGGCCACTATCATGAAGGGTGGCGCGGACGCCGGGTCGTCTGGTTTAACGTGACTGGCGCAGGCCTGCTGACGCTGGCCTACTTTGGTAGCCGCGTATTGCAACAGTTCATGAGCTAAGTCTTTAAGGAATCCCTAGTGGAACATATCTCCACCACCACGCTGATCGTAACGCTGATCATCATGGTGGTTATCTCCGCCTATTTCTCCGGTTCTGAAACCGGCATGATGACGCTAAATCGCTATCGCCTGCGTCATATGGCCAAACAGGGTAATCGTCAGGCAAAACGCGTTGAAAAGCTGCTGCGCAAACCTGACCGTCTGATTAGCCTGGTCCTCATTGGCAATAATCTGGTTAATATTCTCGCTTCGGCGCTCGGCACCATCGTGGGTATGCGCCTGTACGGCGATGCAGGCGTTGCCATTGCCACCGGGGTTCTGACGTTCGTGGTGCTGGTATTTGCGGAAGTGCTGCCCAAAACCATTGCGGCGCTCTACCCGGAAAAGGTCGCCTATCCCAGCAGCCTTCTGCTCGCGCCGCTGCAAATACTGATGATGCCGCTGGTGTGGTTGCTCAACACCATCACCCGCATTCTGATGCGCATCATGGGCATTAAAACCGATATCGTCATTAGCGGGGCGCTCAGCAAAGATGAACTGCGTACTATCGTTAATGAATCACGCTCGCAAATCTCCCGCCGCAATCAGGACATGCTGCTGTCGGTTCTGGATCTCGAGAAAGTTAGCGTGGACGACATCATGGTCCCGCGCAATGATATCGTCGGTATTAATATTAACGACGACTGGAAGTCCATTGTCCGCCAACTGACCCACTCTCCCCACGGCCGCATCGTGCTGTACCGCGACACCCTTGACGATGCCATCAGCATGCTGCGGGTACGCGAAGCTTATCGCCTGATGACGGAGAAAAAAGAGTTCACAAAAGAGGTAATGCTGCGCGCCGCCGACGAAATTTACTTCGTGCCGGAAGGGACGCCGCTCAGCACCCAACTGGTAAAATTCCAGCGCAACAAAAAGAAAGTGGGCCTGGTGGTGGATGAATATGGGGATATTCAGGGCCTGGTCACGGTTGAGGATATCCTCGAAGAGATCGTCGGCGATTTTACGACCTCCATGTCGCCTACGCTTGCAGAAGAGGTAACGCCGCTTAACGATGGTTCAGTGATTATCGACGGTACCGCCAACGTACGTGAAATCAATAAAGCATTTAACTGGCATCTGCCGGAAGATGAAGCGCGAACCATTAACGGTATCATTCTGGAAGCTCTCGAAGAGATCCCTGCCCCCGGCACCCGCGTGCGCATTGAACAGTATGATATCGATATTCTTGATGTTCAGGAGAATATGATTAAACAGGTGAAGGTTATGCCCGTAAAACCCATTCGTGAAAGCGTGGCGGAGTCATAGCATACCTGGCACGGTGCAGGTCTGAATAGAAAAACGGCTACCTCATGGTAGCCGTTTCGCTTATTTACTTCGCTTTCGCTACGGTTACCATCGCCGCGCGAATAGTACGGCCATTCAAGGTGTAGCCCTTTTGCATAATGCCCAGAACGTTACCTGCCGGTACGTCCTCGGACTCAACCATCGCAATGGCCTGATGCACGTTCGGATCCAGCGGCACGTTAGTATCGCCAATGACTTCCACGCCAAACTTACGAACCACGTCCAGCATCGACTTCAGCGTCAGTTCGATACCTTCAACCATCGGCGCCATATCCGGGTTGGCTTTATCAGCCACTTCCAGGGCGCGGTCCAGGCTGTCGATGACCGGCAACAGTTCGTTGACGAACTTCTCAAGCGCAAACTTATGCGCTTTTTCGATATCCTGCTCGGTACGACGGCGCAGGTTATCTTCATCGGCTTTCGCACGCAGCAATACTTCACGTTCGCGCTTCTGGGCTTCAACGAGCTGAGCTTCCAGATTCGCAATTTTTTCATCGCGCGGATCCACCTGCTCAGCCGAAACCTCAGGCTCTACCGCCTCAACGTCATCGTGCTGCTCCGTGATAATTTCTTCCGGGGCTTGCCCCTCAGGCGTTTTCTGTTCTTTACTACTCATGAATTTCTCCGCGTTTTTTTTCGCATTCATCTCGCTAACTTCGCTTATTATGGGGATCAGTTTCCGGGTTTCAAGGGAACGCAGCCAGATTGTCACTATTCATTTAACTCAAGGACATCCAGATCATGAAGAATCACTTCAAGTGTATAGGCATTGTGGGACACCCTCGTCACCCAACCGCGCTGACCACACATGAAATGCTCTGGCGCTGGCTGTCCAGCAAAGGTTATGAAGTTCTGGTTGAGCAGCAAATCGCTCATGAATTACAGCTCAGCAATGTGAAGACCGGGACGCTGGCGGAAATTGGCCAGCAGGCAGACCTGGCCGTCGTGGTTGGCGGCGATGGTAATATGCTCGGCGCGGCGCGGACGCTGGCGCGCTACGATATTAACGTTATTGGCATTAACCGCGGAAATCTCGGCTTTCTGACCGACCTCGATCCGGACAACGCGCTACAGCAGCTCGCTGATGTGCTCGAAGGCCACTATATCGCCGAAAAACGCTTCCTTCTGGAAGCTCAGGTCTGTCAGCAGGATTGCCAGAAGCGTATCAGCACGGCGATTAACGAAGTCGTCCTGCACCCCGGTAAAGTAGCGCATATGATTGAGTTTGAAGTCTATATTGACGAGGTGTTTGCTTTCTCTCAGCGCTCAGATGGGCTCATCATCTCCACGCCTACCGGCTCCACGGCCTATTCCCTCTCCGCCGGCGGGCCGATCCTTACCCCTTCGCTGGATGCTATCACCCTGGTGCCTATGTTCCCGCATACGCTTTCGGCCCGGCCGCTGGTGATCAACGGTGACAGTACTATTCGCCTGCGTTTTTCGCAGCGCTGCAGCGACCTCGAAATTAGCTGCGATAGCCAGATAGCGCTGCCCATTCAGGATGGAGAAGATGTGCTGATCCGCCGGTGTGATTATCACCTTAATCTCATCCATCCTAAAGATTACAGCTATTTCAATACATTAAGCACTAAGCTTGGCTGGTCGAAAAAATTGTTCTGATTTTATAGCCAGCCCCTTTACTGGATAAAAAACCCGATTATACTGTACGAAAACACAGTAATGGTTTTTCATACAGGAAGGCAGCTATGTTGGCACAACTCACTATCAGTAATTTTGCTATCGTTCGTGAGCTGGAAATCGATTTTCACAGCGGTATGACCGCCATTACCGGCGAGACCGGCGCCGGTAAATCGATCGCTATCGACGCGCTGGGGCTGTGCCTGGGCGGTCGGGCGGAAGCCGATATGGTGCGCAGAGGCGCCAGCCGGGCTGATTTATGCGCGCGCTTCTCCCTGAAAGACACGCCGGCCGCACAACGCTGGCTGGAACAAAACCAGCTGGAAAGCGGGCGTGAGTGTTTACTTCGCCGCGTTATCAGCGCAGACGGCCGCTCTCGCGGCTTTATTAACGGTACGGCGGTGCCTTTATCCCAGCTCCGCGAACTGGGACAGCTTCTTATCCAGATCCATGGCCAGCATGCGCACCAACTGCTGACTAAGCCCGAACATCAGAAGACCTTACTTGATGGCTATACCGGTGAGTATGCGCTTACTCAGCTAATGGCTGAACGCTATCGTCAGTGGCACAAAAGCTGCCGCGATCTGGCGCAGCATCAGCAGCAAAGCCAGGAGCGCGCCGCGCGTGCGGATCTGGTGCAGTATCAACTAAAAGAGCTCAACGAGTTTAATCCGCAGCCGGGCGAATTCGAGCAAATTGATGAAGAGTACAAACGTCTGGCCAACAGCGGTCAATTGCTGTCGACCTGTCAGCATGCGCTGTCGGTGATGGCAGACGGCGAAGAATCCAATCTGCAAAGCCAGCTCTATGCCGCAAAGCAGCTGGTGAGCGAGCTGGTTGGTATGGACAGTAAACTCTCCGGAGTGCTGGATATGCTTGAAGAAGCATCTATTCAGCTTAGCGAAGCCACGGACGAGCTGCGTCATTATCACGATCGCCTCGATCTCGATCCGAATCGTCTGTTCGAACTGGAACAACGTATCTCCCGACAGATTGCCCTGGCGCGCAAGCATCAAATTACGCCCGAGGAGCTTCCAGAATTTTACCAGTCACTGCTGGAAGAGCAGCGTCTGCTGGATGATAGCGCCGGTTCCCTGGAATCCCTCAGTCAGATGGTCGTGGAGCATCATCAGTTAGCCCTTGAGACGGCGAAGCAGCTACATGCCCTGCGTCAGAATAGCGCTGATGAGCTGACTCGGTTAATTACGGAGAGTATGCACTCACTTTCAATGCCACACGGTGTATTCTCCATTGATGTCGCGTTTGATGAGCGTCATCTCACCGCTGAAGGCGCAGACCATATTGAATTCCGGGTAACCACCAACCCGGGTCAGCCGCTGCAGCCAATCGCTAAAGTTGCTTCCGGAGGCGAACTCTCGCGTATTGCGCTGGCGATTCAGGTGATCACTGCGCGGAAAATGGAAACTCCGGCATTGATTTTTGATGAAGTAGATGTCGGTATCAGTGGCCCTACGGCAGCGGTGGTGGGCAAACTGCTGCGCCAGCTAGGTGAGTCAACCCAGGTGATGTGCGTTACCCACTTACCGCAGGTGGCCGGTTGCGGACATCATCATTTCTTCGTCTGCAAGGAAACAGACGGTGAAATGACCGAGACGCATATGCACCCTCTGGATAAACGCGCTCGCTTGCAGGAACTGGCCCGTCTGCTGGGCGGCAGTGAAGTCACTCGTAACACTCTGGCAAACGCGAAAGAGTTGCTTGCCGCGTAAACTTTTTGATTTTCACAGAGTCATAGTGAACAGCAAATTGCCGATAGACCTGCAGCCGAAGGTTCCCAACCGGGCAAAGGTCTATTATCATCGGCATATTACAGATGAGCCACGTACTGCTCGGGCCCAAAAAGGAATCAAATCACTATGCGCTGTAAAACGCTGACTGCTGCCGCAGCGGTTCTTCTTATGTTGACCGCAGGCTGTTCCACTCTGGAACGAGTGGTTTACCGTCCTGACATCAACCAGGGTAACTATCTGGCACCAACCGATGTAGCAAAAGTTCGTGTCGGCATGACGCAACAACAGGTTGCCTATGCCTTGGGTACGCCGATGATGTCGGATCCGTTTGGCACTAATACCTGGTTCTACGTTTTCCGTCAGCAGCCTGGGCATGAAAAAGTTACCCAGCAGACGCTTACCCTGACCTTTAACAGCAGCGGTGTGCTGACCAACATTGATAACAAACCTGCCCTGACGGCGGAGTAATAAAGCTATCAATACACAAAAAGCGCTCATTGAGCGCTTTTTTTTATATCTGCATCTTTGGTGCGAAACGGTTACTTTCCGGCGTTTTTCTCCGCCCGCTGACGACGTAGCTCTTTCGGGTCAGCAATCAACGGACGATAGATTTCCACCCGATCGCCATCATGGACGCGATCCTGAAGCTTAGCCGGGCGGCTATAAATTCCCACTTTGTTTTTCGTCAGATCGATATCGTCACGTAGCGCCAGAAGACCGCTGGCAACAATCGCCTGCTCGACCGTCGCCCCCTCCTCAAGCTTGACGCTTTGCAGATACTGTTTTTCCGGCAACGCGTAGGCCACTTCAACCACGATTTTAGCCGGCACTGTAGACCTCTTTAGCGCGCGTCGTAAATGCCTGCACCATATTCATAGCCAGTTCTTTGAAGATACGACCAAACGCCATTTCAATCAGTTTATTGGTGAATTCAAAATCGAGATGAAACTCAATTTTGCACGCTTCCGGGCTTAAGGGGATAAATTTCCAGCCGCCAATCAGCTTTTTAAACGGACCATCGACCAGACTCATTAGGATACTCTGGTTACTGGTGAGCGTATTTCGCGTTGTGAAGGTCTTACTGATACCCGCTTTGGATACGTCAACCGCCGCAGTCATTTGCGTCGGCCCAAGCTCCAGAACCCGGCTACCGGTACAGCCCGGCAGAAAATCAGGGTAGGACTTTACATCATTTACCAGTTGATACATCTGTTCAGCACTGAACGGCACCAGCGCGGTACGGCTAATCTGAGGCATAGCAGGTTCCACATATAAACACAGGGCAAATAATATCATTTATCTGCTGCTAAAAAAAACGCTGTACCGCAACTCGTGCTAAGATAGCCCATTACGCCTCGCAGGAAGATTGAGGTACGACTGTTTTAAGACGATGACTTCAGGATACTATGACTAAGAAAAAAGCCCACAAACCTGGATCAGCCACCATTGCGCTGAATAAACGCGCTCGTCATGAATACTTTATCGAAGATGAATACGAGGCGGGTCTTGCCCTGCAGGGATGGGAAGTAAAATCTCTCCGCGCAGGTAAAGCCAATATTGGCGACAGCTATGTCATTTTGAAAGATGGCGAAGCCTATCTGTTTGGCGCCAACTTCACGCCGATGGCGGTAGCGTCCACCCACTACGTATGCGACCCAACGCGTACCCGTAAGCTTCTGCTCAATCAGCGTGAACTGGATACCCTATACGGACGTATCAACCGTGAAGGTTACACCGTGGTCGCTCTTTCCCTGTACTGGAAGAATGCCTGGTGCAAAGTCAAAATCGGCGTAGCGAAAGGTAAGAAACAGCACGACAAGCGCACCGATATAAAAGATCGCGAGTGGGCAGTTGATAAAGCCCGCATTATGAAACACGCAGGTCGTTAATTGCCCTTCTCTTGAGGGTCAGCCAGCTGGCCCTCACGCTATATTGTTGTTGATGCTGATTTTTCATCCACTCTGGCGCCATAATCCTCAAAACGAGGGCTGGTCAGCGCATTCATAAATCTGTTATACTCAACGTACACATTGGGGCTGATTCTGGATTCGACGGGATTTGCGAAACCCAAGGTGCATGCCGAGGGGCGGTTGGCCTCGTAAAAAGCCGCAAAAAAATAGTCGCAAACGACGAAAACTACGCTTTAGCAGCTTAATAACCTGCTCTGAGCCCTCTCTCCCTAGCTTCCGCTCTTAAGACGGGGATCAAAGAGAGGTCAAACCCAAAAGAGATCGCGTGGAGGCCCTGCCTGGGGTTGAAGCGTTAAATCTAATCAGGCTAGTCTGGTAGTGGCGTGTCCGTCCGCAGGTGCCAGGCGAATGTAAAGACAGACTAAGCATGTAGTACCGAGGATGTAGGAATTTCGGACGCGGGTTCAACTCCCGCCAGCTCCACCAAATAAAACAAGGGGTTACGTGAAAGCGTAGCCCCTTTTTTTTGGACCGTGGCGGCAAAATGGCGGCAGACATTTAACCATGCAAAGGACTACTGATATGAAAAAATCTCTTTTGATTCTGTTACTCTTGGCTTCATGTAACGTTTTCGCCGACAAAATCCCGGACTCGATAGAAAATTTAATTGCTGTATTTGACACAAGGACGCATAGCCTGGAAAGCGGAGTACTCTCGATCAAATACAGCAAACAGAAGTTGCCCCCTGATGCAGCTGATGCAATGTTTGAAGGCATTTGCACTGACCTATCAATGCATAAGTGGAAACCCGAAACAATTAAGAAGATTAGGTTACTCAACGTCTCACTTGATCAAGGTTTTGAGATAGATGCTGGCGGTGCTGAATGTAAAAACACGGGCAAGATGACTTTTGATGAAGCGCGGGCTTACAGGCAAAGCTTTATCAAACCTATTCCGTAAACCCTCTTCGATTTGTAGGTTAAAAGCTCAAAAATTCATATGCCCCTGCCCGCTTGTTGCCGGATGCGGCGGGGCGTTATCAATTACACCTGGCGTCATGATGAACCTCACGACCGTTTCGTGAGTAATAAATGTAGCACCGCAATTGATGTTCTGGCACTGACAATACCGCTCTTTTGTCTGGTCTGTTACTCGAAAGCTACTTCGTGTATGCGCCGCATGTCCGCATTTTGGGCAATTCATCATTTCCGTTTCTCCGCCGCCGCCTCTGAAGTCGCGTTAATAATACACAATATCAATATAGAGAACCAATTATTCAATATTGAGATCATCTATTTTCACTTCCAGTTCGATGCTGGTCGTGAATCCGCTATCCGGGTTGACCGTGTGCGTTAACGTTGTGATGGTCCATTCCGCATCATCAATGGGCTGTTTAAAACCGCTGACCTTAACGGGCATTTCCGTATAGAGATCCGCGCGGCCTTCTGCCAGCTGGAGAGAAAATGACGCCACACCGCGCTGCAGCCGCTCCCAGTTCATTTTTGCTGCCCGTTCTGCATTACTGCGGTTCGCATAGGTACGGTTCAGAACCAGCACATTCTCATCCGTTCCGACCAGGTAATCCCCCTGCTTTGCTTCCGGTTCTTTGGGTTTTGTCGTCCTCCGGCGCCGCTTCACCTTTGCCGTTTCTTTCTTTTCCGGTTCCCGGGTATGCAGCCAGTGAGCGATAACACCTGTATATGCTCCCCTGTCAGCCAGGCTAAACCGGTGACTGTCTCCGTCCTTACGGGTAATAGTGATGACCGGCAACGGTTTACCACTTGCTGTTTTCCCCTGCCCCTGCCGGATAAACAGCAGATTACCGTCCTTGACTGAGGCAATCGCGCCATACTGCCGCGCCAGCTTCATTAAAAAGCTGGCGTCGCTTTCGTTGGTCTGGTCCAGGTGATCCAGCGCCATCGCAGCAACATCATTTCCTATAGCAACTTTAAGGCTGTGCCGTGCGGCAATGTCTTTCACCACATCGCCCACCGTCGTTTTGTGCCAGGACTTCTCACGCCGGACATTCAGCGTTTCCCTGAAATCAGCACTACGGGCACGGATTGTCAGCCTGTCCGGGCTGCCGCTATGCTCTATTTCGTCAACGGTAAACTTACCTTTTGAGTACAGCGGCTCGCCTTTCCATCCCAGCGCCAGAGAAATCACTGCGCCACGACGCGGCATAATTACCAGGCCGTCGGCGTCGTCCAGCTCCAGATCAAGCTGGTCAGCTTCAAATCCGCGGTTGTCGGTCAGTGTCATACCCAGCAGACGTTTATCCAGCGTCTGCGTGGCATCTTTGCCTTCAATCACGATCCGAAAGGCCGGGGTCTTGCTTCCGAGGTTGAGTAAATCAGCCATCTCGCTCACTGCAGCAACCCTCCTACCGTGGATCTGATATTCCCTACTGCGGCAGCGGCAGAATCCTGCAGACTGCTAAGCTGATCGCTCAGACTGCCGAACATTTCAGACAGGGACTCATCCACCCGTTTAAGCCCCAGCGAAAACTCTATTTTCCTGGCTTCCCCACTGGCGAAAAATTCCGTTTTCGTCTGGTTAAGGCTCTCAATCACATACATGCCGTAGATAGTCCCACCACCCTCGATCAGCGGCCACGCCTTCCCCTGCTCTGCCATCAGCTCCAGCGCCAGCAACGACAACCGGCCGCCGGTCACTTCCGGCATGAGGACGCCGGAGAGCGTCAGCTGATCGTTATCTGGCCCCAAAAATTGCGTTGTCGGACGGCGATTAACGCGGTTGTTGGTCACATGGCGCCAGTTCCGCTGATACTGCAGTTGCTGATAGGGAACCGTGCGCAGCTGAAACACAAACAAGCCCAAGACCATCATCATGAATCGTACCCCCCTTGATCACTGAAATTGCTGCGGGCCTTCGCCTTCATGCGTCGCTCGCGCGCATCAAGCTGCCGTGCAACTTCCTGCGCAATATCCTGCGCACTCTGACCGGGCAGAGCCTGGATAATAATTTGCGCATGGGTTTCAAACTGGAATACAGGCTGGCTGCCTGCTGGCTTATCAGTTACAGGACGGTATGAAGCTGCCGACAGACTCATGGGATGAAGCGGGGCGGCCTCTGCTGGCATTGCTCCCCCCATCATTCCGGCGACTACGGACGCCAGCGCGGCCGTTCTCCTGCGGCTGGTCACATAGGCCGGACCGTTAATCAGCTCCGGGCCATTCTCGCCAGCAATACCCACCTGCCCACGTGGAATATAACCACCGCTGTCATACATCCCCGCGAAAAATCCTGGGGTCTTTTTCTGCGGTGAGGCACCCTGCGAATTATCGCCGCCGGTCATCCAGTCCGGGAGATAGCTTTTGACCGATGCCAGTTTGCTCTTAAGCGTTTCCCATTTCTCATTGATACCACTCAGGATGCCGTCAATAATCGCCCCGCCCACCGCTTTAAATTTTGCGGGCAGCGCGGCAACATCACTCAGAATTTCATCCCATTTGCTGCTTATGGTCTGCTTAATCACAGCCCAGGTTACTGACACCCCTGACGTGATGGCATCCCACAGTGCTTTAAACTTCGGCCCCAGCGTTTCCCAGTTCTGCCAGATATAGATGGCTCCCATCGCAATCAGTCCAACTATCGCCAGAATGGGGTTAGCCATCATCAACCGGCCTAACCAGATAACCGCCTGGCCTGCGCCGCCAATTACTCTTGTGACCAGACCAAACACAGAAGCAAATTTAAGCTGGAGAATGCCAGCACTTACCCGCACTACCGCCATAGGACCCAAAATGGATGCCAGGGCCAGTGACACCACACCCGCTGCGGTAGCTACCACGGCAAATACGGCCGCAATTTTAAATAGCGCCGCCGTCAGTTGCGGATGACGCTTCACAAAACCATCCAGCGCGGACGCCAGATTACCCAGCCAATCCGCAATATTTTTCAGCACCGGCGCGACGGTTTCACCGATGCTCGCCATGGCGTTGGTAAAGGAGCCTCCAGCGGCTTCCCATTTGTTGCCCAGGGTATTAAGCGATGCATCGACGCGCTCGCGCAGGGTTGCCTGGTTCTCCAGCTTCGCTACTGTTTCACGATAACCAGACATCCCTTTACTGATCATGTTATTTAATACTTTTAGCGTTTCGGCATCATCACCAAAAACCGTTTTAAGTGCCGCAAGCCTTTGCTCTGTGTTTAATTTTTTTAACTTTTCAAGCTGGGCAAATAGCTTATCCAGTCCACCAAATTCCCCTTTTCCATCAGTAAAATCTAATTTGACCCCTGCTCCTTTAATTGAGGCATTGGCTTTATTAACTTTTTTGGTATCCATGACAGCCTGGAATATTTTACGGTAGGCATTCCCTGCTGACTCGCCAGCCATCCCCATCTGATCCGCCATCACCAGCAATGGTGCAAATACCTTCGTTGCCCCCAATCCCTTCTGACGGATAATATCCATTGCACTACCAATGTTCGAAAAACCCTGCAGCATATTGCCGGGGTCAACGCCCGCGTAATAACCCCGCTGGATCACATCCATCAGGCTCATCATGTCCTTTTCGGTGGTCTGCGTGGCATCCTGCAGTTTTGCGGCAAACTCTGCCGCCTCCGTCGGCGCCATTTGCAGCTGCACGCCAAGGTAAGCCGCCGACTCACCCAGCCCGCCCAGGATAACCTGCGCTGACATCCCCTGACGGCGTAACATGGTCATCATGTTCTGAAAGTCTGCCGTGGTGCCGGGCAGCCGGTCACCCAGGGCAATCGCCAGCTTGTTCAGCTTCAGGAACTCAGGCGCCACCTTTCCGCCCGGCCCCATCATTGAGCCTGCCAGCTGGTTTGCGGCGTTCTCTGATTCCGAGTAGGCGCGAATAGGCGCCAGCAGCGTCGCGCCCGTTGTCACCCCGGCGGCCATCATCCCGGCACCGTTCCCCGCCAGGTTGTTACGCACGTCGCGCATCTTGTCAGCTTTGGCCCTGATCGCATTCAGCTTGCGCTGGCGCTCGCCCACGTCCCGTAAGCGCCGCTCCTGCTCTGCCAGCTGCTGGTTATAGCGATCCGTTTCGCGGGTAATGCGGACTGTTTCACGGGCACCGCCGCCCGCAGAGCTGCCAAGTCGGTACAGCTCCGCCCTGGTTGCCGCCATCTGCCGCGTTTCCTGCTGCTGCTTTTGTTCCAGGCGTGATACGGCGCGCCATTGCGCCTCAAGCGCCTGCGTCTGTTTTTTCGTGGGGGATTCGAGCGCTGCCAGTTCGCGCGTCATCATCTGCGCACGCAGCCGCGCCTGGTCCAGCTCGTTGCTGGTCCGGTTCAGGCTTTGTGAGAGTTGATCAAAAGATTTTAACTGGCTCCCCGCGTCGTTAAGCCGTTTAAGCTGATCACGGGTCTGCCGGATGCCGGAGGCCAGCTCCTTCGAGCCAGCCAGCGCATTTTTTAAAGGGCGGGTGAGTTTATCAACCGCATTCAGAACCACCTGCAGGCGCAGGTTTTTATCACTCATCGCTGGCCCCGCTACGCATTATCGCTCTGTGCCGCCACTCCAGCACTTCCGTCAGCGGCATAACGTCAGTGACGGACGGCGGCCAGTGAAAGATCGTGGCGATATCCGCCACCAGGTCATCTACCGTCAGGCTGTCGGCAAATCGGCAAGCGCCGACTTCGGCAACAAAAAAAGGACCACCTCGACAGACATCGCGGCCAGGTCTGCCGGGTCGAGGTCCGCCATTTCCTGCGGGGTCAGTGTTGGTGTGGAGATGCGGGGGATCACGGTCATCATAGAGGCCACGTCCATCTCCATCACCGCCTGCAGTCGCGTACCGCGCAGCGCGCCGGATTGCGGCTTACGCAGCACAATTTCCGTAATCGTGGTATCACCGCGCTTAATCGGGCTATCCAGTTTCACCGTTGCTTCTGTTTTCTCACTCATGCTCTTTTCCTGTTATGGGTTGGCTGGCGCGACCTCGCGCGCCAGGAAAAAATTACAGACCGATGGCGTTACGGTGTTCTTCCATCAGGTCAACACCATCAACAACTTCAATCATGTTGATCGCATCGACCTCATAGAGCACTTCACCGTTAATGGTCAGCTTCGCGTAACAGTTAACGCTGCTGACTTTGGTGGAATTGCTCTCGCCGGTTTTCCACTCGCCGGAATCCACCTCTTTGTGGCGCCCACGGACGACCAGCTCAACGGCCTGCACTTCGCCGGTGTCGTCGCGCTGAATAGACCCGGTAAAGCGCAGCTGCACGCCGTCCACCGTGGCTTTACCCATCTGTTTAAACAGAAGCGCCTCCGTACCGCCGATGGTCATTTCCGTATCCAGCGCGCCATCATCCAGCCCCAGATCAATACCGACTGAACCGGGCATACCGCCGCCGCGGTAGTTTTCAAGCTTGCGGGTAAATTTCGGCAGGGTGACGGATTCAGCAATGCCCATCCAGTTGTTACCGGCGTTAAAAATATTCAGGTGTTTTAACTTGCGTGGTAAGGCCATGGGTCCCCCTTATGCGCTTACGCGGGTGGTGAAATCCAACAGGTAACGGTCAGTGATGCGCTGGCGCAGCATCAGGTTTTCCAGCGGCGGCACTGGCGTATAGTCGTAGTCGATCCAGAGTTTCCCGGCTTTCAGCGTGTCTTTGTCATTCACACTGTCATCAATCCAGCAATCACCGCCGATAAGGTAGCCCTGATTTACCAGGCTGCGCATTTTTGCGCGGATACCTTCGATAATGTCGCGAGCCAGCGAAGGGTTAAGCGGCATGTCCACCGCCCACATATGCGCCTCCGCCATGGTGTCTGCCAGCACCTGCGCGGTACGGGTATAGTTTTCAAACTGGAATAACGGGTCATCGCTGAGGCATCGGGAACCCCAGAAGCGGAAACCATCCTTGCGGATCAAGGTGGTGACGTCGTTCTGGTTCAGCAGTCCGGCATCGGTTGCCGGGTCCTGCAGATCCCAGAACACATCCGCAGACAAGCCGGTTACGCCGTTGACGCCCACGTTAGAAAGGGTTTTGTGCCAGCCGGTCTGCTCGTCGATTTTTGCACGCAGACCCAGCGCGCGGGCAGTGGCGTAAGCCGTCGCATCCGCCTGCAGCACCGTGTCAAAGTTGATGAAATCAGGCCAGATCAACATCCCTTCTCGCTGACTGAAATTTTCGCGGTAGGCAATCGCTTCTTCCACGGTTTTACAACCGTAGGCAGACAGGTACGCAAAGCCGCGCAGGCTCTGCGCCACGCTTAACAGTTCAGTGGAAACAACCTGCGTGTCATGACCCGGCACACCCAGAATGCGCGGCTTCACACCCAGCTGCGACTGCGCCGAAAGCAGCGCTTTGATGCCCGTTTTCTTACCGTCAGCGGTTACACCGCCGATAATATTGGAGGTGGTTTCCGCTTCCGTTTCGCCCTGGGCAACACGCACCACAACGGTGACGGGTTTTGCCTGGTCGGCGATGGCGTCCAGGGAGCGGGCAAGCGTGCCGGACTCGCCCGCTTTGCCGCTGGCGGTCAGTACATCGGTAAGCAGAACCGGCTTATTAAGCGGGAACACGGAGGCATCAGCATCATCGCCGGTGCATACCATGCCTACAATCGCCGTGCTCACCGTCGTGATAGAGCGGGTGCCGTCGTTAACTTCAACAACACGCACGCCATGGTGATAGTCTTGCGCCATGAATGAATCTCCTGTTTAGGGGTTCACCCATGGTAGGGAAATCATTCACCGCAAGCCGTTGATGGCCATTGTACCGTCAATGGCACAACCGCAGGCAGAAAAAAGCCCCTTATCGGGGCAGACTGATACCGTGGTTTATCAGGCGACGCGGCTCCAGCACATCAGCAGGGTGTGCGCTTCCACCACGCTGAACGATTTACCTTCGCCGAGGTTAGCGGTTTTGCCGTTGGTCGTGTGTTTGTGCGCCGGTACCGTGACTTCGTGGTCGTGCTCTCCGGCGTCATCGGTCACACCCAGCTCTTTCGGGTTAAAGAGCTGACGCACATCACCGCCGATTTCCCACGGGTCATCTTTACCGGCCACGCCACCATGATTGTGAACACCGCCGCGCGTGGTCGTCAGCTTCTGCTCCGTCTGCTCACTGGTTTCGCCGGTGACATTAATCTGCACCGCCGGGAGGTTCCCTTGCTGGAGCGTGACATTATCGCTGCCGCCGGTGGTCCCCACATCCGAACCATCCGCACTGGCGATACGGACCGATTTATTTTCCCCCGTATAGACCCACCTTGACCACGGCCAGCGCGTATTGGGGTTAACGTTCGCGCTGAAGAATCGCACCGTCCCTTTCGGGTTATCATCTTCCCAGGCTTCACGAATGGCGCTGCTGACCGTCTCCGCTATCACATCACGCAGCGTGGTATCGAGCGTTTCGTTTTGTTCATCGGTGTATACCTTTAAGCGGTTGATTCTGTCACTGAGTGACGCCTCTGCATCATCCGCCGCCTTTTTGTTGCGGATAACCACTTTTTCCAGTGCCGATACCTGTTCATCGGTGTAATCTTTGGTGTCGTTTTTCACGCGCAACAGGTCTTCCTGGCTTGCCAGAATCGCCGCATTATCCGACTTCAGCTCAACACTGGCCGTATCACTGACCGCAATCCACACCCGGATAGACTGGTTTCTGCCTGACCCTTCAGCCAGGAGGGGCTTATACGCATCGGCCACATTTGCCACCGCCAGACAGACGCCCTCATCGTTATAGAGCGCCGCCTCCCTTATCCAGAAGCCGCCAGTCTGCGGCGGGATTATCATCTCCGCCCGGATAATATTCCTCTCGGGGTCAACAATCACCAGGTTGTTCAGCGGCCCCCGGTACCGCTCATTAACCAGCCCGGTCATTGAGCCATCTGGCTGAATTTGCTGACCGTTGCCGTCACCGACGGCCATCGCGGCAAAGCCCACCGGCACCCCGGTCACGGCGGCAGCGGAAAAGGCATTCACACCCGCCTCAGTGAGCACGCTGTAATATTTTCTCATTGTTTTTTCTCCGCTCAGGACGCCAGTTTCATTTCAAGCGCTGTCAGCCGGTCATGCAGGGCCTGCTGCTTTGCGATGGTCGCGCGGGAAATCCAGAAGAGCAGCTCCTCCTTACGAAATGCGTAGACGCTCCCGGCTTCTCGCGCCTCCTGGATAACATTGCTCCCCGCCGCTCTGATAAGAGTGCGTGTTTCCGGTACCGCCTCAACAAGAACGTTTCCGGCTTCATCCAGTTCGGCTGGGGTACCGGGTATCACCTCCCACTCGTCATCCCAGGTCTCGATAATCGCATCCTGTGCGTCCCACTCGTCATAGCAGAACGCGGAATATTCCCGCCAGTCAAGACCGTACTTATCCATCACGGCAATCGCCGCCTGCACGGTCGGCCCGGAGTGCAGGCGGGCATCATCCCCTTCGACCATATATTTTTCCAGCCACTGCCAGACGCCGGGGAGCTGCCCGATTTCATAATAGGCGTCGGTTTCCGCCGGGGTGTCTGCCCGGGGGCGGGTTTTATGTGTCTCGTCTGACGTCCCGATAACGCTGTTCGATGCAAAAACCTGCGACCAGCGACCGGATGGGGTGCCCAGCGAATAGGTGCCATCGGCAGCGGGGAACGTATTTCCGACCACTGAAAAATTACCGCCCGCCTCCAGGGTCATCCCGGATGCTGATGATGCAACCAGCCTGTGCGACGGCGTGATGCCGCCGTTGAAATACCATTCTGCTGCCTTAACACCCGACGCGCCGCCGTATCCAATCCCCATTGAGACGGTGGAGCGGTGCGCTGTGGCAACCGATACCCCGTTAACGGTCACTGAGTTCGCGGTAACCGCATTGAAATTGCGGTCATTGTAGAACGTGTACGCCGGGACTTTCGCCTGATCGATGGTCAGCGTGTCACCCACAGCTCCGACGGTACCCTGCACCAGATAACGCGGCGATGATGTGCCGTCGCTGTTCAGCAGACGTTTAATCAGCTGCACCTGCCCGGTCACGCTGGTTGATGAACCACCGGTGATATACAGCGGTATTCCCACGGCGATATATGGCAGGAATGCCGCTGGCACGGTGATGATAGTGGTGTCGTTGCTGTTAACTGTTTCAACGGTCGCACTGAATGCCACCTTAAACGCAGCTTCCAGCGTGCAGCCGCCCGTCACCATTTTCCGATCGAGCGTATATCCAGGGGTCAGCGTCGGGGAGATGATGTAACCACTTTGCGTACGCCGCACATGCGACCATGGGCCGATAATATCACCGGGGAAAAACAGCCCCCCACCCAGGGAGCTGTCCAGCCCCACAGGGTTGGTGGTCGGGCTTAATACTGAATTACCGTTTGCCTCCGGGATGTAGTTGCCGCAGCCGGTC
>ERZ507488.51-NODE-51-length-85566-cov-17.3212_pt1 | contig 85566 bp, 63 predicted proteins | sample MGYA00513610_ERZ507488 | MGnify/ENA metagenome assembly ERZ507488 | reverse complement strand
CATGTCACTTTGAGTGCCCACACAGATTGTCTGATAAATTGTTAAAGAGCAGTGCAACGCGGCTTTCGCTCACCGTTGCGAGGTGGCGTATATTACGCTTTCCTCTTTCAGAGTCAACCCTGTTTTTCAGGATTTTTTCTCTTCAACCAACCGGCTGTTTGTGTGAAGTGATTCACATCTGCCGTGTCAGTGGGTGCGCATTATAGGGAGCTGCCGGGATATAGCAACCCTAAAAATACAAAAAACTTATCAAGCGCTCATAATTTAAACTTTTCACGACTAACCTTTGCTACGAAAAACCGTAAGAACCCAGGCACCACAAGGCCTGCAGCACATTTTAGCCAAAAATGAGATTTTGCAAAAAACGGCGTTATCCACTTCAGGTTTTCCCTCTTTTATGGTGCCGTTAGTTCAGATGATGAATTAAGCGTCAGCCTTGACCCATGACAAAGCGGCTTGAGGGTGCATATTTCTATAATCAGGCCCGTTTCTTCTTATTGGTATAAACCTATGGCTTATCAACTCAACATTAACTGGCCCGAGTTTTTAGAAAAGTACTGGCAAAAGCAGCCGGTGGTATTAAAGAAGGCTTTCGCCAATTTCGTCGATCCGATTACCCCGGATGAACTGGCCGGGCTGGCCATGGAACCGGAAGTCGATAGTCGACTGGTGAGCCTTAAGAATGGTCAATGGCAGGCCAGCAACGGGCCGTTTGAACATTTTGATGGCCTGGGCGAAACCGGCTGGTCGCTATTGGCTCAGGCGGTAAACCACTGGCACATGCCTGCCGCTGAGCTGGTGCGCCCTTTCCGCGTACTGCCGGACTGGCGTTTAGACGACCTGATGATCTCCTTTTCCGTACCGGGCGGCGGCGTGGGCCCGCACATCGACCAGTACGATGTCTTTATTATTCAGGGCATGGGTAGCCGCCGCTGGCGCGTGGGCGATAAGCTGCCGATGCGTCAGTTCTGCCCCCATCCCGCGCTGCTGCACGTCGACCCGTTCCCGCCGATTATTGATGAGGATCTGGAGCCCGGCGATATTCTGTACATTCCGCCGGGATTCCCGCACGACGGAATCACTCACGAAACGGCGCTGAACTACTCCGTTGGCTTCCGCGGGCCAAACGGCCGCGATTTGATCAGCAGCTTTGCCGATTACGCGCTGGAAAACGATCTCGGCGGCGAGCACTACAGCGATCCGGATTTAACCTGCCGTGAACATCCGGGCCGGGTTGAAGAGTATGAACTGGAACGTCTGCGCGGCATGATGATCGAGATGATTAGCCAGCCGGAAGATTTCCGCCAGTGGTTTGGACGTTTTGCTACCACGCCGCGCCACGAGCTGGATATTGCGCCAGCTGAACCGCCTTATGCAGAAGAAGAGATTGTCGACGCACTGGAGGGAGGCGAAATGCTGACTCGCCTGAGCGGCCTGCGGGTACTGCACATCGGCGATAGCTTCTTTGTGAATAGTGAACAGCTTGAGCCAACCGAACCTGCGGCACTGGACGCGCTTTGCCGCTATACCCTGCTGGGTAAAGATGAGTTAGGTGAGGCAGCACTGCGCAATCCGGCCTTTATCGCCGAGCTGACCCGTTTGATTAACCAGGGCTACTGGTTCTTCGACGAATAGCGCTTCATCATCTGTTCATATAAAGAAGGCGCGAATAGCGCCTTCTTCTTTTATATCACTACGACGTTATTTTCCGAGCAGCGTCTCATACTGCGCCTGGAACTGCGGCGCGTTCCATGAACCATCAAACAAGGTGTAAGTAATATATCCTTTGTTGAGCCAGCCCGAGTCATTATCCCCTTCCGCCGGTTTTATCGCTTCCGGATTCATCGTCTGTTTTGCAGTGCCGTCCGCCAGCAGTTCATAACCAATCTGCGGCGCGGGGAACTGTTCATTCTCAATATAATGAACGCCCTTAATTTCAGCCGACGGCAGCGGCGGATAGTTAATGCTCAAACCGGACCCTTGCGGCAAAATCGGGCTTCCCGATTTATGCGCGGCGTTAAGTTTATCAACCAGCGAGACAACGTAATCCACCGAGTCAGGCCAGTACTTATGCGTGCTCGGCCATTTGTTCTTCATCTCTTCTTCGGTGAATCGGTAGCCAATACTGGCGGCAATCGCCGGGAAGCCATAGCGAATGGCGCGGGCTGCAGCGCTAACGGTACCGGAGTTAACCTGCGCCATACCGGTATTGGGGCCGTCGTTAACGCCCGAGATCACCAGATCCGGCGGCGCGTCTTTCAGCACGCCCCACAGGCCGAAATCCAGCGCGTCGGCCGGCGTTCCCGGGAAGCAGTAGCGTTTGTCAGCGGCTTTTTTGACATCAAAGACCTTACCCGTCTTAAAAGTGATTGCCGACCCGATCCCGCTCTGATTCGTTGCCGGCGCCACCATCCAGACGTCATATCCTTTGGCCGCCAGTTTTTCCTGCAGCGATGTGGTTCCCACAGACTGGCAGCCATCGTCGTTAACCAACAGTATTTTCAGCGGTTTTTCAGCAGCCTGTACGCCAGCGGCAGATAACGCCAGAATGGCGGCAGTCAGAATTTTCGTTCTCATCATCACTCCTTGTTAGGTAGCAGAGGTATTTATCAGGCGCAAAAAAAAACCTAAGACTCCTGCCGCACGCCAAATTGGCGGACAGGGGTCTTAGGTTTTGCCTGTGGTCAGTAACAATCCCAGAGTGAAGCGAAAATAACGCCAGTGCGCGGCAGAGTCCAGAGCGGACATCATTATTTTGTGACGGAGATCAATCCCCAATAATTATTTAAGTCAAAAACTGCCAATTATTCTGAAAATTAAACTTAAGATACATCTCAACCAGAAAAATTACCTTCATGAAGACGATCACATTTATTGACAATAACAATAAATAGAGGGTGTCTTTTTGCATAATTAGTGCTAACGTCACCGCTGTTGGATTGTTACTGTCAAGAACAGGCGAAACCTACGTCATAGAGTTCGAGCGAACATAGCTTTATTTATGCTTCGCGTCGAATATCTGACGTAGGTTTTTTTTTGCTTATAAAAAGACCATTCAGGTGGAGCGTTATATGAAGAAGTGGCTAATAGCATTAATGATAGCGGCAGGTGCGGCAACCTGCTCGGCAGCGGAAGTTAAAAACGACGATGGCGTGAATATCTATTTCGCTCGTCATGGCAAAACGCTGCTGAATACGTTTGACCGCGTACAGGGTTGGGCTGACTCCCCGCTTACCGAAGACGGCATTCGCGTCGCACGTTATCTCGGCGAGGGGCTAAAAGGCATTCCATTTGATAGCTTCTATTCCAGCGATGCCGGACGTCAGCGTGAAACCATGCAGGTGATACTTAAGCAAGCCGGAGTAAGTGATTACAAACTTACTGAGCTAAGCGGCCTGCGGGAAGCCTTCTTCGGCGGTTTTGAAGGCGGCTATAACAAAGATATGGCCGACGCCGGCGCCAAACAGCTGGGGCTTAAAGATGGCGCTGCGCTGTTCAGCCAAATGAAAGCGGGCACCCTGGCCGTTGATACCAACCAGAATGCGCTGGCTGCAGCCGATCCCAAAGGCATGGCGGAAAACTATCAGCAGGTAAAAACCCGCACCCAGGCAGCGCTGCATACCATCGTTGAAAACGCGCAGGCCCGGGGCGATAAAAACGTGCTGGCGATTTCATCCGGTACCGCAATGCAGATCATGATTTCCGACTTAACGGACGATAACGCGAAAAACAAACCGCTTGCCAATGCCGCGGTGGTTAAAATTGTTTATAAAGACGGCAAATATACCGTTCCTGAAATCGGCACTATGAAATATGTCGAAGCCGGAAAACAGGCTCTCGATAAAAAATAATACCCACGCTTAATTATTTATTACGGCAGACTTCAGGCGAAAACACCTCGCCTGGATCGCTGCGTCCCTACTCTGGGGTTTATTATGAAAATCAATACTACAACAGTCGCCATTATGCTGCTGGCTATTCCCGCCAGCGCCTGGTCAGCTTCGACCACTAACAGCCTGAAGGAGCGCGATTATATCGATACCGTGCTCGACGATCCGTTATTCAGCCAGTCTCATCTGAATTTATCCTTTAAAAACTACTGGAAATATCTTAAGGAAGAAGAGACCGAGCCGAAGAAAGTCCATAATGCCTGGGGTCAGGGCGTCGCCGTCGATTATCAGTCCGGCTATTTTGCCGATATTATTGGCTTTGATGCCACATACTACGGGGCGGTAAAGCTCGGCGCCAGCGATTACTTTAACTCCCGCGGCGTACTCTATAACAACGGCAGCGGAAATAACAAAAGCAACGCTGAAGGCTTTTCCAAATTTGGTCAACGCAATATCAAGCTGCAGTATCGCCTGGCGGACACTCATCTGAACGCCCGCTGGGGCTGGCAGACGATGAAAAACTTTGGCGTCATCTCCAACTCGACCCGCCTCTCTCCAACCACCTACCTGGGCTGGACCGGCGCGGTGAACTACGGTCCCTTCACGCTGCGCGGCGCGTACATCGAAAGCGCGATGGATCGTAACTCGCCGGATAAGAAACGCTTCCAGACCAACAGCGGACAGTACATTAACCATATCGCCAGCGGCGATATTCTGTGGCAAAGCGAGCACCTGAACATGCAGTACGGCTATGGTGAAAGCGACAACTATCTGCGCCGCCATATTCTGTTTACCAATATTAAGCCGATAAAAGCGCTGAACATCGGTACTCAGGTCTACGCCACTCACGCGCTGGACGAGTATAAAGCGATGCCGGCAAATAAGCGTGACTTTGACGATGATGCCTGGCACATCGCCATGGATGTGAAGTGGCAGGCGGACAACTGGAGCACCAAGTGGGGTCTGGGCTATACCGATGCGAATAAGGCCAATGAAGTGGGCTTCTACCCGCGCCATATGAGTAAAAACTCGCGCGGGACCTTTATCTCAATGGCTTACGCCGGCAACGACTATATGCGCGACGGTGAACTGGTTCTCTCTAATATGTCGGACTATAACCTGACGCCGGAGCTGGCTATCGGTCTCGCCGGCAACATCGCCCAGTTTAACTACCGCGGCAACCACGTCCGTACCGGGGAAATTAACGCCTTTAGCCGCTGGGTGCCGACGCACCCGAGACTGAAAAATCTCACCGTCTGGGCGATGTTCGGGCCGGGCTGGTCCTATAAGATGAATGGCAAAACGCCGGTGCTTACCGACGGCCATTACAGCCGGGCCAACTCGCTCTCTTCGGAAGTGATTATCGAATATAAATTTAATCTGTTCTGATACGCCCGCCCCGCCGGTCATGGCGGGGCAACCCTCCCCGGCTACTTCTTCACCTCATTAAGCTCATCGTTATAGCTTTCCCGCGTCACGCAGACGCACAGGATGGTAATCAGCGCCATGCAGGCGAGAAACAGCGAGATGGGCCATGATGCGCCACCGGACCACACCAGCAGTAAGGTACCGATCATCGGCGTTAAGCCGCCGACGATATTCGCCAGCTGGAAGCCGAGCGACACGCCGGTGTAGCGCACGCTGGTGTCAAAAAGCTCCGAAAAGAAGGCGGGCTGGACGCTGAACATCATGCCCAGCCCCACGGAATAGCAGAAGGTGGTGGCGAACATAAACATCTTCACCGAGCCGGAGTCGATCATCCAGAACAGCGGGAAGGCAAAGATCAACGTGATCGCGGCGCCGGCCAGATAGACCGGTCGGCGGCCAATTTTATCGGAAAGCCAGCCGAAGAACGGAAAGGTAAAAATGCCGACAAAACTGGCCAGCAGCAGCCCGTTCAGCGCCGTTTCGCGAGTAAAGTTGAGTTCCCTTGTCACATAGGACATAAAGAACGCCACCGTCAGCCAGCCCAGAACAATCTCCCCCATGCGCATACCCATCGCCAGGAATACCGCTTTACGGTGATGTTTGAGCACGGTGAGAACAGGAAACTTCTGCTCGGCCGTTTTCGGCGCGTTCTGCTGCTGCTTCTGATTCTCCTGAAACACCGGCGTCTCTTCGATCCTTGAGCGGATAAACATCCCGACGAACAGCAGCGCGATGCTTAACAGGAAAGGCACGCGCCAGCCCCAGGACATCAGGTCATCCTCCGGCAGCATCACCACCAGCGCAAAAACGCCGGTGGCGATAAACAGGCCAAGCACGTTGCCCAACTGAACAAAGGTGCCAAAAAAGCCCCGGCGATGGCGCGGCGCATACTCGGTGATCAGCGTCGTCGCCCCGCCCCATTCGCCGCCGATGGCAAAGCCCTGGCAGAGGCGCAAAAAGATAAGTATCAACGGCGCGGCGTTGCCTATGGTGTCGTAGCTGGGGATTAACCCTATGAAAAACGTCGAAATCCCCATAATCATCAGCGACAGAACCAGCGATTTCTTGCGGCCGATCTTATCGCCATAGTGACCAAATACGATGGCACCGATGGGCCGGCTAACGAAGGTAATCGACAGCGTCAGGAAGGATACCAGCAGCGCCATCAGCGGCGAGAGGTTAGGAAAAAACAGCGACGGAAACACCAGCGCGGCGGCGGTGCCGTAGATAAAAAAGTCATAGAACTCAATCGTTGTGCCAGAAAGACCGGAGCCCAGCACGGTGAGCAGCTTTCTTCTTTCATGGGTTTGTTGCGATGTTTGTTCATTTTTTGCAGGGGCAATGGCGGGCGAGGTAAGCAGGGTCATCATTAAATCCTCTGTCCTGAATCATTATTGTTTAGTCGGGCAGCGCCTGGCTAACATCGTTGGCGAGGGAAAATCACCAACAAGCTAACTCGAATTAGCTAATTATAACAAGATACAGAGATTCACAACGTAAATGCTAAAAGAGTGTGACCAGGATCGGTTAAATTTTAACACTCCTGTCAATCACCCCAGACAAAATGCTCAAACGGAAAAATAAATAATTCAATAATTTCAATTCATTAAATATCAAACCTGAATTTAACGTCCTCGCTGCGCTTCCCGTCCGCCTTTCTGCCCGCCTTTAAACCGCCTCAGCAAACTTTCCTCGTCACTTCACCCCACCTTTTAAAATAATGTTTTTAAAATTAATTAGTTAAAAATTTCACATTGATAGCCATCACAAATCCCCGGCAAAGGGTTTGTCCCTGTCTTTTTTTTATCCTAATTTGCTAATTCGAGTTAGCCATAGAAATCAGTCTGCCTGAAGCGGCTGATGCGGCGCTAATCCCTGCGCAGAACGATCAACGATAACTAAGCGACCTACCCCCTACAGGAGAAATTCACATGTTGAATTTAACGTTACCCGCCGAAGCCGGGCTTATTACCCCGCAGCCAGGCGAAGTCTTGATGGTCACCAATGCGGATCTCCGCGAACCGGCTAACGTCACCTGCTGGCCCACGCAGAAGCTGTTTGAACAGCGTCTGGAAACGGCGCTGGAAACATTAGGCTACCGCCTGCGCCGCGCCCATCCGGTCAACGAACGCCGCGGCCACGGGTTTATCAGCAGCCAGAAAGAGGGTAGCGAGCTGTTCGCCGGGATCGATCCGGATGCGCCGATTATTGTCCTGCTTACCGCCTGGCAATACTCCCATCACCTTGCGCCTTCGCTGGTACATCATCGCGGTCCTATTTTGCTGCTCGCCAATTTTGACGGCACCTGGCCGGGCCTCGTCGGCATGCTCTGTATGGCAGGCTGCCTCACCAGCCTGGAGCGCAACTACTCGCGGCTGTGGTCGGAAACCTTCGCCGACGAGGCGTTTATTCGTAGCCTGGACACCTGGCTGCGCGACGGCCATCTCAGCCATAAGCTCGGCTATCTGCATCCGGTTGCGCCCAGCGCGCCGCTGCTGGCCAGCGAAGCCGGACAGATCGGCGTGAAGGTTGGGCAGTCGATCCTCAAACACAAGGCCATTGTCGGCCTGTTCGATACCTTCTGTATGGGGATGATCAATGGCGTGTTCCCGCAAAAAGCGATGATCGACGTAGGGATGCCGGTGGAGTCGCTGTCGCAATCGGCGCTGCTGGTTGAAATGAACAAAGTGCCGACCGACCTGCGCGAAGCCTGTCTCGACTGGTATGAGACCCGCGGCATGCGCTTCCGGTTCGGCGCCGACGGGACGAAGGATCTGACCCGGGAGCAGGTGCTGGAACAGTGCGCGATGATGATCGCCATGGCGCGCTTCGTGAAGCGCTTCGGCCTGACGGCGGTGGGCGTGCAGTATCAGCAGGGGCTCAAAGACAGCTGCGCCGCCTCGGATTTTGCCGAAGGCGCCATCGGCAACGCGGAACGTTTCCCGATCCCGGATGAGAACGGCGAGATCGTCTGCCCGGACGCGCCGATCCCCTGCATCAACGAGGTGGATATGGGCAGCGCCATCCCACAGGTGATGCTGGCGAAGCTGCTCGGCGCACTGGGCATGGCGAGCGAAACCACCCTTCACGATATCCGCTGGGGTAGCGAATACAACGGCACGTTCTACTGGGATCTGGAGATCTCCGGCGCGGTGCCGTTCGCCCATCTGAAGGGCGGGATCGCCGGGGCCACCGGCTATCGCCAGCCGGCGATGTTCTTCCCCTACGGCGGCTCGACCATTGCCGGTCAGGGCAAAGCCGGACGCTTTATCTGGGCGCGTGCGCATTACGAAGGTACCCAGGTGATCCTGCATATCGGCACCGGCACCGCCGTCGAACTGCCGCATGACGAATTCGAACGCCGCCGCCGGGCAACCAACTACGAGTGGCCATTACTCAACGCCGTTCTCGACGGGGTTTCGCGCGACGATTTAATGGCGGGCCACCAGAGCAACCATCTCAGTCTGGCTTATGTAGAAGAGGAGGTATTATCCGAAGTGCTGAACGCCTTTATTGCCCAGGCACTGACGCAAAATATGAAAGTCTTTATCGCAGGCGATGCGCATTTATTAATGAAATAACAACTGATTCGCTTATGTAATTTTTACGTTGTTAGCGATCCTGGCAAACATCCGCTTCATTCGTCTCTTTATCGCCCATAAAGAGCGGATTAACGCGCATCTGTCCGGGCGGGCCCTCCGCCTGCCCGGATAAGAGAGGATTATATGTATCAGCAGCAACATATTGAATTTATTATCCAGAAGGCAAAGAAACGGCTCGATCAGCAGGAGGCCCCCGGCTGCACCAAAGCGGGATGGCTAATGATCACCGCATTATTAATTGAGTCATGGGATATTTATTCCATGGCGTTTATTTTATTCGCCCTGAAAGATATTTATGAGCCCAGCAGCTGGCTGCTTGGTTTTACCGCCGCCGGCACCCAGCTTGGCGCGGTGGTCGGCGCGCTGCTCGGCGGCTGGCTGACCGATAAGCTCGGACGGCGTAAAATTTTCCTCTGGTCGATGATCCTGTTCGCGATCTTCGCCGTTCTTCAGGGCCTGGCGCCCAATATGTACTGGCTGGCGATTATTCGCTGCCTCGCCGGGATCCCGGTGGGCGCGGACGTGGCTAACGGCTTTACCTACATCATGGAGGTGATGCCGAAGGGCAAGCGCGAAGTGATGGCTAACCGCTGGCAGTTTATGTTCGCGCTGGGGATTATCGCCGCCATTCTGCTGGTCACCACGCTGGTGGCGCTTGATGTTCACCCGGATATGATTTGGCGCATCGTGCTGGCGGTCCCGGCGATCCCGGCCTGCCTGCTGCTGTTTATGCGTCGGGAGCTGCCGGAGACGCCGGCGTGGTTCGTCGAACGCGGCCGCTTTATCGAAGCGAAACAAGCCTCCCGTGACTATTACGGCGAACAGGATGGCCGTCTGCTGGACGACATTCTGCCCAACGAAAACGTCACCATCGCCGACCCGACGCTCAAAGAGACGCTGCACGATCTGTTCCGTCGTCCCTTTACCCGCCGCACCACCCTGTTCGGCTGGTTCTCCTGCGCCGTACAGTCGTTTGAAAACTACGCCTTCTCCTTCTTCCTGCCGCTGATCCTCGTCACCATCGGGATTTCCGGGCAGATCCAGAATAACCTCGCCCTGCTGGCGGTGAACTGTATCGCCGCGCTCTCGGCGTTTGTCGGCCCGCTGCTGTTGCCGAAGCTCGGGCATAAGGGGCTGAGCAAATACGGCTTCCTGCTGGTCACCATCGGCATCTCAATTTCGGCGTGGGGCGTCTACAGCAGCAGCTTTGGTTTTATCATTTTCGGCGCGGCGCTGATGCTGTGGGGCCATTACTGGGATTCCGAAAGCGGCATGACGGTGATCTCGCTGGTGGCAAAACCGCGCTATCGCGGCGTGGCCTCCGGTATCGGCTACACCATCGTCAAGGTCACCGCCTTCGTCACCACCCTGGTCTTCCCTGCCCTGTTTGAAGCGGTCGGCGTACCGGTCGCCTCAATGATTATCGCGATCGCGCCGTTCTGCGCCTTCCTCGCCTCGATCTTCCTGCTGCCGGAAGTCTTCGGTCATGCGGTGGGCGACGAGAACGATCGAGAACATGATGCCAGCCCGGCAATCGCCCTGGAGGGGCATGAATCCCCGGCCTCCAAACATTAACCGCCCGGGCCGCAGGGGCGGCCCCCGCTGAACCCATAAAGGAAGGAATCAGATGAACAGCACAAAAATGCCCGTGATTGAAAATATCGAACTGATGACCGCCCGCGTTCCGCTGCCGGAAGGCCCGTGGGGAGATCAAATTCACCACGTCACCGATATCGAAGTGGCGATAGTTGACGTCTACGGTTCTAACGGCCACGTCGGCACCGGCTTTAGTCACACTTCCGGCTGGTGCGGGAAAACCATCTCTGCGTTGATTGCCGAGATTATCCCGGACGTTATTGGCCAGCCGCTCTCCCCGCGCGGCCTGTGGCATCGCTCGTATAAACACGTACACGACGTCGGCGGCGCGGGCGTCACCACCCATGCCCTGGCGGCGCTGGATATTGCCTACTGGGATCTGTTAGGTAAAACCCTCAACGCGCCGATTATCGACATTCTTGGCCGCGTGCGCGATCGCGTTCCGCTGTACGGCAGCGGCATCAACCTACATCTGTCCATTGAGGAAGTGATCGACCAGGTCAAGCGCTGGAAAAGCACCGGCTATCTGGCGGCGAAAGTGAAAGTGGGCAAACCGACGCTGGAAGAGGACGTGGAGCGGCTGCGTAAGATTCAGGAGGCGGTGCCGGGCTTCCCGCTGGCGGTGGACGCCAACCAGGGCTGGAACTTCCCGCAGGCGCTGCGCGCGTTCAAGCTGTTCGAACCGCTTAACCTGCTGTGGATTGAGGAGCCGCTGCCCTCCGACGATATCGCCGGCCACCTGCGGCTGCGCGAACGCAGCGCCACGCCTATCGCGCTGGGAGAAAACGTCTATAACTTAAACCAGTTTACGCAGTACATCGAGAGCGGCAGCGCGGATTACATCCAGGCAGATCTCGGCCGCGTCGGCGGGATCACCGGCTATCTGGATATCGCCGCCGTCGCCCGCGCGCACAACCTGCCGATGACGCCGCATTTTGTCATGGAGCTCAGCGCCAGCCTGCTGGCTACGGTGCCGAATATCTCATACGCCGAGATGACCGACGGCGGGCGCTGGAAAGATCTGCGCATCATCGCCGAAGCGGGCGAAGAGGTGGACGGCTACTACGTGCCGAGCGAAAGGCCGGGCCACGGCATTATTCTCGATCGTGATTACCTCGCAACCCACAAAATCTAACCACGCAGTGAGGGGAAAGGACAATGGAAGACACGTTATTCTCGGTTAAAGACAAGGTCATCATTGTGACCGGCGGCCTGGGACAGCTGGGGGCGCAGTACGTGAAGACGTTACACGACCGCGGCGCGAAGGTGGCGGCGCTGGCCACCCGCGTCGATGCCGCGCGCGTCGACCGCGTGCTGGGGGCGATTAAGGACTCCGACCGCCTGCTGTGCGCGGAAGTGAATATTACCGATAAAGCCAGCATTAACCGGGTGCTGGACAGCATTGAAGCGAAGTGGGGCGTGCCGGATGGCCTGGTCAACAACGCGGGCGTCGATACCCAGCCCAGCGCGCCGCCGGAAGTCTCCGGGCCGTTTGAGGAGTTCCCGGAAGAGGTGTTCCGCGAGGTGGTGGAAGTGAACCTGGTCGGCACCTTCCTGATGACCCAGCAGGTCGGCAAACGCATGAAGCAGGCCGGCAAAGGCGGCTCGATCATCAACGTCGGTTCGATCTACGGCGTGGTCTCTCCGGTGCAGGATATCTACAGCTACAAAAAAGAGGACACCGGCATTCCGTTCGTCAAACCGGTGGCCTATTCGGCGGCAAAGTCCGGGCTGTATAACTTTACCCGCTACTGCGCCACCTACTGGGGGCGCGACGGCATTCGCGTCAATACCCTGACCCTCTCCGGCGTCGAGCGCAGCGATCAGGACCCGCGCTTTCAGAAAAACTACACCCACCGTATTCCCATCGGGCGGATGGCGAAAGCCCACGAGTACAACGGCGCGGTGGTGTTTTTGCTCTCCGACGCCTCGGTCTATATGACCGGTTCCAACGTGGTGGTGGATGGAGGCTGGACCGCATGGTAAGCGATAAATGGCAGCGTTTTCGCGGCATTATCTCCGCGGTGGTAACGCCGATGCACGCCGATGAGTCGGTGAACTACGCGGCGCTGGACGCGCTCGCCCGCGCCCAGCTGGCGCGCGGGGTTGAAGGCTTTTACTGCTGCGGCTCCTCCGGGGAGGGACCGTTGCTGCGTTTCGATGAGCGCAGGCAGGTGCTGGCGACGCTGGTGCAGTCGGCGGGCGGTCAGGTGCCGGTGATCGCCCACGTCGGGACGCCACGCACCCGGGACGCCGTCGAGCTGGCGAAGCACGCCGAGCAGGACGGCGCCAGCGCGGTGTCGCTGGTGCCGCCCTACTACTACAAATATAGCCGCGAGGAGATTATCGCCTACTACCGTCGGGTGCTGGACGCCATTTCGATTCCGGTGATTTTGTATAATATTCCGCAGTTTACCGGCGTCGAGCTGGATGCCCAGAGCGCCGACGCGCTGCTCGGCGAAGAGCAGGTTCTGGGGGTGAAGCATACTTCGCATAACCTCTATTCGCTGGAACGCATGATCGCCCGCTACCCGGAGAAAGTCTTTTTTAACGGTTTCGATGAGATCTTCCTTTCCAGCCTCGCGGCGGGCGCGACGGCCACGGTTGGCACCACGGTTAACCTGCAGCCGGAGCTGTTTCTCGCCCTGCGCAGCGCTTTCCAGCAGGGCGACATCGCCCGGGCGCAGCGCCTGCAGCAGCAGATCAACGAGGTGGTGGAGCAGCTGGTCGCGCGCGGCGTGTTCCAGTCGGCGAAATATCTTGCCGCGAAAGAGACCGTCGATACCGGCCCCACCCGCGAGCCGTTTGTGGCGCTGACGGCGGCGCAGAAAGGCGAGCTGGATGACCTCTATCTGCGCTTAAGAGGGTATATCGCCGATGCCGGACAATGACGCGTTCTGTCCCCAGGTCCGTCTGAACGATAGCGTTGTATGCCAGCAGGTCGCGCGGTTTTTACAGGAGACGGAAAGCGATGCGCGAACCCGGGGGCTGGCAGTGGCGGTTGTCGGGCCGGAGGGCGAGCTCATCGCCTTTGGTGCGCACGCTCGCTGCCCGCCGCTACCGCGCCAGCTGGCGCAGCGCAAGGCCTGGAGCGCCCTGCGCTTTCGCCGTCCGACGGCAACTCTGGCGCAAGAGGTCAGCTCCGGTACCCTGCAGCTGGCGGTATTTAACGACCCGCAGCTGCTGGCGATGCCGGGCGGCGAGCCGGTGATCGTCGACGGGCTGGCCATTGGCGGCGTCGGGATCAGCGGCCTGCCGCCGGAGTTGGACGCCGGGCTGGCGGCTCGGTTTGTTCAGCGATTGACTTGATGAGGGATCGTTAAGGGTTCCCGGATTGCGGCGCCCGCGCCTTATCCGGGCTACCTGCGCGCGCAGGATGCGGTATTTGTAGCCCCGGCCAGCATAGCGCAGCCGGGGATTGACGTGTTCACACAAGCCGTGTCATTTACTGGCTCCGCTGCTTCTCCACCGACAGCGGACGATGAATCAGGGTCATCGGCACGGTGATCTTCACATCGGCATTTTCCCCCTGCAGCTTCTGCTGCATCAGATGAAACGCGTGCTGCGCCCAGGCGTCCTCATCCTGGCGCATCGACCATACTGCGTTCGGCAGAAATCCCAGCATCTGATGTTCATCGAAGGTGCCGATGGGAATAGCCGACGGAATAAAGCCGTAGGTTTCCCGCAGCGCGCTCAGCGTCCCTTCCAGAATGGGCAGAGAGGAGGCGATAAACGCCTTCGGCGGCTCGCGATGCTGACGGAGAAAATCGAGCATCAGCTGCTTGCCCTCTTCCTGACGGTTATGGCTGGCGGACAATATCCACTCCTTCCCCGCGGGCAGCTCGCTCAGGTAGCCCTGCAGACGACGTTGGATCGACGGCTGCTGGGTATCCCCGGCGATAAAAAAAATCGGCGAGACGTCCACCGCCTGGGTCATCGCCTGCACCAGCTTTTTGCTGCCATTGTAGTTATCGCTCACCACCAGCGACACGTCGCTCTCGCCAAAATCGCGGTCGAGCAGCACCAGCGGCCGCTTGCGCGCTACCTTCTGGTGATGCAGCTGCGTTTCCCGGGTAGAGGGCACCACGAAGAGCCCGTCAACGTTGCGCGCCAGCAGTCCTTCAACCAGACTGTTTTCATGCTCGCTGTCGCTGTAGGTGCAGGCAATCATTAGCTGATACCCCGCCTGACGGCAGCAGGCTTCGAGCTTTTCCGCCAGGGTGGAGAAAAACAGGTTGGATAAACGCGGGATCACCAGCCCTAAGGTCTCGGTTTTATTGAGCTTCAGGCTGCGGGCGATATGGTTAACGACCAGCCCGTTCTCGGCGATGTAATCATTAATACGCTGCTGCGTTTTGGCGCTGATGCGATACTGCTCAGCTTTGCCACCCAGCACCAGGCGCACGGTGGTAATCGAGATTTCCAGCGCCCTGGCGACTTGCTCAACGGTTTTGGCCATAAACTCATTTTCCATAACGAACAGAACGGCTTAATCATAAACTAATTCGAGTTAGCAATACATTAGCCGCGCTGTTATTTTGAACAAGGCGTCAGTTTTCTGCCGCCTCTGCCGCTCTCGATCGCGATCCCGCTACGCTGGCGATCGTTAAGATCCTTCTCCGCCCTCTCTGTCGACGTGTGTGCCGGGAGAGATTCTGGCCGTGCTATTTCACTTTACCGGTTTAACCTCGGTCACCCAGGTGGGGAGATCCCATGTCCCGCCGAGGCGAAGATAGCGGCACATCCCGGTGGTCGCTTCACGGCTTTTGCGGAACGTTGTGCCATCCCAGAGCCAGCTTGCCGTCCCCCAGCAATCGCCGAGCCCTCGCCCTTTCTGGCTCATAAAAATCTCGCCGTCACCATACTCAGAACCGGAGACCGTGATAAGCGTCGGATTGCCCTCAAGTTTGCTATCCACAACCCAATAGCCATATCCCTCGTTATAGGCCGCCCGCCAGCACAAGGTCGAAATCAGGGAATGGGCGTGATCCAGCGGCGTCAGGCTAATAGTTTCAGCCTTCTCACCCTCCTCAGGCTGGAGGCGATCGCACCAATCATCGTTCTTTAGCGTGGCCAGAAGCTTCGGCTTGAGCACCGCCAGCTCAGGCGCGGTTAACGCTCTCTCCTGCGTTTTCTCAGGAATGACCCGGTGAATAACCGGGGCGGGAATCGCTGCCCGGACGCTATTTTCCGGTCTGTCGCCTTTTTTGGTCAACGCGCCCGGCGTGCCGATTCGCCCCTGAACATCGTCCATTTTCAGCAGTACCGCGTAAGCGCCTTCGCCGGAAAGCACAAACGGCGCCTCCGCGCCTGTAAATTCGACCTTCCCACTGCCTTTGATGGCGTTAACGATCGCCCGGGCCTGTTTCTCCGACAGCGGCCAGCTCTCTTTTACGGGCTTCACATCTACGGGCTTCACATCGCCTGCCGGCTGGCCGTTGATCCACAGCGTCAGTTTGCCCGGCAGAACGTCGCCGTCGGTCACCTCCGCCAGCATCAGCTCTCCCGAGACGGCAGTGCCCGCTCCGGCCTGGCGGGTCAGCAGCACCGAACCTCCGCTTCCTTCTTCAGCGCTGTATCCCGCCGCCCGGCAGGTCAGCGTGTTATCACACACCACTTCCCAGTCTTTGTGGCTGAATGAAACGCCTGTTTCCGCCAGCGCAGGGAGACTAAGTATGGCCAGTGCCAGCACGCCTCTCCAGCGTTCCTTTTTCATAACTTCTCTCCTTAATCGGTCATTCGTGTAGTCTGAGTAATCCACCTCGCCGAGAGAAGCGTTTTCCCTTGCCACGACTTTTTTTCAGACAACGACATGGATGCCGCACCGCTTTACGCTTCGCTGGACATATTCCCGCCCGTTCAGCTCGGCTGAAAATAGCGGGCAGCGAGTCTGATTACCTCATTCAACATCATTTCTGAGATCACAAAATAACATCCGCCGTGATGTTAAATCATCTTGTGATATTCCGCGCGGCTGCGACCGGCTAACTCTTTTTACGCTCTCACTTCATCTTTGCGATTCATAGGTGAATTCCGCTCTGATTATTCAGGGGGTTCTTTTATGCATCGATTCATCTTCTCTGTGACGTCATCAACAACATGAAGCTATTCAGAATATTCAGCGTATTACCGTCGTTATTTTTTACCGCCGCGTGCGCTGCCGGGTTATCCCACGTAGATAATTGTGAAGTGGGCTGTCCGACCGGTGGAAGCGACCAGACGCTGGTTCGCGAAGCCTATACGCTCAATAACAACAGCCACCGCAAATTCGCCAATTGGGTGGCGTATAAAATCACCAAAGCCAGCCTGGCCAGCGGGCGTTCGCGCAGCTGGAAGCGCGATCCGGATTTACCCGCGGCGGATACCCTTGCCCCCGCGGCATACAAAGGGGCCAGCGCAGCATTGGCGGTCGATCGCGGGCATCAGGCGCCGCTCGCCGGGCTCGGCGCCAGCGCAGACTGGCAGGCGTTAAACTATCTTTCCAATATCACCCCGCAGGCCTCCGCCCTGAATCAGGGGGCGTGGGCGCGGCTGGAGGATAAGGAGCGCGCCCTCGCCGAGCGCAGCGACGTGGCGGCGGTGTGGTCCGTTACCGGGCCGCTGTTCGAACGGCATATCGCCACCCTGCCCGCCGCGCCCGAGGTGGAGCTTCCCAGCGGCTACTGGAAGATTATTTTTATCGGCTCCAGTCCGGATAAGGGCGAATACGCGGCGTTTTTGCTGGATCAGGCGACGCCCAAAAGCGCCAGTTTTTGTGATTATCAAGTGACGGTGGAGGAGATTGAGCGGCGGACTCATCCGGCGCTCTCGTTCTGGTCCACCCTGCCGGCAGGTATCGCCCGCCGCCTGAAGTCCCGGAAGGGTACGCTGGCAAAAGAGATGGGGTGCCCGTAATTAGGTATGGGCATCCTGTTGCGTGCATTATCTCGCTTTTATTTTTTGAATCTGCTTTACGGTTATTTCAGCAATATCAGGAAAGTCATTTTCAACAGGCGCTAATTAATAGCATCACGTATTCTGTTAATTCTTAATTTGCAGTTAAAGGCGTTTATTATGTCCGATTAAAGTCTGGACTTTATTTTTATTACTGGTTAGGTTTACAGGTGTTATTTAGCGCGGTGCGAATGTGCGCCAACACACCCGCACCGCTGATCACAATTACTATTTCGCGAGAATAGCAACCATGACTAGTGCTGATTGTATTGTAGATTCTTTTGATCCAGAAGTGTCGCCGAAAAATAAGCGTCAGTTGACGGTGAGTTATGTGAGACATTTGCCAGATCGTCGTCTTATTCCGGCGCTGATCATGAAGGGCGAGTGGCTGGCGGCGGCAGGGTTTTCGACCGGCACCCGGGTGGAGGTGCGGGTGATGGAGGGCTGTATTGTGCTGACGGCGGTTGAGCCGGAACCGGAGCTGGAAGCCGCGATGCGTAGGGTGGTGAAGCTGTCGGCCAGGAAGCAGAAGCAGGTCAGAGAGTTTATCGGGGTGATTGGGGGACGAGGTTGAGGGGTCAGGATTGCGGTGACAGACTGGATTTGTATGTCATGCTCTGTTGACTGAGATTCATCGTCATCCCGGGCCTGTACTCATCCATCAAATTCGTACAACGTTCCTTTTAGATAACGGATAAATACCTGTTAATACGACTGAATGAGGAAACCATCATGGAGACTTACCGATTACATCGCGGCAGGCTTATCGACCATATCCAGCTTGTGGTAAATGATTTCGAGGCCAGCAAAGCGTTTTATACAGCCGTGCTGGCGGTCCTTGAGATCCCTGTCGTGAATACCTACGATGATTATTTTTGGGCTGATGAGCTTGTTGTTTCATCCATTAATAGCCCCGGTTCCACAGGTAAGCCGACAGGACGGCATCACCTGGCTTTCCAGGCCAGGGATCGTGAGACGGTGGATGCTTTTTACCAGGCGGCGCTGGCACACGGCGGCAGTGATAACGGCGCCCCCGGTGAGCGAACTTATCACCCGGGGTACTACGCGGCCTTTGTACTAGATCCCGATGGTAACAATATCGAGGCAGTTTACCATGGCGAGGGGGAACGCAGTGCGGCATCGGTGGAGATTGGCTTCAGTCTTTAAGTATAACGGCCTCCGGGCAGGGGCCGTATTGGGCGGTTGGCATTAAGTCAGACCAGGAGCCAGCCCAGGAATTAGCCATATCGAAGCCCTCATAATAATGAGGGCTACATAAAATAAATTCAGTGTTGTAAATTCATTGCGTATTCATTTTATAAAGGAATAACGATGGGAGCTATTAACGAGATAGATATTGCAAAGCTGGTTTTGCTACCCGCGATTTTATATGTGGCTAAAAAGATCATCGACTGGGCGGGAAAAGTGATGTCCAGCCCGCAAACGAAGCGAAAAATTCGCTTTGAAAAGGTACCTATTGAAACCAAAATAGAGGTGCTGAATAAAATCGCTGAGATAGCGAACGCTGACATACCCGACACCAAACTCTCGAGGACGCATCAGACCGTACAAATAAAGTTTTTGTATGAGCAGATCGGGATTACCCTCCCTGTCTGGCACGCCCATCAGCTGATCGCTTTTATCGCTGATAAAAATATCGGCTCATATGATGTACGATTAATGAGTTTCCTTAAAAACCCATCCTTTTATCGTTGTGAAGAAAATCATTTTTCTGTAGATGCTAAAAAAATTAAAAATTTTCACATCGTTAGCGGGGGGTTCTGGCTAATTTCAATCGTCATTTTTGCCTGCGCCTGGTGGACAACAATACAATCGTTACTGGCCAGCGGGGGCGTAAATTCGGCTATCGCATTTTCACTGTTTTACTTTATTTCCGCTATTGTGGTCACTGGCTATTTCATTAGTCAGGTAGAAGAAACCTGGCAAAGCGCCAGATTCGCCAGGCTGTTTGAAAGGTGGTGTGAGGATGAAGCGGGGGTGGATAGTGGGGAGGGTCCTGCGTTAACAGATCTTACTCAGCAATAGCGGGCACCTCAGTAGACCGGTGCTGTTTTTCGGGAGGAGATCAATTTGGCCGAGATCTCAAAAAATGCATGGAACTAAAACCGATCTATTTACATTTCCAGTAACACCCAGGATCGCGTGAGCAGCGTACAGGTGCCGCTACTGAAACCCGCCTCACTGGTCCAGCTCCCCAAAGGTCAGGCGTTCGCTCTGCTGGAAGGCGGCCAGCTCCGGAAATTGCGCATCCCGTTACCGGATACCGCGCACGATTCGCTGATGCAGGAAAACATCGCACAAATCACCCGTTATATGGAAAAGCGCTCCCGTATGGAGGAACCGTGCGGAGGCAGTTGTAACGCCGAAAAACGCCCCTATTTTATGGCTGAACGACAGCGAAACCACGGAGAAACTGACCGATGATACCCCGGACACACCGCCAGCTTGTGAGCGTTGAAGTGATGTGGCCTGCGCAAACGCTGCCTCTTCCCCTGCAACAGGCGGTTGAAGCGCTGACGCAGGGAGAAACGCCCGATCAGATTATCGCCCGGATGAATTTACAGGGCTTTCAGGCATGGCGCGAACCTGCATTGCAGGAAGATGAACACGACATTTTTCAGATACGACTGGATGAGGCTCACGAGGCACGGTTCCTCTGCCGCTATATCACCCTGCCGCTGCACTGATGTCCGAACATGCGCCGTAAGAACCCGTACGCCGTCCCGGACTACTCGGTTGGATAGCATTACTTCCCGGCGTGCTGGTTGGCTTTTGCCTCGGCGCGTGGATGCTGTCGATAGCGCTGGAGTGGCTGGGCGAGGCGTTTTTATGGCGGAACGCCTGCGTCAGCCACAGTGAACTGATATTGCAGGCTACATGGCAGTGGTGGCGGAACTTTGCTGGCGCACTGGTGTGGTTAGTAGAAGGTCTGGCGATTGTCAGCGATACATTGCAGCAAGGGATTGCAGCGCTGATTTCTTCGCTTAATGGGCAGAGCGGGTTATTCTGGACGGAAACCGTCATTACGGTAATCCGCTGCGCGTTACTGTCTGCGTGCAATGTCATCCTCACCTTTCTGCTGCGCCTGGCGATTTTGTGGCAGGCGCTACCACTGTTTTCGCTCACCATTACCATCGGCCTTATCGACGGGCTGATAAGACGCGACTTACGGCGGTTCAGCGCAGGCCATGATTCCGGGTTTGTTTATCACCATGCCAGGCGTATGATTTCATCCAGCTTGATAGCCACTGGACTGGTGTGGCTGGCGGAGCAAGTTTTTCTTGAGCCAGAGTATGCTCTGATGCCTAGGGGATACTGGTTGGACTAACAATTGCAGTAGCAATTGGAGCGTTTAAAAAATTCGTATAACTCGACAAGTTGGTTATTAAAATGGAAAAAATAAAGAGCATATCTGATTTTATCGAATTAATAAAAAAAGAAGAAAGTTTTGGAGTTTTATATAGAGGGCACAGTGATAAAAGATATAAATTACTACCTTCAGCATTTCGGTGGTATGATAAAATTTTAAACAGAGAAAAAACTCGACTAGATAGAGAATTAGAAAGTAACAAAATAAATAAAAACTCATATGATAGAGAGCAACTAGCTTTACCATCGAAAATTGAAAAGGAAATATTAAAAAGAGAAAGAAATGCAATTAGAATATTTCTTTCTGAGCATACACCCTATACTCAATACAAAATAGACTCAGTATTAGATGGTCTGGCATTAGCCCAACACCATGGGATGCCAACCCGTCTTTTAGACTGGTCACTTTCCCCTCTGGTTGCACTTTTTTTTGCTGTTGAAAAACCAAGTGGCAACGATGCTGCTGTATATATTATGCGTGATGCCAGTTGGTTAGATGAAACAAAGCTCAAAAAACACTCAAACCTGAGTGTTGATGATTATATAGCCGTAATGAAAAAAGATATGCAAGGGAAAATATTTATGCCAAACCATATAACACCAAGAATTAAGGCTCAGCATGGTGTTTTCTCAATTCATAATGAAATTAAATCAGAATTTAGACCTGACAACATAACTGAAATAACAATAGATGGAAGTTTCACCTCACAAATAAAATTCGAATTAAAACAGTTAGGAATAAGTGAGAAAACTGTTTATCCGGACCTCTACGGCCTTTGCACAGAGTTAAAATGGTTGAAGTTTGAAGGGCTGGACTGATTTTAATGTTTATACTGGAAAAATAATTATAGACTGCAAATTTATACACATCTAACTTCCCTGTAAATCTGATCTGGATTTACAGGGGGAGCTAATGCAATATTATCGCTTAATATTAGCAATTCTGGCACAATTTTTTTGCTCTCAGCACTCTGCCTTCGCCACCTCCCTCACCGAGCGCGAAGAGCTAACCCTGTCCCTCAACCAGCTTAACCAAATTGAAGCCTCGCTTAACCGTGCCCAGCAAAGCGCCAGAACCGGCATCAACGAGCGCTACTACTTTGACTATCCGCGTATCCATGGTGATATCACCACCCTGCGTAGCGGGATTGACAATTATCTCACCCTCCGTGCCCAACCGAGAGATACAGCAACGCTCGTCGGACAATACCGGGAGGAGAAAACCACGCCATGAGCCCAGAACAAATCAGCGCCTTCCAGGCTGCCAGCCTGATGAAGCCCGATGCTGTCAGCCTGGTGATGCTCGGCCTGTTCAGCGCCTTTCTGCTGCTGTGGGTGGTCTGGATGCTGAAATCAGCAGAAAATCCGTGGGGGCTGGCGCTGAACTGCTTCTCCTCGCCCCCGCAGAAGCTGGAGGCGGCTAAACCATGAATACCCGCCCACTGCTGATCCTGCTGGTTGCCCTCACCCTGCACGCCGTCGAACTGGTGAAATGGGAGCGTATGCCGCTGCCGGTGGCGCTGAACATCGGGCAGGAGCGGATCGTCTTTGTGGACCGTAATGTCCGGGTGGGCTATCCCTCTGCGCTGGAAGGCAAGATGCGCATTCAGAGCAGCAACGGCACGTTGTATCTGCTCGCCAGCCAGCCGTTTGCCGTCACCCGGCTACAGCTTCAGGACACAGAGAACGGCGAGCTGATGTTGCTGGACATCTCCACCAGCAAGAGCGAGCATATCCGGGAACCGATGCGCATTGTCCGCGATGAGAAAAAACAACTTACGCGAAACCCGATGCAGTTCCTGAACCCTTACCCTCCACACCGCTTCCGGTCGCGCTCACCCGCTATGCCGCGCAGATGCTGTCTGCCCCGTTGCGCACCATGGAACCTTTGCCTAGCATTCAGCCTGAAGGCGTGCGGTTGGTAAAAACCATCACCACGCTGCTACCCGCGCTCCCCATCACCGCCATACCGATCGGCGGCTGGCGACTGGCTCCTTACCACCTGCCGGCGATCCGGCTGCAGAATTAAAGCGCCACCCGGCTGGAACTCGATCCGCGCCAGCTTCAGGGGCAGTTTTACACCGCCTCCTTCCAGGATCGCTGGCTGGGGCGAAGGCCGGACTCGAATTTCACACCTAATAGACTGATATCAATGTTTTTTAGAAACAGGGTTAAATAGTTATACCCGCACTTGTACCCACACGTTGTAATCCGTATAAAAAATAGACATTTCGAGTGGGTATAAAGCCATAGCAGTAGAACACTGTTATGGCTGTCGAAGCAAGACTCAGGCAGGCAGGAACGTTTTCTTCAGAGGCACCAAAAGTTTAGTCTCGATATCAACTTGTTCGTAGTTCTCAATAAGCGCACGGACGAGATCATCAAGCGTCCAGAGCGTTAGTGGTATCGTCGAACGGTCGGCTTCATATCGAGCATCTTTTGTAAAACCACCGGTACTGACATAAAGCCCGCGATCATCTTTATGGCGACCTCCGATAAAGCTGCGGATCTGTTGGCTTCCCATTTGCTCCCTGCGATGTTTTACCTCAACGATAATACGTGGATTTTCAAAACCGAATCCATCAGGTGAAGCAATGATATCTTTACCCCGATCGGCTCCCGCAGGTGACACCTGCGTTTTATAACCCATACTGCGTAAAACTCCGGCAACCAGATTTTGCATCTCGTCCCAGTCAAGAGAGTTGATGCGATCTTTGATACCTTCAAACGCGAGCATTTCCATATCGCGGAGCGGATCAGAAACGACCTCATCTTCATCCATCGCAATTGGATTCTGTGTAATCACATCTACAGTGGGTTTCTTATCCTGCAAAAGCTCTTCTAGAGCATATTCTGGAAGCTGGAAAACCGTCAGCGTAGAGCCCAATGTGTTTTTGGTAGCAACAGACAATCGATCGCGATCGATTTCTTCAGTATTCCATTTTACCTGTCGAGCGATTCCCATCCCCTCTTCCACCCATTCAGGGTGGTACTGGAAATCAGATGTAACTTTACCTAGCAGATAAGTACGGTTGGCTGGCGAATAGGTAATAACCCAATCACCCTTTTGGATTTCGTTCACAAAACGCCAGACCTGCGATGCACCAGAACGCGCAGTTCCCAGCTTTGTTAATGGATCTGCCTCCTGGTATAAGGCGAGTAACTGAGCTCGGGACAGGCCGGGTTTGACTAATGGAGCCAGCTGAGACCAACCGATGCCTACAATTTGCTTATCGCGAAAATCGTCATAGAGCTTGCCGCCGTCACCACGGATCATCCACATTCTGTTGCCCATAGCCGTCCCTTCATGAGGAAAAGAAATTAAGCTGGATCATAAGCTTGTTCGCAGTATGCGTCAAAACCATCAATAACGACGGCCCAGCATTCCCGGATTGTGCTTGCGATAATGTGCCCAGTTAAAATTACAGCTTCAATTTGCATGATATTTCGTCCATATAAGCAAAAGCACCGGCCAGTATCGGCAGGTGCTTTCTGGAATGAGTAAATAAGTAAGGAAAGCTGCAGTGTGAATCAGAAAGGTTATTCCCAATGTTCACTGTGCCGCGCTAATACGATTTCTTTTCAATAAACCAGTTGCCTGCCGCGCCCGCAGAATATCGACTGCCCGCAGATATGGGGACTGTTCCTGCCAGTTGAATCCCCTGCGATCGATACGAACCAGTTCGTACTTTTCTACCAAAAAGTTAACGGCATCGGCCAAAGTTATACCGGCATCGATATGTTCCTGAATTACCGTTTCATCACTGAATGGTGTGTCGTTGAGTGTCAGGCCATAATGTTGTTCCAGCAGGCGTGCAAGCAGCATTTGCCACACTGCCACGGGCGATAGACATAGCGTCGCCGCCTGCGGAGTTGTTGCAGGTAGAGTTTTCATATTTGCTCTTGTGGAGTTAGTTAACGTTGAGTGGGGTAAACGGCGATGTATACATAGCCGCAACTGCCAAGTGTATCGGCTTCGCAGGTGAAACCGTTGTGGTACAGGGTGACGCAGTGGGCATAGCGAGGATTCATTTCACTAGTGGTCAACATCGATTCCATCTGGCTGATAAAACGTGGGAATACTTCATCCAACTTCAAAGATTCTGCGTTACTGAATTCACCGGTAATGCTGACCCGGTCAGCCAGATAGTGCAGTTGGTTTCCCTCCTGTACCAGACGAGCGCCAAAGCAAGGCGTCACATCACGATTCAGCCCCCACTGGAGAAATGAATCGTTCTCTGAGCCAGTAGATTTCATTGAAGTACCCTCATATCCAGCCTCGCTCTGCAAACGACACAATGCCATCTGAACCGACAACCAGATGATCGAGTATGTTCACATCAACTAGTGCCAGGGCTTCTTTAAGCCTACCCGTAATGTTGCGATCGCATTGGCTGGGCTCCGGATCACCGGATGGATGGTTATGCGCCAGCACGACAGCTGCAGCATTGAAGCGAAGCGCTGACTTCACTACCTCTCGAGGATGGACCTGGACATGGTTAATCGAACCGGCAAATAGCGATTCACTCTCCAGTAAACGGTGCTGGTTATCGAGATAGAGCACCATAAACACTTCCCGTTCTTGTCCTGCCAGATGTAACCGAAGCCAGTCACGGGCAGCAGTACTAGAGGTAAAGGATATACCGGGCTGGCGCAGATATTTATCCAGCAGGTTGATGGCACGACGAATGGTGCGTTGAGCATAGGGGGTTAATCCGGAGGTCGCGGAGAGCAAACAACCATGCTGGGCCATAATCGCCAGTGGAAAGAGTTCAGGCTGCGATGACTCCGGGGATAATACAGTATTCATGTCAGGCATTCCTTAGTCTATAAGATGCATAATGGCGCTGCATTCCGGATGGTTTAGCGCGTAGTCGCGTAAGCGATAATAGTGTCCAGTCATAGCGTCACACTCGGTGCGGCAGGCGTGGTGGCTGTAAGCCATCAGGCAGGCTACCATCCCTGCAGCTTCACTGGTAAGCTCTGCGCCATTGCCGTTCATGCTGTTGAACAATGTCCACTTCTCATCGTGCTCTGACTCGGGAGCCATAAAAGCACCGCCGTTGCTGAGCGTCGAAAAGTTCCAGATACCACCGTGGTAATCGGCACACAGCCGATCCATCCAGGCGAAAATGCGAGGTTCAAGGGTTATCCATTGTGGGATGGAGCCAAAGTGCTGCGGCCAGAAGCCGATGCGTAACTCGTCCGGGACCACTGAGGCAGTAATTGCGGTATGCTCCGCGAACTGATGATTTTGTGTATTCATTAAACTATCTCCTTATGCCGGAACGGTTGTTTAACGCCCGAAAAAATCGAGCATGTTTTCTGCCATAACCCACAGGGCGCGATTGAGTTTCACATCGCCAGCGATGCCAGTAACGGCACGGGTGCGGCTGCTTTTCCCCTGAGCGGTTCGCCCTGACAGACCACCTTTCATCAGGTTCTCCTGCACGCGCTGGTAAACGGTCCACAGGTCATCGCTGTAGTCCTCCCGACGACGCGGAGTCAGCAACTGCGATACCGTGACCGGCTGGTGGTCTTCACCAAAGCGATACTTCAGCGCGGCATTCGCCAGGGCGTTACGGGCTGGTTCTGGCAGTGCCAGTGACTGCATTGCATCGCGCTTCTCCTCCACCCGGTCAAACACACCGAGCACTTCGTAAGCCCCTTCAATCACCTTCTCGACGACATTGCCTTTATGCGGTACCCGCACTTCTCCGAATGACTGGCCGCAGACCAGACCGTTGGTACAGACGCCTCGAAATAGCCCCGGCAGCATCTGATAGCTTGAGGAGCCGTCATGACTGTTGAGCAAAATGATTTCCGGAACCTGATGCCCGGTCAGTTGACCGGCACGACGCAGGCGAAGCATGTGTTTGGTGTGTTCCCGCTTGCTCTGGTCGCGAACCTTTGTCTGGCAGGCAAAGAACGGCTCAAAGCCTTCACGCTGCAGGCTTTCGAGGATGGTGATGGTCGGGATGTAGGTGTACCTGTCTGAACGAGATTCATGCTTGTCAGTCCCGAACACGCTGGGCACATGACTCATCAGCTCTTCGTGGGTCAGAGGCCGGTCACGGCGTATCTGGTTTATACGGCCGAAGCGGCTGGCTAATCGCATAGCAAACTCCTTATCTGATAATCAAATAAAAACAAAAAAGGCCATGTTCCCGAAGGAGCATGGCCTGTCGCTATCTGGTGTTGGTGCGTAGCGGGCTGGAGAGGTCTGAAATGTGAATAATTAATCGCTGTAGTGTGTGGTCCGACACTCACTGAGGTCAGACAGCTCTTTTTGCGTATTTTTCAGGCCCGGACTAAAGGAGCCAACTTTGTTATTGTTGACGTAGACATCGAAATTAGACGACTGACCCAGCGCGTCAATAAATGACACCCAGGCGTTGTCGCCATTCCTCCAGCCGAGGGATGAAGGTAACGGATACTGGCTGTTATCCATGACCACCGTTATTTCTGTCCCGTCATCGTGAGAATCCAGCATCGTACCATTGGGCAGGGTTACTAATACGCCATGCTGCAGATTGTTTTGCTCATCCGGATTACCGGTGCAATTGAGGTTAAAAATGACCTTCTCGGGGCTACTGATAATGTATTCTGTCACCCCCATCCCAAAACCACTCGTCCACATATTGGGAATAGCCTGTGCTGTTGATGCAGAAGCCAGTATAGCTGCTGTAAATATTACGTAAGGCAGTCGCATAATGTTGTCCTCAAATCATGTAATAAAGCTTTTGTTGTTCAAACAATAAAGTAATGAATAAACAGTTGGGTTATTTTATTTGTTTGTAGCGAAACGCTTCTTTCCCGGCATAAATCCCGACGAGATCGTCATAACGAGGGTCCTTTTTATTCGGGCGGAACGTTACTTTCATATCCGGACTGCACATATCCTTCATGGTGAGATTGAATTCTTTACCTGGAGTAATCGTATAGCCTGTTGCTACACCGTCTTTACTAGGAGTGATCCACCCCCATATGCCACCCGGACAATCTCTGGAAGGTTTTGAGCGGACAACAATAAACCATCCCCTTGAATCCACTTCCGTCGCTGTACATAGTTTTCTGACCTGTCGGTGGGCATCACACCAGAATATATTCCCACTCTTATTATTCACTGCCGCAGGCAGGAACCCGCTATAAGGACGTGCTGCGTGAGCATTACCTGCGATAAGTAAGGGGAGCAACATGATTGGCAGTAAAGACAACAATTTCAATTTTTTCATTACATTAACCTTACATTTAATTATGGAGACCATCTCTAATCAGTTTGTCCAGATTGCCCCCGACTTTCTGATGGAGAAAATGAATTCAGCGACTGTTGAATAAAACGGAAATGAGGTAAGGCTGAGATAAAATGTTTGTCCTCCGACAGCTGATGGAGAAGCTCACTGCGAATAAATGTTTCCCGGGATGGCCTTACCAGATGAATCTCATCCAGCCGGAAGACACGTAATTGCCTGTTATGCTCAGCGACCAGATACCAGTAACCGTCCAGAGCGATTAGCCGGTAAGGTGCAACGGCCTCATGACGCTCCCCTTCAGTCAGAATGGTGATGCGCTGACATCCCGAAATAGCTCTGACCAGCCTGTAGAAGCAGAGCTTTCCTGACGGGGGATGAGGTCTGTCCTGATGCCATACCAGACAGGGTCGCTCATCACAGTCCAGCAGGCTGCTGACCAGTCGCCGGTCAAAGCCCGGGAAAACCCCGGCCAATCCTGTGCGGTGAGCAAAGGTCAGAATATCTATTTCCTGCCGCGTACTGTGAATATCTGAGCGCAGACTGCACTGCCCCTGGTAATAATCCAGGTCGAGATACATTAGACGTTCCCGAAAGTCACGACGTAACGTGCGCTCTGACACCCCGAATTCAGTTGCCAGTTTGCGAATAAACAGAGTTTCACCGGACACCAGACGGCTGATAATCAACGACAACCTGACGGCAAGCCGGTCATGTCGCCGTTCCTGAAGCGTCATGAAAGATTTCTCCTGAGAAGTTAACTCTCTGAATTAATACTGATTACTTTAAAGGAAGGAGTGGACAGGGTATGGACAACATCGGAACTATTTTTTATGAGCAGTCCAGCCTTGTGGGCGCTCGTCTGACAGATAATGATACTTCGCCTGATTTAATTGATGATAAAACGTAGTGGAAAGGACGTGTCCACAATCAACACATCATTAACAACCAGTTCATCATTCGCAGAGAAAATTGCGATATCAGAAGAATATCCAGACCCAGACGGCCCGTGCGACCGACACCACCGCATCACGCACGCTACGAATCACCGTTTTCAGCGATGCAGGCATGAACGAAGATGATTCTGCTGTATCGAAAACCCGGCCCACAGCTTCACCGAAATCGTTACGGGCTTGCGACTTTACCGGCTCTGTGCATAGCCTCCCGTGCAGTTGTGTCGCTACCGGGCTGGTGGCGCGGTCAGGCAGACATCGCATCATGGCTGCCACCATCTCCTCAATGCCCCAGCCAGTGCGGGCTGACACCACACAGACCGGATGATGCGGTTTAAACATCGCCATAATTGCAGCCTGCTTCGCTTTAAGATTTCCCAGTTGGTGCGGTGAAGGTTTGCTGGTGAGGGTATCCCATTCATAACAGGGTTCGATTTTGTCGGCCTGGTTAATCACAAACTGTACCTTTTGCCTGTAAGGTTGCATCACGCCGTGCCAGAACTGCTCGTCCACGGTCAGTGCCCTATCATCGGCCTTAATGATCCACAGCACCAGATCCAGCTCCGGCAGGATTCGACGGTACAGGGCCCGGTACTCATGATCCCGTCGCCCGCTTTCACCTACACCCGGTAAATCGACAATCACCAGACTGTGACAACCGCTGCACAGCCGGAAGCGCAGTACGTCGCGAGTACAGGCGTTCACGTCACTCACCGGGGACACCTCGCCCCGGAAAAGTTCGTTGCAGAGAGAGGATTTACCAGCACCACTTTTGCCCATGATGCCAATCACCGGCTCGTAGTGAGTCAGGTTCTGGATACGTTCAAGAATAAGCTGGCGAAGCGTGCACGGAAGCGACGCGAGCGGTTGTTCAAAGGCCTGAAGGCCGTCAGGTTTATTCATACAGTAGTCTCAGCGCGAAAAATTAAAAACCCCGCGATCCAGTCAGGAAGGCGGGGGGTTCACAGAGATGATATCTATCTGAAATTATTTTGAATTTTAGATTAATACGTAAAGGACTTTGTGTAGTCTAGGGCTGAAAGATGTCCGCTTCGTGCCAAAAGCGGAAGTTGCTTACATCGTTCTATGTGGATTTACTTGAAGAAAGCGGAAACTTAATATTGGAATTTTAATAAGAATATCATATAGTTATTCTTGGAAGTATTGAGAGATTAGGTTAAGTAACAATGAGAATAGGCATTCCTACTAAGAGTGATTTTTTTACAATGGCTGAGCATATAGTAAATGAAGCTTGGGAAAAAATTGCTCATTTAGCTTATGATTTTAGAGAACTCGACATATGGAATAGTTGCTATAAAGAATCCGAATATTTCTCAGATTCAGATGTAAGAAAAATACCTAACACCATCTTTACTCTGATAGGGCTACTATCCATTAGTAAAATAGAAAATCAGTTTATGATTTTGAATGTTAACACCTAAAATGATGAATTAAAGTTTTGCACCTTTCATTAAAAAAGGAAAAGAAAATGTTCATTAAGTCTTTGTCTGTTAGTAAATTCAAAAAAATTGACACAGCAGAAATCACCCTTAGTGATATAAATGTATTAGTAGGAGCAAATGGCTCAGGTAAGAGCAGTATTCTGCAAGCTATACATTTTTCAGTATGCGCAGCTATTGCAGCTCGGCAACAAAGTCAACAAACATTCTCCACTGAACTTTTAATGTATAATATCACCCCGGACTTCACTGTTTTAAAGAACGGCGAACCTTATAAAAACTCGAGGTCGCCTGGCAATCAAAGTGTGTTGAGTCTTTTGGGATATGATGAACTTGCTGATCGACAATTAGAATACAATATAATTATATCTAAGGGACGAAATCATGGAAATATGTCATGTGAAAGGACCGGTGATTATACCGGATTCGGTTCAGTAATCACCGATGAAAAAAATCTCTTTAGTATATATGTCCCTGGTCTGGCTGGTATATCACAGAAGGAAGAATTAAAATCACCAGCAATAGTTAGAAGAGGAGTGGCAAGTGGTGATGCAAATTTATACTTAAGAAATGTAATATATTATCTAAACAAAGACAACCGCTTGGTAAATCTCAATAGTATGCTGCAAGTTGTATTTCCAGATATAGAAATCGAAGTGGATTTCAAAGAGGATAAGGATACTTATCTAACCGTTAATTTTAAAGAAAATGTAAGTGGAAAAACTTACCCTATCGAGTTGGCGGGAACTGGATTACTCCAAACATTACAGATATTTGCATATATAGTATATTTTAAACCTAAATTATTACTCTTGGATGAACCGGATTCTCATCTTCATCCGGATAATCAATATATTCTCACTGACTCATTAAATTTAATATCAGAAAGTAACAAATCAGAAACTCAAGTTATACTTTCCACTCATAGCAAACATATAATTGATTCATTGTATGGTGAGGCGAATTTTATTTGGATGAAAGATGGTAATGTTCAGAGTCAAGGTATGAACTTGGACAAAATATCAATGTTCTTAGATTTAGGAGCTTTAAATGACTTGGATAGAGTAACTGAGGGGGTTGTGGAGAATATATTCCTCACTGAGGATAGAGATAAAAAATATTTCAAGGCCCTTTTGCAGCATAATGGTTTTGATATGGAGAGAACTGCAGTCTATAGCTACAAAACATGCACAAATGTACAAGGGGCAATTGTATCTGCTGACCTTCTTAAGGAAATGTCCCCTAATTGCAAGGTTATAATTCATCGTGACCGCGATTTTATGACTGATGGTGAAGTAGAGATAGTAAAAGCAGAAATTCAAAGAGGCGGCGCCATTCCATTCATTACTGAAGGTAGTGATATTGAGAGTTATTTTACTAGAATAGAGCATTTATCTCATATTACAGGCTCTTCTGTGCAAGATATACAAACATGGATTTCTGATATAGCCACACAAAATCATGTTGTCATCCAGTCTGATTTTCAATCCAAAAGAGATGTGATTAAATATAATTTATATAAGGGGAGGTTGGAAGAATGTCCTCGACACCTAACATTATTTGGAAACCAAATTCCGACATCAGTTGATAACATTAAAGGAAAATATTTATTAAAGAAAATACGCGGAGGAATGCAAGAGAAATTGGGGAGGCAGTATGATTTAACTCAAATGAGCCCCCACCTGCTCATTAACGAATTAAGCTCAATTATAGAGACCGATTAGCAGACCTACTGTTCTGGTAGAATTTCTGTTAAAAGGGGGCAATCCCTTGAATAGCCCCCTTCAAATATAAGTAAAAACACAATAATGTTGATAATGTCTTCAATAGCAACAAGACGTCGTTATCAATGAAAATTGCATTTAAGGACCGCTTTTCGCTCACAGCTGACCTTCAACTCAGTTAGCTTATACGCTTCGAGCCAGAAGCAGACACTCTAGTAAGCATGCAACCGCTCCAACTTCCATACCTCGCCATATTAATCCTTCACAATGAGAAATCAGACGAAGAAACCACTGGGATCACAATGCTATTTAGCAGATCGCCGATAAGATTTTGCCGCCTGCCAGGCATGTTTCATCTTCTCAATAAACTCCAACTTCTCTTCAGGTTGGACGTTCCACACATCTATAGCCGCAATAATCATGTCATAACGCATAGACGTATTATAAGGGCGAAGATAGCCCGCTATTCGTCCTTTTCCTTTGAGATAGTCCCAGAGATATACTAACTGAGTTTCATCATCTCGTGACATCCAGTCAAAATCTGTCAGAAAAAAATCATATTGCTCAAGCCAACGCTCATGCAGTTTTCTGAAATAAGAGATCTTATCTCCAAGTGAGCATGGAGCTTCATCAATATACCTCATCACACCATTGATGAGTTCACGCTCAGTTACCGGAGTGGGGTTGTACAGATCGGTACTTGCTCCCGCGTTCAGATAAAATCGGGAGAAAACACGTTTCGGTTTTTTCGAAGCAGTAGCCTGTGGATTTGTTATCAGGTCCCAATCAATATCGTCCAGGTCGAAATTAAATTTAGAGAAATCAAGCTCTGTGAGGATATTATCGTTCATTAAAAGAGAATTAAAACCACCTGAACAACCGACGTCATTCCCCAATCCACCAAGTGTCAACCCTGCAGATTTTACTGGGTATTCGAAAATATAATGGTGAGCAAACCACGATGCTCTTGGTGAACCTTTGAAACAATCAAAATAATCTTTATCAATCAGTTGCAGGTCGGCCCATTCTTTAAGTGTTTTCCGCGCAGCTTTGATTCTGTCCTGATCGCCAAGAAAATGTCGTTCAAGTATCTGAGAGATCAAACGTCGAAAATCATCCGGCGTATCATAAGTACTGCACAGTAACGAGTGATCTGTATTGAAAAAACTATCCAGCGCTTTTAGGTACATTATCTCGCTGCGGATCATATCGTAATGCAACATCGTCTCTTCCCTCTGCTTCTGACTCCCAAAAACAGATTAGCATGAGTACCTTTTTGTGTGGTGGAGTCTAGTCACAGACCTGAAGAATGACTGATTTTTAACTGATATCCTGCTGATTTTATTGTGATAATGCTCTGACTTATTACTGCGTTATTCCTGTGGTTTTTACTCTACGAATCTTCTCTGTTCACCTCATTAGAATCGTTCAACAGCAGATATGAACATTTGGGTTTTTAGTATAATTAAGGGGCACTTCCTGTTTCTATACCACCCTGTTCACAACGCCTTCCCCCAATCATTAACCCTGTCTGTCATCCCCTGGATACACAGTTCCCTGTATCTGCCATATCTCCGCTTCTCTTAAAAATTACATCTCATCCCAATCCTTTGTACTCCACCTGACAAAGGATAAATCAATGCACACACCTTACCCTTTCAATTCCAGATACACGATGAACTGGTTTCTACTGTCTCTACTCAATGACCACCTGAATCAGCTACTGAACCGATACTCCCGAATACAGGCACTCAGACTCGACCTGTTCTATCAGAAAGGTACAGAGCGTTATAAACGTCATTCATGGTATGAAACCGAGCGAGAGGTACGCATGCTGGTTGAACGCACCATGCAGCACACAAATCTGGCTGGGTATTTCTGGGTACTAGAGAATTCTGTAGACCACGGCTGCCATGCCCATATCGTGTTCTATCTCGACAGGCACCTTAACCAGGCTACCTACCCAATAGCTGAGAGAGTAGGAACAATATGGTGGGAAATAACGCGACGAGAAGGCTATTACAACCGCTGCGAATACAAACCCTCTTATGAAGTCAGTATTGATAGACCGGTGAACTACGATGATACCGAAGCCATTGATAACCTGCGCTACATTATCAGCTATCTCGCCAAAGAAGAGCAAAAGCACGGTCACTATCACTACGGAGCCAGTGAGGTACCGCCCCCCAGTGGACTGGGGCGTCCTCGCACGTTGTAACTTACGTTCTGCACTTTTTTACGTATCAATCCATTGATGTGGAAGGGCTGGTAGTAACGAGCAATCAACCACCAGCTCAGAATAATCCCACAATGGAAGACAGCATTATGACAGAACAAATTTCTTTGCTTGATGACCAACTGGTGGATATGCGGTTCCTCACGAAGCTAACGGGACTTACGGATAAATGGTTCTATAAGCTGATTAAAGATGGTGACTTCCCCAAACCAGTCAAACTGGGGCGCAGTTCTCGCTGGTTAAAGAGCGAAGTAGAAAACTGGCTTCAGGAACGCATTAACCAGTCCCGTAAATAACACCACTGTGACCTAACCCCCGGCAAAAAAATAACTATCCGACTCGTTCGGAGGTTTTCTGCTGTCTGTCATTAAAGCCAGAAGGAATATGAACAATGAAAGATTACAAACCACGTTACGAAGAACTTTATAAATATTATCAGGTCTGGTTGACTGATTTTACGAAGCTGACGGTCAGATCGGGTATGTGTCACCAGAATATCTACCACCATCATACCCTGACGGTTGGCAGCCTTAAGTTTCCGGGAGAGGAAGAGGTTATTGCTATTGTCCCCCAGTGCCTGCACCGGATTATTTATGGCAGAGCAGCAGCCCCACTGACTGTTAATGATGACCTGAGTGTCAGTTTATTTACCCAGGAGCATCTGCTGGCTCACCATCCAATGCTGGAGGGGGTTTTGCTGTCTGAGTGCGTGCGTTTAAAACAACGCCCTCTGGCAAATAAGCTCATCAGTCTGTTCCGCCAGTTCGGCGGTAGCGAGCTGCGTCTGAAGCTGGTCTGGCTGTGCTGGTACGATTTGATGCTGGGTAATTGCCTTGATGACTGGACCGACAACCTCAGGTTCAAAAAAGACAAGGAGATGGATATCTGGATCAATGACCGGCAGGCTGAAAACCCTGCGCTGACCAGTCTGATGGACGAGTATGTCTGCTTTGCATGGCGGACGACAGCGGAGCCACTGAATCAGGCTTCATCCATAGTCATGCAAGGGATTTGAGGGTTATTGGGGAGTGAAAATTAATTTAGGTTAATTAATATAATTAATAGGCACTCCCTTTTTACAACCATCCTCTTAATCCATGCGGTTCCCCTAGCCATGGCTCTTCCTGAAGGCCAGGTGCATTCCATTGACTGGCCCTCGCCAGCACTAAAGAAATTCATCCTATGCAAAACAAACAACGATGGGAGCCAGACTGGTTTCGACAGTTACTTCTGAACAACCATATCGACAAACTGATAGAGCGCTATTCCTGCCTGCTGGCACTCCGAACAGATCTGTTTTACCAGGATCATACCGCTAAGTTTTTCCTGCGGGATCATCGGCAACTCGAATGAGATATCCGAAAGCTGATGAACCGTATGATGCAACTCGAAACGGTGGTCGGTTTCTTCTGGGTTATCGAATGGACAGAAGACCACCACTACCATGCTCATGTCGTGTTCTGGCTGGATGGTAGTAAAACTCAGAATACCTATCCCTGGGCACAGCAAGCCGGTTTGTACTGGTGTATATGACCAAAACCCAGCAGAAATATGGGCTGTTACTGTTCGGTTGCAATGAGGTCCCCGAACGACCTTCAAGCAGACGGCCACGTAAGAATGTCTTCTAAGTAAGGCAATTTTTTACGCCAGCATCTCATCGTGTGAGAACCACACTACTCCCCCCCTCATAACACCTTTAAACCATCCAACCGCACGGTGTCTGTCAGTCCTGCTGGGACGGTTAGACCTGCAAATTGTCTGGTAGGAACCAATACTATTTTTGCCAACTCCTTGATTGCTTTCGACGATAACGCTCTGGCACCCTCAGGGTCAGGATGATTGCCGACAAAGAAAACTGAGATTTATGCTGGCAGAGCTGGTGTCTGCACCACTGTTTTTTTCTGGCACTGCGTTTTATGTAAAAATGATTGCGATGGAAAAAAATACTGCCTGACCTGTGGTGTTGTGACCCCAGTTTCTATTTAAAACAGTTTCCTGCAAAAAACTGCTCGTAACCACCTGATATATTATTACCGCATAAATGATAAACACTACTGATCAAACTTGGCTGGGTAAGGATCTTCTTTATCTTTATCCTTACAAGGATGCCGTAGCCATTTTTGCCAACCTTGAGGATCCTCCTGAATATCAATTTCGCTGTCAAAATCCTCCAGCTCGCAACTATCTAACTTCTCTTCAACACTGTGTTTATGGCGTATAAATGATGCCAACTGATCCTGGTCGAAGGTACCTGCAAGGTAGGGATAATTGATAATCATCTCAGCCGCCCCCTGGACTTGAAGCATTGTATTGATTCGACCAAAGAGGCGATCAACCCGTCCATTCCTCTGCTCGTTATCACCAGGAGTCCAGGCGATGCCATAATGATGAACTTGATTGCATTGAAGATGAAGATTCACGCCTTCCTGCAACACAGAGGTTGCTACCAGCACATTAGGGAAGAAAGGTGAATTAAATCCACGAATTAAACGTTCACGATTTTTTGACTGCCCGCTGGCATACCAACTTGGACTACTCAAGCTAGTGAACTCGCGCCAAGTATATTGAGTATTATCTAGTTTCTGGCCAACAATTTTCACACATAGCGTTTCGAAAGTTTCAATGGCAGCCACAAAATAACGTAGCATCAGTGATCCATTCAATTTTGGGGTGACCCATTCTACAAAATGCTGATATCGCTGCTGGACCTCACCTGTTTGAGGTCGACGGTTGAACTCTGTAAACCAGCAATAGAGCTCAATGATCACAGGGCTGGCAAACAGGTAACCCGTGCGAAGATAGTTGGCAAAGTTCTCAATAATTGCCATACCGTTAGGCTGGTCACGCCACTTAATCAATTGCTCTTTTGCTGGCCGCGGCAGCTCATGAAACATCAATCCCCAGGCTGTGGGCAAAGCAGTGATATATTTGATTTTCTGAGCTGTTGTCGACTGCTGCAGCCGGGCATCTCTCGCGGCATCACCATAGCTGTCACGTTGACGTTCACCAGACTCTTTGCGGTAATGATAATGATAGGTCCCGGTCGTACCATCCAATGCAGGCTCAAGAAATAATGAAAAGAGGCTTTCAGGGCGACGGAAACGCAAACTAACGTTGGCGCAGTCGGTACTGCGCAGGCCCGTTTTCTTCATAACAAATAGCTCGGCAATTTTACTTGAAAGCTTTAGCTCGTTATCCGTTTCAGGCTCATCTGTCTCCCCGTCCTCCAGCATATGCTCATCAAAATCGGACTTTTCATTGGATTTTTCCGATAAAAGCTTAACAAAAATATCTCGGGACCAACCCGACTCTCGCCATTCTGCCAGCGCCTTTGCAGGTAGCTGCCAGACATTCATCAATCGCTCAGCCATTATTTCATCATAACGTGCGTTGATGCGCTGAGTAATTTCGCGTACAGATGGTATTCGACGAACAAAAACCAAATGCTTACTACAATGTAGCGGCTGAGACTGCTTGAACGGATCACTGGTAAAGCAGGCCTCTACCAGAGTGTCGTATTTGGGATGATCTGGAAAGCGGTTATAGATATCGTGAAACTGCCGGGTCAAGCTATTGAGCAGAGCAGAATCCGGCGCGTGGTTGAAGTCATTATGGATTTGCCCCTCTTCATCACTACTATTATCCCGCTCACTTGCGGTACTGCCCGTTGATTCAAACCCTTCAAGATAGCCATATAGCATGCGCCTGCCGCCACCTGCCTTTTTCTCTTTGTCCAGTTGAACCACGAGTTGTTTCTGATATAGAGCAAAAAACAACTCAGCATCCATCTTATTAGTAAAACTGGAAATGCTAGCGCGCTCATGACGATATTCATATTTGCTGTGGCTGCTCTCTCTGCCCTGCATTTTGCGCAGTCGGCGGATGGCAAAATCATTCATCAGCGCACGGACATCATCCTCTGCATAACGTTTTGGCATGTCACTGAAGTAGCTAAATATGTCATAAACATTTCGCGATGCTGAGGGATTTGGAGTTGCCGTCAACAACAGTACATTGCTCCCCAGCCGGCCCTGCGCATCACCAAAGAAGGCCTGAGCGGCGGCGGCACGCTGTGATCCGCTTCGGTTACGAAAGTAATGAGCCTCATCGATTATAATTAAGTCAAACCCTCCTTTTCCAAGAGCTTGCTTAATCTGCTGACGATATAACACGCCATAAGACGCGGCAGCATTTAAAGCATCTTTTTTTTCATCTGGAGGGACCAGACCGCTTAGTGAATGGATAGTAGTAAGGTAAAAATGGTGAGATTTTTTCTCCACAGCGGCCGCCAGCTCCGCCAGTCTGCCATAAATTTGTGGGGCATATTTTGTCTTACCCTCTAAAGTGGTAAAGGCATTATGTTCAGCCCGATAGTGTATCTCTGTGAAAATGCTAAATTCTCTCTCCCAGTTATCACAGAGCGTCCTGTTAGGTGCCATAACCAGAATGCGTGCATCAGGTTTTGCCTGCCATAACAACAACATTACTCCCATCGCCTGATAAGTTTTCCCCATGCCGACTTCATCAGCAAGGAGTGCCAGTCGTTGTTTATTCAGCAAATTCCACAACCCAGCCACCCCCTCTGCCTGCTTCGCCGCCATGCTGGAAGCACCGGATTGATACTGCCAGTGCGTATCAGTCGCATCGAAATTCATCACGGCTGAAACCTCAACCGGGGTAATGATCTGTTTTAACTTATTCGCCATAACTACAGTCTTCCATGATAGCAGCGAGATAACGTAGGCTAGTGGCATCGCTAGTTAGGGGGGGAATTGCAACCTGTAGAGACTCCCACAAGTGCACAGCCACAGATATGGCTTCAGCCCCTTGTTTGTGACGTATGCTTTTAACACGCTTTCTTGCCAGAGCGGCCAGAGTGTTAACTTCTTGGGCCAGAAACCAGTTAAATACTAGCTGAGTCGGTTGATTTATACGCTCCCTAGCTATTTCAGCCAATTCCTGTAAGCAACCTGGTTCACTGAACAAACGACGATACAGCTGAGTGCCATCGTCCGCGTCTGCTAGCCAGTTGCGCCGTTGTTGGATAGCCTGAAAGAGGCGGAAATAGCTAGTGGCATCTAAATTCATGGCTTGCGCCATCCCCTCACTTTGCTCTTCATCCTGCGCTCCAGCACAGCGCAGCATAAGGCGATCACTCAATGCGGGATCCACTGAATTCAGATAGCTGTTAAGTAAGTCATCTAGCGACTTAAAGCTCAACGCACGCCGGTGTTCAATACCGCTTTCAACGATCATGCCCTGCCAGTCGGTTATTCCAGTTCTACGAAGGATATAAAAAGGGTTATCCAATACGGCATTGCTTTTTAATACCGTCAATTGCCGGGGCGATTTCAGACCTATACCGGTAGCTTTCCATACCAATTCATTTGCCCCGTTGATACCGGGCAATATCAGTTGATAACCTGACGCAGGCTTACCACCGAACCATTGCCCGGAAATCTGATACTCACATCGAGTCCAGTCAAAAATAACGCTCAGATCGAAAGGTTGAAGTTCATCAGGCTCCAGCGCCTCTTCCTCCAACAATGCTTCACTGGCGAAATTCTCTTCATTAACATCATCCCATTCTTTGCCGCAAATCGTGATGTTACGAGAGACCGGATGCACAATTCCCGCTTCTACATTCCAGTTTGCCTCAGGTAAGCTGCTGCAACCCGGGTTGGTGAAATTCCAGGACCCCACGGCAAGTTGCGTACCGGTATTGCTTTTCGCCAGCCAGAGCTTGGCGTGGGTCATCAATGCCCTATCGTCCTTGGGCACTGGAGAGCGATACACGGTAAGCTTTTTATTTGTAATCATTGCCTGAATACTGTCACTCCATCGAGTGCGGATATAACGTCCCTCAACCAAATCCGGAACCAGTTCTACGAGCACTTCATGCCCAATATTGTCGATAAACCCTGCTAAATCCTCAGCAAGATAAGGCGACCAAACACTGAGTGTATGAATCTCACCGCCGTTTTTTAATGCATCTAGCAGTGTGCAACCAGCCAGACTGTGAATAAATGACCAATCAGGATCATCACCGAGAAACTTGCGACGGGTTGGGAAAAATTCTTCATCATTCAGACTGTTATCAATTGTGGTAAAAAATCGTTTTACCTGCTGGTATTGGGCATTACTTGCAACACAACGAAAATCCACAGTTTCTTGATTTCGCCCCCACCCACTAAGCGTAAGGTTGGCACTGCCCGCACCCACAATAATCTTTCTGTAGTGATCTTCGAGATAAAATACTTTTGGGTGAAACAGCCCGCGCTCTTTATCCAGATAAGACTCTTCGCTTTGAGCCAGCTTACGCACCGACACCGGATATACCGCAATGGAGGTACGTTTCGGCTTTTCTTTCGCAATCATGCGCGGATCGCAGTAGATGCGGAAATCAATACCACTCTCATTCAGCGCACGCTGCAGACCTTCGTAATCCATACGACTAACGGGCGGGTCCATACCCAACACAGCAGGAAGTACCCACGTTTCAACAAAAGAGATATCCAGATTAAAGGTGGTGAGCCAGACACGTTTCAACATACCCATATCAGCAATTTGCTTTTTGAAGACATCTAACAGCTTCATGCAGAATGCCCCCATAAACCGTTCAGCAAATGTCTGAACTGTGGTAGATAATAACGGTTTACCCAGTCGCTATTCTGACGATCTTCGCGTAGCGAACATGGTGGTACCTGCAGCAAAATATCATCACCTTCAAGCAGGAGCCACGGGAACTGCCCCCTTGACTCCATTATCTTGTGATGATAATCCAGCAAGCCTCGAACCTGATCTTCCAGCGACGGCATACAGGCCAGTGCTAATAGTTGCTGAAAACGTCTGGCGGGCGTACCGGAAAGCGAGGAAAGGAGCACATCATTTTCCAGAAGCTGAGTCGCCCTTTGTGGCAGATCAAGTTCCGTAAGACCGCGCGACTGCCAGAATTGACGAAATTCTGCCAAAGTCTGACTACTCTGTCGGCGTAAGCCTGAAAACATCAGGTCGATCAGGGATAAAAATGGCTCCGCCTGACTGATATGTTGTAACGCCCTGAGGTCACTTTCATTCATTTCAGGCATACTTTTCGCCTGATGCATGGCACGTTTGAAAACTTCAGCATCTGTAAGCTCTAACTCGTCCAAACGTTCCTGCTTGAGTACCCGATAAATAGCACCCGCTGCATATTTATCTAACCCCGTTCTTTGTAGCCAGAATATTCGCGAATAATCCCCGACCATTTTCGGGTCGCGGAATGCCTTTACATACGCCTTTTTTAGGCCGACAGGAATATCTTCGAAAAATGGGTTGAGGTCGCGCTTATGTGAGGCCTGCATTTTCAATTGCATGTAAGTCAATGCCGCTGCATGTAATTTTTTCAGCTCTGGTACATTCCGAATAAATGCCTCTGCTGCCTGCCACACTGGCTTGCTTTCCGGCAGATCATAGCGATAATCAGTAGAGAAAAAATGCATTTTCATCATTGGCGATTTATAGCGCCCATTGGTACCAAGAGCGATCTGATTAGTCAGTAACTCACTACTTTTCTCATGACCAAAAAGTATCTGAGGATTTTTATTTGCAGCGTTCCATTTAGATCTGGCTTTATTAATACCCTGCACACCAGTGAGAGTGACACCTCTTTTTTCAGCCGCCAGCATGGAGTAGATATAAATATTTTCCAGATGGATCAGACAGGCAACTCTAAACTCATGTAATTGCTTTTTGGGATACAGACCTTTCATCACGCCTGAAGTTTGCAGCTTTTCATCGACCAGTATCTGGCGCAATACGCTGTGATGCAGCAGATTCAGCGTATATTGCCGTACATCATTTGCGATAGAAGTAATACGGCTATGAAAGATGTCCTGCCCCCAGGACGACCAGATGACTAATTGCCCAAGCGGATCCACATTCAACTCACCCGTTAGCGAGTCATCGTATTCAGTCAGAAATTTCTCGATGTACATTTCGTTGCGTCAGTCGCTTATGCCCACAGGGCTAACAACACGCAATCAGTGCACTGCGAAAGCCCTTCCATGTTCCACTTTCTTTCCTGGCACTTACCAAATCAGCAAATCAGTGGCCGATATTGATGAGTGCTAAAATGCAGATAACCAGAAGCTGTAGCTTCTGGTTATCTGGCTGGATTACTCGCTTTCAGGCTCCAGTAAGAAACTAGGTTTACCGTAAGATGAAACAAACAGTCCTTTTACCGCGCGGGTTGCAGCCACATGGAGCAGCGCACGTTCATTAAATAATGCATCACGTTGTTCAACAGGATCGTCAGATGCTATGGCTTTTACTTCCGGTACAACGCCATCGTTGATACCCGCAAGGAACACATACTGGAACTCTAGCCCTTTAATGCGGTGCATTGTTGCAATGCGAACACCGGCCCGTTGATCACTGTCGCCACTATCATTCCCTAAATTAAAAGTTTCAATTCCCGCTTCATTCAGAGCTGACACATAGCGCTCATTCGTATGCCTCGTGCGGGAAGTAATGCAGATATCCTGGGAACGGACATCATTGGCTAACAGCGCCTGAATTTGCTTGATAATCGTCTCAGCCTCTTCCTTAAAATCTGAAGCATTAGTAATCATGGGTTTTTCACCATGAAGCAATGATAAATAATCGTTGCAGGAATCAGTTTCACCATCCAGGTTGTCAACCTTAACGCCGGTTAATAACCCGACGGCAAACTGTCGCGTCTCTTCTGTAGTCCGATAGTTAATTTTCAGTTTTTTACTACGACGCCCACGAACATTAATCCCACACTGACCGAGCACGACTTTATTGCGGTAAATACGCTGATGTCCATCACCCACGATAAAGAGATCGTTAGGAGACTCTGGAACCAGGCTACGAATAAGGGTAAAGGCCGGTGCGCCTATATCCTGAGCTTCATCGACTACGATACTGCTATAAGGCAATTGCACCTGCTTTTCTTTAAACAGAATGATTGCCTCATGCATGGCATCACCCATCTCTCGCAGTTTGGCTCGCGCCATTTGTGCCCGGAACTCTTCGAACACAGGCCAGATTTTCGCACGCTGAATACGGGATAACGCCGTGCCACGACCAATACGACTCACCTTCAGATATTCTTCACGGCTGTAAATCGCATTCGGCTGAACAACACGTTGCCACTCTTCAGAATAAAAGTTATCCGGTAATCCCAATTCAGCAGGAACTTGCTGCAAGGCATAGTTCCAGCATTTACGTCGCCCTTCATCGCTGTCATAGACCACGCGGAAATCATATCCATGGCGTTTAAGCTGCTCGCTCATCCAGGCATCAATGTTAACAACTTCAATACGCGCCATCTCCTCACGGCTACACAAACGCTGGAGGTTGGCGCGAATATCCGCCGCCAGGTTACGGGTGAAGGTTGTGAACAGAACTTTTTTACCGGGTTTATCGGCCAGGCGTTGGGATAACCAACGTGCACGATGCATCGCAACAACTGTTTTACCCGTGCCTGCACCACCTAACACTCGCACCGGACCATTTGCCGGAGACTCCACCAGTTTTCGCTGGCTCGGGTGCAGGAATACACGCCATTTTTCCAGTGGCGCATTGAGCATTTGCAGTAGCTCCTGTTCATTTTCAACGACATGGAAACGACGTTTACTTCTCTCAATTGCCTCAATAAAGTCGTTGGTATCAACAGGCTCATCACGGTGATCGTTAAACTCCTCCAGCACTTCCTGGTAATCCAGACCTTCTGCCAGCCAGTGTAGGGGCTCCCAGGCTTCTGCAGGCATCACGCTTTCCAGCTGATTCAGCCCTGTGGTATCCACAAGAGCCATCACCTGCTCAATAAACACAGGAGGAACACCCAGCGCGAGGATCTGCTCTGCCGTATACGCAGCAAAGAGTTTGGGTTTATCAACAACAGTCGGCTCGGGGGTAGGTTTGATATAGCTGGTATCAATCACCTGAATCGCACCGGTTACCGGGTGAATCGCACATTCGTGTCGCCGCGCCCAGTCGTAGGCTTCGTCGTGCTTATCCACCCACATCAGCATATACAGAGCACCCTGCTCAGGTTTCAGGACGATCCCCCGGTAGGTTTGGTCTATACGCACGGAATGCACATTATTGCTGCGTGCATCGTGGATCTTTTCGTAGTTCAGCCCATTACTCGTCGGATCCTGGCGGAACTTAGAGATGAATTCCTGGACCTTTTTTTGCTGCGCTTTAGGAATCCGCGCAAAAGCCCCCAGAAAACCATCAGAAAGTGCCACCTTTGGCGTTGGAATCGTCATTTGTCACCTCCGGACAGATGCTGCAATGTATTTTCGTCAATTGGCCCGAAAGCAACGTGCCAACCCTTACTTTCGAATAAAGCAGTAAAGCTCTGATTATCGATAATCAGGGCTTGCTTTTGTAATGGCCAGGCGAGATCGGCTTCTGCAATAATTTCGCCATCGTCATCCTGTAATTCATATCCGACTGTCGGTGCCGGAAGCGATAACGACTGAAGCAAAGCGATTTCTTCTGCGCTCAATAAACCAAACTCAAGTATATCCGCCCAGCTCTCGTCAGGCTGAATATCCACTACCACCGAAGTCTGCATTTTTACCGCTTCAGGCTTCTGCGGTAAATGGACCGCTTTACGGCTGGTGAATGTCATATCTGGCAGGAACTGCAGTAAATTCACCATCCACCAGAAACCATTAAATCCGGCTTCATAGCCATTATCCTGGGGATAACGATCGTCAAAGCAAATATGCAGCCTCAACCAATTTCGCATTTGTTCAATGCTTGTCGTTGATTTAATGGCTTGTTGCGGTACAACAGCTGCCAGCTCAATGAACTGTTGTGATGAACTACAGCTATCCAGTAAACCTCCAAATACAAAAGGTTCATCAGGCAAAAGTGCATTCAACCGATAAGCGGGAGCGTTCTCCTGCATTTCATAGGCATACTTTTGTTTGGCTCCGGTATCCTGCGACTTTTTAGGATCCAGCCACACCCAGGCAAAGGCAGCGGCCATTTTCTGCCATAGCAGAGTTTTATTACCGGGATCAGAGAGATAATCGAGTAGCAGTGCAAAACTGTTTCTCTCCCTGAATGAACCTTCAAGCGTAGCAAAGTTTGTATCATGGAACGGGTTATAAAACTTAGGCTGTTTCATATCCGGGTTATGACCAAGCCCCATAACATTCTGTACATGTTTAATACCTTGTTCTTGAAGGTCTGCCCAGGTCACTGTCCATACCCAAAAATTACCGCTGTCTTTAATCGCCTGCCGTTTTTGGACATCATCCGACACGCTATCTTTATGAAAAGCAAAACCATCCAGGAAAATTGCTACCGGTTTTATCTTTTCTGACTGCATCAGAGGATAGAGCACATAATCTGGTCGGCTAAGGATGCCTACTCCTTCTTTAACCCCTAAATCAACCTGTGCTTTGAGATGCCAGCTCATCGCCGGTTCTGTACGGGTATTAATAATCCAGCCTGCATTCTGATGGGCATAACTCCGGCTCACGAGAAGATTTTTGTTATCCTGCAGGCAGTGAATGAACCGTTTTTCCAGTTCACTCCCCATCATGGCATCAAGCGAAATGTTTTTGATGGAATCAATAACGCGTATAGCAGCACTGGCCTTCAGGATTTTCGCCAGTAAGAGACGCGCCTGATCTCTTGATACATACTTCATACGCCCGCGGTCACGGTAAGCGTAAACACAGCGATAGCAGCCGTCTTTATGCGTATCATGGTTGCAGCTGCATTCCACTAGCGCCTTGTAGGCCAGCTCAAGTAATTTCAGAAGGTTGTCAGGTGTACGCATCAATTCTTTGAGTGAGCCGGTTCCCCCTGGTACGGTGTCGTAAATCACCAGATACTGACGCCAGGATTCGCCCTCATTTTCCGGCTCGCGATACACCACGCCTTTCAGATGATCCACGTTACCTTTGAAGTAATGTTTAAGCCCAAGCTGAATGGCTGCCCCCAGGGAGGCTTCCACCACGCGATCGTTGCTGTAGCTGGTCACTGGCAGCAGGATACGCAATGCCTCAGATTCCAGTTGGCGATAAAGGTAGAGATAATCTTCAAACTTCGCTTTTTCGGGTTCAGCGCGATATTTACAGCTCAGGTCATGACGTGGTTCATGATCTCGAGGGCGCTGCACCATGCCGCAACCGAGGCAAACTTTAAACCCGGTGCGTTTCTTTGCCTCTCCTGCGATCATCAGCTCATTGGCATCATCCGCCATTTTGCCAAAGTTGATATCTCGCAGAGTCACTTTGCTCAAAAACTCAAAGCCAAACGGGATTTCTCCTTCATCAATAGCATAAGCGGCCGATACATCCTCTTTTTCGAAGCTGACCAGTAGCTGTCGCTGGAAGAATGCCGGTTCGCGACTATCGCTCTCATCACTGATCTGGCTGTCACGCGCGCTTGAGCGGGCATAAACCTGACGAAGCTTCAGTAATGTCGTTTTTTGCCCGGCATCAGCCCAACCTGGTGTGCCGCATTTTGGACAGTATTTATGCTGATCGCCGGTCTGATCGATATTCTCGCTGTAGTTACAGTGGCTGCAAATACGCCAGTTTTCAGGCTCAGACACTTTCAGATCAATCTGTTCGATTTCAACTTTATGCCCACCCGCATAGAAGTTATTCAACGGGGCAAGCTCAGCCAGCGCCGTTGAAGCCGGACGTTCGTATTCGTAGGTCGTGTTCTGATACTCACGCGTTTCCCCACCGTCCTTGCGCCGCCACAGCACAGAACGCAGCGTAATACCGGCCTCCGGGAAGGCATAGTTGGGAAGTAATCCTTCATCGGTGAGGAAATTAAGCGTTTGCTTGTTATTGATCTGGTTCACCAGCGTCATTAGCGCCTGACGTTCCGAAGTCAACTCGCGCATATCGCTGTCAAAGTTTTGATCGTGCGGATCGCTCTCCAGCTTGTCGATACTGCGCTTGAGTTTATCAATCCGGGAACGCAACGATTTGCGATCTTCCACCAGCAGTTTTAATGCTTGTTCGATACGTTGAACCAGAGAACGCTGCCCTGATGCCCCTTGCAAATATGACAGTAACTGTAGACGAGTGTCTTCCGTAAGATCCGGGAAGATGGACGAGAACTGCTGAGCAATATCCGCATGATGTTGTTCAACATAACGCAGGAAGTTATAAGGGAACCCAGACTTGTGTCCAAACTCCAGCTCGTCCAGCATCTGCTTCACGTTTTTGCTGATAGCAGATGCCGGGACGCCGGTTTTCACCCAGTTGTCCATGCAGAATGCGGCCAGCTGACGCTCCAGGATAGCCGTTGCGTTCAGGAACACACCAGGGGCCTGTACCTGCCCTTGCATCATCTCCAGAGGCTCTTCAAAGAAGAACTGATCGTGCGGGTTCCCCTCAGCCACCGTGATGTTAAGTGCATTGCCGTCTTTACGCCCGGCACGACCAATACGCTGTAAGTAATTAGCCTGCGCGGGTGGAACAGAACAGAGTAATACCGTAGAAAGGTCACCCACATCGATACCCATCTCCAGCGTCGGTGTTGCCGAAAGCAGGTTTATATTCCATGGCTGATTACCGCGGTAGAACGATTGTTCCGTAGCCTCACGATCTTCACGGCTCAGTAATCCGGTATGCTCTGCCCCCTGAACACGAGCGATGTCCATATTATCCCAGTGCCAGGTCACTGTATTTTCAGTTTCCTGATAGCGGCCTTCACAGCGCAGAGAAAGACATGGAGCGTTTCGCCAGTGCCACCCCTGATCGGCCGGTGCCCGAACAACCTCACGACAGCAAGAGCAGTTTAGCTGAACAACATCTCGGCTCACTACCAGCGCTGAAGGTACTAGCCCCCAAGCTTCTTTGCCTTTTGTGTCAAAGTCTTTTACCAACCCGGCCATTTTTAGTGTCGCAAACAGACGTCGTAAAACCGTCTCGGCCAGGCTGCTGATAAACAGATTATTGCCGTTGCTGAGCGTTCGGTTGATCCAATGCTGATACCAGCTGGGGTTGGATTTCGCACCAATCAGGCGATGGAAGCCATTTATTTTTTCAAACGAGGCATAGGCCGGTTTACGCGTTTTCGGACCAATAGATGGCATATAGCGTGAAGTTCGCTCCTTCTGTGTCATCATAAAGGTCTTACCCTCACGCCGATAACTTTCGAACGCCGGATGCAGAACAGCTCCCGCCTGCCGCTGATGCCAAAGAACGCCAATCACCAGGTGTGCCACCTGCTCAACGCTGACCCCAACCATTTCATCACCCAGCTCTTCGACAAGCTGTTGATGAAGCGCCGTTATCGCTGAATTGAAACGTGCAACATCAATTCCTGCAGCTGCGTAACCGGTAGCCTCCAGCGTACGTCCAATTCGTGCGCGTAGGGTAAATTCGCTGTATACCTCCCAGTCGAGACGAAGAGAAACCAGCTCCGGTAAATCGGAACTCTCTGCCAGCAGGCCTTCGTTCTTCAGCGTCTGGTAATCGTTCATCCACTGCATGTTGGGCGCGATGAAGCTCGCGGCAAAATGAGCATCATCCGGTGAACGCTCACGCGTCTGCCGACAGACGCGTGCCGCAAAGGTATCCAACGGTAACGTTTCTTTTTCACCCAACACGCTGGCGATTTGTCCGCGTACCATCAACGGCCAGGTTCGGGCGGTAAAGAAACTGGCGCGGTGTGCGGCATCCTGTACCGAGTCAGAAAACGTAATCAGCTTTTTATGTTCGTTGAACTGGCTGCCATAAAGCTGATGGATCATCACCGCCGACAGGCTGGCTGCCTGTGACCCAAGAATCGAAATACCCTGTTTGCTGTTGCAGTACGGGCATTCGTTGGCAAATTCCAGCTCATCCTTACGCTCTTTGAGCATATCCGGGATAAGTACTTGTAGCAGACCAGTATGGCCACAATGCCCGCACTGCACGTTAGATTGCTTATTGAGCTTTAAACAGGAAGGGCACAGCTTCTGGTGAACACCGCTGACAGGTTTATCGTTGTTATCCGGGAAGGCCAGTACAATAGAACGGCCTTTTTCGAAGAACTGACGATAAATACCGTCCAGATCAGTTTCGAGTTGAACGCTCTGACCATGGCGCAGGCTCGCCCACCCGGTAGCATGGCAGTCACGACAGTGAATAACGGGAAGATAATGTTCGCGATCTTCCACCGCGACATCATCAGCAAAAACAAGCTCAGGTGTTTTTGACACGCTGGCGACCAAGCGGCGCATCTCGCGCAACCACAGCTGAGAACGTAGTTGCACAAAAGGCAGAACGGGACGTGCTTTATTCACCTGTAGGCGCTTTTCCCGATCTTCCTGTTTTTCTGGAACCTCCAGGCGTGCCTGGGCAATTAGTGCCAGAATGCTTTGCAGCACGCGGGTTGCATGCCCGGCGCTTTCCGCCAGCATCACCTGGAGATTTTCCAGGCACTGCTGTTCCGACAAAATTCCCCCCTGCAAATCCTCAAGGAGTACGTGCAGGATGCTGTGGCGACGTAACAATGAGCCCAACTCAATACGCTTTTCACGTCCGAGATCGCTGTCCAGATCGGCAGGTAATTGCAGTGAACTATCCGGGAACCACAGCGGAATTTGTCCGTTCAGATAGTCTACCGGGCTGGCGTACGCTTGCGGATCCAGCACAGCGCTGGCCTCCTGGCCCGGATACTGACTGTACTCAATGGTATAACCCTGCAGATACTCTGCCGCCGTATAGCGATCTTCTCGAATAACCGCGTCATCACCAAATGGCTGATCAAAGATCGTTTTCGCGTAATCGAGTAGTTGCCCCAGTTCGTCACCTACGGTAGCCGACGTCCCCACGCAGGCAAAACGCTTGTCATCGACACCAATATGATGCTTTAAGCGGCGCACCAGACAGGCCAGATCCGATCCCTGCGCACCATCAAACGTATGCAGTTCATCCACCACCAGATAACGCAGTGACCCTGGCTGGTTATAGCGCCAGAGTTTCTGATCGCCGGGGCGCATCAGCAGGTAATCCAGCATCTTATAGTTGGTTAGCAGGATATCCGGCGGATTCTCACGCAGGGTATGTTTGCAGGTGATGACTTTATCCGCAGACATCTTTTTGCTGGGCTCGATTTCACTGTCGCCGACAAACAGGCCGACGGTCACTTTGCCATGCAGTTGCGGATCGCTGGCGATAATTTTAGCGAAACGGCTGGCCTGATCGGTTGCCAGGGCGTTCATCGGGTAAATGATGATCGCTTTAACACCGGCCTCTGATGCCCCAGCACAATGGTTAAGCAGCGGGAACATAAAACATTCCGTTTTACCGGAACCCGTCCCGGTCGCCACCAGCGTCGGCTGAGGCACCTCGATACCCAGGCGCTGGAACGCCTGCGCCTGATGCGCATGTGGTGGGAACGGCAGCGTCAGGTTGGGAAAGAAATTCAGCGATAAGTCACTTTTACGAAACGGCAGCTGAGCGGAAAGATACGGACCTTTCAGCAGCGTTTCCGGCTGGGCCAGAAATTGCTCCAGCATCGAGACGTTATTGTTTTCTTCACCATTAAACAGCGGGCTGTTAAGCGGGAAGGCTGCCCGTAAAAAGGAGGCAACGCTGTCGGCAACCTGCCGACTGACAACGGAAGGCAGCATCAGGCGCTCTCCTTATCTTGTGCAAAGAATGACCAGGCGACTTTATAGTCGTCTTCACGGTCAGGTTTGATAAAAGGTGCCTGCCAGGTGACAGTACGGCGCTCGCCTTCGTCGCTTCGGGTATAGTCATCAAAAGTGACGCTAACGGTACCGGTTTGCAGATGCTTGACATCATCCCAGCCGATGGCTTGATCGGTGCAGTCGCCGCCGGTCCATTCAGGGCTGTCGACGTTAAAGACAAAACCGTTTTTCAGGTCGGATTTACGCGCGGTACGCGGTAGGCCAACGCCCACCAGCCCTTTGCTTGGGGTAAAGATGATACGGCCATTTTGATCGTACCAGGTATCGGCTTCGTACTGGCGCATTACCGGGAACTGAACACGGTAAATAGTGAGCAGTTCTTCAAGGGTTAACCCCAGCGCCTGCGCCACTAGCACGTCTATTTCCACCAGCGCCTGACGGCGACTGTAGTCGGAGCGTAAAGCGCAGTTACGCTGCCACTCTGGAGTCAGATTGGCGAAGAAATCTTGTGGAAGTTGCGGGAGATTTCGGCTCCAGCGCTGGGTGTTGAAATCTGGGGTATAGCAGGATTGCCAGAGCTCGGCGTATTCACTTGAAAGAGCATTTAATAATAAGGTCCTTAGTTTTACACCAAATATTTCTGTATAAACGAACCCACCGAGTTGCGCACCATACAGATCTGATTTTCCAGTTGATTTCAAAATGAAATCATAAACAATTGAATGTGAAAGGCCGGTGAAATTAACCAGCATATTAGTTGACTCAAACGCTGTCGCGACACATGTGTTGATGTTTGCAAATCCCTTGGGAAGAATTGCAGAGATAAAAGATCTCTCAGAAGACCCACCAAACATTCTCCTGTTAACAAAACGATAATAATCTGTCACCTTTCTCGGTTCATCTTCACCCGGTTCAGTCCACGTAACGCGTGGTGTACGTTTAGCATATTCCTGCACATCACATGCCGGAATATAGTTAGTGCGCGGCAGGTAATCGTCGGGCAAAGTTAGCAGGTCCAGGCAGTCATAATCGCTGTTTAACGTACAATTTTCGCGTGGAGTCTTGTAGAACGGCGTCCCAACAAAGAAGTGCGGGCCAGATAATACCCATTGTGATGCTTCCTCAGGGAACTGCGTCTTACGTTCAATAGTGCCGTCTTTCTGCTGGTTTGTTTCATGCCACATTTCCAGGGATAAATATTGCCCCTGTAAATCCCCCAATCTCTTCGGCTGATTAGCAAACTTTTCCAGAACAGCAACAAGTTGTTCTGCGTGCAAAGCTGGTAAACGAGCCTGCCATGCAGGAGTTCCTTCACTGTCATACAGACGAGCAAATAAAGAGAGCTCCTTCAAACCAATATGAATTAGCCGTGAATGGTGGCCCGACGTATTCCAGGAAACTTTGATTTTGCCTTCAATTTCCTGCTCATCTTTGATACCAGGAACAGGGCCTGCATTGTTGTGTTCAAAAGAGGCATCAATAGCGCTTACTGCGTAAACATTTGACATATTAATAAAGGACGGCGTTGTATTCTGCGGTCCATATACGTTAATGCTGAACATCGTTGCATGATGCACTTCAGCAAAAAGACTCAATTCGTTATGAAATTGAAAATGTGTCCTCAGCCTCGGATATACCGCCGCACGTAATTGCCCGCCTTTTGGATCATCATAAATCCCTTCCGGGTGCAGGAAACCTGCCACGCCTTTCTGCGCCCCTAAGCGCCATGCCTGCGGCAGGAAGCATTTATACAGATTAGTCTGCACACCACGCAGTACAGGGTAATTCTGCTGCGCATTCAGGAAGTTTTGCATCCCTTCACAGCCTTCATACTCGCTGCGCCATGCATCTTCCAGCGCCGGAATGGCGCTAAAGGTATCAACACGCAGTGTCGCCAGCTTCGAGGCGCTCAGCTTACGCAGCACGAACTCCGGCTCGTAGTCGCCCAGCACGCCAGCTTCCTGCCATTCCACTTTCAACCACGGCGGGTTTCCGAGCATCAGGTCAAAGCCGCCGCGTTCGGCAAACAGATCGCAGAACTCCAGATCCCAATGGAAGAAACGGTGTTGCTTCTTCAGCGCATCAACAATCGCCAGACGCGGCAAATGACGGAACAGTACTTCAGTTTTCAGGCGGCCTGCACCGGAAAACAGCGATGATTCTTCACGCACAATATCCTCTTCGGCAAACAGATTGCCGGTGGCCTGCTCTGCAACTTCAGTGACTCTTTCCGTGACGACAATACCATCGATCAGCGTCTCCATCTCCATCAGCCACATACCGCGGTCCGGCAGTTCATTCGCTTTGTCGATTGGCCAGAACCATAGCGCACACCAGTAGTCCATCACCCAGCGCAGTTTCTGATAGGTACTGTTATCTTCGAGGCGGCCGCTGAAGGTTTCATCTTTGCTGCTTAAAGAAGACCGAACTTGAGCCGTGTTTTCCGCAGGCCATACCGGGTAATTGTCGGCGGTTTTCTGACGCTCGGCTTTCAGCTGCTGACGGAACGTGTTCCAGAGCGCTTCCACTTTGCCGCTGAGGCGTTGCACATCAACAATCTCATGTGGAGCAAAGCTTTTAGTAAACTCTTTGCGCCAGCTGTCCAGCGCTTTGAAATCATCCGGATAGCGCTGCTTAACGGTTTTGTCGCTGTAGTTGGCCATGCCGCTGTCCGGTAGCAGGAAGTGGAAAATCTGCTTCTCTTCGCGTGGAATATTCATCGCCAGCTCGGCCGGTTCGCTGTTAAGCCAGCTCGGACCTTTCGCTTTTTTGTAGGTCAGTTCGCTCTTGTTGAACACCTGACGGCGTGCGCCCACCAACGAGTTGCCACAGTGCAGCTGGTAGCCAAACCACGGTACAAATGCATCGCCGCTGATGGCGTTCAGCCACAGCGACACTTCCGCCAGTTCCACCGCCACTGGGTTCAAGTCCACGCCGAATACGTTGTTGTCGGCAATGTACATTTTTACCCGTTGCAGCTCCTGGGTGTAGCGATCCTGAGGAATGCGGCGACCTTCCGCCTGCTGTTTGTGGAACAGATACGCTTCCGCCAGCTGGTTGATGGCTTCGTTAAGGAACGCTGCGCTGCCCATCGCCGGTTCGCATACGGTGAGGTTTAAGATGGCATCAGCTTTGGCATGAGGATCGGTAATCGGATCAATCTGCTCTTTAAACAGCTCTTTCAGTGCATACTTGACTAACGAGCGGGTCAGTACTTCCGGTGTGTAGTAAGAGGCGGATTTTTCGCGGTCGCGCCCGGCCATGCGATAGATAAAGCTGCCCTTACGGTGAATACGCAGGCTGCCGTCTTTTTCGTAAACCTTCTCGTCGTCGTGGTATTTGCCGATCTCGTCTTTGCTGACGAAGTAGCCCGTTTCCAGTTCGTTAAACTCTTCTCCGGCTTTTTTCACCTCGTAGAGGTCATCACTGGCAAAGAATCCTCGGTAAGAGAGCAGCGCTTCATACACTGCACCTAACTGGTTGATACCCAATTGGCGATAGGAGATACGCCCCCGGCGATTAAAACGTCCTTTACCCGGGCGGCTTAACGACATCGCCTGAATAATTTGTTGCAGGGTTTCGTTGCGGAACACCACACGGTTAAGAATACGGGTGTTATTCGCTTCAAACAGATGGCTTTCCAGACGCGGCACGCTGAACTGATGGCTGTGAATAGTGATCTGGTCGCCGCTCTCCAGGTCGCTCTGCATTTTCACGCCGCCGCTGTAGCCGTCACGCACCAGTTTGAACAGCATATTCAGGCTATCGTGAAAGTAGCGCCCGTTGCGATCTTCTTCGCTGGTCAGCGGGATCATCTCCAGATCGCGCAGCGTTTCCAGGCTGTATCCTTGCAGATAGGTTTTGGCGGTCATCGGCGCATAACCCAGTTCCGGGCGCGCTTCGATATAGAACAGGAATAACAGGCGATACATATACCGCAGGCATTCGCGGCTCAACTCATCCGGGTTAATAGCTCGTTTCCCGGTGTAATAAGCCAGCTCGTTGTTGATGAGATAACGCATCGCTTCATTGCCCAACAGCTCAATGCTCTCACGCAGGGCATATTTCAGATCTTCCGACACGCCAAACGCATGTTTGTGCGAATTGTCATCCAGCGAATCGAGGTACGGCGCACCGCTGCCTGGCAACAGCGAATCTTTGTGTAGCAACACCGACGTCGCTTTCAGGGTATCTATCTCGCGACGACTTAAAATTTCTTCAAAGTCAAAGCGCAGCAGACGGTTTTGCGCCCACTTAGTACGATCCAGCAATAACAGCTGGCGGTTACCGAGCAGCAGCACAAAACGCGGCGGTTCATTTTGTGTAAAGACCACCGTGGAGAGCAGATCCTGCCAGCTGCGGTATTCGCCGTTCGCTTTTTTACGCAGACTGTCGCGCTTATGTTTATCGGTATCTGCCGGGAACTGCGCGGTCAGTAGCGACAGCGCCAGCGGATCCAGCGTTCCTTCATCCTGATCATGTGCTTCAACAATCCACAGCCACGGGCTGCCGTCGGTACTGTTGTAACGAGCCAGTACCGGCAAAGGCGTATCGTCATCCAGCATCTGAATGTGCGGATTGAGTTCATAACCCAATGCCTTTAACAGCGGCTGCCAGCGACTGCGCTGATCGGCTAGACGCAGCGGGATCTGGCGCTGTTTTTCATGTTCAGTGAGTTTACGGAAAAACTCTGTCGCCAGGCTGTTAAGCTGGTTCCACGGTGCGCGGTAGCCCGCCTCAACCTCTTTGCCCTGTTCGCGGGCAGCGCGTTCAGCTTCGCGAGCGGCATTTTCCTGCTCAATCCAGGGTTCCAGTACATCGCGAATATCGCTGGTAAAGACTTCGCCCAGATAGTGGTTAGAGTAAAACTCGTTTTCGTTATTAATACCGACCAGCGCCATGATTAGCCCTCCGCTCCGGTGATTACAGCAATAACCTGGATGTATGGCTCTTTTTCGGTGGTCATGGTGTCCTCAATCCATTGGATGTAGCTGTCAAAATTGTGTTCGATTTCGCGCTGACGTTGTTCTTTGCGGCTCTGTTTCACTGAAAGCTGCTGTTTATTATCGGCAAAATCCAGCTCCAGTTGACTCAACTGACGCCCACGCAGAACGTCCAGCTTTTGCAGATGCTCATTGAGCTGCTGATTGATATGCTCCTCAAAAGCATTTCGATCGTGAACAAACACATCCCGCGCATGGGCGATTGCCGCTTCCAGCAGATCCTGCTGACGCTGGTGGTTACGATCTTTACCACCACTGTTAGTCAGTTTGCTTCTCAATTGCGGATGTCGTTTCAGGAACTCAGCAAAGGGCAGGCTACCGCTTAACGTTTCGCGGTTAAAGCTCACCACCAGCCACGGGTTCACCATCGGGTGCGACTTACGGTTCGGGAAAAGCCCGGAAAGGATGAAGTGATCCTCATCAGGCTCAAACAGGTGCGGCAGGCGCATCACCGGTGCCTGGTGGCGACCAAAGGCGGACTGAATTTTGTCGTCTAACCACTGCACGACCGGGTTAATTTGCCAGAGATACTGCACATCGGGCCAGGCATGTTGCTCACCGCGCGCACGCGAAATGGCTTCCGTGATAACGGTTTTGTCCTGGCTTAGATAAAGCTGCCAGTTTTCCGGCGCAATTTCCGGCGGTAACTGGTTAAAGCGACGGCGTAACTCCTCCGGTGCGACCAGCGATAAGGTGTTATCAGGCAAGGTATCGTATTGCACGGTCTGGCCGCAGGCCTTCAGATAGCCTAGCGCTTTTTCGCAGTATGCCTGCTCATTATCAAACAGACTAATGTCGCTTTCGGTCACGATCGAAGCATCGCTGGACACTGCGCTGCAGATTTCGCCAAACAGGTCGTGTTCAGAATTTTCAGTGACATTGCTATTCAACAGGTCGTCGAACAGGCTGGCGCCATCGTCCTGCATCATGAATTCAGCAACCTGCTCCTCTTCCTCTTCCTGGGTAAATTTGCCGGTAAATTCGGAACTGTCGCCAATATTCTTCTGCGCCTGTTCGTCTTTATTGATCAGCACTTCCAGCACACGCATATCACCGTTGATCTGCGGTTCGCTGGCTTCAGTCAGCAAGTAGCGGATCTGTGGCTGGTGTTTTTGCCCATAGCGGTCAATACGTCCGTTACGCTGCTGGAATACCATCAGCGACCACGGAATATCGAAGTGAATCATTTTATGGCTGAGGTGATGCAGGTTGATACCTTCAGACGCCACATCCGAGCAGATGAGCAGGCGTAGCGGAGACTGGGTTTTGCCAAACGCTTCGACGGTTTCCATCAGAACTGTATCGCCCTGATCGCCTCGCAACGTGGCAATTTGATCGTCTTTCAGCTTGAGATCGGAGCGCAGTTGCTGCTCAAGGAACTCGAGCGTTTTGATACTCTCGGTAAAGATCACCAGACGATCTTCCGTGTTATTCGCTTTCCAGCAGAGATCGTTACGGATGGTCTCCAGCAACAACTGATACTTGCTGAACTGGCTGGCATCAATATTATTGAGCGCCAGCAGCAGTGACTCTAATTCGTTAATCTGGCTCTGACTGTTTATTTCTTTGCGGTTCTCAAGCCGCTTCAGGCGGTTAGCCACCACGCTGGCACATGCCATTGGACTGGAGAACAACGCTTTTTCGAGCGTAATTTTGAACAGGCGGCCTTTATTTGACCGCGAGTCTTCATCATCATCGTCACGGAACTGACTCTCAACCAATCGGCGGTAGGCTTCCTCTTCAGCTCCGGTTGCCGGGCGCATCAATTTGACGATATTACGTTCCGGAAACTCACCAGCCATCTGATCTTTTACGTCTTTTTTGAAGCGACGCACAACCAGATTTTTATCGGCAAAATCGGCGTATTCATACTCTTTCGGATTGGCAATGGCCGTCGGGTCGAGCATGTTCATCAGGCTGGCAAAACTTTCAGCCTTACCGTCATGCGGCGTAGCTGAAAGCATAATCAGCGTATCGCTGCGCCCGGCGAGCAATTTTGCCAGTTTGCTGCGCAAAGAGCTGATCCCACGTTCAGCGACATTATGCGCTTCATCGATAACAATAATATCCCACCAGGCGTTTTCCAGGTGATGGCGATATTCGATGTCCTGTTTCAGGGTATCGATGGATATAATGGTCTTATCGAAATAATGGAACGGGTTGTGGTTGGTTGGGATACGGTTACGCACCTTTTGTAAACCAGCGGAGTCAAGCCGCGTCAACGGAATAGCAAAACGGCTCCAGAACTCTTTCTGGAATTGCGTGAGCATGGATTTAACCGCCAGCACCAGAATGCGTTTGCCACGTCCACGGCGAATCAGCTCTGAAACCAGGATACCGGCTTCAAGCGTTTTACCCAGCCCTACCGCATCAGCAATTAATATCCGCTGACGCGGCTGCGCCAGTGCCATGCGCGTGGGATCGAGCTGAAAGGGCATGGAATCCATCGCAGCCTGATGTCCAAAATGGACTTTGCTGTCAGTCGGGACGCGTTGGCGTAGCTGGCTCTCTATGTACAATTGAGCCGCCTGGTAATTGGCCGACTCATCTTCCACCAGATTTGTTTTTGCTGGATCGAGAATCTCGACTTTTTGCTCCAGCTTTGTTAGAAACAGCCCTTCTTTACCGCGTACCAGCTCCGAAATGCCATCACAGGTCAGCAGGTAACCACCATCTCCGCTGTCATCCGCCCGGCGAATGCGCCACTCTGCATCACGAATAACCACCCGCATTCCAGGTGCATAATTTTGCTTATTCATCGGTTTTTCTGTCTGTATGAGGCAGTGGTGATAACACTATCCCGAGCGATATGTCGCTGCACACTGCGATAAAAAAGAGGGCTTTAAAGATAACATGAAGGGCCGCGTCAGGGGGTATAAAATGGAATGTAATGCGCAGAAATCACGTATAAATTTCAAACAACGATAGTTAAAAAGTGAGCTGAGTCAACTCCCCCACACTGAGTCAGTGGGGGAGAATTCGTGATTAAGGGACGAAGGTTATAGACCGTGTTAGTTCTCAACCATCAATCGTGAAAGCTTGGCAAAAATCGAACTCTTACTACTTTCGCCGCTCCTTAGCATATCCAGGGTGAAGCTATTGAGGTAAGCACCAGTTAACGGGTGATTAAATACATCTACGGCCTTACCTTGGGCATCCCATATCAGCAGATTTTCTACCAGGTTAGGCCGTGCAATAGTAGGATTTGTAGGCTGAGCATCGCTTACCAGAACAAACACTCCATTCTCATGCGGTTGCAGGTAAATATGGTGATGCTTCATCTTTTGAGTTTTAGTCAACGAGTCGTATTTCGAGCGGCCCGGTGATATCAGATAGGGCAGTACGTTTTGCTCCAATTTTGCTGAGCGAGTGATAGTATACCCGTTAAATTTATCACCTTGACGCTCCGCCAGCGCTTTTTCTTGTTCCTGATAAGCGTATGAATCGACGATATTAAATTGCGCCGGGCCAATCAGGCGCGGCACGCGGGAGCTGTTATAGGTGGTAAGCAGCACATCTGCTGTATGGTCGTAGAGATAGAAGCTTTTATCGAATAATTTCTTTAGTCGTCCCAGAGCTGGATGATCAACAGATAGATACTCGAATTCACCTTCGACGATCCCGGTATCAACCCCCCTAAGTTGGCCGTGCTCTATTTTTAGTTCAACATACCCAAGCAGGTGGATATTACTTTTCGTTTTGCGTACCGCATAGGCGGTATAGTGCCCGTTCGCCAAGTCTGGCAGTGGAATGTGATGTTGATTGAGTAAGCTCTCTTTGAACCATAGTTCAGTTTTCGTTCGGCGTACCTTACTTTTCAATAAGGTAACTGCTGACTTGAGACGACTGTGTGGTTTCGTAAGTTCGATTTCGTATTGAGCAGGGTTGCTTATCAATTGTTCATTAATAAAATCAATCGCATCCAGCAACTTACGATCAATGTTCATTCCTTGTAAAACCACAGGCAGTGGTTGTTGATTTAGCCACCCTTGCAAACGATCTAACTTAAGCTGGGTATAAATATCCCAGTTGAGTTCAGGTTGTTTTCGGGCGTCGGCAAAGGCTGAATAGAAATCATTGTACTCAACAGATTCATTCTCTTGCTGCCGGATGCTGTTGCTTCGTTCTTCCTCTACCGCATTGAGTACCAGAATAGATGTATTAGCAGGCAGCTCAGCAAATCCGGTTTGTCGGGAATGTTTAAGCGATGCCAGAGACCAGAGTTGATACCCGGGGAACTGGTTGGCTAATGCATCAAAGAAATAAGCTTCTTGCGTGACGCTGAATTCGACGCCGTTATTAACCACCAACAGCGTATTAGCCAGCTGTTGATCGAGGTCGGTAGCAAACTGATTGACCTCGTGTGTAGCCTGAAATGGGATAGGTTGATGGGGGATCTCTAGTTCACTGAGCCGCTCGCAGGCAGCATTCATGACCACGTTATAGGTATAGGCCTGGCATTCGCCATAACCGCTGCGCTCACGAAAAAAATCCAGTTTGCTATCACGGGCATCAAGTTTGCGCCGAGCTTTAAGCCGACGATTATCGATGCTAAACCACACGCTGGTATCGTCCAGGGATAGGTGCATCTCATCCGCCGGTTCGACCAAGAATTTTCGTTTGTGCAGGGTAAAAGCGAGTTCATTATATTCTGAGGCATAAATGTCGAGCTCAAAGGCTTCCATCACCCCGGTGCCTTTTTTTTGTGTGACGGGCTGACTCAGACGAGCGTTAAGGTAAAGCGTTGAGTTGAAGTAAGTCGGCGATACCGAAAAGCGCTCACTGGCTTTTTCCAGCATTACCATTTTCAAATGCAGGCTAAATAATCCCTGAATCAGGCGAGATAGGTCATGATTTTCAGCGGTGAGTTGCTGACAAAGCGTTTCAATACGTTCTGCCAACGTCCTGTGAGCCTGACTGTTCGGGTTAGTTGCAGGCGCCAGGAAAAAAAAGACGTGATGGTAATTTGGTAAGCAATGCAGTTCATATTTTACCTCCTGCCCGGCTTCCAGCCCAAGCTTCTGCCGCACGCAAGATTTTACCTCCTGATGAATTCGCGCATAGTAATCAGCGGATTTTTCTTTTCGCTCTTTAGTAAAGCGCTGAACCATAAAGTCTATCGTATAGATATTAGATATAGGGGCCAATAGACGCTGGATGGTCGTCAGCTGATCTTCTTCAAGCTTGATCAAATTGGTTCGGGCAATCGGAGTATCCGTCAGTTCATTCAAATTAGGGATCATGAGACTTTTCCTTTAGTCGGCAACTTTTCTACACCCAGCAAGGTTAGTAACATTGGGTTAATGTCCAATGTCATGCTCAGTTTCGAGTTTTCCTGAGCTCGTCCGCTCTCTCGATTTTTGGGCTGATAGTACTGGTAGTCGGTTTGCAACAGGTTAAGGTAGTGGATCGTGTGATCCACGTTATCTTGCCACATCAGATTATTGGGGTTCTGGCTGTAGGCGACGTTCAGATAGACAAATCGAATGCGTTCGTAACGGCCTGACAGCACAGCCTGAAGCTGTTTCTGCCCCTCTGTATCCGCCTTTTGGCTGGTGATATTACGGATCTGGCGAATCTTGTTGTTGCTTTTCTCAAGCGTTTCTTCTGCCCGCGTTAAATCATCCAACTGCGTCGCCCAGCGTTTAACGTCGATGCAGAGCAGGTCGTTACCCACTTCAATAAAGCGGTCAAAAAACTCATATACTAGCGGTTCAAGGCGTTCAAACACCTGTTGATCAGAAAGTGGGGTAACGCCATAGCTTTTTAGCACTTTATCGAAGAGATATTCACCGACATTGCCTTTGAGCAACGGAACTAGCCTGGGGTTGGGTACCCATTTTTTGAATGCCGTTTCCTGGATGTTGTCACATTCACGAATCAACTCGCCGACCAGGTTGCCGGGGGTAAAATCGACATCGTTTCTATACTGCGGAAAGAGGGTGAGCTCAGGCCGGTACTCTCTTGCGCCGCCAGCGAAATCCGACAGGGCGGAATAATCTCTGTGGACAAGTCCATCCGGGCCGCGTTTGTGGCAAAGTAAAATAGTTTGGTTGCCCTGATGGCGGTCGATAAACAGGGCGTGGTGGATTGATTGCATTTGCCGATTGGCGGCATACAAGGAATTAGCCTGAAGTTTTTCCAGCCAACGCATGGGATCGGTAAAGGAGTCAGAAGCGCGGAATAAATTACACAATTCGAGATATTCAAGGTTGCCGGCGCGTACCTGATTTATCCAGTCGGTTTTCAGGACTCGCTTTTGAACAGCATCGATGCGGCGACCATTTTCTACGATAGCCTGTTCAAACGCATACCGCTGTTCTGCATCACTAAATGACTGGTTCTGACTCAGCTTTTCGCACTCCTCCATTAGGCGGTGGTTAAGCAAGGACATGCTTTCTGATACTACCTCGTTACCGCTATCTTCACTGAGAGCGGCGAACTGGAATGCAACATTACGGAACACATCGCGGGGTAAAAAGATTTCTGTTTTCAATAGAGTGTCGCGACGCTCGACTCGCCCTACGGCCTGCACGACGACTTTGAATAAGCTCATATCATGTTCGGCCATTAACAGGCGATAGTTTTCGCCGTGGGCGAAATTAACGTTGAAATCGGCCAGCTTGTGGACGGTAATATCGTCATCAGCGTAGTGTTTAAGCACGGTAACGTAGTTAGGTAATGTATTAAGGTTGCCGCTGTTGTCCTTTACTTCGCTGTAAAACGAGGAGTTGATGAGCACTAAGCGCTCAAAATCGACATCCAGACGCGGTGCATTGATATCATTAATATCGCCGTCATGGTATTTAACAAAGTAGTTGAGGCCGGTGCCTGCACTTTTGTAGCTGCTCATAAATACCAGTACGGTATTGCTGTTCTGGAGATAGGTTTCTTGCCTAATATCTTCGACATTAGCCAGTGGTGAATCAAAAAAGACCAAATGGACGGTGTGACGCCCTTTAAATGGGGTAAAGGTCAGGATCTGGTCATGTTTCTTATCGTTATCCGTTTTTTCATCGCACCGGGAGTGCATACCGTACTGCTGACGCCAGGCTGATTGATGAGTGCGCCAGGCGCTGATAAAGGCCCGCTTAAATGTCCCTGAAAGGGACAAAATCAGGCTGTTTTTACCCTCGTAGGCGGCAAGCAATAACGCTTCAAGTTCCCGCTGGTACTGACGCCGTTTATAGGTATTTTTCAGGTCGTACTCCAGCGGTTTCTTCAGCGCGTCGAAAAAGTTGTCATACGTCCTGCGATAGATCTCACAATTTTGGTAGATATCGGTCAATTTTAACTGCTTATCATCGAACACCCTGAAGTCGACGTTGCGGATACTGGCTCTCAACGCGCGTAGTGCTCTAAGCGTATCGATATCTGTTTTTTTACGTTCAATGACTCGATAGCCAAGGTCACGGCTATAGCGCTCCAGGAAGTGACGATTGAAGTTACCGTTTTTGGTGTGGCTAAAACCACTGGTGGCGCTAAGTCCAATCACTTTATTGTGCGTGCCCGTTAATAAACGTAGCAGCATGGCTTCAGGCAACTCTTGTACCAGATCCATCTCAAACGCCAGAATAATTGTACGCTCGGCTCCACTGTTCACGTAATTGAGTTCAACTATCGGCGTCATCGTGAATACGGTTTTGGGTTGCAGATAAGTGTAGAAATGATCAATCAACAGGTTTTTATCGGTGGTGCGATCGAAGATATGTCGCACCACTCCAGCTACATTATTGGCTGCGTCAACAAATTGGCCCAAAGGTGTATTCTGGCTGCTGGAGTTATCCTGGCCACCATTTTTTACCCAGCGCTTAAAGTGTCGGTTGGTGATATCAGAACAGGCGGCGAGGATGACGGAGACCAATTGGAACAGATCGTGCAGGGTGGGATTGGTGTCGCTGGCATCATTTTCGACTTCGTAATATAGCTCGGTGCGCGTTATGTCGCCTTCGCTGTTGCGCATACGAATGCGTTTCAGCCCCTCTTCATTAACGTACATTTTGGGGTTAAAGCTGAACACATTCCGGGTAATGGAAATGATGCGTTCGGCGGCGTCGCCATTAACTTCGAATGCTCCTAACTGGTCGCGAAACATCTCTAGGATCGAGCCCAGCGTCGTACCGGGTGATAATTCGCACTTTTTCGCCAGTAGGTCTCGAAGGATGGTGATGAATTTGACCATCTCTTGCTCAAAGGTCGTTTGCGCTTCTTTGGGCTTTTTCCGGCGCTCCAGGCTGAGTACCGCATTGTGAATACGTCCCGCGACAGAGATAACATGCGCCAGATTATTTTCCTGTGTGATTAGCTTTACATGGCATGTTTCTTCAAGACGGGTGTAGGCTTCATGTAGTTCATCAATGATTACCGTAAAGCGAATATTTTTCTGGCGAAAAGGGCAGTCTGGATTACGTCTGAAGTGTTCATCACGAAGATAAGCAACCTGCCCGGTATGGCCAGCTGCCGCAACGGTGCTGATCTGTGGATCTTTGGGAGCCAGCTTGCCGCCAATCAGCAAATCGAAACCTACGGACTCAAAATGCACGCCTTCACCTCGCTGACGAGGCGCCAGTCGGTAAGTTGATGTGTCGAACTTATTTGTAGTCATTAATAGCACCGACGGGCGGTACTGGCAAACTTCGAAAGGCAATACCTGTTTGATAAGCTCGAAGTAGACTTCGTGTACGCTTAGTTCAGACTTGCTTGGTTTTCGTGCTGTCTCCGCGTGTTGCATTCGCTCTTGGCGCGCCTGGAGCCCGCGACGAATGTACTCTTTAATGGAAGCTTTTTCACTATCTGGTCCAAATAGTAATTTACAGGCTGACTCAATCGTATTGCGGATACTATGGCGACAGTTTTTTAGCTGCTCTTCAAGAATTTCTCTTTCGTAGTTGGTATCCTGAGAACCGTATGTTGTCAGCTTTTTTAACTGCTCTTCACAGCGATCAATTTGTGAGACATGGTAATTGAGCGAACGCATTGCGCTGCCAATATATTTGCTACCCTTCGCCCCTTCGTACCACTGAATATAGCGGTCGCGATTTTTCAGGCCCGTGGCCCAGTCCATAAAGTCGAGATCGGCAATATCCTTACGAGAGAGAACGCAAATGAATTCGCCGCCAGAAGCCAGAATTTTGTCTTTCTGGCTGCTATCCAGGTCGATTTGTGATTTTTGCGGCGACATGAACAGCAGGTTGGTAAAGCCACCTTCGGGAAACAGATCATCTGACTTTTGTTTTTTGGCGAAACACTCCAGATATTCGACATACCCTTGAATTACGCCATAACTTTTGCCGAACCCCGTGCCATCGGAACTGAAGATGACCTCCGCGCCATCACGTTCATGCACGTGGTAAAGTTGAGAAACTTGGGCGCGGCAAGCGTTAATATCTTCAACCAGCGTTATGTCAGGAATTTGCCTGGAGATGAGATCTTGCAGATTATTATTGATAGTTATCTCTCCAACACGCTCACACTCACGGTAACTATTGATGGTTATTTGGCCACTGTCGATCAGAAGCTTTTCTATCTGCATGGAGCAAAGATGCAAGGCTTTTGCAATTTCATTGATAGTATTGGACAGTGATTCGTGTGGATTGCTATTCGTGAAGTGGTTTAGTGCTGCTGCAACGGTATCTGGATGCAATGCTTTTCTGAGAGTGGGAAAGGTGAGGCTGTAATCGTATAGCGCCAAATCATTGTTTATCAGACAGCGAAACAGCTGTTTAGTGGGATCGCCTCCAGGACGGCTGGCAAATCCCAGGATTTTTGCCTGTTCGAGTCGATACAACAATGCTGCGGCATCGCGATCAGGTGAGTCAAATGCATCGTGAAGCTGCTGGCTAAATGGCATTGTGGCATTCAGCCGGTTATGGCTGACCAACGCAGAAAAGTGCTGACGTACCAAGGTAAGCAGCTTACAATCTTCCTTTATAGTCCAGTTTTTTCTCATTCTTCTTCCCCTTAATATAAATGCACCTGCAACCACTCAGCCAAACGCTCAACGTCAAAACCCGTAATCCATACTCCCACGCCAAAAACGTCTTCGATAAATATTCATCATATTTTCGAGGCACTTTTCAGAGATGCTCTTGGCAAGACGGGACTCAGGGGGACAAACCTTCCTGTAGTGCATTGCTTAGCGTCTGCTTAACTTTCCCGAGCGTGTTTTTCAACTTCAACTACGGCAGCAAATGACACGGTCTGAAAACCGTGCAGGATAGGCCATATCTACAACGTGTTTACTATTTGAGCACTCACTGTGATAGGGCAGTCACCTTTCCGATAAATGGTGAACCGTCCCTGACGAACAACAACATGAACGCACATCTCTTCATCGCCTGATCAAAGTAGCTGCCAACTATTTTTCGCCTCAACATTGATGTTTTTTTACTAACGATTTCGACTACCTTCCGAAGCGACCACAACAAATAAAATATTGGTTACATATCAGTCTTATATCACCGGAGTAAGTTGACTTTTGATTAGCTATTTCAAGATATTAATAGCTAATCATGCTTCCCCAAATTGCTTACTTATAGCAAAGTCATATAGCATAAACTGAAGGGCGAATTGTTAAATCATACCGTGACTGCGCTGAAGAACAAGCATAAAAACCACATAGTTAACATGGTTTATGTGTTTCAGTTGAATGATAAATAGACAGTATAAAATCCAATCCAATAGCCGCGTTCAAGCGATTAATTTTTTGATGGGCTTAACAAGCACGAGCTGCAATGTCGGCAAATCCACTTGGTTGCTGGAAGAATATGATACCTTCAACACCTAGCCGATTATCTCCGCCGTTGGCAGAGAACCGTTCAGCGTTGTTAGCCAACAGTTATAAATTTAAATTAATGGCTAGAAGAATCTATCTCGGGGTAGATCATCAACATTACTTACTCTAAACCACGTTACACATGGCCTCCGGCGCAGCGAAGTCATCAAAAAAGAGTATTATAAAAATATGTTGAATTCCGCCTTTAAGGAGAAAGGTTGCCTGGCAGTCGTAATGCCGTTAACGATACAGCGCACAACACGGGTATAAACAGCCATTTCATTGATAAATAACTGAATGGCTGTTTATATTCAATCAAGATAAGGGTTCATTAATCTTTGCATAGAGATAAGGTGATGTGGCCTCATTGCGATTCGCATCAAGATAATCCGCCCACCACTGCAGCATCAACCTGCGCTCCCCCAGATGTTCCGCTTTATGGATGTAGGCAGCCCTAACAGAGCTACGCTCCTGATGGCTCATCTGCCGCTCTACGGCATCCCTCGACCACAAGCCCGATTCAATCAGTGAGCTACACGCCATTGTCCTGAAACCATGCCCACATACTTCCGTTTTTGTATCATAACCCATCACTCTCAGAGCCTTGTTCACCGTATTCTCGCTCATCGGCTTACGCGGATCGTGATTGCCAACGAAGATCAGCTCTCGGTTCCCATTCATGCTTTTGATCTTTTCCAGAATAGCTAAGGCCTGACGCGACAAAGGAACAAGATGAGGTGTCCGCATCTTTGAACCACGCTGTGAATGTTTAACACCGTCCAGCGGTTCACGCTCACCAGGAATCGTCCACATAGCCGTTTCAAAATCGACTTCTGACCAGCGGGCAAAACGCAGCTCGCTTGAGCGGATAAAAACTAACAAGGTAAGTTCGACAGCAAGTCGGGTTAATGGTCTTCCGGAATAGTGATCGATGCGGTGAAGCAATTCAGGAATGCGGTTCAGTTCCAGCGCAGCACGGTGCTGTCTTTTTGCCGTAGCAACCGCACCGGCAATCTCTTGCGCGGGGTTATAGTCGATTAAGCCGCTCTGAACAGCAAAGCGCATAATCGCGGTAGTTCGCTGTTGTAAGCGGGCGGCGACTTCGAGTCGTCCGGATGATTCCACAGCCTTAATGGGCACAAGCAGATCTCGTGTCTTCAGGTCAGCAATATTGCGTTTGCCGATAGCAGCAAAGAGATTATCCTCAAGACTTTTCAATACACGAGCACTATGCGATGCGGACCACTTCTGATTGTTGGCATGCCATTCTCGGGCAACCACTTCAAACGTTATCGCTTCCTGCTCTTGCTCTACCTTAACAGCTTTCTTATTCTCACTAGGGTCGACGCCGTTAGCTAATAGCTTACGGGCCTCATCCCGGCGTGCCCGGGCATCCGCCAATGACACTTCAGGGTATTTCCCCAGCGCCAGCATCTTCTCTTTGCCACCGAAGCGATAACGCAGTCGCCAATATTTGGAACCGTTGGGGTGAACCAGCAATACCATGCCGTCGCCATCAGTCAGCTTATAGGCTTTTTCTTCAGGCTTAGCCGAACGAACCTTCACATCACTCAGAGCCATGATGAGTATCCTTTCAAGGGTTCTGTGTGGGTACAAACATTATCGAACCGGGATATACCCACAGTTGTACCCGCATCAGTAAGTTGATGTAGATTGAATCAGGTTGACTTAGGTTGAGTGAAAAAGCGAGGAAAGCCTTGCGGATACTGGATTTCAGGCACAAAAAAAGACGTCCGTTGACGTCTATTGATGTTCCGATGGTGCCGAAGGCCGGACTCGAACCGGCACGTATTTCTACGGTTGATTTTGAATCAACTGCGTCTACCGATTTCGCCACTCCGGCACGGAAAGGATACGGAAAACGTTCTGGATTATACCTGTCATACGCTGCCATGCAAGCAACGTTGCATTCACCTGCCACCAAGTGATGAATTTTTCATCGGCTCAGTGTGTTAGCCTCTTCAGGGCACATTTTTCCCTCCTCTATACCCCTCCTTCCCCCCTCCTTCTGCCAAGCGTCCCCTCGCCCCATGCTCTACACTTCCTTCTTAACTACGCCAAACCCAAGGAAACTGTCATGAGCACTATTAAAAGTTACGCCGCCAAAGAAGCGGGCGCCGATCTGTCGCTGTGGGAGTACGATGCCGGCGACCTTAAGCCGGAAGATGTCGAAGTGCAGGTGGAGTACTGCGGGATCTGCCACTCCGACCTGTCGATGATCGACAACGAATGGGGCATGTCGAGCTATCCGCTGGTGGCCGGTCACGAGGTGATTGGCCGGGTGGCGGCCCTGGGTAGCGCGGCGCAGGATAAAGGGCTGAAGGTTGCCCAGAAGGTCGGCATTGGCTGGACGGCGCGCAGCTGCGGCCACTGCGACGCCTGTATCAGCGGCAACCACGTGAACTGTCTGGAAGGCTCGGTGCCCACCATCATCAACCGCGGCGGCTTCGCCGATAAGCTGCGCGCCGACTGGCAATGGGTGATCCCGCTGCCGGAAAACGTCGATCTCGAATCCGCGGGGCCGATGCTCTGCGGCGGCATCACGGTCTTCAAACCGCTGCTGATGCATCACGTCACGGCGAACAGCCGCGTCGGCGTCATCGGCATTGGCGGCCTCGGCCATATCGCCATCAAGCTGCTGCACGCGATGGGCGCGGAAGTCACCGCTTTTAGCTCTAACCCGGCGAAAGAACAGGAAGTGCTGGCAATGGGCGCCGATCGCGTGGTGAACAGCCGCGAACCCGAAGCCTTAAAGGCACTGGCCGGCCAGTTCGACCTGATTATCAACACCGTCGCCGTCGATCTCGACTGGCAGCCGTACTTTGAAGCGCTGGCGTACGGCGGCAACTTCCATACCGTCGGCGCGGTAATGAAGCCGTTCCCGGTCCCCGCTTTTACCCTGATTGGCGGCGACCGCAGCATCTCCGGTTCGGCCACCGGCAACCCGTCCGAGCTGCGCAAGCTGATGAAATTTGCCGGACGCAGCAAAGTCGCGCCGACCACCGAGCTGTTCCCGATGTCGCAGATCAACGAGGCGCTGAAGCACGTTCGCGAGGGCAAGGCCCGCTACCGCGTGGTGCTGAAAGCCGACTTCTGATCGTTCCTCATCATGCTTCAGGCCGCAGCCGCGCGGCCTGAACGCCACTGGCCGGGGTGATGCCGGGCGGCCCGTCTGCCCGGCGCTTGTTTCCCTGGTCATTAAACCGTCATCTCCCCGCCATACGTTTGCAGTCAATCCTTCTCACAATCCGGGCTTCTACAAACGCCTGAATGAGACGTCCGCCACCATGAGAAAAACCTGGCTTCCCTGGCTGATACTGTCGCCTTCCCTGCTGTTTTTATTACTGTTTACCTGGTTTCCCCTCGGGCGATCGATTTATGACAGCCTGTTCGATACCCGCATGGTCAGCGACGGCGGCCAGTATGTCGGGCTGGAGAACTTTAGTCGTCTGTTCGCCGACAACGTCTTCTGGCAGTCGCTGGTGAATAACCTGCTTTATATCCTGCTGACGGTGGTACCGGGCGTGACCCTCGCCCTGCTGCTGGCGGTCGCCCTGACCGAGAATCACCGCGTCAACCGCTGGCTGCGCACCGCGTTCTTCTTCCCGATGATTATCCCGATGGTCAGCGCCGCCGCGCTGTGGCTGTTTATCTTTATGCCGGGCCTTGGCCTGCTCGACCACTATCTGGCGAAGCTGTTCGGCCCGATGAACAACAACTGGCTGGGGCGCAGCAATAGCGCGCTGCTGGCGCTGGCGCTGATTGGCGTGTGGAAGTTCGCCGGTTATTACATGCTGTTTTTCCTCGCCGGGCTGCAAAGCATTCCGGCCTCCACGCGCGAAGCGGCGATCATGGAAGGCGCCACCCGCACGCAGATATTCTTTAAGGTCACGCTGCCGCTGCTGCGCCCGACCCTGAGCTTTGTGATAACCACGGCGCTGATCTACTCCATCACCCAGATCGACCACGTGGCGGTGATGACCCGCGGCGGGCCGGATAACGCCACGACAGTACTGCTCTACTACATCCAGAACCTCGCCTGGGACACCCATGATTTAGGTAAAGCTTCCGCCGCCACCTTCCTGACGCTGGCCGGGCTGTTTGCCTTCTCGCTGATTAACCTCAAACTGCTGGAGAAAGGAGCGCACTATGAGCGCTGAAATCTCGCCGCTGGCGCTGCGATCGCACAGCGCATCGCGCCCGCTCTGGCTGCGCCTGCGCCGCTCGCAGCCCTTTACGCTCACGGTATTAATGTGCTGCCTGGCGCTGCTGTGGATGAGCCCGTTTTTATGGATGCTGGCGACCTCGTTTAGCGCCACGACCTTCGGCGAGGATATGGCCTCCCTGCTGCCCCGTATGCCGCTGACGCTGGATAACTTTCGCGATGCCTGGGCCAGCGCCGACTGGCTGAGCCTCTACGCCAATACCCTTATCTTCACCTTCGGCACCTTCTTCGTGCAGCTGTTGACCATCACCACCGCCGGCTACGTCTTCGCCTGCCACGAGTTTCGCGGCAAGAAGACGCTGTTCCTGATGTTCCTCGTCCAGCTGATGATCATGCCGGTGGTGATGATGGTGCCGAACATGCTGACCCTGAAAACCTTCGGCCTGCTCAACACCCTCACCGGGGTGATGATGCCCTACTTCACCTCGGCGTTCGGCGTGTTCCTGATGCGTCAGGCGTTTCTGGCCATACCCAAAGAGCTGGAAGAGGCGGCGCTGATGGAGGGCTGTCGCTGGTGGCAGGTGCTGTTCCGCGTGCTGCTGCCGATGTCCTGGCCGTCGGTGCTGGCCTTCGCCACCGTCAGCATTACCTACCACTGGAACGAGTATCTGTGGCCGCTGATGATGCTGAACGACCCGGACAAACAGGTGCTGACCGTGGGGCTGGTCTCGTTCGCCATGGGCGCCGAATCCGGCGGTCAGTGGGGCATCATCGGCGCCGGCACGCTGATGGTCTGCCTGCCGCTGATGCTGGCGTTTATCCTCTTCCAGAAACAGTTCCTGCGAAGCTTCGGCTTCTCCGGGATCAAATAAGGAGCTCTTCATGCTGTTAGCGCAAATTTCCGATACCCATTTCCGCAGCCGCGGCCAGAAGCTGTACGGCTTTATTGACGTCAACGCCGCCAATGCCGACGTCGTCTCCCAGTTGAACGCCCTGCAGGAGCGTCCGGACGCGGTGGTGGTGAGCGGCGATATCGTCAACTGCGGCCGCCCGGAAGAGTATGAGGTCGCCCGCCAGATCCTCGGCAGCCTGAACTATCCGCTGTATCTCATTCCCGGCAACCACGACGATAAAGCGCTGTTTCTGGAGTACCTGCATCCGCTGTGCCCGCAGCTCGGCCGCGACGCGCAAAACATGCACTACGCGGTAGACAATTTTGCCACTCGCCTGCTGTTTATCGACTCCAGCCGGGCGGGTACGTCGAAAGGCTGGCTGACCGAGGAAACCATCAAGTGGCTGGAAGCCCAGCTGTTTGATGGTGGCGATAAACCGGCGACGGTATTTATGCATCATCCGCCGCTGCCGCTGGGCAACGCGCAGATGGACCCTATCGCCTGCGAAAACGGCCATCGTCTGCTGGCGCTGGTTGAGCGTTTCCCGTCGCTGACGCGCATTTTCTGCGGCCATAACCACAGCCTGACCATGACCCAGTATCGCCAGGCCATCATCTCCACCATCCCGGGAACCGTCCACCAGGTACCCTACTTTTATGAAGATACCCGACCGTACTACGACCTCTCTCCGGCGTCGTGCCTGATGCATCGCCAGGTCGACGAGCAGTGGGTGAGCTATCAGCATCCTCTGACCCACTACGCCGGCCCCTGGATGTACGACGAAAATATCAGCTGCCCAACGGAAGATTGCTAAACGCCATGCTTAGTCTGCAAAACATCAGTAAACAGTTTGACGGTAAACCGGCCCTCAGCGCCCTGTCGCTGGATATCCGCGAAGGGGAATTCGTGGTGCTGGTGGGCCCGTCCGGCTGTGGTAAAAGCACCCTGCTGCGCCTGCTCGCCGGGCTGGAGCCGGTCAGCGAGGGGGAGATCTGGCTGCACGATGAGAACATCACCGACATGTCGCCCAGAGCGCGTAATTTCGCGATGATCTTCCAGAACTATGCGCTGTTTCCGCACCTGTCGGTGCGCGACAACATCACCTTCGGCATGAAGGTGCGCAAAGAGGAGAAGGCCAGCTGGCAGCCCCGGGTGGATAAAGTCGCGCAGATGCTGCAGCTGGATACCCTGCTCGATCGCAAACCGGCGAAGCTCTCCGGCGGCCAGCGGCAGCGGGTGGCGATGGCGCGGGCGATTGTGCGCAATCCGCGCCTGTTCCTGATGGATGAGCCGCTCTCCAACCTCGACGCCCGCCTGCGTAGCGAAGTGCGCGACAGCATTATGGACCTCCACCAGCAGCTCAGAACCAGCACCGTCTACGTCACCCATGACCAGACGGAAGCGATGTCGATGGCCGACCGCATCGTGGTGATGAACGGCGGCCACGTACAGCAGGTCGGGCGACCGGAGTATCTGTACGCCAACCCGGCCAACCTGTTTGTCGCCGGGTTTATCGGATCTCCGGCGATGAATCTGCTCTCGCTGCCCTGCGCTGATGGTGAGGTATTACTGGGTGAGCTGCGCTATCCGCTGCCGCCGCGCTACCGTGAAGAATCCCGAGTGTGGTTAGGCATTCGCCCGGAACATATCAGCGACCGCGTGGAGGAGAGCCATCTGCGCCTGCCCGCCACCGTGCTGCAACGAGAACTGATGGGAGCCGATTATTTGCTCCACGTCAGCACCCCCATCGGCACCCTACGCTTTAGCCGTCGCCATCGCGGCGCGGTGCCGGAGAAAGGCGATTCGCTGATCCTCGGCTTTTCACCTGCCGATGTGCATCTTTTTCATGCTGAGAAACAGCATAATTTAGCGCCGGTACATCAGGCGTAATTGTTGCAGTCAGTTTGGACACGGACAGCGCGGAAGAACCGGAGCGTACGTGTAGTACGTGAGGATTCTGAGCACTGCCCAGGGCCAAACTGGCAAATAAAATAGCCTGTGGACAGGTGCTTACTGATGGAGACAAACTATGTTTAAACCTCTCACCGCTCTCGCGGTTGGGCTCAGCCTTGCCCTGAGCGGCGCGGCGCTGGCGAAAGAGAAGATCGACTTCATGTTTCCGGCGCCGGTGGACGGCAAGCTGACCATGGAGATGACCCGCGTCATTAAGCAATTCAACGAGTCGCAGCAGGATGTCGAAGTGCGCGGGATCTTTACCGGCAACTACGACACCACCAAGATCAAAGCCGAATCAGCGCAGAAAGCCGGGCAGCCGCCCGCGCTGGTGATTATGTCCGCCAACTTCACCACCGATCTGGCGCTGAAAGATGAGATCCTGCCGATGGACGAACTGTTCCAGTATGGCGACCAAAAAGCGGGGGATTTTCTGGTGAAGGCGTTCTGGCCCGCCATGCATAAAAACGCCCAGGTGATGGGCACCACCTATGCGATCCCGTTCCATAACTCGACGCCGATCCTCTACTACAACAAAACGATGTTCGATCGGGCCGGGATCAAACAGCCGCCGCAAACCTGGGCTGAGCTGCTGGCGGATGCCAGAAAGCTGACCGACGAAAGCAAAGGCCAGTGGGGGATCATGCTGCCGTCGACCAACGATGATTACGGCGGCTGGATCTTCTCGGCGCTGGTGCGCGCCAACGGTGGGAAATACTTTAACGAGGACTATCCGGGCGAAGTCTATTACAACACGCCAACCACCATCGGCGCCCTGCGCTTCTGGCAGAACCTGGTCTATAAAGACAAAGTGATGCCTTCCGGGGTGTTGAATTCGAAACAGATCGGCGCCAGCTTCTTCTCCGGCAAAGTCGGAATGGCGATGCTGAGCACCGGCGCGCTGGGCTTTATGCGCGAGAACAGCAAAGATTTTGAGCTGGGCGTGGCGATGCTGCCGGCTAAAGAGCAGCGGGCGGTACCGATCGGCGGCGCCAGCCTGGTTAGCTTCAAAGGCATCAACGACGCGCAGAAAAAAGCGGCGTATCAGTTCCTGACGTATCTGGTGAGCCCGCAGGTCAACGGCGCCTGGAGTCGCTTTACCGGCTACTTCTCCCCGCGTAAGGCCGCCTACGATACGCCGGAAATGAAGGCGTATCTGCAGCAGGATCCGCGCGCGGCTATCGCCCTCGAACAGCTGAAGTATGCCCACCCATGGTACTCCACCTGGGAGACCGTTGCCGTGCGTAAGGCGATGGAAAATCAGCTGGCCGCGGTGGTCAATGATGCCAATGTTACCCCGGAAGCCGCGGTGCAGGCGGCGCAGAAGGAAGCCGATGCGTTGATGAAGCCCTACGTCGATAAAACCGCGCTGGCGGAAGTGAAGTAGCCCTTTCCCTCGCTATCCCCGCCGATAGCTGAGGTATCTTCTGTCATACCGTACGGAAGCAGTGTACCCCCTCCCCCTGTTTCAAGGGGGAGGGGATCGTTCGATACGGCTCATTAGCCCGGTCCGTACAGACCGCTGAGTACCGCTCCAGCATCGCAGATACCGCTCAGCGTTACACTTTATTCGCCTGCGATTCAGCCACTATTCGCCGGGCCCTGGCGGCCTGCCCTTCTTCACTGGTGTCCAGCTTATCCCGCAGATAGTGCTCGATTTGTTCAAGACTACGGTGGCGAGTTTCCGGTACGCATTTAATGACGAATATCGCGCCAAATACGCCAATACCGGCGAAGATAAAAAAGGTGCCTGAAAGCCCTAACCACGCCAGCAGTATCGGGAAGAACAGGGAGATCAGGAAGTTGGCAATCCACATTGAAAATACCGCCCCCCCCATAAAAATACCGCGCAGACGGGTTGGGAAAATTTCCGACATAAGCAGCCAGGTCACCGGCGACAGCGCCCCCTGCTGAAAGCTCAGAAACAGTAACATCCCTGCCAGAACCATATAGGCACGCAGCGCATCAGGCTGGCCGTTAACCGTCTCCGGCAACAGATAGCTGACCGCACCGATAAAGACCAGGCAGGCGGTGCAGCCGAACTGACCAATCATGGTCATCGGGCGACGGCCAATTTTGCCAAGCATCCAGATGCCAACGAATGTCATCAATACTGAGACTACGCCGTTGGCGATAGTGGCAAACAGTGCGGCATTATCAGTCATACCAACCGAGGTCAGTACCGTGGGGGCATAGTACATAATGGTATTTACACCGGTAAGCTGTTGAATAACCGCTATACCAATACCGATCATAAACAGCTTGAACAACCACGGGGTCATAATCTCGCTGAACCGGGGCTTACCGAGATTGCGCTGTTCATCCAGCGTTTCGGTGATTTCCAGCAGCTCCCACTCAACATCATCTTTATGCCGGGTGCGCTCAAGCACGCGACGAGCTTCCGCCAGGCGCCCTTTCATCGCGTACCAGCGCGGTGAATCCGGCATAAACATCATGCCAAACCAGAGCAGCACGGCGGGTAGCGTCGCCACCGCCAGCATCCAGCGCCAGGTGCTTTCCCCGCCCCAGACTTCATGGAACGTGGCATTAGAAATATAGGCCAGCAGTTGACCGGATACGATCATCAGTTCCTGCAAAGTAACCAGCTGTCCGCGCTTATTCGCGGGAGCTATCTCGGCAATATAGACCGGAACGGTAGCCGCCGCCCCGCCGACCGCGACGCCGAGAATAAGACGAAAGAAAATCATCCAGTTAACGTCCGGCGCCATAGAGGTACCTATCGCGCCGATGGCAAAAAGCACCGCCAGCCACAGAATAATTTTCTTTCTGCCCGCCGCATTCGCCAGATTGCCAGATAGCAGTGCGCCAAAGGCGGCGCCGAACAGCAACGAGCTGGTGACCAGACCGGTGGTAAAGGGAGTGAGATGAAGCTCGGTGCCCATAAAGAGTAAGGCACCGGAAATCACCCCGGTATCATAGCCAAAAAGTAAACCGCCAAGCGTCGCGATCAGGGCGACAACTTTTACAAAGGGCGTTGTCGGGGTATTGCTATTCGGTCCCGACGCTTTATTGAGTGTAAGATATTGTTCCTTAGACATAATAGACTCCAGTAACCCGCCTTGTTTGAGGGAAGATTTGCTCTAGTCTGAATGCAGAGGCCGAGGCCTCACCGACGTGTTGTTTTCGTTCTACGTCTTGAGCTACTGCTGAGTGATGGGGCAAAAAAAGCAGGCCATACAGCGTATGGCCTGAAAATGAAACAACGATTAGATTCCTGCCGTCTCGCGGATGTATTTACGCGCTTTTACGGCGTATTCGAATGGGTTGGCCAGCGCCGGATCCTGCTCGGCCTCAACCACCATCCAGCCTTTATAGCCATGCTCGTCCAGCAGTTTAAACACTGGACGGAAATCAATGACGCCGTCGCCCGGCACGGTGAAGGTCCCCTTCTTCACGCCGTCCAGGAAGGAGAGTCCTTCGCGGCGCACCTGCTCGATCACCGGCGGACGTACGTCTTTCAGGTGAACATGGTTAATGCGCGGCAGATATTTTTTCAGAATCGCCAGCATCGGCTCTTCGCCGCCTTCGGAATACCAGGCGTGTCCGGTGTCGTAGAGCAGGAAGACCTTGTCATCCACCAGCGACATAAACTTGTCGATCTCTGCCGTCGTCTGAATACCGGTACCCATATGGTGGTGCAGACAGACCTGCATGCCCTTTTCCGCCGCCAGACGACCGAGGGTGTTATAGCCTTCCGCCACCCGCTGCCACTCTTCTTCGCTAAAGCACGGTTTCTCATTCTCCAGGATAGGCTTTTCCAGCCCCTGAATACTGCCGCTCTGCTCCGAGCAGCCGATCACTTTCGCGCCCATAGCATGCAGGAAATTCATGTGGTTAACGAATTCATCAATGGTTTTTTCCCGCTGGCCGTTAGCAAAAAAGGTGCTGAACCAGGCGTTGCAAATCTGAATGCCGCGGATATCCAGCATCGGCTTGAGAACCGCCGGATCGCGTGGATATTTGCTGCCGACTTCGCTGCCGGTAAAACCCGCCAGCGCCATTTCGCTGACGATTTGCTGAAAAGTATTCTCGCTGCCCAGCTCCGGCATATCGTCGTTAGTCCAGCCAATCGGGGCGATAGCCAGTTTTACGTTATCTTTGTTCATAGTAGGGGGCTCCTGCCGCTGCGCCTACCGGCGCAGCAATTCACGTTCGATGAGTTCACGGGTTTCCACTGCCTGGTATTTCATTTTTTCCGGGTAGCCGAACAGCGAGGTGGCCACGATAGGCTCACCGCCGACCTTGAAGGTCTGCTCGGCAAATTTCATATCGCGCAGGGTGCGGAACAGTGCGTCGAAATCAACATCCCCTTCCCCGACGCCCACGTGCTGGTGAACGACGGCATCTACGCCCGGTGGGTTAACGATATAGCGGCAGTGTTTTGTATGGTTGCGGGTATCCGCGATCAGTACATGGGAGAGATCGCTTCCCGCGTAGCGCAGCATCTTCTCAACGTCACCCACGCCTTTGTCATAGAAGAAGGTGTGCGGGACGCTGTAAACGTACTTAACGTTATCGCTGCGGAACGACTTCACGATATCGACGGTTTCGTTGTTCTCTTCGCAGAAGTCCCACGGATGCGCCTGAATTTCAACGCGGATGCCTTCGCGCTCAAAAATCGGCAGCAGCTCTTCCATGGAGCGATAGAACATCTCATCGCAAATCTCCGGCTGGTTAGGATCGCCGGAGAATTCGGTGTTGATCACCTGTACACCCATTTCAACCGCGATTTCGATCAGCCGTTTCCAGTTTTTTACTGCTGCCTGACGGCGCAGCTCATCCGGACCGGACCAGCGGTAGACGCAGATAAACGAGGAGAGCTCCACGCCGGTATCGCGCAGCGCCTGCTTGTACTCAGCCATAATTTCCCGGCTGGCGCGCGGGTGCTTGTAGAACGGGTTGATCTGCGGGTGCGGCGATTGCTCAATGTACTTGTAGCCCCACTCCGCCACCTGATGGACCATTCGGGTTACCCCGAGGTCTTTAATGACATCAACGTCAAAAGCAATTTTCATCGTCGTTACCTGTGCAAAGAAGTTCCGTCAGCAAAGCGGGATTAGCGTTTGTAGAAATCAGGGCACTCAGGCAGCGTCACCTCAACCGGCTCGCTGGTGCCCTGGGCTTTGATACAGGCGTCGGCTGCAACGGATGCCGCGTAGCCATCCCATGCCGATGGGCCGTGCAGCTGACCGGCCTGAACATCATTGATAAAGGCCTGCAGCTCAACGTCATACGCTTTGATAAAGCGATCCTTCCAGTCGGTCAGGATAGCGGTCGACAGGTTAGCGGCTTTGCGCATCTGCACAGCCGACGGCTCAGGCAGGCGGGCAATACCGGTTTCCCCCACCACTTCACATTGGATGTCATAGCCGTACTGACAGTTCACAAAGACTTCCACGTCGATCAGCGTGCCTTTTTTCGTTTCAAACGAAACGATCTGCGGGTCTTTCAGGCGCGCATGGGTGTGGGAAGTGGAGCGCGGAAAGCGCACCTGCACGGAAACATAGTCGTCATTCAGCAGCCAGCGCAGTACATCCAGCTCGTGAATCAGGGTGTTGGTGATCGCCATGTTGGTGATGTAATCCTCACCTACCGACTGGTTGCGGTGCGCGCAGCGCAGCATCAGCGGCGCGCCGATATCGCCGTCATCGATCACTTTTTTCAGCGCCAGATAGCCTTCGTCATAAGGACGCATAAATCCGACCTGCACCAGGCGGCGACCGGCTTTCATTTCCGCATCAACGATGCGGCGGCAGCCTTCCGCGCTCATCGCCAGCGGCTTCTCGCAGAACACCGGCTTCCCGGCGGCGATGGCGGCCAGCGTGTACTCTTCGTGGGTGGGGTCCCATGAGGTGACCAGAATGGCATCCACATCGCTGGCCTTAATCACGTCATGACCGTCGGCGTACACTTCGGCATGCACGCCCGGCAGCGTAACCGCGGCGCGCGCGTTCTCTTCGTTGATATCCGAAACCGCCACTACCGTGGCTCCCTGCAGTACCTGAGTGCAACGACGGATATGTTCTTTACCGATAGCGCCGGCACCGATGACACCTAATTTGAGTGACATAGTTGGTTTTCTCCCGAGATTTGTAGGGTTCAGGGTTTGTGTTCTGTTTTAGTAATCCCGCGCCTGAGCGCGTTTTTCATTGATCATTTGCGCAACCTTACGGATCCGCTCGGAGAGCGCAGACTGCGCGACGCCGACGTTCCACCAGCTGCCATATTTGTGCACCATGGTTTTCGGCAGCACTTTAATGTCTATCAGGGTGCTGACGGTTTCGCGGCGCGCGGCGTCCAGCGCGTGGCGTAGTTCTTCTAGCGTCGTGACGCGCCAGGTTTTGCAGCCGTAGCCGGCAGCGACGGTGGCGAAATCTACCGGTACCAGGCCGCCCTGCAGCTGGCCCGATTCGGCGCAGCGGAAGCGGAACTCGGTGCCGAAGCTGTCCATACCGTGTTCCATCTGCAGGTTGTTGATACAGCCGTTGGCCATGTTGTCGAGCAGTACGATGTTGATCTTCGCGCGCTCCTGCAAGGAGGTCACCAGCTCGGAGTGCAGCATCATGAATGAGCCGTCGCCGACCAGCGAATAGACCTCGCTTTGCGGTTGGGCTAACTTCACGCCCAGCGCGGCGCTGACTTCATACCCCATGCAGGAGTAGCCGTATTCAACGTGATAGGTGTTGGTGGCCCGGTTGCGCCAGACGCGCTGCAGATCTCCCGGCAGGCTACCTGCCGCCGCCACAATCACCGCATCCGCCGGCAGCGTTTCGTTGAGTACGCCAAGGACGCTGCTTTGCGTCAGGGTGGAGTCGGTTATCTGGCGAAATTCGCGATACACCGATTCCCGATCCAGATGGTCGTCGATTTCCGGGACGAAAGCGGTTTCCTGCCATACCGCCTGGTAAACGCGCTGGGTCTCTTTCAGCTGGCGGCTCTGCACGCTTTCAATCTGCTCGCCCCAGCCTGCTTGCCAGGATTCGCCGGACAGGGCGTCATCGAGGGCGGTGAGGGCTTCGCGGGCATCCGCCAGCATCGGAATCCCATCCAGCTTCCAGGCATCGAAGTTGCTGACGTTAATATTGAGGAAGCGCACGCCCGGGTGCTGGAAAATCCATTTTGACGAGGTGGTGAAATCGCTGAAACGCGTGCCGAGACCGATGACTAAGTCCGCCTCTTTCGCCAGCAGGTTCGCTGCCAGGCAGCCGGTTTCGCCGACGCCGCCCACGTTATACGGATGCGAAGAGACAACGCTGCCTTTACCCGCCTGGGTTTCGGCAAACGGTACGCCGTAGCGTTCGGCAAAATGGGTCAACGCTTCGCCGGCGCCGGAGTATTTCACCCCGCCGCCGCAGACGATCAGCGGCTTACGGCTGGCTTTAATCGCCGCCACCGCATCCGCCAGCTGTGCGACGCTGGCCGGACGGCGGTCAAGGCGGTGTACCCGACGGGTAAAGAAGGACTGCGGATAATCCCAGGCTTCGCCCTGGACATCCTGCGGCAGACAGAGCGTGACCGCACCGGTTTCCGCCGGGTCGGTTAACACGCGCATAGCGTTGATGCAGGCGCTCATCAGCTGTTCCGGACGGGTGATGCGATCCCAGTATTTACTCACCGCGCGAAACGCGTCATTAGTGGTAATGCTGAGATCGTGACTCTGCTCAATTTGCTGTAATACCGGGTCAGGCTGGCGGGTCGCAAACACATCTCCCGGCAGCAGCAGCAGAGGGATGCGGTTGGCGGTCGCGGTGGCGGCAGCGGTAATCATGTTTGCCGCGCCGGGGCCAATGGAGGAGGTGCAGGCAATAATCTGACGACGCAGGGACTGTCTGGCAAAACCGGTGGCGGCATGCGCCATCCCTTGCTCGTTACGCCCCTGATAGACCCGCATTTCACCGCTATCTTGTTCAAGAGCCTGGCCCATTCCCAGCACGTTGCCGTGGCCAAAGATAGCAAAGATGCCTTTAACGAACTTATGCTCTTCGCCATCGACTTCCAGGTACTGGTTATCCAGGAACTTCACCAGCGCCTGCGCCATTGTCAGTCTCAGTTTGCCCATGTTGCCCAATCCTTATTGTTCAGTATTTGCGTGTAGGTCAGCGTTTTACCCCGCCCAGCGTGACAAGCGATGGGCCAGGAAAATCGTTAACGCCACTGGAATACTTCTGGATTATAGGCAAACATTTTTTTCATTAAATAGAAATACAGAAGAAATATTTCATTTTGCGAGAGGGATCAAACTCTCTATGCATTTCACCCGTTTCATTCACATCCTGTATCCGGGATGACACGCAATTTACGCGGTACTGCTCTTAATATCCCCTTAAAAATCATAGGTAAAGAGTGATAGTAAATGGCCGGTAGTTCAGCTTTACCTCGGCGCGCAGGATCTGAGGCAGAATGGGGCTCGGCGCGGCAGAGTGGTATATCCCTCACATTTTTGGTTTTTTAATTTCGATCTAGTTTGCAAATGAAATATTTATTTCTCAAACTAGGGATAACCAATAACCCTCAGGCTGTTTTCGGAGACGCTGTCGGCATCCCGACTCTTCCGTACAGCAGAAATGCAAAAGGAAACCCTAGCTATGAATGCAGCAGTAAAGCGACTCGACGTCATCTGTATTGGCCGGGTGGCAGTCGATCTCTATGCCCAGCAGATTGGCGCGAGGCTGGAAGATGTTGCCAGTTTTTCTAAGTACCTGGGTGGCTCTTCCGGCAACGTCGCCTTCGGCACCGCTATACAGGGATTAAAATCGGCGATGCTTGCCCGCGTGGGCGATGAGCACAATGGTCGTTTTTTACGCGAAACGCTCAGCCGCGCCGGCGTCGATACCGAATATCTGATCACCGATAAGCAGCGCCTGACGGCGTTAGTGATGCTGGGGATTAAAGATCAGGAGACATTTCCACTCATTTTTTACCGCGATAACTGCGCCGATATGGCCCTTTCGCCAGAAGACATTAAGGAAGAGTACATCGCCTCCTCCCGGGCGCTGGCGGTAACCGGTACCCACCTTTCGCACGCCAACACGCGTGAAGCGGTGCTGAAGGCGCTGGAGTACGCCCGCCGTCACGGCCTGCGTACGGCGCTGGATATCGACTATCGTCCGGTGCTTTGGGGGTTAACCTCTTTAGGCGACGGCGAAACGCGTTTCATTGAGTCCGGTCAGGTGACCAGCCAGCTGCAGGAAGTCCTGCATCTGTTCGATTTAGTGGTGGGGACTGAAGAGGAGTTTCATATTGCCGGCGGCAGTACCGATACTCTGCTCGCGCTGAAAAACGTGCGTAACGCTACGAAAGCGACGCTGGTTTGCAAACGCGGTCCGATGGGCTGCGTGGTGCTGGAAGGCGACATTCCCGACAGCTGGGATAGCGTGCCGCTGCAGCAGGGCGTGCGCGTAGACGTGCTTAACGTCCTCGGCGCTGGCGATGCCTTTATGTCCGGCCTGCTGCGCGGCTGGCTTAACGACGAAGGCTGGGAGCAGGCCTGTCGCTACGCTAACGCCTGCGGCGCGCTGGTGGTTTCACGTCACGGCTGCGCGCCCGCGATGCCAACCAAAGCCGAACTTGACGACTATCTGTCGCGAGCAGAATCTGTCCCGCGTCCGGATATCGACGCTCGCCTCAACCATCTCCATCGCGTCACAAGCCGCCGCCAGGCGTGGCCGGAGCTGTGCATTTTCGCCTTTGACCACCGTAAGCAGCTGGCAGACCTGGCGCTGGAAACCGGGCGTGATGAATCCTGTATTCCGCAGCTGAAGCTGCTGCTGCTGGCGGCCGCGGAAGCCGCCGCAGACGAAGCCGGTCTTGACGGCCGCAGCGGCATTCTCGCCGATGGCACCTACGGCCAGCGCTCGCTCAATGCCATCACCGGCAAGGGCTGGTGGATTGGCCGGCCGATTGAAATGCCAAGCTCGCGCCCGCTGCGCCTGGAACATGGCAACATCGGTTCCCAGCTTATCGACTGGCCGCTGGAGCACGTCGTGAAATGCCTGGTCTTCTACCACCCGGCCGACCCGGCCGAGCTGCGCGCCGAACAGGATGCGCTGCTGCTGGAGGTCTGGCAGGCGTGCAACAAGTCCGGGCATGAGCTGCTGCTGGAAATTATTCTGCCGGAAAACGGCCCGGATAAAGATGAACGCCACTACCACGACATGCTGGAGCACTTCTATCAGCTGGGCATCCAGCCGGACTGGTGGAAGCTGCCGCCGCTGTCGAGCGCGGAATGGGAAAGGATTGGCAAACTGATCGCGCGCGAAGATAGCTGGTGCCGCGGGATCTTAATCCTCGGCCTGGACGCCCCTTCGGACCGTCTGCGCGCCGGTTTTGCCGAAGCGGCGAAGCATCCGATGATCAAAGGTTTTGCCGTAGGACGCACCATTTTTGGCCAGCCTTCACGGCGCTGGATGCAGGGAGAGCTCAGCGACGAGGCGCTGATTAACGAAGTGAAACGCAACTACCTCACGCTCATCGGCTACTGGCGAGAAGCCCGCGGCTGATACTAACCAGGCCCGCATCCTTTCCCCAAGATGCGGGCTTTTTTCTGGATCTTCGTGAAATGAATCGCGTATTTCATCGTAGTAAATGAAAAATTCGCTTCATTTGATACACTGGAAATTATATTCCTTTCATTTTCTCAGAGCGCAATCTATGGCCAATAATCCGACCCAACTTACCATCTTGCAGGATGAAATCAGGCGTCGCTACGATACGTTAAGCAAACGCCTGAAACAGGTAGCCCGCTATATTCTCGATAACAGCAATAGCGTGGCTTTCGATACCGTGGCCTCTATCGCGCAACAAGCTGACGTCCCCCCTTCCACGCTGATCCGCTTCGCTAACGCCTTTGGTTTTAGCGGTTTCAACGAAATGAAGCAGATGTTCAAGCAGCACCTGATGGAAGAGACTGCTAACTATACCGAGCGCGCGCGTCTGTTCCGCCAGACCACCACGGATGACGCAACCCCGCCGGAAACGCCGACCGAAATCCTGAATATGTTCACTATGGTTAATACTCAGGCGCTGCAGCAGCTGGCGATGCAGACCTCCGGCGAGGATCTGCAGCGTGCGGTCGCGCTGTTGGCGGAAGCGGAAAATATCTACGTTATCGGCCTGCGCCGCTCTTTTAGCGTCGCCTCCTATCTGACCTACGCCCTGCGCCATCTGGACCGTAAAGCGTTCCTGATTGACGGTCTGGGCGGCATGTTTACCGAACAGCTCAGCCTGGTCGGGCCGAAAGATGTCGTCGTGGCGGTGAGCTTCTCTCCGTATGCGCGGGAAGTGGTTGAACTGGTGGAGCTCGGCGCGCAGCGTAAAGCACGTCAGATAGCGATTACCGACAGCCAGGTCAGCCCGCTGGCGGCCTTCAGCGACGTCTGCTTTGTCGTGCGCGAGGCGCAGGTTGATGGTTTCCGCTCGCAGGTGGCGTCCCTGTGCCTGGCTCAGACGCTGGCGGTCTCGCTGGCGCTGAACAGCAGCAAGGATGCAGAAACGAAGCAGCTGGCTTAAATTTTTCATTATTCCCGGATTGCGACGTAAACGTCTTATCCGGGCGACTTGTCCGCAGACGATGGTAAACCCGTAGCCCGATGTGATGGACACCTCCCCCTTACGGCATCAAAGTGCCAGACTGAGG
>ERZ507488.5-NODE-5-length-289120-cov-14.9288_pt1 | contig 289120 bp, 258 predicted proteins | sample MGYA00513610_ERZ507488 | MGnify/ENA metagenome assembly ERZ507488 | reverse complement strand
AAATTGGGGTATCGCCAAGCGGTAAGGCACCGGATTCTGATTCCGGCATTCCGAGGTTCGAATCCTCGTACCCCAGCCAATAAATAGCAAAAAGCTCGCTTCGGCGAGCTTTTTGCGTTCTGGTATTTCGGCGATACCGGCGGAACTTCCCGACCCGGCCGCATCTACGGCAGCCGGGCCGCTAACGTTACAACCCCAACGCGTATTTCAACGCCTGACGCTTCAGTCCGCCAGCGCGCTCGGCCGCCATCAGCCCAATATTTCTCAGTATCCGCACCGGTGGCAAATCGTTGCTAAATCCGGCGTAAAACAGATCCATCCCCGACTGCATAATAAAGTTGTCCGCCTGACGGCGCGTCTGGTAGCGCTTGAGCACCGGTAGGCTGGCCCACTCTTCGCCGTGGGCTTTTGCCCTGGCCAGGACATCCAGCAGCGCATCGACATCGCGATAGCCCAGATTGACCCCCTGCCCCGCCAGCGGATGAATGGTGTGCGCAGCATCGCCCACCAGCGCCAGCCCAGGTTTGACATACTGCAATGCATGGCGACGGGTCAACGGAAACGCGCCCGCGCTTAGCGGCGTCATCTCTCCCAGCCGCGCCGGGAAGTGGCGAATAATTTCCTGCTGTAGCTGAGTCATGCTCATGCCCTGCAGCTGGCGAATCCTCGCCGGCGTGTCGTACCACACCAGCGAAGCCCAATGGTCGAACAGCGGTAAAAACGCCCGTGGCCCCGCAGGGGTGAACTGCTGCCAGGTACTATCTCCGGGATCCTCCGCGCACTGCATGCTGATTAACATACAGGATTGTTGGTACTGCCAGGCATGGATACCGATTCCTGCCAGCTGCCGCACCTGTGAACTGGCGCCGTCCGCGCCCACCACCAGCCGTGCATCAAGCTGGCTGCCATCGGTCAGCGTGACCGAAGCGTGCGTCTCTGCGCGACGCATCTCCTGAAGCGATGTGCCCACCCGCAGGGTGATGTTCTCGTGGGTCTCCAGCGCCTGCCATAGGGCACGCTGCAGGACGTTATTCTCTACCATATAGCCCAGTTCCGGCAGCTTCAGCTCCGCGGCGTTAAACACCACATGCGCGCTTTCCCACTCCCAGGTCTCGAGCTGGCGATAGGCATGGGCGCGCATGGACCGCACGCTATCCCAGACGCCCAGGCCTCTCAGCAGCCCTACCGATGAGGCGCCGATCGCCGAAATACGCACGTCAGGCGTGGAAGAAGCGTCAAAAGCCGGCGGCGCGTTTTTTTCAATGACCGTCACCGTAAAGCCCTGCTGCGCCAGGCCTAGCGCCAGGGCGCCGCCGACCATCCCGCCGCCAACGATAACGACATCTGTTGCATGAATTGTCATGGCTATTATCCTTAAACCCGAATCTCCTCAGTTTACCGGATTTTTATTCGGCTTGCGGTGATTACGGTCGTACTGGTCAGGGCGCGGTCAAAGCATTACAATACGCGCCCTGCAATCCTGGCTTTATATCCGTCACCCTTCACATTGCAGAGCAACATCCGGTGAAGACGCTGACTTTGGGTATACCTAATTAAGCATGAGCAAGTCGATGACAAAAAAACTCCATATTAAAACCTGGGGCTGTCAGATGAACGAATACGATTCATCAAAGATGGCCGATCTGCTGGATGCCACCCACGGGTATCAACTCACCGAAGTGGCGGAAGAAGCGGATGTGCTGCTGCTCAATACCTGCTCAATCCGTGAGAAGGCTCAGGAAAAAGTTTTCCATCAGCTAGGACGCTGGAAGCTGTTAAAAGAGAAGAACCCCAACCTGATCATTGGCGTTGGCGGCTGCGTGGCTTCTCAGGAAGGCGATCATATTCGCCAGCGCGCCCACTATGTCGATATTATTTTTGGGCCGCAGACCCTGCACCGTCTGCCGGAAATGATCAACTCGGTACGAGGCAACCGCAGCCCGGTCGTCGATATCAGCTTCCCGGAAATCGAAAAGTTCGACCGCCTGCCGGAACCGCGCGCCGAAGGCCCAAGCGCCTTTGTTTCCATCATGGAAGGCTGCAATAAGTACTGCACCTACTGCGTGGTGCCTTACACCCGCGGTGAGGAAGTGAGCCGCCCAAGCGACGATATCCTGTTTGAAATCGCCCAGCTTGCGGCTCAGGGCGTACGTGAAGTCAACCTGCTCGGGCAGAACGTGAACGCCTGGCGCGGGGAAAACTACGACGGCACCACCGGTAGCTTTGCCGATCTCCTGCGTCTGGTTGCGGCGATCGACGGTATCGACCGGATCCGCTTTACCACCAGCCACCCCATCGAGTTCACCGACGATATCATCGAGGTTTACCGCGATACGCCGGAGCTGGTCAGCTTCCTGCACCTGCCGGTACAGAGCGGTTCCGACCGCGTGCTGAACCTGATGGGCAGAACCCACACGGCGCTGGAATATAAAGCGATTATCCGTAAACTGCGCGCGGCGCGTCCGGATATTCAGATCAGCTCCGACTTCATCGTCGGCTTCCCTGGCGAAACCACCCAGGATTTCGAGCAGACCATGAAGCTGATTGCCGATGTGAATTTCGACATGAGCTACAGCTTCATCTTCTCCGCGCGTCCGGGAACGCCGGCGGCCGATATGGTCGACGATGTACCGGAAGAGGATAAGAAGCAGCGTCTGTATATTCTGCAGGAGCGCATCAACCAGCAGGCGATGGCCTGGAGCCGCCGAATGCTCGGCACCGTGCAGCGCATTCTGGTGGAAGGCACCTCACGCAAGAGCATCATGGAGCTGTCTGGCCGCACCGAGAATAACCGCGTGGTGAACTTCGAAGGCTCGCCTGAGATGATCGGTAAGTTTGTTGATGTCGAGATCACCGACGTCTGGACAAACTCCCTGCGCGGTAAAGTAGTGCGCACCGAGGACGAAATGGGTCTGCGTATCGCGGAAACCCCGGAGTCGGTGATTGCCCGTACCCGTAAAGAAAACGATTTGGGCGTCGGTATCTACCAGCCATAATCCGTTCAGGCCTGCCGCTCCGGCAGGCCTTGTATTTCCTCTCCTGAACCCAATATCTACAGCGATGCTTGCGCCATATTCCGATGACGTGAATAATTTCCTGACCGGCTACCCTCCGGCTATCAATGTATAAGAGGAACAGTTTGAATACAGACACTCGCGAAATCACCCTTGAGCCCGCGGACAACGCCCGTCTGCTGAGCCTGTGCGGCCCGTTTGATGACAACATTAAACAGCTGGAACGCCGTCTCGGCATCGAGATTAACCGTCGTGACAACCACTTTAAACTGACCGGCCGGCCGATTTGCGTCACCGCAGCGGCGGATATCCTGCGCAGTCTGTACGTTGATACCGCGCCGATGCGCGGCGAAATTCAGGATATTGAACCGGAACAAATTCATCTGGCGATCAAAGAAGCCCGCGTGCTGGAGCAGAGCGCCGAAAGCGTGCCGGATTACGGCAAGGCCGTGAATATCAAAACCAAGCGTGGCGTGATTAAGCCGCGTACGCCGAATCAGGCGCAGTACATCGCCAATATTCTTGACCATGATATTACCTTCGGCGTCGGCCCTGCCGGGACCGGGAAAACCTACCTGGCGGTCGCCGCAGCGGTAGACGCGCTGGAGCGCCAGGAGATCCGCCGTATTCTTCTGACCCGTCCGGCGGTTGAGGCCGGAGAAAAACTGGGCTTCCTGCCCGGCGATCTGAGCCAGAAAGTGGACCCGTACCTGCGGCCGCTGTACGACGCGCTGTTTGAGATGCTCGGCTTCGAGAAAGTTGAAAAGCTGATTGAGCGCAACGTGATTGAAGTCGCGCCGCTGGCCTATATGCGCGGCCGTACGCTGAACGATGCGTTCATCATTCTTGATGAAAGCCAGAACACCACCATCGAACAGATGAAAATGTTCCTGACTCGTATCGGCTTTAACTCTAAGGCGGTCATTACCGGCGACGTCACGCAGATTGACCTGCCGCGCAGCACCAAATCGGGCCTGCGCCACGCAATTGAAGTGCTGGCAGAAGTCGATGAGATTAGCTTCAACTTCTTCCATAGCGAAGACGTGGTGCGCCATCCGGTGGTTGCCCGTATCGTTAACGCCTATGAAGCCTGGGAAGAAGCAGACCAGAAACGTAAAGCAGAGCTGGCCGCCGAGCGCAAACGCGAAGCCCAGGAACAGGAGCATAAATGAGTCAGGTCATTCTCGATTTACAGCTGGCTTGCGAAGATAACAGCGGAATGCCGGATGAAGCCCTGTTTCAGCGCTGGGTCGATAGCGTTATTCCGCAGTTCCAGGAGGAGTCGGAACTCACGATTCGGCTGGTTGATGAAGCGGAAAGCCACGAGCTGAACCTGACCTATCGTGGGAAAGATAAACCGACTAACGTGCTCTCTTTCCCCTTCGAAGCGCCGCCCGGCATCGAAATGCCGCTGCTTGGCGATCTGGTCATCTGTCGTCAGGTGGTCGAGCAGGAAGCGCAAGAGCAAGGTAAACCGCTGGAGGCGCACTGGGCGCATATGGTCGTCCACGGTAGCCTGCATCTTTTGGGCTATGACCATATTATTGATGAAGAAGCGGAAGAGATGGAATCCCTCGAAACGGAGATAATGCTTGCTCTGGGCTATGAGGATCCGTACATTGCCGAGAAGGAATAACCTGTTGCCGGCTTTGCCGGCGACTGGCCGCTATGCCGGGCGCTGAGTATACGCGTGACGAGCGACTATTTAACCAACATGAGAACCCATACGACGCCATGAGCGACGACAATTCACACAGTAGCGACACAGTAAACAGCAAAAAGGGATTCTTCTCCCTGTTACTCAGCCAGCTTTTTCACGGGGAACCGAAAAACCGTGATGAACTGCTGGCGCTGATCCGTGATTCCGGGCAAAACGACCTTATCGACGAAGATACGCGCGATATGCTCGAAGGGGTAATGGATATCGCCGACCAGCGCGTCCGCGACATCATGATCCCCCGCTCGCAGATGATTACCCTGAAACGCAACCAGACGCTGGACGAGTGCCTCGATGTGATCATCGAATCCGCCCACTCGCGTTTCCCGGTGATCAGCGAAGACAAAGATCACATCGAAGGGATTCTGATGGCCAAAGATCTGCTGCCGTTTATGCGCAGCGATGCTGAAGCCTTCAGCATGGAAAAAGTGTTGCGCCCGGCGGTTGTCGTGCCCGAAAGCAAGCGGGTTGACCGCATGCTGAAGGAGTTCCGCTCCCAGCGTTATCATATGGCTATCGTTATCGATGAGTTTGGCGGCGTCTCGGGTCTGGTGACCATTGAAGATATCCTTGAGCTGATCGTCGGTGAGATAGAAGACGAATATGACGAAGAAGAAGATATCGATTTCCGTCAGCTGAGCCGCCATACGTGGACGGTACGCGCGCTGGCCTCAATCGAAGACTTCAACGAAGCCTTCAGCACCCACTTCAGCGATGAAGAGGTTGATACCATCGGTGGTCTGGTGATGCAGGCCTTTGGTCATCTGCCTGCCCGCGGCGAGTCTATCGACATTGATGGTTACCAATTCAAGGTCGCAATGGCCGACAGCCGACGTATTATTCAGGTACACGTAAAGCTTCCTGATGATGCCCCGCAGCCGAAGCTGGAAGACTAATCCAACGGGACGATTAACCTAAATGGTATTTGCCTCTCTCATTGAACGCCAGCGCGTACGCCTGCTGCTGGCGCTTTTATTCGGAGCCAGCGGAACGCTGGCTTTTTCACCTTATGACATCTGGCCGGCGGCGATTATTTCATTAATCGGCCTGCAGGGCTTAACCCTCAACCGCCGTCCTGTGCAAAGCGCCGCGATCGGCTATTTCTGGGGCTTAGGGCTGTTCGGCTCCGGTATTAACTGGGTCTACGTGAGTATCGCGCAGTTCGGCGGTATGCCCGGGCCGGTCAACGTTTTCCTGGTCGTTCTGCTTGCCGCCTATCTCTCTCTGTACACCGGATTATTTGCCGGTATTCTTTCGCGCCTGTGGCCAAAAACCAGCTGGGTACGCGTTGCCATCGCCGCCCCGGTGATATGGCAGGTTACCGAGTTTCTGCGCGGCTGGGTGCTGACCGGCTTTCCGTGGTTACAGTTTGGCTACAGCCAGATCGACGGTCCGCTCAAAGGGCTGGCGCCCGTTATGGGCGTCGAGGCGATTAACTTCCTGCTGATGATCGTCAGCGGTTTGCTGATACTGGCTATCGTGCAGCGCAGCTGGAAGCCGCTGGTCGCTGCCGGCGTGCTGTTCGCCCTGCCCTTCCCGCTGCGCTATATTCAGTGGTATCAGCTGCTGCCGGAGCGCGCGACCACGGTTTCGCTGGTACAGGGAGATATCCCCCAGGCGATGAAATGGGACCAGGATCAGCTACTCAATACCCTGAAAACCTATCTGGATCTCACCCAGCCGCATATGGGCAAATCGCAGCTGATCGTCTGGCCGGAGTCGGCGATACCGGATCTGGAAATTAATCAGCAGCGCTTCCTCAGTATGATGGATGACCTGATGCGGTCGAAAAACAGCTCGCTGATTACCGGCATCGTCGACGCGCGCCTGAACGCACGTAATCGCTACGATACTTACAACACCATTATTACGCTGGGCAAAGATAACCCGTACAGCTACGACTCAAAGAATCGCTACAACAAGAACCATCTGGTGCCGTTTGGCGAGTTCGTGCCGCTGGAATCGATTCTGCGTCCGCTGGCGCCATTCTTTGATCTGCCAATGTCCTCTTTCAGCCGCGGTCCGTACGTACAGCCGCAGCTGGTGGCGCATAACATGCGACTGACGGCGGCTATCTGCTACGAGATCATCCTTGGCGAGCAGGTGCGGGATAACTTCCGCCCGGACACGGATTTTCTGCTAACCATCTCTAACGACGCGTGGTTCGGTAAATCTATCGGCCCGTGGCAGCATTTCCAGATGGCGCGTATGCGCGCGCTGGAGCTGGCCCGTCCGCTACTGCGTAGCACCAATAACGGCATTACCGCGGTCATCGGCCCGCGTGGTGAAATTCAGGCAATGATCCCGCAGTTCACCCGCGCCGTGTTAACCAGCAAAGTGACCCCAACGACAGGACTGACGCCGTACGCTCGTACGGGAAACTGGCCGCTGTGGGCGTTAACTATCCTGTTCGGTTTTGGCGCCCTGCTGATGAGTCTGCGCCAGCGCCGTCAATAATTCCTCCTTTTTCTTCTACCGCGGCGGCTTTCGTCGCCGCGATCATCTCTTCCTGTCGTTGCATATTGGCACGGCCATTGCTTAATAAATTCCCGTAGCAACGCGATCCTGAGGGGTACAACCCGGTTGCACCACCACAGATCATCAGGCAGCGCTATTTTGGTGCAATGGGGGATTTTTGCCTTTAAATGGTGCGGTGCGCCTCGCAAAAACCAACAATATAGCAGCAAAATCTTTACATTAAGCCAAACTAAATGCTAACAAACACATACAAATGCTGCACACAAAGACGGCAGCCATAAAAAGCACACACATTCACAATGGGTATCAATAGCGTTTAACGACGCTGAGGATAAGGAGTCGGATATGCAATTACGTAAACTGGCCGCAGCAATGCTGGTCATGGGACTGACCGCCGGCGCGGCGCAGGCAGAAGACGCAGCAGCAACCACCGGCCAGAGCACTCTGGATAAAATTGCCAAAAACGGCGTCATCGTCGTTGGTCACCGTGAATCATCCGTTCCATTTTCTTACTATGACAACAAGCAGCAGGTCGTAGGCTACTCGCAGGACTACTCAAATGCGATCGTTGATGCCATCAAGAAAAAGCTGAACAAACCGGATCTGCAGGTGAAGCTGATCCCGGTTACGTCTCAAAACCGTATCCCGCTGCTGCAAAACGGTACCTATGATTTCGAATGCGGTTCCACCACCAACAACCTTGAACGTCAGAAACAGGCGGCCTTCTCCGACACCATTTTCGTTGTCGGTACCCGTCTGCTGGTGAAAAAAGGCGGCGCGATTAAGGACTTTCCGGACCTGAAGGATAAAGCCGTCGTCGTCACCTCCGGAACTACCTCCGAAATTCTGCTGCATAAGCTGAATGACGAGAAAAAAATGAACATGCGCATTATCAGTGCTAAAGATCACGGCGACTCTTTCCGTACCCTGGAAAGCGGACGCGCGGTGGCCTTTATGATGGATGACGCGCTGCTGGCGGGCGAACGGGCGAAGGCGAAGAAGCCGGATAATTGGGAGATCGTCGGCACGGCGCAATCTCAGGAAGCTTACGGCTGTATGCTGCGTAAAGACGATCCGCAGTTCAAAACGCTGGTTGATGAGACGGTAGCCCAGGCGCAGACCTCCGGTGAAGCCGAAAAATGGTTCGACAAGTGGTTTAAAAATCCTATTCCGCCAAAAAACCTGAATATGAATTTTGAACTCTCTGACGAAATGAAAGCGCTGTTCAAATCACCTAACGACAAAGCTCTTAACTAATTAAAAAAACAAGGGGCAGGAACTCCTGCCCTCCCGATTGTTGCTACGGCGCGGACAGACTATACGGCGGCTGGTCGTTCCCCAGCGGCCGCGAATACCGAAACAGGCTGAGCAACAATCTTCGAGGGTAGCGCTGCTACCCTTTTTTTTCCAGGAGTCATGTATGTCAATAGACTGGAACTGGGGGATATTCCTGCAACAGGCCCCGTTCGGCAATACTACCTATTTAGGCTGGCTATGGAGTGGTTTTCAGGTCACCGTTACGCTGTCGGTCACGGCCTGGATTATCGCCTTCTTCGTAGGCTCGCTATTCGGTATTCTCCGTACCGTCCCTAATCGTCTACTCTCGACTATCGGTACCTGTTACGTTGAGCTGTTCCGTAACGTTCCGCTTATCGTGCAGTTTTTCACCTGGTATCTGGTGGTGCCTGAACTGCTGCCGGAAAATATCGGCATGTGGTTTAAGTCCGAGCTGGACCCTAATATTCAGTTTTTCGTTTCTTCGATGCTGTGCCTGGGATTATTTACCGCCGCTCGCGTCTGCGAACAGGTTCGTTCCGGCATCCAGTCCCTGCCGCGCGGCCAGAAAAATGCCGGGCTGGCGATGGGGCTGACGCTCCCGCAAACCTATCGTTACGTGCTGCTGCCCAACGCCTACCGCGTTATCGTGCCGCCAATGACCTCTGAAATGATGAACCTGGTGAAAAACTCGGCCATCGCTTCCACCATTGGACTTGCCGATATGGCCGCGCAGGCGGGTAAGCTGCTGGACTACTCGGCCCATGCCTGGGAATCGTTTACCGCCATCACCCTCGCCTACGTCTTTATCAACGCCGTCATCATGCTGATCATGTACGTGGTCGAACGTAAGGTCCGCCTGCCGGGCAATATGGGGGGTAAATAATGTACGATTTTGACTGGAGTTCTATTATCCCTTCCATGCCATACCTGCTGGCTGGACTGGTCATCACGTTAAAAATCACCGTGACCGCGATTGTTATCGGGATTGTCTGGGGGACGATTCTGGCCGTGATGCGCCTGTCGAGTTTCCTGCCGCTGGCGTGGTTTGCCAAAACTTACGTTAACGTCTTCCGTTCTATTCCGCTGGTAATGGTACTGCTGTGGTTTTATCTGATTGTCCCGGGTTTCCTGCAGAACGTGCTTGGCCTGTCGCCGAAAACCGATATCCGGCTGATTTCGGCGATGATCGCCTTTTCCATGTTTGAAGCGGCTTACTACTCGGAAATCATTCGTGCCGGTATTCAGAGTATCTCCCGCGGCCAGTCCAGCGCTGCGCTGGCGCTGGGCATGACCCACTGGCAATCTATGAAGCTGGTGATCCTGCCGCAGGCGTTTCGCGCCATGGTACCGCTGCTGCTGACTCAGGGCATCGTCCTGTTCCAGGATACCTCGCTGGTTTATGTCCTGAGCCTGGCCGACTTTTTCCGCACCGCCTCGACGATTGGCGAACGTGATGGAACCCAGGTGGAGATGGTGCTGTTCGCAGGCGCCGTATATTTTGTTATTAGCCTCAGCGCATCGCTGTTGGTCAGCTGGTTGAAGAAAAGGACTGTGTAATGATTACCCTGAAAAATGTTTCAAAATGGTATGGTCACTTTCAGGTGCTGACCGATTGCTCCACGGAAGTGAAAAAAGGCGAAGTGGTGGTGGTCTGTGGGCCTTCGGGTTCGGGTAAATCAACGCTGATTAAAACCGTCAACGGCCTGGAGCCCATCCAGCAAGGTCAAATCATCGTCGACGGCACCACCGTCAACGATAAAAAGACCAATCTCGCCAAACTGCGCTCGCGGGTCGGGATGGTATTCCAGCATTTCGAGCTGTTCCCGCACTTATCGATTATTGATAACCTCACCCTGGCGCAGGTTAAGGTGCTCAATCGCGATAAAGCAGCTTCTCGAGCAAAAGGGCTAAAGCTGCTGGAACGCGTGGGGCTTTCCGCCCATGCTGAAAAATTCCCCGCTCAGCTCTCGGGCGGCCAACAGCAGCGCGTGGCCATCGCCCGCGCGCTGTGCATGGACCCCATCGCCATGCTGTTTGATGAACCCACTTCCGCGCTTGACCCTGAGATGATTAACGAAGTGCTGGACGTTATGGTTGAACTGGCGAATGAAGGGATGACCATGATGGTGGTTACCCATGAAATGGGCTTTGCGCGTAAGGTCGCCAACCGGGTCATCTTTATGGATGAAGGTAAAATAGTCGAAGACGCCGATAAAGAAGCGTTTTTTGCTAACCCGCAATCAGAACGCGCCAAGGACTTCCTCGCCAAAATTCTGCACTAACTTCTGCGGCGCGCACGATATCACCGTGCGCGCCCGCAGCTCTTCCCCTTTCAATCACTTCATCTCAAGGCGTCAGCTTCACAACGTGAAGTAAATATTTCACAAAGAATTCAGGGGCCGGTGAATGGATAAACCGCCACGGCATCGTTAGCATACAGCCTCTCGTAATAATCCCCCCGGAGTATGAATTATTTAAAAATAATATTTCAATCGACTTGCTATACGTCGCTGGCTATTTCCGACCGCGCATAGCTATTAATAATAATCTCACTCAATGAAACAAACGGATATTGCTTCATGTGGACTAATACCAACAGCCTGGCCATTATTTTGTGTTTAAATCTGCTCACCTGTTTTACTGCCCGCGCGGGTATTGAGGCCGCAACGGTAAACCAGGTTGAACAGGATAAAGCCCGTGAAAGCGCATTAATGCCCCATCAGCAGCAATACCAATCCTCTCGTAGCCATGTAAAAACGCAAACTTTAATATTTCCCGAAGAAGCGACCTGCAGATATATCACGCAAGTTGATATTGCCTCCGAGGACAAAGCAAAAACCACCGCCCTCCTCGGAAAGATCGCCTCCCAGGCGATTGGCCATTGTTTAGGTGTGGAAGGAATTCGTCTGCTGACGACCGCTTTGCAAAATGAGCTGATAACGCAAGGGTATATCACTTCCCTGATCGATGTTCCGTCCCAGTCATTAGAAGGCGGCATTCTGAAGATAACGCTTGTTTATGGCAAAACGGGGCATATTGCTTTTGCGCCGAATAGCGCCACGACGAACCTGTGGACCTCGATGCCCACGCATACCGGTAAGATCCTGCGCCTTAGCGATCTTGAACAAGGGATGGCTAACCTGCAACGCCAGCCTGGCGCCAGCGCCCATATGAAACTGCGGCCGGGGGAACATATCGGCGAGAGCGATATTGAAATCGCCCGCGTAACGGATAAACAGTGGCAGGTTGGCGCCTGGCTTGATGATGCCGGTAGCCGCGCCAGCGGGCGCTATCAGGGCGGCGGCGCGCTGTACCTGTACGATTTATCCTCACTGAACGATATTCTGTCCATCTCGGCAGGCGGCGACGTTGAATTCAACCAGCACAACGACGGCAACCATAACGGCAACCTTTACTACTCCGTACCTTTTGGTTACTGGTCATTGAGCATGTACGGCTCCTACAGCCAGTACCGCCAGCTGTTTAAAGGAAGATGGTCAAGCATCGATTATAAAAGTAAAAACCGTTATTACAGCGCGACCCTTAGCCGCCTGCTTTCACACACCCGACAGCAAAAAACGACCGCCGATCTGCGCATAGCGAAAAGCAGTTCACACTACTTTTTTGGCGGCGATGAGCTTTACGTTATGCGCAAACAGAATCCGGTCTGGGAATTTACCCTGCGCCACCAGCGCTATTTTAACAATAAAATTGTCGACGCCAGCGTGGGTATTCAGCGCAGCCTTCCGTGGCTCAGCTCCGTGCCTACGCCAGAGGAAAAAGCCGGTTTATACAGCCGCCATTCGCGCGTCGTGCATGCCGATATTCAGGCATTAATGCAGTTTGCCGCAACCGGCGATAAATTTAGCTGGATGCCGCGTTTCCATGCCCAGTTCAGCCCGGATATATTATCTTCGGACAACCAGTTTAATATCGGCAATCGCTGGACGATTCGCGGTTTTGACGGCGAAAATACGCTATCGGCCAATCAGGGCTGGTACTGGCGTAACGATTTTAGCTGGAATATGCCTACTGCCGACCGGCAGTTATATCTTGGACTCGATTTCGGCAGAATCATCGGCAACGAGCGCGCGCAGCAAGGGAAAAGCCTTTCTGGCGCAGTCGGCGGGATCCGTGGAGAAATAGTATCAACGCAATATGACTTTTTTATCGGCACGCCTATCAGTAAACCTGATGACTTTCATAGCGATGCCATGAATATGGGCTTTTCATTACAGTGGAGGTATTAGTTTTCATCCGCGCATTACTGCTATTTACTGATTCATCTTTTTATATTTAAAGGAATAAATTACATGTTTAAATTCAAGGTTTCCTATGTTGCGCTGGCGGCAGCGCTAAGCTCATCCGTTGTTTATGCCGACCCGTCAAGCTATACGCATAGGTCAGGGGCAAATGTTATTGATATTGAAGCGCCTAATGCCGCAGGCGTCTCGCATAACTTATATCGCGAATTCAACGTCGGCCCTAACGGCACTATTTTAAACAACAGCGCCAGCGACGTGAACCACAGCACTCACGGTAGTATCGCTAAGAATAATAATCTGACCAACGGCAGCGCTTCGGTAATTTTGAATGAAGTCACCTCCAATAAAATGAGTAACCTGCAGGGCTTTATCGAAGTTAACGGGCAAAAAGCCGATGTCGTGATCGCCAACCCCAACGGCATCACCTGCTCCGGGTGCAGTTTTATCAACACCAACAACGCAATACTTACCACAGGCCAGGTCAACCTGAGCGATACCGGCGCAATTGAGAGCTATACGGTCACGCAAGGGAAAATCACCATCGGTGATAAAGGTATGAACGCATCCACTAACTATGCCGCCCTGCTTGCGGATGCCATTGCGATTAACGGTACCGTGACCGCCGCCAGTGCAGCCGTCGGCGCGGGCAATTTTACGTATAATAACCAGACTGGGGAAATGAACTCCCTGGGTAAAACAGCAACGGTTATGCAGATGATCTTTCCAGAATACAGCATTGATATCAGCAACCTGGGCGGTATCAAGGCCAATAGTATCAGTATGGTGGGTAATACCTTTGGTCTCGGCGTCCGTAATAAAGGCACCGTTACCGCAAACACCGCTCTCGCCATGACCAGCTTTGGCTCACTGATTAATGAAGGTTCCATCAACACGAACGGCCTTATGGCTAAAATGGCATCTTTAGGCGATATGAAAAATACAGGTACAATTAATAGTACTGCTTACATTACGCAGGTCAGTAGTGTGGGCACCCTGACCAATGAAGGCACAATTGCCAGTAGTAAACAGATTGCCATCAGCGCGACCGGCGATCTTGTTAACGCCGGCACGATGAAGGGAACGCAATTGTTATCCGTAGCCAGCGGGGGCAATCTCACCACCCGTAAGGGTTCAAATACCGTTTCCGATGGTCAGTTAGCGGTTTCCGCCAACAATATTGACAACGCGGGTTCAATGCGCGGCAATATAACCTACGTCGCATTCAGCGGCGATAAACTCAAAGTCACCGGTGAGCTCCGGGGTCATTCCACTCTGACCGTGCAATCTAAAAAGGATGACAAAGTCAATTCGGGGTTAATTTATAACACAGGAAGTATTTCCGGTAATGATGTAACGATTATCACTAACGGAAATTTGGATCAGGAGGGTAATATTATTGGTCAAAACTCGTTATCGATTAAAAGTAATGTTTTAGACAATGTTTATTATATTTATGGGAAGTCACTAAATATTGAAAGTAATTATGTTCGCAACAGAGCAACAATCGATGGCTATAGTAACACTATTAGCGCGGCCAACGGCATTCTTAATGAAGGGCAAATCTCTGCGAGCGGAGATTTGACTCTGAGGACGCTAAATCACGCTAATATCACCAACTACAACACCATCAAAGCCAATGGTTCTCTCACCATGACCACAGGAACTGTTAAAAATGGCGGCTACCGCTGCGGCTTTTTAAATCTGGCAACCTGCGGTAAAGGCTCTATTTCCGCTAACAAGCTGGTCCTTAACTCTTATCATAACTATGCCTCTGAAATGGGCGGGCAACAACAGTATAAATATGCTGAAATAAATACTATTCGTTAAAAAATAAGCGATGCGCTGGTAACGGCGCATCGCCAATAATTAACCACAACAGGCCACGCCTTGCATCAGGCAAAGCCCATCCACCTTTAGCAAGCGATCGCCATCGTCACCTCGTGCATCGAGCATCTTATTGCAAACTAATTGGGTCAATAGAATATGCGGTGATACCTGCGATGGGCTGCACGATAATCCGTAACTGAGTGAAAAAATGTGTAGCAAACCAGTTGAGATAAAAAAGATGCACGACGTATTCTTAAAACGGAAGCCAATATATAACTTATATTGGCTAAAAAATTAACAATTAATCATTTTTAATCGGGCCCGATGCAATAATTATGCACCAGACCCGATCGATCAGGGCTCGAATGGACGACGCTGGAACTGATCGTGCCCGCATTTTGGACAACGCGGCAGCACGTCCGGCGTATAAACCGGCAGATGATAATGACACTTCTCACAAACAAGATTGCCGAGTCCAACCACTTCGCCGCTGTGATAAACGCCGTGGTGGCTGAGATCCTGGAAGACTTCGCGCCACTCAAGCTGGGTTTTGTCAGTGATATCCGCCAGCTCCTGCCACAGACTCTCCTTAATCACGCGCATAAAGACGCTATCGGTGAGCTCCTCCTGGCTCTCTTCATAGCTGAGCGCAAACTCTTCCAGATCGCGTCTGACGGCGCGAATGACGTTGTCGATTTCACTCTGCGTTAACTCGCCGGACTGGCTAATTCTTACCCTGGCCTGCTCCACCAGCGCATCGATATCGCGTTCTCCATTGCGTAACCGCTCGCTGAGCGTCGACACCAGCTCTCGGTAAAACTGAGCTACCTTGTTCATCTTTTCGCCTCCGGTGTGGTTAACTTCTTCTAATGATAGACGTTATCTGCGCATAGCTCTGCCCGTCATGCCACAGAGTCGTGAAATATTCTCTGGCGCTTTCCTCGCGGTAAGTGTGTGAAAGGCTGTTTTGACGTTGGCGTTTGGGCTATGCTATGCCGATCTGAAATAACACATCCATTGGCTACATTTTGTAGCTGTATTGAAAACAGGACCACTGGCTGCCATGCAAGAGCAATACCGCCCGGAAGAGATAGAATCAAAAGTCCAGCAACACTGGGACGAGAAGCGTACCTTTGAAGTTACCGAAGACGAGAGTAAAGAGAAGTATTACTGCCTGTCGATGCTTCCCTATCCTTCTGGTCGACTACACATGGGCCACGTGCGCAACTACACCATTGGCGACGTGATTTCCCGTTACCAGCGCATGTTAGGCAAGAACGTGCTGCAGCCTATCGGCTGGGATGCGTTTGGCCTGCCTGCGGAAGGCGCGGCGGTGAAAAACAACACAGCTCCGGCACCGTGGACCTACGACAATATCGCCTACATGAAGAATCAGCTGAAAAAGCTGGGCTTTGGCTATGACTGGAGCCGCGAAGTGGCGACCTGCACCCCGGAATACTACCGCTGGGAGCAGAAGTTCTTCACCGAGCTGTATAAAAAAGGCCTGGTCTACAAAAAAACCTCCGCGGTGAACTGGTGCCCGAACGACCAGACCGTTCTGGCGAACGAGCAGGTTATCGACGGCTGCTGCTGGCGCTGCGATACCAAAGTTGAGCGTAAAGAGATCCCGCAGTGGTTTATTAAAATTACCGCCTACGCTGACGAGCTGCTGAACGATCTGGACAACCTGGATCACTGGCCGGATACCGTGAAGACCATGCAGCGTAACTGGATTGGCCGCTCCGAAGGCGTCGAAATCTCCTTCGATGTTAACGACTACGCCGACAAGCTGACCGTCTACACCACCCGCCCGGACACCTTTATGGGCTGTACCTATCTGGCCGTGGCGGCGGGTCACCCGCTGGCGCAGCAGGCAGCAGCCAATAACCCCGCGCTGGCGACGTTTATCGACGAATGCCGCAATACCAAAGTTGCCGAAGCCGAAATGGCAACTATGGAGAAAAAAGGCGTCGATACCGGTTATAAAGCGATTCATCCGCTGACCGGCGAAGCGATCCCGGTCTGGGCGGCAAACTTTGTCCTGATGGAGTACGGCACCGGCGCGGTAATGGCCGTTCCGGGTCACGATCAGCGCGACTACGAGTTTGCCAGTAAATACGGTCTGGAGATCAAGCCGGTCATTCTGGCCGCCGACGGTTCCGAACCGGATCTCTCCGAACAGGCGCTGACCGAAAAAGGCGTGCTGTTCAACTCTGGCGAATTCGATGGTCTGGATCACGAAGCTGGCTTTAACGCCATCGCCGATAAGCTGGCTTCACTTGGCGTCGGCGAACGTAAAGTGAACTACCGCCTGCGCGACTGGGGCGTTTCCCGTCAGCGCTACTGGGGTGCGCCGATTCCAATGGTGACGCTGGAAGACGGTACCGTAATGCCGACTCCGGAAGATCAGCTGCCGGTAATTCTGCCGGAAGATGTGGTCATGGACGGCATCACCAGCCCCATTAAAGCCGATCCTGAGTGGGCGAAAACCACCGTAAACGGCCAGCCGGCGCTGCGTGAAACCGATACCTTTGATACCTTCATGGAATCCTCCTGGTACTACGCGCGCTATACCTGCCCGCAGTACGACCAGGGCATGCTGGACCCGGAAGCGGCGAACTACTGGCTGCCGGTGGATATTTATATCGGCGGTATCGAACACGCCATCATGCACCTGCTGTACTTCCGCTTCTTCCACAAGCTGATGCGCGACGCGGGCATGGTTAACTCTGACGAACCGGCAAAACAGCTGCTTTGCCAGGGCATGGTGCTGGCGGATGCCTTCTACTACGTTGGCGCGAACGGCGAGCGTAACTGGGTCTCTCCGGTTGATGCGATCGTTGAGCGCGATGAGAAAGGCCGCATTGCGAAGGCGAGAGATGCTGAAGGCCATGAGCTGGTCTATACCGGCATGAGCAAGATGTCCAAGTCGAAAAACAACGGCATCGACCCGCAGGTCATGGTTCAACGTTACGGCGCCGACACCGTGCGTCTGTTTATGATGTTCGCCTCGCCGGCTGACATGACGCTGGAGTGGCAGGAGTCCGGCGTGGAAGGGGCCAACCGCTTCCTGAAACGCGTCTGGAAACTGGTTTACGAGCATACCACACAGGGTGAAGTTGCCGCGCTGGACGTTGCCAGCCTCAGCGAAGATCAAAAAGCGCTGCGCCGCGACGTACACAAAACGATCGCTAAAGTGACCGATGATATCGGCCGCCGTCAGACCTTCAATACCGCGATCGCGGCGATTATGGAGCTGATGAACAAGCTGGCGAAAGCGCCGCAGGAAAGCGAACAGGATCGCGCGCTGATGCGTGAGGCTCTGCTGGCGGTCGTTCGCATGCTCAACCCGTTCACCCCGCACGCGAGCTTTACCCTGTGGCAGGAGCTGGGCGGCGAAGGCGATATTGACAACACGCCGTGGCCGGTTGCGGACGAAAGCGCTATGGTTGAAGACACCACGCTGGTTGTCGTCCAGGTAAATGGTAAAGTTCGTGGTAAAATTACCGTTGCGGTAGATGCAACCGAAGAGCAGGTGCGCGAGCGTGCGGCTCAGGAGCATCTGGTCGCGAAATATCTCGACGGTGTGACCGTGCGTAAAGTGATCTACGTTCCGGGTAAACTGCTCAATCTGGTCGTTGGCTAAGCGCGGGAGGAAGCGTGCGATATCTGGCAACATTGTTGTTAACTCTGGCGGTGTTAATCACCGCCGGTTGTGGCTGGCACCTGCGTAGTACTACGCAGGTTCCGACCGCAATGAAAACCATGATCTTCCAGTCGGGCGATCCAAATGGTCCATTAAGTCGCGCTGTCCGTAATCAGCTGCGCCTGAACGGCGTCGAGCTGGTTGATGCCAGTACGCTGCGCAAGGATATCCCTTCCCTGCGTCTGGAGTCATCGTCCATTCAGAAAGACACGGCATCTATTTTCCAGGATGGCCGTACTGCTGAATATCAGATGGTGATGACGGTGAATGCCAGCGTCCTGATCCCTGGTCATGATATCTATCCCATCACGACCAAAGTCTACCGTTCGTTCTTCGATAACCCGCAGGCGGCGTTAGCGAAAGATGCCGAGCAGGACATGATCATTCAGGAAATGTACGACAAAGCAGCCGAGCAGCTGATCCGTAAGCTGCCGAGCGTACACGTTGCGGATGTCGAAGCCACCAAAGAGGATGAGAAGCCGGTGAACGCCGCTTCCACCTCCGGCAATCGCGTCTCCACCACGCTGGGTAACTGATGATTCGGTTGTACCCGGAACAGCTCCGCGCGCAGCTCACTGAAGGGCTGCGCGCGGCCTATCTGCTGCTTGGCAACGACCCGCTGCTGTTGCAGGAAAGCCAGGACGCCATCCGCGAAGCCGCTGCCGCCCAGGGCTTTATCGAACACCATACCGCCAGCATTGATGCCAGCACCGACTGGTCTGCCCTTTTCTCCCTCAGTCAGGCGATGAGCCTGTTTGCCAGCCGCCAGACGCTGCTGCTGATCCTGCCGGAGAACGGCCCCAATGCGGCAATCAACGAACAGCTCGCCACGCTTGTCAGCATGCTGCATGACGATCTTCTGCTGATCGTGCGTGGCAATAAGCTGACGAAAGCGCAGGAGAACGCCGCGTGGATCGCCGCTCTTGCCAGCCGTGCCGTTCAGGTTAGCTGTCAGACGCCGGAATATGCCCAGCTGCCGCGCTGGCTTGCCGCGCGCGCAAAGCAGCATCATCTGCAGCTTGATGACGCAGCCAGCCAGCTACTGTGCTACTGCTATGAAGGCAATCTGCTGGCGCTGGCGCAGGCTCTGGAGCGCCTGTCGCTACTGTGGCCGGACGGCAAACTGACCCTGCCGCGCGTTGAGCAGGCAGTCAACGACGCCGCGCATTTCACGCCTTATCATTGGGTTGATGCGCTGCTGGCGGGTAAAAGCAAACGCGTCCTGCACGTTTTGCAACAGCTGCGGCTGGAAGGCAGTGAACCGGCTATCCTGCTGCGCACCCTACAGCGTGAACTGCTGCTGCTGGTCAACCTGAAGCGACAATCAGCCCATACGCCACTGCGTACCCTGTTTGACAAGCATCGGGTGTGGCAAAACCGACGCCAGCTGGTCAGCGACGCGCTGGCCCGCCTGAGCGCCGACCAGCTGCGCCAGGCCGTCACGTTGTTGACCCGCGCCGAGCTCACCTTTAAGCAGGATTACGGGCACTCCGTCTGGCCCGAGCTGGAAAGTCTCTCTTTGTTGCTCTGCCATAAAGCGCTGGCAGACGTTTTTATTGATGGTTGATATGACTCAGTTACAGGCGATGTACGGCGGCACCTTCGATCCGGTGCATTACGGTCACCTCAAACCGGTGGAAATTCTGGCCAACCAAATCGGCCTCAATCGCGTCACCATTGTGCCTAACAACGTGCCACCGCATCGCCCGCAGCCCGAAGCGACCAGCGACCAGCGACGGCATATGCTGGAACTGGCTATCGCCGATAAGCCGCTGTTTATCCTCGACGATCGTGAACTTAGGCGCGACACGCCGTCCTATTCTGCGCAGACCCTGCGCGAGTGGCGCCAGGAGCAGGGGCCGGGACGGCCGCTGGCGTTTATCATAGGCCAGGATTCGCTGCTGACTTTTACCTCCTGGCACGACTATGCCAGCATCCTTGATAACGTTCATTTGATCGTCTGCCGACGCCCCGGCTACCCGCTGACTATGGCGTGCGAGCAGGATCAGCAGTGGCTGGACAAGCATCTCACCCATGACGTCGAGCGGCTGCATAGCGCCCCGGCAGGCGTTATCTACCTGGCCGAAACGCCGTGGTTTGATATCTCAGCAACCCTTATTCGCCAGCGTCTGGAAGCAGGCGAGTCCTGCGCGGACATGATGCCGGAAAGCGTGCTTGAGTATATCCACCAGCAAAAGCTTTACTGCTAGCCTGGCAGCCAGGACGGTCTCAGAGACGCCTTTCGAGAGGGTCATCATGAAATTATGGTTAGTTCGGCATGGCGAAACCGAGGCCAACGTCGCAGGCCTCTACAGCGGGCATGCCCCCACTGCGTTAACGGAACGTGGAATCAGACAGGCCCAAACGCTCGGACAGCGTCTGCATGCCGTTCCGTTTGAGCGCGTGTTTTGTAGTGAGCTTGAGCGCACCCAGCGCACGGCCAGCCTGCTGCTGGGGGAACGGAGCATCCCCCGTCATACCTTCGCTGAGCTCAATGAAATGTTCTTCGGCGACTGGGAAATGCGCCACCATCGCGATTTGCAGCAGGAAGATGCTGAAAACTACGCCGCCTGGTGCGCCGACTGGCAGCATGCGGCGCCTACCAACGGAGAGGGCTTTCAGGCCTTTTCCGAGCGCGTTTGCCGCTTTACTGCCACCCTCTCTCAGTATCAGGAACTTAATCATCTGCTGATCGTCGGTCACCAGGGGGTTCTGAGCCTGTTAATCGCTCATCTTCTGCACATGCCGGCTTCGGCGATGTGGCACTTTCCCATCGAGCATGGCGCGTGGAGCCTGATCGATCTCCAGCCTGAATTCACCACGCTGCGGGTGCTAAATAGCCGGGCCGTTTGGCTGGCGGAAGAAGAATTGCGCGCAGACCATTGACAGTGCAAAGCAGGCTGCTATTCTCCGCAGCCAGGCTGTATCCGCCATTTGAACTTTGCAGAAATTGTTTTACAAAAATGGCGATGCAATCATCGGCGATGGATGGGATGATAGCCGCCTTCACCGCCCGTTTATCGACATTTATCCCGACTTTGCCAACAGTTCGGGTATACTGTCAGGCTGTTTATTGTTTTTCACTCTTCACACACCCAGGGGGAACTCTTGCAGGGTAAAGCACTCCAGGATTTTGTTATCGACAAAATTGATGACCTGAAAGGTCAGGACATCGTTGCCATTGACGTTCATGGCAAATCCAGCATTACAGATTGCATGGTCATCTGCACAGGCACTTCCACGCGCCATGTTATGTCCATCGCTGACCACGTCGTGCAGGAGTCTCGCGCCGCCGGGATGCTGCCGCTGGGCGTTGAAGGCGAAGCCGCCGCGGACTGGATCGTGGTCGATCTCGGCGACGTTATGGTTCACGTCATGCAGGAAGAGAGCCGTCGTCTGTACGAGCTGGAAAAACTCTGGAGTTAACGCGTGAAGCTGCACCTGGTAGCCGTTGGCACCAAAATGCCGGACTGGGTTCAGACCGGCTTTAGTGAATATCTGCGCCGTTTTCCAAAGGATATGCCGTTCGAACTGGTGGAAATCCCCGCCGGTAAACGCGGCAAAAACGCCGACATCAAACGCATTCTTGAAAAAGAGGGCGAAATGATGCTGGCGGCAGCAGGCAAAAACCGCATCGTCACCCTGGATATTCCGGGGAAACCGTGGGATACGCCGCAGCTGGCGCGCGAACTGGAACGCTGGAAACAGGATGGCCGGGACGTCAGCCTGCTTATCGGCGGTCCGGAAGGCCTTTCACCCGCCTGCAAAGCGGCGGCGGAACAAAGTTGGTCGCTCTCAACGCTCACCCTACCTCACCCACTGGTTCGCGTACTGGTAGCCGAGAGTCTGTATCGGGCGTGGAGCATTACCACCAACCACCCTTACCACCGTGAGTAATGATGACCAGGGTAGACTAAGCAGCGAATGAAATTACAGAATTCTTTCCGCGACTATTCGGCTGAATCCTCGCTGTTCGTGCGCCGGGCGCTGGTCGCTTTTTTGGGGATTTTGCTGCTTACCGGCGTACTGATCGCCAACCTTTATAACGTGCAGATTGTGCGTTATACCGACTATCAAACGCGTTCAAACGAAAACCGCATTAAACTGGTCCCGATTCCGCCGAGCCGCGGCATTATCTACGATCGCAACGGCACGCCGCTGGCGCTTAACCGCACGATTTACCAGTTGGAGATGATGCCGGAGAAGGTCGACAACGTTCAGCAAACGCTGGATGCGCTGCGCGACGTTATCGATCTCACCGATGACGATGTGGCGAACTTTAAAAAAGAGCGCGCCCGCTCGCATCGTTTTACCTCCATTCCGGTCAAAGTTAACCTCAGCGAAGTGCAGGTTGCCCGTTTCGCGGTCAACCAGTACCGCTTTCCCGGGGTGGAAGTTAAAGGCTATAAGCGCCGCTACTATCCCTATAACTCCGCTCTGACCCACGTTATCGGCTACGTCTCTAAAATTAACGATAAAGACGTCGATCGCCTGGATAAAGAGGGCAAGCTGGCTAATTACGCCTCAACGCACGATATCGGCAAGCTGGGGATCGAGCGCTACTACGAAGATGTCCTGCACGGGCAAACCGGCTATGAAGAGGTTGAAGTGAACAACCGCGGCCGCGTGATTCGTCAGCTCAAAGAGGTGCCCCCGCAGGCCGGGCGCGATATCTATTTAACGCTCGACCTTAAGCTCCAGCAATATATTGAAACCCTGCTCGCCGGCAGCCGCGCGGCGGTCGTCGTCACTGACCCGCGAACCGGCGCTATCCTCGCGCTGGTTTCGACGCCAAGCTACGACCCTAATCTGTTCGTTGACGGTATTTCCAGCAAGGATTACTCCGGACTCCTCAACGATCCTAATACGCCGCTGGTTAACCGCGCGACCCAGGGCGTTTACCCGCCGGCTTCGACGGTTAAGCCATACGTTGCGGTCTCAGCGCTCAGCGCCGGGGTCATAACCCGCAACACCAGCCTGTTTGACCCCGGCTGGTGGCAGCTTCCCGGCTCGGAAAAACGCTACCGTGACTGGAAAAAGTGGGGCCACGGCCATCTGAATGTCACCAAAGCGCTGGAAGAGTCCGCCGATACCTACTTCTATCAGGTTGCCTATGATATGGGCATCGACCGCCTGTCTGAGTGGATGGGTAAATTTGGCTACGGCCACTATACCGGCGTTGACCTGGCGGAAGAGCGCTCCGGTAATATGCCGACTCGCGAATGGAAGCTCAAGCGCTTCAAGAAACCGTGGTACCAGGGCGATACCATTCCAGTCGGGATCGGTCAGGGCTACTGGACCGCAACGCCTATTCAGATGAACAAGGCGCTGATGATCCTGATTAACGACGGAGTAGTTAAAGTACCGCATCTGCTGCAAAGCACGGTGGAAGACGGTAAACCGGTGCCCTGGGTTCAGCCGCATGAACCGCCGGTCGGAGACATTCACTCTGGTTTTTGGGAAATCGCTAAAGACGGGATGTATGGCGTAGCCAACCGAGGCAACGGTACCGCGCATAAATACTTTGCCAGCGCACCGTATAAAATCGCGGCCAAGTCGGGTACCGCCCAGGTCTTTGGCCTGAAAGCCAATGAGACCTATAACGCACACAGAATCGCCGAACGCCTGCGTGACCATAAACTGATGACGGCGTTTGCCCCTTACAACAACCCCCAGGTTGCCGTAGCCATTATTCTTGAGAACGGCGGCGCAGGTCCGGCAGTCGGTACCATTATGCGTCAGATTCTCGATCATATAATGCTGGGCGATAACAACACCAATCTGCCGACTGAAAATCCGGCGGTAACGGCTGGGGAGGATCAATAATGACTGATAATCCGAACAAAAAATCGCTATGGGATAAAATCCACCTCGATCCCACCATGCTGCTTATCCTGCTGGCGCTGCTGACCTACAGCGCGCTGGTTATCTGGAGCGCCAGCGGTCAGGATATGGGCATGATGGAGCGTAAAATCGGCCAGATCGCTATGGGGATTGTTATTATGATCGTCATGGCGCAAATCCCGCCGCGGGTCTATGAAGGCTGGGCGCCCTATCTCTATATTTTCTGTATTATTCTGCTGGTGGCGGTTGATGCCTTCGGCGCCATTTCCAAAGGGGCGCAGCGCTGGCTGGATCTCGGCATCGTTCGCTTCCAGCCGTCGGAAATCGCTAAAATAGCCGTACCGCTGATGGTGGCGCGCTTTATCAACCGCGACGTGTGTCCGCCATCGCTGAAAAATACCGCCATTGCGCTGGTGCTGATTTTCCTGCCCACGCTGCTGGTCGCCGCGCAGCCTGACCTCGGAACCTCGATTCTGGTCGCCCTGTCCGGTCTGTTTGTCCTGTTTCTCTCTGGCCTGAGCTGGCGTCTGATTGGTATTGCGGTGGTGCTGGTCGCCGCCTTTATTCCAATCCTCTGGTTCTTCCTGATGCATGACTATCAGCGCCAGCGCGTAATGATGCTGCTCGACCCGGAAACCGATCCGCTCGGCGCGGGTTACCACATTATTCAGTCAAAGATCGCTATCGGCTCCGGCGGGTTGCGCGGTAAAGGCTGGCTGCACGGTACCCAGTCGCAGCTGGAGTTTCTGCCAGAACGCCATACCGACTTTATCTTTGCGGTACTGGCGGAAGAACTGGGGCTGATTGGCGTACTGATCCTGCTGGCGCTGTATATACTGCTTATCATGCGCGGACTCTGGATCGCCGCCCAGGCGCAAACCACCTTTGGCCGAGTGATGGCCGGTGGTTTAATGTTGATTTTATTCGTTTATGTCTTCGTAAATATTGGTATGGTAAGTGGTATTTTACCGGTGGTGGGGGTACCTTTGCCGCTGGTCAGCTACGGGGGCTCTGCCCTAATCGTATTGATGGCCGGGTTTGGTATCGTCATGTCGATCCATACTCACAGAAAAATGTTGTCGAAAAGCGTGTAAGGGGTTCGCGATGCGTAAGCAATGGCTGGGGATCTGCATAGCAGCAGGGCTGCTGGCGGCATGTTCGGGTGAAGACGTTCAACAGAAAACGGTCAGCACTCCACAGCCGGCCGTTTGCAATGGCCCAACGGTGGAGATTAGCGGCGCCGATCCGCAGTACGAAACGCCTAACGCCACGGCGAATCAGGATTATGAACGCGACGGCAAAAGCTACAAAATCGTTCAGGATCCGTCCAACTTTACCCAGGCCGGTTTCGCCGCTATCTATGACGCCGAGCCCAACAGCAATCTGACCGCATCGGGAGAAGCGTTCGATCCTACGCAGCTCACCGCAGCCCATCCTACGCTGCCGATCCCAAGCTACGCGCGGATCACCAACCTGGCGAACGGCCGCATGATCGTCGTCCGCATCAACGATCGCGGGCCTTACGGTAACGATCGCGTGATCTCACTGTCGCGCGCCTCAGCCGATCGTCTGAATACATCAAATAATACCAAAGTACGTATCGACCCTATCATCGTCGCACCGGACGGCTCGCTTTCCGGGCCGGGCATGGCCTGTACGACGGTAGCCAAACAGACCTACGCCCTGCCGGCGCGCCCGAATCTTGACGGCGACGGCAGCGCGGCGATGGGGCAACCCGCGCCAACTGACGTGCACGCCATCAGCAACGCAACGCTGAAGCCGGAAGATAGCACCGGCGCACCGGTCAACAGCGGCGGTTTTCTCGGCGCGCCGACGCCGCTGAATAACGGTGTGCTGGAAGGCAGCGAGCCCGTGGTGCAAACCGCGCCGGTTACCGCGCCGGGTTCTGTTCAGGGAAGCGTAGCGCCCGCCGCCGTCGCGACCGCAGCAGTGACGCCAGCCGCAGCGGCAAGCGCCAACGGCGATTTCGTCGTACAGGTCGGCGCCGTCAGCGACCAGTCCCGTGCGCAACAGTACCAGCAGCGTCTGAGTCAGCAATTTTCCGTTCCGGGCCGCGTCATGCAAAACGGCGCGGTATGGCGTATTCAGCTTGGCCCATTCAGCAGCAAAGCGGAGGCCAGCACGATCCAACAGCGCCTGCAAAGCGAAGCTCAGCTGCAATCATTTATAACTCGCGCCAACTAAAGGCATTGGTCCAGCCGCCCGGTTCATTGCGTATGACAAAGTCATTAACAAAGTCGTACGCAATGTCGGATGCTGGTTCGTAGTGCATTTGTTATAGTAAGGCACTTTTTTTAACTCCATCACGGATGCCGTTGTTCAGACCATGAAGACCTCTTTTACCGCTCGTTTACTCGTTACGGCGCTCTCCGTGGCAGCGCTGTCCTCCGCTGCCCGCGCCGATGACCTGAATATCAAAACTATGATCCCAGGCGCCCCGCAGATTGACGCCGAATCCTGGATTCTTATCGATTACAACTCAGGCAAAGTGCTGGCGGAAAACAACGCTGACTCCCGTCGCGACCCGGCAAACCTGACTAAAATGATGACCAGCTATGTCATTGGTCAGGCCATGAAAGCGGGCAAATTTAAAGAGTCCGACCTGGTCACCGTAGGCAACGACGCGTGGGCAACCGGTAATCCGGTGTTCAAAGGTTCTTCGCTGATGTTCCTCAAACCGGGTATGCAGGTGCCGGTATCCCAGCTGATCCGCGGTATCAACCTGCAGTCGGGCAACGATGCCTGCGTGGCGATGGCCGACTACGTCGCCGGTAGCCAGGACGCCTTCGTCAGCCTGATGAACAACTACGTTAACGCGCTGGGCCTGAAGAACACCCATTTCCAGACCGTTCACGGCCTGGATGCCGATGGTCAGTTCAGCTCAGCGCGCGACATGGCGCTGATTGGCCAGGCGCTGATTCGCGATGTTCCAAACGAATACACCATCTACAAAGAGAAAGAGTTTACCTTCAACGGTATTCGTCAGCTCAACCGCAACGGCCTGCTGTGGGATAACAGCCTCAACGTCGACGGCATTAAAACCGGCCACACGGATAAAGCGGGCTACAACCTCGTGGCATCGGCAACTGAAGGCCAGATGCGCCTCATCTCCGCCGTGATGGGCGGTCGTACCTATAAAGGACGCGAGTCCGAAAGCAAAAAGCTGCTGACCTGGGGCTTTCGCTTCTTTGAAACCGTTAACCCGATTAAAGCCGGTAAAGAATTCGCCTCTGAACCTGCCTGGTTCGGCGATAGCGATCGCGCCTCTCTCGGCGTGGATAAAGACGTTTATCTGACGATTCCTCGCGGTCGGATGAAAGATCTGAAAGCCAGCTACGTGCTGAATAATGCCGAGCTGCACGCGCCGCTGCAGAAAAACCAGGTTGTGGGCACCATTAACTTCCAGCTTGATGGCAAAACCATCGATCAGCGTCCGCTGGTGGTCCTGCAGGAAATCCCGGAAGGCAATTTCTTCGGTAAAATCATTGATTACATTAAATTAATGTTCCATCACTGGTTTGGTTAAAAACCGAACGCTTGAAAGTGTGATTTACATCCCCATATACTAGATATCCTGATAACTCCCACACGTCGTGGGAGTTATTATTTTTTGTTGTAACACCGGAGCTGACATGAAAACCAAACTTAACGAACTGCTTGAATTCCCTACCCCATTTACTTACAAAGTAATGGGACAGGCGTTGCCGGAGCTGGTTGACCAGGTGGTTGAAGTGGTACAGCGCCATGCACCAGGTGATTACTCTCCGACGGTAAAACCCAGCAGCAAAGGCAACTACCACTCTGTCTCTATTACCATCAATGCAACCCATATTGAGCAGGTAGAAACTCTCTACGAAGAGCTGGGCAATATTGAAATCGTTCGGATGGTGCTGTAAATCTCTTCCCCTGACCCGGCGTCCACGCCGGGTCATTCTCGCTTTCTTGCTGTGATATACTTTCCCACTCAAATCATTCTCTCTCTGCGGAGACGTTGTTTTGCAGCACAATAAAATTCTCATCCGCCAGCTCGGCCTGCAACCTTACGAACCTGTCTCGCAGGCAATGCACGAGTTTACCGACACCCGCGACGAGACTACGCTGGATGAAATCTGGCTGGTAGAGCACCATCCCGTATTCACTCAGGGGCAGGCAGGCAAAGCCGAACATGTTCTCGTTCCCGGCGAAATCCCGGTAATTCAGAGCGATCGCGGGGGGCAGGTCACCTATCACGGTCCCGGCCAGCAGGTGATGTACGTTCTGCTGAACCTGAAACGCCGTAAGCTGGGGGTGCGCGAGCTGGTCACGCTTCTGGAGCAAACCGTCGTGAACACCCTGGCGGAATATGACATCGAATCACACCCGCGCGCCGATGCTCCCGGCGTCTACGTGGGCGATCGGAAAATCTGCTCTCTGGGTCTGCGCATTCGTAGAGGTTGCTCATTCCACGGCCTGGCGCTAAATATCAACATGGATCTGTCGCCGTTCCTGAGAATTAACCCCTGCGGCTATGCCGGAATGGAGATGACGCAGATGCGTCAGTGGCAGCCAGATGCCCAGCCGGAAAACGTATCGCCACATTTGGTCGCTCATCTGCTGGCGCTCCTGAACGATCCGCCCTCGGAATACATTTTATCCCGCTAGCCATCACGTCCCGTTGCCGCGGGACGTCTCGTTTTTCCTCGGGCCGGATTAAGCCTTTTATTTGCAATCTATCATCACTAATAAAATAAATGTGACCGCTATAATGGTGCTAATTATCACTAGCGGAAATAAAGAGTGGACGACAATAACTCTCAGGCAGAATCAGGCGATCGGCTTGACGATCGCCACGGTCGGCAGATGTTTCGCATTCTGCGTACGATAGACCTCAATTTACTCACTATTTTTGAAGCGGTTTACGTCCATAAAGGCATCGTTAACGCGGCAAAGATACTCAATATCACGCCGTCGGCGATAAGCCAGTCAATCAACAAGCTGCGCGCGCTCTTCCCTGACCCGCTATTTATTCGTAAGGGACAGGGCGTGACCCCCACGGCCTACGCTACGCATTTGCATAAGCATATTAGTCAGGGGATGGAGGCGTTTCTCAACGCGCTGGATCTCACCGGCAATACGCAGCGGGAGCGGGTGATAACGATTGCCACTTCCCCGGCTATTGGCGCGTTAATCATGCCGGTTATCACCCAAAAACTGCGGGCCGTCTTTCCCCAGATACTGCTGCACAATATCGCTATCAACGACGCAGTCAGTCAGCTAAACCAGCGTCAGGTGGACCTGCTTATCGACAGCTATCCCCACAGCGGGCAGACGATTACGCACCATGTGCTTTACCAGGACAGCGTGCACATCTTCTGCCGGGCAGGACATCCGGCTCTCGCCTTGCCTGCAACCGCAGATAATCTTAGTCAATATGAATTCGCTCTGCTGCAGCCAGAGGGGCAGCGCTACACCACCATCCTGCGTCGCCTGCAGGAACACCTCGGCGAACGCCGCTGCGGTTTTAGTAGCTACAATCTGTTAACTCAGGCGGCGCTGGTCAGCGAAAGCGATATGCTGGGGCTGATAACTTCCGGGATGTTTTCTCTGGTTGACAGAATATGGCCTTTGAAAATGATCGACTTCGCCCCTCTGCGCGAAGAAAGAATTGATATTGCGTTGCACTATAACAAGCTCAGCGCGCAGGAACCCTTGTTGAAAGAGATCGTCGGGACAATTCGTCAGGCTTTCTAGTCGATAAGGCACGTGTGGGAAAAGCATAAAACAACAACTATTTTACAATTTGCCCGGCAAGCAGGCTGCTTTATGCCCCGTATCAATGATATACTGCCTGCGTTTAATTCAAAAATAGTTGATAAATGCAACATTTACTTGAATTGATTCGCTTTCCTTCGTCACTCGCAACTGGAACACGCACGCTATGAGTAAACCCATTGTGATGGAACGCGGTGTTAAATACCGCGATGCCGATAAAATGGCCCTTATCCCGGTGAAAAACGTGGCAACTGAGCGTGAAGCTCTGCTCAGAAAACCGGAATGGATGAAAATCAAACTTCCGGCTGACTCGTCCCGTATCCAGGGGATCAAGGCAGCGATGCGTAAGAACGGCCTGCACTCCGTGTGCGAAGAAGCCTCTTGCCCTAACCTCGCGGAATGTTTTAACCACGGAACGGCGACCTTTATGATCCTGGGCGCCATCTGTACCCGCCGTTGCCCGTTCTGCGATGTTGCCCACGGACGCCCGATAACGCCGGACGCCAACGAGCCGCAAAAGCTGGCGCAAACCATCGCCGATATGGCGCTGCGCTATGTGGTTGTAACCTCCGTGGACCGCGACGATCTGCGCGATGGCGGCGCTCAGCACTTTGCCGACTGCATCAGCGCGATTCGTGAAAAAAGCCCGACGATCAAAATTGAAACTCTGGTGCCGGACTTCCGCGGCCGTATGGATCGTGCGCTGGAGATCCTCCAGGCCACGCCGCCTGACGTGTTTAACCATAACCTGGAAAACGTTCCGCGCCTCTATCGTCAGGTTCGCCCTGGCGCCGACTACAACTGGTCCCTGAAGCTGCTGGAGCGCTTTAAAGAAGCGCACCCGGAGATCCCGACGAAATCGGGACTGATGGTGGGTTTAGGCGAAACGAATGCTGAAATCATTGAAGTCATGCGCGATCTGCGCCGCCACGGCGTGACGATGCTGACTTTAGGCCAGTATCTGCAACCGAGCCGCCACCACCTGCCGGTACAGCGCTACGTGAGCCCGGATGAATTCGAAGAGATGAAAGCCGAAGCGATGGCAATGGGCTTTACCCACGCCGCCTGCGGACCCTTTGTTCGTTCGTCCTATCATGCCGACCTGCAGGCCAAAGGCATGGAAGTGAAGTAATTCCTGTTGCGACCGCGGCGTTATATTTGTAGCGCTGCGGTCTTTCCTGCCACTCATTTTGCTCGCCAATAATAAAACCCAACGCGGTAACAGTTAGTTGCATCTTTTTAAGCAAAATCCGTGCAGATGACAAAAAGAGGCCACAGCGCTATCGCTGCGGCCTCTTTGCCGACGCGGTTTCCCCGTCGGTAGCGAGCCTCCTTCACCAGGAAACTCGTCGCGAATTACTCTTTATGAGAGAGCTTCTGCGCCGGAGCCTCTTCGGCACTGGTCTTTTTCGCACTATCATCGTCATCGCTCATGGCTTTTTTGAAGCCTTTGATAGCCGAGCCCAGGTCTCCACCCAGCGTGCGTAACTTTTTGGTACCAAACACCAGGATAATCAGCGCTGCGACTACCAGCAGTTTGGTAATACTAATCTCACCCATAGCTAACCTTCTTCTCTAATACAAGCTGCGAATACGCCATCATACACGCATACAATTAACGGCTATTTGACGCGCGGACACAATAGCAATCTGTAACAAGGTGAATCAAGCCTTGTTTAAAAAAACGTCATAATAATTGCGGTGGCGCAAAGCGACGATTCTGCAGCACCGGCAGGCGCTCTCTTACCTGCTGAATATAATCGGTTGAAAGCTCCGCGAAAATCAGCTGCGGCTGCTCCCCTGCCCCGGCAATCGTCGTTCCTAAAGGATCGACAATTCGACTCTGACCAATATTACGCGTTCCGCACTCCCCCGCAGCGACAATATAGCAGGTGGTATCCAGCGCCCGTGCCGCCAGCAGAGTCGCCCAGTGATGCTCTTTCAGCGGCCCTTTTACCCACGCGGCGGGCAGGACAATAAGCTGCGCGCCGCTGAGCGCTAAGGATAGCGCCAGCTCAGGAAAGCGTAAATCGTAACAGGTCATTAACCCGACTCGCATCCCGTCGACCTCAATGAGCGGCGGAATTTGCTGACCGGCATCGACCAGCCGGGATTCCTGAATATTGAAAGCATCATACAAATGCAGTTTCTGATATTGCGCAATAATTTTCCCGTGACGTAACGCCACCAGCGTATTCGTTGCCCGCCCTTCTGCAGAAGGCACGTGCAGGGTCAGCACCGTCGTCAAGGGACTGTTTTCGCTTTCCGCCAGCAGAAGCTGTAAAAAACCGCCGTCCAGCTGCTGGGCGGACTTGACTGATAAATCCGCATCGGCGTCGTTTCGCGCCAGCAACGCCTCGGGTAGCACCAGAAGCGTTGCTCCGCGCTCCCCGGCCTGACGCATCATGCTCACGCAGGTCTGAGCATTGACCGTCCAGTCCGGCGTTACGGCAAATTGTCCGGCAGCAACAAGCATCTTTTCTCTCCCGTCAGGTAATTCATAGCCAGCAAGGTATTTCGCGCGCTACACTCGAAGTTTAGTCGCAATCAATAAGCAGAGAACAATCGTGTTGCAACTCCTTTTGGCTGTATTTCTTGGCGGCGGCACCGGCAGCGTTTTGCGCTGGTGGCTGGGTATGAAGTTTAACCCCATGCACCACGCTATCCCCATTGGTACTCTCACCGCTAACCTGCTAGGGGCATTTATTATCGGGGCCGGTCTGGCCTGGTTTAATCGCCTGACGGACGTCGATCCGATGTGGAAGCTACTCATCACTACCGGCTTTTGCGGCGGGTTGACCACCTTTTCCACATTTTCCGCTGAAGTGGTGTTTTTGCTGCAGCAGGGGCGCGTTAGCTGGGCGCTGCTGAACGTTTTCGTCAATCTGTTAGGTTCATTTGCCATGACGGCCGCTGCGTTCTGGCTGTTTTCGCAAGCCGCCAGCCGCTAGACGCAGGCAAAAAAAAACCCGCTGAGAGCGGGTTTTTATATTCTGCTGACGCGTTGCTTAGATAGGCATTACGTTTGCAGCAGAAGGGCCTTTGGCACCGTTAGTGATTTCGAACTCTACGCGCTGACCTTCAGCCAGAGTTTTGAAACCGTTGGACTGGATTGCAGAGAAATGTACGAATACATCTTTGCTGCCATCTTCCGGAGTAATGAAACCGAATCCTTTGGACTCATTAAACCACTTAACGTTACCTTTAATCTTAGACATCAAAATTACCTTTATATGAAAAAATCGACACTAATACTGTGTCGGGTATCAGTACACCAATTGTGGTACCTTTTGTCCAGCGCAACTTTGCTAAAAAGTGATAAAAGTCTCTATCTTTTTGGGCAGGGTTCACATTAGTCTTTGTTTTTCCTCAAGACAGCCTGCTTATCTCTTTTATTGCTATGGAAAATCGCCTCAAAACTGAATGCGTGCCCATGCGAAGTAAACGTTTCCGTTGTTATAGGTGCCGGGAATATAGGTCATCTGGAAGGTGGCCGGGCCGTAGCCGATGGAAGCCAAAGGCAGCACTACCGGGATCGGGATATATTTCCAGTTGTCACGCGCCGTGACGCCGAGCGTATAGCCTAAGCCAAGATGGAAATTATCATCTGCCAAAGGTCGCCAGGTCTTCTCCCAGCCATAGCCGCCGATGGGCTCCCACTTATTATAAGAATCCTTAAAAGCCATCAGATAGATGCCATGCCAGTTCCCTTTATCATCCCAGCGTGAAACGCCAAAACCGGCACCCCAGGGGCGCTCGTTGTACCTGTCGGTTTTCTCCTTGTCATAGGCAAAACGCGCATGCCAGGTCACCGCAGGGATATAAAGATCGTAGTGCTCAGGCTCATTCCAGGTCTGCGCAACGTTATCAGTCAGCGTGTTGTAACCATCGCGAAGCGTCGAGCTGAACGAAGCGTTAGCAGAAGTAGACGACAGCAGCAGCCCCAGGCACCCAAGAAAAAAACCTATAAATCGACGATGCATTAACACTTTTCTCTTACCAGTATCATTTTTTGAGCGGGTTAAAATAGCAAGGATAAGCTTAATACTTCCTTAACGAAATTAGGCAAACTCTTGATTTGCCCGCTACAAAAAATCTGAAAAACTCTCCGCGCGGTTTTGCCGGTTACGCCAGTAAAGCCCAACCATCCAGGGATTCTCATCGATTTATTGATTTGCATCAGCGAGTTTTGCCCGTTTTTTAGGCACATTCCCTCACTAAATTTTTCCTTCGCTTTATTTATCAGTAGATTCTTTGGGTTAATGGTTTAGGGGTTTAAGAATGCTTACGCTAGTAGAGATCCTGATTGGGATTGTGGTCATTGTGGGCGTCGCCCGCTATATCATTAAAGGTTATTCCGCCACCGGAGTGCTGTTCGTCGGTGGCTTAGTATTACTCATCGCCAGCGCGCTAATGGGGCATAAGATTTTACCTGGCGACGCAAAGAGCACCGGCTACTCTGCTACCGATATCGTTGAGTATATTAAGATACTGCTCATGAGCCGCGGCGGCGACCTCGGCATGATGATCATGATGCTCTGCGGTTTCGCCACCTATATGACGCATATTGGCGCCAACGATATGGTCGTCAAACTGGCCTCAAAACCGCTGCGCTATATTAACTCCCCTTATCTACTTATGATCGCTGCTTATTTCGTGGCCTGCCTGATGTCGCTGGCTGTTTCCTCAGCCACCGGCCTGGGCGTCCTGCTGATGGCCACGCTGTTCCCGGTCATGGTCAACGTTGGTATCAGCCGCGGCGCCGCCGCCGCAATCTGCGCCTCCCCGGCGGCGATTATTCTCTCCCCGACTTCCGGCGACGTCGTGCTGGCCGCCAAAGCCGCCGAAATGCCGCTGATTGACTTTGCCTTTAAAACCACGCTGCCTATCTCTATTGTGGCGATTATCAGCATGGCGATTGCTCACTTCTTCTGGCAGCGCTATCTGGATAAGAAGGAAAACGTCGCGCATGAAATGCTTGATGTGAACGAGATCACCACCACCGCCCCTTCTTTCTACGCCATCCTGCCGTTTACGCCGATAATCGGGGTGCTGATTTTTGATGGCAAATGGGGTCCGGAGCTGCACATCATTACCATCCTCGTACTCTGCATGCTGCTGGCGGCAGTTCTGGAATTCTGCCGCGGCTTTAATACTAAAAATGTGTTTAATGGGCTGGAAGCGGCATATCGCGGGATGGCCGACGCCTTTGCCGGTGTGGTGATGCTGCTGGTCGCCGCTGGCGTCTTTGCGCAGGGGCTGAGCACCATTGGCTTTATTAACGGCCTGATCTCCATTGCAACTTCTTTCGGCTCCGCCAGTATTATTCTGATGCTGGTACTGGTCATTCTGACCATGCTGGCGGCGATGACCACAGGCTCTGGTAATGCCCCCTTCTATGCTTTCGTTGAGATGATCCCGAAGCTGGCGCACTCGTCCGGCATTAACCCGGCTTATCTTTCGATCCCGATGCTGCAGGCGTCTAACCTTGGCCGAACCATTTCTCCGGTCTCCGGCGTCGTGGTCGCCGTGGCCGGTATGGCAAAAATTTCGCCGTTCGAAGTGGTGAAACGCACCTCTGTTCCGGTACTGGTTGGTTTATTAGTGGTTATTATCGCCACCGAAGTCCTCGTTCCCGGTAGCGCAATCCGCTAACGCTGAAACCGTGTGAAAAGGCGCCTGCTGGCGCCTTTTTTATGCTTTAATAACTCAAAGTTATTAATGACCATTCGTCATCAGGAATAAAAATGTTCAGGAAGGATTTCGTCGCTCTCGCTCTTTTGCTAAGCGCTTCTCAGGTCAGCGCCGATCCGCTGATCGCAACGCAATACGGCGATTTCGATCGCTACGTGCTGGCCCTTTCCTGGCAAACGGGGTTTTGCCAGAGTATGCAGGACCGAAACCGCAGCGAGCCGGAAGAGTGCCGCCTGCAGCAGGAACCAGACAACAAAGCCGATTTTCTCACCGTTCACGGCTTGTGGCCAGGCCTGCCCAAGTCTATCGCCGCGCGCGGAGTGGACGAACGCCGCTGGATGCGTTTTGGCTGCGCGACTCGCCCTGTTCCCAATATGCCTGAAGCGAAAGCCGGGCAAAAATGTCGGGCGGCTGAAACCGGCCTTTCGCTGGAAATGGCGAATAAGCTTAACGGCGTGATGCCGGGATCCGGCGGCAATTCATGTCTTGAGCGTTATGAATACGCCAAGCACGGGGTTTGTTTTGGTTTCGATCCTGACAGTTATTTCGGCACCATGGTGCGCCTGAACGGCGAGATTAAACAAAGCCCCCTTGGTCATTTCCTGGCCAGTCACTATGGGCAGACCGTTAGCCGGGATGATTTCAACGCCGCGGTCGCAGAGGCCTATGGAAATCAGAACGTTAAGGCTTTCAAGTTAACCTGTAACGGCAATCCCGCCTATCTGACCGAGATGCAAATTTCCATCAAAGCGTTGGCCATCAACGCGCCTCTCGCGGTAAATTCATTCTTACCTCAGCCTCATCCCGGGAACTGCGGTAAACAATTTCTGCTGGATAAAGCCGGCTAAGTTTCATACGATTTAACTATTGTTCGTTGATGAATGTGCGTTTAATCACTTCAAACCATCCGCAAGTCTCAGTATGATGAGAGAACATTAACCCTTGCCATTTTCGGTGAGGGTTTTCTTTTACGGACAGGTTCCTGGATAACATGGAGTATGAGATGACCAGACCCGCAATCATCATTAATGAACTGGATGCAGAACGCATCGACAGGCTGCTGGAACAACCGGCATTCGCTAACTCGCCGGTAGCGGACGCACTGAACGACGAGCTTGACCGCGCGCAGATGCTGGCTCCGGAAGCCATGCCGCATAATGTTGTCAGCATGAATAGCCAGGTGAGATTCCGCGATTTAACCACCGGCGAAGAGCGCATCCGCACGCTGGTTTTCCCGGCTCAGGTGACCGATAGCGCCACCCAGCTCTCGGTTATGGCGCCGGTTGGCGCAGCGTTGCTGGGGCTCAAGGTCGGCAGCGCCATTCACTGGGAGTTGCCCGGCGGCACCTCAACGCATCTTGAAGTGCTGGAACTGCTATACCAGCCGGAGGCCGCAGGCGATTTTCACCGTTAATCTCCCCGCTGCCTGAAGCGTTTCGCGCTTTATCCAGAGGATGTCGCTACATCCTCTTTCTGCACCTTCTCCTCCACGCCTCTCTTTTGACAAACTTTTACGCCACCCTCTAACCGATCTGACAATTTTGCGACCTGAATGGCACAATATTTTCCTATAATGTGTTGATATAAAAGCAGACGAACAAGGAGGAATGCATATGTATAAAACAATCATTATGCCCGTTGATGTCTTTGAAATGGAGTTAAGCGATAAAGCCGTTCGCCATGCGGAGTTTTTAGCCCAGCAGGACGGGGTTATCCATCTTCTCCACGTACTGCCCGGTTCATCAAGCTTTACCATGAGCCGGTTTACCGCCGATCTGCGCCGCTTTGAAGAGCATTTGCAGCATGAAGCAGAAACGCGCCTGAAAACAATGGCCGGGCATTTCAGCATTGACCCGTCGCGAATCAAAATGCACGTTCGCTTTGGCAACGTGCGCGATATGGTCAATGAACTGGCCAATGAAATTAAAGCCGACGTAGTGGTGATAGGCTCGCGTAATCCGTCTATCAGCACGCATCTGCTCGGCTCCAATGCCTCAAGCGTGATCCGCCATGCGCATATTCCGGTGATGGTGGTGAGATAGCGTCAGAGAGCTAAAAAAAGAGGCTACCCAGGGGTAGCCTCTTTGCTGTGCAGGTTCGGTCTTACTTTATTATGAATTATGCCGTTTTAGTGCGGATCAGATAATCAAACGCGCTCAGAGACGCTTTTGCACCTTCGCCGGTAGCGATAATAATCTGCTTGTACGGTACGGTTGTGCAGTCCCCCGCCGCGAAGACGCCCTTCACGTTAGTTTCACATTTCGCATCAATGATGATTTCACCCATGCGGTTGCGCTCAATCGCTCCTTCCAGCCAGTTGGTATTCGGCAGCAGGCCAATCTGTACGAAGATCCCCGCCAGCGCGACGTGATGCTCATCGCCGCTCACGCGGTCACGATACTGCAGGCCGGTCACTTTACTGCCATCGCCCACCACTTCTGTGGTCTGGGCATTGAGGATAATATCGACGTTCTTCAGGCTGCGGACTTTATCCTGCAGAACCTGGTCGGCCTTCATTTCCGGCGCGAATTCAAGCAGCGTTACATGTTCAACAACGCCTGCCAGGTCGATGGCCGCTTCCACACCGGAGTTACCGCCGCCGATAACCGCCACGCGCTTACCTTTAAACAGCGGGCCGTCGCAGTGCGGACAGTAGGTTACGCCCTTCGTGCGATACTGATCTTCACCTGGAACGTTCATGTTACGCCATTTCGCACCGGTGGCAATGATAACGCTACGCGCTTTCAGCACCGCGCCGGAGGCGGTTTCAATCTGGTGCAATCCGCCTTCAACCGTCGCAGGAATCAGCCTGGAAGCGCTTTGAGAATCAATAACATCAACATCGTATTCGCTGACGTGCGCTTTTAATGCGCCAGCCAGTTTCTGACCTTCGGTCTTCGGTACCGAAATATAGTTTTCGATATCAACAGTATCCAGCACCTGGCCGCCGAAGCGTTCACCCATCAGACCGGTACGAATGCCTTTACGCGCTGAGTAAACGGCAGCCGCTGCGCCTGACGGACCTGAGCCGACGATTAAGACATCATAGGATTCACGTTTATTCAGCTCTTCCGCCGCACGTTTTTCCGCACCGGTATCCACTTTGGCCACAATTTCAGTCAGCGTCATGCGACCCTGGCCAAACTCTTTACCGTTCATGAATACCGCCGGTACGCCCATCACGTTGCGTTCGGTGATTTCATTCTGATAAGTGCCGCCGTCAATCGCCGTGTGCTTGATACGCGGGTTCAGTACCGCCATCAGGTTCAACGCCTGAACCACATCCGGGCAGTTATGACATGAAAGTGAATAGTAGGTTTCAAATTCAAAATCACCGTCGATATTGCGGATCTGCTCCAGCAGACTCTGGGCTTCTTTTGACGGATGGCCGCCGGTCCACAGCAGAGCCAGAACTAAAGAGGTGAATTCATGTCCCAGCGGAGAGCCGGCAAAGCGCGGCCCCTGGCTGGAGCCTGGGTTGGTAATGAGGAATGACGGCTTACGCACCGCCAGGCCGTTATCTTCTTTGAAGGTGACTTTATCTGACAGTTCAGCAATTTCAGCCAGCAGTTCCCTGATTTCTGCCGATTTAGCGCCGTCATCCAGCGTGGCAATCAGCTCAACAGGTTTGGTCAGCTTCTCAAGATAGGCCTTGAGCTGGGTTTTCATGTTGGTGTCGAGCATTTTTATCTCCTGGGCTTAAAACATCATCATGCAAGCGGCCTCGTTCAGGCAGCCTGAATGCGCTTGCATCATGGTGTTGGAATAAAACGGGCGCAGATGCGCCCAGATATTACTACGCAATTTCCTCAGCATTTCGCGCAAGAACAAGGCGGCTAGCCTGAGAATCCCCGGAAGCTTACCTCAGTAAGTGACCGGGGTGAGCAGGCGACGCCAACGCAGCAATTGCGTGAAAGGAGACGGAAATTTAGATTTTGCCGACCAGGTCCAGAGACGGAGCCAGAGTCGCTTCACCTTCTTTCCATTTAGCCGGGCAAACTTCGCCAGGGTGAGAAGCTACGTACTGAGCTGCTTTGATTTTACGCAGCAGGTCAGACGCGTCGCGGCCGATACCTTCAGCGGTAACTTCGATAGCCTGGATGATACCCTGCGGGTCAACAACGAAGGTTGCACGATCTGCCAGACCTTCATCTTCACGCATGTTGTCGAAGTTACGGGTCAGGGCGCCAGTCGGGTCGCCAATCATCGCATATTTGATTTTAGCGATGGTTTCAGAGCTGCTGTGCCACGCTTTGTGGGTGAAGTGGGTGTCGGTAGAGACGGAGTAAACGTCTACGCCCAGCTTCTGCAGTTCTTCATAATGATCTGCCACGTCGCCCAGTTCAGTCGGGCAAACGAAGGTGAAGTCAGCCGGGTAGAAGAAGAAGACGCTCCAGCGGCCTTCAGTATCTTTCTCGGTTACTTCGATGAATTCACCGTTTTTGAATGCCTGGTTTTTAAAAGGTTTGATTTTGGTATTAATTAAGGACATCTATACTTCCTCCGTGTTTTCGTTGAGGTCTAAGTTAACGAATTTTTCCTGACTCGACCAATGCGTTTGCATTATCGAATCAATAAGCGTTATCTAACAACCGGAACAAGACAACTTTGTGAACCTGTCAACGCGATGGCAAACTTCTGTCGCGTTTCGCATTATATGCGCTGAAAAGTAAAAAGGCCGCCCTCGCAGGCGGCCCCGTTACCTGAAACACCCGCAGGTAGGTTCAGCGCCAGTAGCTGGCAATGTGTTGCGCTCTACACCTTAATGTAACAGCTCAGGGATTACATCACCCACAGAACGAAAGGGCAATCCGCGCGGCCGCAGGTCTTACCTATGGCTGTAATAGGTTTTACCGCTACACTTACTCTTCTCTTTGATTTTACAAGGCATAATCATGTTAAAACGACTGTTCTTTCTGAGCTTATTACCTTTTTACTGCTCTGCAGATGAGCTTCCCGCCCCCGTAAAAGCGATAGAAAAACAGGGAATTACCATTATTAAACCCTTCGAGGCGCCCGGAGGGATGAAAGGCTGGTTAGGGAAGTATCAGGATATGGGCGTCGCCATCTACCTCACGCCGGACGGCAAACACGCCATCTCGGGCTATATGTACGACGAAAGCGGTACTAATCTTAGCGAACAACTCTTCCAGCAAGAGCTCTATACCCCCGCGGGCCAGGAGATGTGGAAAAAGCTGGAAAGCGCTCGCTGGCTGCTTGACGGTAACGAAAACGCGCCGACGATTCTGTACGTTTTTGCCGATCCCTTCTGCCCCTACTGCCAACAGTTCTGGCAACAGGCTCGTCCGTGGGTAGAATCAGGGAAAGTTCAGCTGCGCACCCTGCTGGTTGGCGTCATAAAACCGGAAAGTCCCGCAGCCGCGGCGGCCATCCTGGCCAGCAAAGACCCGGCGAAAACCTGGCATCACTATGAGCAGTCTGGTGGCAAAGCAGCGCTAAATATTCCCACCAGTATTCAGCCAGAGCAAATGAAGATACTTAATTTCAACCAACAGCTGATGGACGAACTCGGCGCCAGCGTCACCCCTGCTATTTATTACATGAATAAAGAAAATATGCTGCAACAAGCGATCGGGCTTCCAGATAAAGAAAAACTACAGATTATGATGGGGGCAAGATAAGCATTTATAAACTAACTCTTCCGCCGGGTTTAGCAGTACACAAAAGGATCTGGCGGAATGCGCTGCTGTAGTATATATTTAGATAAACTTAATAAGTCATTAGCAATTAATAATAAAAAATGAATAATCACGTAATGTATATAATGCAGACATATAATAACCTCTTTTTTTACTCGCCAGCTTAACAGGACGTTGAAAATGGCTAATCTTTACGATCTCAAGAAGTTCGATCTGAACCTACTCGTTATTTTCGAATGTATTTACCAGCATTTAAGTATCAGTAAGGCTGCAGAAACGCTATTTATTACGCCGTCTGCGGTAAGCCAGTCGCTTCAGCGGCTACGCAACCAGCTCAACGATCCGCTATTCGTGCGCTCAGGTAAAGGGATTACCCCAACTACCGTCGGCGTTAATTTGCATCACCACCTGGAAAATAACCTTAATCAGTTAGAACAAACCATCAATCTCACCAATCGTTCTGAATTAAGGAAGCGCCTCGTTGTCTATGCGCCGCAGCTTTTTATAACGCCCAAAACCACCAGCCTGATTCATATGTTATTAGATGATTCAAATCTGCAGGTTGAACATCATGATCTGCTCGCTTCAGGTGAATCGATAGAGAGTTTGTTATCCTACCGGAAGGCCGATCTGATATTTAGCACCACGGCGCTGTCATCACGAGCGACCGTCTGTAAACGCATTCAGGAGCTGGACATTTCATTAGTGTGTAATGAAAACCATCCGCGACTGGCGTCGCTAACGACGACAAAAGCCATCATGCAGGAACGCTTCACCTATTATATTTGTAACGATCAGGGAACAAAATCCTTTCAAAGCCAAACCGCAGGTATGCTTTCTGACAGAAAAATCGCTTTCAGCAGCGATTCATACATAGCCATTCTTAATGTTATTCAACAAACTGATATAATTGGTTTCGTCCCGACATGTATTTTAGAACATATTAGTTTCCAGAATAAATTTAAAATCATTGAAACGCCTTTCAAAATTCCATCTATCAATATTTATATGATTTACAACCGGGTGAATCTTGACGACCCCAACTTCGCAAGTTTTATCGAAGAGTGTGAAAAGAATAATATTATTGAATAGTTAAATCGATTTCATTGAATTCATGAATGACAACTAATCTCTTGATTAAGAAACGAATATGATATAAGTACACAGTCTCTTTGGCATTAAAGGAATAATGGCTGTGTCTTTTATTAAAATTCCATTACCAGAATCTGTTCTGCAAGCCAGTCAGCAAAGAATAGAGTGGGTTATGGAAAACTTCTCCCGCGTTTGCGTCTCTTTTTCTGGCGGTAAAGATTCAACAACCATGCTGCATCTCACGGCGCAGCATGCCCGCCAGGCAGGTAAAAAGATTTGCGTCCTGTTTATTGACTGGGAAGCGCAGTTCTCCTGCACCATTGCTCATTGCGAAAAGATGCGCGAGGAGTATCGCGACGTTATCGAGCAATTTTTCTGGGTGGCGCTACCTCTCACCACTCAGAACTCGCTAACCCAGTTCACGCCGGAGTGGCAGTGCTGGGAACCCGGCGCCCCCTGGGTGCGCCAGCCGCCGGAGGATGCCATCACCGATCCCGACTATTTCCCGTTTTATCAACCTGGAATGAGTTTTGAAACCTTCGTCCGCGAATTCGCCGATTGGTTCTCGCAAAATCGTCCGGCCGCGGTAATGGTCGGCATCCGCGCCGATGAGTCGCTTAACCGGTTTATCACCATCTCCTCGCAGCGCAAACTGCGCTTTGCCGACGACAAACCCTGGACCACGTCGGCGCCGGGCGGACACGCCTGGTATATCTATCCCATCTATGACTGGAAAACCGCCGATATCTGGACCTGGTTCGGCAAAAGCGGTCTTTCCTATAACCCGCTCTATAACCTGATGTATCAGGCGGGGGTACCGCTGCGTTATATGCGCATCTGCGAACCCTTTGGCCCGGAGCAGCGCCAGGGGCTGTGGCTCTACCACGTCCTGGAGCCTGAACGCTGGGCCGCCATGTGCCAGCGCGTCAGCGGCGTTCACTGCGGCGGGGTTTACGCCGGTCACGACAATCAGTTCTACGGCCATCGAAAGCTGGATAAACCCGAACATCATACGTGGAAAAGCTACGCCCTGTTTTTACTCGACAGCATGCCGGAGAAAACGGCGGAGCATTACCGCAATAAAATCGCCGTCTATCTCCACTGGTATCAAAAAAAGGGCATGCTGGATATTCCTGACACCCAGCCGGCGGATATTGGCTCCAAAGACGTCCCGTCCTGGCGGCGCATCTGTAAAGTGCTGTTAAACAATGATTACTGGTGCCGCCAGCTCTCTTTCAGCCCAACCAAAGCGACTCAATATAAACGCTATCGCGAGCGGATGAATAAAAAGCGCCAGCAATGGGGAATACTATGCAACGACAATTAATCCAGGAAATAGAACGCTATCTGCAATCGCTGGAAAATGAAGAAGAAAAGATTACTGCGCTTAACGCCTTTCGCCAGATTCTGCATGAATATAGCCCCTTCAAATCCCAACCGGTTGATTGCGTACTGTGGGTAAAACAGGAAGCCGTTTCGCCTAATGATTACAACCCAAATAACCTTGCGCCACCGGAAAAACGCCTGTTGTTCACCTCGCTGGAGACGGATGGCTTCACCCAGCCTATCGTGGTGCTGAAACAGGGGCGGGAGCGCTATTCGATTGTCGATGGTTTTCATCGTCATGAACTGGCCAACGGTAAGGCGGCGCTGAAAAAACGGCTGAAAGGCTATCTCCCCGTCACCTGTCTGGAAAGGAGCAGCGCCAGGCGTGATTCACTGATGGCCGCCACCATCCGCCATAACCGAGCGCGCGGGCGTCACCAGATTCATGCGATGTCGGAAATCGTTCAGGAACTGGCGCGTCTCGGCTGGACCGATGAGAAAATCGGCAAAGAGTTAGGGATGGACGCCGACGAAGTATTACGCCTGAAGCAAATCAACGGTCTGGTGGAGATGTTCGGCGACCGTCAATTTTCTCAGGCGTGGACCGTTAAATAACTACAGACGGCACAGGCGTTCCGCAGCAGCCAGCAGCGTGGCTGGCTGTTTGGCGAAGCACAGGCGTATCAGCTTATGCGGGAACGGATCGGCACAAAACACCGACAGCGGGATCGCCGCGACGCCGATCTCGGTGGTGAGCCAGCGGCAGAAGTTGACATCATCCAGATCGGAGACTGCGCTGTAGTCCGCCAGCAGGAAGTAGGTCCCTTCGCAGGGCAAAATTTCCAGACGGCTGGAACGCAGCGCATCAATAAACAGGTCTCGACGCTCGCGGTAAAACGTCGGCAGCTGGCGATAATGCTCCGGCTCGCTGCGCAGCATATCGGCGATCGCCAGCTGAGCGGGGGTGTTGACGGCGAAGGTCAGATACTGATGCACTTTACGCAGCTCAGCGCTGATAGCGGCAGGCGCCACGCAGTACCCCACCTTCCAGCCGGTCATATGAAACGTTTTACCGAATGAAGAGACCGCCACCGCGCGCTCGCGCAGCTGCGGATGCGCCAGCACGCTGGCATGCCCTTCGGCAGCAAAGCAGATATGTTCATAAACTTCATCGCTAAGTACGTAGATTTCGCGATCGGCAATCGCCTGCCACAGCGCGGCAAAATCTTCACGCTGCCACACCGTCGCTGACGGGTTGTGCGGCGTATTGAGAATAACCAGACGAGTTTTGTCGCTGAGGGTAGCGGCGAACTGCTGCCAGTCAACGCGAAAATGAGGCGGCTGCAGAGCAATGCGCTTCAGCACGCCGCCCGACAGCTCAACCGCCGGGGCATAGCTATCGTAGCTGGGGTCAAAGCAAATGACTTCGTCGCCGGAACGTACCAGCGCGGTAATCGCCGCATACAGCGCTTCCGTCGCCCCGGCGGTGACGGTTACGTCGCTATTGGCATCGGGGCGATAGCCGTACAGCTCTTCGGTTTTATCGACAATCGCTTCGCGTAGCGCGGCGACGCCGGTCATCGGCGCGTACTGATTGGCCCCCTGCGCGACGTGATACGCCAGACGCTCCTGCAGATAGCGCGGGCCATCAAAATCCGGAAAACCCTGCGACAGATTAATCGCCTGATGCTGCTGGGCCAGGGCGCTCATCTGGCTAAAGATAGTGGTGCCCAGTGAAGGGAGTTTACTCTCAGGAATCAGTGGCTTATTGCTCATTCTTTTTGTACCGTCTGTGATGCTGTTGTTGAAGCCACTATAACACGATGTTAATATTTGGCAATCAAGACGCTTAGACGTCTAAATGATAATGTTATTTCGCTTAGGCTTTAATAACAGCTCTCAACACAACGCCACCGTCAGCACGACCCACCGCTCACTCTGGAGAACTCATGATCCGCGCTATCGTGACCGATATTGAAGGCACCACCAGCGACATACGCTTCGTCCACAACGTCCTGTTCCCGTACGCCCGCGAACGTCTGGCCGGTTTTGTGACCGCTCAGCAGTTTGGCGAGCCGGTCAAGACCATTCTCGATAACCTGCGCCAGGAGATCGCCCAGCCGGCGGCTGGCGCCGAACAGCTTATTGCTACCCTGTTCACGTTTATGGATGAAGACCGCAAATCCACCGCCCTCAAGGCGCTCCAGGGGATTATCTGGCGCGAAGGCTACGTCAACGGCGACTTCACCGGCCATCTCTATCCGGACGTTTTGCCGGCACTGGAAAAATGGAAGTCACAGGGTATTGATTTATATGTATATTCCTCAGGCTCTGTCGCTGCGCAGAAATTGTTATTTGGCTACAGCGATGAAGGTGATATTACTCATCTGTTCAACGGCTATTTTGACACCCTGGTAGGGGCCAAGCGTGAAGTACAGTCCTACCGCAATATTGCTGAACAACTGGGACAGCCTCCTGCCGCCATCCTGTTTTTGTCCGATATCCATCAGGAGCTGGATGCCGCTGAAGAGGCCGGTTTCCGTACCCTGCAGCTGGTACGCGGCGACCGCGACCCGGCCAGCCATCATCCGCAGGTTCAGCGTTTCGACGATATTCACCCGGAGCAGATCCCAGCATGAGCGCATTAACCATATTTTCCGTAAACGACCCGCAAAACTCTCTCTGGCACAGTACCAACGCCGAAGAGATCCAGCAGCAGCTCAACGCTAAAGGCGTGCGTTTTGAGCGCTGGCAGGCCGACCGCGATTTAGGCGCGGCGCCAACGTCTGAAGCGGTCATTGCCGCCTATCAGCACGCGATTGATAAGCTGGTTGCAGAAAAGGGCTATCAGAGCTGGGATGTGATTAGCCTGCGCACCGATAATCCGCAGAAAGAGGCGCTGCGGGAGAAGTTTCTCAATGAGCATACCCACGGAGAAGACGAAGTGCGTTTCTTCGTCGAGGGCGCCGGTCTGTTTTGCCTGCATATTGGCGACGAGGTGTTCCAGGTTCTGTGTGAAAAGAACGACCTGATTTCGGTCCCGGCGCACACGCCGCACTGGTTTGATATGGGCTCGGAACCCAACTTCACCGCCATCCGTATCTTCGATAATCCGGAAGGCTGGATTGCCCGGTTTACCGGCGACGATATTGCCAGCGCCTACCCGCGGCTGGCGTAACGCGCCTTATCCGGGCTACCGATCTGCAGACAACTGTGAACATGTAGCCCGGGCAGGCGCCCTGCGCCGCCCCCCGGGAGCAGAACGCAGCGTGGCTGAATTTCCCGGAGGCGATGCTGCGCATCTGTCCGGGCTACCCGCCCGCGGAGGGCTTCGATTCCGTAAGCCGGGAATTACCGGGCGCCTAACCCTCAATAAACCTCGGCGGATCGAAAGCGGTCACCGGCGGCAGCGCGTCCCGCCACGGTTCGATCTCCACCCAGCAGCTTTGAGCGCTACAGCCCTGCCCCAGGCGCGAGCTGCCGCGATCCTCGGTTAACACGTTGGGATTGCCGTGCTTATCCAGCGAGCCTTTTTCATTCGGGTCCAGCGGATCGTACCAGGCCCCGGTCGACATCTGCACCACTCCCGGCAAAATCTGCTCGCTGAGATGCACGCCGGCGAGAATCGCTCCGCGCGCGTTAAAGACCTTGACCACGCTGCCTTCGCTGATGTCCCGCGCCTGTGCATCCTGCGGATGCATCCACAGCGGCTCGCGTCCCTGAATTTTCGTCGCCCGGCTGACGCTTCCGTGATCGTACTGGCTGTGCAGGCGGGTGCGCGGCTGGCTGGAGAGCAGATGCAGCGGCCAGCGCGCAGCTTCCTGCCGCTGCCAGGCCGCTTCCTGCTCATCCCACCACGGATGGCCCGGGCACTCGCGATAGCCAAAGCCAGCAATGGTTTCTGAAAAGAGCTCAATCTTGCCGGAAGGCGTAGAGAGCGGATAGCGCTGCGGGTCGGCGCGAAAATCCGCCAGAAAAACCTGCGGCTGCTCAGGCGCGCTGTACTCCAGCACTCCCTGCTGCCAGAACGCCTCAAATGACGGCAGCGTAATCCCCTCTTCCTGCGCGCGCGGTCGCGAGGCTTCGTAAATCTCCCTCAGCCACTGCCCGGCATCGCGCCCCTCGCTAAAACGTTCGCCGCAGCCCAGCCGTTCGGCAAGATCGCAAAAGATGGCGTAATCATCACGCGCGTCGCCCACCGGCGGGATCTGTGCGCTCATGGCGATCATAAAACCGTCGTGACCGCCGCTGCCAATATCTTCCCGCTCCAGCGACGTGGTGACCGGCAGGACGATATCGGAAAATTTAGCCTGCGCGGTCCAGTACTGTTCGTGCACCACCACCGTTTCTGGTCGCCGCCAGGCTTCGCACAGGCGGTTAATATCCTGATGATGATGAAACGCGTTGCCGCCGGCCCAGTAGACGAGGCGGATGTCGGGATAGCGCAGATGCTGGCCGTCAAACTCATACGCTTCGCCCGGATGCAGCAGCATATCGGAGAGGCGCGCCACCGGAATCACCTGGTTCACCGCGTTCTCCCCGGCGGGAAGGCGCGGCCCGGAAAAGGCCTTACGCCCCGCCCCCGCCAGATTGGTGCAGGCATAGCCAAATCCCAGCCCGCCGCCCGGCGTACCGATTTGCCCCAGCAGCGCGGTGAGCGCCACCGTCGCCCAGTAGGCCTGCTCGCCCTGGCGCGCCCGCTGAATCGACCAGGAGATATTGACCATCGTACGCTGGCTGGCCATCTCACGCGCCAGCGCGACAATCCGCTGCGCGTCAATACCGGTTATCGCCGCCGCCCACTCCGGCGTTTTTGCGACGCCATCGCTCTCCCCCATCAGGTAGGCGCGATAAGGTGCGAAACCTACGGTATGGCTGGCGATAAAACCGCTGTCGTAGAGGGATTCATTAATCAGCACGTAGCACAGCGCCAGCAGCAGCGCGGTATCGGTTCCGGGACGGACGGCGAGCCACTCGGCGCTCTCCACGGCGCTCAGATCGTTGCGCACCGGGCTAATATTGATAAAGCGTGTCCCCTGCGCCTGCATCTTTTCCAGCCAGTATTTCAGCATATGGTCGTTGGCGCCGCCGCCGTTGACCTGCGCATTACGCAGCGGCAGGCCGCCGAATGCGACGAACAGCTGGCACTCCCGCGCCAGCTCGGAAAAATGGGTATGCTGACGGTGCAGCGGGCTCAGCGGCCCGAGAATATGCGGCAGGATACGCTCCCCCGCCGCGCTGCTGTAGGTATTAGTGCTGGCGGTATAACCGCCAAAGCATTTGAGGAAACGGTGCAGCTGGCTTTGCGCGTGGTGAAAACGGCCGGCGCTGGCCCAGCCATAGGAACCGCCGAAAATCGCCTCATTGCCGCAGCGCGCTTTGACCGACTGCAGCTCGCGAGCCAGCAGATCGAGCGCCACTTCCCAGCTCACCTCAACAAACGGCTCTTTACCGCGCCCGTCGCGGGAAGCCGGGCCATTTTGCAGGTAGCCGGCGCGCACCGCCGGACGGCGAATGCGCGTCTTGCTGGTGACCGCATCAGGGAGCGACTGACCAATGCGCGAGGGATTTTTATCCCAGGGCACCGGCGTCACCGCCTCAATTTTGCCGTCACCGGCCTGTACCCGCCAGGTTCCCCAGTGCATTACGGTCAGATTATGTTGTTTTCTCATGCGGTTTTTCTCACCTGCTAACGGCCGCTATAATAAAGCGTGCGAATCCTGGGAATAAAATACGTATCACCATACAATCTGCTGCTGAGAAAGGATTTTCCACGCAGAATAGTTCTACGCTATTCCGGGATGCGATATATTACAGCGACAGAATAATTTTAATTAAGCAGCAATCTTTATTTGAATAAATAAGAGTTGCAAGCAAATTAAGCCCACAAAATAAAAAGGGATTAAACTGCATCATGAAATATTTTCAGGTTGCAGATGACAAATTTACGTTTTCCTCAGGCAAATCTGCGATATAACATTGTTGATATAACTTAGACATATTTTGTATTTGAGGTTGTGTAGTTGTTGTTGTCATGCTACTGCTCCGCACAACCACCTCCATTACAGGACCATAATAAGAATGTCGCAGAAAAAGAAATTATTGCCCATCGCGCTGGGCCTGCTCTCGCTTGCCTCCGTTAACGCTCTGGCAGCAGAGGCTTTATCGCTTCAGGGAAAAACCATCGGTATTGCCGTCGTCGGCACGCAGCACTTCTGGGATCGCGAAGCCTATAAAGGTGCCAGCGAAGAGGTTGAGAAACTGGGCGGTAAAGCGATCGGCGTCGACGGCGGACGCGATAACCAGGTTCATGCTAATAACCACGATATTTTACTGTCGCGTAAAGTTGATGCGGTAATTAGCATTCTGGGCGACAGTTCCGTTGAGCCTAAATTTAAAGCGCTGCGCGATGCCGGTATCCCGGTATTTACCGTTGACCATGTCTCAAAATACTCGGTCAATAACACCACCTCCGATAACTACACGCTGGGGTCAACCATTGGTCGCTATATGGCCGATGAACTGGGCGGCAAAGGCAACGTGGCGGTATTTAACGCATTCTCCAGTTCCCTGCGTATTTGCGGGATTCGTTACGACCAGTGGAAATATGTCCTTAAGGATTATCCGGATATTCATATTATTCAGCCAGAGCTGGCCGAACAGTTCGCCAACTCGCCGGAAGATGCGCGGAAGAAAACCCTCGAACTGCTGAGCCAGTATCCGAAAGGCAAACTCGATGCGATTCACGTTGCCTGCTGGGATCAGCCGGCTATCGGTATTGTCCAGGCGCTGGAAGAGACCGGCCGCGATAAAGACGTCAAGGTTACCGCTATTGATGCTGGCCCGGAGACGCTGGAGATCATGGCCGAGCCGGGTAGCCCGCTTGTCGCCAACGTCGCCCAGCAGCCGCACCTGATCGGCCAGACTTCAGCCGATAACGTCGCTCGCTACTTCGAAAAACAGAAGCTGCCGCTGCAAACCTTTATCCCGGTGGTCCCGGTGAAAGGCCCGCAGGAGGCGAAAGCGGTCTACAAACAGCTGGGATATGGCGAACTGCAGTGATCACTCAATCCTCCGGCGGGGCGAATCCCGCCGCTGGTCTGGCGATGAACCAGATCGGCAAAAGCTTTGCCAACGTGACTGCATTAAATGCGGTCACGCTGCTTCTGAATCCCGGTGAAATTCACGGTCTGATTGGCGAAAACGGCGCGGGAAAATCGACGCTGATAAAAATCCTCGCCGGGGTCTACCAGGCCGATAGCGGCAGCGCCACCCTTGACGGCGCGCCGCTGCCGCTTGGCAATCCAGCGGCGATTGAAGCGCTGGGTATCCGCGTCATTCACCAGGAGCTCAATCTGATCCCCCACTTTACGGTGGCGGAATCGGTGTTTCTCGGCCAGGAGTACCGCACCCGCTGGGGCGCGCTGGACCGGCGGCGGATGAATGCCGCCGCCGAAGCGTTTTTCCGCGACAGCTGGCAGCTGGACATCAATCCCCGCCGCCTGATTCGCGACCTCAGCCTCGCCGAACGCAAGCTGGTGCAGATCGCCAGGGCGCTGATTGACGGCGCGGCAAAGCTGGTGGTCTTTGATGAACCCACCGCGCCGCTGGAAGCGCAGGAGGCCAGCCTGGTTTCCTCAGCGATTTTGCGCCTGCGGGAGCAGGGAATCGGCATTCTCTATATTTCCCACTACCTCAACGAAATCGCCGCCCTCTGCGATCGCGGCACGGTACTGCGTAACGGCGAGGTCGTTGGCTATCCCGACCGGGCGCTGCTGCAGGACACCGACGCGCTGATTAAAATGATGGTCGGTCGCGACATCGAACAGCTCTATACCCCGCGCCAGAGCAGCGCTCAACGGGTAGATGCCGCCGCGCCGGTTCTTTCGGTTCGCCATCTCAGCGACGGCGTCCATCTGAATGATATTACCTTTGATATTCAGCCGGGCGAGATCGTCGGCGTCGCTGGCCTGCTGGGCGCCGGGCGCGACGTACTGGTCGATCTGCTTTATGGGCTGCGCCGCGCGCGCAGCGGCACAATAAGCATCGACGGCCAGCCGAAGCGGCTGCGCACGCCGTATCAGGCCACCCGAGCGGGGATGGCGCTGGTGCCGCGCGACCGCCGCCATCAGGGGCTGATTCTCCCCTTCTCCACCGCCGACAATATCAATCTGGCCTCGCTAGCGGAGACCGCCACTTTCGGCTGGGAGCATCGCGGCCGGGCGCTGGCAAAAGCGCGCAGCTGGATTGAGCAGCTCTCCATCCGCCCTGGCCGTCCGGAGCTGCCGGTGCGCTTTATGAGCGGCGGCAACCAGCAAAAGGCGATACTTGCCCGCTGGCTCGGCACCGATGCGCGGCTTTTTATTCTTGATGAACCCACTCTCGGGGTGGATATCGGCGCGCGCAGCGATATTTATCAGCGCACCCGCGAGCTGGCGGATCGCGGTCGCGGCGTGCTGGTCTCATCCAGCGATGCGCCGGAGCTGCTCGGCCTTTGCGACCGCATCCTGGTGATGTGGCGCGGCGAGCTGGTGGCCAATCTCCCGACCCGGGGGCTGACGCTGGACGCGCTGCTGGTGACGATTAACGGTGGACAGGAACAACAGGTATGAGTGCAGATATTCAGCGCCGCCCCCTTCCGGGCATCACGACGCTTATCGAAAAATTCCCCCTGATTCTCTTTTTTGCGCTGCTGGTCTGGCTCAGCCTGCAGTCGCCTTTCTTTTTAAGCTGGCAGAATATCAGCATGATGCTGGTACAGAGCGTGCCGCTGGCGATCCTCTGTTTCGGCCTGGTCTGCGTGATTGCCGTCGGCGGCGATGACGTAGTTTCCGGCGGTATCGATCTGTCGCTGCCCGCCATCGCGGTGCTCGGCGTCGCGCTACTCAGCCTCGGTATGGCGGAGTGGAACACCCCTTACCTGGCGCTGATTCTGCTGCTGGTCGCCGTGAGCCTGGCCTGCGGCGCGGTCAACGCCGTGCTGGTGCTGGCGGCAGGCCTGCCGCCGCTGCTGGCGACCCTGTCGACCTCGGTAGCCTTCACCGGCCTGACCGACCTGCTGACCGGCCAGCGACGCATCGCGGTAAGCGACCCGCTGATGGTGGCCTTTCGCGATAACGCTCTCTTTGGCATTCCCTGGCCGCTTCTCTATCTGCTGGCGGTCTTCGCGCTGTTTCAGCTTTTGCTCCACCACTCCCGCTTCGGCCAGCATTTACAGGCGGTGGGCGGTAACCGCGATATGGCGCAGATGAGCGGGCTCAACGTTCGCCGTTTAACCCTTCTCGTCTGGCTGCTGGCGGGCCTCGCAGCCGGTCTGGCGATTTTACCGCTGCTCAGCCAGGGCTCAGGCAGCTCGAGCGGCACGGCGACGCCGCTACTGCTGGAAACCGTCCTTGCCACTTTTATCGGCGCGGCGTTCTCGCGGCGTCGCGTGGTCACCATCTGGGGAGCGCTGCTCGGCGCGTTGCTGGTCAACGCGCTCTCTAACGGGCTCGGCCTGCTGGGAGTAAATATTTTCTGGATGGGCGCGATCAAAGGCGGCCTGATCCTCGTGGTGCTGGCGGCGTCAGCGGTCAGACATAAAGGAGGCAACTGATGAGCCAGATGACGCTCAAGACCCCCTCTACGGGACAAACCGGCAGCAGCCCGCTGGCGTGGCTATCACGGGCAGGGTTCGGCATCATTACCCTGCTGGCGATTGCCCTGTTCGGCTGGGCGAACCCGGTATTTCTGACCTTCGATAACTGGGCCAATTTGCTGCAGGGCAGCGCGATTCTGCTGATCGTGGCGATGGCGATGACCCTTATCGTTAGCGCCGGAGCGATTGACCTCTCCGTCGGCGTGGCGCTGGATTTCGGCGCCGCCTTTGCGCTGGTGGCGCTGAAAACCTGGCACCTGCCGTGGCAGGCGGCGGTGGGCTGCGCGCTGCTCGGCGGGGTGATTATCGGCCTGCTGAACGCCTTCCTGATCCTTGTCTGCCAGATTCGCCCGTTCCTCGCCACCCTCGGCACCTGGTTTATCGCCAGCAGCGCCGAGCGCATCTATACCGACGGCGGCGGCTCTATCTCCTACCGCCGGATGGCGCCGGAGTATCACGATCTGGCGGTCGGCACCGTCGCCGGAATTCCGACGCCGGTGGTGATAGTTCTGGCGCTGTGGTTGGCGGCCTGGCTGCTGACCGAACGCACGCTGTTCGGCAAGTACGTGCGCGCTATCGGTCAGAACAGCGAAGCGGCGCGTATCGCCGGGATCCGCGACCGCCGGACCATGCTGTGGGTGCTGGTAGCGGCCTCCGCGCTGTGCGCCGTCGGCGGCGTCATTCTCTCCGCCAACCTGCGCCAGTTTACGCCGCTGGCCGGCCAGGCCTACCTGATGGATGCCATCGCTGCGGTCTTTATCGGCACCGCCTTTAACCGGCTGGGCCGGGTCAGCATTGCTGGCACCCTCGGCGGCGTGCTGTTCCTCGCCATTATTGATAACGGCCTGAACCTGATGGGGCTGAACTACCTGGTGAAAGATGCGCTGGTTGGCGTAATCCTGGTGGTGGCGCTGGCCCTCTCCTTCTGGCAGGCGCGTTTGCGCCAGACCCACCGTTAAGCGGAGCACCTATGGCAGCTTTTGACGCCGTCTTTGTCGGCCTGACTATTCTGGATATCGCCGGTCGCCCGGTGATCGACATCCCGCCGCGCGGCGGGGTGGCTTTTATCGAACAAATTCGTCTGAACCCCGCCGGAACCGCCGCCGGAGCCAATATTAATGCCGCTAAGCTGGGCATTCGTACCGCCGCAGTGGCCTGCCTCGGCAAAGATGAAAAGGCCGATTTTATACTCGCCAGCTATGCACGGCTGGGAATCGACTGTTCGCTGGTCCAGCGTACCGCGCAGCAGGAAACGTCGGCGACGATCCTCCCTATCCGCCCCAACGGCGAGCGCCCGGCGCTACACTGCCGGGGCGCTTCCGATACGCTTTTTATCCGCGAAGAGGAGTTTGCTGCCGTCCTCGACTGCCGCTTCCTGCACCACGGCGGCACCGGCCTGCTGGCGGCGATGGATCGCGGGCAGAGCGCCCTTCTGCTGCAAGCGGCGAAGGCTCGCGGCGTCACCACCAGCTTCGATTTGATTGCCCCCAATGAACATACCCTGGAACTGCTGCGCCCGCTGCTGCCGTCGGTGGACTACTTTATGCCCTCCCTTGAAGAAGCGGCGTATCTCTCCGGGGAGACCCAGCCGGAAGCGATCGCCCGCTTCTTTTTTGCCCTTGGCGTCGGGACCTGTATTTTGAAGGACGGCGAGAACGGTTCCTGGCTGCTGACCCGCAACGGCGCCGTTGAACATATCCCGGCGTACCGGGTCGATGCCGTGGATACCACCGGCTGCGGCGACAGCTACTGCGGCGGCTTTATTGCCGCGCTGGCCCGCGGGCTAAGCGTCAGACAGGCATGCGAGGTGGCTTCCGCCGTCGCCGCGCTGGTGGCGACCGGGATGGGGTCGGATGCAGGGGTGGTGGACTGGCCGCATACCCGGCAGTTTATGGCGGCAAACCGGCGCGGATAACAAGCTTTGCCGCCGCATCGCGCGGCGGCAAAAGCCGGTTAACGCCACTGATAGAGCAGCGGCTCACCGGCGACATAGCGCTGAAGGTCGGCGGCAATCATCGCCGTATGCTTAGCGATGCTCTCCCGCGTCGCCCCGGCAATATGCGGGGTGATAATGACGTTATTCAACTCGGTGACAAACGGATGATCGCGCCACAGCGGCTCGCGATGGTAGACATCCAGCGCCGCGCCGCCCAGCGGGCCGTGGCGCAGCGCGTGAATCAGCGCCTCTTCATCCACGACCGCCGCGCGCGAGGTATTAATCAGCAGCGCGCCCGGCTTCATGCTATTCAACAACGCCGCGTTCACCAGGCCATCGCTGTGCGGACCGCTGCTCAGATGCAGACTTACGATATCCACCTCGCGGAAAAGTCCCTCAAGGGTCGTTTTTTGCAGCCCCGGCTCGTTAATCTCTTCGGCGGCGACAAACGGGTCCACCACCAGCACCGCCATGCCAAAGGCGCGAGCGATGCGCGCCACGCGGCGGCCAATATTACCGTAGCCAATCAGCCCCAGGGTTTTGTTACGCAGCTCGCTGCCTTTAAACACTTCATAAGGGCTTTGCGGACTGACGTCCCACACCACATCGCGGCGCAGTCCGCTCTGGGTGGCCTGCGCCGCGTTTTCGGCGTGGGTGAATTCGCCGCGCTTCAGCGCCGCGTGCGATTGCGGAATATGCCGCGCCAGGCTCAGCATCAGCCCCAGCGTCAGCTCGGCGGCGGCGTCCGCGTTACGCCCCGGCGTATAGAGCACGCGGATACCGCGCGCCAGGGCGGCTTTGGTATCGATGTTCACCGGATTGGCGCGCGTGCAGGCGATCACCTGCAGACGCGGACAGGCGGCGATCACCGCTTCCGTCACCTCATCGTAGCTGGTCACCAGCACCTCGGCGTCGTGGGCCAGCTCGATCAATTGGTCTGCGCTCAGCTTTGGCTTGCCCAGCGCCCAGCCTTCCACCCGCAGTTCGCCCAGTTGCTGAAAAGCGCTGAGGTCGCCGGCGTGTTCGGCGGTAAAAACAATTTTCATATGCGTTGTTCCTGAGAAATACGTTGAAGCGCCTCGCGGCGGGCGTGCCACACCGGCAGCATCTGCTCGCGTAGCAGGCGATAAACCGGATAGAGCGCGACGTAGCGGCTGTGCGCCTGTGGATTGGGCCGATAGCGGGTCTGCTCCAGCGCCGGATAGCGGCTGAGGGCATCAACGCTGCGCGCCGCCAGAATCGCCGCACCGCGCGCGCTAAGCTCGTTGAAAGTACTGGAAACCACCGTTCTGCCGGTACAGTCGGCAATAATTTGCAACCAGGTCGCTGAAGCCGCGCCGCCGCCGGTCAGGTACAGTTCGCCGCCCTGCGGGTAGCCCTGAAGCGAGTCGACGATAGCGTAAGCCAGACCTTCAAATACCGCCCGCTGCAGTTCTGCGCGGGTTGTGTGCTGGCTAATGCCGAAATAGCCTGCCCGCGCCTCGGGGCTGAAGAACGGCGCGCGTTCGCCGTTGAGATAAGGCTGCCAGAAGACGCCGCCGCTGCCCGGTTCAACGCTGGCGATATGCTGTTCCAGCTGCTGTAAATCCGGATCCAGCGAAATCTGCTGCTGGAGCCAGTCGATGTTCGGCGTCCCGGCCTGCATCGGAAAAAGGTTAATAAAGCTGCCCGCTTCGGTGTGGGTAACGTAGCGCGTCCCCTCATTGACCGTCTGGCGACCGTGACAGACGATGCCGGTGCAGCAGGTGGTGCCGAGAATAGTATAAATGTCGCCATCGTTGACCGCGCCGCAGCCCAGCGCCGCGCTGCAGACATCCAGCGCGCCGGCCGCTACCGGTGTGGCAGCGGGAAGCCCGGTCAGCGCCGCGACCTCTTCACGCAGCGCGCCAGCCTGCGCGTCCGGCGCCAGCAGCGGCGGAAACAGAGGTTGTAAATCTGCCAGCCCCATCTCGTTGAGCACCACCGCGGATAGCTTCCCGCTCTGCTGATTCAGCAAAGAGGTGCTGGCATCGGTGAGATCCAGCGCCGCGACGCCGGTGAGGCGAAAGCGGATCCAATCCTTGGCGAAGAACAGATAGCGGGCCGCCGCCAGCCGCTCCGGCTGATGATGCTTGAGCCAGCACAGCTGCATGCTGGTGTTGCAGGGCTGAAGATGGGTACCGGTATCGTCAAAGAAACGGCGGTCAAAACCGGGGCGGCTGAGGAGTTCGTTCATCAGTTCCCGGCTGCGGGTGTCGCTCCACAGGATACCCGGCCCGACCGGTTCGCCCTCGGCGTCGCAGAGCCAGACGCCCTCCCCCTGCCCGGCGAGGCCAATGGCGCGTAAACGCCCGTTTTGCAGCGCCGGATGCCGCGCGATATCGCGCAAAATCGCCACCACCGACTGCCACAGCTGGGCCATATCCTGTTCGGCTTCACCGTTGGCCGACAGGCGCGGGCCGGTGTTCTGCGCCGCGCTGGCGCACGCCTGAAAATGTTGATCAAACAGCACCGCCTTCACGCGCGAAGTGCCGATATCAATTCCGAGATAAAAATCCATGCCTGACCCGTTGATGGAGGGAAATTTAGTCGCGCTCGTAGCGGCGGCGCATCAGCTCGCATTCGAAAAGAAACTCCAGTCCTTCCAGCTGGCGACGGGCTTCGGGAATATCTTTGCCCCAGCAGGTCAGGCCGTGGCCGCGCAGCAGGAAGCCGTAGCGCAGCGGGTGGGTCTGCGCATAATCTTCAATGCGCGCCGCCAGGGCGTCGATATCCTGGTCGTTATCAAAAATGGCGACCGGCACGGTATCAAGATGGCTGTGCTGGCCGGCCAGGGTTTTCTGCATCTCATAACCCTGTAGCGCCAGGGTGGCGCTTTTTTCAATCCGCGACAGCACGGTCGCGTTGACGGTATGCACATGCAGTACGACATTCGCTTCCGGGAACAGGCGATACACCAGGGTATGCAGGCCGGTTTCAGCTGAGGGTTTACGCCCGGAAGGCGCTTTATTGCTGGCGATCTCCACCTGCAGGAAATCCTCCGTCGTCAGGCTACCTTTATCGCGCCCCGACTCGCTCAGCCAGCACCAGGTCTCATCCTGACGCACCGACATATTGCCGCCGGTAGCGGGCGCCCAACCTTTCGCACCGATCCAATGACAGGTGGTGACCAGTTGCGCGAGTCTTTCTTGCCACATAGCAGTTCCTTAGTTTAGCGATGTTGTATTTAGCCGTCTAAATGGCTATTTACCCGATACTAACACCGCCGACGTAAGCGAACAATATTTCAGGAAAGACTTACATTGAGAATGGTTATATCAGAAATGCATATGTAATTACGATTTTTAACAACAATACAACTACACATTTTCATGACGCCAAAATTACCGGCTGCGGAGTGTTAAAAAGATGGCTAATCGTTCCAGCGGGAAAATGCGCAAAATTGACATCATTTGTCGATTCGGCACGGTCTTTCGGGGCGGGTGAGGCGCCAGCCGCCGCCCGGTATTTATGCGGCTACCGTACCAACCCCCGCGCCCCGCGATGGTGCAAAACATGGCACTGTGCACAGATTGATGGCAATCGACGACCGAGAAATACGATTTTATGTGCAGATTGCCCACCCTCTTGTGTTATGCCTGCCTTGATTTTTTTGGCATACCTCTTGCTACCCATCAGCCATCGCTATTCGGATAGCCACTCAGAGGTTCCACCATGTCAAACAGCAATGATTTTCCACTCGTCGAAGCGCCCGCTTCCGGGCGCAAGGGCGTATTTTCCATCTCGATGGTTCTGTTCAGCTTTACCTTTTTCACCGGCACCATGTTCGCGGGCGGCAAGCTGGGCGTCTCTTTCTCCATCGTTAACCTGCTGTGGATTGCGGTAATCGGTAACTTTCTGCTGGCTCTGTACGCCGCGTCGCTCGGCTGGATTGCCGCGCGCAGCGGGCTAAATACCGTGCTGATGGGGCGTTTTTGCTTCGGGGAAATCGGCAGCAAGCTCGCCGATTTTATCCTCGGTTTCGCCGAGCTGGGATGGTACGCCTGGGGTACGGCGACGGTCGCCATCTCGCTGGTCAAAATCCTCGCCCTTCCTGAGGCGCTGACGACTCCGCTGATGATCCTGTTCGGTATCCTGTTTTGCGTCACCGCGCTGGTGGGCTACAAGGGGCTGGATGCGCTGTCGCGTGTATCGGTGCCGCTGATGTTTATTCTGCTGGTGGTGTCGATGTACCTTGCCGCCCATCACGCCGGCGGCTGGCAGGCGATGACCCAAATCGAACCCGGCGAAACCATGAGCTGGTCTGCGGCCATCACCATGGTATTCGGCACCTTTGCCAGCGGCGCGACCCAGGCGACCAACTGGACGCGGCTGGCCAACTCCAGCCGTACCGCCATCGTCGCCAGCATGAGTAGCTTCCTGATCGGCAACGGGCTAATGATTATCGCCGGCGCCTGGTGCGCCATCGTTTACCAGCAGGCTGATATCGTGGAAGTGCTGATTTTGCAGGGGCTGTCGGTCGCCGCGGTGGTGATGCTGTGCCTCAATCTGCTGACCATTCAGGGGCCGACGATTTATAACGTCTCGGCGGCGGCCTGCCATCTGCTGCGCAGCGAGCGTCGCCGCACCCTGACCGTAGTCGCCGCCGGAGTCGGCATTCTGCTGGCCATTGGCGGTATGTATGAAATGCTGATTCCTTTCCTGGTGCTGCTGGGCAGCATCATTCCCCCCATCGGCGGCGTGATCCTCGCCGACTACTGGTTTTATCGCGGCGGCCGCTACCCGCTGCTGCACACCGCCCGTTTGCCGCGTTTTAACTGGCTGGGGCTTAGCGCCTACGCCGTGGGCGCGGTGGTGGCCTACCTCTCGCCGTGGATCGCCCCGCTGGTCGGTATCACCGTTTCCGCGCTGGTCTATATCGCGCTGACTCGTCTGAGCAAACGCCAGCCCGCCGCTGATTCCGTCGTGGAACAGTAGTCATGAGCCTGACGGTGGGCGAAATCCTCGCCCTTGATGGGCTTTCCGCCATGCGCCTGCGCGCCGGTAAGCAGGGGCTACAGCTGGCGGTGCGCTGGTACTACGTGGCGGAAAATGAAAATATCGCCGAATGGATTATGGGCGGGGAGCTGGTGTTCATCACCGGGATCAACCATCCCCGCGATGAAGACAACCTGATCCATTTGCTGATGGAGGGCAAGCAGCGCGGGATTGCCGGGATGGTGATCCTCACCGGCGATGCGTACATTCAGGCGATCCCGCCGCGCCTGATTGCGCTGGCCGATGAACTGGGCATACCGCTGATCGAACAGCCCTATCTGCTGAAGATGGTGATCGTGACCGAACGCATCGGTACCGCGCTGGTGCGCAGCGAAAACGCCCTGCAATCGCAGCGCGATATTCTGCTGCAGCTGTTAACCGGCGACTTTCCCGACCTGCAAATTCTGCATCAGCGCGCGCTCCACCAGCAGCTGGACTTTACCCGGCCGCTGCGGGTAGCGGCGCTGCGGCTGGAAGGTATCCAACGCCTGTTTCGTCAGTTTCCGCCGGAGCAGGCCGAGGCCTGGCTGCAGCAGGCCCGCCGCACCGTACGCCAGCGCCTGCAGCAGCAGCTCAATCAGCAGGGCAATCCCTTTCCGCTGGTCGAGCGCGGCAATATGTTTCTCTTCCTGCTGCCGGATGAAGAGGGCGAGTTTTATCAGCAGAAAACGTGGCTCCAGACGTGGCTGCATGCGCTGGCGGAGGGCGACGACGGGCTATCGCTGCTGTGCGGCCTTTCGGCGCCGGTGCAGCAGCTACAGGAATATCAGCGCGCGCTGTCGCAGGCCCGTCAGGCGCTGGACCTCAGCGATAGCCTGCGTCCGGCCCAGCGCATCAGCGACTACCAGCAATTGGGCTTTATCAAGCTGCTCTCCGCCGTCGGCGACCCAGGGCTACTGAGCGATTTTATGCACGATACCCTCGGCTGTCTGATCGAACCCGATCGCAAAAGCCCATGGCTGCTGATGGAGACGCTGGAAACGCTGCTTCAGGAGAGCGGCAACGTGGTCCGGGCCGCCGAGCGGCTGGGTATCCACCGCAACACGCTGCATCAGCGTATCCAACGCATTGAAAAGCTGACCCGCTATCCGGTCAGCCACCCGCAGTTTCATCTCAACGCCTCGGTCGCCCTAGCGATCTGGCGTATGTCGCAAAACCATTTACGGGAACAACCATGAAAATTATCAACGCGCGTCTGCGCCAGCAAGAAGCGCTTTATACCCTTGAGCTAGAGGACGGTCTGTTTAAGAGCATCACCGCGCAGACCGCCGTGCAGACGGCTGACGCCGACGATATCGACGCAGAGCAAAAGCTGGCGATCCCGCCGTTCGTCGAGCCGCATATTCATCTCGATGCCACCCTGACGGCGGGCGAGCCGGAGTGGAATATGAGCGGTACCCTGTTTGAGGGCATCGCCCGCTGGAGCCAGCGTAAAGCGAGCGTCACCGTCGAAGATACCCGCCAGCGGGCGCTGAAAACCATCGGCATGCTGCGCGACAACGGCGTGCAGCACGTGCGTACCCACATTGATGTTACCGACCCTTCCCTGACCGCCCTTGAGGCAATGCTGAGGGTGAAAAAGGAGGCGGCTCATCTTATCGATCTGCAGATCGTCGCCTTCCCGCAGGAGGGCATTGAGTCCTTCCCCGGCGGACGCGAGCTGATGACCCGCGCCATCGAAATGGGCGCCGACGTGGTGGGCGGTATCCCGCACTACGAAAACACCCGCGATAAGGGCGTCAGCTCGCTGGTTTTTCTGATGGACCTGGCCCAGCGCCACGGCTGCCTGGTGGACGTGCATTGCGATGAAACCGACGATCCGCAGTCGCGCTTTCTGGAGGTGCTGGCGGAAGAGGCCCGGGTGCGCGGCATGGGCGCGCAGGTCACCGCCAGCCATACCTGTGCTATGGGTTCTTACGATAATGCCTACTGCTCGAAGCTGTTCCGCCTGCTCAAAGCGTCGGGCATCAACTTTATCTCCTGCCCGACCGAAAGCATTCACCTGCAGGGGCGCTTCGACAGTTGGCCGAAACGCCGCGGCGTGACGCGGGTGGCGGAGCTGGACCGCGCCGGGATCAACGTCTGCTTCGCCCAGGACTCCATTCAGGACCCGTGGTACCCGCTGGGCAACGGTAACATCATGCGCATTCTCGACGCCGGGCTGCATATCTGCCATATGCTGGGATACGAAGATTTGCAGCGCTGCCTCGATCTGATTACCGATAACAGCGCCCGCACGCTGTGCCTCGGCGATAACTACGGTATTGCCGAAGGGCGCCCGGCGAACCTGCTGATCCTCGATGCGGAAAACGACTATGACGCGCTGCGCCGCCAGGCAAAAGTGCTGACCTCCATTCGTCACGGCAAAATCATTTTGCAGCGCCAGGCGGAGCAGATTCGCTATCCGGCATAAGCCTGACGTTGGCGCGGTACCTGTGCCGCGTCAACCCGCTGCTCGCCGGAGGATTTATGTGGTACCTTCTTACTACTTTTTCCGTGCCGATGATGGGCTCCTGTGTCGGCGCGGGCTCACTGAGGACAACCCGTACCCTGATACTATGAGCGAAAAAAAATGGATTAAGGCAGAGGACGTTGCCCGGCTCGCTGGCGTCTCCCGTTCCGCAGTTTCCCGCACCTTTACCCCCGGCGCGTCGGTGGCGGAAAAAACCCGCCAGAAGGTTCTCGCCGCGGCGGAAACGCTGGGCTATCAGGTGAATATCATCGCCCGCACGATGAACACCGGCAGCAGCAACTTTATCGGCATCGTCACCGCCGGATTTGATAACCCGTTCCGCAGTAAGCTGCTGTCGCCGCTGGTCCACCAGCTGGCGCTCAACGGTTTTATGCCGCTGTTGATGAACGCCGACGATCCGCAGCAGCTCGCCCCGTCGCTCAGACAGTTGCTGAGCTATCACGTCGCTGGCGTCATTATTACCTCCGGGGCGCCGCCGCTGTCGCTGGCGGAGGAGTATCTGGAGCGAAAAATCCCGGTCACCCTTATCAACCGCCACGCCGACCTGGCCGGCTGCGATCGCGTGTGCAGCGACAACGCGCAGGGCGCGAAGCTGGTCGCCGACCTGTGTACTCAGCGCCAGTGGCGCCAGGCCGGGTTTATCGGCGAAAGTCTGGATAACTTCAGCACCCGCCAGCGCTACGAAGCGTTTGTTGCCCATAGCCAGGGCATGGAGATCGCCGCGCACTTCTGCGACAGCAGCGGCTATCAGGCGGGATTTGCCGCCGCCAGACAGCTGCTTGCCGCACATCCGCAGCTGCAGGCGCTCTTCTGCGCCACCGATATGCTGGCGCTCGGCGCCCTGGACGGTCTGCGGGCAGACAACCCCGCCGCTTCGCTACCCGCTATTATCGGCTTCGATGATATCCCGCAGGCGGACTGGCAGCCCTATCAGCTGACTACCGTGCAGCAAAATACTGCCCTGCTCGCCCACCATGCGGTGGATCTGCTGGTCACGCGGATCGCCAAATTCAGTCTGCCGTCACGCCATCGTGAAGTGCCGGTGAAACTGATCGTTCGTCAAAGTGCAAAATGAAAAATTCATTTTATGCCGGAGCGATCACAGAATAATTTTTTTAATCCATCCACACTCATTTTGCCCTTCGGGGCTGTTTTTTTCAGGCAAATTGCACACGTGTGCAAAATAGGGAGTTACGATGAAATCACTGGAATTACATGAACTGCAGGCCCGCTACCGCCTGGCCTGCGAGCTGGCGCAGGCCGGCGCGGAACTGGCGTTCGAATTCTATCAGCAGCGCGACCGGCTGGCGGTGGATCATAAAGGCGATGACCTGCAGGACGTGGTCAGCGTCGCCGATAAACAGGTCGAAGCGTTTGTGAAGCAGCGCATTATGGACGCCTTCCCGCAGGACGGCTTTCTCGGCGAAGAGAGCGGAACGCAGATGCCGGACGCCCGCGTCCTGTGGGTTGTCGATCCTATCGACGGCACCAGCTGTTTTCTTAACGGCCTGCATACCTGGTGCCTGTCGCTGGCTATCGTCGCCGACGGGGAACCGGTTATCGGCGTGGTGTACGACCCCAACCATCGCGAGCTGTTCCACGCCCTGAAAGGCCAGGGCGCATGGCTTAACGATGCGCCTGTCGCGCCGCATCCGGGTGCGACGGTCAAAGAGGGAGTGATGGGCGTCGGCACCTCGCACCGCGTGACGCCTGCGCTCTTTCTGCCCTTCCTCGATACGCTGCTGAGCGACGGCGGGATGTTTATCCGCAACGGCTCCGGAGCGCTGATGAGCGCCTGGGCGGCGGCAGGCAGGCTTATCGGCTACTACGAACCGCATATGAACCCCTGGGACGGGCTGCCGGGGCTGGTGCTGATGCGCGAAGCGGGCGGCCTTAGCAACGATTATCTGGCAAACGACGGGATTCGTCACGGCAACCCGCTGCTGCTGGCCAGCAAGACGCTCTACCCACAATTAAAAAACATGCTTTGTCACCCATTACCTTAACCGTATCGGGTCAGGCTTTATCTGATTATGTACTCTACACAACGACGATAAACCTCACGGACGAACCACACTAATCAGTCAGGCCTCCGACCTTCGGAGATACCATTATGTCTGGAAGAATTATCGCATTTTTTCGCGCTTCGCCGCCCAAAGCGGGCGGAGAGTTCGATGAGCGGCGCTTTCGCAGCGTGCGCTGGCAAACCTTTATCACCATGACCCTGGCGTACGTCACGTTCTACGTTTGCCGGCTATCGTTCACCGTCGCCAAAAGCGCGCTGGTGGAACTCGGCATAACCCCAACGGAGCTGGGCATGATCGGCTCAACGCTATTTTTCAGCTACGCCATCGGCAAGCTGGTCAACGGCTTTATTGCCGATCATGCCAACGTAGTGCGCTACATGAGCCTTGGGCTACTGCTAAGCGCCGGAATGAACCTGATGATGGGGATGACCAGCAACGCCATGCTGCTGGCAGTCTTCTGGGGGATTAACGGCTGGGCGCAGTCGATGGGCGTTGGCCCGTGCGTGGTATCGCTGGCGCGCTGGTACGGCTGTAAAGAACGAGGCACTTTTTACGCGATCTGGTCGACGGCGCATAACATCGGCGAAGCGATGACCTATATGGTGATCGCCGCGGTGATTGCCGGATTCGGCTGGCAGATGGGCTACCTGTCGACCGCCGCGCTCGGCGCCGCCGGGGTGGTGCTGATGCTGTTGTTTATGCGCGACTCGCCGCAAAGCTGCGGCTTCCCGCCCATCAACGTCATTCGCGATGAACCGCAGGAGGAGACGGAAGCCCGCGGCTCGGTATTTAAAAACCAGCTGCTGGCGCTGCGTAACCCGGCCCTGTGGACGCTGGCCCTGGCCTCGGCGTTTATGTATATCGACCGTTACGCGGTGAACTCGTGGGGGATCTTCTTTCTGGAACAGGATAAAGCCTACTCTACTCTCGAAGCGTCCGGGATTATCGGGGTCAACGCTATCGCGGGTATTGCCGGAACCATTATCGCCGGGATGCTCTCCGACCGCTTTTTCCCGCGTAACCGCAGCGTGATGGCCGGGTTTATCAGCCTGCTCAACACCGCCGGCTTCGCGCTGATGCTCTGGTCGCCGCACGGCTACTACACCGATATTCTGGCGATGATTATCTTCGGCGCCACCATCGGAGCGTTGACCTGCTTCCTTGGCGGACTGATCGCGGTCGATATTTCATCGCGTAAAGCCGCGGGCGCCGCGCTCGGCACTATCGGTATCGCCAGCTACGCGGGGGCGGGACTCGGCGAGTTTCTCACCGGCATCATCATCGATAAAACCTCGATGATCGAAAACGGCAAAACGCTATATGACTTCAGTACGCTGTCGCTGTTTTGGGTAGGCACCGGCCTCGTGTCCGCGCTATTCTGTTTTACCACCGCTGCGATTGTCGCCAGGCGACACGCGATAGAACGTCAGACCTCATTCTCGTCATAACCTTTTAACTTATAAGGAAGATTTTATGATGCCTGTACGACATCAGGTTTTGCTACGCCTGCTGCTTGCCTGCGCTCTGCCGCTGCTGGCCGCACCGGGCCATGCCGCCACGCAGTATGCGCTGGAAAAAGTGGTTGAACTCAGCCGCCACGGCATTCGTCCGCCGACGGAGGGCAACCGGGAGGCCATCGAAGCCGCGACCCAGCGTCCGTGGACGCAGTGGACCACCCACGACGGCGAGCTGACCGGCCACGGCTATGCCGCCGTCGTCAATAAGGGGCGCGATGAGGGCGCGCGCTTTCGCCAGCTGGGGCTATTGACGGCGGGCTGCCCGGCGAGCGGTGAGATTTATGTACGCGCCAGCCCCCTGCAGCGTACGCGGGCCACCGCCCAGGCGCTGGTGGACGGCGCCTTTCCCGGCTGCGGCGTGATGATTCATCACGTCAGCGGCGACGCGGATCCGCTGTTTCAGACCGACAAATTTGCCGCCACGCAAACCGACCCCGCCCGCCAGCTGGCGGAAGTGAAGAAGAAGGCCGGCGATCTGGCGCAGCGTCGGCAGGCGCTGGCTCCGGCAATTCAGCTGCTGAAAAACGCGGTCTGCGTACCCGATAAGCCCTGCCCGGTGTTTGATCTACCGTGGCAGGTGGAGCAGAGCAAAAGCGGCAAAACCTCGATTAGCGGGCTGAGCGTGATGGCCAATATGGTTGAGACGCTGCGTCTGGGGTGGAGCGAGAACCTGCCTCTCAGCCAGCTGGCGTGGGGCCATATTACCCGTTCCAGCCAGATAACCGCCCTGTTGCCGCTGCTGACGGAGAACTACGATCTCAGCAACGATGTGTTTTATACCGCGCAAAAACGCGGCTCGATTCTGCTCAACGCCATGCTTGAAGGGGTAAAAGAGGGCGCCGCGCCGAACGTGCGCTGGCTGCTGCTGGTGGCGCACGATACGAATATCGCCATGGTGCGGACGTTAATGGACTTTAGCTGGCAGCTGCCAGGGTACAGCCGCGGCAATATCCCGCCGGGCAGCAGCCTGGTGCTGGAACGCTGGCGCGATACCCGCAGCGGTCAACGCTACCTGCGCGTCTACTTCCAGGCGCAAAGTCTGGACGATTTGCGCCGCCTGCAAACGCCGGATAGCCAGCATCCGCTGTTGCGCCAGGAGTGGCGTCAGGCGGGCTGCCAGACGACCGATGTCGGGACGCTGTGCCCTTACCAGGCGGCGCTGACCGCGCTGGGCCGCAATATCGACCCGCAGTCCGCTCCGGCGGTGGAGATGGTGCTGCCATAAAATAAGTAGAAGGCGAAGCTTTGGCGGTCGCTTCGCTTTTTGGCTCAGGTTCAGGCTTTTTCTGGTTTGAACGCCCCGGCGGCGACCTGCTCCGGGGTGACCACGCCGCTATCCAGCACCCAGCCGCTGACTAACGTTGCGGGCGTGACGTCGAACGCAGGATTGTAAACCGCAGCCTCTTTCGGCGCCCACTGCACCGCGCCAAAGCTGCCGGCGACGCCGGTGACTTCGGCGGCTGCCCGCTGCTCAATCGGGATCGCCGCGCCGTTCGGGCAATGGCGATCCAGGGTAGTTTGCGGCGCGGCTACGTAAAACGGGATCTGGTGATATTTTGCCAGAACCGCCAGCGAATAGGTGCCGATTTTATTGGCTACGTCGCCGTTGGCGGCAATACGGTCAGCGCCCACCCAAACCGCGTCGACCTGGCCCTGCGCCATCAGGCTGGCGGCCATCGAATCGGTAATCAGCCGATACGGCACCCCTAGCTCACCCAGCTCCCAGGCGGTCAGGCGCCCGCCCTGCAACAGAGGGCGCGTTTCATCCACCCAGACGTTTGCCACTTTCCCCTGCTGATACGCCAGCGCAATCACCCCCAGCGCGGTGCCGACGCCCGCCGTCGCCAGGCCGCCGGTATTGCAGTGGGTCAACAGGCGGCTACCCGGCGTCACCAGCGCGCTGCCCGCCTCGGCGATGCTGGCGCAAAGCTGTTTATCCTCGGCGACCAGGCGCAGCGCTTCCGCTTCCAGCGCCTGCGGATAGTGCTCCTTCGCCAGCGCCAGCTTCATGCGATCCAGATTATTCATCAGGTTCACCGCTGTTGGACGCGCGGCGCGCAGCGTCTCCAGCGCCTCAGATAGCGCATCGCGGGTCAGACCGCGCCGCGCCAGCAGCGCCAGCAGCAGGCTGGCGGACAGGCCAATCAACGGCGCGCCGCGTACCCGCAGGGCGTGAATATGGTCCACCAGCAGTTCGACGTTATCCGCCGCCAGCCAGCGTTTTTCCTGCGGTAAGGCCTGCTGGTCAAGAATAAAGAGCTGATTTTCGCTTACCCGCAGGCTGGTGGTCTGTAGTGTCTGCATTTAGTTAAATCCCTGTTGCGTTGTTGTATCACATTGTGTCAGGATGAAATCCAGAAGTATAGACGTCTGAACGGCTTAATCAGAATTTTGAGGATCGAGGCAATGTCGCAATACCATACTTTCACGGCCAGCGATGCGGTGGCTTACGCCCAACAATTTGGCGGTATCGATAATCCGACAGAACTGGTGTCCGCGCAGGAAGTGGGCGATGGCAACCTCAACCTGGTGTTTAAAATTTTTGATACCGAGGGCGTGAGCCGGATTATCGTTAAGCAGGCGCTGCCCTACGTGCGCTGCGTAGGAGAGTCCTGGCCGCTGACCCTTGACCGCGCGCGCCTTGAGGCGCAAACCCTGGTGGCTCACCATCAGCACTGCCCGCAGCACACGGTGCGGATTGTGCATTTCGATCCTGAGCTGGCGGTGATGGTGATGGAAGATCTTTCCGATCACCGCATCTGGCGCGGCGAGCTGATTAACAACGTTTACTACCCGCGCGCCGCCAGCCAGCTGGGGGAATACCTGGCCCAGACGCTGTTTCACACCAGCGACTTTTATCTGCATCCTCATGAGAAAAAGGCCCAGGTGGCGCAATTTATTAATCCCGAGATGTGCGAAATTACCGAGGATCTGTTCTTTAACGATCCGTATCAGGTTCATGAGCGCAACAGCTATCCATCAGCGCTGGAAACCGACGTCGCCGCCCTGCGAGAAGATGCCCAGCTGAAGCTGGCGGTGGCCGCGCTCAAGCACCGGTTCTTCTCCCATGCCGAAGCGTTACTGCATGGCGATATTCATAGCGGCTCAATTTTCGTCGCCGAAGGCAGCTTTAAGGCCATCGACGCCGAGTTCGGTTTTTTCGGCCCGATTGGCTTCGATATCGGCACCGCCATCGGCAACCTGTTGCTCAACTACTGCGGCCTGCCGGGGCATCTGGGCATTCGCGATGCCGCCGCCGCTCGCGAACAGCGCCTCAACGATATACAGCAGTTCTGGACCACCTTTGCCGAGCGTTTCCAGGCGCTGGCGGCGGAGAAATCCCGCGACGTGGCGCTGGCCTGCCCCGGCTATGCCTCCGCGTTTCTGAAGAAAGTGTGGGCCGACGCGGTGGGCTTCTGCGGCACCGAGCTGATTCGCCGCAGCGTCGGGCTATCGCACGTGGCGGATATCGACGCTATCCCGGACGAAGCCATGCGTCATGAATGCCTGCGCCACGCCATCACCCTGGGTAAAGCGCTGATTGTGATTGCCGATCGCATCGACAGCGTGGATGAGCTGATTGCGCGAATTCGCCAGTACGGTTGAATCTCCGTCCAGCCTTTCCCGGCTCGCGCTGCGCTTAGCCGTGCTACGAGTGCACCGCCGTCTGTGGGCCGGTAGCCCGGACAGGCGCGTCAGGCGCCGCCTCCGGGTATTGGCCTCTTTCCCCGGAGGCGATGCTTCGCATCTGTCCGGGCTACGGGGGCACCACCGTCTGTAGCCCGGTTAAGGCGTTTGCGCCGCGACCCGGGAAGGCAACAACCCACCATCCCCTACCCCAGATACTCAATCACCGACAGCCCGCCGTTATAGTCGGTGCTGTAGATTATTCCCTGAGCGTCGACGAACACATCGCAGGACTGGATCACCCGCGGACGACCGGGGCGGGTATCCATCATTTTCGCCGGCGCGGCGGGCACCAGCGCCCCGGTTTCCACCGGCCGATAAGGGTTGGAAATATCGTAAGCGCGAACGCCCGCGTTCTGATAAGTGGCGAAAATCAGCGTTGAGCTGACAAAGCTGCCGGGGCGATTCTCATGCAGGTTATGTGGACCGAAGTGCGCACCTTTCGCCACGTAATCAGCTTCATCCGGCTGCGGGAAAGTGGCGATACTCACCGGATTTGTCGGCTCGCGAATGTCGAACAGCCAGATCAGCTTCTCCCCATCCTGCTGGTTATCCAGTACCGCCTCATCAAGCACCACCAGCAGATCCCGGTCCGGGAGCGGCAGCGCGGTGTGGGTACCGCCGCCAAACGGCGGGCTCCAGTTACGGTGGCTGATTAGCTTCGGCTGAGAGCGATCCTGCACATCGAGCAGGGTCAGGCCGCCGTCGCGCCAGCTGCCGTAGGCGGTGTCGCCGGCGATAATCGCGTGATGCAGGGCATAGCGCTTACCTTCCGGCCACTGCGGGGTCTCCCCCGCCGCCTGGTTCATCCCCGGCAGCCACCAGCGCCCGGCAACTTCCGGCTTACGCGGATCGGCCAGGTCGATAGTCAGGAAAATATAGTCGCTAAAGCCGTCAATCAGCGCGGAAACGTAGGCCCAGCGCCCGCCGACGTACCAGATTCGGTGAATACCGATGCCGTTAAGCGACAGAAAGGCGATCTCTTGCGGTTTATCCGGGGTGGAGATATCAAAAATCCGCAGCCCGGCGCTCCAGCCCTTCTCCCGTACGTCGCTGACCGTCTCGCCCACCGAACGGGTGTAATAAACCTTCTCGTCGGCGAAGCGGGCATCGGCGAACAGATCCCGGGCGTTGATCACCAGCAGCAGATCGTCGTGCGCCTGTAAATGGACGTTCCAGGTACCGGGTGGCGCGGCGATGTAATTGACCGTTCGCGGATTTTTCGCGTCACGTACGTCCACTACGGAAAAGCCCTGCGATACCATATGGCCAATATAGGCATAACCCCGATGTACCATCAGCTGGACGCCGTCCGGGCGTCCTCCCTGATCGCTATGTCCAATCAGCCGCATATTGCGGCTGTATTCCGGGCGCGGTAATTCAGCCACATAACCTCCTGTTGCCGGGCAGCGCTGGTTCCCCTCTACCGCTGGCAGAGGGTACCTGACAGCCGCCGGACGCTATTATTTGTTTTTCGCTTCGAGAGTGGCAAACCACGGGGCGATAAAGTCTTCAGTCTGGCCCCAGCCTGGAATAATTTTACCCAGCGAAGCGACGTTGACCGCTCCCGGCTGCGCCGCCAGCAGCGCCTGCGGAATCGCCGCCGCTTTAAAGTCGTAGGTTGCGGGGGTTGGTTCGCCGGCAATCTTATTGGCGATCAGACGCACGTTAGTGGCGCCGATAAGTTTCGGATCCACCGCTACGCTCACCTTCCACGGACTGCCGGATTCGCGCATCAGCTGCAGATCCTGGTTAGAAATATCGATGCTGTAGAGTTTGATCTCGCTGCGACCGTTCTCTTTCAGCGCTTTATAAGCGCCCTGGCTGAACGCGTCCCAGGTTCCCCAGATAGCATCAATTTTACCTTTCGGGTATTTCGCTAAGATCGCCCCAACCTTGTTGGCCGTATCGCCCTGCACATCGGATGAGACGGCGCCGATCGATTCCAGCTCTTTGATGCCGGGATTTTGTTTAAGCAGCGTCTGATAAGCCGCCTGGCGACGCTCCATCGGCGGGAAACCCGCGACCCACAGTTTGACGATATTGGCTTTGCCGTTGAAATCTTTCACCAGTTGGCCAAAGGAGAGCTCGGTCAGGGAAGCGTCATCCTGCTGGGTGACGGTGACGCCCGGGATCTGACCGTTTACCGCGGTATCGAAGACCGAGACTTTGATCCCGGCGTCCACCGCTTTTTTCACCAGCGCGGTGGCGTAGGGATCGCGTCCCTGAGAAAGAATAATGCCGTCGTATTTCTGGCTAATCGCCTGGTTAACGAAGTCCTGGAATTTGGCGTCATCACCGTTGCTGAGAAAGGTGCTGATTTTAAAGCCGAGCTTTTTGCCCTCCTGGACCGCTCCGGAGACAAACTGGGTGGTGTTATCGTCGGAGCCCAGGTTGCGGATCACCGCAATGCGAATCGGCCCGCTATGGTCGGCGATCGCTGTCGGAAGCGGCGCCGGGGTTTCAGCAAAAGCTGCCGTCGCGTTAAACAATCCCAGCGCGATGAGTGAAAGCGTTATCTTTTTCATAGTGTTTACCCTGTAAAATTTTAGGTACGGCGCTGAAAATAAGTCAGTGCGAGCGCGCCAGCCAGCACCAGCCCTTTAATAATGTCCATCGCGTAATAGGGCACCGAGAGCATCACCAGGCCGTTGGAGAGCACGCCTAAAATGACCGCCCCTACCAGCGTACCGAGCGCGTTCGGCTTACCGGAACCGGCCAGCGAGAAGCCAATCCACGCCGCCGCCACCGCATCCATCAGATAGCCGCCGCCGGCGTTCACCTGCGATGAGCCGATGCGCGACGCCAGCAGAATGCCGCCGAGCCCCGCCAGCAGGGAGGCAATCACGTAAGCGGCAACTTTGTACCGGGTGATCCGCAGACCCGAGAGGCGCGCCGCTTCCGGATTGCCGCCGATGGCGTACATCCGCCGGCCGTGAGTAGTCAAGGAGAGCGCCAGCTGGGCGACAACGGTCACCACCAGCATAATGATGACTATCGTCGGTACCTGTCCGAGCGAACCAAACGCCGCCGGAATCGCGCCTTCCGCCATATCGCCGCTCGGCAGCACCATATTTTCGGTGATCGACCCGCCGTAGCTGTAAGTCATCGCCACGCCCTGAATCACGAACAGGCTGGCAAGCGTCGCCAGCATGTCGGGTATACGCAGGATCACGATCAGAAACGCGTTGAACAGCCCCACTAAGGTACAGAGCGCGAGGGTGACAAGAATTGCCTCGGTGGTGCCGAAGCCGTGCCAGACAAACAGCGAAATCACCAGCGCATTGGCCAGCGAGGCGGTGGAGCCTACGGACAAATCGAAGCCGCCGATGGTCAGGGATATCGATACGCCGATAGCGATCACCGTCACGATGGCGATAGATCGCAGGATATTGATGATGTTAAACGGGTCGAGGAAGTTGTCCGATGCCAGACCAAAAACGGCGATCAGCAGGACGACGGTCAGTAACATGCCCCATTTGTAGAGAAAATCGAAAAATCGCTGACGGCCAGAAACCGCCGCGTTAACTGCCAGGGCTTTACTCACGCTGCTGCTCCTCCGGTGGAGTAATAAAGAATGTTTTCTTCCCGGGCCTCCGCGCCCGCAATTTCCGCCACGATGCGTCCGTCCCACAGCACGCAGATGCGATCGCACAGGCCGACCAGCTCGGCGAATTCGCCCGAGGCGTAAATCACCCCTTTGCCTTCCCGCGCCAGGCCGTCGATCACATTGAATAAATCCGTTTTGGCTTTGACGTCGACCCCTTTGGTCGGCTCATCGAAAATCAGGACGTTGGCGTTGCCGCGCAGCCATTTGCCAATCGCTACCTTTTGCTGATTACCGCCGGAGAGCCGGCGCAGGCTCTGCGCCGGGCCTGAAGTCCGAATGCCTACGCGGGCAATCACCTCTTCCGCCCAGCGCCAGGCCTGACGATGGCCAAACAGGCTCCAGCGGGAGAAGCTGCTATCGGCGCTGACCGCCAGATTCATCGCCACCGGCTCCTCGATAAAAATGCCCTCCTTGCGCCGCTCTTCCGGCACCAGCGCCAGGCCGCGCGCTACCGAGTCCGCCGGGTCGCGCGGTCGCCACGGCTGGCTATTCAGTTCGCCGCGCGTCAAACGACTTTTGCTGGCGCCAAACAGCGCCTTGCACAGTTCGGTTTTGCCGGCGCCCGCCAGTCCGGCGATCCCCAGAATCTCTCCCTTACGCAAACGCAGGGAGATATCCTGCAATAACCCTTCGTCGTGCAGCCCTTCCACCTGTAGCAGCACCTCATCGCTATGGGGCGGCCGCTTCGGCGGGAAGATATCGCTCAGCTCATGACCGAGCATTCTCTCGACGATCTGTTCGCCGCTGAGATCGGCCATCGGCCCGCTCTCAATCAGTCGGCCGTCGCGCAGCACCGTCAGGGTGTCGCAAACGGCTTTTAATTCATGAATGCGGTGCGAGATAAACACAATGCCAAGGCCCTGCTGTTGCAGGCGGCGAACCACCGCAAACAGGCGCTCGCTTTCGTTTTGGTCCAGCGGCGCGGTTGGCTCATCGAGGATAAGAAAGCGGCAGTGATGCGACAGGGCGCGAGCCAGCAGGATTTGCTGTTTTTCCGCCAGCGTGCAGCTGTCGATGGAGCGGCGCACGTCGAGGCTGACGTCAAGCTGAGCCAGCGCCTCGCGCGCCAGCTGGCGCAGCCGTCCCCAGCGGAAGGCGAGCCCCGGTTCCGCCAGCCTGTCGAGCATGATGTTTTCCGCGATGCTCAGGCCCGGAACCAGCGCCACGTCTACCTCCTGCTGCACCAGATGAATCCCCAGCTGTTTAGCATCGCGCGGCGAGCGAATGCTCACCGGCTGGTTGTTAATCACCACCTCGCCTTCGTAATGGGCGTGGGTGCCGCACAGCACCGCCATTAGCGTGGACTTGCCTGCGCCGTTAGCGCCGGTCAGCGCATGCACCGAGCCCCCTTGCAGGGTAAAAGCCACGTTGCTGAGCGCCCGAAAGCCGGAAAAGGCCAGGCTAATATTTTGCATCTCAAGGCGATTGCCGGTCATCCCCTGCACCCTGTCGATTAATCTTCTGATTTAACGAATTTTTCATAGCTGCCCTTGACTGACAAATGCATAAAAGGCATAAGATAAAGCGAAATAATATTAGCCATCTGGATGTCCAGACATAACATCGGGTTAGCGAAACAGAACAAGGACAGCATGAATGAGTCATAGCGATATCCGCGTGGTCCCCGGCCCCGCCAACTACTATTCCCATCCCGGCAGCCTTGCGCGGCTGCAGGATTTTTATAGCGAAGAACAGCTTTCACGCGCGGTGTGGGTTTACGGCGAGCGGGCTATCGCAGGCGCCCAGGCTTTTCTGCCAGCAGCGTTTAACGCTCCCGGAGCCAAAAAAATCCTCTTTAAAGGCCACTGTAGCGAAAGCGATGTCAGCGAGCTGGCCCGCGCGTCCGGCGACGATCGGTCGGTGGTGATTGGCGTAGGCGGCGGCGCGCTGCTGGATACCGCGAAGGCGCTGGCCCGGCGCCTCGGCCTGCCGGTGGTGGCTATCCCCACCATCGCCGCCACCTGCGCGGCCTGGACGCCGCTGTCGGTGTGGTATAACGATGCCGGTCAGGCGCTGCAGTTTGAAATCTTCGACGATGCCAACTTTCTGGTACTGGTGGAGCCGCGCATTATTCTTAACGCGCCGGCGGAATATCTGCTGGCGGGCATCGGCGATACGCTGGCGAAATGGTATGAAGCGGTAGTGCTGGCTCCGCAGCCGGAGACGCTGCCGCTCACCGTGCGCCTTGGCATCAACGGCGCGCTGGCCATCCGCGATGTACTGCTGGAAAGCAGCGAAACCGCGCTGGCCGACCAGCAACGCGGCGAGCTAACCCAGGCTTTCCGCGACGTCGTGGATGCGATCATCGCCGGCGGCGGTATGGTCGGCGGGCTCGGCGAGCGCTATACCCGCGTCGCCGCCGCCCATGCGGTGCATAACGGGCTGACGGTGCTGCCGCAGACCGAGAAGTATCTTCACGGGACCAAAGTCGCCTACGGTATTCTGGTCCAGAGCGCCCTGCTCGGCCAGGACGACGTGCTGGCGCAGCTGGTGCAGGCGTATCAGCGCTTTAATCTGCCAACCACCCTGGCGGCGCTGGAGGTGGATATCAATAACCGCGAACAGCTGGATAAGGTGATTGCCCATACCCTGCGCCCGGTGGAGTCTATCCATTTTCTGCCGGTTGAACTGAACGGAGAAACCCTGCGCGCCGCGTTTGAAAAAGTCGAACGTTTCGCCAGTTAATCCCCGTTTTATTCGCCTCTGCCGCCCGGCGGAGGCGCTTTCGAGCCGCCTCGCAAAGCCGATGTTTCTGCCTTCGCCAGATGACGATTCTGCGTTAGGGTACCCTCATAAGAAAATAACAAACTTATCTTATAAACTTATTATTTTCTTATGTTCAACTGAGGTGTACAGTGGAGGTACATAGCATGCTCATCTGGTCAAAAGTGGCAAAAAAGGAACTGGCAAATATCGATTATCGCTATCAGCAGAGAATCAAAAGCAGGCTAGCTGATTTAGGTGACCGTACGGCTCCTCGGCCCGATGTCAGAAATTATCTAAACCAGAGAATCATTACCGTCTTCGGGTAGGGGATTATCGGATCATTTTCACACGTCAGGGGCTGACGCTGAACGACCTGTTTATCGTATCCGTTAAGCGCAGAACCTCAACAACCTATTTGCATGAGGAGAATATGCCATATGGCTGTTCAGATAATTAAGGATGATGAAGGGAAAGCGCAGTACGCGGTGATCCCCTACGACGAATACTTCCAGATGTGTTTGCAGCTAGCCGAGCTGGATGATGAAACGGAAGCCGATCTTGAAGATATTCCGGTAGAACACGATATCTACGACAACGTGATGCTGCCGGGTGACGTCTGCGGCATCATGGATAAAGAGAAAGTCAGCCTGCAGGCGGCCTGGCGCATTCTGCGCGGCCTGTCGCAGCAGGAGGTGGCCAATAAGCTCGGGATTAGCCAGTCTGCGGTTTCCCAGCTAGAAGCTATCGACTCCCGCCCGCAAAAGCGCACTCGCGAAAAGCTGGCGGCCATTTACGGTTGTACGCAGGAGCAGATCAGCCTGTATCTGCCGAAAGAGGGTTAACAGCACTTCGCGCCGCCTTTACCGCCGTAGCGTGCGTCCTGACGTTCGCGGAAAAACTCTTCGTAGGTCATCGGCGTTTGCTCGGGGTGGGTCGCGCGGATGTGCTCCACGTAGTTGTCGTAATCCGGGACGCCGATCATCATCTTCGCCGCCTGGCCCAGATATTTTCCTGCTTTCGAAAGGGTATCAAACATTTCCAACTCCGCTAACCGCCCTCCTTCTCATGAAGGAGGGCAATAAAATGACGCTTTAATGGGCGCGTTTCGCCTGAGTGACCAGGCTTTCAGCATCAGCTGGCATCGCCTGGTAAGGGGTCTCTTTCGCCGTCGGTTTGTCCTCTTTCAACGCCGCCAGCGCGGTCTTAATTGAGAACAGCGCCAGAACCACCACCACCACCATGAAGAAGATGGTCAGCCCGGCATCCAGACGGTTGTTAAACACCAGTTGCGCCAGCTGCGACTCGGTGTACTGCGGCGGAATATTGCCGCTGTCAATCATCGCCTGGAACTTGTTGGCAATCGCCAGGAAGCCCACTTTGGTATCGGTGCTGAACGACTTCTGCCAGCCCGCGGTCAGGGTACAGATCAGCAGCCAGGAGGTTGGCAGCAGTGCGACCCAGGCATAACGCTGGCGCTTCATCTTAAACAGTACCACCGCGCAGAGCATCAGCGCCATCCCTGCCAGCATCTGGTTGGCAATACCAAACAGCGGCCAGAGGGTGTTGATGCCGCCAAGCGGGTCAACTACGCCCTGATGCAGGAAGTAGCCCCAGGCCAGCACGCACAGCGCGGTCGCAAGAAGGTTCGCCGGCAGGGAGCTGGTTTGCTTGAGCCCCGGGCTGATCACCCCAAGCAGATCCTGCAACATAAAGCGCGCCGCCCGCGTGCCGGCATCCACCGCGGTCAGGATAAACAGCGCCTCAAACAGAATCGCGAAGTGGTACCAGAAAGAGACGTCCATCAGGCCGCCCAGCGAACCGTGGAGGATATAGGCCATGCCCACCGCCAGCGTCGGCGCGCCGCCCGCGCGTGAAATAATCGATTGTTCCCCTACCTCGTTGGCGATCTGATTGAGCGTATCCGGGGTGACGGTAAAGCCCCAGCTACTCACCACCTGCGCCGCCGACGCCACCACATCGGTCACGCCCGCCGGAGCCAGCACCGCCATTGGGCTGTTCATCGCGAAGTAGACGCCCGGGTCGATAATACAGGCCGCCACCAGCGCCATGATCGCTACGAAGGACTCCATCAGCATGCCGCCGTAGCCGATAAAACACGCCTGGCCTTCGTTGGCCAGCATTTTCGGGGTGGTGCCGGAAGCGATCAGGGCATGGAAGCCGGAAACCGCGCCGCAGGCGATGGTGATAAACAGGAACGGGAACAGGCTGCCGCTCCATACCGGCCCGGTGCCATCGATAAATTTGGTCAGCGCCGGCATCGTCAGCGTCGGACGCATGATCAGAATCCCAATCGCCAGACCGACGATGGTGCCGATTTTCAGGAAGGTAGAGAGGTAGTCGCGAGGCGCCAGCAGCAGCCAGACCGGCAGTACGGCGGCAATAAACCCGTAGCCCACCAGAATCCAGGTAAGCTGTACGCCGGTGTAATCAAACCACGGCGCCCAGGTCGGGCTTTCCGCCACCCAGCCGCCGGAGATGATGGCGAACACCAGCATCACCAGACCAATCACCGACACTTCGCCAATGCGCCCGGGGCGCAGATAGCGAATATAAATGCCCATGAATATCGCCAGCGGGATGGTGAAGGCCACGGTGTAGGTGCCCCACGGGCTGTGGGTCAGCGCTTTCACCACGATCATCGCCAGCACCGCAAGGATAATAACCATGATCATAAAGCAGGCCACCAGCGCCAGCACCCCGGCGGTTGGGCCCATCTCCTCTTTCACCAGCTCGCCGAGCGAACGTCCGTCGCGACGGGTTGAGACGAACAGCACCATAAAGTCCTGTACCGCCCCGGCCAGCACCACGCCCGCCAGGATCCAGATCATTCCCGGCAGATAGCCCATTTGCGCCGCCAGCACCGGGCCAACCAGCGGCCCTGCGCCGGCAATAGCGGCAAAATGGTGGCCGAACAGCACTTTCTTATCGGTCGGAACGTAGTCAAGGCCGTCGTTGTGACGCACCGCCGGAGTCATGCGCGTCGGGTCAACCGCCAGCACGTTTTTGGCGATATACAGGCCGTAGAAGCGATAGGCGATCAGATAGACGCAGACTGCCGCGACGACAATCCATAGCGCGTTAATCTGCTCACCCCGGTTTAGCGCGATATAGCCCAGGGCAAAGGCTCCGATAACGGAGAGCAGTGTCCAGATGAGGTATTTCCCTGAATTATTCATCATTGTGTTCCACAGGTAGGGTAATCAGGATGTTACAATTTGTTTCTAGAACACAATACGAGTTTTAACAACTCTGAAACGTTGCAGATGTCGCCTGACGGCAAGGATTTATCTCACATTGCAAGCGAGATCACTTCTGGCAGGAAAATGGATGAAAATGGGGAGGGATATTCTGTAACTGCATCGCAGGTTGTTTCCCGGAGGCGGCGCTTGACGCGCCTGTCCGGGCTACCGGCCCGCAGACGGCGGTGAACCCGTAGCCCGGTCAGCGCAGCGCCACCGGGAAGAAGCCGCGCCAAAGTCTCAATCCCGGCGTATTCCCCGGGTTGCGGCGTAAACGCCTGACCCGGGAACAGGCTATGCCTCAGCCGAGGACCGCCGTGCCCAGACGGCAGGTGCAGCAGCGCCGTCCTCGCTCGTCGAATATCGCAATTTCCCAGCTCTGGCCCTGACGCCCCAGGTGCAGCGCCCGGCATTCGCCGCGGACTTTACCGCTGGAGACCGCCCGGTGATGGGTGGCGTTGAGCTCGGTCCCCACCACGCACTGTCCCTCTGCGGTCATCAACCATCCGGCCATCGAGCCGAGGGTTTCCGCCAGCGCCGCGGAGGCCCCGCCGTGCAGCAGGCCAAACGGCTGATGCGTTCGCGCGTCGACCGGCATTTCCGCCTCCAGCACGCCCTCCTCAAGGCGGGTATAGACGATGCCCAGATGGGCCACCATCGTATTGCTGCTGGTGGCGTTAAGCTCATCCAGCGTCAGCTGACGTTTCCAGGCCATTTATGCCCCCAGCGTCGAGCCGCCGTCCACCACGATATCCTGCAGCGTGATATGGCTGGCGTGGTCGGAGGCGAGGAACAGAATGGTATTGGCAATCTCCTGCGGGTGGGCGATTTTGCCCAGAGGAATGCCCAGCTTAAACTGCTCGCCGAAGCCGCGAATGCGCTGCTGCTCTGCATCATCGCTCACCCACAGCGTCCGCTGCATATCGGTGTCGGTAGAACCAGGAGAAACCAGATTACAGCGTACGCCGCTGCCCGCCAGCTCCAGGCCGACGGTCAGCGCCAGGCTCTTTAGCGCCGCCTTTGATGCGCCGTAGGCGCTCATGCCGATGCGCGGGGTATGCGCAGCGTCGGACGCCACAGTCACAATCGCCCCGCCTTTCTGGCGGCGGAACTGCGCCATCGTCTGCTGGAACAGGTTAAACGCCCCGCCAACGTTGACGGCAAAGGTCTGCTGCCAGTCTTCAAGGCTCAGCGCATCGGTCGCCCCCATCCGCAAAATACCGGCCGCATTAACCAACACATCCAGCCGCTCGATCCCTGCCAGCAGGCGGCCGCATACCTGCGCCACCTGCTGCGCGTCGGCGACGTTCAGCGTCTCGGTGGCAAACGGATAGCTTTCACCGTCGAACGCCAGATCAAAACCGGTTACCTGCGCGCCGGCCTCAACGAACGCCAGCGCGGTAGCGTAGCCGATCCCCTTACCCGCGCCGGTGATCCACACGGTCTGGCCGTGAAAATCGAGCCCGTTCATTATTTCACCTCGCGAGAAAGCAGCGCCCACCAGGCATCGATGGTCGGTTTTTTCGCCAGCACCACGAAGTCAATATCGCCGTGCACTTTACGCCAGCGCGCGGCGAGCGCCATCATGCGTACCGAATCCAGGCCGTAATCGATCAGATTTTCGTCATCCATCGGTTCATCGGATTCATCGAGCAGCGGCAGCACCAGCGCGCGCAGCGCCGCTTTCGATGCCGGCAGCGGCAGCAGCTCTTCCGTCATCACCACGCGACCGGAGCGACCCGCCACGTAGTTGAGCGCCATCAGATGCTCCTCGCGGCTGAAATCAGCCAGCGCATCGGCAACGAAAAATGGCTTAATATCGCGCATAAACGCGTCAGTCGCGGTGGTCATGCAGCCGATATGGGCGTACACGCCGGTGATAATCAGCTGATCGCGCCCCGCCTCTTTCAGTATCTCCTCCAGCGGCGAGCGATGAAACGCGCTGTAGCGCCACTTCACCAGTACGGTATCGTTGTCGTCCGGCGCAAGAGCGGCAATGACCTGCTGCTGTTCAGGAGAACGGGTCAGACCCGGCCCCCACATGTCGTTCAGCAGCGCGCGGTCTTCATCGCTCTGCTCTTTCGGCTGGGCGGTGTAAAAAACCGGAATATTATTCTGTTTGCAGAACTCGCGCAGGGCGGCGATGTTGGCCACCACTTTCTCCATCATCGCGCTGTTTACGCCCCAGAAATTAAGGAAATACTCCTGCATATCATGGATCAGCAGCGCGGCACGGGACGGCTCAAATGCCCAGTTCACTTTGTTCGCCGGGATATCGCTGGCTTCCGGCAGCGCGTAAGCCTGTAATTTAGGGATTGCCATTCTGTCTTCTCCTTCAGCCCAGCTTGCGTTCAGCCAGCCACTGACGTAATTGTTTTTTATCGACTTTGCCCACCGGCGTCAGCGGCAGCGCATCAACGCACTCCACGCGGTCCGGCAGTTTAAATTCTGCGACCCCTTGTTCCCGCAGGAAGCGGCGTACCGCCACCGCGCGCAGAGGTTCTTTTACCACCAGATATGCGCAGCTCTTTTCTCCCAGCAGGCTATCTTCCATGCTGACCAGCGCGACGTGGATCACCGCCGGATGGCGCAGCAGCAGGTTTTCGATCTCTTCCGCCGCGATCTTCTCCCCGCCGCGGTTGATCTGATCTTTTTCCCGTCCCTGCACGGTGATATAGCCGTCTTCATCGATCGAGATCAGATCGCCAGAACAGTAGAACCCGTCGGCATCAAAGGCTTCGGCATTATGCTGCGGACTCTTGTAATAGCCGCGGAAGGTGTAAGGACCACGGGTCATCAGCCGTCCGACTTCGCCCCGCGGCAGCGGATTACCCTGCGCATCGGCCACCCACACTTCATCGTCCGGACACATTGGGCAACCCTGAGTATTGATAATGCGCTCGGGGCTATCATTGAGGCGGGTATAGTTCACCAGCCCCTCCGCCATGCCGAAGACCTGCTGAAGCTGACAGCCGATTTCCGCCGGAATACGCGCCGCGAGCGTCGCGGACAGGCGCGCCCCGCCAACCTGCAGCAGCCGCAGCGATTGCAGGCGGGCATTGCTGCCGGAATCCTGGATCTCCTGCAGCCACAGGCTGACCGCAGGCGGAACCAGCGAGGTCAGGTTAATCTGGTGTTTTTCAATCAGCGGGAAGCAGAGTGTGGCGCTCGGATCGTGCGCCAGTACCACCACACCGCCGGCGAGGAAGACGCCTAAAGAACCTGGCGAACTCATCGCGTAGTTATGGGCGGCGGGAAGCGCGTTCAGGTAGCGCGTTTCGGCGCTCACGCCGCACAGCTCGTTGCTGCGGCGAATGCTGTAGTCGTAGTCGTTATGGGTACGCGGGATGAGCTTCGGCGTACCGGTGCTGCCGCCGGAAAGCTGGAAAAAGGCCACTTCGTCGGCAGGCGTTGGTCCGGCAATGAAATTATCGCCAGGCCGCTCAATGGCTGCCGTCAGGCTCCGTTCGCCGCTGTCGTTGAGCAGCAGAGCCACGCGTATCGACGGATGCTGGCTGACAAAATCATTCAGAAATTCGTCATCGGCAAACAGCGCGTGTTCGCGATCGGCAATCAGCAAGGCGGGTTCAATCTGGGCGGCGTAGGCGTTAAGCTCGCTACGCTGATGGCTGAACAGCGCATTCACCGGCGCCACGCCGATCCGCAGCAGCGCGAAAAACGTCAGATAAAATTCCGCGACGTTGCCCAATTGCACCAGCGCCGTTTCGCCGCGCTTCAGGCCCTGACGCTGCAGCGAGGAGGCGAGATTATCAACCAGGCGGTTGAACTCACGATAACTGTAGCGTTTGTCGCCGTCGATAATGGCGGGAGCATCGTTTTCGGCATGACGGGTAATCAGGTTAGTCAGCGGCAGATCCTGCCAGTAACCTTTTTGCCGATAGCGGGCCGCGAACGCTTCCGGCCAGCGGGTAAATTCGATCATCATAGTCCCTTATTGCAAGCCGAATACGTTCAGCATGGTGGTCAGTTTGACGCCGGTTTCGCGCCACTCGCCTAGCGGCGAAGAGGCCGGGACGATCCCTGCGCCTGCAAACAGCCGCAGCGTGCGTTGATGCAGGCGCGCGCAGCGGATGGTGACCACCCACTCGCCGTTGCCTTCATCATCGCACCAGCCGACGATACCGCCGAACAGCTGGCGATCGAACGGCTCCAGTTCGTTAATCAGGCGTTTTGCCGCCTGATGCGGGAAGCCGCTCAGCGCCGGGGTGGGATGCAGCAGACAGGCCAGCGACATGGCATTCTCGTTTGCCAGCGCGGCGCCCTGAATCTGCGTCGCCAGATGCCACAGGGTCGGCGTGGTGATCAGCTGCGGAGAATCCGGCAGGCTTAGCTCGCTGCTGCGCGGTGTCAGTACGGCCTTCATCGCCTGGGTCACCAGCTCATGTTCATGGCGGTCTTTTTCCGACGCCAGCAGCTTGTGCCCCGCTTCGCGGTCCAGCACATCGTCCGGCTGACGGCGGGCCGAACCGGCCAACGGCAGAGAGTAAAAATGCGCCCCTTCTTTACGTAACAGTAGCTCCGGGCTGGCGCCCAGCAGCACGCCGCCGTCCGAAAGCGGCACGTGGAAGTTATAGCTGGCGGGGTTCTGGGCAATCAGGCGCTCCAGCAGCGCACCGCTATCAACCCGCTCACGGGTGGTGATATCAATCAGGCGCGACAGGACCACTTTGTCCACTTCCGGCGTCGCGGTCAGGGCCGCCGCGCGCGTCACCATTGCCATGAAGGTGTCCTGTTCGGGGATCTCCCGGCGCTGAATCACGTCCATGGGCTGCAGCCCCGACGCATAGCGCGCGGAGTGCTGCTTTTCTGGTCGGGAGAAGGTTTCCCAGCTTGTGGGTATAAACAGCTCGGACGGCTCGCTGGTATCAAACGGAATGGCGCCGACCATTATCGGCTTAGCGATCCCGGCAGCCCGCGCCGCTGTAAAGGCGGCGGCCATTTTGTGCTGGAATTCCCCATCCAGATTTTCGCCATCGGCGGCAGGATGAGAAAACCGACTAAAGCAGCCAGCGGTGGTGAAACTGCGGTACGGCGACATAAAGAAGAAGCTTTCCGGCGGCAGAGTCATTTTTTTCTCCCGTACTTCCTCAGCCAAAGACGTTTCCATATCATCCTCCAAAAAAACGATAAAGATATTACGAATAATTATCATTTATATTTTGGTTGGGTAACCTAAAAGGTATTGCGCGCTATGTCAACCGTACAGGTAGCATGTTGTGCGACTTAGGCTTGCATCCACGCGGCGCAAAGCTGAAAATGAGAAGCATTCATCACAGATTGCCGGTCACGTGCGTTTTTCCGGGAGCGCTTCGCCTGATGATGTTATGACGTTTACAGGCCGGGTAAGGCGCAAGCCTCCTCCCGGCAGAAAGGCGGGCATCGTCGCTGGCAAAGATCTGTTTTCAGCTCATTTATCACCACTTAATCAGGATGCGAATACGTGAATTTCTCCACCTTTTGCCGCCGTACCCTCCTCGCCAGCGGTCTGGCGATTTTAGGAATTAGCTCAGCGCTGGCGGCAGACTGGCCGCGGCAGATAACCGACAGCCGGGGAACGCACACGCTGGAAAGCCAGCCCCTGCGTATTGTTTCCACCAGCGTGACGCTGACCGGCTCACTACTGGCGATTGACGCGCCGGTAGTCGCCAGCGGCGCCACGACGCCGAACAACCGCGTCGCCGACGGTCAGGGATTTTTACGTCAGTGGAGCGATGTGGCGAAAGCGCGGAAGCTGTCGCGCCTCTACATTGGCGAACCGAGCGCTGAGGCCGTCGCTGCGCAAATGCCGGATCTGATTCTGATTAGCGCCACCGGCGGCGATTCGGCGTTGACGCTCTACGACCAGCTTTCCACCATCGCCCCAACGCTTGTCATTAACTACGATGACAAAAGCTGGCAGGCCCTGCTGACCCAACTGGGGACGATCACCGGCCATGAAAAACAGGCGGCAGAGCGAATTGCGGAATTTGATACTAAGCTGGCGGCGCTGAAAGAGAAGATGAAGCTGCCGCCGCAGCCGGTCACCGCGCTGGTCTACACCGCCGCGGCCCATAGCGCCAATATCTGGACGAAAGAGTCCGCTCAGGGGCAGATGCTTCAACAGCTGGGCTTTACCCTTGCCGATCTGCCCGCCGGGCTGCATGCCAGCCAGAGTCAGGGGAAACGTCATGATATCGTGCAGCTGGGCGGTGAAAATTTAGCCGCCGGACTTAACGGTCAGAGCCTGTTCCTGTTTGCTGGCGACCAAAAAGATGCCGATGCGATTTACGCCAACCCGCTGCTGTCGCATCTGCCCGCAGTCGAAGGTAAACGCGTTTATCCGCTGGGAACGGAAACCTTCCGCCTGGATTATTACAGCGCCGTACTGGTGCTGCAGCGCTTAGCCGCGCTCTTTGCTTAAAGCTCTTCTCCCGGCGCGGGTCGCCGGGATCTCATCGCGCATCACTCCTCACATCATCTCTTTGTTATAAAAGCTTATTTTCTCTCACTGTACCTCATCAGCCTCATCGCCGCCTCAGCTGAAATATCATCGCTGCCGGTGTTATTTTGTGATTAGCCCTGGCCGCCGCGTTGCCCGATTATCTGCCCCACACCGCTTGAGGTGGGCATTCAACACAGAAGGAAATTAACGTGGCAACAAGCAAATTGATTCAGGGCGATACGCTGACCGAAACCAGCAACGCCGCAGACGGCTTTAACCCGGCAACCGAAGTGAGCAACTACAGCTATACCTCCGCTCGCGTCGCCAAACCGGTCTATAACAAATACAAAGCCTCAACCAGCAAACCGAAAGTCTTTGGTTACTACACCGACTGGTCTCAGTATGACGGACGTCTGCAGGGCGGCGATGCGAAAGATAACCGCGGTCGCGGCTACGATCTGACTAACGTCTCCCCTACGGCTTACGACAAAATCATCGTCGGCTTCGTCGGCGTCACCGGCTTCCATAAAGTGGATGGGATGTACCGCGATGTGGTTGCCGAAGGCGCCGAGCAGTGCGGAAAAGTTAAATATGAGCCGACCTTCCTCGACCCGTGGGGCGATTTCCAGTCCTACGTTAACGTTGGCCACTCCGTCAGCGGCTGGGACGTCGATCCGAAAACCGTCACTCAGGCGAATGCCAAAGGTCTGCTCGGCGGCCTGCGCGATCTGCAGGCTAAAGCGAAGCAGCAGGGTCACGATCTGGTGCTGTCCATGAGCATCGGCGGCTGGACCATGAGTAACGGCTTCCACGAAACCGCAGCTTCTGATTCCGCCCGTAAAACCTTCGCGAAAGGCGTGGTAAAACTGTTCAAACAGTTCCCGATGTTCAGCGAAGTGGATATCGACTGGGAATACCCGAACGCGGAAGGCGCGGGCAACCCTTACGGCCCGGAAGACGGCGAAAACTATGCGCTGCTGATCGGCGAGCTGCGTAAGCAGCTGGATTCCGCCGGTCTGAGCAACGTCAAAATCTCCATTGCCAGCTCCGCGGTAGTGAAGACCTTCGATTACTCCAACGTGAAAGCGCTGCTGCAGGCCGGTCTGTACGGCATCAACGTGATGACCTATGACTTCTTCGGTACGCCGTGGGCGGAAACCCTGACGCATCACACTAACCTGAACGCGCTGGAAGAAGGCGGCTGGGCGGTCAATACCATCGTCGACCATCTGCTGGCCGAAGGCTTCCCGTCAGACCGCATTAATATTGGTTACGCTGCCTATAGCCGTAACGGCCGCAATGCAGAGCTGGAATCTCTGTCTCCGCTCAAGGGTACCTATAACCCGGGCACCGGCACCACCGTGGGTACCTTCGAGTCGGGTACCACCGAATGGTATGACACCATTTATAACTACCTGGATCTGGAAAACCAGAAAGGCCGTAACGGTTTCAACGTCTATACCGACCAGGTGGCCAATGCGGATTACCTCTACAATCCGGAAAGCAAACTGTTCATGTCTCTGGACACCCCGCGTACGGTGAAAGCCAAGGGCGAATACGCAGCCAGCCTCGGTCTGGGCGCGCTGTTCACCTGGACTATCGACCAGGACAACGGCGTGCTGGTGAACGCCGCGCGTGAAGGTCTGGGCTATGAAATGGCCTCTGAAGTTATCGATATGGAGCCGTTCTATTTCGAAGGCATCAACGTCGAACCGACGGATGAAGCGGATGAAACGGATGAAAATGAGGAAGACGACGTTCAGCCTGAACCGGCGGTCAACCACGCGCCGAAAGCAGCCATCGAACTGATGGTGGTTGGCGGCTCCCGCGTGCGTCTTTCCGGCGAAAAATCCTCGGATGAAGATAGCGACGACCTGTCCTTCAGTTGGGGCGTGCCTGCGGCGATCGCCGTGGCGGATAAAACCGCCGCCGTCATCGAGTTCGACGTCCCGAAAGTGAGCGAAGATACCGAGTTCACCTTTACTCTGTTCGTGCGCGATACCTGGGGTGAGCCGTCAACGCAGCAGCGCTTTGTGCTCTCCGTCGTCGCCGCGACCCAGAGCGATGACAGCGAAGACGAGTCGGAAGACAAGAACGATGATGAGCCGGCGGACGACCAGGATAACAGCGATGATCAACCTCAACCGGCGGATGATGATGTAGTGCCGTCAGACGAAACCACGCCTTATCCGCTGTGGAATGCCAGCACCGTGTATGGCAGCAACTGGGGTACCTTTGAAACCGTCAGCTGGAAAGGCCATAACTACCAGGTGAAATGGTGGTCTCAGGGTGACCAGCCGGACCTGAACTGCGGTCAGTTCGCGGTATGGAGCGATCTTGGCGCGTACTAAGCGTTAATCGTCACTGACGAGTGATAGCCAGCCCCGGAGCCATCCGGGGCTTTTTATTGGCGCTCTTTTCGGTTTTCCCGGTGGCGCTAGCGGGCTACTGCAAGTCGATAGCCCGGGATGCGCCGGGATAAATACATCGGCGCGGCTTCTTCCCGGGTCGCGCTGCGCTAACCCGGGCTACGGGTTCACCGTCGTCTGCGGGCCAGTAGCCCGGACAGGCGCGACGCACCGCCTCCGGGAAGACCGGCGGAACTAGCTTTCGCTGACCGTCTCCGGGCGCTGAAAGCGGCGCAGCTCGCGTAGCAGCCCGACCAGCACCACGCCCACAATCACCAGCGCCCAGCCGCTGGCGCTCGCCGAAGCGGCTGGCGTCAGAATCGCGCCCAGCCCCCCCAACAGCGCCGCGCCTATCGCATCGCCGGTCACGTTCTGCGCGGTCCACAGCCCGTTGATGCGCCCGAGCATATTCTCCGGGGTTTGCGTCTGGATCAGCGTATATTGCAGCAGCGAGCTTATTGCGCTCAGCCAGCCAAACAGCGCCAGGCACAGCGCGCCCAGCTCCCACACCGGCATCAGGCTGAACAGCGCAATCGCCACAAACGAGCCGACGGTGGTCGCCAGCATCAGCACGCCGGGCTTCGCCGTCTGCGCCAGCTGTCCGCTGGTCAACGCGCCGAACGCCGCTCCCAAAGGGATCGCCGCGTACAGCAGGCCAATCTGCGACGCCGACATCTGCCAGCTTCCGGCCAGCGCCGGATAGAGCACGCGCACCGCGCTGGCCATCGTCAGCAGTCCGCCAAGCAGCGCAATGCCGCCGATAAGCGGGCTGTTAAACAGAAACTTCAATCCCGCGTTCAGCGATTTTAGCGGATGTTCGCGCGGCTGCGGCGGCGGCGCCAGCCGCGGCAAACGCAGCAGGGTCAGCGTCGTAATAAAAGTACCTGCCGCCGCCAGCCCGTAGTTCCAGGCCACGCCGCCGGTTGCCAGCAGCAGACCGCCGATCATCGGTGAAATGACCGATCCCAGCCGCACCGTCAACATAGTGATCGCCCCGGCCTGCATCAGATTTTCCCGGCCAACCAGCGCTGGGGTCGCCGCCAGCAGCGCGGTCACGCCGATTGAGGCAAACAGGCCGTCCCAGATGCCCAGCAGATAGATAGCGATGAGCGACGGTTCCGGCAGCATGGCGTTGAGGCACAGGCCGACGAAGCCGATGCCGCAGGTGCCGCGCGCCAGCAGGATCAGTCGCTTACGCTCATAGCGGTCGGCAAGCACGCCGCCGATCATCAGACCGACAAACATCGAACCGCCGGTTAAGGTGACCGACAGCCCCACTTGCCAGGTCGAATGGGTCATCATCTGGATCTGTACCGGGATCGCCACGCCCAGCAGGCCAAGCGACAGAATTGAGATAAAGCGGGCGATAAAGACGGCGCGAAAGGCCGGGTGGGTTTTCAGCAAGCTGAGATTCAGCAGCCAGGATTGTCGGTTCATGACAGCGCCTTGTTATTATTTTCCATACCATTTTTATGGGTGCACATGCTAACATAACTGGATAGAATCGATAACGATAATTACTATCATTATCATGTCAGGGATGTAAGCTATGTCGTCTTCAACGACCGCGGCGCGCGCCTTTGCCGTGCCCGGTCTTTTAATCGTGTTAATCATTGCGGTTGCGCTCAGCCTGCTGATCGGCGCCAAACCCCTACCGTTTAGCGTCGTCATCGATGCTTTCGCCGGCACCTGCCAGAGCGCCGATTGCACCATCGTCCTTGATGCCCGACTGCCGCGAACCCTTGCCGGGCTGCTGGCCGGCGCCGCGCTGGGCCTGGCCGGAGCGCTGATGCAAACGCTGACCCGTAACCCGCTGGCGGATCCGGGGATCCTCGGCGTCAACTCCGGCGCCAGCTTCGCTATCGTGCTGGGTGCGGCGCTGTTTGGTATCTCCTCGCCGCAAGAGCAGCTGCTGATGGCCTTTTGCGGCGCGTTCGGCGCCTCGCTGCTGGTCGCCTTTACCGGCAGCCAGGGCGGCGGCCAGCTGAGCCCGGTTCGCCTGACCCTCGCGGGGGTCGCCCTGGCGGCGGTGCTGGAAGGCCTTTCCAGCGGTATCGCCCTGCTCAACCCCGACGTCTACGATCAGCTGCGCTTCTGGCAGGCGGGTTCGCTGGACGTGCGCACCCTGCAAACGCTTAAAATTGTCCTGATCCCGGTACTCATTGCCGGCCTGGTGACGCTATTGCTGAGCAGGGCCTTAAACAGCCTGAGCCTCGGTAACGATACGGCCACCGCGCTCGGCAGCCGGGTGGCACGTACCCAGCTCATCGGCCTGCTGGCGATTACCGTCCTGTGCGGCAGCGCCACGGCGGTGGCCGGGCCCATCGCCTTTATTGGCCTGATGATGCCGCATATGGCCCGCTGGCTGGTGGGCGCGGATCATCGCTGGTCGCTGCCGGTCACCCTGCTGGCCACCCCTGCCCTGCTGCTGTTTGCCGACGTGCTGGGCCGTCTGCTGGTCCCCGGTGAGCTGCGGGTTTCGGTCGTCAGCGCCTTTATCGGCGCGCCGGTGCTGATCTGGCTGGTCCGCCGCCAGCCGCGCGGAGGTGGAATGTGATGGCCCCGTCCCGCCGCCTGATGTTTAGCTGCCTGCTGCTGCTGATCGCCAGCGCCCTGGTCTCCCTGTGGGGGCTCGGCACCGGCCTGGTACCGTTAAGCGTTGAACAGGTTATCTCCGCGTTGCTCGGCGATGCGCCGCGCAATATCACCCTGGTGGTGACCGAGTGGCGCCTGCCCCGCGTGCTGATGGCGCTGCTGATCGGCGCCGCCCTCGGCGTCAGCGGCGCGATTTTCCAGTCGCTCACCCGCAACCCCTTGGGTAGCCCGGACGTGATGGGTTTTAACACCGGGGCGTGGAGCGGTGTGCTGGTCGCCATGGTCATGTTCGGCCAGAACCTGGCGGCCATCGCCGCGGCGGCGATGGCTGGCGGGATCCTCACCGCGCTGGTGGTCTGGATACTGGCGTGGCGCAACGGGATTGAAACCTTTCGCCTGATTATTATCGGCATCGGCGTCCGCGCCATGCTGGTAGCATTCAATACCTGGCTACTGCTGCGCGCTTCGCTGGAAACCGCCCTCTCCGCCGGACTGTGGTATGCCGGCTCGCTTAACGGACTGACCTGGGGAAAAACCTGGCCCTCCGCGCCGCTGATTCTCTTGATGCTGGTCTGCGGGGCGCTGCTGGCGCGGCGCATGCGGCTGCTGGAGATGGGTGACGATACCGCCTGTGCGCTGGGCGTGCGGGTTGAGCGTTCGCGCCTGCTGATGATGCTGGTCGGGGTGGTACTGACCGCCGCCGCCACCGCGCTCGCCGGGCCGATTTCATTTATCGCGCTGGTGGCCCCGCATATCGCGCGCCGCCTCAGCGGTACCGCGCGCTGGGGGCTGACTCAGGCGGCGCTGTGCGGCGCCCTGCTGCTGGCCATCTCCGACTACGCCGCGCAGCGTCTGTTTATGCCCTATCAGTTACCGGTGGGCGTGGTGACCGTCAGCATTGGCGGCATCTACCTCATCGTGTTGTTAATTCAGGAGTCCCGCAAAAAATGACCGCTGTTACCTCCCGTTTGCGCGGCGATCGGCTGACCCTGGCGTACGGCAAAAAGACCATCGCCGAATCGCTGAACGTCACCATTCCCGATGGCCACTTTACCGCGATTATCGGTCCCAACGGCTGCGGTAAGTCGACCCTGCTGCGCACCCTGAGCCGCCTGATGACGCCTACCAGCGGTCATGTCTGGCTCGACGGCGAACAGATCCAGCATTACGCCAGTAAAGAGGTGGCAAAGCGCATCGGCCTGCTGGCGCAGAACGCCACCACGCCGGGGGATATAACGGTTCAGGAGCTGGTCGCCCGCGGCCGCTATCCGCACCAGCCGCTGTTTACCCGCTGGCGCAAAGAGGATGAAGAGGCGGTCACCAGGGCGATGAAGGCCACCGGTATTACCGACCTCGCGCAACAAAGCGTCGATACGCTCTCCGGCGGCCAGCGCCAGCGGGCGTGGATCGCCATGGTGCTGGCCCAGGAAACGGCGATTATGCTGCTGGATGAGCCCACCACCTGGCTGGATATCAGCCATCAAATCGATCTGCTGGAGCTGCTGAGCGAGCTGAATCGGGAAAAGGGCTATACGCTGGCGGCGGTGCTGCACGACCTGAATCAGGCCTGCCGCTACGCCACCCACTTGATTGCCCTGCGCGACGGTAAAATCGTCGCCGAGGGCGCGCCGAAGGAGATTGTCAACGCGGCGCTGATCGAGAAGATTTACGGCCTGCGCTGTACGATTATTGAAGATCCGGTGGCGCATACGCCGCTGGTAGTGCCGCTGGGTCGCAAGTAGAAATTCCCGGCTCGCGCTGCGCTTAGCCGGGCTACCCAATCTGGCACAAACGGTAGCCCGGGTAAGGCGTCAGCCGCAACCCGGGAGTTCATCTTCCCTAACCGAGTATCTCCCTGACCACCGGACCGATCGCTTCAAAAGCCTGCGGAGAGATAATATCCACGTGGGCGCAATCCTGGCTAAACACCTCCAGCTCGCCGATCCACGGCCCCCACACCACCTGCGGGTCCATCCCGGGTTGCCGGGTCTTCTCCGCCACGAACAGCGTCGCCTTACCGTCAAACTTCGCGCTGTGCGCGGTAGTCAGCAGGCGCACCGCATCGGCATAGTTGCCTTCAATCACGCTGAACAGCTCGCCGGAAGCCTGCCCCTGCTGGGCGGCCAGAAACGCCTCACGTTCGCGGGCAATTTCCGCCAGCACCTCAGGATCCAGACCGTTCGCCTCTTTCTCCGCCCAGTTCTGCGTCTCGGGCGGCCAGGTATCCAGCAGCCCGAGGAAGGCCACCGCTTCGCCGCGCTGGCGTAAACGGGCGGCAATTCCCTGCGCCAGGGTACCGCCGAGCGAATAGCCAAAAAGATAGTACGGGCCGCGCGGCTGCTGCGAAAGCAGGGTTTGCAGATGATGTTCGCATACCGCATCCAGATCCGCCGCCGTCGCCATCGGCCCCTGCGGTCGCGGCGACTGAATGCCGACGATCGACCAGCGCGGGCTTAAATAACGCGCCAGCACGCTGAACTGCCAGGCAAAACCGGAAGCCGGATGGAAGCAAAACAGCGTCGGGCCGTCGCTCTCGCGCAGCGGCAGGATCGCGTCGAAGCCCAGCCGTTGCGCCTGCTCATCGCTCAGATCCGATGCCAGCAGCGCGCTCAGCTTGCCGACGGAAGAAGCGACCATTATCTGGCCAGGCGTCACCTGGCGTTCCAGTTCGCGGCTCAGCAGCGCCGCCAGGCGCATCGCCAGCAGCGAATGGCCGCCAAGGGCGAAGAAATCGGCATCGATGTCGTTTACCTCACAGCCGAGCAGCTGGCTGAACGCTGCGGCAACGGCAGTTTCCACGCCCGGCTCCGGCGGACGTCCGCTGCGCTCACTGCTCAACGTGGGTAACGGCAGCGCTTTACGATCCAGCTTGCCGTTGGCGCTTAGCGGCAGCGCCGGCAGCTGAATCAGCACCACCGGCACCATATGCGGCGGTAGCTGTTCGCCAAGCTGCGCTTTGAGCGCGGCGGTGTCCAGCGGCAGACCGGAAGCAGAAACCAGATAGCCCACCAGCTGACGGGCATCGCCGCCGGTCGCCGCCGCCTGGTTGAAGACGCAGGCGTGAGCCACCGCCTGCGCAACGTCCGGCAGCGCAGATAGCGCGCGGTCAATTTCGCCCAGCTCAATTCGCTGGCCGCGTATTTTTAGCTGGTCGTCGCTGCGTCCGAGATACTCGACCGCGCCGTTATCCAGCCAGCGGGCAACATCGCCGGTGCGGTACATCCGCTCGCCCGGCGCGTAGGGGTCGGCAATAAAGCGGCTGGCGGTCAAATCGGGACGCCCCAGATAGCCCTGCGCCAGCTGAATGCCGGTCAGGTAGAGATCCCCCGCCACGCCCGGCGGTACCGGGCGCATGGCGGCATCAAGGATGCGCAAGCCGGTATTCCACACCGGCCAGCCAATCGGTACGCTGGCGCCGGTGACTGCCGCCAGTTCGGGCCCGCAGGCCGGATACCAGCTGACGTCCACCGCGGCTTCCGTCGGGCCGTACAGGTTATGCAGCGGCGCGCCGGTGAGCTGCTCCCATTCACGGCATAGCGCCGTCGGCAGCGCCTCTCCGCTACAGAATACCCGGCGCAGGGTTTGACAACAATCGACGTTTTCCGCCTCCAGCGAGGCAACGAACGCCGCGAGCATCGACGGCACAAAGTGGGTCGTTGTCACGCCGTAGCGGGCAAAAAACTGCTGCATCGCCAGCGGGTCGCGGTGGGCTTCCGGCTCGGCCATCACCAGCTGCGCGCCGGCGATAAACGGCCACCAGAACTCCCATACCGAGACATCAAAGCTGCACGGCGTTTTCTGCGCCACCACATCCTCAGCACAGAGCGGATAGTGGTCCTGCATCCACAGCAGGCGGTTGACGATGGCGGTCTGCCCGACCATCACCCCTTTCGGCCGCCCGGTGGAGCCGGAGGTAAAGATGATATACGCGGTATGCTCCGGCTGCGAGAGCGCCAGCGGCGCGGACTCGCCCGCCGCCAGCGACTGCTGGTAGCAGAGGCTTTCCAGGCCGGGAATATCGCTAAAGCGCGCCAGCTGATCCTCAGAGGTGATCAGCAGCGACGGACGGGCGTCTTCCAGCATCATCCGCAAGCGGTCGTCGGGATAGCCGGTATCCAGAGGCAGCCACGCGGCTCCGGCCTCAACAATGCCGTGCAGCGCCAGCGTCAGGAACACCGAACGCGGCAGCGCGACCGCCACGCTATCGCCCGGTTTGACGCCCCGTGCGCGCAGACGCTCGGCCAGCGCTACCACCTGCTGGCGCATCTCACGGTAGCTAAACTGCCAGCAGCCATCCGCCAGCGCCGGGGCATCCGGGGTTTTTGCCGCCTGCGCCGCCACCAGCGCGCTCAGGGTGGTGAGCGGCAGGTCGACAGCGGTCGCGTTCACCTGCGCCAGGCGTTGGTTTTCCGCCGCCGACAGCATATTCGCCTCGCCGCAGGGCAGAGTGGGATTATCGGCAAACTGAGTCAGCAAAGAAGATAGACGGGCGATATGCCCGCGCAGCGTCTGTTCATCATATCGCTGCTTGTTCGCCAGCACCTCCAGCGATAGACCGCCGGTTTCATCCGGGAAGAGCGCCAGCTCCAGGTCATTGACCGGGCCGGTGGCCAGGGTGTGGGTAATCGCCTGTACGCCGTCGATATCCAGCTGATAGTCGAAGACTTTAATATTGAGTACCGGGCCAAACAGCGGTTCATCGCCCGCCGCCCTGCCGCTGTCGCGGACAATCTGTTCGGCATCATAGCGCTGGTGGCGGCGCATTTTCTTGAGCTGTCCGGCAAGACGCATGGCCAGCTCCGCCAGCGTTTCCCGGGCGTCAATATTGACCGCCAGCGGCAGAACGTTGAGCACCGGGCCGGTAGCGGTTAATGCCGCAGAGCCCATGCGGCGCATGAAAATAAAGCCCGCGGCGTAATCCATTCGGCTGCACAGCCGTCCCAGCCACAGGGCGGTCAGCGCCAGCGCCAGATCCGCGCGCTGGCACTGCGGCGCGCCTGCCGCCAGCCGGCTAAATACGCCGGCGTCGACCTCCAGCTTCATGCGCCAGATATCGGTGCTGGTCGCCCTTCCCGCCAGCGGCGCGTCGGAAAGGGAGGCCGGAGCCGGCAGCGCCTGACGCTGCGCCTGCCAGAACTGTTTATCACGCTGCCAGGCGTCGCTGCCGTAGTAGCGCTGGTACTCTTCCACCACCTCGGCAAACGGCGTGAACGGCGAAGCTGGCGTCTCTTCGCCGCGCTGCCATGCGCGATAAATCGCGGCGATCTGGCGGGTAATGGCCGGGAAACTGAAGCCATCGACCAGCAAATGATGGTAACGCTGATACCAGTACCAGCACTTATCCCCCACCCGCAGCAGCTGATGGCAGACCAGCGGATTACCGCCGTCCACGCGCAGGTTTTGCCCGAGATCGGCCTGCATCAGCGCCAGCGCGGCAGCGTGCGGGTCGTGCGACGTGCGCAGATCCCGATAGTCCGGCTCGGCAAAATGACGATTTTCATCGACCCACTGCCAGGCTTCGCCGTTATCTTCACAAAAACGCATGCTGAGGGTGTCAGCCTGAGAGAGCCCGGTGACAATCGCCCGCCCGAGCAAGGTCGGGTCGATATCGCCGCGCAGCTCAACATAGTGGGCCACGCTCCAGGCGCCGGGCAGCGTCGAGAGGCGCTCCGCCATCCAGATCCCCGGCTGAGCCGCAACCAGCGGTAAACGTGTGGTCATTGTGAGCTCCTCAGGATGCATAGTGCGCGGGGGTAAGCGTTGACCAGTTCTCCGCCAGCCAGGCGTTGCACGCCTCTAACGACTGCGGCGGGCACTCTACCGTCCAGCCTTCCGGCAGGGCGCAGTGGTGCGGCCACAGGCTGAACTGCTGCTGGTCATTGCGCAGAATGTAAAACTGCCCTTGCGGATTGTCGAAGGGGTTACTGAATTGCATATCAAATTCCTCGTAAATCGCGCTTTGCTACTCTTCACGGCCTAATGGCTGCCACAGCTGGATGAGCCCGGCCGTCAGCCCGCCGCGCCAGCAAAGCGCATCATGTCCGCCGTCAACCTGACGCCAGAAAATCGTCTGCTGTTCCAGATGCGTCAGCAGCGCCTGGTTCGCGCGAAAAATGATCGGCTCGCGAACGCCGGCCTCCAGCCAGATGCGTAGCCCTTGCGGCTGTATTTCGCCGCGGCTGAGCCGCTCAATCAGCAGGCCCGTCTGCGCGCCGCCGCGATGCGGCCACCAGTAGGAGCCAGACTGGCTGAGCACGCAGCCAAAGCGCCGGGGCCAGTAGAGCGCGGCGAACATCGCGGCCAGGCCGCCAAAGCTCTGGCCTGCCACCACGGTTCGGTCGGCGCTATCGCTGAAAGGTGCTATCCGGTGAACCATCGGCAGCAGCTCTTCCTGAACCGCCAGCCAGAACGTTTCATTGCAGGGAAGCTCTTCGGCGCGATGCTGGTTATCGATAACGTCAATCAGCAGATAAACCGCCTGCGGTAACCGCTTCTCGCGGGTTAATCCTGCTAGCGGCGCCCATACCGGCATGCTTTCTGCCCAGAACTGACCATCAAGCAAAATCGCCAGCGGGCGCGCTTGCGGCTGCGCATCGCCGGTGGCGTAAATCCATATCCGCCGACGGTTGCCGAGTCGCTGGCTCTGCCATTCAATGCAGACCGGCGGCTGATAAGGTTCATCACGCAGCGCCCAGCCGGGCTGTTCGGGGGCGTCCGGCAGCTCCAGCGCAGAGACCGCGTGGCCGCGCCCGCCCTTCCAGCTTTGCGGATTAAGCGGGTCGGCAATCGCCCGCGGCAGCAGCTTGCGCCAGCCTTCGCGCAGCAGCGCGCGGTCCGGGCTGTCGCCGTTAAAAAGCTGAGGGGAAAAGTCGTCGTCCCGCGCGGAAGGAATAAAGCAGTAGCTGCCGCGCCAGGCGGCAGAGAGAGTGGTTTGCCAGCACCAGGCATCGGTACCGGGAATGCGCTGCAGCGTTTGCGGTACGGCGTTTTTATGATGGTCAGTCACGCCGGTAATATAAATCCATACCCGCCGGGTTGGCGAAGAGGCTTCGTTGCCCGCCGGATCGCGCCACCAAAAGGTCACCCGATACGCGTCGTCCACGACCTCAATTTGCGGACCGGAGATATGGCGCCACCAGTCGTCGCATCCTGTCTTATGCATTCCTTTCAACCCTATGTTTATCGTGACATTTATCAACAAACGCATTAATAAACGCAATATTTATTGATAATATTATTGATAACTATTTTCATTTGCAATAGCGTATTAGCGCGCTGTGGGAAGCGCGTCTTTTAAAAAATAAACATGTCAGAGAGAGCTTATGCAGCGCCGGGACTTTCGGGGAAACAATTTAGCCCGAAAGCCGGGTTCTGGTCAGCGACGGAGTGCCTGTGCTCTCTACCGGCAACATTGATACCGCCTCCCCTCCCGACGGGAAGGGGCCTTTGGGGAAGGCGGCGACGAAAAGCAGGATTTACAATGAATAACAGGATCAAATCCCTGGCCTTGCTGGTCAATCTGGGAATCTACGGGGCTGCTTTTCCGCTAAGCGCGGCGGAAACGGTCTCCGATAGCAAAACCGCAACCGCTGATGAAACCATGGTTGTCACCGCCGCCGAGCAGAACCTGCAGGCGCCTGGCGTATCAACCATCACCGCAGATGAAATTCGTAAACGTCCGCCTGCGCGCGACGTATCTGAAATTATCCGTACCATGCCGGGCGTGAACCTGACCGGCAACTCCACCAGCGGCCAGCGCGGCAACAATCGCCAGATTGATATTCGCGGCATGGGCCCGGAAAACACCCTGATCCTGATTGACGGCAAGCCCGTGACCAGCCGCAACTCCGTACGTCTGGGCTGGCGCGGCGAGCGCGATACCCGCGGCGATACCTCATGGGTACCGCCGGAGCTGATCGAACGTATTGAAGTCATTCGCGGCCCGGCGGCCGCGCGCTACGGCAACGGCGCGGCGGGCGGCGTGGTCAATATCATCACCAAGAAGAGCGACGGCGAATGGCACGGTTCATGGAATACCTACATGAACGCCCCGGAGCATAAAGACGAAGGTTCGACTAAACGCACCAACTTTAGCCTCAGCGGCCCGCTGGGGGGCGATTTCAGCTTCCGCCTGCTGGGCAACCTCGACAAAACTCAGGCCGATGCCTGGGATATCAACGACGGACATCAATCCGAGCGTACCGGCGCCTATGCCAATACCATGCCTGCCGGGCGTGAAGGGGTGAAAAATAAGAATATTAACGGCGTCGTGCGCTGGGATTTCGCGCCGATGCAGTCGCTGGAGTTTGAATCCGGCTACAGCCGTCAGGGCAACCTCTACGCGGGCGATACGCAGAACACCAATACTAACGATCTGGTGAAAGAGAACTACGGGAAAGAGACGAACCGCCTCTATCGCCAGACTTATTCCGTCACCTGGAACGGCGGCTGGGATAACGGCGTGACCACCAGCAACTGGGCCCAGTACGAACGTACCCGTAACTCGCGTAAAGGCGAAGGTCTGGCGGGCGGCACGGAAGGTATCTTCAACAGCAACCAGTTCAGCGATATCGACCTCGCCGACGTGATGCTGCACAGCGAAGTCAACATTCCTCTGGATCTGGTGTTTAACCAGAACCTGACGCTGGGCTCCGAGTGGAATCAGCAGCGGATGAAGGATTTGGCGTCAAATACCCAGACCTTTATGGGCGGCGATATCGACGGCTATGACAGCACCGGCCGTAGCCCATACTCGAAGGCCGAGATCTTCTCCCTGTTTGCCGAAGACAACGTGGAGCTGACCGACACCACCATGCTGACGCCGGCGCTGCGTTTCGATCATCACACGATCGTCGGCAACAACTGGAGCCCGTCGCTTAACTTGTCTCAGGGTCTGTGGGATGACTTCACGTTAAAAATGGGCATCGCCCGCGCCTATAAAGCGCCGAGCCTGTACCAAACCAACCCGAACTATATTCTCTATAGTAAAGGCCAGGGCTGCTATGCCAGCGGCAACGGTACCGGTTGCTACATGATGGGTAACGATGACCTGAAAGCCGAAACCAGCATCAACAAAGAGATTGGCCTTGAGTTTAAACGCGACGGCTGGCTGGCGGGTGTGACATGGTTCCGTAACGACTACCGCGATAAAATCGAAGCGGGCTACGCGCCGATTTCACAGACGACGAACGGTAAAGTGAAAACCGATATCTATCAGTGGGAAAACGTGCCTAAAGCGGTGGTTGAAGGTCTCGAAGGCACCCTGAACGTGCCGGTCAGCGAAACGGTGAACTGGACCAATAACATCACTTATATGCTGCAAAGTAAAAACAAGGAAACCGGCGATCGTCTGTCGATTATTCCGGAATATACCCTGAACTCCACTCTGAGCTGGCAGATTCAGGAGGATATTTCGGTGCAGTCGACCTTCACCTGGTACGGCAAGCAGCAGCCGAAGAAATATAACTACAAAGGTGAGCCGGCGGTGGGTTCTGAAACGGATGAAGTCAGCCCTTACAGCATCGTTGGCCTGAGTGCCACCTGGGATGTGACGAAAAACGTCAGCCTGACCGGCGGCGTGGATAACGTCTTCGACAAGCGCCACTGGCGCGCGGGTAATGCGCAAACCACCGGTAGCCTGACGGATGTTTCTTATATGGCTGGCGCTGGCGCCAATACCTATAACGAATCAGGCCGCACCTGGTATCTGGGCGTCAATACCCACTTCTGATTGTCCGGCCGTTCCCCCCGCCCTCTTCCCATAGAGGGCGGAGGGGAGAATCTGTTAACATCCCCCTATGCAAACCCAACGTTCTATCATTCAGCTTGCCGATCGCTCGCTGCAGCGTGTCGATTTCGACCCATTGACCTTTCGGCCTGAAGATCTCCTCTGGCTGCCGCACCATGCCCGGCTAACCGGCTGCGCCCGCAAGCGGCAGAGCGAACATCTTGCCGGGCGTATCGCTGCGGTTTATGCGCTGCGGGAAGTCGGTGAAACAGAGGTCCCTGCCATTGGCGACCAACGCCAGCCGCTATGGCCGCCCCCATGGTACGGCAGCATAAGCCACTGTGAACGCAGCGCGCTGGCAGTCGTCTCTGTCCGGCCGATCGGCGTTGATATTGAGCGCATCTTGACTCCTGACCTGGCGGCTGAGCTGGAAAGCTGCATCATCAACAGCGCGGAAAAAAGTCTGCTGGACGCCAGCGGCCTGGGCCCCGAGCTGGCGCTCACGCTGGCGTTTTCGGCGAAAGAGAGCGCGTTTAAGGCCAGCCATCCCGACGTACAGGCGGGCGTCGGTTTTAGCGATTTTACGCTGGCGTATATAAAGGAGGGAAATCTGCTTCTTCGGCTCTCCGCCGGGGAGTACAGGCTGCAATGGATTAAGGCCGGTGACTATGTCATCACGCTCTGCGCGGCGTAAAAGCAAAACCCGCGCGGCAGCCGCACGGGTTATCGGTTTAAGCCGGCATAAAGTCAGCGCATTTTCTGCGCCAGCCCGGCGACGGAAGCGGCATCGAAACCGTGGTGTTTACGCAACCAACCGCGATCTGCCGCCGCCGCATACTCACCATCCGGGATCCCCAGGCGTTTGAGCGGAATTCCCGCCCCGGCTTCAGCCAGCACTTCCGCCACCAGGCTACCCAACCCGCCGTTGACGTTATGCTCTTCCACCGTTATCACCGCCTTGCACGGTTTCAGCGCCGCCAGCAGCGCGGTGGTATCGCAAGGGCGAATGGACGGCACGCTCACCACTTTAGCCTGAATCCCCGCGTCGGCCAGCATCTGCGCGGCATCGACGATCTCATGCACCGTCGATCCGGTAGCAACCAGAGCGATATCCTCGCCTTCCCGCAGCGTAACGACCGCTCCCGGCACGAAGCGATAGCTTTCATCATGCAGTTCCGGCAGCGCCTTGCCGTCAAGACGAATATAGACCGGCCCCTGATAGCCGATGGCGTAATCGATAATCTGCCGGCATTCGCGCGGCGAAGACGGGGCGAAAATCTGGATATTGCCGAAGCCGCGCATCACCGCCAGGTCATCAATCGCATGATGGGTGCTGGCTAGCGGGCCGTAGCTGGCGCCGGCGTTAAGGCCAAATAGCTTAACGTTGGTGTTGTTATAGCAAACGTCGACTTTAATCTGCTCATTGGCGCGGGAAATCAGGAACGGCGCGGCGTTACAGGTGACCGCCACTTTCCCCCCCAGGGCCAGGCCCGCCGCCGTCCCGACCATGCTCTGCTCAGCGATGCCCACGTTCACCAGACGCCCGGGGAACTGTTTAATAAACGGCGCGATTTTGGCCGTTGACGTGGAGTCAGCCACCACCGGCACCAGATCGACACCGCTGTCGACCGCATCAATAAAGGCCTGAACCATCACGCTCGCCAGGTGTTCTGCATTACTCATCTTTCAGTTCCTCCAGTGCCAGTGCAATTTCTTCGCCTTTCGGTACCCGGTGGTGCCACTCCGGGCGCCCCTGGATAAAGGAAATACCGGCACCTTTCGTGGTGTTGGCGATAATAACGTTGGGTTTACCTTCCTGCTTCAGCCCTTCCAGGGTCGCCACCACCGACGCCATGTCGTTACCCTGGCATTCGGTAACCGTCATTCCGAAGGCCTTCCATTTATCGGCCAGCGGATCGGTATTCATAATTTCCCGCGTCGGCCCCGCCAGCTGGAGATTGTTTTTGTCATTAATAATGACGAGGTTATCAAGGCCATAGTGCGCCGCAGCCAGCGCCGCTTCCCAGTTGCTGCCTTCCGCCAGTTCGCCATCGCCGGTAATTAAAAAGATGCGGCGGGAGCTGTTGCTTTTTTTCGCAGCCAGCGCCAGCCCCACCGCAACAGGCAAACCGTGGCCCAGCGCGCCGGTGTTGAGTTCAATCCCCGGCGTTTTCTGACGAACCGGGTGACCAGGAAGATGAGAATTCGCATGCTGATAGGTTTCCAGCCAGTCAACCGGGAAGAAGCCCGCTTCGGCCAGCACGCAGTAGTAGCAGCCCACCGCATGGCCTTTCGACTGGATGTAGATATCGCGCTGGTCATCATCCACGCGGTCCGGCGCGACGTTCATAATGCGAAAATAGAGCGCAGTGAGCAGTTCAACCTGCGACAGGTCGGCGCCGGTGTGCCCGCCAGCAGGGCTATTGGCATTCAATCTGACGATATGGCGACGTACGGCGCGGGCTTTACGCTCAAGTGCCTGGACATCATAGCTATAGGGATTCATTTAATACCTCTGAATTTATTTTCAACTTGGAATATTTATTCCGTCAGGGACTAAAAAAACCAGACATCCCCAGGCAACGCATCGTAGGGCTCACGCCGCTGCATCATACTCAGGAACATTCTGCCTCCTTACCACCGGGTAGCACTTCACCCGGGCACTTTTCAGTTGACCTGAAATCGCCATGAATATATATTCAAAAACGATTCTTTATTCAATTATGCGGCTACTGTTCTGTTTTTGTCCATAGCTGATTTTGAGGATTGGCGAAAGTTAGATATTCATCACACTTAAATGTCTTTTCTTTTCGCGTATGATAATGAGCTCTAAGATAATGGCTGCACGTAAATGATTTTCGGGGAAATATATGGCTAAGCAGGATGAACAACGGCTATTAGTTAAGATTGCCACGCTCTACTATCTCGAAGGACGCAAGCAGTCCGACATTGCTCAACTTCTCTCGCTTTCTCAGTCATTTATCTCCCGAGCGATCACCCGCTGCCAGAAAGAGGGCGTGGTGAAAATTAGCGTTGTTCAGCCATCAAATATTTTTCTTAACCTTGAAAAAGGTCTTGAGGATCGTTACGGAATTAAGCAAGCCATCGTGGTGGATACCGAAGAGGATGCCAGCGATCACACCATCAAGCGCGCTATCGGTTCCGCCGCTGCCCACTACCTCGAAACGCGATTACGGCCAAAGGATCTGATTGGCGTCTCTTCGTGGAGTTCCACCATCCGCGCGATGGTGGATGAAGTACACGCCCAAAACCTGAAAGCCAGCGGCGTCATCCAGCTGCTCGGCGGCGTAGGGCCGAACGGCAACGTGCAGGCCACTATTCTCACCCAGACCCTGGCGCAGCATCTGAACTGTGAAGCCTGGCTGCTCCCTTCCCAGAGCATTGAAGGATCCACCGAGGAGAAGAATCGTCTTGTTGCCAGTAAAGATGTCGCCGACGTTATTGCCCGCTTTGATGAAGTCGATATCGCAATTGTCGGGATCGGTATTCTTGAACCTTCGCAGCTGCTGAAAACATCCGGCAACTACTATCACGAAGATATGCTGCAGGTGCTGGCGGAACGCGGTGCCGTGGGTGACATTTGCCTGCACTATTACGATAAAAACGGCAGAGCAGTGTTACGCGATGATGAAGATCCTGTTATCGGTATGGCGCTGGAGAAGGTGAAGAAGTGCCCTAACGTGGTGGCCCTGGCCGGCGGCAGCGAGAAGGTCGCAGCTATCAAAGGTGCGCTTTCGGGCGGTTATATCGATGTTCTGATCACCGATTACCCAACGGCCAGACTGCTTATTGCCGGTTAATTTCCTCACTCAAACACTTTCCCACAGCCTTTACGCTTTGCCAGAAGCGTAAAGGCTACGCAAATAAGTCATTATATTTCAATAATATAAAACTCGAAAATCACCTCCTTTCCCACCCATAGCTGAACGCTTCGCCGATCGGATAAGTGTGATTGCCAGCACAATTGATAACTTTTCCAGTAGCCCGACGGGAAGTTTCTGGCTAAGGTATCAAATAAATAATCACTATCGAATATATATTCAGTGATTAAAAAAGTGAAAACGAATTGTCACATCATGCCCTGCCAGGAAGCAATGCGAACAAGAGGAATGCTCACCTTTTGCCCTCCGCACCAGGACGAAGTGTGACTCAGGAGACTACCTAATGCAGGCAACACCTAAAGAGTTCATCATTGCACTGGACGAAGGCACCACGAATGCCAAAGCCGTCGTGCTCGATAGCCGCGGCCAGGTCGTGGTGAAATTCTCCCAGCCGCTGGCGATTCAAACACCGCGTGAGGGCTGGGTTGAGCAGTCGGGAGAAGTGCTGGTAGAGGCGTCACTGGACGTTATTGCGCAAGCGGTTGAACACGTTGGCGCGGAAAACATCGCTGCCTTAGCCATCAGCAATCAGCGCGAGACGGCGATCGGCTGGTATCGCCAGAGCGGTAAGCCGATCAACGCGGCTATCACCTGGCAATGTACCCGCAGCGCTGCGTTTTGCGATGAACTACGCCGCGACGGTACTGAGCAACAAATTAAGGCCGCTACCGGCCTGCCGATTGCCCCCCTGTTCTCTGCCTCAAAAATGCGCTGGCTGCTGGAATCCATTCCTGAGGGTCGCATGCTGGCAGAGCGGGGAGAAATCTGCCTCGGCACTATTGACAGCTGGTTGCTGTGGAACTTAACCCAGGGCGAAGCGTTTCATTGCGATTATTCCAATGCCGCGCGCACGCAGCTACTGAACCTGCAAACCGGCCAGTGGGACGACGAAATGCTGGCGCTATTCCAGATCCCACGCGCCGCGCTGCCGGAGATTAAACCGTCCAGCGGATTATTTGGCTATACCCGCGGGCTGAATAATATTCCTGACGGTATTCCGGTGATGGCGATGGTCGGGGATTCCCACGCCGCGTTGTTTGGCCACGCACTGGGCGAACTCGGCTGTGTTAAAGCCACCTACGGTACGGGGTCATCGGTGATGGCGCCGGTAAAATCCGCACAGTGCGATATCGACGCGCTGGCCACCACCATCGCCTGGCACGACGGCGACAGCATCACCTACGGGCTCGAAGGTAATATTCCCCATACCGGCGACGCCGTAGCGTGGATGGCCGACAGCACCGGGTTAAGCGAGCTTTCGGACACCGAACTGGCTCACGAGCTTAACACCCTTCCCGGCTCCGTGGACTCCACTCTTGGCGTCTATTTTGTACCAGCCTTAACCGGCCTCGGCGCACCGTGGTGGGACGACAGCGCCCGCGGCGTGATTTGCGGTCTGAGCCGCGGCGTCAAGCGCGCCCATCTGATTCGCGCCGCGCTGGAATCCATTACCTATCAAATCGCCGATGTCGTCGTCGCCATGCGCCAGCAGGATGACTTCCATTTAGCGGCGCTGATGGTCGACGGCGGCCCGACCAAAAACGACTGGTTAATGCAGTATCAGGCTGACCTGCTCGGCTGCCCGGTGATGCGCAGCGACGTTGCCGAACTGTCGGCGATTGGCGCAGCCCTCCTTGCGCGCAAGGCCCTGAATCCGGGAACGGTCACCGACCTGAAAGCCTTTTTAACCGAACATAGCGAATTTATTCCCGATATGGCCCGCCACCAGCGCCTGCAGAAGAGATGGCAGGAGTGGCGCCATGCGGTGAACAGAACATTATGGAAACCGGCAACGTCCGCCTGACGCCCACCAGGGAATCGCACGCGTGACGCACCTTACTCATCAACAAAAGGAGACCCCCGGCCCATAAACTCGATTTACAGGCCTTACGTTGTTTCACCGTACCCGACAATAACAACCAAGAGAGAAAATTGTCATGAAATTACGTTTAACGCTTTTAACTGCTGCTACCCTGACCGCCTTTTCTTTTGCCGCTCAGGCCGCAGAAAAAGGCACCATTATGATCATGGTTAACTCGCTGGATAACCCGTATTACGCCTCTGAAGCCAAGGGCGCCAGCGAGAAAGCCAAAGAGCTGGGATATCAAACTACCATTCTGTCCCATGGCGAAGATGTCAAAAAACAGAACGAGCTGATCGATACCGCCATCGGTAAAAAAGTTCAGGGCATTATTCTGGATAACGCCGACTCCACCGCCAGCGTCGCCGCCATTGAAAAAGCGAAGAAAGCGGGTATTCCGGTGGTTTTAATCAACCGTGAAATTCCTGTCGATGATATCGCGCTGGAGCAAATTACCCATAATAACTTCCAGGCCGGTTCTGAAGTCGCCAACGTATTTGTCGAGAAAATGGCGGAGAAAGGCAAATACGCCGAGCTGACCTGTAACCTGGCGGATAATAATTGCGTAACGCGTTCAAAATCTTTCCACCAGGTTATCGACCAGTACCCGGATATGGTCAGCGTCGCTAAGCAGGACGCGAAGGGCACGTTAATCGACGGCAAACGCATTATGGACAGCATCCTGCAGGCGCACCCCGACGTGAAAGGCGTGATTTGCGGCAACGGTCCTGTCGCGCTTGGCGCCATTGCCGCGCTGAAAGCCGCTAATCGCAACGACGTGGTGGTGGTCGGTATCGATGGCAGCAACGATGAGCGCGACGCGGTAAAAGCCGGCACCCTGCAGGCCACCGTGATGCTTCAGGCGCAGGCCATCGCCGCTCAGGGAGTGACCGACCTCGATAACTACCTGCAAAAAGGCGAAAAACCGGCCAGGCAGCGCGTGATGTTCCGCGGCATTCTGATCACCCAGGACAATGCAGACAAAGTTCAGGACTTCAATATCAAATCCTGATTCCAGGTTGTTGCGCCCCTTCCGGGGCGCACAGGAGAGTATTATGTATAAAAAAATCTCGCTGATGCTGGTCGTTGTTGCCCTCGGAGGCTGCCGAATTGTTTCTCAGCAGGAGCTGGCCGACCTGAAATCCCCGCCTAATCCGCATATGGCGGATATCGATCGGACATGGCAAGAGCAGGTCGTTCCTCAGGTTGTGGCCAGGGCTCGCCCCGTTGCCGAGTTAATGACTGCCCTGCGCACGGCGAAAGACATTGATAGCGCCTGCAAAGCGTTAGGTTATCGCGCTCAGGATGAGAACCCGTGCGTGTTCTACGTCAAAGTGGAAGGCAATATCAGCAAAATTGATTCCGCTTCCCGCAGCGGAAAAATGACGATCCAGGATACCAGCGGCGGCAACGTGGTGGTGCAGATTGGCCCGACGCTGCGCGGCACGCTTTTACGCGACGGCTACCAGGGCGCCAGCTATCAGGACTTCAACGATCAGGTGCTGTTTGGTGAATATAGCCGGGCGATTAACGAACATGCGGTCAAAATGATCCAGACGGCACAGGTTAAAACCGGTGAAGCGGTGCAGGTATATGGCGTGTTCTCGGCCTGGGATATTCCGCAGACCGTTCCTGATATTACGCCGGCAAAAATTGTTCGTTTGGGAGGACAATAAAATGCAGCGGCAAGAACTCGTCAATTCCCAACCAGTCGAATCTGAAGTTATTATCGAAACCCGTGAATTATCGCGCGTTTATCCCGGCGTCGTTGCCTTAGATAACGTCAATTACCGGGTCTATCGAAATAAAGTAAACGTTCTGATCGGTGAAAATGGTGCGGGTAAATCCACCATGATGAAAATGCTTGCTGGCGTTGAAACACCCTCCTCCGGTCAAATTATTCTTGATGGCGTTCCGGTTACCCTGAGCTCGACTCACCAGGCCGAAAAGCAGGGAATCAGCATCATTTTCCAGGAATTAAATTTATTTCCGAATATGAACGTCATGGATAATATTTTCATGGCTAACGAGTTCTTTCAAAAAGGAAAGATCAACGAAAAATATCAATACGAGTTAGCCAAAAAATTACTCGAGAGGCTGGAGCTCAACGTCGACCCTTATACCCAGCTCGGCGAGCTCGGTATTGGCCATCAGCAGCTGGTCGAAATTGCGCGCGCGCTTTCAAAAGACACCCGGGTATTAATTATGGATGAGCCCACCTCTGCGCTCAGCCAGTCGGAAGTCAAAATCCTGTTTAACGTTATTGAACAGCTTAAACGTCGCGGCGTCACCATTATCTATATTTCCCACCGCCTCGAAGAACTGATGGAAATTGGCGACCACATCACCATTTTCCGCGACGGACGCTTTATCAGTGAACGCGAGGTCAGCGACGCCAGTATCCCGTGGATTATCGAACAGATGGTCGGCGATAAGAAAAAACATTTCGACTACCGGCCCGCGCCGAAAGGCGAAGCGGTCCTTGCCGTTGAAGGTTTAACGGCGCTGCACCCGAGCGGCGGCTATAAGCTCAACGACGTGACCTTCACCTTAAGTAAGGGAGAGGTGATCGGCATCTATGGCCTGCTCGGCGCCGGACGCACGGAGCTGTTTAAAGGCCTGGTCGGATTAATGCCTTGCCAAAGCGGTAACGTCCATCTCAACGGCGAAAATATCGAAAAGTCCCCGTTCCAGGCGCGGCTGAAAAAAGGGCTGGCGCTGGTTCCCGAAGACCGCCAGGGAGAAGGCGTGGTGCAGATGATGTCGATTCAATCGAATATGACCCTCTCTGATTTCAGCCTTCAGGGCTTTCGTCGGGCGTGGAAATGGCTGAATCCGCAGAAAGAAATCACCTGCGTCAAAGAGATGATCCGCGAACTGGCGATCAAGGTCAGCGACCCCGATCTGCCCATCACCTCGCTCAGCGGCGGCAATCAACAAAAAGTGGTGCTCGGCAAGGCGTTGATGACCAGGCCCGAAGTGGTGTTTCTCGATGAGCCCACTCGCGGTATCGACGTCGGCGCGAAAACTGACGTGTATCACCTGATCGGCAAAATGGCCCAACAGGGTCTGGCGGTGATGTTCTCTTCATCGGAGCTGGATGAAGTTATGGCGCTGGCAGATCGCATTCTGGTGATGGCCGATGGCCGGATTACCGCCGATTTACCGCGCCATGCGGTTACCCGCGAAAAATTGATCGCGGCTTCAACACCTCAAGATTAATCAGGCTGGAACCCATCATGAACCAGAAATATATGATTTATATGTACCTGCTGAAGGCCAGAACGTTTATCGCTCTGCTGCTGGTTATCGCATTCTTCAGCGTGATGGTACCGAATTTCCTGACCACATCTAACCTGCTGATTATGACCCAGCACGTGGCCATCACCGGCCTGCTGGCCATCGGCATGACGCTGGTTATCCTGACCGGCGGTATCGACCTTTCCGTCGGCGCCGTCGCCGGGATCTGCGGTATGGTTGCCGGGGCGCTCTTAACCAACGGTCTGCCCTTATGGAACGGCAGCGTTATCTTTTTCAACGTGCCGGAGGTGATCCTCTGCGTGGCGCTCTTCGGCGTGCTGGTTGGCTTTGTTAACGGCGCGGTAATCACCCGCTTCGGCGTGGCGCCCTTTATCTGCACCCTGGGCATGATGTATGTCGCCAGAGGCTCGGCGCTGCTGTTCAACGACGGCAGCACCTATCCGAACCTCAACGGCATGGAAGCGCTGGGCAATACCGGCTTCTCCACTCTCGGCTCCGGGACGCTGATGGGCATCTATCTGCCTATCTGGCTGATGATCGGCTTCCTGCTGCTGGGCTACTGGCTGACCACCAAAACCCCGCTGGGCCGCTATATCTATGCAATCGGCGGTAATGAATCCGCCGCTCGCCTGGCCGGCGTGCCTATCGTCAAAGCAAAAATCTTCGTTTACGCCTTCTCCGGCCTGTGCTCCGCATTCGTTGGCCTCATCGTCGCGTCACAGCTGCAAACCGCGCACCCGATGACCGGCAATATGTTCGAAATGGACGCCATCGGCGCTACCGTGCTCGGCGGAACCGCGCTGGCAGGCGGTCGCGGCCGGGTTACCGGGTCAATCATCGGCGCATTCGTCATCGTCTTCCTCGCCGACGGCATGGTGATGATGGGGGTCAGCGATTTCTGGCAAATGGTCATTAAAGGCGTCGTTATCGTCACCGCCGTCGTCGTCGACCAGTTCCAGCAGAAACTGCAGAACAAAGTCATCCTGATGCGCCGCCATGAGGAGAAGCTGGCTGCGGCAGGAGCCACCAGTTAATCACCTATTTATTACCCCGCCGGACGCACTGCCGTCCGGCTTCAATAAGGGATGAAAAACATGCAAAGAAATTTCCAGAACAAAACGGTTGTGATCACCGGCGCCTGCCGCGGAATTGGTGCAGGTATCGCCGAGCGCTTCGCGCGCGATGGTGCGAATCTGGTGATGGTCTCTAACGCCGAGCGCGTCCATGAAACGGCGGAAACCTTACGCCAGCGCTATCAGGCCGATATCCTGTCGTTACAGGTTGATGTGACCGACGAAGCGCAGGTGCAGTCGCTGTACGAGCAGGCTGCAGCGCGTTTTGGCACCATCGATGTCTCTATCCAGAACGCAGGCGTGATCACCATCGACTATTACGATCGCATGCCGAAAGCCGACTTTGAAAAAGTGCTCGCCGTTAACACCACCGGCGTCTGGCTGTGCTGCCGCGAAGCCGCCAAATACATGGTTAAGCAGAACCACGGCAGCCTGATCAATACCTCTTCCGGCCAGGGTCGACAGGGTTTTATCTACACCCCGCACTATGCCGCCAGCAAAATGGGCGTCATCGGCATCACCCAAAGCCTGGCGCACGAGCTGGCGCCGTGGAATATCACCGTTAACGCCTTCTGTCCGGGCATTATTGAAAGCGAAATGTGGGATTACAACGACCGCGTCTGGGGCGAGATCCTCAGCACCGAGCAGAAGCGCTACGGTAAGGGCGAGCTAATGGCGGAGTGGGTCGAAGGCATTCCAATGAAGCGCGCCGGCAAACCGGAAGACGTTGCCGGGCTGGTGGCGTTTCTCGCCTCCGACGACGCGCGCTACCTCACCGGGCAGACCATCAATATCGATGGCGGCTTGATTATGTCGTAATGCCGCCAGCCTGGCATTTTTCAGGTCAGGCTACACAAATCATCTCCCGGAGGCGGTGCTGCGCACCTGTCCGGGCTACCCGACGGCACAAGCCCCGTAGCCCGGACAGGCGCAACTCGCCGCCTCCGGGAACGCCAACACCGGGCATGCTAAAGAATATTTTTTAGAGAGAAATAACTATGATCGCAAAAGATTTTGCCCAACAGCTATTTAATCTGCAGGACCGCGTAGCCTTTGTCACCGGCGCGGGCAGCGGCATCGGCCAGATGATTGCTTACGGACTCGCCAGCGCGGGGGCCCGGGTTGTTTGCTTCGATCTACGTGAAGACGGCGGCCTTGCTGAAACCGTCAAAAATATTGAGGCGATCGGCGGCGGAGCCTGTTTTTACACCGGCGATGTTCGTCAGCTTAGCGACCTACGCGCCGGCGTCGCGCTGGCGAAAAGCCGCTTTGGCCGCCTTGATGTCGCCGTAAACGCCGCCGGGATTGCTAATGCCAATCCGGCGCTGGAAATGGAAACCGAGCAGTGGCAGCGGGTTATCGATATTAACCTTACCGGCGTGTGGAACTCCTGTAAGGCGGAAGCTGAACTGATGCAGGAATCCGGCGGCGGCTCGATTATTAATATCGCTTCCATGTCCGGCATTATTGTTAACCGTGGCCTCGATCAGGCTCACTACAACTGCTCGAAAGCGGGCGTGATCCACCTGTCGAAAAGCCTCGCGATGGAGTGGATCGGCAAAGGGATCCGCGTTAACTCCATCAGCCCAGGCTACACCGCCACGCCGATGAACACCCGCCCTGAGATGGTTCATCAGACCCGCGAGTTCGAAAGCCAGACGCCGATCCAGCGCATGGCGAAGGTTGAAGAGATGGCCGGTCCGGCGCTGTTCCTTGCCAGCGACGCGGCATCATTCTGTACCGGGGTTGATCTGGTTGTCGATGGCGGCTTTGTCTGCTGGTAAGAAGGTATAACAATGCGGGGAGCCTTCTCCGCATTTCCCTCCCTGACGATGATCACAGTACACAGGCAATCATTATGTATCGCCACTATCAGGCCCTGATTTTTGATATGGATGGCACGCTTTTTGACACCGAACCTTTGCACCGCAAAGCGTGGCTGAGCGTATTCGCTGCCGACAATATCACCATTTCTGAAGAGGAGCTGATTCCGTTCAATGGTTCAGCGCCCTGGCAGGTGGCCAGCCAGCTTGTGGCCTTAAAAGGATTACGAGCCGATCCGTTCTCCCTGGCCGAGCGTAAAAAACAGGCGATCGAGAACTTGCTGCAGACGGTCGATATTCAGCTTTTACCGGCCATGAAGATTTTACAGCAGTGGCAGGGCAAAATTCCCCTGGCGCTGGGAACCGGAAGCGAACGTAGCACCGTGGATATACTGCTTGCACGCTTTCAATTAACTCAGCATTTCGCCGCTATCGTCTCCGCTGACCGGGTTAAAAATCATAAACCCGCCGCCGACACTTTTTTATTATGTGCCAGCGAGCTTCAGGTTCAGCCTGAACGCTGCCTGGTTTTTGAAGACTCACGATTTGGTATTGAAGCCGCAAAAAATGCAGGTATGGACGTGGTCGACGTCAATACTCTGACGCCTGCCAGATAAGCATTATGCAGGGTGGCGGCGCTTTTGCTTTTAACCGGTCTCTGTTCTCTCGCCGTCCATCCTGCTCCCGGATCAGCAGAAAAAAGGCGCCTTAAGGTTCCTTACCCAGCCTGCGGATAAGCGGGGATAGCTCCCCGCATACCGGCTACTTCTTCGTTTCGTAAGCGAGAACGGCCTTGAACTCCATACTACGTTCTTTGATGCTCAGCTCGCACAGCGAGTCGTGCACCATTAACGTCAATCCCAGCGCTGTCAGACACAGCACGATGATTGCCACCAGGGCGTATTTTGTCAGCATCTCGTTGCCTCCATGCGAAGAAGAGGCTACTATCCAACGTGCTAGGTTTGGATTGTAGGCCTCAGGTTGATGGGAACATCTCCTGGGGCTTCGTCTTTCTGAATCCTCACCTAAGCCTGAACGCAGAAAGCCTCAGGCACCCGCCGCCATCATACGCTTCCCTGCGTTTTTCACTGTATGTTTAACCAGCTAAATCCCTTTTTCAGAAAACGTTTAGATAGCCTACATTCCGGGGAAGGTCACGCTGTTGCCCGGCGCTTCGCGATGCAGGTGGATAAAGTTCAAATGACGCTCGTACTGGTCAAGAATATCGGTAATGACCTGCTCTTTGCTGTAGTCCATCAGGTCGTTGCCCTGACTCCCTTCCAGCAGGAAGGTCTCCAGACGATAGTAGGTCGACTTCCCGCTGCGCGCCCGGTAGGTAAAGCCGGGAATGGAGTACTGCTGCGGCCAGATCTGATAAACAAAGTTCTGCTCGTCGCCCATATGCACCAGCAGGTCGAGATGGCCCAGGTTGTCCCCCTCTTCCGGCGGCAGGCTTTTCAGCTCGACGTAGGCGCCGCGCAGCTTCAGCTCCTGTGCCACCTCTTCCATCGCCGGGAAGCACACCGTCTCCATCATCTGGCGGGTATAGCGCGTGCCGGGATAGTTCATCAGCCGCGACAGGCGCTTCTTCCAGCTCAGGCGATCCTGCACGCCCAGCGGTCGCGGGGCGGTGTCGCGGTTGGCGCTCTCGCGGCGATAATCCTCAACCTTCAGCGACTTATATAACCCCGCCATCACGAAGAAGATCACGAAGCTAAACGGCAGCCCCATAATCACCGTCGCGTTCTGCAGGGCGGAAATGCCGTTAGTCATCAGCATCCCCAGGGTCAGCAGGCCGATAACCACCGACCAGAAGATCCGTAGCCAGTTTGGCGCATCGCTGTTGATATCCTTCAGCTTCGAGGTGAAGTTACCCAGCACCAGCGCCCCGGAATCCGCGGAGGTCACGTAAAACAGCAGGCCGGTAATCGTCGCCACCGAAGCGCTAAAGGTAAACGCCGGATACTGCGCCAGCAGGTTATAGAAGCCGCGCTCCGGGTGGGCGACCGCCTCGGCGGCGAAGGCCTCATTGCCGTGGATGATTTCATACAGCGCGCTATTGCCGAACACCGACAGCCACAGCAGCGTAAAGGTGAACGGGATAATCAGCGTTCCCACCACAAACTGACGAATGGTGCGCCCGCGTGAAATACGCGCCAGGAACAGGCCGACAAACGGCGACCACGCCACCCACCACGCCCAGAAGAACAGGGTCCAGTTGTTCATCCACTCGACCGGACGATCGAAGGCGAAGCTGTTGAGGGTCATGCCCATAAAACGATTCACATAGTCGCCAACATTGAGCACCAGCGCGTTGAGCAGAAACTCGGTGTCGCCCATAAACAGGATAAACAGGATCAGCCCGAGGGCCAGCACCACGTTAAGCTCGGAAAGGATACGAATGCCTTTATCCACCCCGGAGGTCACGGAGATGGTGGCGATAATGACCGATAGCACGATCAGCGCCGCTTTCGCGCCCAGCGAATCCGGAATATCAAACAGCACGCTGAGGCCGTAGTTTAGCTGCACCACGCCAATCCCGAGGGTGGTGGCGATACCAAAAATGGTGCCGATAACGGCGGCGATATCCACGCTGTGGCCGATTGGGCCATTAATCTTTTTGCCGAAGATCGGATAGAGCGCGGAGCGGATGGTCAGGGGTAAATTATAACGATAGCTAAAGTATCCCAGCGCCATCCCCATCAGGGCATACATCGACCAGCCGGTCAGCCCGTAGTGAAACAACGTCCATACCATCGCCTGGCGCGCCGCCTCCATGGTCTGCCCCGCCCCTTCCGGCGGCTGCATATACTGGGTCACCGGTTCGGCGACGGAGAAAAACATCAGGTCGATACCGATACCGGCGGCGAACAGCATTGCCGCCCAGCTCATGACGCTAAACTCCGGCTTCGAGTGCTCCGGCCCGAGCTTCACCGAACCGAAACGCGAGCAGGCGATGCACACCACAAACACGATATACAGCGTTGCCGCCAGCAAATAGTACCAGCCGAAGGTCTTTGAAACCCAGTTCAGGGTACGGCCAATCCAGGCCGCGGAAAAATCGCTGAAGAAGAGAGTCATCAGGGAAAACAACAAAATCAGTCCGGCGGAGGTATAAAAAACCACCGGATTGATTTTGTCCTTTTCTCTGCTCGGCGAAAGGTCTGTCATCCATTCTCCTTACTTTTTTTGCAACTATTAAAGACAAAATCGGCAACAATTAAGACACATTTTATATTGAACGTCCAATCAAAAACCGCTTTAATAGATAAACAAAGCTGATGAATGGAGTCTGAGAAATGCCCAAACTGGGGATGCAACCGATACGGCAGCGGCAGCTGATTGACGCGACCCTGGCCGCCATCAATGAAGTGGGAATGCACGATGCCACCGTCGCGCAGATCGCCCGACGTGCTGGCGTATCGACCGGCATCATCAGCCACTATTTCAAAGATAAGAACGGCCTGCTGGAGGCGACGATGCGCGATATCACCGGCCAGCTGCGCCAGGCGGTGTTGAGCCGCCTGCACGCCCTGCCCGGGGCCGGCCCGCGGGAACGCCTGCGCGCCATCGTGGCCGGCAACTTCGACGAGAGTCAGATAAGCAGCGCGGCAATGAAGGCCTGGCTCGCCTTTTGGGCCAGCAGCATGCATCAGCCGATGCTCTATCGCCTGCAGCAGGTCAGCAGCCGACGACTGCTGTCGAATATCGTCTATGAGTTTCAGCGCGCCCTGCCGCGCGAAGAGGCGCAGGAGGCCGGGTACGGTCTCGCCGCGCTGATCGACGGGCTGTGGCTACGCGCGGCGCTGAGCGGTAAACCGCTCGATAAAGCCCGCGCCGAAACTCTCGCCGAGCACTTCATCAGCAAATATCTGCCACCGACTTCTCAATAATGGAGGACCCATGTCCCGAATGGCCGAACAGCAGCTTTACATCGACGGTGGTTATGTTTCCGCCACCAGCGGTAAAACCTTCGAGACGATTAACCCCGCCAACGGGGAAGTGCTGGCGACCGTCCAGGCCGCCGGCCGCGAAGACGTCGACCGGGCGGTAAAGAGCGCCCAAAAAGGGCAAAAAATCTGGGCGGCGATGAGCGCCATGGAACGTTCGCGCATTTTGCGTAAAGCGGTCGACATTCTGCGCGAGCGCAACGACGAACTGGCGCGTCTGGAAACTCTCGATACCGGCAAACCGCTGAGCGAAACCGCCGCCGTCGATATCGTCACCGGCGCTGATGTCCTGGAGTACTACGCGGGCCTGATCCCGGCGCTGGAAGGGAGCCAGATCCCGCTACGCGAAAGTTCATTCGTCTATACCCGCCGGGAACCGCTGGGCGTCGTCGCCGGGATCGGTGCCTGGAACTACCCGATCCAGATCGCCTTATGGAAATCAGCCCCGGCGCTGGCGGCCGGGAACGCGATGATCTTTAAGCCGAGTGAAGTCACCCCGCTCACCGCCCTGAAGCTGGCGGAAATTTACCGCGAAGCGGGACTCCCGGCGGGCGTATTTAACGTGCTGCCGGGCACCGGCGCCGAAACCGGCCAGTATCTCACCGAGCACCCGGACATCGCCAAAATCTCCTTCACCGGCGGCGTCGCCAGCGGCAAAAAAGTGATGGCCAACTCCGCCGCCTCCTCACTGAAGGAAGTGACCATGGAGCTGGGCGGCAAATCACCGCTGATCGTCTGCGAAGACGCCAACCTCGACCTCGCCGCCGACATCGCGATGATGGCTAATTTCTACAGTTCAGGCCAGGTCTGCACCAACGGCACCCGGGTATTCGTTCCGGCGCGCCTGAAAGCGGCATTTGAAGAGAAAGTCCTCGCCCGCGTGGCGCGTATCCACCCCGGCGATCTGTTTGCTGAAAGCACCAACTTCGGACCGCTGGTGAGCTTCCCGCACCGCGAGAACGTGCTGCGCTACATCGAGACGGGTAAACAAGAAGGCGCGCGCCTGCTCTGCGGCGGCGAAGTGCTGAAAGGAGAAGGCTTCGACCACGGCGCGTGGGTCGCCCCGACGGTATTTACCGACTGCGATGACCAGATGACCATCGTCCGCGAAGAGATCTTCGGCCCGGTGATGTCGATTCTGAGCTACGACGATGAGGAAGAAGCGGTTCGCCGCGCCAATGCCACCGAATACGGCCTCGCCGCTGGCGTCGTCACGCCGGATTTAAACCGCGCCCATCGTCTGATTCATCGGCTGGAGGCCGGGATCTGCTGGATCAACACCTGGGGCGAATCCCCTGCGGAGATGCCGGTCGGCGGCTACAAGCACTCCGGGATTGGCCGCGAAAACGGCGTACAGACGCTGCACAGCTACACCCAGATAAAATCCATCCAGGTTGAGATGGGTCAGTTTCAATCCATATTTTAACCAGGAGGTCATTTTTGCAGTTTGACTACATTATTATTGGTGCCGGTTCCGCCGGCAACGTACTGGCTACACGACTGACGGAAGATCCTGACACCACCGTCCTGCTGCTGGAAGCGGGCGGCCCGGATTACCGTTTCGACTTCCGCACCCAGATGCCCGCCGCGCTGGCGTTTCCTCTACAGGGGCGTCGCTATAACTGGGCCTACGAGACCGAGCCTGAACCGCATATGAACCATCGCCGCATGGAGTGCGGACGCGGTAAGGGACTCGGCGGATCCTCGTTAATCAACGGCATGTGCTATATCCGCGGCAACGCTATGGATCTTGATAACTGGGCCTCGGCGCCGGGGCTTGAGCACTGGAGCTACCTGGACTGCCTGCCCTATTACCGCAAAGCAGAATCCCGCGATATCGGCGCCAACGATTACCACGGCGGCGACGGCCCGGTCAGCGTCACCACGCCAAAGCAGGGCAATAATCCGCTGTTCCACGCGATGATTGAAGCCGGCGTACAGGCTGGCTATCCGCGCACCGACGATCTTAACGGCTACCAGCAGGAGGGGTTTGGCCCGATGGATCGTACCGTAACGCCGCAGGGACGCCGCGCCAGTACCGCGCGCGGCTATCTCGACCAGGCGCGCGCGCGTCCCAATCTGACTATTCGCACCCATGCGCTGACCGATCATATTATTTTTGCCGGCAAGCGCGCCGTCGGCGTCGAGTGGCTGGAGGGCGACAGCACCGCGCCGTCGAAAGCGACCGCCAATAAAGAAGTGCTGCTCTGCGCGGGGGCTATCGCTTCGCCGCAAATTCTGCAGCGATCCGGCGTCGGCAGCCCGGAACTGTTGCGCCAGTTCGATATTCCGCTGGTACACGCCCTGCCGGGCGTCGGGGAAAACTTGCAGGATCATCTGGAGATGTATCTGCAGTACGAATGCAAAGAGCCGGTGTCGCTTTACCCGGCGCTGCAGTGGTGGAACCAGCCGAAAATCGGCGCCGAATGGCTGTTCGGCGGAACCGGCATCGGCGCCAGCAACCAGTTTGAAGCGGGCGGATTTATTCGCAGCCGTGAAGCCTTTACGTGGCCGAATATTCAGTATCACTTCCTGCCGGTCGCGATTAACTACAACGGCTCAAACGCGGTGAAAGAGCACGGCTTCCAGTGCCACGTCGGCTCTATGCGCTCCCCGAGTCGCGGCCACGTGCGGCTGAAATCGCGCGATCCGCACGAACATCCGGCGATTCTGTTTAACTATATGTCCAGCGAACAGGACTGGCAGGAGTTTCGCGATGCGATTCGGATTACCCGCGAAATCATGCATCAGCCGGCGCTGGATAACTATCGCGGCCGGGAGATCAGCCCGGGTGCGGAGTGCCAGAGCGATGCCGAGCTGGATGAGTTCGTGCGCAATCATGCGGAAACCGCCTTCCATCCGTGCGGCACCTGTAAAATGGGCTATGACGAGATGGCGGTGGTCGATGGCGAAGGTCGGGTTCACGGACTGGAAGGCTTGCGCGTGGTCGACGCCTCGATCATGCCGCAGATTATTACCGGCAACCTTAACGCGACCACAATTATGATTGGCGAAAAAATGGCTGATGCCATTCGCGGCCGTCAGCCGCTGCCGAAGAGCACGGCGGCGTATTACGTGGCGAACGGGGCGCCGGTTCGCCGGTAAGAGGCGGTTCCCGTCACCCCGCCCTCTCCCCAACGGGGCGAGGGCGAAAACCGCATCAGTAGCCCCCTCAGGCCCTGTGCCGGGAGGCAACGTTTGCGCCGAACGGCTCCCTCTCCCTCCGGGAGAGGGAAAACTAGCGAAAATCTTCCAGCCGCTTTATCTGCCGTCCATTAGCATCAAAATTCTCCGGCGCCAGCCAGGCCCGCAGCGCCGCATCGCGCGCGGGCCATTCGCTGTCGATAATCGACAGCATATCGCTATCGCGGGTTCGTCCTTTACGCACCATCCTCTGGCGAAGTCGTCCTTCCCAGGTGAATCCCAGTCGGTCGGCGGCGCGGCGGGAAGCAATATTCATTGAATCGCACTTCCACTCCAGTCGACGATAGCCATGGGCAAAACCATTTTGCAGCAGCAGCCAGACCGCCTCGGTGCCGAGCGGCGTATTTTTCATCGCCCGCGACCAGGTGACGTGGCCAATCTCCACCGTGCCCATCGCCCGCTCAATCGCCATATAGCTGACCAGCCCGACGGCTCGCTCGCAGCGCAGATCGACGACCGCGTAGGGCACCAGTCCGTCATCCATAACCTTGCCGGTGATCCAGTTCGCCGTTGACTCAACGCTCTGCGGGCGCGTGCTCGCCAGCCACGTCCAGTCACTGTCGTCGCCGAGAGCATAGGCAGCAAACAGATCCGCCGCGTGCCGGTCGGTATCCAGCGGCTCCAGTCGGCAATAGCGGCCATTTAACGCCGTGCGGCGCAGAAGCCCCGCCCCCCGCCACCCGGGCACGCGATCGTTGACCTGCTGACCAAATTCATTAATTTCCGGCACGCTTATCTCTCCCGTATTGTTATCAAATTGTTATAGCAAGAAAGCCGAACGGGCGGAAGATGCCCGGTACGATCGATCGTCATAACCCATTGGTCTTGCTTATGCTTTTTAAGCATAAACTTAGCCGATCTTTGACTTTACGCCCGTAATTAAGCGGCCTAACGTAGCGAAACATCAATAATCACAATAACTTTTTTCAGGGATCGCATATGACTAAAAAACTGCTGCCGCTGCTGGCGCTCGCCGCGTTATCCGCCGCCGTTCACGCCGCCACGCCGCCGGGAACCCTGGTGGTCGCCCAGGGCCTCGACGATATCGTCAGCCTCGACCCGGCGGAAGCCAACGAGCTCTCCAGCATCCAGACGGTACCGAGCCTCTATCAGCGTCTGGTGCAGCCGGACCGCGATAACCCTGAAAAAATCACCCCGATCCTGGCCGAAAGCTGGCAGGCCGATCCGGCGGCGAAAACCCTGACCATCAAGCTAAAGCCCGACGCCAAATTCGCCTCCGGTAACCCGCTACGCCCGGAAGATGTCATTTACTCATACACCCGCGCGGTCACCCTGAACAAATCGCCGGCGTTTATTCTTAACGTCCTCGGCTGGCAGCCGGATAACATCGCCAGCCAGTTGAAGAAGGTAGACGACCATACCCTCACGCTACGCTGGACTGCCGACGTCAGCCCGGCGGTGGCGCTGAATATTCTCTCCACGCCGATTGCCTCTATCGTCGATGAGAAACAGGTCGCCCCGAACGCCAAAGATAACGACTTCGGCAACGGCTGGCTGAAAATGCACTCGGCGGGCAGCGGCGCGTATAAAATGCGGGTCTATCAGCCGCATCAGGCCATCGTGCTGGAGGCCAACAGCAGCGCACCCGGCGGCGCGCCGAAGCTGAAAAGCATCATCATTAAAAACGTTCCGGACCCGGCCTCACGTCGTCTTCTCATCCAGCAGGGTGATGCTGACGTGGCGCGCGATCTCGGCGCCGACCAGATTGCGGCTCTGCAGGGTAAAGCGGGCGTCAAGGTTCTCAGCATCCCCTCCGCTGAGCAGAACTATCTGGTCTTTAATACCGGCAACAGCGCTAACCCGCTGCTGAAAAACCCGGCCTTCTGGGAAGCGGCGCGCTGGCTGGTGGATTACAACGGCATCACGAAAGATTTGCTGAAAGGGCAATATTTCGTCCATCAGAGCTTCCTGCCGGTCGGCCTGCCGGGCGCGCTGGAGAATAACCCGTTTACATTCAACCCGCAAAAAGCCAAAGACATCCTCGCTAAAGCGGGCATTAAAGAGGCGCATTTCACCCTCGACGTCGAAAACAAGCCGCCGTTTATCACCATTGCTCAGTCGATGCAGGCGAGCTTCGCCCAGGGCGGCGTGAAGGTGGATTTGCTGCCGGCCGCGGGTAGCCAGGTCTATGCTCGCGTGCGCGCCAAACAGCATCAGGCGGCGATTCGGCTGTGGATCCCTGACTATTTCGACGCCCACTCTAACGCCAGCGCCTTTGCCTACAACGACGGTAAATCCAGTACCGTCGCCGGGCTAAACGGCTGGCAGATCCCGGAGCTGAATAAAGCGACCCTGGCGGCAGTCGCCGAGCCGGACGCAGCGAAGCGCCAGGATCTGTATAAAAACATGCAGGAGGAACTGCAGCGCAATTCGCCTTACGTGTTTATCGATCAGGGTAAAACCCAGATTGTGGTTCGCGATAACGTGAAGGGTTATCAGCAGGGTCTCAATGCCGATATGGTGTGGTATGACCGGGTAACCAAATAACGCCTGGGGCAGGTACGATCAGGTAGCCCGGACAGGCGCAACGCGCCGCCTCCGGGAACGCAGGCCCCGATACCTTATGTTTTCCCGTTAGCGCTGCGCTGACCGGGCTACAACAACAGATCGCACCAGCTGATAACACTGTACTTTTTACCAACGGAATAACCATGTCTGCTGTTTTACCTCCCCGAGCAGAGCGGCGCGCAAAACGCCCCCTGCTCGCGCTGTTTCAGGGACTGCTGACGCTGGCCCTGACGCTGCTCGGCCTGCTGCTGGTGACCTTTGCGCTCTCTGCGCTGTCGCCGGTTGATCGGGTGCTGCAAATCGTCGGCGACCACGCCAGTCAGTCCACCTATGATCAGGTGCGCCACCAGCTCGGCCTCGACCAGCCGTTGCCGCTGCAGTTCTGGCACTATCTGCTGAATCTCGCCCACGGCGATCTTGGAATCGCCAGCTCAACCGGCCAGCCGGTGCTGCACGACCTGCTCGCCGCTTTCCCGGCAACCCTCGAACTGGCCACGCTGGCGTTGATTATCGGCGCGCTGTCGGGCGTTATCGCAGGCGTTCTCTGCGCCCGCTACGTCGGCTCGCCGTGGGATCTGGCGATGCGCACCTTTACGCTGCTCGGCAACTCGGTGCCGATCTTCTGGCTCGGCCTGCTGATGCTGGCGCTGTTTTACGCCAAACTGCAGTGGACGCCGGGGCCGGGGCGGCTGGACGATATTTATCAGTACACCGTCGAACCGCGCACCGGCTTTGCGCTCATTGATACCTGGCTCTCGGGTGATAAAGAGGCGGTTAAAAACGCCGCCGGGCACCTGCTGCTGCCGGTGCTGCTGCTGGCCTATTACTCTCTGGCGAGCATCACCCGCCTGACCCGTTCCGCCTGCCTGAGCGAAATGAACAAAGAGTACATCCTGCTGGCGCGCGCCAAAGGGGCCGGTGAGATGACGATTCTGCTGCGTCACGTCCTGCCCAATATCCGCGGCACCCTGCTGACGGTGACCGCCCTCGCCTGGACCTCCATGCTGGAAGGGGCGGTGTTGACCGAAACCGTCTTCTCCTGGCCGGGAATTGGCCGCTATCTGACCACCGCGCTCTTTGCCGGCGATACCACGGCGATTATGGGCGGTACGCTGCTGATCGGCGCGAGCTTTGTGCTGATTAATAACCTCACCGACCTGCTGGTGCGGCTGACCGATCCGAGGATACGCTGATGCCTGGCTACCTTTTTTTACGCCGCCTGCGCCGTTCTCCCGCCGCCTTTTGCGGTCTGATCATCATTACGTTACTCCTGCTGACTGCGCTCTTTGCGCCCTGGCTGGCTCCGCTCGACCCGAACTGGCAGGACGCCGCCGCGCGGCTGCAGGGTCCGGGCGCGCGGCACTGGCTCGGCACCGACAGCTACGGTCGCGATCTTCTCTCAAGGCTGATTTTCGGCACCCGTCCGGCGCTGGGGCTGGTTGCGCTGGTGACGGCGATTACGCTCCCCGCCGGTCTGCTGGTGGGGATCCTGTCCGGCTATTACGGCGGCTGGCTGGAGCGCGTGCTGATGCGTTTTACCGACGTGGTAATGTCGATGCCGCGGCTGATTCTGGCCTTCGCGTTTGTCGCGATGCTCGGCCCGGGCCTGGTGAACGGCGCCCTGGCGCTGGCGCTAACGACCTGGCCCGCTTACGCCCGTCAGGCGCGCAGCGAAATTCAGCGCCTGCGCCACAGCGACTATCTGGCGGCGGCGGAGATGATGGGCATTCGCGGCTGGCGTCTGCTGATTGGCCATATTCTGCCGCTCTGTCTGCCCTCGGCGATCGTCCGGCTGGCGCTGGATCTAGCCGGGATTATTCTCGCCGCTGCCGGTCTCGGCTTCCTTGGCCTCGGCGCCCGCCCGCCAATGGCGGAATGGGGCGCGATGATCGCCGACGGCATGCAGGTCATTTTTGACCAGTGGTGGATCGCCGCCGCCCCTGGCGCCGTCATCCTGATCGCCAGCCTGGCGTTTAACCTGCTGGGCGATGGCCTGCGCGACGTTCTGGAGCCGCAACATGACTGATACTCGTCTGATCGTTCAGGGACTGACCATCGACTATCCCACCGCCAGAGTGGTGGACCATTTAAGCTTCACGCTCGGCAATGAGCGACTGGCGCTGGTCGGCGAATCGGGCTCCGGTAAATCCATGACCGCACGCGCCCTGATGGGGCTGGTACGCCGGCCCGGCGTCGTCAGCGCCGATGCGCTCAACGTGCTGGGGCGCGACGCATTAACCCTTCGCGAGCGCGGCTGGCGCGCGCTACGCGGCAACAATATTGCGATGGTGCTGCAGGATCCGCGCTACGCGCTCAATCCGGTAAAAAGCATTCAGGCGCAGCTGGAAGAGGCATTAACTCTGCATCAGCGCCTTAGCCGCCGCGCGCGGCTGGAGGCGGTCAAAGCCGCCGTTGCCGCCGTCGGTCTGGATTTACCGGTACTCAACCGCTATCCTGGCGAACTCTCCGGCGGGATGGGCCAGCGGGTGATGATTGCCCTTGCGCTGCTCAATAATCCGCAGGTGCTGATCGCCGATGAGCCCACTTCAGCCCTCGATGCCCGACTGCGCAATCAGATCCTTGAACTGCTGGTAGAGCAGTGCGAACAGCGGCGGATGGCGATGCTGTTGATTAGCCACGACCTGCCGCTGGTGGCCGAGCACTGCCAGCGGGTGCTGGTCCTGTATCAAGGGAAAAAGGTCGATGAGATGGCGGCGCGAGATCTGCCGACGGCGACGCATCCCTACACCCGTACGCTCTGGACCTGTCGCCCGGCCGCGCAAACTTACGGTCAGATGCTGCCGACCCTCGACCGAACCCTGAACTTGACGGAGGCGGCGCATGGCAATCGTTAATCTCAACAATCTACAGGTGAATTTTGCTGAAAAAACCGCGGTGTCCGCCGCCAGCTTTGCCATTGATGCAGGGGAAACGTTCAGCCTGATCGGCGCATCCGGCTGCGGAAAATCAACGATTCTCCGGGTATTAGCCGGGCTGCTGCGGGACTGGCGCGGCCGCGTTGAACTGTTCGATAAGGCCATTACGCCGGGCGCGCGTTTTCAGGGCGAGCTGCGGCGCAACGTACAGATGGTGTTTCAGGACCCGTACGCCTCGTTGCATCCCAATCATACGCTATGGCGTACGCTGGCGGAGCCGCTGAAAATTCACGCTATCGGCGAGATCGAGCAGCGGGTGTCCACCGCCCTGGAAGAGGTGGGGCTGCCTGCCGACGCCGCGCGCCGCTATCCGCACCAGCTTTCCGGCGGCCAGCGCCAGCGGGTGGCGATTGCTCGCGCGCTGCTGCTGCGGCCAAAGATTCTGCTGCTGGATGAGCCAACGTCGGCGCTGGATATGTCGGTGCAGGCGGAAATACTGAATCTGCTCAATCGGCTAAAGCAGGAGCACGGAATGACCTATCTGCTGGTCAGCCACGATGCCGATGTGATTGCCCATATGTCGGACCGGGCAGCGTTTATGGCGGAAGGCGTGATTCAGCGCTTCTTTGACCGCGAAGCGCTGGCGAACGGCGAACATCGGTTAGACTGAAAACCCGCCCCCGCTTGCGGGGCTACGGGTTCGCCGCCATCTGCGAGAAGGTCGCCCGGGTAAGGCGTTTACGCCGCAACCCGGGAAATCATCCCCTTACTGAGCCAGGTTCGCGAAGCGGGCGAATACCGCATCAAAAATCGCCAGGCCTTTTGCCACCTGCCCGGCGCTGATGGTGCACGGCGGCACCACATGAATGCGGTTCTCCACCACAAACGCCAGCAGGCCGGCTTCGGTTAACGCGCCTTTAATGGCCGCCATATCGGCAGCGCCCAGCGGCGTTTTATGTTCGCGGCTGCTGACCAGCTCCAGCGCCTGGAACAGACCGCGGCCGCGCACGTTGCCGATAATCGCGTGCTTCTCCGCCAGCGCCTCCAGCCCCGGACGCAGCACCTCATTGCCGATGGTCGCCGCGTTCTCCACCACCTTCTCTTCCTTCATCGCGTCAATGGTGGCGACAATCGCCGCCATCGCCAGCGGATGGCCGGAATAGGTCAGCCCCCCGGCAAAGAAATGGTCATCAAAGTAGCGGGCGATTGGCTCGCTAATCAGCACGCCGCCGGCCGGGACGTAGCCCGCATTGACCCCTTTGGCGAAAGTCACCAGATCCGGCACCACGCCATCCTGCTCGAAGGCAAACCAACTCCCGGTACGACCAAAACCGGCCATCACTTCATCAAGGATCAGCACAATACCGAACTCATCGGCCAGCGCCCGCACCCCCTGCATATAGCCCTCGGGCGGGACAAGAATCCCGGCGGTGCCCGGAATCGACTCCAGCAGAATCGCGGCTATCGCGTTCGGGCCTTCGCATTCAATCATCCGCCGCAGATGGGCCAGCGCGCGCTGGCACTCCTCCTCTTCCGTCGCGGCGTTAAATTCGCTGCGATAGAGGTAGGGATTGAAAAAGTGTACGTGCCCGCGGGAATACTCGTTCGGCACCCGGCGCCAGTCGCCGGTGGCGGCAATGGCGCTGCCGGTGTTGCCGTGATAGGAGCGATAGGCAGAGAGCACTTTATCGCGCCCGGTATAGAGCCGCGCCATGCGGATGGCGTTCTCGTTCGCGTCAGCGCCGGCGTTGGTGAAGAACACTTTGCTAAAGCCTTCCGGCGCCAGCTCGACGATGCGCTTCGCCGCTTCGCCGCGGGCGAGGTTGGCGGTGGCGGGCGCGATGGTCACCAGCTCTTCCAGTTGGGCTTTCATCGCCGCCAGCACGCGTGGATGCTGATAGCCAATGTTGACGTTGACCAGCTGGCTGCTGAAATCCAGGTAAGTATTGCCTTCGTAATCCCACAGCTCGCAGCCTTTAGCCCCGGCGATCACCAGCGGATGTAAATTGCCCTGCATCGACCATGAATGAAACACATAAGCGCGATCCAGCTGCCGAACTTCATCATTGCTTATCGCTACCTCGTTCTGTAGTGCCAGCTTCATACCCTGCCCTCTCTCATGTCGTTGTTGTTGGCCTCATCATTGGTCGTTCAGGGCAGAAACGGATAGAGCCAGTCAGGCGAAAATGATGTGACACCGTGTCACATCGCCGCGCGCCGACTGGCTCTGTGCCCGCGCGCGCGGGGTTTTTATAGTGGGAGCGACAACCTGCACAGGAGAATGAAATGGCAACGAGCAAAGTGGTGTTTATTACCGGGGCGACCTCGGGTTTTGGGGAAGCAGCGGCGCAGGTCTTCGCCGATGCGGGCTGGTCGCTGGTGCTGAGCGGACGCCGTTTTGAGCGGCTGAAGGCGCTACAGGATAAGCTCGCCTCGCAGGTGCCGGTGCACATTATCGAACTCGACGTCCGCGATAGCGATGCGGTCGCCGGGGCCGTGGCGGCGCTGCCCGCTGAATTCGCCGATATCACGACGCTGATTAACAACGCCGGGCTGGCGCTGTCGCCGCAGCCCGCGCAGAAAGTGGATCTGGACGACTGGAAAACGATGATCGACACCAATGTCACCGGGCTGGTCAACGTGACCCATGCCCTGCTACCGACGCTGATTCGTCACGGCGCGGGGGCGAGCATCATCAATATTGGCTCTATCGCCGGGCAGTGGCCCTATCCCGGCAGCCACGTCTACGGCGCCAGTAAGGCTTTCGTGAAGCAGTTCAGCTATAACCTGCGCTGCGATCTGCTCGGGACCGGGGTGCGGGTGACCGATCTCGCGCCGGGTATTGCCGAAACGGAATTTACCCTGGTGCGCACCAAAGGCGACCAGGCGGCGTCGGACAATCTGTATCGAGGCACCACGCCGCTGAGCGCGCGGGATATTGCCGAACAGATGTTTTATATCGCCACCCTGCCGGACCATATGAACATTAACCGGGTCGAGGTAATGCCGGTACGTCAAGCCTGGCAGCCGTTCGCGATCGATCGGGATTGAGGTTTGGTAGGGCGGAGAGGCGCGTCAAGCGCCGCCTCCGGGAGAGTTTCATGCAGCTACGGATATGTCTCTGAAACAACGTGTTATGCAGCGATGCCCTGGCCCCCGCTGAAATCGGCGAACCGGAGGACCGAAGACAAGGGCTGGCCGCCAGGGATGGCGGACAGAGGCGAATCGAGACACGACAAAATTGCCTGGAGCAATTTTGAACAGCGCTTGCGCTGGCCCCGTAGGGGCGAGTCCCAGGGATGGGACGAGTAAGGTCGAGTTGAGCCGACCGCAGGCTGAGGTCCGGGAGGTGAGCGCTGTGCGTAGCACCGATTTCTTTGCGGGACCGCGGGGATGTAAAGGGGGGGACGGTTTTCTCCCCCTTTACCCGTTCACCTACCACGGTGAGACATTTTCTGCGAAATAGCGGTGAACGGAACCCCTACCACACCATCCCGGAGGCGGCGCTTGACGCGCCTGTCCGGGCTACCCAATCTGCCACCCTCCAACACCGAGCCCGGAAATCCCGGGTCGCGGCGTAAACGCCTTACCCGGGCTACCGCCCCGCAGACGGCTGGAAACCCGTAGCCCCGGTAAGCGCAGCGCGACCGGAGAGATTGGCCGCTGGAGATTACCGGCTGCTCTGCAGAAACTGCCTGACGCGCTCGGAGTCCGGGTTGCTGAAAAACTTCTCCGGCGGCGCTTTCTCAATCAACAATCCCTTCTCAAGAAACACCACCTCATCCGATACCTGGCGCGCAAAGTCCATCTCGTGGGTCACCACCACCATCGTGTAGCCCTCGGCGGCCAGTGCCTTCATCACCCCCAGCACCTCGTTGACCAGCTCGGGGTCCAGCGCCGATGTCGGCTCATCAAACAGAATCACCTCCGGCGACATCGCCAGCGAACGGGCAATAGCCACCCTCTGCTTCTGTCCGCCGGAGAGCGTGATCGGGTAAACGTCGGCTTTATGCGCCATCCCCACTTTCTCCAGCTGCTGCATGGCGATAGCCTTCGCTTCATCACGCTTCATCCCCTTGACGTGCAGCAGCGCTTCGCTGACGTTCTGCTGCACCGTCAGGTGCGGCCACAGGTTAAAGCTCTGAAACACCATCCCTACCCGCTCGCGGATTTTCGACAGCTGACGATGGGACATCGCCCGGCCATTTTGCTCATCAATCCCCAGCCGCTGGCCGCTGATGCGGATCTCGCCGCGATCCGGCTGTTCCAGCCAGTTCATGCAGCGCAGCAGCGTTGATTTACCTGACCCCGACGAGCCGAGTATGCTCACCACGGTCCCTTTCTCTACCGTCAGATTGATATCACGAAGAACTTCAACATTATCAAACTGTTTTGAGACGTTTTTGACGCTTACAGCAGTCGTATCAGGCATGACTCATTCCTCTTCTCGCTCCCCAGGCGCTCAGACGCTTAATCAACAGCTCCAGCAGGATGCTGATCGCCCAGTAGAGCCCAATGGCGACAATAAAGGCGTTAAACGGGATAAAATAGGTGGCCTGCACGCTGTTAGCCGCGGCGGTTATCTCCTGGACGGTGATAATGCTGAGGAAAGCGGTATCTTTCAGGCAGATAATCAGCTGATTGCCCATCAGCGGTAGTGCCGATGACAAAATATTGGGCAGAATAATGCGGCGGAATATTTTGTAGCGCGAGAATCCCTGCGCTACCGCCGCCTCGATATAGCCTCCGGAAAAGACCCGACGCTGGCTGCGCAAAATCTCAAAGAAATAGGCGCCGTGGTAGATAATCAGGGCGATTAATCCGGCGGTCCAGGGCTCCAGACTAATACCCACTTGCGGCAGTCCGTAATAGAGCAAATAGGCGAGGATCAAAAAGGGAATCGCCCGCATTAAGCTGACAAAGCCAATAATAAGCCGGTTAAGAGTTTTCTTTTGATACTCGGTTAAATAGCACAGGGCCACGCCGATAATTAAGCCGGCTATTGCCGCAGTAATAAAAAGCTCAAGGGTGGCGAGTAAACCGGCAATAAAGCTGTCGCGCACCGACCAGATAACGGCCCACTGATTCATAGCACCTCCTCTCTTTATCGTGCCAGACGCTTCGCTTTACGCTCGGCCATCCCCTGCAGTTTCAGCAGCAGGCCAATAATCACTACGTACAGCAGACCCGCCGCCAGAATCGGCGAAAGCGGCTCATAGGTGACCGAAGAAATTCGGTTGGTCACGCGCGTCAAATCCACCACGCCAATCACCGCAATGGCGGGACTGCCCTTAATCAGGAACGACATCTCATTAACCAGCGCGGGCAGGCTTTCAATCCACATTTGCGGCAGCATGATGTAGCGGAAGTAAGCCCAGCGGCGCATCCCTACCGACTCCGCCGCTTCCCGCTGTTCGCGGGGGAAAGTGCGAAAGGCATTGCGCCAGATTTCGGCGTTGAAGGCCGAGGTGTTGAGCGTCAGCGCCACAATCGCCGCGACGTTTTTATCGAGATTAATCCCGACGGTCGGCAGAGAAAGAAACAGGAACAGCACCAGCGTAACCAGCGGCGTCGCGCGGGCAAGGCTGATATAGACCACCAGCAGCTGATCGATAACCGGGATACGCAGCATGCGCACCAGCGCGATCAGCAGACCAATCACCACCCCAAAGGCAATGGCGATGGCCGAAATCCAGAGGGTCGTCCATGCGCCTTCAATCAGTAACTGCCAGGAAATTGCATCCATGAAGCCCTCCTTCACCTGAACAGGCGGCGGTTTCCCGCCGCAGAACTCATTACAGCCCGGCTAATTTATGGAACTGTTCCGGGCTGGTAATCGCTTCGGTCGGCAGGTCGTCATAGGTTTCGCCAAACCACTTTTTCTGGAGTTCCGCGAGCTTGCCGGTCTCCTTCATGTGGTTCATAAATTTGGTCATATAGGCCAGCAGCTGCGGCGAGTTTTTCGGGATCGGCCACGCCATATAGCCCGGGCCGGATACCGCCAGACCTTTGGCAAACACCTTCGGCTTAGCCTTCGCCAGGTCGTTGACCGAGATAACCACGTTAATCACGTAGTCCAGGCGTTTGTTGGCGAGGTCGGCGTAGGCTTCAGGATAGGAGGGATACTCCACCACCGGCCCCAGCTTACCGCCGGTTTTTTCCAGCATCGCTTTCAGTTCTGGCAGCCTTGCCAGCAGCGCGCTGCCCGCCTGAACGCCCACTTTTTTTCCGCTCAGTTCGGCAATGGTATTCAGGGAATTATCGCCCGCGCGTTTGACAAAATAGTGCTGCGCTGACGCCCACGGCGGCGTGAAATCAAAGACCTTGAGACGGTCATCGGTAATCACCGCGCCGGTTAACGCCATGTCGTATTGCCCGGTGGAGACCGCCGCCAATAATCCGGTCCACGGCAGAATGCTCTGGTCGACGTTGAATTTCGCGTATTTACGTAATTCATCGAGCATATCTTTGTTGAAGCCATCCGCCTGGCCGTTATTCATAAAGTTAAAAGGCGCGTAATCATCTTCGGTCGCGACTTTCAGGGTGCCGGATTTTTCTATTTCCGGAAGATCTGCGGCGGCTGCGTGATAAGAAAAGGCCATCGCCATGATGGCGCCCAGACAAATTGAACCTAATGATTTGTTCATTAATTCACCCCTAATTAATTCGCCAGACGTGTTCATTCCAGAACATGAAAAGGTTTTGCAAAATATGTGCCGACGGAAGTTCCGGTCCGCGACTGATGAATACGTTTTTACTGTAGGGAGCGTTTTAAATTTCCGGATAGAGCCAGATTCATCGTGCGGATGTGTCAGTCATTCTCAGGGTGGTATGGAATTTGCTCCGGTTCCTGTACAGAGCGTTTGAGTAAGGAGCCAGCCATGATCCGACACCGGTTACACGTTGATTTCGACCCGCGCCGCGGTTTGCAGGAGCAGGTGCGCGAAACGCTGATTAACGCCATTCTGGGCGGCATTTTTTCCGCCGACACGCCGCTCCCCTCCTGCCGCCAGCTGGCCAGCCAGCTGCGGGTATCGCGCAACACCACGGCGCTGGTGTTTGAGGGGCTGGTTAACGAGGGATATCTGGTGAGCCGCCCGCGCAGCGGTTATTACCTGCATGCGGATTATCAGCACGCAGCTCCCTCCACGGTAACAGAAGCTGCACCGCAGGACGCGGGTTCTGCACCACGCTGGGGCACGCGGCTGCAAATTACCCCCAGTCAGCAGGAGTCGATTCTCAAACCGGCCGGCTGGATGAACTACCGCTATCCGTTTATCTACGGTCAGCCCGATACCCGCCAGTTCCCGCTGACGACCTGGCGCTCGGCGGCGAACTGGCTGCACGGCGGCGTAAGGGACCCGGAGTGGGTGGTGGATCATATCGATCGGGACGTGCCGATGCTGATTGAGCAGATCCGCACCCGGGTGCTGCCCAAACGCGGAATTGTCGCCTCGGCGGACGAGATTCTGATTACCCTCGGTTCGCAAAACGCGCTGTACCTGCTGACCCGCCTGCTGATGTCCCCCGGCACGCGCGTTGGCGTGGAGAATCCCTGTTTTCGCGAGGCTATTAACACTTTTCTGCTTGCCGATACCGATATCGTGCCGCATCCGGTGGATGAACAGGGGATCGTCCTTAATGACGCCCCCTGCGATTACTACTATGTGACTCCCGGGCATCAGGTGCCAACCGGGGTGGCGATGAGCAAAGCGCGCCGCAGCCAGCTGCTGGAGCATGCCGCCCGCCATGATGCGGTGATTATTGAGGACGATTACGACTCTGAAAGTAACTTTATGCTCAACCCGCTGCCGGCGCTGAAGGCCAGCGATCGCTGCGGACGAGTGATCTACGTGAGCAGCCTGTCAAAGGCGCTCTCGCCTGGCCTGCGGCTGGGCTTTATGGTCGCTGACCCGGATCTGATTGACGAAGCCCGGGCGCTGCGGCGGCTGGTGTATCGTCATCCGCCAACCAACATTCAGTATCAGATGGCCCATTTTCTCGCCCAGGGTCATTATGAAACCCACCTGCGGCGCTACCATTACGACTCTGCCCAGCGCTGGGAGCGCCTCAATAACGCGCTGCGGCAGCACCTGCCAGAATGCCAAATCATCCCCGGCAGCGAACACGCCAATGCCTTCTGGCTGGCCACCCCGGAGCAAATCAACACCCAGCAGCTGACCTGGCGCGCCGCCCACGCCGGGGTGCTGATCGAGCCCGGCGCCCGGCATTTTCTCAGCGACGCGCCGCCGGATAACTTTTTTCGAATGGGCTTTCACGCCATTAACCCTGACGCCATCGAACAAGGCGTGGAGGTGCTGCGCGGCCAGCTGGCGCAGATGGGCTAGCGGTATTGTTCAAATGCCACGGCCTGGCGAACCTCGACCAGCGCCGCGCGCAGGGTATCAAGCGGAACAGAACCGAGGGCGATGCGCAGCGCCTGCGGAACAGTTGCGGCAACGCAGAAGGGTTCGGCGGTCGACACGGAAATATGGCGCGCCATCAGCGTTTTCGCCAGCCTATCGGCCCGACTCTCCTCGCCCAGAGGTAGCCAGAGAAAGTACGAATCCTCATGGCTCACGAAGGGCAGCCCGTCGAGCGCCTCACGGGCAAGCCGCTGCCGCTGCCGCGCATCCTGGCGCTTCTCATTTTCAAAGCGTGCAACCGTGCCATCTTCAATCCAGGCGCAGATCAGCGAGCTCATCAATGACGGCGTATTCCACGTCGTCGCTCGTATGGCGCGCTCAATCTCAGTCCGATAGCGAGGTGGGCAGATGACCGTCCCTATGCGCAGACCGGTGGCGACGTTTTTCGAGAAGCCGGTGACATATACCGTTCTTTCCGGCGCATAGCTCACCAGCGGCGGCGGCGGATTGCGCACCAGGCTGGCATAGGCGGCATCTTCAACGATCAGCAGGTCGTGCTGGCGGGCGAGTTCCGCCAGCGTCTGCCGTTGGCGAGGGCTGAGCACCCAGCCCAGCGGATTGTGCAGCGTCGGCATGGTATACACCGCCCGGACGCGCCGCTGCTGGCATAGCCGGTGGAGCGCATGCAGATCCGGTCCGTCCGCGCGGCAGGGGATCGCCGCCAGTTCCAGATGATACAGCGCCGCCAGAACCTTAAAGCCCGAGTAGGTGAGCGCATCGACCGCCACCACGTCCCCCGGGCGCAGAAGCCCCATCACGGTCACCGCCAGACCGTGCTGGGCGCCGTTGACGATCAGCACATTTTCCGCGTCAGGGGCAAAGCGGCTGCTGGTCAGATAGCGAGCGATAATTTCTCGCTCCGGGAGCCGTCCGGCATGCGGCTGGTAGCGCAGATGAGCCTCGATATCCCCTGCCCCCGCCAGCTGCCTGAGCGCCTCGCGCAGCGCATCCCCCTGCGTTGGCAGCGAAGGATAGTTGAAGTTGAGATCCACAACATCGGCTGCCACCGCCTGCTGATCGACACCGTGTCCCGGCGGTAGCGCGATGTCCCGCACGAAGGTGCCGCGACCGGTTTCGCCGCTGACCAGCCCCATCGCTTCCAGTTCATGATAAACGCGCGTGGCCGTGGCCAGCGAGATCCCTTCGTCGGCGGCAAGCGTACGATGCGTCGGCAGGCGGGTTCCGGCCGGCAGCTGTCCGCTCTGAATCGCCTGCGCGTATCTGTCGACAACCGCTTTGTATCGGGCTTTCATCGGTGAATGTATCTATGACAATAATTTGATTGTATTGGATTGGCCACATTACCATCGGCGCAGTCATGGCTCAAGCGAGCTCAGCCCCCCACTAAGCGAGGTTAGCGTGGTAGATTCAGCGGTTCATAAAACGGTTCCCGGGCCGTGGTCCGGATGGCTTAATGGTTTACTGGGCGTCATTATTTTTAGCGGTTCGCTGCCCGCAACGCGCCTGGCGGTGCTGGATATGAACCCGTTCCTGCTAACCTTTCTGCGCGCCTCCATCGCCGGGCTCCTCGCTATCGCGCTGGTAGTCGGCTTGCGCCAGAAACGGCCGCGCGCATCGCAGCTTGTCCCCCTGGCCATCGTCTCATCAGGGGTGGTGATCGGCTTTCCGCTGCTCACGGCGCTGGCTTTGCGCCACGTCACTTCAGCGCATTCGATCGTTTTCATCGGGCTATTGCCGTTGATGACGGCCATTTTTGGCGTACTGCGCGGCGGAGAACGTCCGCGCCGCGCTTTCTGGATCTTTTCCGTTATTGGCAGCCTGCTGGTGGTGGGTTTCGCCCTGACGCAACAAGCTGCGGCGTCGCTTAGCGGCGATCTGCTGATGCTGGCGGCGGTGGTCGCCTGCGGCCTCGGCTATGCGGAGGGTGCTAAGCTGACCCGGGAGCTTGGCGGCTGGCAGGTGATTAGCTGGGCGCTGATTATGGCGCTGCCTTTTATGCTGATCGCCTCGTTACTCACCCGGCCAGCGTCATGGAGCGCCATCTCGGTTTCCGCCTGGATTGCGCTCGGCTATGTGTCGCTCTTTAGCATGCTTATCGGTTTTATTTTCTGGTACAAAGGGCTGGCCGCTGGCGGTATCGCCGCCGTCGGCCAGCTTCAGCTATTACAGCCGTTCTTCGGGCTTGGCCTGTCAGCCGCGCTGCTGCACGAAACCGTCAGCCCACTGATGCTGACCGTAACCCTGGGCGTGATTCTGTGCGTTATCGGTTCGCGCAAATTTGGCCGCTAGCCTGTATTGCCCTTGTAGCCCGGAAATCCCGGGTCGCGGCGTAAACACCTTACCCGGGCTACCGCCCCGCGGTATAGCGGTGAACGGAAACCCTTTACACCTTCCCGGAGGCGGCGCGTTGCGCCTGTCCGGGCTACTACCCGTAGCCCCGGTAAGCGCAGCGCGACCGGGGAGGACAACCGGTTACACTACCCGCGCGTACTGCAGCATCACCTGCAGCAGCACGTTCGCGCCGGCCTCAACGTGCTCCGGCGACGCATATTCAATTTCGTTGTGGCTGATCCCGTCCTTACAGGGGATAAAAATCATCCCGGTCGGCGCCAGATAGCTCATATACACCGCGTCGTGTCCGGCGCCGGAGACAATCTCCCGCGCGGGATACCCCAGCCGCTGCGCGGCGTCGGCGATCGCCGCCTGGCACTCCGGGTGGAACGGCGCCGCCGGATAGTGGCTCACCTCTTTTAACGCCACCTTCAGGCCGCTCTCCCGCTCGACCCCGGCGATAAACGCCCGCAGCTGGCGGTCCATCTCATCCACCAGCGCATCGCTGATATTGCGCATATCAATCGAAAAAGTGACCTCTCCCGACACTACGTTACGGCTGTTCGGATAGACCTGCACTCTTCCAACCGTACCGCGCCCTTCCTCGCTGCGCCCGGCAATCGCCACCACTTCCTGCATAATGCGGGTCGCTACCTGTAACGCATCCTGACGCAGGCGCATCGGCGTCGGCCCGGCGTGGGACTCCTGGCCGGTCACCACGCAGTCATACCAGCGGATCCCCAGCACGCCCTGCACAATGCCGATAATTTTCTCTTCATCTTCAAGAATCGGCCCCTGTTCAATATGCGCTTCAAAGTAGGCGCCAACCGGATGGTCGCCCGGCGTCTGGCTGCCGATATAGCCGATACGCGCCAGCTCCGCGCCGACGGTTTTACCGTCCGCATCCTGCGCGGCGTAGATGGTCTCCAGCGGGAATACCCCGGCAAACACGCCGGAGCCCATCATCACCGGTACAAAGCGCGACCCCTCTTCATTGGTCCAGAACACCACCTCAATCGGCGCTTCGGTTTCAATCTCCCGATCGTTCAGGGTACGTACCACCTCCAGCGCCGCCAGCACGCCGTAGTTACCGTCAAATTTGCCGCCGGTCGGCTGGGTGTCAATATGGCTGCCGGAGACAATCGGCGGCAGCGCCGGATTACGCCCTTCCCGGCGCATAAATACGTTGCCGATTTTATCGACGGTGACGCTCATCCCGGCCGCCTGCGCCCAGCTAATCACCAAATCCCGTCCCTGGCGGTCAAGATCGGTCAGCGTCAGACGGCAGCAGCCGCCCTTCGGCGTGGCGCCAATTTCCGCCAGTGTCATCAGCGAATCCCACAGGCGCGCGCCATTGACCCGGCAGGCGGTGGTTTCGGTTATCGGGGTAAAAAGGACATCACTGCTCATTTCGGTCTCCTTGCATAAACGCGGCGGCCAGCTCGACCAGCAGACGATCGCTGCCGCGCGGGCCCAAAAATGAAATTCCCAGCGGCAGGCCGCCCGTCCGGGCAACCGGCAGCGTCACCTGCGGACGTTGGGTCATGACGGAAATTAACAGCAGATCGTGAGACAGGCGGCGGACCGCCTCTATCTCTTCGGCCTGCGCCGTCAGCAGCGGCGCGCCGTCGGGAACGGTCGGCATCACCAGGACCGCATCGCCCAACTGCGCGTCCCACCAGGCGGTAAAACGCTCGCGCTGCTGGCAGGCGGCGTCAAACTGCGCGCGGGTGACCGCTTTGCCCCAGAAAAAACGCTCGCGGACGTCCGGCCCCAGCTGCAGGCCGTAGCGCTCAATGGTTTCCCCCTGCGCCTGCCAGGCTTCGTAGCCCTGAATCTGGCGGAAGGCGAGATAGATATCATCCACGTCCGGCAGCGGCGCGCCGAGCGGCGTTACCGGGCCGAAAAAGCGCGCCAGCTCCTGGCGGACCGGCAGCAGCGCCTGCTGGCTGCGCAGCGGCAGGCGGGAAAACAGCTCTTCATGGCTGGCCAGCCGCACGCCGGTGATATCCGCTCGCTCATCGTCGAACAGACAGGCGGCGACGGTGGAAAAGACCTCCGGCGAGCGGGCAAAGAAACCACAGGTATCCATGGTGGCGCATAGCGGCTGGCAGCCGTCGAGGGAGAGTCGGCCATGGGTCGGGCGCAGGCCAAACAGTCCGCAGTAGCTTGCCGGCGTGCGTACCGAGCCGCCGGTATCGCTGCCGAGGGCAAAGTCGCACGCCTCGTTCGATACCGCCGACGCCGAGCCGGACGACGATCCGCCGGGGATATGATTCGGCGCGGCGCCGTTGCGCGGAGTGCCGTAATGCACGTTGTGCCCGCTCATTGAATACGCCAGCTCGCTGGTATGGGTTTTACCGATAAAGCGCGCGCCGTTATCTAATAATTTTTGCACCACCGGCGCAGTGCGGGTTTTCACCCCGGACAGCGCCAGCAGATGCGGATTGCCGCCGCCGGTGGGGTAGCCCGCTACGTCAAACAGATCTTTGACCGCAAAAGTTAACCCGCTCAGCGGCCCGCTTAGCGCATGCGCCACCGGATGCGGCGGATAGGGCATAAAAGCGCGAATATCATCCTGCATACTGCTTTCCTCATGGCTTCAGGCGTACAGCGCCTGGTTTTTAACGGACGCACTCAGCTCCCGCCAGCGATGGCAGCTCACCACGTGACGCGGCCCGGCCGGTTCGGTAGCCGGCTGGCTCTGCGCACAGGCGGGGCGCGCGTGCGGACAGCGATCAGCGAACGCGCAGCCGGGCGGCAGACGCGAGAGATCCGGCGGCGAGCCGGGGATACAGTGCAGCGCGTCGCCCTTTTTCAGCCCTTCTTTCGGTCGGCTGCCCAGCAGCACCTGGGTATAGGGATGGCGCGGACGATACAGAATCTCCTCAATCGACGCCTCTTCCACGATGCGTCCGGCGTACATTACCGCCACCCGGTCTGCGATCTCCACCGCCGCGCCGATATCGTGGGTCACAAAAATGATCGACAGATCGCGCTGCTTTTGCTGCTCGCGCAGCAGGATCAGGATCTGTATTTGCACCGTGGCATCGAGCGCGGTGGTTGGCTCATCCGCCAGCAGCAGCTGCGGGTTGCAGGAGAGCGCGAGGGCGATCATCGCCCGCTGGCGCATTCCGCCGGACATCTCGTGCGGGTAAGCATCCAGCCGCCGCTCGGGGCTCGGAATGCGTACCTGGCGCAGCGCCTCCAGCGCCCTTTCCCGCGCCGCCTGTCGCGACAGGCCTTCATGGCGACGCAGCCCTTCGACAATCTGCTGGCCCACGGTATAGACCGGGTCGAAGGCCAGCAGCGGCTCCTGGAAAATCATCGCGCAGCGCGCGCCGCGGTAGCGCCGCAGCTGCCCGGCGCTCATCTTCAACACCTCCTCTTCCCCGACCCTCAGCGTGCCGGAAAGCACGCTGCTTTTTGGCGGATGCAGGCGCATCAGGGCGCGCAGGGTGACGCTTTTACCGGAGCCAGATTCGCCGATCAGCGCCATCACCTCGCCTTTTTGTACATCAAAGGAGACGCCGTTAACCGCGTTGACCGTCTGACCGTCGCGGCGAAACTCAACCCGCAGGTCGCGGATATGGACGTAAGCTTCATGCGACATGGCTCACCTCCTGAATGGCGATTTTTTGCTGCCAGGGCGACGCGGGCTGCGCCATCAGGCAGGCGCTCAGGTGCCCCTCGCCGACGCTTTCGAGCGTCGGTTTCACCTCCGCGCACACCGCTCTGGCATGCGGGCAACGGGTATGAAAGCGGCAGCCGGAGGGCGGAGAAATCGGGCTGGGCGGATCGCCGCTCAGCGGCGAGGTTAAGGTGCGATTATGCGGGTCCATCGACGGCATCGAACTTAACAGCGCCCGGGTATAGGGGTGGGCCGAGGCGGTAAACAGCTGCTCCGCCGGGCCAATCTCCACCACCTCGCCGAGATACATGACCAGGATGCGGTCCGACAGCCAGCGCACCACATGCAGATCGTGGCTGATAAACACATAGGTCAGCGCCAGCGTCCGCTTCAGCTCCTGCAACAGCTGCAGAACCTGAGCTTCTACTGATTTATCCAGCGCTGAGACCGCCTCGTCGAGGATCACCAGCCTGGGCTTCATCGCCAGCGCGCGGGCGATATTCACGCGCTGGCGCTGACCGCCGGAGAGCGCGTGCGGATAGCGGTGCGCAAAACGTCCCGGCTCAAGGCCAACGTGCGCCAGCAGGTAGCGGGCGTACTCGCTGGCCTCTTTGGCGCTGACGCCGTGTACCCGCTGACCGAAGGCAATGCTCTCTTCCATGGTCATGCGCGGGTTGAGCGAGGCGTAGCTATCCTGGAAAACCATCTGTACCTGGCGGCGATACGCTTTCATCGGCAGGCGCGATGAGCCTACTTCCAGGCCATCAAAGATCAGCTCCCCGCTGTCCTGCTTAAGCAGCTGCATCAGCAGCCGGGCGGTGGTCGATTTACCGCAGCCCGACTCCCCCACGACGCCGAGGGTTTCGCCTTTGATCACCGAAAAACTGACGTCATCCACTGCCTGTACCACTTCGCGCGCTTTGCCGCCGCCGGCGGGAAAATGCTTCAGCAGATTGTTAACCTTGAGCAGCGGCTGCGCCGGCCCGCCGAGGTCGATATTCGTAAAGGGTTGCATCGCTTACTCCTTAATCGCCATTGCCGCACGCAGGCGGTCCGCGAGGATATTGAACGAAATGGAGGTGATAAAAATCATCAGACCGGGCAGCGCCGCCACCCACGGCTGGGTATAAATCGCCGTGCGCAGGGTGTTCAGCATCAACCCCCACTCCGGCTCCGGTGGACGAACCCCGAGGCCGAGAAATGAGAGCCCGGAGGCGAGGATCATGCACACCGAAATCAGGCCGGTGGAGAAGACGAAAATCGGCCCCAGCACGTTGCCCAGCACCTGGACGCGAATAATGGTGAACGCGCTGGCCCCGGTGGCTCGGGCGGCGTCGATGTAGTCCATATGCCGCACCTGCGCGGTGACGCTTTCGGCAATACGCGCCACCTGCGGCACGAACACCAGGGTCAGCGATAGCAGCGCGTTACCGATACCCGCGCCCAGCGCGCCGGAAAGCGCGATCGCCAGCAGCACCGAGGGGAAAGCATAAAATACGTCCACGGTGCGCATGATCAGGGTGTTGGTTTTGCCGCCCGCATAGCCGGCGATAATGCCGATGGCCCCACCGATAAAAAAGGCCAACACCACCGGGACAATCCCCATAAACAGCGATAGCCTTGTGCCGAGAATCAGCCTTGATAGCATATCGCGCCCGAGCTCATCGGAGCCCAGCGGAAAGCCGTCGGTGCCGATCGGCTTGAGGCGTAAAAACATCGACGTTTGATACGGATCTTTAACGATCAGCCAGGGGCCGAACAGCGCCAGCGCCAGCAGAACGAGAATGATCGCGCCGACGAATACCCCGCCCGGGTCGCGCAGCAGGCGGCCAAACACGCCGCGCCAGTAGCCTTGCCTGGCAACCGTCCTGGCAGAGACGGCAATGCCTTTGGTCGTCACGGTATCCACCATCGTCAGCTCCTCTTAATTCGCGGGTCGAGACTGGTTTGCAGCATATCCACCAGCAGATTGAGCAGGACAAAGAACAGCGCCAGTACCCAGATGGTGCCCTGCAATAGCGGCAGGTCGCGCTGGAAAATGGCGGTGTTCAGCAGCAGGCCGGTGCCGGGCCAGGAGAAAACCGTCTCCACCAGAATCGAGCCGCCCATCAGATAGCCGACCTGCAGCCCCATCACCGCCAGCGCGGTCGGAGCGGCATTCTTCACCACGTGCAGAAAGATCCGCGATTCGTTGAGCCCCCGGGCGCGCAGGCCGACGATAAACTCCTGGCTGAGAATGTCCGCCACCTGCGAACGAACGGTGCGGGCGATGATGCCGGTCGGGATCACCGACAGCGTGAAGGCCGGCAGAAGCATAAACTGCAGGTGTTCCCAGTCCCACTGCCAGCCCACCTCGCCGATTGGCCCGCCGCCGGTTGCCGGTAGCAGCGCGAATTTAACGCTAAAAACGATAACCAGCAGCATCCCCAGCCAGTAGTGCGGCACGCTGACGCCGAATACCGACAGCACCGAGGCCAGGCGGTCAATAATGCTGTTACGAAAATAGCCGGCGACAAAACCAAACAGGCTACCCAGTACAAATCCGATCGCCGTCGCCAGCAGCGCCAGACGCAGAGAGTAGGTCACCGCCGTCATGACCTCGTCGATGACCGGACGGCCGGTGGCGACCGACATGCCCAAATCGCCGTGCAGCGCCCGCCATAGCCAGTGCACAAACTGCAGCGGCAGCGGTTTATCAAAGCCGTAGGCCTGCATTAAGGTCTGACGCAGCGATTCCGATGCGTCCGGCGGCATCACCGACACCAGCGGGTCGCCCGGTGCTATCTGCACCAGCATAAAACAGATCACCGCGACCCCGAGCATGGTGGGGACGGCCAGCAGGATGCGATATAGCAGGGTATTGATCATCTCTTGCTCCCGAATCAATTACTCTTTTTTGCTCACCAGGCTAAGGTCGATAAACCAGCTTTGCGGCTGCACCACTCCGGTGACGGCAGGCGAAATCGCCCTTGGCCCGACATCGTGAGCGACGAACAGGAACGGCACCTGATCGACCAGCGCGGCGTGCAGTTCGCCCGCGGCTTTATCCATTTCAGCCGGGGTAAACGCGTGCTTTACCGCCGCCGCCAGCTTTTCGGTTTCCGGCGTCGAGAAATAGCCCCAGTTGGTCGCTACCGGCGGGAAGGCCTTCGCGGTGGAGAAGCGGATCATGCCGAAATAGGGATCGTTAACCGCGGCGCTAACGTTGATCGCGTCGATCCCTTTCGCCGATGGATCTTTCGCCCCGAGACGCCAGTTGGTAAACAGGGTGTTCCATTCATTAACTTTAATGTCGACGTTAAAGAAGCAGCTTTTCAGGCTCTGCTGGATGTACTCGTTCATCGGCAGCGGCTGCATCTGCCCGGAGCCGGAGGCCGAGGTGGCAACCGTGACGTGCAGCGGTTTACCGGCGCTATAGCCAGCTTCGGTCATCAGCTTGCGGGCGGTTTCAGGGTCATATTTGATCTGGAAAGTGGGCTTGCCGTGCCACGGGCTGTCGGCCTCGTAGACGCCGGTCGCTTCGGTCATATAGCCGCCGAGATAGCTTTTAAGCTCGGCGCGGTTCAGGCACAGGTTGGCGGCTTTACGCACGCGAATATCTTTCCACGGCGATCCCTCTTCAAAGGAGAACTGCCACGGCCACAGGTGCGGCTGGGTGTTGGCATAGATTTTAAAACCCTGCGCTTTTATCTGATCGACCGCGTCCGGAGCCGGAGCTTCAATCCAGTCCACCTGCTTCGAGAGCAGCGCCGCGGTGCGGGCGTTAGCTTCCGGCAGCGGGATCAGCACCACTTTATCCACCCGTGGAATTCGTTCTTTGTTCCAGTAGTCGGGGTTCTTATCGAGGATCAGCTGCTGGCGGGGAACCAGTTTTTCCATTTTGAACGGGCCGCTGCCCACCGCATGGGCGGCGAACTCGGTCCATGCCTGTTTGCTGCGCGCCGCGGTATCGCCAGCGCTTGCCGGCACCGCGTCATACAGCTTTTGCCACGCGGTGGGCGAAACGATAAACAGATTGGTGATGTTGTAGGGCAGCAGCGCGTCAGGTTCGGCGGTGGTCAGCGCCACGGTATGGTCATCAATTTTCTCCGCGCCGGTCAGGGTCGGCATGCGTGAGAGAGTGTTGCCAATCTGGCCTGGCGCATACTGCGGCGCGGCTTTATTCAGTACCTTCTCCACGTTCCAGACGATGGCGTCGGCATTGACCTCCGAGCCATCGTGAAATTTAACCCCCGGGCGCAGGGTGAAAATCCAGCGGCTTTGATTTTGCGGGTCAACGTGCCACTCCGTTGCCAGTCCCGGCACCAGACCACTGGGCTTTTCGCCTTGCGACAGATCCCATTCAACAAGGGCGTCGTAAAGCGGAATGCCGGTGAAACGGTTCCCTTCAAAACCCTGATCGGGCTGCCCGAGGGTCAAAGGAATATCGGCGGCAGTCATGGCGATCCGCAGAGTTGAGGCATGGGCCGACACGCTGGCAAACAACGCCAATGCCCCGCTAACAGCAACGGCGAGATGGCATCCAGGCGAAAATATTTTTTTCTTCAGCATCACATTGTCCCTGTTAAATAAAAGTCGCTAACTAACAGGCAAGATGCATACCAGTTCTGCAAGGGCGGGAAATAAGGGCGAAACGGCGTATAAAATAAGGATGACTTATATTATCTCGATGATTTTCATTGAAAAATAGAATCAGCTTATCTTTTTGCACCACTGACGGGAAATGTGTTGCAGGATTGCACCAGCCTTACTTTCTTTTGAAAGGGATAATCACGTGGCGTTATTTTCTATAAATTAAATTCATAATATTCGGCAAATCATCAGTTTGAGGCGTTGTCTTCTATACTTTCTGATAAAGAGAAAGAGGGAGTCGCCATGCCGTTACCTGATTTTCACCGCTCCGAGCCGTTTACCCTTGGCATCGAGCTGGAGCTCCAGGTCGTCAACCCGCCGGGCTTCGATCTGAGCCAGGACTCTTCCGCGCTTATTGATGAGGTCCAGGGCACGCTGAAAGCGGGCGAGGCCAAACATGACATCACCGAAAGCATGCTGGAAATCGCCACCGGCGTCTGTCGCGATATCCATCAGGCCACGGCGCAACTGAGCGCGATCCAACAGGCGGTGCTGCGTGCCGCCGCCCGCCATCATGTACAAATCTGCGGCGGCGGAACGCATCCGTTTCAAAGCTGGCAGCGCCAGCAGATCAGCGATAACCCGCGCTACCTGAAAACCGTTGAGCACTTTGGTTACCTGGCGAAGCAGGCGACTATTTTCGGCCAGCACGTGCACGTGGGCTGTCAAAATGGCGATGATGCGATTTATCTTCTGCACGGCCTGTCGCGCTTCGTGCCGCATTTTATCGCGCTGAATGCGGCCTCTCCCTGGCTCGACGGGACCGATAGCGGCTTTGCCTGCTCGCGGCTTAATCTTTTTGCCGCTTATCCCGATAACGGCCCGATGCCGTGGGTCAATAACTGGCAGGCGTTTATCGGCCTGTTTCGTCGTCTTAGCTATACCAGCATGATTGACAGCATGAAGGATCTGCACTGGGATATTCGCCCCAGCCCGCGCTTTGGCACCGTTGAGGTACGAGTGATGGATACCCCGCTGACGATTACCCAGGCGGTAAATATCGCCGGGTTTATCCAGATCATTGCCTGCTGGCTGCTGACGGAACGGCCGTTTAAACATCAGCCCGAAGATTACCTGTTGTACCCCTTCAACCGCTATCAGGCCTGTCGCTATGGCCTGGACGGGATCAACACCGATGTGAACGGCGGCGAACAGCGAACCTTTCGCGAAGAAATTCTACGGCTGACGGATAAACTGGCGCCCAGCGCCCATAAGCTGAATGCCGGCAGCGCGCTGGAGGCGATTGTGCGCCAGGCGAAGCAGGCTCGCAGCGAGCCGCAGCAGATGCGCGAGTTCGTCGCCAACGGCGGTTCCTTAATCGGACTGGTGCAAAAGCACTGCGAGATCTGGACGGCGTAGCGGCGGTAACAGGGTATACTGCACGCTTTCGTCGTCTGTCTGGAACTTGTCGTGCGCTTTTTCTCTCTTCTGCCGCTGCTACTGTTATCTTTGCCCGCCTTCGCCAGCGGGAAATGCTCGCTGACCGATCCATCGCTCACGCTGCAAAGCTATCGCGTCGATCCGCAGCGCGAGCGCATTGTGATGTACTGGCAAAAAGAGGACGGCAAAGCCTGGGGGTCGCTGCGCTCGCTGCTGGCGGATATCGACCGCAACGGGCAGGTGCAGATGGCGATGAACGGCGGAATTTATGATAAAGCCTACGCGCCGCTGGGGCTGTATATCGAGAAAGGCCGGCAGTTGATCCCGCTAAACCGCGCCTCCGGCGGCGGCAACTTTTTTATTCGTCCCGGCGGGGTGTTTTATCTGCGAGGGCAAAACGCGGGAATTGTCAGCATTGATATATTCAAGCCGTCGCCAGCCATTCAATACGCCGTGCAGTCGGGGCCAATGCTAATTGAAAACGGCAAGATCAACTGGCGGCTGAAGCCGTCCGCCAGCTCGCGCAAGTTGCGTAACGGTGTGGGCATCAACGGCGATGGCAAAGTGGTATTTATGCTCAGCGAGCGCGAAACCAATTTCTACGATTTCGCCTGCTACGCGCAATCCAGGCTCAACGTGCGCCAGATGCTCTATCTCGACGGCACCATTTCGAAGATGTACCGGAAAGGCGGCAGCGTGCCGTGGCAGTACCATCCGTTCGTCACCATGATCGCGGTGGAGAGCAGATAGTCTTAATAACATCGTCTGCAGGGAGTAGCCCCCGGGAGATTTTTATGCCGCTGTGGATATGCCTCTGAAACGACGTGATATGCAGCGATGCCCTGGCCCCCGCTGAAATCGGCGAACCGGAGGACCGAAGACAAGGGCTGGCCGCCAGGGATGGCGGACAGAGGCGAATCGAGACACGACAAAATTGCCTGGAGCAATTTTGAACAGCGCTTGCGCTGGCCCCGTAGGGGCGAGTCCCAGGGATGGGACGAGTAAGGTCGAGTTGAGCCGACCGCAGGCTGAGGTCCGGGAGGTGAGCGCAGTGCGTAGCACCGATTTCTTTGCGGGACCGCGGGGATTGTATAGGGGGAGACGGTTTTCTCCCCCTTTCCCCGTTCACCTACCGCGGTGAGACATTTTCTGTGGAATAATAGTGAACGGAACCCCTCAACACCGTCCCGGAGGCGGCGCTTGACGCGCCTGTCCGGGCTACCAGGTCCGGGCCACCTAAATCCGGCGGTGCGCCCACTCGCGCAGGCGCTGGAACAGCACGTACAGCGACGGAATAAACAGAATGCCGATCGCCGTCGCCACCAGCATGCCGCTGAACACCGTGGTACCGATGATCCGCCGGCTCTGCGCCCCGGCGCCGGTGGCGAGCATCATCGGCACAATCCCGATGATAAAGGAGACCGCCGTCATCATCACCGCGCGGAAGCGACGGGTAGCCCCTTCGCGGGCGGCGTCGACGATCGACATCCCCTCTTCACGCTTCGCCCGGGCAAACTCGACGATCAAAATCGCGTTTTTCGCCGCCAGCGCGATCAGTAGCACCAGCCCTATCTGCACGTACACATCGTTGGCATAACCGGCCCACCATAGCCACAGCAGGGACCCGCCGATAGCGAACAGCACCGACAGCATCACGCTCGCCGGCAGCGTCCAGCTCTCATACTGGGCGACGAGAAACAGCCACGCCATCGCCACCGCCGCCAGCACGATCCATACCGCCTGGTTACCGGTCTGCTGCTCCTGCCACGAGATGCCGCTCCAGGCATAGTCATAACCGTGCGGCAGATTCGATTGTAAAATCTGCTCCATCACCGCCATCGCCGCCCGACTGCTGACGCCTTCAGCCGCCGAACCGCTTATCGATACCGACGGGAACTGGTTATATTGCTGAATAAACGGCGCGCCAACCGTTGGCGTAATCGTCACCAGATTACTCAGACGCACCCGCTCGCCGCTGTCGCTACGCACGTAAAGCTCGCTAATCTGCTCGGCCCGCTCGCGCCACTGCATCTCATTTTGCATCACCACGTGGTAGACACGATTATTGATGCTGAAATCGCCGGCGCGGGTGCCGCCAAACGCGGTCTGCAGGCTGCTGAAAATTCTTGCCACCGGTACGTTCAACCGGGCCGCCTGGTCGCGATCGACGGTGAGCGTCAGCTGCGGCACATTGCTGCTCCAGGTGGTAAAGACCCGGCTAAGCTGCGGATGCTGGTTGGCCATTCGCAGGACCTGATGGGTGACCTGCTCCAGCTCCGCCGGCGATTGTCCAGCCTGCGCCAGAATGCGTAAATCAAATCCGGAGGCGTTGCCCAGCCCCGGCAGCGTCGGCGGCGCAAAAGCCATAATCGTCGCTTCCGGCAGCCCCAGCAGCTGGCCCTGTAGTTTTTCCATCACCGCGTCCAGCGGCAGCCGCTGATGCCACTCTTTCAGCATCACGGAGATAAACCCGCCGTTCGAGGCGCTGGTGCCGTTGAGAATATTAAAACCGGACACCTGAATCACATCCTCAACCGCCGGGTTCCTCAACAGCAGCTCCCGCGCCTGGGCCATTACCGCCTCGGTACGCTCCAGCGAGGCGGCTTCTGGCAGCTGCACGCTGGCAAAGAAATAACCCTGATCTTCCTGCGGCAGAAAGCCTTTCGGCATTGTGGTAAAGCTCAATACCACCAGCCCTGCCGCGGCTACCGTCGCCGCCAGCGCCAGCCAGGGACGGCGATTCATGCCCCCGACCAGACGCCCGTAGCCGTCCCGCACCGTATCCAGACCGCGGTTAAAGCCGCGCCAGATGGCGGCAGGCCGCTCCGGACGCGGACGCAGCAGCAGCGCACACAGCGCAGGCGTCAGGGTCAGCGCCACCACGCTCGACAGCGTCACCGCCGTCGATAAGGTGACCGCAAACTGGCGATACAGCTCGCCAACGATCCCCGGCAGCATTGCCACCGGCACGAACACCGCCAGCAGCACCAGGGTCGTGGCGATCACCGGCCCGGCGATTTGCCGCAGCGCTTCGGCGGTTGCGGCGCCGCGATCCAGCCCCTCCGCCATTTTTGTTTCCACATTCTCCACCACCACGATAGCGTCATCTACCACCATCGTCAGGGCGAGGATAATCGCAAACAGACTCAGGGTATTGGCGCTGTAGCCCAGCGCGTAGAGCACCGCGAAGGTACCGATAAGCGACACCGGGATGGCCAGCGCGACTATCAGCGTCGCCCGCCAGCTCTGCAGGAACAGGGAGACCACCACCACCACCGCCAGCAGGGTCAGCGCCAGCGACACGCCGATCTCTTTGATCGTCGCCGCAACAAAGCGGGTGGTATCAAACTTCACCTCCCAGGTGAGATCCGCCGGGAAGCGCGCATGCAGCCGGGTCAGCTCGGCGCGTACCGCAGTAGCGACCTGCAGCGAGTTAGCGGTGGGCGTCGGGTAGATGCCGAGATAGGCGGAGTCTTTGCCGTTGAGCTGCGCGCCGGAGCTGTAGCTGCGAGCGCCCAGTTCAATAGTCGCCACGTCGGACAGGCGTACCAGCTGGCCGCGTTCGCCGCTGCGAACCACAATTTGTCCGAAACCGGCGGCATCGCTTAATCGCCCAATACCGTTGATGGTCAGCGTTTGCTGCTGGCCGTTAAACACCGGCGGCGTGCCTACCTGCCCCGCCGCGCCCTGCACGTTCTGCTCGCGCAGCGCAAGGGCAATATCGTCGGTCGTGATATTCAGCGCGTTCATGCGGTCGGGGCGCAGCCAGATGCGCATGCTGTAGTCGCGCGCGCCGAACATCTGCACTTCCCCGACGCCGGGAAGACGCGCCAGCGCCTCGCGCACCTGGGTGCTGGCGTAGTTGCTGACAAACAGCGGCGACAGGGTGCCGAGCGGAGAGTAGAGACTCACCCCCATCAGCAGGTTTGTCGCCCGCTTTCGCACCTGTACGCCGTTCTGCTGCACGTCGGCAGGCAGCTGCGCCACCGCCTGCGACACGCGGTTCTGCACGTCGATTGCGGCTAAATCGGCGTCGGTTCCGGCAGCAAAGGTCAGGCTCAGGCTGTAGGTCCCCTCATCGGAACTGGTGGACTCCATGTACAGCATATGATCGACGCCGTTGAGCTGGGTCTCCAGCGGCGCGGCAATAGCTTCCGCTACGTCCGCCGCGCTGGCGCCAGGCCAGCTGGCGCTAACGTTGATGACCGGCGGCGTAATCTGCGGATACTGCTCGACCGGGATCAGCTTTAGCGAGACCGCGCCGACAAAGGTCATCAGCAGGGCAATCACCATCGCAAAGCGCGGGCGTCGGATAAAAAATGTCAGCATCCCCTCTCCCTTATTCACTCAGCAACTGAATGGCCGCGCCGTCACGCAGGCGCTGGGCACCTTCCGTCACTACGCGCTCTCCCGCTTTCAGGCCATCCGCCACCACGAAGCTCTGGCCATGCTGACCGCCGGGCGCTAAACGGCGCATCGTCACGGTGTTGTTCGCCGTTACGACCCAGCAGTAAAAGCCCAGTGCATCCTGCTGTAGCGCAGAGGCCGGGATCATCGGGCTCTCCTTAAGTTGCTGCGGACGGAAGAAAACCGTGACGTTGCCGCCCGGCAGTAAACGGTGCTGCGGGTTAGCAAATTCAGCGCGCAGCGCCACGCTGGCGGTGCGGCTATCAATACGGTTATCAACGGAGGTCAGGACGCCGTCTTCACGCCGTCCATCCAACTCCACCTGCGCCAGCCACGCCTGCTTCATCGCGGCGATATCCGTGTGCTGCCCTGCTTTCGCGAAAAAGGCGGATTCATCGAGCGAGAACGCCACGCGAATCGGATCGAGCTGGACCACTTCAACCAGCACGCCGCTGGCGGGATTGACCAGGCTGCCGACGTGAAAAGGACTATGGCCGACGCGCCCGCTCACCGGCGAGGTAATGCGGGTATAGCCGAGCGTTATCTGCTGGGCGGTAATGCGCGCCTGCGCCTGCTCTACGGCGGCGGCGGCGACATCGCGCTGCATCTGCGCGGTATCCACGTCATGACGGCTGATTGAATGGTTATTTTTCAGCTGCTGATAGCGGCTCAACAGCTGCTGGGCCTGGCGCAGGGAAGCCTGCGCGCTTTTCAGTTCGGCCTGTGCGAGCGCCAGCGCGGCTTTCGGCTGGGCGTCATCCAGCGTAAATAGCGGCTCGCCTTTTTTGACGTACTGCCCATCCTGGAAATGGCGCTGCACGATCGTCCCTTCGGTACGGGCGCGAACGTCGACGGCGTGAATGGCCTCAACGCGGCCGGAGATTTGACGTTCATCGGCATGCGGCGCTTGTTCAACGGTGGCAACGCGCACCGGAATAGCCGGCGCGGCGGCGGCGATAAGCGCGTAGCCTGCCAGGCCGCAGGCCAGCAGGGCGGAGCGGATGATCTTGTTCATGGGGAATTCCTTACGACGATGCGGCGTCCCTTCCCCGCAGGAGAAGGGACGCCGGACGGGTCAGACACGCTACGCGGCTTTGCGGAAACGACGAGTCAGGCGCTTCTCAACTTCCACCACCAGGAACATCGCGATACCGATGACCAGGGTGATGAACCAGTAGCGCAGCGGCAGCCCTTCGGTGCCAAACATCGTCTGCATCACCGGTACGTAGATGATGACCAGCTGCATCAGCAGCAGCACGCCGCTCACCAGCCAGATGCCTTTGTTACGCAGAAGCCCCATATTCAGCGAGAAGCTGTCGCTGCTGCGGCAGTTAATCATGTAGACCCACTGCGCGGTGACCAGCATCTGCAGCAGGACGGTGCGGATAAACTCCGGGCTGTGGCCGCGCGGCGCCAGCCAGGCTTCAAGAATAAAGGCGGCGACGGCGATCATCGTGCCGACGAAGGCGACGCGCCAGACGGCGAAGGCATCCATGACGTGCTGGCCAGTTTTACGCGGCGGTCGGTTCATGGCGTTGCGCTCGGCGGCTTCAAACGCGAGGCCAAAGGAGAGCGTGGCGGAGGTGGCCATGTTCATCCACAAAATCAGTACCGGCGTCAGCGGGATAATGTTCCCCGCCAGCAGGGCGATGATAATCAACAGCCCCTGCGCCAGGTTGGTCGGCATGATGAACAGAATGGTCTTTTTCAGGTTATCGTAGACCCGGCGCCCCTCTTTGACCGAGCTGGCAATAGTGGCAAAGTTGTCATCGGTCAGGACCATATCGGCGGCCTCTTTGGTCACCTCAGTGCCCTTAATGCCCATGGCGATCCCGACGTCGGCCTGACGCAGCGCCGGAGCGTCATTGACGCCATCGCCGGTCATGCCAACCACTTCACCGTTATCCTGCAGCGCTTTCACCAGGCGCAGCTTGTGCTCCGGGCTGGTGCGGGCAAAGATATCGAACTCCACGGCGGCTTTCGCCAGCTCGGCGTCATCCATGTGCTCCAGCTGGTAGCCGGTCATCGCCTGGCTGCTGTTGGTGATCCCCAACATCTGGCCAATGCTCATCGCCGTCTGCGGGTGGTCGCCGGTAATCATCTTCACGCGGATCCCCGCGTTCTGGCAGGCGTGGATAGCGTCAATCGCTTCCGGACGCGGCGGGTCCATCATTCCGGCAATGCCGAGGAACACCAGCCCTTCGCGCAGATCGTCGTGGGTCAGCGTGGTGCTGCCGACGTCAGCCGGTTTGTAGGCGGCGGCGACCATACGCAGGCCCTGGCGGGCAAAGCGCGCCATCTCCTCTTCCCAGTACTGCGGCTCAAACGGCACCGCCCCCTGCTTGCTCATCTGCTGGCGGCACAGGGCAAAAATCACGTCCGGCGCGCCGGTAATCAGCACCTGCTCGACGTCGCCCATTTTCTGGTGGGTCGCCATGTACTTGTACTGCGAGTCGAACGGGATTTTCGCGACCAGGCGGGCATCGACGGGCTCCAGCCGCGCTTTCGCCGCCAGCACCTTCAGCGCGCCTTCGGTTGGCCCGCCGGTAATGCCCCACAGGCCGCGCTCGTCCTGAATCATCTGGCTGTCGTTACACAGATCGATGGTGCGCAAATAGGTTTCCAGCACGCTGCCCGGTTTAATCTGCACCGGCTCGTTGCTGCCTTCCAGGCAGATGTTACCCTGAGGCTCGTAGCTGTCGCCTTCGACGCGGTAGCAGCAGTCGGCGGTGATGATCGCTTTAACGGTCATCTCGTTCATCGTCAGGGTGCCGGTTTTATCCGAGCACACCACGGTCATGGCGCCCAGGGTTTCCACCGTCGGCAGTTTGCGGATTATCGCCCGCTGACGCGCCATTGCCTGTACGCCCAGAGAGAGAATAATCGAGATAATCGCCGGTAAGCCTTCCGGCACGGCGGCCACCGCCAGGCTAATCAGGGAGAGCAGCAGCTCGCCGAGAGGAATATCGCGCAGCGCCAGGCTGAAGACGAACAGCGCAGCCATCATCGCCAGGATGATAACGAAGATCGCTTTACCGAGCTTATCCATCTGCACCAGCAGCGGCGTACGGTGCTTTTCAATGCCCGCCATCATCTGGTTGATGTGGCCGAGTTCGGTATCCTGGCCGGTTGCGGTCACCACGCCAACGCCGCCGCCGGCGCTGATGGTCGTGCCGGAGAAGAGCATATTGGTACGGTCGCCCAGCGGCAGTTCGCCTTCCAGCGCGTCGGTGGTTTTATCCACCACCGTCGACTCGCCGGTCAGAATGGCTTCTTCAACCCGCAGATTATGGCTCTCAATCAGGCGCATATCGGCCGGCACGCGGTCGCCCGCGCGCAGAATCACAATATCGCCCGGCACCAGGTCGCGGGTCGGGATGGTTTCGTGTTTACCGCTGCGCTGCACGCGCGCGTCGCTGGAGAGCATATTGCGGATGCCCTGTAGCGATTTTTCGGCATTGCTCTCCTGGATATGGCCGATCAGGGCGTTGATCACCGTGACGCCAAGAATGACAAGGGTATCGACCCAGTGCCCCATAACCGCGGTGAGCGCGGCGGCGGCCAGCAGGACGAAAATCAGGACGTCGTTAAAGTGGGCAAGGAAGCGCAGCCAGGCTGGCTTGCCTTTTTTCTCCGGCAAGGCGTTCGGGCCGAAGGTCTGCAAACGCTCGGCGGCTTCAGCGGCGCTGAGCCCGTCGACATGGCTTTTTTTCTGCGCCAGCACCGCATCAACCGTCTGCTGATATGCCCGGCGTGGCGCGACATCCCCTGAGGGGGTGGTATTATTAGTTTTGATCATTTTGGTCAAAATATATCTCCCTTAAAATTCCGTGAGGCGGAAAGCCTGGAATCATTCCGGGCCAATGAGAAAAATTTTAAACAGGCGGGAGATAATTTGAGCTTGCGCAATATTTAATCTCTCGCAAATACAAAATTTATGGTAAGTTAATTCTATAGAACAACTATTGCAGAATATTAATAAACCTAAACTAAACGAGGTCTACTATGTTTGGAATCTATCGCGGACGCCGCCTGGTGCTGTACATTCTGCTGGCCATTATTATCGCTACTCTGGTGGGATATAGCACCTATACTTTTGTAAAAGCGCTGGCTTAATAATGACGTTAATTTACATTAAAGCGTAATTAACTTAATCACAAATAAGCCCAAAATAATTAACAAAGAAATGAGTGAGAACGTTTAAATATAATACTTAAAGCGTATTTTAATTGCGTACGAAACGATATTGCATTGATTCCCTTTTTACCGGACAATATGTTTTTAACTGATGATTAACAAATAATGAAACATCCGCTAGAAACGCTCATGAGTGCCGCCGGCATTCTCCTGCTGGCTTTACTCTCCTGTCTGCTGCTGCCGGCGCCCTCGCTGGGTCTGACGCTGGCGCAGAAGCTGGTGGCGACGTTCCATCTGATGGATCTCAACCAGCTTTATACGCTGATCTTTTGCCTGTGGTTTTTAGCGCTGGGCGCCATCGAGTATCTGGCGCTGCGCTGGGTCTGGCGTCGCTGGTTCTCTCTTGAGCGCTAATCCGCTCAGGTCGCGCATACCGTTGATCAGGCCTTCGCACCAGGCGACATAATCGTGGCCGCTCGAGGAGGGATGAAAGCTCACCTTATATCCCTTCTCGCTCAGTACCCGCCCGAACTCAAGCGTATTGGCATAAATACCGCCGTCCGACCCGCGGGTCTCAAATCTTCCCGCCTGTAGCCAGAAACGGACCGGATAGCGCGGCGAGTGCTGATACTGTCGGGTCAGCCAGCTGGCCTCTTCCCCTTTCGGCGCCCACCAGTACGACCCGGACAGGCTCAGTACGTTGCCAAACTGCCGGGGATAGCGCAGCGCCACCCAGGACGCGGCCAGCCCGCCGTAGCTGGATCCTGCAACCACGGTTTTTTGCCGGGTCAGGCTGAGCCCCTGGCGGTTCAGCCAGGGCAGCAGCTCATGGGCCATAAAATCGGCAAAGTGCGGATTTGGCGGCAGCTCCTTTGCCCGCCGCGGATGATCGAGGCTATCGATAAACACCACGTTAATCGGCGGTAGCCTGTGGCTGGCGATCAGGGCGTCCAGCACGTTGGCGAAGCGGTATTCGTCCTGGTAAGTTTTACCGTCAAAGAGCAGCAGGGTCCAACGCGCGGGCTGCGGCAAACGTGGGCGATAAATCATGACTTCACGCGCGTTTTGCAAAAAGTCGCTGCGCAGCTGATGGCGGGTCAGCGTCCCGTAGCGTAGCGGCTGCGCCATCCGCGGCGCCGAGCAAAAACGCGCGGGGTTAAGAGCCAGCAGGGAGTAGCGACTCCAGCGGTCGTGGGCGGCATTGACGCTATTCGGGTTTAGCGGGTCGGCCTGGGCGCTGACCAGAATAGCCCGCCGCTGCTCGCGCGCGCCGCCGGCTACCTGCGGCACATCCGGGGCGAGCTTATACTGCATTAAGGTATCGGCAGGTACGACGTAGCTACGAAACCAGACGTCAGAATCACCGAGACGAAACAGCGGATCGTGATCCCCCGCCGGCGAACCCAGAATAAACACGTTGCGGCTCGCTCCGCGCCACAAGAAGGTCACCCGCTTATGGCTGGCGTCCACCGATTCCACCATGGGCGTTCCCTCCAGTTCACGCTCCCGCCAGAAAGTCGCCGTTGAGCCTCCCGCCGCCAGTTCCTTCTTCAGCAGCTGCAGGCGCGGGCTGACCGGGTCCAGCGTCTGGATTTTGGCCAGCGCGGTGGTTTCCCGCATCTGCCACTGAAAACGCCAGCGGGCTCCTTCTTCACCGTGGAGCACCAGCGAGGAGGCGCGGTTTACCGGCAGAGAAAATAGCAGGGTTTGCTCGCCGTCCGCCGGGCCGCCCGCCAGCAGCGTGCGCAGACGGCGGTTATGTTCATCCAGCAGTCGGGCATCGGTAACGCCGGAGAGCGTCGCCGCGACGTAGTTCTCTCCTAGCCTGGGCAAGTCAAAACAGACCTCACCGCTGGCGTCGAACTTCCCCTCCAGCTCTCCCTGTAACGAAGGGGATTCACAGTTCATCGCCGCCGCCGGTAAAGCACTTAACCCCAGCAGCAGACCGCTCCACGCCGTTTTCATTGCCCGATAGTTCCTTGTAAGAATTTGTTAATAACGCTAATGCAAATAATAACTATTTGCAATAACATTAAGGCCGTTAATGATGACCGCTGAAGGATTCACTTCGATGAGGGCGGTTTTTGATGGCGATTTAACCAAGGAAAAATCATAAATATGTTTAAATATAATAAGATAACAGCATTATGGACTGCGACTCTGGCGGTATCTTCGATCGGGAATCAGGCGCTGGCGGCGGAGGAAACGCTTGTCGTCACCGCGGGCAGTAGCGAAGATCCTACAGCGCCGCTTAAGGGAATAGTGGCCACCAGGACGCTATCCGCGACAAAAACCGCCGCAGAGATCGTCAAAACGCCGCAGTCAGTATCGGTGGTTACCCGCGATCAAATGCGCGCGCTGGACGTCACCTCGGTATCCCAGGCGCTGCGCTATAGCGCGGGCGTTTTTACCGAATATCGCGGTTCATCTAACCGCAACGACGAGGTTTTCGTTCGCGGCTTTAGCTATGTGCCCAAGTTTCTCGATGGCCTGAGCTACGGCGCGACGGCCTCCTCGCAAACCGGTACTTTCGACCCGTGGCTGCTGGAACGCGTCGAGCTGGTACGCGGCCCGGCCTCGGTGCTGTTTGGCCAGGTAAACCCCGGCGGGCTGATCGCCATGACCAGCAAACGCCCTGTCAGCCAGCCGATTCATGAACTGCAGTTCCGCACCGGCAATCATCATCTTGCCGAAGGCGCTTTCGATTTTGGCGGCCCGCTGAGCGATGATGGCCGCATGCTCTATCGTCTGAACGGGATCGCCCGTACCCAGAATAGCCAGGTTGAAGATTATAAAGAGACGCGGATGGCCATCGCCCCCGCCCTCACCTGGTATCCTGATGACGCCACGCGCATGACGTTATTAACCAGCTATCAGAAAGACCCGGATGCCGGTTACCGTAACTTCCTGCCGCGCTACGGTACGGTGGAAAGCGTCGACGGCAGCTATATTGCGCGTGATTTTAACGTCAGCGATCCCAGCTACAATCAGTCGTGGCGGGAACAAACGATGATTGGCTATGAATTTGAGCACCAGCCAGACGATACCTTTACTCTGCGCCAGAACGCCCGCTACGCCACCATCAAACAGAAGTATCGCTACCTGGTTTATTCCAGTAGCCCCGCCAACAGCTCGGTACTCTCCCGCCGCGCCCAGCATGAAACGCGCCAGACCGATGAGTTTGGCATTGATAACCAGCTCGAAGCAAAGTTTGCCAGCGGCCAGGTGGCCCATACGGTGATTGGCGGTCTGGATTACAAAACCAGTAAAGATAAGCAGTATCTTGGCCGGGCCGGAGGTTCGCAGTACGATCTCGACTGGCGCAGCCCGACCTACGGCGTTAGCGTCGATGAAAGCGCCTTCAGCCCCGCCACTAATGAACAGCAAAATCTCGATCAGGCTGGGGTCTATGTTCAGGATCAGCTGAGCTGGCAGAACTGGGAACTGTTAGTTTCCGGGCGCTATGACTGGGCGGAAGTACGCACCACCGATTTTACCGACGCCAGCAGCACCCAGCAGAATGATAATAAGTTCACCTGGCGCACCGGCCTGCTGTACGCCTTTGATTCCGGTCTTTCCCCCTATATCAGCTACAGCACCTCCTTTGAACCTAACCTGCAAACCAACCGCGCGCCTGGCGTTGGACCGTTCGATCCCAGCGAAGGCAAGCAGGTGGAAGTCGGCGTGAAATACCAGCCTGACCCAAACGCGCTAATCACCCTTGCGCTGTATGATTTAACGCAAAGTAACGTCGCCACCTACAACAGCGCCGCCGGATGGTTTGAGAATAGCGGTAAAGTGCGTTCCAAAGGGGTTGAGGCCGAAGCGCACGCGACGCTCTTTGAGAATCTCAATCTGATCGCTTCATACACTTATACCGATGCAGAAACCGTCAACACTACCGTTGTCGGTACCGAAGGGAAAACGCCAGCGCGTATTCCGACCCATATGGCTTCAGCCTTCACCAGCTATACCCTGCCGGACGGCGCGCTGAAAAGCCTGACTGCGGGAGTGGGCGTACGCTATATCGGTACCAGCTATGGCGATGCGAAAAACACCTTTAAGGTTCCGGCGGTAGATCTGTATGACGCCATGGTCAGCTATGAATTGGGCGAGCTAAACTCGAGCCTGAAAGGCGCGCAGGTACAGTTCAACGTAAACAACATCGCGGATACCAGGTATGTGGCCTCCTGCGCCAGCGATAGCGCCTGCTTCTACGGCATTGGTCGGACGGTGACGGCAACGGTCAGCTACGCCTGGTAAGAACAGCCTCCGCCGGTTTCCCCGGCGGACGCTTTTTCAGTGCGCGCGGCTGTGATTTTCTTTACGGTAGGCGCCCGGCGGCTGGTTAAACGTACGGGTGAAGATGCGGGTAAAAGTTTGCTGCGAGTCAAAGCCGTATTTCAGGCAAATATCGTAAACCCGCTGATCGGTATCGCGCAGATCGCGCGCCGCCAGCAGCAGCTTACGCTCGCGGATATAGCGCCCCAGACTCTCCCCTTTGTACTGTAAAAACAGTCGTTGTAAATGCCACTTCGAATAACCGGCATGGCGCGCAATATCGTCAATACGTAGCGGTTGATGCAAATTTTCATCAATCCACTCGACGATAGTATCAATGACCTGAGCGGAAATAGTCATATGTCCTCTCTCCTCCTGAACCACTCTCATCGTTAGCGCCACCAGGCGTTAAATGATTGCGTTTTATCAGCGACCCAAACCGGCTCACCCAGCATAGGCGTCAGCAGTCGCCACGGTCGCCCTGTGCTGGCCTCCGCCAGTCGTTTATACGGATCGTCCCACGTGTGTTTTGCCAGCACGAAGCGCCCGGCATGGCCCGGCAGCACCGCGCGTGCATGAATATCGTCAGCGGCCTGCGCCGTCTCTTCCGGCATCATGTGGATGTACTTCCAGTCCTGGTCATACTGACCGTTTTCCATGATCGCTAAATCCACTTCGCCAAACTGTTCGCCAATGGCTTTAAAGTGCGGGCCGTAGCCGCTGTCGCCGCTGTAGTAAATTTTCTGCTGCGGGGTAACGAACATAAAGCTGGCCCATAGGGTCTGGTTGCGCTTGAGGCCGCGGCCGGAAAAGTGGCGCGCGGGCAGGACGTGTACCGTCAGCTCATCGCTCACCTGCAGCGCCTGATTCCAGTCCGCCTCGCTGATTATCGCGCTCTCCATTCCCCAGTAGCGCAGGTGCGACCCCACGCCCAGCGGCGTTATCACGCGCTTGACCTTCGGCATCAGGGCTTTGATGGTGGCGTAATCGAGATGATCATAGTGATCGTGCGAGATGATCAGCAGGTCGATCTCCGGCATTCCCTCAGCGTGCCATGGGTAATCCCCGGTAAAGGCCTTATTAATAAAAGAGAAGGGTGCGGCATAGTTGCTAAATACGGGATCAATCAGGATGCGTTTGCCCGCCAGCTGCAGATACCAGGAGGAGTGACCGAGCCAGACCATCGCGTCCTGCCCTGACGGCAGGCCCGCCAGATCGGTGTTCACCAACGGCAGCGGCTGGGCCGGTCTGGCGTTCTCGCGCCTGGCGACGAGAAACTCCCACCACGCGGCCAGCATATTTTTTTGCCCGGTAAAACCCGGCGTCGGGAGCTGATTGTGAAACTGGCCGTCATGATAGTGCGGCGACTGTTCCACCAGGCTGAGCTGCGCGCCCTGCGGCGCCTGGCCAAATCCGGCATTTAACACAAACGGCAAAGTTGTTGCTGACGCTAATAACATGATGGCGACCACGCTGAAAATGACACGGTTCATATCCTGACCTGGCGAAATCCTCCTTCCTGGAGGTTTTTGTTATAAGGGTTGATTATGAGTGAGTAAGCACTCATTATTAGGAAGAAGCTGAAAGTCGTCAAGACGATTTTCAAATTTTGACAGACAACGTTGCAGTGCCCGTACCGGGCATGCTTAGATCGTGGTTTTATAACCTGTGAGGTAAAGTGTAGTGGCTCGTCCTAAGAGTGAAGATAAAAAGCAAGCGTTACTGGAGGCCGCAACCGCCGCCTTTGCCCAGTCGGGAATCGCCGCCTCAACCTCCGCTATCGCCCGCAGCGCCGGGGTAGCCGAGGGGACGCTGTTTCGCTACTTTGCCACCAAGGACGATCTGCTTAACGAGCTTTATCTCTCTATCAAATCGGGGTTAGTACAGGTCATGGTGGCCAGTCTTAAACCGAACGAATCCCGTCCGAAAGAGAATGCCCGCAATATCTGGAACAGCTATATCGACTGGGGTATGCGCAAACCGATGGAGCATAAAGCCATACGCCGCATGTCCCTGAGCGAACGGATTACCGATGAAACGCGTACCCGGGTTAAAGAGATGTTTCCCGAGCTCAACGAGATATGCCAGCTTTCGGTTAAGCCAATTTTTCTTAGCGATGCCTATCGCACCTTTGGCGATGCGCTGTTTCTGTCGCTGGCGGAAACCACGATTGAGTACGCCAGCAACGATCCGCAGCGTGCCCCGGAGCTCATTGCGCTAGGCTTTGAGGCAATGTGGCAGGCGTTACATGAGGATACGCACTGATGGACCACCGCTCGCTGCATGACCACGCGCACCGTATTGCGCTGGAGCTTCCCTTTACCGAGCACTGCTGGCCGTTCGGCCCGGAGTACGATGTGTTTAAAGTCGGCGGGCGGATTTTTATGCTCACCGCAACGGTACGCGGCCGCGCGCTGGTCAACCTGAAGTGCGATCCGCAAAAATCGCTGCTTCATCAGGCCATTTACCGCAGCATCGAGCCCGGCTATCACATGAACAAAAAGCACTGGATCACCGTGGTTCCCGGCGAGGATATCAGCGTGGACCTGCTGGCGGAGCTGATTGATGATTCGTGGAATCTGATCGTCGATAAACTGAGCAAAAAAGAGCAGCAGCGGCTGCGCCCGGGGTGATTTTCAGCGCTGCGCGATAAGTGTTATCGCATTTTTGCCCCTTATCATTTGCCCGCCATCGCTGTACTCTTCCTTCACGAAACGCACCCGCAAGGGGTTGTAAACAGTGAGGAAGAGTATGGATATCGTATCGGTTGCCTTAAAGCGCTACTCCACCAAGGCATTTGACGCCACCAAAAAGCTAACTGCCGAGCAGGCGGAAAACCTGAAAACGCTGCTGCAGTACAGCCCGTCAAGCACCAACTCCCAGCCGTGGCATTTTATCGTTGCCAGCAGCGATGAAGGCAAAGCGCGCGTCGCCAAAGCGGCGAGCGGCACCTACGTGTTTAACGAACGTAAAATTCTCGACGCATCGCACGTGGTGGTGTTCTGCGCCAAAACCGCAATGGACGACGCCTGGCTTGAGCGCGTGGTCGATCAGGAAGAAGCCGATGGCCGCTTTGCTAACGCCGAAGCCAAAGCGGCAAACCATAAAGGCCGCACCTTCTTTGCCGATATGCACCGCAAAGATCTGCATGACGACGACCAGTGGATGGCGAAGCAGGTGTATCTGAACGTCGGCAACTTCCTGCTGGGCGTGGCGGCAATGGGCCTGGACGCCGTACCGATTGAAGGCGTCGATTTCGCAATTCTCGATGCCGAATTTGACCTGAAGGCCAAGGGCTACACCAGCCTGGTCGTGGTGCCGGTCGGCCATCATAGCGTTGAAGATTTTAACGCCTCCCTGCCGAAATCACGCCTGCCGCAGGCGACGACGATTACCGAGATTTAATTCCCTTCTGCCGGGAACGCCCGGGCCATGGCGCAGCAGCGTCTCGCCCGGGACTTTCTCCCCCCACTCTTTCCCCCTCTTTTTCTGCCTTTTGTGCCAGGTTTCCGGCGTTAATAAGCCCGCTTGTGCCAGGAATAACGCCTTTAGTGTGAACCAGCCGCTTTAATTAATTGATAAATAATATTTTTTATTTCTGGCACGCCCTTTGCTCTTAACAGATACCACTATCTGGATGAAGGAGAAACCGGGTGAAACATATCTATGTGGCCAGCCACGGCCATTTTGCTCGCGGACTGGTGAACAGTTTATCGCTGCTGATTGGCGACGAACACGGCGTTATCCCGGTCTGCGCCTATGACGAAGATATCGTGACCACCGAACAGCTGGAGCAAACCCTGGAGCATCTCATCGTCCAGGCGAATGGTGATGAAGTGGTGATCTTTACCGACCTGCTTGGCGGCAGTATCAACAATAGCGCCGTGAGCGTCTTGATGCGCCATCGTAACGTTTTCGTGGTCGCCGGCATCAATCTGACTCTGCTGCTGGAGTTTCTGCTGTGCGAAGAAGCCACTACCGAGGCCGCGATTGTCTACGCCACCAGCGCGGCGCGTGAATCCATTGTTTTCATCAACCCTCTACTAACACAACCATCCTCTGACCCACAGGGAGAATCTCATGATTAAACTCGTGCGCATTGATTATCGGCTGCTGCACGGCCAGGTGGTTTTTGCCTGGACCCGAGCGCTGGATATCGACCATATCATCGTCGCTAACGCCAAAGCCGCGGCGGATGCCTTCATTACGATGTCGCTTAACCTGGCCAAGCCGGCGGGCGTCACGCTGGACATCGCCACCGTTGAACAGGCGGCGGAAAAGCTTAACGGCGGCAAGTTGGATCATAAAAAAGTCATGGTGGTCCTTGGCAATACTGCTGAAACCCTCGCGCTGGTAGAAAAAGTCCCGGGAATTAACGCCATTAACTACGGCGGTCTGCCGCAGAAGGAGGGCGCAAGACAATTCGGCAAGGCCATCTATCTGACCGAAGAGGAAATCGCCGATAGCAGAGCGCTGAAAGAGAAAGGCATTCGGCTGGAGATGCGTCAGGTACCCGCCCACTCGGCCGAGCTCCTCAACGAACAACTTTAACTTCGGAGGTCACTATGTTGCTCACCGCAACGTTACTCGGACTGATTGCCGCCCTGGGGATCCTCGATGGCCGCCTGCTTGGGGTATCGATGATCGACCGGCCGCTGGTGATGTGCGCCCTCACCGGTCTGGTCTGCGGCAATCTGCATGAGGGGATTCTGATTGGCGCTACGCTGGAGCTTATTTTTCTCGGCAACGTCGCCATCGGCGCCGCGCACCCACCCGATATCGTGACCGGCTCCGTACTGGCGACCGCGTTTTCGATCATGTCCGGCCGCGGTCCGGAGGCTGCGCTCACCATCGCCATCCCCGTCTCAATGCTGGCGCAAACGCTGGGCATTCTGGTACGCGTGGTGAACGCCCGCTTCGGTCATCTGGCGGACCGCTATGCGGCGCAAGGTAATACCCGGATGGTCGGCCTGATGCACCTCGGCGGTCCGACGCTGCTCTATTTTTTAAACGGATTTCTGCCGGTTTTTTTCGCCATCCTGCTCGGCTCTTCGGCGGTTAGCTGGTTCCTTGAGGCGATTCCGCCGGTGATCACCAACGGATTGATCGTCGCCAGTAAGATCCTGCCGGCGCTCGGCTTCGCCCTGCTGATCAGCATGATGCTCAGCAGCAAACTTATGCCGTACCTCGGTCTGGGCTTTCTGATAGCGGCATATACCAAACTGGATATCATCGCTATCGCGCTATTCGCCGTGGTGTTGGCTTTTATCATCAGCCAGTTTCTTAATCTTAAGCAGCAGGAGAGCTAATCATGAGTGAAATGACGCAGACCCTGTCAGGCGCCGCCCAGCCGCAAAGCGATGACGCAAGCCGGGTCACCGCTCGGGATTTACGCAGCGTGTTCTGGCGCTCCTTTACGCTGCAGGGCTCGTGGAACTACGAGCGCCAGCAGCATATGGGCTACGCCTTCGCAATGTCGCCGGCCCTGAAGCGTATCTATCAGGACCCGACGGAACTGGGGCGCGCCCTGCAGCGCCATCTGGTGCTGTTTAACACCACGCCGCACCTCTCCACCTTTATCTTCGGCTTGTCGATCGCTATGGAAGAGGAGAATCAGCGCAATCCCGAATTTAATGAAGAATCGATAAACGCGATTAAAACCAGCCTGATGGGGCCGCTGGCGGGTATCGGTGACTCCATATTCTGGGGGTCATTGAAGGTAATTGCCGCCGGGATGGGGATTTATTTCGCCCAGCAGGGCAGCCTCCTGGGACCGATAATGGCGTTGTTAGTTTATAACCTACCGCATCTGTTGTGCCGCTGGTATGGGCTGAAGCTCGGCTATCGGGCTGGCACCACCTGGCTGATGCGGATTTACCAAAGCGGACTCATGGATCGGGTCACCTATATCGCGTCAATCGTTGGCCTGATGGTCGTCGGCGCGATGACCGCCAGTATGATAGATATCACCACCCCGCTCAGCTTCACTGCCGGGCAGACGACCATGAAGGCACAGGAGTTTATCGACAAAATACTTCCTTCGCTGCTGCCTCTGCTTTTCACCCTTGGGATGTACAAGCTGATCCGTAAGGGAGTCAACATCAACTGGATCCTGTTAGGCACCATCGCGTTTGGCATGGCGGCCAGCGCGTTAGGCCTGCTTTAAGAAGAGGAATATTACCCATGCACGTAGAAGACTATATGAATGAAACCCCCGCTCGCCTGCTCGCTATGCTAACGCAGACGCGGGAAGATCTCTGGCAAGCGGCGAAAGCGCTGGCGGATCGCGGGATCTCTCGAATCATCCTGACCGGTTCCGGTACGTCTTACCACGGCGCGCTGACCGCGCGGTCGTTTATGCAGCAGTGGTGCGGCATCCCGGTCGATGTATACTGGCCCTTCCTGCTGGACGAGATGGCACTTTCCCTCAGCGGCAAAGCGCTGGTCATCGGCATTTCTCAGGGAGGCGGCAGCCTCTCCACTCTCGCCGCAATGGAGCGCGCCCGGGCAGCCGGGCACCTTACCGCTTCCATGGCCGGGGAAGCGCCAGCTGCCATCGACCAGGCGGCAGATTTGATCCTGACGGTCCCCTGTGGAGAAGAGCGCGCCGGCGCCAAAACCAAAGGTTATCACTGCACCATACTCAACCTGATACTGCTTGCGCTTGCCGTCGCCAGCCGCCAGCAGCGCCTGAGCGATGAGGAGCGCAAGGCGCTACTCGTCCGCATGGAGAGGACGTTCAATCATATGCCGACGCTCATTGAGGCCTCGCAGGCGTGGGTTCTCAATCACGCCCGGCCGCTTATCGACAGCGCAGATATTCGCCTGACCGGCCCGGCAGAACTGTTTGGCACCGTTCAGGAAGGCGCGCTAAAGATGCTTGAAACGCTGCGCTGCCCGGTGGCCGGCTATGAATTTGAGGAATTCATCCACGGGATCTATAACGCCTTCGATGAGCGTTCAACCCTGATTATGCTCGATCCGCATCCCGATGAGCGCCAGGATCGTCTGGCGGAAATACTGTCTGGTTGGACGCCGCATATTTATCGCATTGGCCCGCATGTTGACAATAACGGTAAGAACATGCCCTTTACGTTTATTAACGATCCAGACTTTGCAATCTTTGAATATATTATTCCATTGCAAATGGTTTGCGCCAGGCTACCGCCAGTGAAGGGTGTCGATCCCGCAATACCTAAGGATCCGCAGTTCCACCAGAAAATGAAAAGTAAAAAACTTAATTAAATAATGCCCTGTAAAAGTTATCCGCCATGCAGCGGAGGACCCTTTACATCTCAAGGAGACCAATATGTCTATAGCTCAGAAAAACGCCCACCATATTATTCGCGATATTTTAACCAGGCAACGTATTGAACGCGTGTGGTTTGTTGGCTGCGGGGGTTCGTTGACCGGCTTCTGGCCGGGGAAATATTTTCTCGATTGTGAAGCGAAAAAGCTGGCCGTCGGCTATGTGACCAGTAATGAATTTGTCCACGCGACGCCGCAAGCATTAGGGGAAAATAGCGTGGTGATCCTTGCCTCTCAGCAGGGCAACACCGCTGAAACGGTCGAAGCCGCCCGCATCGCGCGTCAAAAAGGCGCGGCTACGATTGGACTGGTATATACCCCCGGCACGCCGCTGTGCGAACACAGCGATTACACTATCGAATACTGCTGGGCTCGCTATCCCGAAACTGTCGATCCGACACAGCAAAAAGCGGCGTACAGCCTGTGGCTGGCGCTGGAGATCCTGGCGCAAACAGAAGGATACGACCATTACGCTGAGATGGTCAGCGCCTTTGCCAGTTTTGAATCCGTGGTGCGCGGCGCTCAGCAGCAGGTGCAAGCGGATGCGCAGCATTTTGCCGAAGCCTGGAAAAGTGAAAAGGTCATTTATATGATGGGCAGCGGTCCTTCGTTCGGTGCCGCGCATCAGGAATCCATCTGTATTCTGTTGGAGATGCAGTGGATTAACTCCGCCAGCATCCATAGCGGCGAGTATTTCCACGGCCCCTTTGAGATTACCGAAACGGGAACGCCGTTCATTTTATTAAAAAGCAGCGGCCGCACCCGTCCGCTGGACGATCGCGCGATCCGCTTTATCGAACGCTATCAGGGAAAACTGCAGATTATTGACGTGGAAAAAGTGGGAATTGATGCGCTTCACGCCAGCGTGCGCGAATATTTCTGCGGCCTGCTGCACAACTGCGTTCTTGATGTGTACAACCTGGCGCTGGCCACCGCCCGCAACCATCCTCTGACCACCCGCCGCTATATGTGGAAAGTCGAATATTAATTCGCTAACCCTCTGCCAGCCCCGGCGACCTGCTCCGGGGCTGCGCTGAGGATTACCAGCGAAAATCGTCAACGCGTAATTCAAAAATATCGTGAATATAACCAATTTCCGCTACCGGCAGCGTCACGTTATAGAGTATTTTCAGGCGCTGAAACGAGTGGTTCACCATAGCAATAAATTCTCCGTGCTGGCGAGAAAATTGCTCAAGATTTTTATAATGGGTAATTTCATTACGCATTACCAGACGCTCAATCATGCAGCTGAGATGCACATACAGGCTAATAATTAAATTATTATTAAAATTAAAGCCAAGCGTGTTTTGCCACTCTGCAATAATAGTCTCAATATGGCTCATCGTTTTTCCGGCATTCAGTATCGTCAAGGAGTTGACGACGTTATGCAGCGAAAACTCACGAACCATATTTTTATTAATCAGCGCAATTTGCTTCTCATTGAGATAGCCGCTTAAGAGCTGACTGAGATGCCGATGCCCCTGCTCGCCCAGCAGCTCTTCAATACCTACCCATGGCACCCCCGCCAGCTGTGGGTCGTGCGTACCCACAACCGCAATCACTTCATACTGGTGGAGCAAGGATATCGCCGTGCGGCTATTTTTTAAGCGCGTATACTCGCAGGCGATAATGTTAATATCAAAGTCGCTGAGCAGGCTCTTCTCCATCAGATTTTTAAATTTAAACGCAGTACCGATTCCGGTAATGCAGGTCACCAGCAGAGCACGCTCTTTTTTTTCTGTCGGCCAGAAGACATCCCAGCGCGACTGATTGAGCGGCACGATCTCTTCGGCAATATGTTCGATATTTTTCCCCAGAGCGATCTCGCTGGCGACGTTCAGCGCCATGCGCGTCGTGACGTTATCCACCACCACCAGCGGGCCGTTAATCACCGACAAAAGCGCATCGGCAATCTCTTTGGTATAGCCCATATCGATAAGCACCATGACTCCGGCTCGGGTATCGGTATGCTGGAGATAATCAACCACGGCGCGGCTGACGTCGCTGAACGCCACCTCCATCGGCATGTCCATCGCCTGGTAGATCTTCTCGCCAATCAGGCGATTGGCGACCCCCGCAATGCTGCTGGCGGTCGAATAGCCGTGGGCGATAATCACCGCTTTCACTTTTCCGCCGCTGGTCGCATCAATCGCATTGCTGACGATAGCGGCAACCGCCAGGCGGTCAAGCGTATCGATGAGCAGATCGTATTTGTTATTGACGACATCCAGTAGTTTGCCCGCGACACGCTGCGCCAGCCCCGCTGAGGACTCCAGCCACCGCTGCATCACCAGACGCGCGGGCTCGGCAACGCTGCGCGGAGCAAGAGGCAGGCTGGTCAGGTAGCGGCCAGTAAGATAGGCGAATTCGGCATTCAGCTGGAGATCGTAATTGGCGGCGATCGCCTTGCCCACATCCTCAATAAAGCGCAGTCGCTTGTCCTGAAGAGAGACCGCGCTCTCCTGATTCATCAACGCATCGAGATAGAGCGTCACGTTTTGATAAATGAGCTTTTCAAAGGTCCTTGCGCTGATATTGTCCTTCCCGAGTTCCTCGCACAGGCTGCAAATATTTTCCGTCAGCCGTTGATACTCATGATGACGACCGGAAAACAAAGGCTGCGCGTCGCCATCGCGGTAAATCATGACCCGTTCGCTATTTTGCTGAAGAGAAAAAGGCGCATCCGCCAGCAACCGGTCGGGCAGTAAACCCGCTTTTATCTGTAAAAGATCGCTATCCCGCTCGCCAAATGTCCAGGCGCTGGCGCAAATATTGCGGATCAAATTCTCTAGTCCGCCGACGTTACCCTCGAGCGTTTCGCGCATCAGCTGGCTGATGATTTCGCCGTCCAGCGCCAGATCGTGATGTAATCGCTGCGCTTCACGGCGAAAAAAGTGATGGATAAACGCCAGTCTTTCATACTGTCCACGCTCGGCGATCGGCAGGATTTTGACGATCACCGGAATACGACGAATAAAAGTCGCCAGGAAGTGCTTTTCCAGATCCTCCGTTGAAGCAAAAATCAGCCGTACCGTGGCGCTGCGCTCCTCGCTGCTCTCCCCCAGCCGCCGCCAGCTACCGTTATCCATAAAATGGAACAGCTTCTCCTGTCCTTCGGGGGGCAGACGATGAACCTCATCAATAAACAGTACCCCGCCGTTGCTGGTCTCGATAAGACCGGGGACTGATTTATCCGCACCGGTAAAGGCGCCCTTCGCGTGCCCGAATAATTTCGAGGTCAGCAGCTCTGGATTATTCGCGTACTCAGCGCAGTTAAACACGGTAAAAGGCGCATCAGCAGGCAAAACGCCCTGTTCCATCGCATAACGCCAGAGCTGGCGCGCAAGGAAACTTTTCCCCGTGCCGGTGGGACCGCGCAGCAGAAGCGGTAGACCTGCGCCGGGGTAGCTGATGGCGGCCTTGCACTGCCGCAAAGCTTCCTGCAGGCTGCCCTGAGCGCCTATCAGCTGCGCCAGACTATCCTGGCGCTCAGCGCACAGGGCCTGAAGGGAAGCGTATTCGCCGTGTCGAACCGCGAGGCGGTGGTGGTCGCGCAGCGCGGCAATGGGTAAAAACAGCACCGGGCGACCATTTACTTTGACCACCCGCTGCTCGCGATGGAGATTATTCAGATGATGGCTGATGATACTGCGTTTTTGCTTCAGGCTATCGGCAATCGCCATCGCATTAAACTCGCCAAGCGCTTCCGCGGTCAGCGGTCGCCCGGCGATCCGTTGTTCTAGCTGGCGAAAAATCGACTCCTTATTCATCTTGCGCCCCTGTCAAAAGCGTAAAATTCGCTTATACGACAATTCGCGTAAGACGTCGCTGCCCCCTGCCACACTTCTTAAAAAAGCTTAATTATTCATGGGTTACCCTTCCCGCATGCCAGATGCGCTCCGCATAGCGGCCAATTACCGCCAGCGAGACTGCGAGGATCAGGAAAAATGCGACTTTGTGCATGCCATCCCAGAAGAACTCGAAGAAACGGGTATAGAGGTTGATCGCCAGGAACGTCAGACCGAAGCCGCGCAGCATGCCGTCGTCGGTTTTCAGGCTGATATAGATACAGATCCCCGCCGCCACGGCGAACAGCAGCCCCCACGGCAGCAGCTGCCTTTGCGCTATGCTGGACCAGCTATCCAGGTCATAGTTGCCAAAAATCGACAGGATCCACAGGGCGATAAACAGATAGATCAGCCCCATCGCTTTACTGACGGTAAACAGCTGGCGCTGGCGCAAAGCGTGTTGCGCGCCGTAGCAGAGCGCAAGCAGCGCGCCGCCGAACAGCACGAAGCGGATCGGGTAGTTCATGCCCAGCCAGTAGGCGCCCCAGCCCGAAACGTAGCCGGTTTCTGCACCGAACCAGTTGCCCAGCGACAGCAGAAAAAAGAGCCACACCAGCCCGGAGCGAGCAAAAAAGCCAATCGCGCCGTAAATCAGGCATCCGGCCAGGAACAGCGGCGCGATATGACCGCTGCCGGTATCCAGACGTTCGCCAAGCTGCCACAGCGCCACGGCGGTAAAAATAACCCCCAGAAAGAGGATCGCCTCGGTGCTGTAGTGCCACTGCGTTTCCCGCCGCTGGCGGCGAAAACCCCAGGCGTAGCAGGCCACCGCCAGCAGCGCGGGCAGGATGATTCGCGTCAGCGCCGAGCGGCTGAACAGGCTCAGCAGAAGCTCAATCAGGGCGCTGTCGGCAAACAGGCTGCCCAGCGCGACCAGCACGCAGGCCAGCGCGGTCCAGAACGCATAGCGGCTCAGCCGCTGCCAGTCGAAGGGAGAGACGCGCAGCGTTTGCGCCAGCCGCTGGCTATCCTCAGGGGCTAAATCGCCGCTGGCCTGCCACGACTTTAGCGCGCGCTGAATAATGCGCTGCTCTTTACGGGTAATATTCATGGGCATTCCTTGAGACTGATGACAAACCTTTTTTTGGCTATTGTGCTCGCACTTCTGCCGGGCCTACGAAAAACCGCAATATCAACCTGCTATGCAATGCGCTGTAGGCCTGCGCAAGCATCGCGCCGCCGGGCAGTTCCTGAAGATTGCACTTTGTCAGCAATCTGATTCCTTGTCATTAGTGTTTATCCAGCCACGCCAGCGCCCGTTCGCCCATTTCATCCATCGGCAAATAGACCAGCAGGCGCGAGCCGTTACGCGGGGCCGAGTACCAGTACATCTGCTGCAGGCTGAAGCGTCCAAGCTGCGGATGGTTAAAGTTTTTCACCTGATTTTCCACCCCGCGCACCTCATAGCGCTGATGCCAGAGGGACTCAAACTCCGCCGACGCGGCAAAAAAGCGCGCCAGCTTATTCTCCCACAGCGGATCGCCGCGGTGCTCCGCCATCGCCGCGCGAAAATAGGAGACAAACGTCGCCAGCACATCGCGATTTTCAATACGGCTGCGCCAGGTTTCATTGGTCAGATACAGATAAATACAGTTGCGATCCTCTTCCGGAATGGTGGCGAAATCGATGCCCATCAGGCGGCAGAAGCTGTCGTTCCAGGCCACAATATCGAAGCTCGGCTTCTGAATACTGGCGGGCTGCGGCATCAGGCTATCAAGCATCCGCCGGGTGCCGGGGCTGATGCCTTCGCATACCGTGACCTGCGCGGCTTCCGGCGGCGTCAGTCCGGCCAGGACAAACAGGTGCCGGGTCTCCAGCGGGCTGCACTGCAGCGCGTTCGCCACCGACACCAGCACGGACTCGGACGGATTAACGTCCCGCCCCTGCTCCAGCCAGGTGTACCAGGTGACGCCGACCTCCGCCAGCATCGCCACCTCTTCCCGCCGCAGACCCGGCGTGCGTCGTCGGCCAACGCGCGGCAACCCCAGGCGCTGCGGATCGAGGCTCTCACGCCGGGCGCGCAGAAATGCCCCCAGCTGTTTACGGGCATCATCGGGCGCGGCGATCGTCGATTCACGTTGCGGCATGGTCGTCATAAAACCTCCAGCATGGTAGTGCCAATACCAGTATAAGCAGGAACTGGTACCCGTTTAATTTATCGGTGATGCTACGGCCATCCGCTGAATGACGCAATGGAGAGATCCGATGAATTCGTCTGCTGTTTCACCCGGCCGCGCCGGTTTATTCCTTCTGTTGACCGGCCAGATGCTGCCGCTGATCGACACCTCGATCGCCAACGTCGCGCTGGACTCCATCACCCAATCGCTGAACGCCAGCGCCACCCAGCTGGAGCTGATTGTCGCGCTGTACGGCGTCGCCTTTGCCGTCTGCCTGGCGATGGGCAGCAAACTTGGCGATAACTATGGCCGCCGCCGTCTGTTTATGTGGGGCGTGGCGATTTTTGGCGTCGCCTCCCTGCTGTGCGGAATGGCAAACTCTATCACCACGCTGCTGGCGGCGCGCACGGTCCAGGGCGCCGGCGCGGCGCTAATCGTGCCGCAGATCCTCGCCACGCTGCATATCACCCTCAAAGGCAACGCCCACGCCCGGGCCATCAGCCTGTACGGCGGCATTGGCGGTATCGCCTTTATCGTCGGTCAGATGGGCGGCGGCTGGCTGGTCTCGGCGGATATCGCCGGTTTAGGCTGGCGGAATGCCTTCTTTATTAATGTGCCGATCTGCCTGCTGGTGCTGGCCTTTAGCCCGCGATACGTCCCGGAGACCCGGCGCGAAGCGCATTCGCGCATCGACTGGCAGGGCACCTTCAGCCTTGCGCTGATCCTCTGCTGCCTGCTGTTTCCGATGGCGCTGGGGCCGGAGCTGCACTGGCCGTGGACGCTGCAGCTGATGTTAGCTGCGGTGCTGCCGCTGCTGGTCTGGATGCGGGCCAGCGCACTGAGCAAACAGCAGCGCGGCGAGCAGCCGCTATTGCCGCCTCGCCTGCTGAAGCTCACCAGCATTCGCTTTGGCATGGCCATCGCCCTGCTCTTTTTCAGCGCCTGGTCCGGATTTATGTTCTGTATGGCGTTGACCATGCAGGCCGGTCTGGGAATGGCGCCGTGGCAGTCCGGGAATAGCTTTATCGCGCTCGGCGTGGCCTACTTCATCTCCGCGCTGTACGCGCCGAAGCTGATTGCCCGCTACAGCATGGGACGCATTTTGCTGACTGGCCTGTCGGTGCAGATTGTCGGCCTGCTGCTGCTGTGCGCGACCTTTTATCGCCTCGCTACCCACACCAGCACCCTGGCGCTGGTCCCCTCCACGGCGCTTATCGGCTACGGGCAGGCGCTGATCGTGAATAGCTTTTATCGCATCGGGATGCGCGACATCAGCGCTTCTGACGCCGGGGCCGGGAGCGCAATTCTCAGCACCCTGCAGCAGGCGACGCTGGGCCTGGGCCCGGCAATTCTCGGGTCGCTATTCTTAACTCTCGCCCAGCGCAGCGGCGGCGACTATCCCCGGGCGCTGATCGATTTCCTGGCGGTGGAAGTGGTGATGATGCTGGTACTGGGCGCCATCGCGCTGTGGCTACGCCGACACCTTAACGTCCGTCCGGCGGTAGCGACGCCATAATTCACATCGGCGTAACCTGCGATTTGCATAATAGACATCCAGCGGTCATCATAACCGCTGGATGTAAAGGAGACGTTATGCAGGAATTAATATCGCACATCGCCGCATTAGGCATCAAAATTACCCCCACCACCTCACTCATTATTATCTTCGGCATTATTTTTCTGACGGCGATTGTCGTTCACCTTATTCTGCACAAAGTGGTGCTGCGCACCTTCGAAAAGCGGGCGCAGGCCAGCAGCCACCTATGGTTGCAAATTATTACCCAGAACAAATTATTTCATCGTCTGGCCTTCACCCTGCAGGGGATTATCGTCAACGTGCAGGCGGTGCTATGGCTACAAAAAGGCAGCGAGGCGGCGGAAATACTCACTACCTGCGCGCAGCTGTGGGTGATGATCTACGCGATGCTGTCCTTCTTTTCGCTGCTGGACGTAGTGTTCAATTTATCGCAGAAATTCGCCACCGCTTCTCAGCTGCCGCTTAAAGGGATATTTCAGGGAATTAAGCTGGTCTGCGCGATTATTGTCGGCATTCTGGTTATCTCCTTACTGATTGGCCAGTCGCCGGCGATTCTGATTAGCGGCCTCGGCGCGATGGCCGCGGTACTGATGCTGGTGTTCAAAGACCCGATTCTCGGCCTGGTGGCAGGTATTCAGCTCTCTGCCAACGATATGCTCAAGCTCGGCGACTGGCTGGAGATGCCGAAATATGGCGCCGACGGCGCGGTGATCGACATCGGCCTGACCACGGTGAAGGTGCGCAACTGGGACAATACCATCACCACTATTCCCACCTGGTCGCTGGTTTCCGACTCGTTTAAAAACTGGAGCGGTATGTCGGCATCCGGCGGTCGCCGGATTAAGCGCAGCCTGAATATCGATACCACCAGCATTCATTTTCTCGATGAACAGGAGCAGCAGCGCTTAATTCAGGCCCGGCTGCTGAAGCCGTATATGGATTCGCGTCATCAGGAAATTAGCCTGTGGAACCAGCAGAACGCCACCGACCAGTCGGTGCTAAACCAGCGCAAAATGACCAATATCGGCACCTTCCGCGCTTATTTGCAGGAGTATTTACGCAACCATTCGCGCATCCGTAAGGACATGACGCTGATGGTGCGCCAGCTGGCTCCGGACGCCAGCGGCCTGCCGATTGAGATTTACTGTTTCACCAACACCGTGGTGTGGGCGGAGTATGAGAGTATTCAGGCGGATATTTTCGACCACGTTTTTGCCGTGGTTGATGAGTTCGGCCTGCGGATTCACCAGTCCCCCACCGGCAACGATATTCGTTCGCTGGCGGGCGCGGTATCCGGGTAAAACTCAGGTGCTGGCGCGGGGGATCACGCGCCAGTCCATCATCACCCGCTCGACCGCAGCGTCGGGATTATCGATTCTCTTCATCAGTAGCGTCACGGCGGTACGGCCAATCTCGCGCGAAGGCTGTTCCACGGTGGTCAACTGCGGCGATACCACTTCGGCCAGTTCGGTACCATCAAAACCGATTACCGCAATATCTTCCGGCACCCGCAATCCGGCCTGAGCGATAGCCCGCAGCGCGCCCGCCGCCAGCGAATCTGAGACCGCAAATACCGCATCCGGTTTCTCTTTCTGCGCCAGCAGCGTTTCCATCGCCCGGGTACCGGCGGCGGCGCTCAGGTCGCTGGCGTAAGTGACCTGTTGATACGCCAGTTCGCGAACGTGCAGCACGCTTTTGTAGCCGCGCTCGCGCAGGCGCGAGTAGCGATAGCTGAGATCGTGGTTGATTAAGGCAATGCGTTTTCGCCCGCCGTCAACCAGCCGGGAAACGGCGCCCTGCGCCGCATCGACGTCGTTGATGCCCACGCAGGAGATGCTGCCGTTATCGGCATATTCCGCGCACTGCACCCAGGGCGCGTCGCCGATCATGGTGGTCAGTTCCGGCAGGCTGGAGAGCGCGTTCATGGTGATGATGCCGTCGACCATTTTGCCGGAGAGCAGCTGCAGGCCAGAGGTAGAACGGGCCAAATCCGAGCCGGAATTACACAGCAGGATCCGGTAGCCGTTCTTTTCCGCCTCTTCTTCAATACCCTTGACCACCTCGGCGCAAAAGGGGTTAGCGATATTAGAGACCATCACCAGAATCATATTGCTGCGGGCCGTTCGCAGCTGGCGGGCCAGCAGATTAGGCTGGTAGTTACTCTCTTTGATCGCCTGCAGCACACGTTCGCGATTCTTCGCTTTAACGGTATCGCTGTTATTCAATACCCGCGATACCGTCGCCACCGAGACGCCCGCCAGGCGAGCGATTTTCTGAATTGACATAGAGGCTGCACTTCCCGCATAGACGTTATATTTCGCAGGCTATCATAAATGAGCGCCGCCCGCGCCGTCAGCAGGTTTTGCGAGAATTGACGGGATTGATTAGCACGCTAAGGCCGTTATCATGATGGCCCAGGCGTTGTTTCGCCAGAAGCAAAACGAACGCGCGTCGTTGAACACTATCGGTATATAACTGGGGTATCTCTTGAACACCATAAAAAATATTCACATCGCGGCGGCAACGATCGTCGATGGTCAAGGACGCTGTCTTTTAGTACGCAAACGAGGGACTGAGTACTTTATGCAGCCCGGTGGAAAGCCTGAAATCGGGGAAACCCAGGAAGCGGCGCTGATCCGCGAGCTCGAAGAGGAGCTCAACTTTAGCGTTTCACCTGAAGAACTGGTTCCGGTCGGCCGTTTCACCGATACGGCGGCAAACGAGCCGGGCCATACGGTCTCTGCGGATATCTTTCAGATAGCCACCAACAGAGCGAATTTTACGCCGACGGCCGAAATAGAAGAAGTTATCTGGTATACGCCGGGCCAGGATCGGCATATTAAGCTTGCTCCTCTTACCGAGAATCACCTGCTTCCTCTGCTGAAAGGGGCGTAAGCTCGCCGGACACCGCGAAAGAGTTAGCTCATTTGTCTGCAAGTCAAAATCCACGCTGCCATCGTCCCGGTGGCGCTACGGCGGCTTCCAGACAAAGCCAGTTCAGGCCGAAGCGCCCCATTTCACCGAGAAGCATTGCCCGCTTCTTCCGGTGAAGATTTAGCACATCCTTCTGATTTACTTCCCTGCAAACTGCGACGTGTTTTAGCGCTTAAAAACGCCTGGTTTTGTACGCCAGATCATATTTCGCCAGACAATCCTTTCCCCTATAATCCAAAATATCGCAACTTTCCCTTACAAAAATTAGGCCATTACAGAACAAACCCCACAAAATAAAACAAAATAAAAACACAAAATTAACAAATAGCGATGAGATAGCATTTTTTTTGACTTTTTGTGCTGTTTTTTTTTAACCAATCCGCGCCCATTCAGCGAGAAAATTCCTGGTCGTAATGGATAATTCTTAAAGAGCGATCGACATAAAATATCGCACCTTAAGATTTTTCTTATTTATTAGAGTGGGTTAGTATAAATCCAGACATTTTCTGGACTTAAGAATTTACACATTTTTCATCTGTATAACTCTCCAGAAATTAAAGTTGTCACAATTATTAACTAGCCATAATATAGCCACATCATTGAACGATAGGGTAAGACAATATAGGGAAATAAATCGACATATGCTTCCTCAGAAATATGAGAAGGTATACTGCATAAGCTGTCAGTATCAGTGCGAAATCTATCCCCGACCTACGATAAAATCGATTAATTGCATTGAAACTCACTATTGCGTATGGCCTGATAAAAATATCTATTTAAAAAATGGTGTGCATTGTTTTTTAATTAACAAGCATTACAACTTCTCTGATTCTGGCTTTATTTTTGTTGATTTTTCTCGCTACAACATCAGATTATTCACCAATGATAAATGGATTGAATATCTGATCAAGACAGGGCTGCGGGTAGTTTTGATTGCCGACAGATTAGCGCAACCGCTGGCGCTGTACTGGAAACACCGCTGTCAGCAGATAATTTCGATTATCAATACCAGCGATACCCGAGATGAGATTGAAAAGAAAATACAGCTTTCGTTTCTCGGTCAAAGAGATGCTCGAGGCTACCGTCAAAAACTCAGCGATCAAGAGGTATTGGTACTCGACCTTTTACTCGCAGAGAAGTCGGTTAAAGAGATAGCAAAAGAATTGCAGATGGCAGAAAAGAGAATCTACGCAATCAAGCTCAGCTTGCAGAATAAGATGGGAGGCAGAGGGAAGTTAAACATTATTCTATCTGGATAAAAAAATTATCAGTATTTACAGCAATAACTCCATAAATGGAACTAACTTAATTATTCTCAGGAAATTTAAAATGAAAAAAATCGTATTAGCGGGTGTTGTGGCTGCGGCTCTTATCTCTACCAATGCAATGGCTAACGTGACCACTTCCGCCACTGCCAGCTGGGATGCTAGCGCAACTAAAGACACCACCAGCGCGCTGGTTGTCACTCCGCTGAAATCCCTGAACTTCCAGTACGCTGAAGGGATTAAAGCGTTTAACGCCCAGAAAGGCGCTTTTGACATCACCATCCAGGGCCAGTCTGGCGCGACTGACTTCACGCTGACCTCTCAAATCGTCAGCAACACCCTGAGCCGTACCACTGACGCCTCTACTCTGGCCGTTGGTGTGAGCTGGAACGGCAACGCGCTGAACAAAACCACGCCGGTAACGATGATTGATGCGGGCAACAACATCTCCGCAGGTCTGGATGCGCTGGCAGTCGCCACCGCCTTCGCAGGCGCCGATCGCGTCAGCACCCAGGGTAACTTCGATTTCACTATCGACTCCGCGACTTCTGACGGCAGCACCGCCGCTGAGTTCAAAGATTTAACCGACGGTTACTGGAGCGGCGACGTTCGCGTTCAGTTCAACGCGGAATGGACTATCTAATCAGGTGTAGCCAACACCTGTCCGGTATGACAAGGAGGCTTTGGCCTCCTTATAAGGATACGCCATGAAACTGAATCCATTATTACTCTCTCTCTTCTTATTCACCGTGACGCCCTCCTCCCATGCAATAAATGTCGGAGACGTCACTTCAATAATGGGGCCGAATGCCTCGACGCTGGCAAAAGAAATCATTAATACCACCGATACGGCGCGTTACGTTAGCGTCAACGTGGAGCGTATCTCATCGCCGATGGCCGGCGGCAAGGTTATCCCGATGGCGAGCAGATCGGAATTATTGTCAACGCCAGCCAGTCTGATATTACCCGGAAATGCGAAAGAGAACTTTCGTTTTTTTTACAAAGGGCCACAGGATAATCAGGAGCGTTATTACCGCATATCCTGGACCGATGAGCCGGTGACCGAGTTTGAAGCCAGTAAAAAGAAAAAACAGGGTGAGGCAACGACCTCTGCCATTATTGGTACCATTCTGGTGGTCGCGCCGCGCGAAGAAAGATTCGACTATCGTCGAGATAATGACACGGTAACCAATACCGGTAACGCTTCATTCCGCGTTATCTCCTATGGACCCTGTCGTGATAAAGCGAAGGATGAGGGGCAAGGCTGTCGTGAACGCTATTATGTCATGCCTGGTATCAGCGTAAAAATAAAGCATACCGATCTCACCAACAAAAAAACGCGAATTGGAATATGGCACGGTGAGCAATATATAAATGTAAACTGAGTAATATTATGGATAATCTTGGTTATGTCAAAGGGACGTTGTTCGCTGGGTTATTAATTACGGTAAACCAGGGTTGGGCAGCTAATGCTACAGCGCCAGTCAAAGTCAGTAACTATGTTATTCCTTCGGTATTTGCTAACGCGTTATATCAGGGCATGTCGGTCCCTGTTTTTATTCGTTATGAAGGCGATAATAGTACCCAACGCAGCCAGCAAAAAATCGCTGATGCCATCCTTACCATCAAGGATAATGAGTTTCGCCTGAATCAGATCACCCTCAGCGATCTCCCTGAGCGAACTGAATTATCGCCTCAGATAAAATCGCTGATTAACGAGATGCAGGACAAAAGCATCGGCGACGGTCAGCGCGTTTATATCAACAAAGACGCCTCGCTTTCACTCGATACGCGTTCCTTTTATCTTGAGCTGACGGTTAACCGGGCAGCCATGCAGGCCGCTATTTTGCCGCGTACCAACATGCTTGGGGAATCCACTGCTCAGAATCTCTCGAGCGTGCTGAATTACTCGATGGGGAGCTATTACAATAAATATGAGAATACCGATAACGCCAGCAGCTATCTGACGCTGGACAATACCTGGTCGCTGCGCGAGCACCATCTGAACTTTAACGGTTCCCTCTACGGTATAGGTACCAGCAACCAGCAGAGCAAATTGTATCGCTCGATGTACGAACGTGACTATCAGGGACGCCGCTTCGCCATGGGGATGGTGGATACCTGGAATCTGCAATCGATCGCCAGCATGAGCGCCCTGAACTCCAGCCGCATTTACGGCATCAGCTATGGCAATAAAAGCAGTTCACAAACGCAGGACAACACGCTTGCCCTGGTGCCCGTAACGGTGTTCCTCCCGGCCGCCGGTGAAGTGCACGTGTACCGTGACGGTAAACTGCTCAGCATTCAAAACTTCTCGATGGGCAGCTACGAGCTCGATACGTCGCGCCTGCCGTTTGGTATCTACAACGTTGATATACAGGTGGTCGTTAACGGGCGCGTGGTCAGCAGCCGGACGGCGAACATCAATAAAACGTTCGCTCGAAAATCCAGCGTTACCGGCGATCTCTCATGGCAAACCTTCGCGGGCAGCCTCGAATACAACAAGATGGACTATCGCCACAACTACAACATCAATTATGGCACACGGAATACGTGGATTGCCGGGGTCGCCGCTGCAACCAGCCAACCCTGGCTTTCCGGCGTGAATCTGAAAACCACGCTCTACGGTTTTGACAATAACGGTGTCAATGAAACGGAAGCGAACGTGATTTTCAACAACGCGTTCAGCTTTAACCAGCAGGGGCTGCTCGCTACCGACGGCAGCTGGCAGAGTACCTCCACCTTCAACATGAGTTTACCGGACGGGTATGGCAACCTGTGGGGGTCGCGCCAGTACAGTTCCATCGGTAACGCGCTACCGATGCAGCAAAACGACTATGTGACCGTCGGCGCCAACGCTAACCTGCGCAAAATTGCGCCGTTCCTCGGTACGCTGAGCGTCAGCCGCACCAATAATAAATATACCGGAAGCACCTATACCAACGTCGATTACGATCAATCCTTGTTAGCTAATCGCTACGCAACCGTCACGCTACGCGCCGGTATTCAGAACTATCAGTACAACAACCATGAAAATCTGCGCGATAAGTACGTCAATATTGATGTCTCTATCCCCTTCTCCACCTGGCTCAGCACCGGAGTGTCCAGCCAGAACGGAAACATGCTGGCGAACGCCACGCTGCGCAAAAGCTTTGACAACCGCGCCATTACCCAGGTGGGGGCGTCGGTTTCGAAACAGATTAAACAGAATAAAAATGACGATAGTCGCTATCGTTCCGACGATTACGCCGCCAATGGTTACGTCAGCTATGACACCAAATATAACGCTGGCACCGTCTCCGTCAGCCGCTCATCGCAGCACAGTTCAAACTACAGCCTGAGTTCGCAGGGCAGCGTGGCCTGGACGCAAAAAAATATCTATGCAGGAAAAGGTACCCAAACCGCAGGCCTGGTGGTGAATACCAATTTCAGCGGCAAGGGCCGGATGATGGCGCAGATCAACGGCCAGAACTACCCGCTGACCGGCAAAAGCAATTTCATCAGTCTTCCGCCCTACGCGGAATATAAGGTGGAGCTGATGAACGACAAAAATTCGGAAGACAGCGTCGACATCGTTAACGGTCGTCGTAACAAAGTGGTGCTCTACCCCGGCAACGTCAGCGTGATTAACCCGGAAGTCAAACAGCTGGTCACCGTCTTTGGCCGGGTGAAAGATCGCCGCGGCGGATACTACGCCAACGCCGATATTCATAACCACATTGGTAAAACGCGCACCGACGAACTCGGTGAGTTCGCCATGGACGTCGATAAGCGCTTCCCGGTGATCACCCTGGTGGATAAATTCGGCGGCATCTGCGAAGTGGATCTGGATCTGACAGAGGCGAAAGGCGCCGTATGGGTCGGTGAGATCCCTTGTGAGATCCAACAACAAACGGCATCAGTGACTGGAGATGTTAAGAATGTCTATTAAACCCCAGGCCATCATGCTGCTGGCCGGCTGGCTACTGGCCGCGCCGGCTATGGCGCTCACCGCAAGCAGCAGCGGGAGCGGCAGCAACACCTATATGTTTATCGACAATGATGTCGATGACGAATATTTCATCACCACCAGCTCCCTCGACCCGCGCTTCACCGGAGCCAACGTCTGGACAAAATATCCGACTAACCAGCGTAGTCTGGGATATATAACCTACGTAGGCTGGGCTTACGCCAACCGCTACTTCGACCTGTGGATCGAGAATTCGCCCATTAACCAGCCGTTTCTCGGGATCCGTTGCATGTCTACGGGCGCAAACTGCCCGGCGTCTGGCTATATTACTCCCGATGTCATCGATAAAGACGGCTTCTATCACGCGATGTCCGGCAACACCGTAGCAAACGGTTACTACGGTGCGGGAGCGCTAAGCCAGTCGGCCTATGAGTATTTTCGCGATCGGCCGGTGGGGACCATCGATTCTTTGCAGCTTAATCTTTGCTACATGAATACCAATACCGATTATGACTTTGCCTCCGGCGTTCGCTGTAAAGATCTCCCCAGCGGGGGAACATGGCGCTACTACACGTTCAACCTCGAAAAGGTCTCGCATCTGAAGTTAAACAGTACCGGTGCTCTGGCAGAAGTGTGGATTGCCAGCGATGGCACGCCAAGCGTCAACCTCGGCTCGGATTTGTGTCAAATGGGTGTGGTCGGGAGCGCTTCGGGGATCATCTGTAAAATGGTGTCTTACAATTTTCAGGAGACTAAAACTCTCACCACCTTACTTGATTTCCGGATGGTGATTGACACGGCGATGCTGGGATTTTCTCCTTCTACGTCTGACGTAAAGTACAGCGGTGATGGGGCAAGCTGGACCAATTTTGGTACGGTCAGCACCTATAACAAGGTTTTCAAACCGTCAGGCGAGTACGTGTACGTATTCCTGTCCAACGCCTTTTTCCAAAAAGTCCTCAAGGCAGGAACGGATTTAACCAACAAGGATGCTCTGTTTACCTTCTATTTTGATAACTCCGTCACCCCACAATCGGGTTATTATCAGTTCACGCCATCAACATTAATTAACCTCATCCCGCGGGAATACGGCATCAGCATTGTTGCCAGCGACGGGCGTTCGCATCCACAAGCATCCGGCAAGATTGGTAGCGAAGAGCCCATCACCTTTGAATATAAAGTCACCACCTCCGCGTCGCGTCAGGCCGACAGTATTACCGCCCAGGTGATTGGCGACTCCGTCAACATGTATGGTTTGCCGTTCTGCCTGTTTACCTCAGCGGACGAGACGCTAAAAGTGCCGGTCCCGGCCTACCTCGAATGGACATCCGCTACCGGTAAAGCGGTAAAAGTCCGCAACAGCTGCGGCGAAGATCCTGTCGATATGACCAACGCCGTTTGGGTACAGACGGCCTGGAACGCCAACGTCAACGATGGTTTCTTTTTTACCACCACGCTGAAACTGCTGTTTCCGATGGATGACCCACATTCACAATTCACCACCAATGGTCATGACTGGATGGGGACCGTCAGCGCCACCGGCGATGTAAAAGTGACCGCCACGTGGATTGGCGTCGAGCGGGGGGGATGATGAAAAATATCCTTGTCATCGGATTATGCGGGCTGTGTATTCAGCCCGCTTCCGCGGTGTACTTTGACTCTATTATCTATGATATGGATGTCAGTAAAGATTTTATCTCCCGGCCAATAGTCAATGATACAAAAAACAACAATTTGTATACCATATCGGCTTATAAAATCTCCCGTCCGGGCAACGGAGATGAAAGACCCGTTCCAGGCCAGGATAAAGACCTGGTCTGGTCGCCGCTGCAGTTCATCGTGCAGGCCAATGGCCAGGAATATTTTAAACTCTATTACCGTGGGCCTAAAGATGACGTTGAGCGCTATTATCGGGTGATCTTTAAGGAGACGCCCGTCACAGTTTTCCCCTGGCGTCAGGTTCAGAAAAAGCTGAATATAGTCCCTTCGGTATCGATGAGTACGATTCTCATCGTGCGCCCGCGTAAGACGCGATTCCAGTATGAAATTAATGAAGCCACAGGCACCATTAAAAATACTGGCAATACCTATTTTAGAGTCATTCTGCAGAAAGGCTGCAATGGTGACGATGAAAGTTCAACGCAATTTTATATGCTGCCTGGGGAGAGCTGGACAGGCCCCGAGGCGAAGAATAGCAACAGGAAATATATTGTCGCATTAGGCCGCTATCATCAGTTAGGCAAGGGCTGTTTTATGAATTCGCCAGGCTAACCGCCGCTAATCCAGAGCGGGGATATTATGCCTGAAGCGCAGCTCGCGCAGGCGATTGAGTCCGCCGAACTTCTTGCATAAAGAGTATTGAAAGCGGTAGACGCTGCGGGTATCGCACGCCATGATGCGGGCGATATCCTGACTGGAGTACCCGTCCGCCAGCAAGCGCAGCGTCTTCATTTCATGCTCCGTCAGCGACGGTGTGCGCCGGCAGCGAAGATTTCGCCCCAGCATGATGCGTTTTATTTTTTTGATTAAGCTGCTTAAGCTATCGTTGACTTCCACCACCGACCATAATAACCCGGAGCGCAACATCCAAAAATTAGCCATGGGCAGCATGCTCTTATCCGCGAGTAAAATAACTTTCAGCCCGGTCTCCTGCAGTTTTTCAGCCCACTCCTCATGCAGAAAATACAAAATATTGTCGAGGGAGAAATCCACCACCACCATTCCTTCAGGCAGAAAACAGGTAATTTCACGGAAAACCAAATCATTAACCGCTCGCTTAAAATAATAGTTTTTATCTGGCCATACAGAAAATTTCCTCTCTCCGCAAAGGGATCGCTCCATTTTATCTTCCGCTTCAATAGGGCAGTTTAAACCACACGCCATACATTTAATCTCATGGTCACCTGCCGGCATTACGCTTACCTCTTGAGTGGCTAAAAATATTTTCCAAAAGATACATATGGAATATCAAACATACTATAAACAAAAATCCCTGCCGCTATTATATTTACTATAAATATAGAAAACAAAAGACTAATTTATACTTCCAGACCGCAAGGAAAATAACGTTAACAGATCCTATTAAATATTTTAATAGAATCTCCATATAATTTAACTATATCATATAATATATATCAAAACATATCTGACCTGATTCCCTTAGTCGAAGCGAGCATAATATTTTTTTGTGACTTAATTTATCATCACGCAATACATAAAACTCGCAGGCTATCATCATTCTTTGGTTCTTGTGGGCAATGACCCCTTCACCGCCGCCGGGAATGTCTCCGCCAGCCAGTCGATAAATACGCGCAGCCGGGATGTGACATGGCGATTCTGCGCATAAACCACATGAAAGGGATAAGGAGCCGGACGCCATTTATTCAATATTTCCACCAGTAATCCGTTCGCCAGCGCATTTCTCAGCGAATATGAGAAGGTCTGAACAATCCCCAGCCCAGCCTCCGCTGCCGCAATATGCGTGTTGCTCTCATTTACGCCAAGGTGATGTTCCGTTTTGATCTCTTGCGCGATGCCGTTAGCCAGAAAGCGGAACGGGAAGGCTCTTCCGCTGGCGGGAGATAAATAGCTGACCAGCCGATGTCCGTTCTTCAACTCATCGGGATACGCGGGAACACCATAAAGCCTGAAATAGTCCGGCGTGGCGCAGGTCACGATCGTCGCTTCGCCGATTTTGCGCGCGATTAGGGTCGAGTCGTCCAGCGGACCTCCTCTGATCGCGCAGTCGATATTGCCGCTGATAAGGTCCGAGGGGCTGTCGGCAACCGCCAGGTCGATACGAATATCCGGATAGGTTGCCATAAAATCAGCCAACAGCGGGATCAGCACGTCGCGAGCGGTGGAGCCGCCTACCGCGACGCGCAGATGCCCTTTTGGTTTATTGCGGGCAGCGCGAAATGAGGCATCCACCTCATCCAGTTCTTTCAGAATCCGCACCGCTTTTTCATAGTATTCACGCCCTTCCGGCGTGACGGTAATGCGTCGGGTCGTGCGCTGCAGCAGGCACACGCCAAGATGCGATTCAAGCTGTTGAATCGCTTTACTCAGGGTGGCATTGGGCATATTCAGGGAGTCTGCGGCCCGGGTAAAACTGTTGGCTTCGACAACGCGCGTAAAAACTTTAAGGGCTGAAAACCGATCCATTATTCATTTTTCCTGATAATAGCCGCTGATTATTCACCAGTGTGAAGAGTGTTTTTCACATTACTCCGTTTTTTGCATCCGTGGCTGACGGTAGAGTGACTCCCGTACTCAGTCGCCAGGTGGTCACGGTAAGTGGATGACTCAATTGGCATATTCATACTTTAGTTAAGGAAGTGCACCATGAGTAAAAAACTTTCGGCAAAAATCGCGTTAGTCACCGGCGGCACCTCGGGTATCGGCCTGGCATCAGCCCGGGAGCTGGCCTCGCAGGGAGCGACGGTCTATATCACCGGTCGCCGTCAGGAAGAGCTTGATGCGGCGATCGCGTTAATCGGTCCCGCCGCCAGCGGGATCCGCGCCGATGCCTCGATATTAAGCGACCTCGATAGGGTGTTTTCGACCATTGCCAGTGAATCAGGGCGACTGGATGTGCTTTTTGCCAATGCGGGCGGCGGCGATATGATGCCGCTGGGCGCCATAACGGAAGAGCACTTCGATCGCATTTTCGCTACCAACGTGCGCGGCGTGCTGTTCACCGTCCAGAAGTCCTTGCCGCTGTTGACCCAGGGGGCTTCCATCATCCTCACCGGCTCGACCGCGGCGGTGAAAGGCACCGCGAACTTCAGCGTGTACAGCGCCAGTAAGGCCGCCGTGCGTAACCTGGCCCGCTCATGGGCGCTGGACCTGAAGGCGCGCGGTATCCGCGTGAATGTGGTCAGCCCGGGGCCCGTCCGTACGCCCGGCCTGGGAGGACTTGTCGCGGAAGAGCAGCGCCAGGGACTCTTTGATATGCTGGCCGCCGACGTCCCGCTGGGCCGCATTGGCGAGCCCGAGGAGGTCGCTAAAACCGTCGCTTTTCTGGCGTCAGACGACGCGAGCTTTATTAACGCCGCTGAAATCTACGTTGATGGCGGGCTGGCGCAGATCTAAAAAATGCTGCCTGAAGACCCTTGGATTCATGGGTCTTCAGGTGCTACCGTACATCTATAATTAGCCGTTTTGTTCTGTAGCCGAATGATCGGTGTACCTGTTCTAATAATTATGGATGATGATATCAATGAAACTTCAAATAGCGCTTATCGCGCTCGGCTGTTCGCTCACCGCCCTTTCCGGTTGTACCTCCTCAAAATCTTCACCGGAACGCCACGCTTACTATTTTGTCTCACACCGCAACGATTTCGTCGGCGGTAACTTCGCCACTAACCGTCAGGAAAACTACCGCTTAAATCTGCCGACCTTTACCGAAATCTATGCCCGTGGCCAGCAGGACAAAAAATCGGGAATGAGCGAAAGCGATGCCCGTCGTACCGCCGACGCTATCAGGCAGCAGGTGGCTGAGGGCACAAAAACCCAGCACGCGTTCACCGGTAACGCCAGCGATAAATGGGACAACGAAATGGAAAATAAGGATGCCGTATTGTTCGGTAACGAACTGGCCGGGACGTATCTTGATGGCTATTTTGGCGTGAAATAACACAGCGGGTGCGCGAAATGCGCACCGCGCCTTCTGCTATCTTTCCACCTTCACCCAGCGCTGCTGCTGATGGCTTTTCACTATCGCCGCAATGATGTACATCACGTCCGCCCCCTCGTAGAACGAAGCGAAACGCCGCGACGATGCCGGCGGCATTCGACCGGCGCGCACCGCCTGATAAAAGCTCAGCATCATATTTTTAAACGCATCGGGCCAGCCTTCATTATGCCCGCCGGGGAAATGGGCGCTGGCGGCGGCCTCGCCGAGCATCAGGCTCGGATCGTCGCTGAGCAGTTGGTTTGGCCGCTGGCGATGACCAATCCACAGCCGCTGCGGCACCTCCTGATCCCAGGCCAGCGAACAGCGGCTGCCGCCGATCTCCACCGTCAGGCCGTTTTTTCTCCCGGCGCTGACCTGCGAAACGATAAAGCTCCCCTTGCTGCCATCGTCGAAGCGAAACAGGACCGACCCCAAATCTTCGGTATCGACGGGCCGCGCTTCATACGCGGTACCATCGCGATGCTGGCTGAACGTCGCGTCGCCGGCCACGGGCACCTGGCGCGTCGGCCAGACGATAGACAGATCCGCCATCACCTCCACAATGCGTCGGCCGGTCATAAACTGCACCGTATCGCACCAGTGGGAACCAATGTCGGCCATCGCCCGCGAGGCCCCGCCCTGCGCCGAATCCACGCGCCAGTTATAGTCACTCTCCAGCAGCATCCAGTCCTGCAAATAGCTGCCGTGCGCCGCAAACAGCCTCCCGACGTCGCCGTTGCGCATCATCGCCGCCGCCTGCTGCACCATGGCAAACTGGCGATACACAAAGCTGACCCCATGAACCACCCCGGCGCTTTCCGCCAGCGCCACCAGCTCGCGGGCCTCCTCGGTGGTCATGCAGAGCGGTTTCTCTGAAAAAACGTGCAGACCGGCGGAGAGGATTTGTCGGTTAATCCGCGCATGCAGGTGGTTCGGCGTACAGTTATGCACCACCTGCAATCCGGGATGCGCCAGCAGCGCCTCGACGCTACCGTAGGCGTGCGCCACATTGAGCTGGCGCGCCTTCTGCTGCGCCACTTCCAGTGAACCGTCGCACAATGCCACCACCTCGATATCGCCTACCCGACGCAGCGCTTCCAGATGCACCGGCCCGATAAACCCGGAGCCAATAATGCCGACCTGAATCATTCTCCTCCCTCCTTGCCTGCGGCAAAATCATCAAACGCCCGCCCGGAGACCGGGATGATATGGCGGCGGATAAACTCGCTGCCTTCGCGCGCGCCAACCTCCGCATCCTTCAGGCAGCACTCCCACTCCAGCACCGCCCAGCCGTCAAAATCATACTCGGTGAGTTTGCTGAAAATCGTTTTGAAATCGATCTGTCCGTCACCCAGCGAACGAAAACGCCCCGCCCGTTGCTGCCAGTTCTGATAGCCGCCGTAGACACCGCTGCGCCCGCTGCGGCGGAATTCGGCATCTTTGACGTGAAACGCTTTGATCCGCGAATGATAGATATCGATGTAACCCAGGTAGTCCATCTGCTGAAGATGTAGATGGCTGGGGTCATAGAGCATATTGCAGCGCGGATGGTTATCGACCCGCTGCAGGAAACGCTCAAATGTCACGCCATCATGCAGGTCTTCGCCGGGATGGATTTCGTAGCAGACATCCACGCCCTGCTCGTCAAAAACGTCCAGCAGCGGCCGCCAGCGCCGGGCCAGTTCATCGAAGGCCTCATCAAGAAGCGGCTGATTATGCGGCGGCCACGGATAAAAATAAGGCCACGCCAGCGCGCCGGAAAAGGTGGCGTGCGCCTTCAGCCCCAGACGCGCCGAGGCCACCGCCGCCTGGCGCACTTTCTCGACCGCCCACTGCTGGCGCGCCTGCGGGTTACCGCGCAGCGCGGCGGGCGCAAACGCGTCAAAGGCCTTATTATAAGCCGGATGGACGGCCACCAGCTGTCCCTCAAGATGAGTGGACAGCTCGCTGATCGCCAGGCCCTGTTCCGCCAGTATGCCGCTCACCTCATCGCAGTAGCTCTGACTTGCGGCGGCGCGTTCAACGTCGAAAATCGCCGGATGGTTGCAGGGGATCTGCAATGCCTGATAGCCCAAACCTGCGGCCCACTGCGCCACGCCCTCCAGGGTATTAAACGGCGCCTGCGGGCCGATAAACTGCGCCAGAAAAATGCCCGGTCCTTTAATGGTTTTCATACCACCTCCTGAAAAATTAACGCTGCTCTTTCTCGTTGTACTGGAAAGAGAAAAGGAAAATCAGCGCGATAACCGCAGCGGCCACCGCCGGGATCCACCAGAAGGTCACCCACGCCTGCGGCACGCTCTGGCCGGCGACCAGATGGTTATACAGCGCGCCGGAGATCTGCGATCCCAGCAGCATACCGATGCCATAGGTGAACATAACAATCATGCTCTGCGCCTGGCCTTTGACCTTCTCACCGGCCACGCGATCGGTATAAATAAAGCCGACTACAAAGAAAAAGTCGTAGCAGACGCCGTGCAGCAGGATGCCCAGATAGAGCAGGAACCGCCCCTCTTCGCTGACGCCAAGGGCAAAGAAGGCGTAGCGTACGAACCACGCCGCCATGCCGATCAGCAGCATGTATTTAACCCCCAGGCGGCGGAACAGCAGCGGGATCACCAGCATAAAGAAGATTTCTGACATCTGACCGAAAGACATCGCGGTGCTGACGTCCGCCACCCCGGCATCCGCCAGATAAGAGGCGGTGTAGGCGTAGTAGGTCCCGAGCGGAATCGAAATCAGCGTCGCGCAGAAGGAGAAAATGAGGAAGTGGCGCGTTTTTAGCAGCGCGAAAGCGTCGGCGCACAGCAGGTCGCGAAACTGTACCGGCCTCCCCTTCGCCGGAGCCGGCGTATGCGGCAGCGTCAGACTATAAACGGCCAGCGCCACCGAGCAGAGCGCCGCCAGGGTAAAAATGCCGGTGGTATCAGAGATACCGGTGACGCCGATAAAGATACCGGCGATGATCCAGCCGATAGTGCCGAAGACGCGCACCACCGGGAAGGTTTTATCGACGTTCGCCAGGCTGTGGAAAGCGATATTGTTGGTCAGCGCCAGCGTCGGCATATAGCACAGGGTATAGCCGAACAGCAGGCCGATCAGCAGCGCGCCGTTTTGCGCCACCAGCGCCTGCGGGACAAACCACAGAATAACCGCTCCGGCCAGATGCATCACCGCCATCACCTTCTGCGAAGCGAAAAAGCGATCGACCAGCATCCCCAGCACAAACGGTGAGAGAATAGAGGCAATCGGCCCGGCGGAGAAGGCATCGCCAATCAGCAGCGACATCTCATAGCGGGTCATCACCAACCCCAGCGTCACCGACCAGCTTCCCCAGATAAAAAACTGCATAAACATCATTAACGACAGCCGCGGCACCAGAAAACGGTGGGCTACGCGGGGTGTTTCACGACCTTCGGTTGTTGTGACCATTTCGACCGCCCTCAAAAAGTAATCGATTACAAATACGCTCAAATAAAAAGTAATCGATTACAAAAAGAAGATCGCGGGCAAAATACGCTAAGCGCGAAGAAGATCACAATAAAAAGAGATAATGCCCCGCCGGACGACGGGGCGATCGCCCTACGCCGAACGGCGCAGGGTTTTAAAGGCCACAAACAGGAACAGGATCCAGACCGGCAGCAGAATCGCCGACAGGCGCATACCGTCAATCGTGCACATCAGCACCAGGATCAGCCCAAGAAAGGCGATACAGATATAGTTGCTGGCGGGCGACAACAGGGCTTTAAACTTCGATTCGCGCCCTTTGCGCCGCTGGGCGGCGCGGAACTTCAGGTGCGCCAGACAGATCATAATCCAGTTCAGCAGCAGCGTCGCTACCACCAGCGCCATCAGCAGACCGAGAGCTTTTTGCGGCAGCAGGTAGTTAAGCAGCACCACCAGCGAAGTAATGACTCCCGATAGCAGCAGGGAGTTAACCGGCACGCCGCGCTTGCTGACGCGGGCGAGAAATTTCGGCGCATTGCCCTGTACCGACAGTCCGAACAGCATCCGGCTGTTGGAATAAACGCCGCTGTTATAGACCGACAGCGACGCTACCAGAATGACGAAGTTTAGCGCTGAAGCCACCACGTTACTGTCCAGATTATGAAAGATCATCACGAACGGGCTGCTGTCGGATTTAATTTCCACCCACGGATAGAGCGCCAGCAGAACCACCAGCGAGCCGATATAAAACAGCAGGATACGGTATACCACCTGGTTAACCGCTTTCGGGATGCTCTTTTCCGGATTGTGGGCTTCCGCCGCGGTAATGCCGATGAGCTCCAGCCCGCCGAAGGAAAACATAATGACCGCCAGCGACATGATCAGGCCGTGCCAGCCGGTGGCGAAGAAACCGCCGTGTTTCCACAGATTATCAATGCCCGCTTTGCTGCCGCCGTGGCCGCCGAAAAGCATCCACAGGCCAAAGCCGATCATGCCGATAATCGCCAGCACCTTGATCAGCGCAAACCAGAACTCCGCTTCACCGTACAGACGCACGTTCACCAGGTTGACGGCGTTGATAATGATGAAAAAAGCAGCGGCCCAGATCCACGTCGGCACGTCCGGCAGCCAGTACTGCATATAGATCCCGGCGGCGGTCAGTTCCGCCATCCCGACCAGCACGAACATTACCCAGTAGTTCCAGCCGGAAAGAAAGCCGGCGAACGGCCCCCAGTACTTATAAGCAAAGTGGGCAAAGGAACCAGAAACCGGTTCTTCGACGACCATTTCGCCAAGCTGGCGCATGATCAGAAATGCGATGATGCCGGCGACGGCATAGCCGAGCAGTACGGCCGGTCCCGCCATTTGAATGGCTGGCCCGATGCCGAGAAACAGGCCGGTACCGATGGCGCCGCCAAGGGCGATAAGCTGAATATGTCGGTTCTGTAAACCGCGGTGAAGCGTCGGGCCGCTTTCCTCTACGGCATCCGACGGCGTTGACGCGTCTTTCACGTCGATCCCCTGTGTGTTTATATGAAGGGGCACCTTGTAACACTTATCCCCGTCATACTTCAAGCCGCAGATGCCCTGGCTTCATACGTTCATTGATTTATCACAAGGGGCGAGCAGCCCTGCCCGCCCCAGCGTTTTGCTTAGAACTCGTAGCCGACCGAAACCTTGAACGTCCGTGGTTCGCCACGGAACAGATAGGTTCCGCTGTCATCCGCGCCGGACCAGTAGTTCTCATCCGTCACGTTATCCACCCCCGCACGCACCGTCATCTGGTTCTGGTTCTGGTTAAGCGCCAGGCGATAGCGCACGCCGAGATCCAGGGTCGTGAAGCTATCAATCTTCTTGCTGTTCGCCTGATCGGCATACTGCGAACCGGAATGGTTGAGGCGCGCGGTGGCGGTCAGGCCGTCGATGGGCTTGATGTCATACTCTGCCCCAAGCACCGCGTAGAACCCCGGTACGCCGATCGCTGTTTTACCGTCGTTGATACCATCCTTGGTTTTCGACAGTTCGGCTTTCAGCCAGGTCGCGCTGGCGTTAAGGCGCAGACCGTACAGCGGTTCGCCGAAAACGTTAAATTCCACGCCGCGATTACGCTGCTCGCCGTTAAGGCCATAGCGTTTCTGGCTATCGAGGAATGCCGACGGCATTTTAATTTCAAACAGCGCCAGCGAGCCGCCAATGCGGCCAAAATCCGCCTTCATCCCGACTTCGTTCTGTTTGGAGTGAATAATTCCGACGCTTTCCCCATAGTTAGCGGCGGAGTTCGGCGCGTTGCTGCCCGGCTGCAGGGCTTCGGTATGGTTGGCGTATAGAGAGATAACCTGCCACGGCTTGTAGACCACTCCATAGGTTGGCATCCAGCGGCTGTCGTCATACGCATCGCTTTGCAGGCCGGTGGTTTTGTTGTAGTTACGTACCACCACTTTTTGATGACGCGCGCCAGCGGTGAACAGTAGCGTATCATCCAGCACGCCGAGGGTGTCGCTCAGCAGCCAGCCCTGGGAACGGGTACGGCCGCTGGTCAGCGGATCGTAATAATTACCGTCGGATGAAGAATAGGCCGGAGGCGCAACCTGCTGAGTATCGTAGATATTCACCAGCGGGTTATCCGCCGCCTTCGACATCCGCCATGCGGTTTTATCGTTTTGGGTTTTCGCCGAATAGCCGACGTTGACTTTGTGCGATACAAAACCGGTGGCGAACTCGCCGCGTACCCCGGCCATACCGCTGGCGGTATCAATATAGCGGTTGGTATCCAGGCGCCCCGCCGTGGCGTTGCCCGCCCGGTCGATGAGCTTCGACGCGCTATATAAGCCGATTTCATGGGCGTGCTGCGCGCCTAAAGAGGCATAGGCGGTCCATTTATCGACAATGTCGTATTCCATCCTCAGCATACCAAACTCATTTTCGATATCGCTGTAAGCCCATTTTTGCGTGTAGTTGTGGGTGTTATCCGGCAGGCGCGGAATAAAATCGACGCCCGAAATGTTGATCCCCATCGGGCCGCCGTGAAAGGTTTTTTTCTGATAGCCAAAGTCAAACGAGCTGCGCATGCGTTCGCCGCGATAATCGAGACCAATTGAAGCCAGCGTGGTTCTGCGCTTATCACTCTCCACCGCCGCCTCGCCTTCGCGGTGCACCAGGTTCACCCGCGCGCCGAACTGGTTATCGTCGCCAAAGCGGCGACCCAAATCCAGCGAGCCGCCGACCTGAGAATCTGAGGTATAGTCCACGCCCACGCGAGCGGTCGGGATATCTTCCGCGCGCTTGGGTTCAAGGTTGATCATGCCGCCGACGCCGGAACTGGCTGCGCCGTTCAGCAGGGCGTTGGCGCCTTTAAAAATTTCCACCCGCTCAAGCATGGCGGTATCCACTACCTGACGCGGCACCACGCCCGCCAGCCCGCTCAGGGTCATATCGTCGCCGTCAAATTTAAGGCCGCGAATGCGGTAGGTCTCAGCGTAGTTACCGTAGCCCTGCACCGGCTGAACCCCGGCATCGTTACTCACTACGTCGGTGATGGTTTTCGCCTGCTGATCCTGAATCAGCTTCGAGGTATAGCCGATAATGCTGAACGGAACGTCCATCGCGTTTTGTTCGCCGAGCATTCCGAGGCGGCCGCCGTTGGCGACCTGGCCGTCGAGATAGGCGGGCACCACCAGGTCGCCGCCGGCTCTAAAGCGGCTGTCGGGCGTCGCCTGAACGACCATGGTTTCTTCGTTTTTCTGACGTTCGCCGGCGTCGTTTTCTACCGCAGCGGCTGAATGGGTGATCGCGCCAACGGTTAACGCCAGCAGCGTTTTTCGCAGTGGGAAGGCCGGAGAGCAGGAGCTACGCATAATTTGGTCCCATAGATAGGAAAATAAAGCCAGGGGCCCGTTGCCGGGCCAGATTTTTTATTTTGCGGTCAGGTCAATGCGGACAACGCTGTCCGGCCCTTTCGTCGAATGATCTTTATTGAACGGCTGTTTGACGGTGACAAACAATGTTTGCCCGTCGGCGGAGATCAGCAGGCTGTTGGGGTTAGCCGGAATATCCCATGATTTTTTTAACGCGTAGCTGCTGCCATCCAGGCTGATTACTTTGCCGGATTCACGCTGGGAAATATAAATCTCGTTGCGCTTTGGATTGAACTGCACCGCCAGCGAATCGCCCACTTCCAGCTGCTTAATCAGCTTACCGGTATGGATATCAAGCACCAGCGTGGTTTTCGCTTGCGAGTTGTCGGTGACGAACAGGCGGCCGGTGGCGCTATCTTCGGCCATATTCAGCAGCAGGGCTGGCTTAGCGCCCAGCGGCTTCCAGCGCTGCTCGATACGGTTGTTGCGTGGGTTAATCACCAACACCTCGCCGCTGCCGTTTGCCGCATAGAGACGTCCGGTTTGCGCAGAATAGTGCAGGCCGGTCATCCATTTGCCGGTATTTTTAATCCGCGTTTTCAGCTTCAGCGTGTCGGCATCGACGACCCAGATTTGTGCCGGATCGGCCACCGCGCCCACGTAGAGCGTGTTATTGAGCAACAGGATCTGCCGCGCGCCGTACGGGAATCCCTCTTTGTTACGCTCGCTGAACAGCAGGCGTTTTTTGACTTTGCCGCTGGCGGTATCAATGGCGCTAATGCCGCCGTCCAGCGAGTTGGTCACGTACAGCGTACTGCCATCCGGACTAAGCTGTACGGCAAAGTTTTTCAGGTCTGTGTGGGTCATACCGAGGGTTTTCAGGGTCGTCGGGTCCAGCTTATAGACCGCCCCGCCCTGCACATCTTTAAAGCCTTCAGCGCTGGCCACGTATAGCGCATCGCCTTTCGGGCTGAGCGCCATTTCATACAGCCCCTCCGCCAGCTCGCGCTTCAGCGGCTGTGCGGGGGTAACCGCGCTTTTTTCAGCCACGTGTTGAGAAGCCGGAACGGTATAGGTGGCGGCGCAGCCGCTTAAGACAGCAGAAATAGCCAGCGCCAGCGCCGGGAGAGTGCATTTCATAAGATCAATCCTGAACAAAATCAACGATCCGATAGTGACTCCGCCGCCGAAATTAACGTTTCCGGTCTTGCGCCTGTGAGCCCCATCCTGTGCCTTCGCCGTTTCCCTGTGAGCCCGCGACGAACGCAGGTTATCTCCTGACAAAACCGCAAACAAGAAGAAGAATGAGAACTATACGCATTATCTTATCGTAATCAAGCCTGGCTTTTGGCGAATGGAAAAACGTTTCATTTTTCGGTGAAAGGGATTCGCCGCAGAGGGATGAGCTGAAGGTGAGGAACAATGCGCGACAAAACGCTGAGAGGCAGAGGGCCGGACCCGACAGGATCCGGCCTCAATGACTACGCGCTGGCGGTGTCCAGGCGCGCCAGCTGTTCCGCACTCAGGCTCAGCGCGGCGGCGCGGGCAAAGCTCTCTACTTGTGCAATGCTGGTGGCGCTGGCGATGGGCGCCGTCACGCCTTCGCGGGTCATCAGCCAGGCCAGAGCGACTTCGGCAGGTTTAGCGCCATTTTGCTCCGCGACCTCATCCAGGGTATCAATAATACGCAGCCCGCGAGGATTAAGGTATTTACCGATGCGGCTGCCGCGCTGGCTTTGCGCCAGATCGGACTGCTGGCGGTATTTACCGGTCAGGAAGCCGGACGCCAGGCTGTAGTAGGTCACCACGCCGATCTCGCGGCTGACGCACAAGTCGCAGAGCGCGCCTTCAAAAGCCGAGCGATGATAAAGATTGTATTCCGGCTGCAGTACCTGCCAGGACGGCAGGCCGCTTTTACGCGACACCTCCAGCGCGCTCGACAGCTGCTGCGCGTCAAGGTTTGAGGCGCCCATCGCGCGGATTTTACCCGCCTGCTGCAGGGCGTGGAAGGCTTCGAGCGTTTCGGCAACCGGCGTTTCCGGGTCCGGCCAGTGGGCAAAATAGAGGTCAATATAATCAGTGTTCAGGCGACGGAGCGAATCGTCTACCGCCTGCTGGATCCAGGCTTTTTTCAACCCTTTATGGCCAGGAAGGCCTAAATCGGAACCCACTTTGGTGAAGATCTTCACCTTCTCGCGCATGCCTGGCCGCGCCTGTAGCCAGCGGCCGATAATGGTTTCAGACTCGCCGCCCCGGTTGCCATCCGCCCAGCGGGAGTAGACATCCGCCGTGTCGATAGCATCGAAGCCGTGGTCTATAAACGCATCAAGAATGGCAAAACTGGTTTTTTCATCGGTGGTCCAGCCAAAAACGTTACCGCCAAACACCAGCGGGGCGATGGAAAATCCGGTTTTGCCCAGGGGACGTGTGATCATGCCGTTCACTCCTTATCGCTTATATTCAGTATCCTTCGGAACGCCGTGAGGGCCAGAAAAGGACAATTACGGGATAGTAAGAAAAGGAAGCTTGAAGCGGGCTTTCCGCGCCCGCTGAATGCATAACAACATTATGTCCCGGAATAGACGTCAAAGCTAAAATATTTCCCGGCGAGCTTTTTATAAGTGCCATCGGCAAGAATAGTGGCAATCGCGCCGTTAATCTCCTGGCGCAGAGCATCGTCCTCTTTGCGCAGGCCAATCGCCGCGCCGGCGCCGAACAGCTTGTCGTCCTTCAGGTGTCCGCCAACGAAGGCAAAATCTTTCCCCTGCGGCTGCTGCAGGAAGCTGTAGTCGGCCATCATGCCGGAAAGCACCGCGCCGTCAATACGCCCGGACTCCAGATCCTGAACCACGCGATCCGCCCCCTGATAGGCGACGATATTGATTCCTGCCGGACGCCAGTGCTGATTAACGTAAGTCTCCTGCGCCGATCCCTGCTCGACGCCGATGGTTTTGCCTTTCAACTGCTCGACGGTGTTTCCGGCCAGGGTGTTTTTACGCGCGACAAGGAATACCGGGCCGTTGTACAGCTTGTCGCTAAAGCCAATCTGCTCTTTGCGTTTCTCGGTCATATACATGCCGGAGAGGATCGCATCGAACTTACGCGCTTTCAGCGCCGGGATAATACCGTCGAAATTGCTTTCCACCCACACGCACTTCGCCTGCAGCTGTGCGCAAATCGCGTTGCCGAGGTCAATATCAAAACCCTGCAGCTTACCCTGCGGATCTTTCCATTCAAACGGCGCGAAGGTCGGGTCGACGCCAAAGCGAATTTCCTTATTTTCTGCGGCCAGGGCTGAGGTTGAGGCCATCAGCGCGACCCACAGCAGAAGAGATTTTTTCATTATTTATGGACTCCAGAGATCAACGGCAGTGTGTTTCAACTAACCGGGCAAACAGCGTCGCGCCGGTGGAAATAATATCGTCATTAAAGTCATAGCCAGGGTTATGCACCATACAGCTACCCTTCCCGCCTTTCTCGCCATTGCCCAGCAGGAAGTAGCAGCCGGGGCGCTGCTGGAGCATAAAGGCAAAATCTTCGCTGGCGTTCATCGGCGAGATGGATTCCAGCACGCCCTCCTCGCCAAAGACTTCCAGCGCCAGCGCTTTGGCGAATTCGGTCTCTTCAACGCTGTTGGTCAGTACCGGATAAGAGTCAAAGACCTCTACCTCGCTGCTGGCGCCGTAGCTTTTGGCGGTAAAATCAGCAAGCTCCTTGATACGTTTAATCAGCAGGTCGCGGATTTCCGGCTTCATCGCCCGCACGCTCAGCTCCATCACCACGTTCTCCGGAATGACGTTCGATGCAATGCCCGCCTGGAAAGTGCCGACGCTCACTACCGCGGTTTCGCCCGGCGGTACGTTACGCGCAACGATGCTTTGCAGATTCATCACCAGCGCCGCGCCGGTGACAATCGGATCGACGGTGCGCTCGGGGTGCGCGCCGTGGCCGCCGTAGCCGGTAATGGTAATTTTTACCGTATCCGCCGAGGCCATAAAATTACCGGCGTAAAAGCCAACTTTCCCTACCGGCAGGCCCGGCATATTGTGCAGGCCGAAGATGCGCTCGCAGGGAAAGCGCTCAAACAGGCCGTCTTTAATCATTAAATCCGCGCCGCCGATAGCTTCTTCGGCAGGCTGGAATATCAGGTGAACCGTGCCGTTGAACTGACAGGCCGGAGAGGCGATATACTTCGCCGCCGCCAGCAGAATGGTGGTATGACCGTCATGGCCGCAGGCGTGCATTTTCCCGGCAACGGTGCTAGCCCACGGGAGATCGGTCGCTTCGAAAATCGGCAGCGCGTCCATGTCGGCGCGCAGGCCGATAGTGCGTGGAGAATCGCCTTTGCTCAAGGTTCCGACCACCCCGGTTTTCGCCAGCCCGCGGGTTACCGTATAGCCCCACTCGGTCAGTTTTCCGGCCACCAGCTCGCTGGTATTAAACTCTTCCAGACTTAATTCCGGATTGGCGTGTAAATAATGACGGATCGCAATCATTTCTTCTTCAGTGGCTTTAATTTCGGGAATTACACAGTCGGTCATGCCGGTCTCCGGGCAAAAAATGAGATATTCAGTTTGAATAACTTAACTTGTCAGAGGCTTAATGCAAGTAGGATTTGTGATAGAGGAAGGAGGCATCATCTTATTTACTCATAATGATGAATTTTGTGAATTCACGGTACTGGCTCAAGGCATAACTTTAGATATAGCTATTCTTTTTCAATAATCTAAAATTAACAGCGACGTCAGGAGATCAGACTATAAAAATAGCAACATTTCGGCATGAAACGTCTGACAAACCGCTTAACTAGAATATTTTACTCCATCCACCCCACCAGCAGTCAGACGGAACCAGGCCGCGCGGGTCGCTCCAGGAGGCTGAATATGCCGATCCCGTTTTCGGTAACCGAAAATCTTCTATCTCAACCTCAAATAGTGATGAGTTGCTCATTCTTCTGCATGAGATAAAGAGCTGAATTGACAAACCATCATAAAAATGCCGTACATGCATAATGTGAAATAGCGTTACAGTATTCCATTCAGCAAAGTTTTTTTAAACCATTGACGTTAAGACATTAGCCGCGCCGAGATCCCGCTTTATAAATAATTAAAGTCATATACTTCCGTTTGAAAGCCAGGCTGACAAGCGTAAAAGACTTATATTTGATTAACTAAGTCAATATCAGCCTTTAATCCGCTTCGCGGGGTTATTTCCCTATGGCGTACCCTCCTCCAGGGCTCGTATTGACAAGCGAATATGCCATAGATAAATAGCATTCACACAAAAAATATCACAACACCCAACAAATCAAATTTAATATAAACAGTCAATCAGGAGGTAATGACCAGGATTTTGATAGATGAAATGTATAACCGCACAATTGAACATTTATTTTATAGATATATAAACCCTGAATTAAAGACAATTTAAAACATACTAAAATCAGAGCTTTCAACTATGAACATGCACAACCTTAGAGTTTAATACCACAACATCGCTAATGTTTGCGCATTGGCAAAAACATTTATTTAGGAATATTCTTGGATAGATAAGAGCCCCAGGCCTTTTTGACTTGCACCAGGAGGTTTCCCATCTTTATAATCTTTTCACATTGAAAATATAAATTCACTGACGTGCGGCGTACTAAAGAATTACGTTAGCTCTAACCGTGGGAATGATAAATATGACAATACGGTTAGCACAAAGAGCCCGACAAACAGCATCGGTAACGAAAAGAAAAAGCTGACAGATCATCACCGCAACAGAACATCCTATAAAAGAGGCGGCTTTTCTTTTCACAAAATACCACCAGGATTAAATATGTAACTTCAGGAAGCGTGAATATTACATGGACGCACTTTCTGTTAATGCTCCTGATAAAGACCGCAATATAGAGATAAAGAAATTTATTAAATAGTGCGTTGAAAGGCCTACATAGCCAGGCGAATAGCCAGTTGATGTAATAACGCCTCGTATCACGAGGCCTGTTTTGAAAATTAGATAAGGATATATAAATGACTAATCAGTTCAAGAAGATAGCAATTATCGCTGCTTTCGGTATGTTGCCTTGCGCAGCTTTTGCTACCCCAACCGTTACCTTTCAAGGGGAAGTCACCGACCAGACCTGTTCTGTCAGCATTAACGGGCAAACCAGCTCTGTCGTCATGCTGCCTACCGTAGCCACAACTGACTTCGGCCCTACCCTTGCCAATGGACAAACGGCTGGACTGACCCCATTCACCGTTTCCATCAGCGATTGTACTGCGCCGGCGACCGATATTAACATTGCCACGAAATTCCTTGGCTATGATGTGGATACCGGCTCCGGCGTTCTGGGCAACCGCGCAACCAGCGATGCCGCCGTCGGATTTGGCATTCAGTTAACGGCTTCAAGCGATGGTTCAAATCCGGTAGTGCTCTCTGGCCCAACGGCTGTTAACGGACTGGTACTGAAAGCAACCAAAACTGAAGCAAGCTACGAGTTCGGTGCACGTTATTATGTCGTTAAAGCGACAGGCGCTACCCCGGGTAAAATTACCTCTGTAGCCGAATATACGCTGAGCTACTTCTAATTGCGCAGCTCTGGCTGGCGAGACATTCTCGTCCAGCCAGAGTTTTCACCCGGTTTCTTTGTATCGTGTGCGATAGATTTCGCTGCGATGCCAAACATATCTCTTCTGGCAGCAAATTAAACTCAGACTTAGGGTACTAATTTAATACAGGAAAGCGAAGGATGCGCATTTATTTCTCATTAGTAGCAATGCTTCTTTTATGCCTGAGTCATCATGTCTGTGCTAGCGTAGTGATGACCGGGACGCGTATTATTTATCCTGCTCAGGCTAGCAATAAATCTATCCAGCTAAAAAATCCGGACCAGCAACCTTATATTGTTCAGGTTCAGGTCGACGATGGCAGTGAAAAGAAACCAGCTGATGAAGAAGATAGCAACTTCCTGCTGACGCCCAATATATTTCGCATGGAGCCGGGCAGCGCGCAAACGGTTCTTCTAAAGTATATTGGCAATAGTCTACCGCAAAATAAAGAATCAATTTTTTATATGAATTTCACCCAACTTCCGGCGACAAAATCGGAAAAAAGTGGGAGTAATCAGCTCGTTTTAGCCATCACCAATCGGGTTAAAATTTTTTATCGCCCTCAGGGAATAGAAGGAACCCCGGGAGAGACGGCGCAGAAAATGACCTTTTCGCTTAGCGGCAAAAAAATAAAAGTCACTAATTCCGCTGGGTACTTTGCCGTTGTCCGTCGCGCCAGTTTAGTGATTAACGGTCGCGAAATTAAGCTAGCTGATAGGCAAATGGTCGCGCCGCAATCATCCGCAGAGTGGTTACCCTCAGCCCCGGTGTCCGGCCTCAAGGGCGCACGTCTGCGGTTAGTTTTGGTCAATGATTACGGCATAGATGTCATCAACGAGCGCACCTTATAGAACGCAATAATAAAAATGATACCGTACCGATTCGGAGGCGGAGTAGCGTGAAATACACTCTTGTTTTATGTTCTGTAATAGCATCAATCTCCGGATCGTACGCAGCGGATAGCACTCCGGAAAATGCATTGTCCGACTCATCTGCGGCCGATGATTATATTTTCGAGCCTGAATTATTTCGCGGTGGAAGATTCAGCCAGTCGGCTCTCGCACAGCTGGTGAAGAAAAATAGCATCGCTCCGGGGAAATACAGAGTCGATGTCTCTGTAAATAGCCACTTTGTCGATAATATTGAAGTTGAATTCATCAAACTCAATGACGATTCGGTTTCTCCTTGCTTACCTGAGACCTTTTTCAAAAGTGCGGGTATTAAACTTACGCCGCCAACCGCCGCCAATTCATCATCAGCCCCCCGCTGCTATTTTTTAAAGCAGGTAGTAAAAGGCGGTAGCGTGGATATGAACGTTGCGCAGCTACGTCTTAATCTCAGCGTCCCCCAGACAGAAATGGACAGAGCGCCTCGCGGGTACGTTGACCCGGAAGAGCTGGATTCGGGGACTTCAGTCGGTTTCGTAAACTATATCAGCAACTATTATCATGTTTCCTATTCCGGAAAGAATAGCGGCAATCAGGACTCGGCCTGGGCTTCGCTAAGTGGCGGGATCAATCTTGGAAAATGGCAGTATCGGCAGTTATCCAATTTAAACTGGAGCCGCGATGGCGGTAGTACCTGGAAAAATATCCGTAGCTTCCTGCAGAGACCTCTACCCGAATATGGCAGCCAACTCACGGCGGGCGAGCTGGTCACGGCAGGTCGTTTCTTTTCCGGTCTGAACTACCGCGGCTTCAGCCTTGCTACAGATGACCGGATGCTGCCTGATTCTCAACGCGGCTACGCTCCTGTTATTCGTGGCGTTGCCGTCACTAACGCCAAAGTATCCGTCCGTCAAAATGGTCAGGAAATCTACCAGACAACGGTCGCTCCGGGAACGTTTGAAATTACAGACCTCTATCCGACGAGCTATAGCGGCGATCTCGACGTTGAGGTGAGCGAAGCGGACGGATCGGTCAGCCGCTTCAGCGTCCCCTTCTCCGCCGTACCGGAATCGATGAGGGCGGGCATATCCCGCTACAACTTCGAGCTGGGGAAAACCCGCGATACCGGCGAGGAATCGCTATTCGGCGACATAACCTGGCAGCGAGGCCTCAGTAACGCCATCACTATGAACAGCGGTTTGCGCATCGCAGACTCCTACCAGGCAATCATGTTCGGCGGCGTTTACGGTAGCTGGCTGGGGGCCCTGGGCATGGACCTCACCTGGTCGCATGCAAAGGTGCCCGATAGCGGCTATACCGAAGGCTGGATGACGCACCTTTCCTGGAGCAAAACGTTTCAGGAGACGGATACGACGGTCTCCCTTGCCGGATACCGCTATTCGACCAGCGGCTATCGCGACCTTAGCGATGTGCTCAGCCTGCGCGATAGCACACATTATGGCGATAGCTGGCAATCGTCCACCTACAGCCAGCGTTCCCGATTCGATATTTCATTGAGCCAAAGCATTGGCCAGCTTGGCAGCCTGTATTTGTCGGGTTCGACGCAGGATTACCGTGATGGCCGCAATCGAGATACGCAGTTACAGTTTGGCTATAGCAACAGTTTTCACGGCATCAGCACCAACCTGTCCGTCGGCCGTCAGCGTATGGGCAGCTATGGCGATAACGGTAGCATGCAAACCATCACCTCGCTCTCATTCTCAATACCGCTGGGCACCTCCAGCACGCGAGCGCCGACATTAAGCACCTCCTGGACTCATTCGACCGATGGCGGCGATCAGTATCAAAGTTCGCTGAACGGGGTGATTGATGAACAGCAAACGGCCAGCTATGGCCTGAATATCAGTCGCGATCAGCAGTACCGCAACACCGTCTTCAGCGGCAACCTGCAAAAACGGTTCTCGGATACCACCGTTGGAGTGAACGCTTCGAAAGGCGACGGGTACTGGCAGGCATCCGGCAGCGCCCAGGGCGCACTGGCTATTCACTCCGGCGGCCTCACTTTCGGCCCGTATCTGGGCGACACTTTTGCCCTCGTTGAAGCGAAAGGCGCGGCGGGAGCGAAAGTGCTTAACGCTCAACAAGTGACGATTGATAACCAGGGTTATGCGCTGGTCCCTTCGTTGACGCCATATCGCTACAACCGGGTCACGCTGGATCCGCAAAATATGGACGGTAGCGCCGAGCTGGTGGATAGCGAAAAACGTGTTGCCCCTCTGGCAGGCTCCGTCAGCAAAGTGGTTTTTCGCACCCGTAGCGGTACAGCCTTGTTAATTAAAGCCCGATTAGCCAGCGGCGAATCATTGCCGCCGGGTTCGGATGTCCTGGATGAGGGCGGCAACGTCATCGGTATGGCGGGCCAGGGAGGACAAATATACGTGCGTAGCGAAAAAAGCCAGGGGCACTTTATCGTCCGTTGGGGAGATAAGTCAGAAGAACGCTGCACGCTGCCTTTTGATATTTCTGGCGCGCAGCCAGAGCAGCCGATGGTCAGATTATCCTCAGTCTGTTCACGTTAATGGAGCCGAAGTAGAAATGAAAAATATCATTAAGCTGGGTATCACTCTGATGCTACTCCTGGCTGCCGCGCCAGGCTGGAGCCGATGCACCAAAACCAGCGCGCCACAAACGGAAGATGGGCGAACGGCAATCATTCCATTTGGAAAGATTAACCTCACTGATGAATATTTTATGCCGGTGGGATCATTACTGGCCAGCATCGTCGTTCCTCCCACTAACTATACCTATGGCGGAGCAACAGCCTCTACGGTGCTCTGGGAGTGTGATGAGGCAGATCTTTCCGGTATTTACTTCCTGGTGGCGACCAACGGTGACGATCGGGTTGGCGGTTACTATGATATTGGCGGTCCCGACGGGCTAAGCGATGTCTATGCGACGTGGTTCGCCTACGTTGGCATCCGTCAGACAATGGGCGGCGTCACCTTAACCCGCTACTGGAAGAAATTACCGCTCTCCAGCTGGAATACCACTTCTAATGGTAAGATCCAAATTCGTCTGCAGGATATACCGCCGCTGCAGGCCGAGTTGTATCGGGTCAGCACGCTGCCGGGCAAATCCGCCAGTTCCGCCTATTGTGGCAACAACAATGATAATGGTAGAGGTATTGCCTTTGGTAAAGCCGTAGGAGCGATTTATACCTGTACGCAGCCGAACAGCTATATTCAGCTTGCTGGCGACGCCTCAGTCTCTTTTTCCTTTAGTCATGACAAAGTAGGTGAGGACAGCGCATCAAAATTTGATTTCTGGGGCGCAGATAATGGATTTGGTTACGGCATGCGTACGGGCAGCGCCATTTACAGCGTTCCCACGTGCGTCGCCCGTAGCGCCACGCCCATCGTGATGCTGCCGACAATTTCGGTCCCCGAACTGGAAGCGGGAATGAAAGCCACCTCCTCCTTTTCAGTACAAGTTGAATGCAGTGATACCGTTCAGTCCGGCATTGGCGACACCCAAACAGCGATGGGTTTCCAGGTTTCTGAAGGTGCATACAGCGCAGCGCAGTCTCTCGGGCTGGTTAACGGCAGCGGCGGCGTCAGCGCGCTGGTATCCGACAACTACTTTTCCGCAGATATGGCTAAGGGCGTAGGCATTACGCTTGCCCATAGCAACAAGCCTGGCGAAGAGCTTATTTTTGTTGGCCAGCCCGGTTTTTCCAGCTTAACGCCGGGAGGCAATAATGCGGGCTGGTACCCGGTCATGCAGGGCGCAACCCAGGCCGGAAGCGTTAAAAGCGGTTATACCTATTACACTTACTCACTCATTGCCAGCCTGAAAAAGCTAAACGGGCAAAGCATCACGCCGGGTAAAGTCTACGCTACAGCTTATGTACTGGTGAAAATGCAATGATGAAGAGCGCCCTTATCTGCTTGCTGGGCATGCTTTCTGCCGCGCCGCTTTATGCCGGGATCATGCCTGCCGCCACCAGGATGGTCTATACGGAAGGACAGCGCGAAAAAACGCTGATGCTGGCAAATACCAATGCCTATCCGGTGATTATTCAAAGCTGGATCGACGATGGTGCGGGCCATCCTGATTTTGAACAGGCGCCGTTTGTCATCCTCCCCGCCGTTTTCCGTCTGGAACCCGGAGAGCGGCAGGGGCTGCGCATTATATATAACCAGGATCCCTTGCCGACAGATCGTGAGTCGGTGTTCTGGATTAATCTCTATGAGATCCCTCCGCTGGAGGGAAAAAAGTCGCAGGATGCTCGCCTGACGCTGGCAATGAATACCCAGTTAAAACTCTTCTGGCGACCGAAGGCCCTTGCAACTTCGCTTGAAGAGTCAACAGCAAAGCTGAACTTTCGGCTGCGGCAGGAAAATGGCGGTTGGGGAATAGAATGTGATAATCCTTCTCCTCTCAACGTTTCATTTACCTCTATTACTCTGTTAAACGGTGGTCAGGAAAAAGGGGTCAAAGCGCAGATGGATATGATGACAAAAGCCTATAGCCGTCGCATCTATCCGTTGGAAGCATTCGCTAACCCACCCACAGGTCAAAAGATCCGCTTTCGTTATTTAAATGATGACGGCGCTTCTGTTGAACACACCGTCTTACTTAAGCCCTAACTGAAAAGTCGCGGGAAAATATCTGTGAGGCAATTAAAGCCGTACCGCTCGCAGCGGTTCACCCGGCAGCGCCGCGCTAACCGGGTGGCTGGATATTAGTTATTCAGCGCGCCGTTAATCAGGATAGAAGTAATAATCCCGGTCGCGGCGGCAATCAGCACATAGTTGCCGTCAATATACGACCAGTGCTGCCCGCGCGGTGGTGCCGGTAATCCGCGATCGTTCCAGTCGTTAATCCGATAATCATTACCGCGGAAACGTTCCGGAGCCGGCTGACCTTTGCGGAAATCGTGCCCGTTCCACGCAAAGTGATCCTGCTCATGACGCGCCTGAGGTCGGCTATCATGCGCCTGGCCCCCGCGCCCTTTATCGCCGCGATCCGGGCCACGGTTATCACCGTTCCCCTGATGATTATTGCCCTGATGGTTGTTGGCCTGCGCCCCCTGCTGGCGGTTGCCGTCCGGGCCGCCGCGGCCGGCGTCTTGCTGCCAGACCTGCTGCTGACCGTGGCTGTTGCCGCCAGGGCCATCCGCCCATGAGGCGGAAGTAAAAGCACACGATAAAATAATTGCCAGTGAAAGAATCTTTTTCATAATATACCTCCTGATATATTTCCTTTGTACCGGGAAAATGTGGAGGAATAGTGAGTAACACTATAACCAGGACAATTCCTGGCTAATGTCCTTCATCGTTTAAGTTGTTTTTTGTCGGCTGCATTCATTCACCTTTGTTACAGCGTTACCCGCGCGCATGGGAAAAGATGAACTGGCCGCCTTAATGCTGCCCGGAATCCAGGGGGTAGAGCCGTATAACGTATTAATCAATATTATCCCGGTGCTGAATTAAATGCCCTGAATAACAAAAAAGGCCGCTTTCGCGACCTTTTTTAGCAAATAGTCAGTGATTATTCAGTGACTTTTGTTTTCAGCTCTTCGGCACCCTGCTTGGTTTTATCCCAGCCTTCTTTGCTGACCTCTTTGGTCTTATTCCAGCCTTTTTCGGTGCCTTCTTTAGTGGCGTTCCAGCCTTTCTCAGTCCCTTCTTTGGTTTTGTTCCAGGTTTTCTGCGCGCCTTCGCTGACTTCACTGCCTACGCTATCGCTTTTGCCTTCTGCCGCATGTTTGGCTTTCAGCTGCTGCTCTTCACCCTGGTGCTGGGCCTCGTGCAGTTTTTCCTTCGCGGTGTTCGCCCCTTCGTGGGCCGCCGCGACGGTATCATCGGTTGCGTGTGTCGTTGCAGCAAAAACAGGAGCTGCTACCAGAATCGCAGATAACGCAATCATTGCTTTTTTCATATTTTCCTCTCTCTAACGAACTTAATGTTATGAGTCGCATTCAGCATGGCACAAGATTCTGCCGTCTGGCTTTAGGGATTGTTCTTAAAACTATTTTAAGACTTTTCGATCCGTTTTTTACCTGCCGGATCCAGGTGCCGGCTGCTCAGCCAGCATTCCTTTCATGGGCGACGTAGCGTAACCGTCCGGGCTGACGCTCGATGCCGCTATGCAGACGGCGGCGATCGGCATGACCCTCCGCGCGGCCAAATCACCGCGGTTTTGCAAGGCCGCTCACGTTTTTATACCCGGAATCGCACTTTTCCGCCTTCAACGTTCCCCTCACTCTGTCGCTATGCTTTAATGTGCTAAACCGGTTTAATTAAGTTTAGCTATGGAGAATTTTCAGCATGAATGCAAAAGTTTGGGTTCTGGGCGACGCGGTGGTGGACCTGCTGCCGGAGAGCGAAGGCCGCCTGCTGCAGTGCCCCGGCGGCGCGCCGGCTAACGTAGCGGTAGGCGTCGCCCGCCTTGGCGGAAACAGCGGGTTTATCGGACGCGTCGGCAACGATCCGTTTGGCCGCTTTATGCGTCATACCCTGCAACAGGAGCAGGTCGACGTCAGCCATATGCACCTCGACGGCCAGCACCGTACCTCCACCGTGGTAGTCGACCTTGACGATCAGGGGGAACGCACCTTTACCTTTATGGTGCGCCCCAGCGCGGACCTGTTCCTCACCGAAGAAGACCTGCCGCCGTTTGCCGCCGGGCAGTGGCTGCACGTCTGCTCTATTGCGCTCAGCGCCGAGCCCAGCCGCAGTACCACCTTCGCGGCAATGGAGCGCATTAAATATGCCGGCGGTCGGGTCAGCTTTGACCCCAATATCCGCCCGGATCTCTGGCAGGATCAGGAACTGCTGCACGCCTGCCTCGATCGCGCTTTGCGGATGGCCAACGTGGTGAAGCTATCGGAAGAGGAGCTGGTATTCATCAGCGGCAGTGATGATTTAGCGCATGGAATCGCCAGCCTAACCGAGCGCTATCAGCCGGAATTGCTGCTGGTGACCCAGGGTAAGGCGGGCGTGCTTGCCGCCTTCCAGCAGCAGTTTACCCATTTCAGCGCCAGGCCCGTTGTCAGCGTGGACACCACCGGCGCGGGAGACGCATTTGTCGCCGGACTGCTCGCCAGCCTTGCCGCCAACGGGATGCCGACGGATATCGCCGCGCTGGAACCGACCCTCACGCTGGCGCAAACCTGCGGCGCCCTGGCGACAACGGCGAAAGGCGCGATGACCGCCCTGCCTTATCAGCGCGATCTTAATCGCCAGTTTTAATCGTTAAAGCCGCCCTGCGCGGCTCACTTTGTTGCATCCATCACATTTATTAAACCGGTTTAGCAAATTCATTTTAAAAATGTTAAAGGTCGGGCTTAACATAGCGCCTAAACCGGTTTAGCAAAAAACACTACTTTTCATTTTACTTTTGGGATGCGACCAGCATGTATAGAAAAAGCACACTTGCGGTTCTTATCGCTTTGCTAACCGGCGCCGCCTCAGCCCACGCGCAAACGGACCTCAGCACCATTGAAGCCCGGCTCATCGCGCTGGAAAAGCGCCTGCAGGAAGCGGAAAACAGGGCGCAAACGGCGGAAAACCGCGCCGAGTCGGCGGAGAAAAAAGTCCAGCAACTCACCGCGCAGCAGCAAAAAAACCAGTACACGACTCAGGAAGTGGCTCAGCGTACCGCCAAACTTGAGAAAAAGGCCGATGAGAAAAGCGGCTTTGAGTTTCACGGCTACGCCCGCTCCGGCGTAATAATGAATGATTCCGGCGCCAGCACCAAATCCGGAGCCTACATGACGCCAGCGGGGGAAACCGGCGGAGCAATCGGCCGTCTGGGAAACCAGGCCGATACCTATGTTGAAATGAACCTTGAACATAAGCAGACCCTGGATAACGGGGCCACCACCCGCTTCAAAGTGATGGTCGCCGACGGGCAAACCACTTATAACGACTGGACGGCAAGCACCAGCGATCTGAACGTTCGTCAGGCCTTTGTCGAACTGGGTAACCTGCCTACGTTCGCCGGGCCGTTTAAAGGCTCCACCCTGTGGGCCGGGAAACGTTTTGACCGCGACAACTTTGATATTCACTGGATCGACTCTGACGTCGTGTTTCTCGCCGGTACCGGCGGCGGTATCTACGACGTGAAGTGGAACGACAGCCTGCGCAGTAATTTCTCCCTTTACGGGCGTAACTTCGGCGACATCGATGATTCCAGCAACAGCGTGCAGAACTATATCCTCACCATGAACCATTTCGCCGGTCCGCTGCAGATGATGGTCAGCGGTCTGCGGGCGAAAGATAACGACGAGCGTAAAGATACCAACGGCAATCTGGTGAAAGGCGATGCGGCAAATACCGGCGTACACGCGCTGCTCGGCCTGCATAACGACAGTTTCTACGGCCTGCGCGACGGTAGCAGCAAAACCGCCCTGCTCTACGGTCACGGCCTGGGCGCAGAGGTTAAAGGTATCGGCTCTGACGGCGCCCTTCGTTCGGGGGCCGACACATGGCGCATTGCCAGCTACGGTACCACGCCGATCGGCAAAAACTGGTCTATCGCCCCGGCGATCCTGGCGCAAAGCAGCAAAGACCGCTATGTCGATGGCGATAGCTACCAGTGGGCAACATTCAACATGCGCCTGATCCAGGAGATCAATCAGAACTTCGCCCTCGCCTACGAAGGCAGCTACCAGTATATGGATCTCAAACCCGAAGGTTATAACGATCGTCATGCGGTGAACGGTAGCTTCTACAAGCTCACCTTCGCTCCAACCTTTAAGGTCGGCAGCATCGGTGATTTCTTCAGTCGTCCGGAGATTCGTTTCTACACCTCCTGGATGGACTGGAGCAAAAAACTGAATAATTACGCCAGCGATGACGCGCTGGGCAGCAACGGTTTTAACTCGGGCGGCGAATGGTCGTTCGGTATGCAGATGGAAACCTGGTTCTGACGGTTACATCAGACGACAGGAACCGCCGGGGCGGCAAAACGCCTTCGTCGCCCCGGACACAATAACGACGCAGAAACTGCGCCCCCGTGAACACGGGACGACAACACGAAAATGTTTACGCATTCAGAGGGTACTATGGATTTTGAACAGATTTCCCGCTCGCTGCTTCCGCTTCTGGGAGGCAAGGAAAATATCGCCAGCGCCGCGCACTGCGCCACGCGCCTGCGCCTGGTGCTGGTTGATGACGCGCTGGCTGACCAGCAGGCCATCGGCAAAATTGAAGGGGTTAAGGGCTGCTTTCGTAATGCCGGGCAGATGCAGATTATTTTCGGCACCGGGGTGGTGAATAAAGTCTATGCCGCTTTTATTCAGGCGGCAGGTATTAGCGAGTCCAGTAAATCGGAAGCCGCCGACATCGCGGCGAAAAAGCTTAACCCGTTCCAGCGCATCGCCCGCCTGCTGTCAAACATCTTCGTGCCGATTATCCCGGCCATCGTCGCCTCCGGTCTGCTGATGGGCCTGCTGGGAATGGTCAAAACCTACGGCTGGGTTGACCCAGGCAACGCTATCTACATCATGCTGGATATGTGCAGCTCGGCGGCGTTTATCATTCTACCGATTCTGATTGGCTTTACCGCCGCCCGCGAATTCGGCGGTAACCCCTATCTCGGCGCAACGCTCGGCGGCATTCTGACCCACCCGGCGCTGACGAACGCCTGGGGAGTCGCCGCCGGTTTCCATACCATGAACTTCTTCGGCCTCGAAATCGCCATGATCGGCTATCAGGGTACGGTGTTCCCGGTGCTGCTGGCGGTCTGGTTTATGAGCATCGTTGAAAAGCAGCTGCGCCGCGCGATCCCCGATGCCCTGGACCTGATACTGACGCCGTTCCTGACGGTGATTATTTCCGGTTTTATCGCCCTGCTGATTATCGGCCCGGCCGGTCGCGCGCTCGGCGACGGTATTTCGTTTGTCCTCAGCACCCTGATTAGCCACGCCGGCTGGCTAGCTGGTCTGCTGTTTGGCGGTCTCTATTCGGTTATCGTCATTACCGGTATTCACCACAGCTTCCACGCCATCGAAGCCGGACTCCTCGGCAATCCCTCCATCGGCGTCAACTTCCTGCTGCCGATTTGGGCGATGGCTAACGTCGCTCAGGGTGGCGCCTGCCTGGCGGTGTGGTTCAAAACCAAAGACGCAAAAATTAAAGCCATCACGCTGCCCTCAGCGTTTTCCGCCATGCTGGGCATCACCGAGGCGGCGATTTTTGGTATCAACCTGCGCTTTGTGAAGCCGTTTATCGCGGCGCTGATCGGCGGCGCGGCGGGCGGCGCGTGGGTGGTATCCATGCACGTCTACATGACCGCGGTAGGCCTGACGGCGATCCCCGGCATGGCCATCGTGCAGGCCAGCTCGCTGCTGAACTACATTATCGGAATGGTTATCGCCTTTGGCGTCGCCTTTACGGTTTCCCTGGTGCTGAAATACAAAACGGACGCTGAATAATGTCACTTCCATCACGGCTGCCTGCGATTTTGCAGGCCGTTATGCAGGGCCAGCCGCGCGCGCTGGCCGATAGTCACTATCCGCGCTGGCACCATGCGCCGGTTACCGGGCTGATGAACGACCCCAACGGCTTTGTCGAATTTGCCGGACGCTATCACCTGTTTTATCAGTGGAACCCGCTCGCCTGCGATCATAAATTTAAGTGCTGGGGGCACTGGAGCTCCGCCGATTTGCTGCACTGGCAGCATGAGCCGATTGCGCTGATGCCGGACGAAGAGTATGACCGTAACGGCTGCTACTCCGGCAGCGCGGTGGATAACAACGGTACGCTCACCCTGTGCTATACCGGCAACGTGAAGTTTGCCGATGGCGGCCGAACCGCCTGGCAGTGCCTGGCAACGGAAAACGCCGACGGCACCTTCCGCAAAATTGGCCCGGTCCTGCCCCTGCCGGAGGGCTACACCGGCCACGTGCGCGACCCGAAAGTCTGGCGGCACGAAGGACGCTGGTACATGGTACTGGGCGCGCAGGATCGGCAAAAGCGCGGCAAGGTGCTGCTGTTCAGCTCCGCAGACCTCCATCAGTGGACGAGTGAGGGCGAAATCGCCGGCTACGGCCTCAATGGCCTCGACGACGCCGGCTATATGTGGGAGTGCCCGGATCTGTTTCCGCTCGGCGACCAGCATATTCTGATCTGCTGCCCGCAGGGGATGGCTCGCGAAGAAGAGCGCTTCCTCAATACCTATCCGGCGGTATGGATGGCCGGTGGTTTCGACTACGACCGCGCCGCTTTCAGCCACCGCGAGCTGCACGAACTGGACGCCGGGTTTGAGTTTTATGCCCCGCAAACCATGCACACCCGCGATGGCCGCCGTCTGCTGGTCGGCTGGATGGGCGTGCCGGACGGCGAAGAGATGCTTCAGCCGACTCTTGCCAACGGCTGGATCCATCAGATGACCTGCCTGCGTGAGCTGGAGTTGATCGACGGTCAGCTCTACCAGCGTCCGCTGCGCGAGCTGACCGCTTTGCGCGGCGAAGCGCACGGCTGGCCGGGGAACGCCCTGCCGCTGGCGCCGATGGAGATCGCCCTGCAAACCGCCCGGGACGATGCGTTAAGCCTCGATTTCGGCGGCGCGTTGACCCTTGAGCGCGATACCCGCGGGATTCGCCTGGCGCGACGCAGCCTCGCCGGCGACGAGATGCACTATCGTTACTGGCGCGGCGAGGTCCGTTCGCTGCGGATTTTCATCGACCGGTCGAGCGTGGAGATTTTCATCAACGACGGCGAGGGGGTGATGAGCAGCCGCTGCTTCCCGGCTTATCCGGCGCAGCTGATTTTCTCCGGCAGCGCGCCGGACGCATTCTGCTACTGGCCGCTGCGAACATGCATGGTAGAATAAGCGTTTTGCTTTCAGGCTCATGGCGTCGTAATGAAAACCAAACGCGTAACCATTAAAGATATCGCCGAACTGGCGGGCGTTTCCAAAGCGACCGCCAGCCTGGTGCTGAACGGGCGTGGCAAGGAGCTGCGCGTGGCGCAGGAAACGCGCGAGCGCGTGCTGGCGATTGCCCGCGAGCAGCACTATCAGCCGAGCATCCACGCCCGCTCGCTGCGCGACAACCGTAGCCACACCATCGGCCTGGTGGTGCCGGAAATCACCAACTACGGCTTTGCGGTCTTTTCCCATGAGCTGGAGATGCTGTGCCGCGAAGCAGGCGTCCAGCTGCTGATCTCCTGTACCGATGAAAACCCCGGTCAGGAGAGCATGGTGGTCAATAACATGATTGCCCGCCAGGTTGACGGTCTGATCGTCGCCTCCTGTATGCACAACGATGCCGACTACCTGAAGCTCAGCGAACAGCTGCCGGTGGTGCTGTTTGACCGCTGTCCTAATGAAAGCGCGCTGCCGCTGGTGATGACCGATTCGATTACCCCAACGACGGAGCTGATTTCCCGCATCGCGCCTCAGCATAGCGATGAGTTCTGGTTTTTAGGCGGCCAGCCGCGTCTGTCGCCCTCCCGCGATCGTCTGGCCGGGTTTACGCAGGGTCTGGCCCAGGCGGGTATTGAATTGCGCCCGGAGTGGGTGATCAACGGCAACTACCATCCCAGCTCCGGCTATGAGATGTTCGCCGCCCTCTGCGCGCGCCTGGGAAGGCCGCCAAAGGCGCTATTTACCGCCGCCTGCGGGCTGCTGGAAGGGGTACTGCGCTATATGAGCCAGCACCATTTACTCGACTCCGACATCCACCTGGCGAGCTTTGACGATCACTATCTCTACGATTCGCTGTCGCTGCGTATTGATACCGTACAGCAGGATAACCGCCAGCTGGCCTGGCACTGCTACGATTTAATCAGTCAGCTGATCGAGGGCAACACGCCTGAACCGCTACAGCGCTACCTGCCGGCGACGCTGCAGTTTCGGCATCGGTGATTCACGCATCCAGCCCCGCGATCCGCACCAGATGAACGGTGAGCCACAGCAGCTCGTTGCCGCCGAGGGTGATATCGAGCTGGGCTTTAACGTAGTCGCGGATCAGCAGCGCGCAGCGGTAAGCGTCCGGATACGCCTTAATCACCTGCACCAGCAGAAAGCTGTCCCGCGCGCCGTCCAGCTCCCCCTCCTGTAAACGCTGGAGGAAAAACTGCATATGGACCAGAAAGCGCGAGTAGTTTATCGATTCGGTGTCTATCTGCTGCTTAAAGTGGTACTGCACGAGATTAAAAATATCCTTCAGCATTTTCACCGACTGCATGGTCTGCGCTACGTCGTCGCCCTCGCTCTGGCCGTTAACCAGATGAAAGGCGATATTCCCGGCTTCCTCCTCCGGCAGTTCAATCCCGTACTGCTGGCGAATAATCGTCACCGCCTCACTGGCGACGCGGAACTGCTGCGGATAAAAGCGCCTGACTTCCGGCAGCAGGCGGTTCTGAATAGCGATCCCTTTGCGGCTGCGCTCGATGGCGAAAGTCAGATGGTCGGCGAGGGTAAAGAAAATCTGCTCGCGGACTTTGCTGGCGAGCTGCATATTGGCGCGGGAAATAATCATTGCGGCCATCTCAATGACCTCATCCGGAATGGCGGAGAGCGCCTCAAGATAGCCGCTGCGCGCGCCGAGCGCCTGGGTTACGAATAGCTTCTCTATCTTCTCCGGGGCGATTGCATCGCCGGGCCTGCTATTGAAACCAATGCCTTTCCCCATGACGATAACCTCCCTGTTATCGTCGTCCATCGAGAGCACGAGGCTATTATTGAGCACCTTCTGAACAATCATCTCTGCGACTCGTCGTGGTTGCCGTTTTGCGCGATGACATCCTTATACCACCAGAAGCTGCGTTTGCGGATCCTTTGCAGCCGCTTCAGGTCATCCTCGCCGCGATCGACATAAATAAAACCGTAGCGCTTGGCGTATCCCTGATGGGTGCTGACCACGTCAATCGCCGCCCACGGACAGTAGCCCATCAGCTCGACGCCGTCGGCAATCGCCAGCCGCATCTGTGCGATATGCGCGTCGAGGAAAGCGATGCGATAGTCGTCATTCACCGTCCCGTCAGGCTCCAGCTTGTCCGGCGCGCCCATCCCGTTTTCGCTAATCAGAATCGGCAGACCATAGCGCTCGCACACTTTACGCAGCGTCAGACGCAGCCCTACCGGGTCGACCACCCAGCCGTAGGGGGTTTTGCCGACCCATGGATTTTCCGCCGGACGATAAACCCCCTCTTCGCCCAGCATAATTTGCTGATCGCCTGCACGGGGCGCAACGTCCCCGCCGTCGCCCCGGCTGGCGGCAATGGTGGCGGTCGAGTAGTAATTAATGGCGATAAAGTCCGGCCTCCCCTGCTGCAAAATCAGCGCATCCTCCGGCTGCAGTTCCGGCGCGAGGCCGCGATCCTGCATATAGGCCCACGCCAGGGCGTTGTAGCGCCCATGCACCGCAACATCCAGAAAGCTCCAGCAGCGCAGCGTCTCCCAGTTATGCGCGGCGATGGCGTCCTCCGGCTTACAGCTTTCGGCGTACATCGACGTGGTGTTTATCGCCGGGCCGATGCGCAGCCCGGGGAACTCACGGTGGCACAGGGCGAAGATCTGCGCCTGGGCCAGCATCATATGATGATTCTGCTGGTACAGCGCCTTCTTATCCGGCAGTTCACGATCGGCGGGCACGCCAATCGCGCCGGGATGCAGAATCATGGTGTTCTGTTCGTTGATGGTCAGCCAGAGCGGAACTTTGGCGGCAAATTCGCTGAACAGCAGCCTGGCATAGCGCACGAATGCCTCCCCGGTTTTGCGGTTCAGCCAGCCGCCTTTTAGCTCCAGCGCCCACGGCAGGTCGAAGTGGTAGAGCGTCACGATGGGGGTGATCCCGTGGCGCGTCAGGGCGTCGATCAGGCGGTGATAAAAGGCCAGCCCATCCTGATTCACCGGGCCATCGCCGTCAGGTATCACCCGCGACCAGGCCACCGAAAAACGGTAGGCCTTCAGCCCCATCTGCGCCATCAGCGCGACGTCCTCCTCCACGTGATGATAGTGGTCGCTGGCGATGCGGAAGTCCGCCGTTCCCGGCGGATGGCTAAGCATGTCGACTACCGACGGTCCTTTACCGTCTTCATTCCACGCGCCCTCAACCTGATAGGCTGAGGTGGACGCGCCCCACAGAAAACCGTCCGGGAACCGGGCCTGCTGTTGATAAATCATGGCTGCGCCTCCTTAACGGATTGCACCATCAGCGTCTCGCCGTAATCCACCCGGGCGGCGTCGGTAAAGCGCAGAGCGTGCTGCCCATCGCCGTTGACCACAATGACTGGCGTAATCAGGTCGTATCCGGCCTGTTCGATGGCGGGAATATCAAAGCGGATCAGCACCTGCCCCGCCTCCACCCTATCCCCCACCTTCAGCGATGAGCTAAAGTGCTGGCCGTTAAGATTAACGGTATCAATACCGATATGGATCAGCAGCTCAACCCCGCTGTCGCTCTGCAGGCCAACGGCGTGGCAGGAGGGCAGGAACATCATCACCGTGCCGCTAAACGGCGCGCGCAGTACTCCCTCTTCGGGACGAATCGCCAGCCCCTTGCCCAACAGACCGCCGGAAAAGACGTCGTCATTCACTTCACTGAGCGCCACCACCTGACCGCGAAGCGGGCTTAATACTTCCGTCTCCCCCTCGCTTTTAGCGCTCACCGCAGGCTGCGGCGCCTCGTCCACCGCTTCTTGTTCCTCAGGAACATCTTTGAAGGCGATAAACCAGGTCAGGGTAAAGGTCACCACGATGGAAATCGCGCAGGTCACCAGCGCATGAACGATGTTCATCGGGTTTTCACCGATAAACGCCGGCAGCGCCGCGAGGCCTGGCGAGACAAACGCGTAGCGCACCAGCCCGCTCACCCCGGCATAGACCCCGGCGCAGCCGCCGCCGATCATCGCGGCAATCAGCACGCGGCGGAACTTGAGCAGCACCCCGTACAGCGCCGGTTCGGTGATCCCCAGCAGTGCGGTAAATCCCGACGAGGAGGCCAGCTGGCGCAGGTTGCTATTTTTGGTTTTCAGCGCCACGCACAGCGTCGCCGCTCCCATCGCCACGTTTGAGGCCAGCATCCCCGGGCCGTTAATCATCTCGTAACCGCTTTTACTCAGCTGACCGGTGGCGATCGGCGTCATCGCCCAGGCGGTGCCGGTAATGATCAGGAAGGGCTGCAGGGTGCCCATCAGCATCGGGATTAACCAGCTGGCGTGGCGGTCGATAGCGCCCGCCCCCGCGGCCACCAGGTCGTTAAGCAAAATGCCCGCCGGGCCGACCACCACCAGCGCCAGCGGCGCGGTAATCAGCAGAATCAGCATCGGCTTAACGAAAAACTTGATAATCGATGGCGACACTTTTTCGGCGAAGCGCTCCACCCACGACATCAGCCACACGGTCAGAATAATCGGCAGCACCGAACCAGCGTAATCGGAAAGCAGAACGTTGATGCCGACAAAATCCACCGCTTTACCGGCCGCCAGCATCTGGCCGATGCCCGGATGCAGCAGCACGCCCGCGAGGGTCATCGCCAGAATCGGGTTGCATTCAAACTTCAGCGATGCGCCGTAGGCCAGCAGCACCGGCAGGAAGAAGAAGGCGGCGTCGGCAATAATATTCAGCAGCTGATACGTCGAGCTGGTTTCGCTAATCACCCCGGTGAGCTTGAGAATGGCCAGCAGCGCTTTAATCATCCCCGCGCCGGTAATCGCCGGGATCACCGGGGTAAAGGTGGTCGAAATAACGCTGATAATCCGGGCGACGATGCCGGCCGGCTTCGCGTTTTTATCGCCGCCTGCAGGGCCTTTTTTCTCCGGCAGCGCCTTATTGAGCAGGCGATAAACCTGCTGCACCTCATTGCCGATAACTATCTGGAACTGGCCGCCCTTCTCCACTACGCTGATCACGCCGGGGAGGGCGCCAATCTGCGCATCGTTAACCTTTGCGCGGTCGTTGAACTCCATGCGCAGCCGGGTCGCGCAATGGGTGAGCATACGGATGTTCTCCGCACCGCCCACCGCGTGGAGGATTTTGTCTGCTGTTTCGTTATAGTTCATAGTGTTCCCTGGTGTTGGGGCAAAAAAAAAGACCAAAACAGAGACGCTCCCCTTGGCGGGAGAGCATTTCTATTTTGGTCTTGCCTGCTTTCGCAGTAGCACGCCATCATAAAAATGGGTTATTTCGGCGGATTATCTAAGCGGCCTTTGATGAATTCAATGATGACCGGACAAAAGTGTGAGCTGGATTAAGTAAATTCTTAAGTAAATATCAGCCGAAGGCCTGCTGACGAAGCCAGCTTTGTAATAGTTTGCCATTGGGGGTCATCTCGCTATCCTGGCGCACGCAGAGATAATAATCCCGGCCATCATCTATTGCCGCATCGAAGATTTTCACCAGCTCGCCGCTCTTCAGATAGGGAGCGATCAGCGGCTCGCGCATTAGCGCACAGCCCAGCCCGGCCTGTACGCCCGCCAGGGTTAGCAGACCATCCTCAAACATCGGCCCGGTCGATCGCGGCGGGCGCTTCACTCCCTGCTGCACAAACCACTGGTTCCACGTGGTGCGCTCCTCATCATGCAGCAGCGGCATCTGCAACAGCTGTTCCGGGGTATCAATATGCCCATGGAGGCGGAGAAAAGCCTGACTGCATACCGGAACCATTCTGCCGGAGATCAGCTTTTCGCTTTGATAGCCAACCCAGTGACCGTTGCCAAAGCGGATCGACATATCGGAAGCGTCGCTAAGATAGTTGCGGTGGTTGGCGTAAACCACGTTGATTTCGGTATGCGGATTCGCGTGCACGAATGACGGCAGCCGGGGAATAAACCAGCCCATGCCAAACAGCGGGATCAGGCTGATCGTCACCTGCTGGGTTTGCACCTGATCGACCAGGTGCTCAGTGGCCTGACGCAGCACGTTAAACGCCGCGCGGATCGAGCGGTAATACTCTCGCCCCTGCTGGCTGAGGGTCAGCCGTCGCCCCTGACGTTCGGTGAGCGGGATCTGCAAATAGCTTTCCAGCACTTTGAGCTGATGGCTGACCGCCGAGGGCGATATTGCCAGCTCCTGCGCCGCCAGGGTTACGCTGCCGAGGCGTGCGATCGCCTCGAAGGCGCGCACCGCCCGCAGCGGGGGATCGTTGGCCAACGTACTCTCCGACCAGCTAACCGGCCCCTCTGATTGTTCTGTTTTTTTCATATGTTGATTTTCTTAGCGCATTTCGCTATCCGATGCATTATTTAATTATATTTAAAATCATAAAGATAGTTAACCACACATTTATAATAAGAAAGAATATATGCGTATTTTACAATTTAATTCATTTGTTGGATGGTAGCTATTATTTGAGCATCTTGTCGGAACAATCAGTTGGACACACTCATACAACAAATCATCAACGGGGTCATGCTCGGCAGCATCTACGCCCTGATCGCGCTCGGCTACACCATGGTGTACGGCATCCTGCGCATTATTAACTTTGCCCACGGCGATATTCTGATGGTCGGCGCGTTGACCACGCTTTCCGGGATGCACGCGCTGAACGCCCATTTCCCCACTTTGCCGCCGCTGGCGCAGCTGGGGCTGGCGCTGCTGCTGGCCATGGCGGTCTGCGCCCTGCTGGCGATGGCGGTCGAACGCTTTGCCTACCGCCGCCTGCGCAACGCCCCGCGCCTGGCGCCGCTGATCTCCGGGATCGGCGTCTCGGTACTGCTGCAAACCGTGGCAATGATCGTCTGGTCGCGTAATCCGCTGATGTTCCCGCAGATCCTGTCAATGGATGCCATCGCCGTGACCCACGGCAGCGCAGCGCATCCGCCGGCTCTCGTTACCGTCACCGGAATCGTCACCGTCGCGCTGGCCTTCGCGGTGATGCTTGGCCTGTGGCTGCTGGTGGAGTACACCCGTTTAGGTCGCGGGATGCGCGCGGTAGCGGAAAATCCGCGCATCGCCACGCTAATGGGCGTAAACCCTAACGCAATTATCGCCCTCACTTTCGCCATCGGCGGCATATTCGCCGCGCTGGCTGGCGTCATGATGGCCAGCAACTACGGTAATGCCAGCTTCTCCATGGGCTTTCTGCCCGGCATTAAAGCCTTTACCGCCGCGGTGCTCGGCGGCATCGGTAATATTCGCGGCGCGATGATCGGCGGCCTGCTGCTGGGCCTTATCGAATCTCTTGGCGCAGGCTATCTCGGGGACCTGACCCACGGCGTCTTCGGCAGCAACTACCAGGATATCTTCGCCTTTATGGTGCTGATCCTGGTGCTGGTCTTCCGCCCGGCCGGTTTGCTCGGCGAACGCGTCGCGCACCGGGCTTAGGAGAAAAATCATGACAACGGCACAACTCGATACGCCTGTCGTCTCCCGCCGCTTCTGGTCCGGGATGACCCTGTTGGTCTGCGCGCTGCTGGTCGCGCCGATGGTCGCCAGCCAGCTCGGCGGCAACTACTGGGTGCGAGTCATCGACTTCGCCCTGCTCTACGTTATGCTGGCGCTGGGGCTGAATATTGTGGTCGGCTACACCGGCCTGCTGGATATGGGCTTTATCGCCTTTTACGCCGTCGGCGCGTATCTGGCGGCGCTGCTGGCCTCGCCGCATCTGCTGGACGTCTTCCCGATTTTAAATAGCTGGTTTCCGGACGGCCTGCACACCTCCTGGCTGGTGATTATTCCGCTCGCCGCGCTGGTGGCGGCAGGCTGCGGTATCGTGCTGGGCGCGCCGACGCTCAAGCTGCGCGGCGATTATCTGGCCATCGTCACCCTCGGGTTCGGTGAAATTATTCGCATCCTGATGCGCAACCTCGACCGTCCGGTCAACATCACCAACGGCGCAAAAGGCATTTCCGGGGTCGATTCGCTGAATCTGTTCGGCCTCAAGTTTAGCGGCGTCTATCACTGGTTTGGTTTTAAAGTCCCGGCGCTGTGGCTGTGGTACTACCTGCTGATGCTGGCGATCGTGGCGATTATTTTCGTCTGCCTGCGGCTACAGCATTCACGCATTGGTCGGGCCTGGCACGCGATCCGCGAGGACGAAGACGTCGCCCGCGCGATGGGCATCAACCTGCGTAATTACAAACTGCTGGCTTTCGCTATCGGCGCCTCATTCGGCGGCGTGGCGGGCGCGCTGTTCGGCGCATTTCAGGGCTTTGTTTCGCCGGAATCCTTTACCCTGCAGGAGTCGATTGCGGTCCTGGCGATGGTGGTGCTGGGCGGGATGGGGCACATCCCCGGCGTGATCCTCGGCGCGGTGCTGCTGACCGCGCTGCCGGAACTGCTGCGCAGCCAGGCGGCGCCGGTACAGCAGGCGCTGTTTGGCGAAGTGCTGATTGACCCGGAAGTATTGCGCCAGCTGTTCTACGGTCTGGCGCTGGTGCTGGTCATGCTGCTGCGCCCGCAGGGCATCTGGCCCGCGCGACATCAAGGAGCAAAAGCATGAGCCTGTTAAGCGTACGCCATATGACCAAGCGTTTTGGCGGTCTGACGGCGGTCGACAACGTATCGCTGAGCATCAACGAGGGCGAAATCTACGGCCTGATTGGCCCCAACGGCGCGGGAAAAACCACCTGTTTTAATCTGATTACCGGGCTTTACCCGGCGGACAGCGGCGAGTTCGCTATCGGCGGCGAAGCCTATTTTCCGAAGAATATTGAGAAAGTGACCGCCGCAGGGATCGCCCGCACTTTTCAGAACGTGCGGCTGTTTAACGACATGTCGGTGCTGGAGAACGTAATGGTGGGCCGCCACGTGCGCACCCGTAATGGCCTGTGGGCCGCGCTCTCCCGCCATAAACGCGCCCGCGCCGAGGAAGCGCAAACCCGCGAGCTGGCCTGGCACCTGCTGGATTATACCGGTATCGCGCAGTTCGCCCACTACCGCGCCTGCGACCTCGCCTACGGCCACCAGCGGCGGCTGGAGATTGCCCGCGCGCTGGCGACCGATCCGCGACTGTTAGCGCTGGATGAACCAGCGGCCGGGATGAACGCCGCCGAGAAGATGGCCCTTGGCGAACTGCTGCTGCGTATTCGCGACGACGGCAAAACGCTGCTGATGATTGAGCATGACGTCAAGCTGGTGATGGGGATCTGCGATCGCCTGATGGTGCTGGATTACGGCAAAACGTTAACCAGCGGCACGCCGGATAGCGTACGCCGAGATCCGGCGGTGATCGCCGCCTGGCTGGGAGGCAGCGCCCATGTCTGATTTATTAACCGTTAACCAGCTTAGCGTCCACTACGGCGGCATCCAGGCGGTGCGCGACGTCTCATTCAGCGTGAAAGAGGGCGAGCAGACCACGCTTATCGGCGCCAACGGCGCGGGCAAAAGCTCCACCGTCCGCGCCATTACCGGGCTGGAACCCTTTAGCGGCGAAATTCTGTTTAACGGCAAACCGATACGCAAACGTCGGGCCGAATCCCTGCTGCGCGAAGGACTCGTGATGGTGCCGGAAGGACGCGGCATCTTTGCGCGCATGACGGTGCTGGAAAACCTGCAAATGGGCGCCTGGCTACGACGCGACGCGACGGCGGTCAAACAGGAGATGCGCGCCATCTTCGCTAATTTCCCGCGCCTCGCCGAACGCCAGCATCAGCTGGCGGGGCTGCTCTCCGGCGGTGAACAGCAGCTGCTGGCGCTCAACCGCGCCCTGCTCAGCCAGCCGCGCCTGCTGATCCTCGACGAGCCGTCAATGGGCCTGGCGCCGCTGATGGTCGAGAACATTTTTCGCGTTATCGCCACCCTGCGCCAGCGCGGCGTCGCGCTGCTGCTGATCGAGCAGAACGCACGCCTGGCGCTGGAGGCGACCGACAGCGCCTGGGTGATGGACAGCGGCAGCATCGTCGAGCGCGGTCCGTCGCAGACGCTGCTGGCCGACGATCGTATAGCACAGATTTATTTGGGCGAAATGTCCGTTTAACACACCAACCAGCATCAGGGAAAAACAATGAAAACCGTAAAAATCAGCGCGCTCAGCGCCGCTATTCTGCTCAGTGGTTTTGCCTCATCCGCCGCGTGGTCCGCGGCCAGCGAAACCGTCATTATCGGCCTGGCAGACCCGCTCACCGGCCCTTCCGCGCGTATCGGCAAGGATCTGGAAAACGGCGCGCAGCTGGCGATTGACGATATCAACAAGCAGCACCCGACCATCGGCGGCAAGGCGGTGACCTTCAAGCTGCAATCGGAAGACGATCAGTCCGACCCACGCACCGCCGTCGCCGTCGCCCAGCGTCTGGTGGATAGCGGCGTCGCGGGCGTCGTCGGCCACTGGAACACCGGCACCAGCATTCCCGCTGCGCGGGTTTACCACGATGCGGGCATCGCCCAGGTCGCGCCGGTTGCAACCGGGCACGCCTACACCAAACAGGGTTTCGACACCAGCTTCCGCGTGATGGGCCACGACGATGACGGCGGACAGTTTGCCGGACAGTACGCGGTACAAACCCTGAAGGCCAAACGCATCGCGGTCATCGATGACCGTACCGCCTTCGGCCAGGGGCTGGCGGATGAGTTTATTAAGTCGCTGGCAGCACAGGGAATCAACATCGTCGACCGCCAGTACGTCGATGACAAAACCGTCGACTTCAGCGCCGTGCTGACCGCTATCCGCAGCAAAAACGCCGATCTGATTTTCTTTGGCGGCGTCGATAGTCAGGCCGCCCCGCTGGCGCGCCGCATCAAACAGCTGGGCATGAATGCCACCCTGATGGGCGCAGGCGGCTTCGTTAGCCAGACCTTCCTCCAGTTGGCGCAAAAAGAGGGCGACGGCGTGGTGGCGCTGGAGCCGGGACTGCCGGTTGAGCAGATGCCGGGCGGTAAAGCCTTCGAGCAGGCCTACCAGTCGCGCTATCACACCCATATCGAACTGCACGCGCCGTTCGCCTATGACGCTACCCGCGTGCTGGTCGCGGCGATGGAAAAAGCCGACTCCGTCGATCCCGCCGACTATCTGCCCGCCCTGCGCGCCATTAACTACGCCGGCGTGACCGGACAAATCGCCTTTGATAAAGAGGGCAACCTGAAATCGCCAACCTTTACCGTTTATAAAGTCGTCGACGGCAAATGGCAGCCGCAAACCGTACTCGGCGGCGCAACAACGAAGTAACGCAGTGAGGCAATGTGATGAGTGATAATAACGAGCTGGGCATTCTCGCCCGCCGCAAAATTGAAGCAGAAATAATCAAGCCGATTTACGACATCCTGGTGCGCGAGATAGGTAAGGCTCGCGCCCAGGCGGTCATCGGCGAAGCGATTGAAAACGCTGCGATTGAGGCGGGGAAAGCCTTTGCCCGCCAGGAGCCGAACGGCGCGGATATTCGCAGCTTTGTCGCGCTGCAGTATCTGTGGGAAAAAGATAACGCCCTGGAGGTCAAGGTACTGGACGCCGACGACCAGCAGTATAACTACAACGTGAACCGCTGCCGCTACGCCGAGATGTACCACGAAATGGGCCTCGGCGAGATTGGCCATCTGCTCTCCTGCGCCCGCGACGATAAGTTTATCGTCGGCTATGCCCCGGATGTGGAGCTGACCCGTACCACCACCATTATGCAGGGCGGAAAGTGCTGCGACTTCCGCTATCGCGTGAAAAAGGATAAGCCATGATAACCGTCAACGGCGCACGTCTGTGGTCGACGCTCAACGAGATGGCGCAGCTCGGCGCCACGCCGGCGGGCGGCGTGACCCGACTGGCGCTTAGCGAAGAGGACCGCCAGGCGCGCAATCTGCTGCGCCAGTGGGCGCGTGAAGCTGGCTTCCCCTGCGAAGTCGACAGTATGGGGAATATGTTTATTCGCCGCCGCGGTAAACATTCGCATCTGCCCCCGGTATTGACCGGTTCGCACGTCGATTCCCAACCGCTCGGCGGCCGCTATGACGGCATTTACGGCATCCTCGCCGGGCTGGAGGCGCTGCGCACGCTGAACGACCGCGGCATTGCGACCGAACGCGATATCGTGCTGGTGAACTGGACCAACGAAGAAGGGGCGCGCTTTGCCCCGGCGATGCTGGCGTCCGGCGTCTGGGCCGGGCAGTTTAGCGAGTCCTTCGCGCTCGCCCGCGAAGATCGCGACGGCATCAGCGTCGGCGAGGCGCTGGAGGCTATCGGCTATCGCGGGGAGCGTCCTGCCGCCGCCTGCCCGCTCCACGCCTGCTACGAAGTGCATATCGAACAGGGGCCGATTCTGGAAGAAGAAGGCGTTGATATCGGCCTCGTTCACGCGGCAATGGGCCAGCGCTGGTTCAACGTCACCCTGGAGGGCTTTTCCGCCCACGCCGGAACCACGCCGATGGGCAGCCGCCGCGACGCGCTGACCGCCTTCGCCGAGCTGGCGCTGGCGGTGGAGCAAATCGGCATCGCCCATAATCCAGACGGGCGCGCGACTATCGGGATGGCGCAGGTCATTCCGGGATCGCGCAACGTAGTACCGGGAGGCGTGGCGTGCAGCGTCGAATTTCGTCATCCGCAATCCCCGGCGCTGGAAGCCATGGAACGGGCGCTGCATCGTGCCGCTGAAGCGCTGGCGGCGCGCGGCGTGGCGGCAAACGTCGAGCGCATTTTTGATTATGCGCCCATTGCTTTTGATCGCGAGTGTCTGGCGCGCAGCCAGCGAGCGGCGGACGAACTGGGCTATAGCGCGCGAACCATGGTCTCCGGCGCCGGTCACGATACCTGCTATATCAGCAAGGTCGCGCCCGCCAGCATGATTTTCATTCCCTGCGAGAAGGGAATTAGCCACAACGAGGCGGAAAATATTCTGCCCGCGTGGGCCGAGAAAGGGGCTAACGTGCTGCTCAACAGTTTACGCCTTGCCGCCGATGAGCTGCCCGCTCGCAGCGCGACGTAAAACGCGATACAGCCCACGCCAGCCAGGGCCGTGGGCTATTGCCGATCAATGCTTTTTGCGGTTGCGGCGCATATCGATAGTCACCGCCGCGACGATAATGATGCCTTTGATAATATCCTGCACGTAGGCGTCAACGCCGACAAAGGTAAACCCGCTCTTAATCAGGCCGAGGATCATGGCGCCGATTAAAGTGCCGGTGATGCGCCCTACCCCGCCCATCAGGCTGCTGCCGCCGATAACCGCCGCGGCGATCGCATCCAGCTCGTAGGACATTCCCATGCTCGACTGGCCGCTGCTGACGCGCGCCGCCAGCACTACGCCTGCAAGGCCGGAGAGCGCCCCGGCGATGGTATAGACGATCACCAGGTATTTATTCACGTTGATACCGGAGACCTTCGCCGAGGTCATATTGCCGCCGATAGCATAAACGTATTTACCGTAGCGGGTATGCTTCAGGGCGATGTGGAAGACCGCAGCAACGACGAAGAAAATAATCACCGGCATCGCGCCCTGACCGATGGCGGTGAAGCTGTCGGATAAGAAGCTAATCGGGTTGCCCTGAGTGTAATACTGCGCCAGACCGCGCGCCGACACCATCATCCCCAGGGTGGCAATAAACGGCGGGATGCCGGTGCGGGTCACCAGAAAACCGTTGGTTAAGCCGCACAGAAGACCGACGCCGATGCCGGCGCCAATCGGGATTATCGCCGGCATATTGACCAGCGACGGGAACATCGGCGACAGGCTGTCGGAGGTTTGCGCGAGGCTCGCCGCCACCACGGCGGCGAGCGCGATCACCGAACCGGAGGAGAGGTCAATCCCGGTGGTAATAATGACCTGAGTAACCCCGACTGCGATAATACCGATAATCGCTACCTGTAAAACAATTAATATCAGGCGATTGGTGTTTAATAAAAAGGACTGGTCGCGGACGTACCAGCCAGCAATTTCAAAAGTCAGGGCAATCACCAGCATGACGATAAATATGCCGGTATCTTTCGGCAGCCGGTGGCGTAATTGCCCAAAGAAAGAGGGTTTCTCATCGATCGGGGTCGCCGTTATTTTCATATTGCTCATTCTCTGTGCCTCAATGGGATGCCAACGACAAAATGGTTTCCTGATCGGCGTCCTCTTTATCGAGGATGCCGGTAATCCGTCCTTCATGCATCACCATCACCCGGTCGCTCATCCCGAGGATTTCAGGTAATTCAGAAGAAACCATAATGACCGCCACGCCGCGGTTGGCCAGTTCGCTAATCAGATGATATATTTCCGCTTTCGCCCCGACGTCAATTCCGCGGGTCGGCTCATCGAGAATGAGTATTTTCGGCTGAGCCAGCAGCCAGCGGGCAATAAGCACCTTCTGCTGATTGCCGCCGCTAAGGTTATTAATAATCTGATCCATGGTGGGGGTTTTAATATTCAGGCGGCGGATCTGCTCCATACAGTCCTCGGCCATTTTGAGGTGCTGAACAAAACCGGTTTTACCGATATATTCCGGCATTTTGACGATACTCATATTCTCCAGCACCGACAGTACGAGGAACAGGCCGGACTTTTTGCGGTCTTCCGTCAGCAGCGCCATCCCTTTTTCAATCGCCGTCGAAGGCGAATCAATAGTGACCGGCATACCGTCAATCAGCACTTCGCCGCTATCGGCTTTCTCCATGCCGAACAGGCTTTCCATCACTTCGCTGCGCCCGGCCCCCACCAGCCCCGCCACGCCGAGGATCTCCCCGCGGCGCACGCTAAAGTTGATATCGTGAAAGACCCCCTTGCGCGACAGGTTGCGCACGGTCAGCACCTCTTCGCCAATGGTATTATTGAATTTGGGAAAGAGCTGGGTAAGCTCCCGCCCGACCATCCGGGTAATCAGCGACTGGCGGGTAAACTCGGTGGTAGGTTGACTTCCTACCCAGGTGCCGTCGCGAAATACGCTGATCTCATCGGTAATGGTGAAAATTTCATCCATCTTATGGCTAATATAAATAATGGCTTTTCCCTGCTGGCGTAAATCGCGAATAATGGTAAACAGATGCGCCACTTCGCTCTCGGTTAATGCCGAGGTCGGTTCGTCCATAATCACAATATCCGCATTCCACGAAACCGCTTTGGCAATCTCCACCATCTGCTGGGCGGCGATGCTTAATTCCCCTACCAGGCGATCGGCGGATAAACGAATATTCAGTTTATTCAGTAGTTCCTGAGTCTGCCGGGCAAGCTGGCGATGATCGACGAAACCGTATTTCATCGGCTCGCGACCGAGCCAGATATTTTCAGCCACCGTCATATGCGGTACCAGATTAAGCTCCTGATGGATCATCGAAATCCCGGAGCGCAGCGCATCCATCGTATCCTGAAACTGGACCGGCTCCCCTTTGACGCGGATCGCGCCCTTATCGGGACGGTAGATCCCGATCAGGCATTTCATCAGCGTGGATTTCCCGGCGCCGTTTTCGCCCATCAGCGCGTGCACCGTCCCCGGGCGCACGCGTAATGAGACGTTGTCGAGCGCCTTCACGCCGGGGAAGAATTTGCTGACCCCTTCGGCTTCAAGTGCAAAAGCGTTCATACTTCACCTCCGTACCCTGAATGACTATTTCTGGTTGCGATTGATGAATTCAGCCATGTTGTCTTTGGTGATCAGCTGGTAAGGGACGTCGATGACCTTTTCCACTTTTTCGCCATTGGCCAGCTTAATAGCGGCATCTACCGCGCCTTCGCCCTGCCCTTTGGCATCCTGGAAAATCGTGGCGATCATCTTGCCGTTTTTAAGCATTTGCAGGGCATCTGGCGTCCCGTCCACCCCGGCAATCAGGATATGGTTGGGGTTTTTCCCCAGCGCCTGCAGCGCGCCGATGGCCATTTCATCGTTATTGGAGGCGATCGCCTGAATGTCTTCGCCGCTGGTCATCCAGTTGCTGACTACGTCAACGGCGTCGTTACGCATAAATTTGGCGGTCTGCTTCTGCACGATTTTGATATCGGGGTATTTCGCCACCACCTCTTCGACCCCTTTGGTCCGGTCGCGGGTCGATTCATTCGCCAGGTCGCCGAGCAGAATGGCGACGTTGCCCTTGCCGTTCATCGCTTTGGCTAGCGCTTCCATCTGTAAGCGCCCCGCCAGCACGGAGTCGGAGCCGACGTAGGCCATTTTATCGGTCAGCTGCGCCTGCGGACGACGGTTAACGAAGATCAGCGGAATGCCCGCTTTGGTCGCCTGGTCCATAATCGGTTTGACCGCGTTGGTATCGACCGGGTTAACGATAATGGCGTCGACGCCCTGGCCAATAAAATTCTGCACCTGCTGTAGCTGCTGCGAGACGTCGCCCTTCGCATCTTCCATCTGGGACTTCACGCCCTCTTTTTGCATCTCTTTTTGCATGGCGGTGCGCAGAATGGTCAGGAAGTTGTCATCAAAAAGCGCCATAGAAACACCGACCGAAATATCTTTCGCCATCACGACCGCTGGCAGCATGCAGGCTATCAAAGAGGCAACAACCGTTTTCTTGATATTCATAGTTGATCCTTTATTCACAGGTACATCGGTTAGGTAAGGTAAAATGAAAAATTAGTTTCATTAATTGTGCATTAAGCGCCTGCTTTTTCAGCGTTTCGGAAAAACAGGCTTCGCGCTACGTCATTTTTTAATGCCGACCGCCATCACAAAATTCAGTTGTTTTAAAATGACTTTCTGAAACATCAGTCCATTTATCACGAGGTAAAAATTACAGACCGTTTATTTCATTAACAACACATATGAAACGTTTATAAGTAAATAACCGAAATGAAAATTTTAAAACTGCGTGTTAACAGAACTTTGACACACATCTAACATTGACGCATAAATGCGCAAAAAATGAGAGGCAGGCGACGGTTTGCCGCCCGGCGCGGCGATAGCGGCAGCGGTTTAAAACGGGACAGGAGATACGGTGTAAAAAGGGATGTCGCCCGGCAGGCCGCGGGCGCTCAGTCGACGTTTTCAGCGCTATAGAGGATAAACTCGACCTTGCCGTCACGAAAGAGATGGGGCTGATAGCCGGTTTCCAGGTGGCGCAGGGCCAGCTCCACCGCCAGCCTGGCATGCTGATGAGGATTTTGATCGACCGTCAACGCCATCCCACCCTGCGCCAGCTGTTCGCGGGTGGTGCTATAGCGTTCATGAGTAATCCAACAGCACTTACCATAACGGCGATGGCGGGCCAGCGCCTGCGCCACCAGACTATTGCCCAGACCGGTATTGTAGATGCCCACCGCGTCGCGGTTACGGTTCAGGGCTTCTTCCAGCAAACGGTCGATCCGCTGCCGGTTATCCTCACCCGCCAGCACCTCACCAAGCTGCAGATGCGGAAAGCGCTGGCTTATCACCTCGCGAAATCCCTGAATCCGCGAGCGGTGGGCGCTGAAATCCTGACGACCGCAGAGCATCAACACTTCCCCGGGCTGATGGGCCATCAGCCCCATCATCATGCCCGCGGTACGTCCCGCCTGCTGCTGATCGATTCCCACATGGCAAAGCCTCTGCGCGCCGGGCAGGTCGGTGACCAGCGTAATTACCGGTACGTTTGCTTCGCGACACTGGCGCAGGGCTTCATAGACCAGCGGATGTTCGTTGCCGAAGACAATTATCGCATGGCGCTTTTTACTGCTGCGAAGAAGGCTTTTCGCCAGTTTTTCCGGGGAGGATTCCGCCACCAGCGTGCGGTGCAGCGTCAGTCGGCGATAGCCAAGGCTATCCGCCACGTCGGCGAAATCCTGCGTCAGGCGAGAGAAAAAGCGCGAGTCGTTAGCGCTCAGGAACACTTCGATTTGCCAGGGCAGACGACGTTCTTCCGGCAAAATACGCTTTAAACCGGCTTCACGCGCCGCCTGCAGCACCCGGCGCGTGGTTTCCGGCGACACGCCGCCGCGTTCGTTAAGCACCCGGTCAACCGTCGCCACGCCCACGCCGATCCGTTTAGCCAGCGCCGCCAGTGAAATGCTTTTCATCGTTCCCCTCACCCATGATGGAAATCCATCAAAACGCCCGTGTTGGTCAGTGTAGCAAACAGATTAATTTGGCAACGCTAAATCCCTCTTTCTGGAGAACAAAATGACCTGCATTCGTTTTGCGTTATTAGGCAGCGGTTTTATAGGCCAGGTTCACGCCGCCAACCTCGCTCGCCATGAGCGAACCGTTCTGGCCATGGTGGCAGACGCCGAGCCCGAGCGGGCGAAAACGCTGGCCTCCCGCTACGGCGCGCGGGCAACCACCGTCGCCGAGGCCATCAGTAGCGATGCCATTGATGCGGTGCTCATCGCCAGCTCGACCCCTTCACATGCGGAACTGCTGGAGGCCGCAGCGCGCGCCGGGAAGGCCGTTTACTGCGAAAAACCGATCGACCTTTCGCTGGCCCGTGCGCGCCAGGTTGTCGACAGGGTTTTGCCGCTCGGCGTGCCGGTGACCGTGGGCTTTAACCGCCGCTTTGACGCCAGCCACCAGCAGCTGCGTCGCCAGGTCGAGGCTGGCGTTATCGGTAAAATTGAACTGGTGCAGATGGTGTGCCGGGCATCGGTTATGCCGCCGCTGGCGTATCTGCGCAGCTCCGGCGGCCAGATGCGCGACCAGGCAATCCACTTTTTCGATCTGCTGCGTTTTCTTACCGGCGATGAAGTGACAACGGTTGCCGCCATGGGAGAGGCGCTGGCGCTGCCGGAGCTCGCCGGGATCGGCGATGTCGATACCTCCATTCTCATGCTGCGGATGCGCGGCGGCGCGCTGGCGCAGCTGGACAACACCCGGCGCACCGGCCACGGCTACGATGAACGCATCAGCCTGCTCGGCCCGGAGGGCGTACTGGAGTCCGGCAGTCAGGCCTCGCGCGGCGTGACGCTGTGGCAGGGAGCGCGCTGCATTCAGCCCGGCCTCTATCCGGACTGGTTCAGCCGCGTCGAGGAGTCGTACTACGCGCATCTGGATGCTTTTGTCCGCTCGTCAGGCGGAGAAGAGGAGCCGGACCTGCCGGGGCTGCTGGACGGGCTGCGGGCGCAGGCTATCGCCGAAGCCGCCGTGCTTTCCCTGCAGCAAGGGCAATTTGTCAGCGTCGAACCGCTGGCGTAAAAAAGCCCCGTATGCGGTCGGCATACGGGGCAACGGCGCGCCGTTAACGCTCCTCGTTAAATATTACGCCAATCTGCCGCCGCACTTCATCCATGACGCTCAGGTTTTCCAGAACTCTGGTCAGCGGGCGAATCGGCGAATCCGTGAGCCCTTGCCCCACGCACCAGGCAAAATGTTCGGCCTGATAAAACAGCTGGTCGTAGCGGTTGCGCGGCTCTTCCCAGCGCAGTACCTGTCCCCCCTGGCTGGCGGCGAGGGTAAAATTCCCCGGCGCATAGAATTGCCCGTCAAGGACCAGGGTCGCGTCGCGCCCGGCCACCACCGCGCCGCCCGGCGTATTGCTGAATAGCGTGGTGTTGAGCAATCCCTGTAAGCCGTTTTCCCAGTTAAACAGCATCGAAATTTGCCCATTGATGCCCCTTTGGGCGGGGCGCCCGCGGGCGACAATGTCCTGCGGCACGCCGCCGACCATCACGCTGAATGAGGTCAGATAGCTGCCGAGATCCATCATCGGTCCACCGGCAAGATCGGCATTAAAAATGCGATGATCCGGAGTAAAATATTCACCGTGATCGGCGAGCAGCGTATGCAGATCGCCCAGCGCGCCGTCATCCAGCAGCTGGCGAATCACGTCATATTTCGGCGCGTAATCGCACCACATCGCCTCCATCGCCAGCTTCCCCTGTTTCAGGGCTTCTGCTTTTAGCGCCGCGCCTTCCCGCCGGTTCAGCGCAAACGGCTTTTCAATCAGTACATGTTTGCCCGCCTGCAGAACCCGCAGCCCGTCCGGGAAGTGGTGGTTATGCGGGGTGGCAACGTAAACCGCATCAATATCCGGTCGCGCCAGCATCTCGTCCACCTGAGCGTAAGCCTGCGGAATCCCCCAGCGGGCGGCAAAGCTATCGGCCTTTTGTTGCGTCCGCGAGGAGACGGCAACCACCCGCTGGCGGCTGAGCTCTTTTAACGATTTCACAAAGCGCTCGGCAATCCAGCCGGGGCCAATAATGGCCCAGCGCAGCGAGGGGATCGCCGCAGCGGCAGGATGGCGCGGTTTCGGTAACTGTGACGGGAACATAGCGGCTCCTTATTTTTATGGGTCTGGCGAGACACTATAAGCAGGCGCTGGAAGGACAAATATCGAATTGATGATGGAATTCCATCATCAATAAATTGCTTGTCAAAATAGCGGGAGTCGCATATAGTCCGCTGCGACTTATCACTCTCAAGGAATCAGAAATGATAAAAAGTTCGTGGCGTAAAATTGCAATGCTAGCCGCCGCCGTTCCGCTGCTGCTGGCGAGCGGCGCACTGTGGGCCAGTACCGATGCTATCCATCAGAAGCTGACAGATCTCGAGAAGCGTTCAGGCGGCAGGTTGGGCGTGGCGCTAATCAACACGGCAGATAATTCTCAAATCTTATATCGCGGCGACGAGCGTTTTGCCATGTGCAGCACCAGTAAAGTGATGGCCGCCGCCGCGGTATTAAAACAGAGCGAAAGCAATAAAGAGGTGGTAAATAAAAGGCTGGAGATTAACGCAGCCGATTTGGTGGTCTGGAGTCCGATTACCGAAAAACATCTCCAGAGCGGAATGACGCTGGCTGAGCTAAGCGCGGCGACGCTGCAATATAGCGACAATACGGCGATGAATCTGATCATCGGCTACCTTGGCGGGCCGGAAAAAGTCACCGCCTTCGCCCACAGTATCGGCGATGCCACCTTTCGTCTCGATCGTACGGAGCCCACGCTGAATACCGCCATCCCGGGCGATGAGCGTGATACCAGCACGCCGCTGGCGATGGCTGAAAGCCTACGCAAGCTGACGCTTGGCGATGCGCTGGGCGAACAGCAACGCGCCCAGTTAGTCACCTGGCTGAAAGGCAATACCACCGGCGGGCAAAGCATTCGCGCGGGCCTGCCTGAAAGCTGGGTGGTCGGCGATAAAACCGGCGCCGGAGATTACGGCACCACCAATGATATTGCGGTTATCTGGCCGGAAGATCACGCTCCGCTGGTATTAGTCACCTACTTTACCCAGCCGCAGCAGGATGCGAAAAACCGCAAAGAGGTGTTAGCCGCAGCGGCAAAAATCGTGACCGAAGGGCTTTAAGCCGGGAACAGGCCCGTTCTGCAACACTCTGCACTCTGCTCCCGGGGGCGGCGCTCAACGCGCCGCCCCCGGGACAGCCTGAACAGACAGCCGCCAAATATTAGTCGGTGATTTTAAACGTCAGCGCATAACCGCTGGTTTTACCTTCATCACGCGCGCCGCCCATCTGATAGACCCGCACCGTATATTGACCGCTGACGGCCAGACGCTGCTCAAAGGTATCTCCGCTCATTGAACCGTTATAAATGGCATTATTATCAGGCGCGATAACATTAAAATAAGGATGCGGCCACGGGCTCGTCATGCTGATATGCATCATCTGGCCCGCTTTCGCCACCAGCGTAAAATCATTGACATCGTTCCCGGTCACGGTACTTTTTATTATCGTACCGCTGCTGCCTTTATCAAAATGGACGGCATTACTGTTTATTTTATCACTTGCCATTGATAACACTGACGCTAATAAATAACTTGCACAGATCACGCTGCCAACAATTAGCTTTATTTTTTTCATTTAATTAACACCTTATGTTTTTTATGCGCGCTGTTATAGCATATAAGATGCATGGAGTAAGCTACTTCTAAATAGAGTCCCGTATTTAAGATTTAAAATCCGGAGCGGTATTTTAAAAAATCGCTATGCCTGTTCATCAGAAAAGGGGGGAAATTTCGTACGTAATACAGCCTCGGAGATCGCTGCGATAGTTTTCCTAATCGGAGTCCTGCTCCCTTATAACCTGCTGTAAGGCAGCGGGTTAACTCTTGATGAAATGCGAGTGCAGGATGAAAGTCGCTTTGTAAGTGCTAAAAAACCCCGGCAGGCCGGGGTTTTGCTTTCACGCCACGCAATCACTTCTGCGGGCGCATTGCCGGGAACAGGATCACGTCGCGGATGGTATGGCTGTTGGTAAACAGCATCACCATGCGGTCGATACCAATGCCCAGGCCAGCGGTCGGCGGCAGGCCATATTCCAGCGCGGTGACGTAGTCTTCGTCATAGAACATCGCTTCGTCATCCCCCGCCGCTTTGGCGTTGACCTGATCCTGGAAACGCTGCGCCTGATCTTCCGCATCGTTAAGCTCGCTAAAGCCGTTGCCGATTTCACGCCCGCCGATAAAGAACTCGAAGCGGTCGGTGATTTCCGGGTTCACGTCGTTACGGCGCGCCAGCGGCGAAACCTCCGCCGGATACTCGGTGATAAAGGTCGGCTGGATCAGATGCGCTTCCGCGACTTCATCGAAAATTTCGGTGACGATACGCCCCAGTCCCCAGCTCTTCTCAACGTGAATACCGATGGATTCCGCCAGCGCTTTTGCCGCATCGAAGTTATCCAGATCCGCCATCTCGGTTTCCGGACGGTATTTCTTGATCGCTTCGCGCATGGTCAGTTTTTCAAACGGTTTGCCGAAGTCGAACACCTGGTCGCCGTACGGCACTTCGGTTTTACCCAGCACGGTCTGCGCCAGCGTGCGGAACAGAGACTCGGTCAGTTCGATCAGATCTTTATAGTCCGCATAGGCCATATAGAGTTCCATCATGGTGAACTCTGGGTTATGACGTACGGAAATACCTTCGTTACGGAAGTTACGGTTGATCTCGAATACCCGTTCAAAGCCGCCGACCACCAGCCGTTTCAGATACAGCTCCGGCGCGATGCGCAGATACATATCCAGATCGAGCGCATTATGATGGGTGATAAACGGACGCGCGGAAGCGCCGCCGGGGATCACCTGCATCATCGGGGTTTCCACTTCCATAAAGCCGCGCGCAACCATGAACTGACGCATGGTGGCGAGGATCTGCGAACGCACCTTGAAGGTGTGGCGCGACTCTTCGTTGGAAATCAGATCCAGATAGCGCTGACGATAGCGCGCTTCCTGATCCTGCAGGCCGTGAAACTTGTCCGGCAGCGGGCGCAATGCCTTGGTCAGCAGGCGCAGCTCGGTACAGTGAATGGAGAGTTCGCCGGTCTGGGTTTTAAACAGCTTACCGCGGGCGGCGATGATGTCGCCGAGATCCCATTTCTTAAACTGTTCGTTGTAGACGCCTTCCGCCAGATCGTCGCGCGCGACGTACAGCTGAATGCGGCCGCCGACGTCCTGTAAAGTAACGAAAGAGGCTTTACCCATTATACGGCGAGTCATCATGCGGCCAGCCACGGAGACCTCGACGTTCAGAGAGGTGAGCTCGTCGTTTTCCTTACCATCGAACTCCGCATGAAGCTGGTCAGAAGTGTGGTCACGGCGAAAATCGTTCGGGAACGCCACGCCCTGCTCGCGCAGCGCGGCCAGTTTTTCACGACGGGTTTTCAGTTCATTATTAAGGTCAATTGCCTCATCGGCACCTTGTGCTTGTTGTTCAGACATGTTGGTTCCTCATAACCCTGCTTGCAAACTTGCTTCGATAATTGAACCAGGTGCTATCCAGCGCGGTCTGTCCCGGTGACGACACCAAAGAACAATCTTCAGGAGCCTGGCTTCAATTCCGGCTGATTTCACTCAGCCATCGCTTCAGTAATACTTTTTTATCTTCGGCTTCCGCGCTCGCCAGAATATCCTCCTCCTGTTCAGTAAAGGGTGCAAGGAGCGGCTTGTCGCTCCGCTGTTGGGATTGCCGATCCCCGGCTCGCGGCGTAAACGCCTTAGCCGGGCTACCAGGCAGCACAATTTTGTCGCCCCGGTAAGCGCAGCGCGACCGGGGGGAGATTTCCCGCAAAGCCGCATCTGTCGCCAGCCGAAGGCTAGGCGCCGCCTCCGGGAAGCTCACCGGCGGCCGCGCGGCGTTTGCCAACGCTGAACGCGGCGGCGAAGGCGACGACGACAATGATCGCCACGCAGCCCAGCGTCCATTCGCCCATCTGCGCAAAGAAGTGCTGATACGCGGCAATTGCCGTATCGCTGATTTGCGACTCGGTGGTCTGCTGGGCGACGACGCCCGCCAGCCAGTTAGCGACCGCGCCGGTCGCCAGCATATAAATGCCGGTCAGCATGCCGGTAACGCCGGGCATATTGAGGCGGGTGATCTGCGCCATCGCCACCGGGTCAATAAACAGTTCGGCAAAGCCCATCAGCGCCAGTCCTGCCACCATCATGCCCATCGATGCCTGCCCTTGCGCCGCGCCGTGGCGTGCGTTAAGCGCCAGCAGCATAAAGCCGCAGCCCATCAGCACCAGACCAAAGGCGAACTTCAGCCATACGCGCAGCGCCGAGCGAACGGAACCTTCCGGACGCATCAACCACGCCAGTACGACGCCCGCCGCCATCACCGCCACGGCGTTAACCGACTGGAAGAGCGCGGTCGGCACTTCAATATTCAGCAAGCGGCGGTTCACAAAGTGGTCGATGAACAGGCTAATCGAGCTCCCGCCCTGCTGCGCCAGAACCCAGAACAGGGTACCGGCCAGCATCAGCAGAACGATCTGCCACAGCGCGCGGCGATGTTCCGGGGATTTGACCATAATGCGGGCTACCATCTGGGCGGCGAACACGCAAACTATCGCCAGCAGATAGCCGGACCAGTTATTTTCCAGCAGCAGCGTAAAGAACACCGGCGCAACGCAGAGCATCACCACCAGCCAGCCCCAGGTCGGCAGCACAAACTTCACCGTCCGCAGCGCCTGTTTATCGACGCCGCGGGTATCACGGAAGTAGCGGCTACCGCTGAGGAAGATCATCAGGCCGACAAACATGCCGATCCCCGCCAGCGCAAAGCCGATATGCCAACCGTACCACTGCGCCGCCAGCCCGCAGGCGATGGGCGCGGCGATGGAGCCGACGTTACCGGCGGCGTACAGCAGCGAGAAACCGCCATCGCGGCGCCGATCGTCAACGGCATAGAGTTCGCCCAGCAGGCAGCTGATGTTGGATTTGAACAAGCCGTAGCCGCAGATAATGATCGCCAGCGCGAGATACAGGCTCCAGGTGGAAGTGGATTCGACGCCCAGCACCACGTGGCCAAGCGTCATTAACAGCGCGCCGGCAATCACCGCCGTGCGGTTGCCGAGCAGGCGGTCGGCAAGCCAGCCGCCGAGAATAGGAGTGACGTACACCAGAGAGGCGTAAGCGCTGAACAGGCTGATGGCATGGCTGTCATCAAAGCCGAGCTGATGGGTGAGATAGAGGATAAGCAAGGCACGCATGCCGTAAAAGCTGAAATATTCCCAGATTTGGATCGCAACGATGTAATAAATCGCGCGCGGCTGTGAGGGTGTTTTCATATGTTCTCCTTGCAGCGTGAAAAAAGGGAAGTGGCAAGCCACTTCCCTGTTGTGCATCGATTATTTGTTGTTTTCTTCTTTCAGCACTTTAACGGTGTAACGACCATCCGCCTGACGATAGGCGCCGTGGATATCGGTTTCAAAGCCCGGGTAGTGGGCGCCGATTTCGCACAGCATCTGCAGGAACTCCAGTACCGGACGGCTCTCTTCGGTGATCATTTCACCCGGCATGACCAGCGGCACTCCCGGAGGATACGGCAGGATCATGTTGGCGTTAACGCGACCCACCATCTCTTCGAGATACACCTCTTCGGTCTGACCGTGCAGCTCTTTCTGGAACGCGGCGTACGGCGTGATCACCATGGTCGGCAGCACTTCGAACGCGCGGAACATCAGGTCCGGCAGGTTGTGATGCTCAATCAATTTGTGAATGTTCTGCGCCAGTTCCTGAACGCGCATGTTTTCGTAGAATTCAGGATCTTCACGATACAGCGACGGCAGCATGTTTTTCACCCGCAGGTTCAGGTCGAACGCGCGTTTGAAATCGGTCAGCGCGCGCAGCAGGCTCAGCGCTTTGGTTTTATCGATACCGATACTGAACAGGAACAGCAGGTTGTACGGGCCGGTTTTTTCGACCACGATACCGTGCTCGTCGAGATACTTCGCCACGATGCTGGCCGGAATACCGAACTCATCCATGGTGCCGTCTTTCTTCATCCCCGGGGTCAGCAAGGTGACTTTAATCGGGTCGAGATACATGTGCTCGTTGTCGATGTTTTTGAAACCGTGCCATGCGCTGTCGGAACGCAGCGGCCAGCATTCAGGACCATCGATATGTTCTGGCTGCCAGACGTCGAAGAACCAGCCGTCGGACTCGCCTTTCAGACGTTTGATCTCTTTACGGAACTTGATAGAACGTTCGATAGAGCCGTCGATCAGGCGCTTACCGGCGTTGCCTTTCATCATCGCCGCCGCGGTTTCCGTAGAGGCCACCACGCCGTAGTGCGGAGACGTTGTGGTGTGCATCATGTAGGCTTCGTTAAAGGTTTCTTCGTTAACGTCGCCTTTAACGTGGATCATCGAAGCCTGAGAGAACGCCGCCAGCAATTTGTGCGTGGACTGGGTTTCATAAATCACTTTGCCTTCAACGCGGCCGCCGCTCATCCCGCATTTGCCTTCATAAATCGGCGAGAAGTTGGTGTAAGGCACCCACGCGGAGTCAAAGTGGATGGATTTCACATCCAGGGTTTTCTTGATGTAGTCCGTGTTGTACAGCAGACCATCATAGGTGGAGTTGGTGATCACCGCGTGCACCGGCCAGGTCGCGTTCGGGGTTTCTTTTACGCGCTTCGCGATGGTCGCATGCTGGAATTCGCTCTGCGGAATACCGCCGAGGATACCGTAGGCGTTACGCGTCGGGCGGAAGTAGATTGGCGTAATGTCGCTCATCATCATCAGATGGGTCAGCGATTTATGGCAGTTACGGTCAATCAGTACGGTGCTACCTGCTGGCGTAGAGTACATCCCGACGATTTTGTTAGCGGTAGAGGTCCCGTTCGTCACCATGTAGCTGCGTTCCGCGTTGAAGACGCGAGCGATGTACTCTTCCGCTTCTTTGTGCGGGCCGCTGTGGTCCAGCAGAGAACCAAGTTCAGATACCGAAATGGAGATATCGGATTTCATGGTATTGGAACCAAAGAAATCGTAGAAGATGCTGCCGACCGGGCTTTTCTGGAACGCGGTACCGCCCATATGGCCTGGCGTACAGAAGGTATATTTGCCTTCACGTACGTATTTAAACAGCGCTTTGGTCAGCGGCGGCAGAATGGTGTCGATATACTCGTCAGTATTCTGTTTGATTTTGTTCGCAATGTCTTCCGCGGCGCCCAGCGCATATTCGAAGAAGCGAACCTGCATCCGCAGATCGTTGAGACTGACGTCCAGCGTTGAGTAAGTATTTGCAAAGGCATACAGCGGCATATATTCGTTCATTTTGCTGATGTCTTCGCACAGTTCGAGATTGTATTTATCCCAGTCGAAGATAACGCCGCACAGACGCGCATTGTTTTCGATAAGTTTTAATAAGTCTTCACGGTCGTTCGGGTAGACAATACGGAAGTCCAGGCGTTCGAGGGCGCGATGCAGTTCACGGATGGGTTCTTCTTTGAAGTAGACACCCATGTGATTCATGATTGCGATAACGTTCATAGTCAAATCTCCAGATAAAGAAAGCCCCTCCCGCCACGTCGTGACAGGTGATGGAAGGAGCCTCAGGAATAGGGTTGCTGATTAATGCGCGCTGGCGGTGTTGCTATCTGCTGAGTTGTCGTTGTTCTGGCGCTGGTGCATTTTGCGACCGTAGAACATCAGGATAATCAGGCTGACGATAAAGGTACCGGCCAGTTCGAAGGAGCTTGCCCCCATCAGGGCGATGAAGCAGAACGCGCAGCCGAGTACGGAGCAAATCAGGCTGACGAAGTTGCGTACATTGATGCCTTCGAAGCGAATCAGGTCAACGCAGGAGTAGAAGTAAGGCAGCATAGTCAGCAGTACCGCGATACCGGTCAACTCGCCGAACAGGTCAGAAGCTTTGCCGCCAGTAGAGTTCATCAGGGTAATCAGTACCATCAGCGCGGTCATTTTCACCGCGGCCAGCAGCAGGCCTTTTTTCGGGATCCCGTTGCTGTCGACTTCGCCATACACTTTCGGGAAGTTACCGTCATTGGCGGCACGTACGCCGGCCTGACCCACCAGCATCATCCACGAACCGAGCGAAGTCAGGCACGCAAAGGCGGTGAAGGCGGAAACCATCGGCGCAGCCCAGCCGCCGAGAATAGTGGAGGCGCTCACTGCAAACGGCGCACCGGATGCGGCCATCTGAGAAGCAGGATACATACCCGCAATAACCTGAGTCGCTGCGATGTAGACGATACCGGCCATCGCAGTGCCCAGCATGGTAGCCAGCGGCACGGTGCGTTTCGGGTTTTTCACCATTCCGGTACTGACGGCGGCGGATTCCACCCCGACAAAGGCCCACAGGCAGAGCAGAATACTTTTGATTACCGCATGACTGTCAGTAGTGCTGGAGGTGTTCCAGTTTGCCTGATAGGTTGCGGCATCAAACCAGTGCCAGCCGACCACGGCGGTCATAACTACCGGAATAAGTACCAGCACCAGGCCAATGGTTGTCAAGCGGCTAACCCAGGTCCCGCCGAGCATATTCACGAAGGTGAATATCCATACGATGGCAATACAGGCAATACCTGCCGGCACCGGGTTATTTAAAATTGGGAAGAACGTTGATAAATAAGAGACGGCGGTAATACCGATTGCCAGATTACCGATCCAGTTGGCGTGATAATAAAGCACACCGGTCTGGAAACCGAACGCAGGAGATATTTCACCGGCGTAGGCAATAGGGCCGCCCTGCTGCGGGTTCTTGGTCGCCAGTCGGGCATAAACATAAGCCAGAGACATCGCGCCAATAATAGAAATCACCCAACCCCAGATGGCAATACCACCGATGCTAGCGAGGTTTGCAGGTAATAATGCGATACCGCTCCCCATCATATTACCGGCGACGACGCCGGTACAGGCAAATAGCCCGATCTTCTTGGCAGAACTCATGTTTGCTTTTCTCCTAAGTTTATTTGGGAGGTACAGATCATGATGATGAACCTTTTATTGACCCGACCAACTGCCAACAAGATTACGGATTAGTACGAGATAAGTCCTAAAGATAAAGTGAAATAACTGCAAACATCAGACAAATGATATTTTGACCTTTTTCGCGCAACATATCAGGATGACATGTTGATATCAGGAAAAGATAAATAAAGTTATTTTTCAATAAGTTGTGATCTATAAATCGTGTTGAAAAGGTGTTACATGCGGGACCGGACTGGTTATAAGATATAACAATCTGGCGGCTCATGAGAAACATAATTTTAACCTCATCACGGCCAAAACCATGCCGTGATGAGGGTTTACTTATTCTGAAGCGAGGAAATTATCGAGATACGGTACCACTCGGGTTACGGAGGTCTGGAATACCGCGTTTTCAATCCAGTAAAACGTATTCTCTCCCGGCCGTAAATTAAACGCCGTCAGATAGGCATCGGCAGCTTCCCGGTTCTGTCCTTTCATTTCGTACACTTTGCCCAGCAGCACATAGTTCATCCACGACATTTCCAGATCAATCCCGGAATTAATCGCGCTGTAGGCTTCATCGACTTTGCCTTTACCCAGCATGTCTACCGTTTTAATTTGATAAAATATTGCCATATCTTTAATCCCCGGCATATTACCCACCCGGGTTATTTCGCTGTAAAGATCGGCCAGTTGTTTATCATCTAACGGCTGCTGGGAATGGCGTAATACGTCCACCAGCGCCTTTTCCGCCCAGGCGTAGGTAAAGTCCGGCGACTGCTTATTCACATCGGCAAGCAGGCTACTGGCTTTGCCCAGCGAATCGACGTCTCCGTTCATTAATAACTGATGCGCCTGATAGAAATGCGTGAGCGCGATACTTTGCGACGGCTGATACTGCTTAAGCATCTCCTGCATTCGCGCCGGCCATGGCTGCTTAAGCGCGTCCGACAGGCTACTCAGCAGGTCGTTTTGAATCGACAGCTGGTTGTCGCTGGTCACGAAGTAACGCTTGTCCATCATCGTCGATCCGTCGGCATTATCCACCACTTTGACCGACATAAAGCACTGCTGCGCGCGATAGTGCCGCTGGTTGACGAACTCGATGGTCAGGGTTTTTCCGGAACTGCTCGGCTCATTGATGTTGTAGTTGGTTTTATCATGCACCATAAAGGTGGAGAACGTGTTCAGCGAGGTGGTAATCAGGCTCCCCAGGCCGATGGCATAGGAGTGCTGCGATGACCAGTTGTTACAGGTATTGCCGCTGAGCAGGTGGATATCAACATCCCGCGGGTTGAGCAGTATGCGGGTTTTTGTGACCGGCGGGCGCGACTCCAGGGTGGATAATGCCACCAGCGCCACGCAGCTTGCGAGCGCCAGCAAAAACAGGCCCCAGACGATAAAGGTACTCAACCGCTTACGTTTTTCCGGCTTCGCCACCGGCGCCATCTTTGGCGCAGCCGCCTCAGGCTGCGGGGAAACCGATGGCGCGTCCACGGCGACCGTCGGCGTTTCTGCAGGAATAACCGGCGTCAGTTCCTCCCCCTCTTCCGTACACCAAATCACCGGCACCGTTAGCTTATAGCCGCGTTTAGGAACGGTAGCGATATATTCCATGCTGCTATCGTCGCCATCTTTCAGCGACTTACGTAGCTCAGAAACGCTTTGCGTGACGACGTGACTGGTCACAACGTTGCGGGTCCAGACGTTGTCGATAAGCTCATCCCGACTCAGTACTTCATCAGGATGGCGGGCAAAGAAAACCAGAAGATCGATTAAGCGCGGTTCGAGAGTTAGCTGACGCCCCTTGCGGCTAATTTGGTTAACAGAGGGAGTAACCAGCCATTCTCCAACGCGAACAACAGGTTGTTGCATAAAAAAGAGCCCCAGGACGAAAAGGGAAAGGCGGGATGATAACACATTTCCCCTACCTATTAATGATAGGGGTCATGACCATGAACGCAATATATTCTTCTCCGTTTTCGAAGCGTGACAAACTTTCATTTGCTAAAGACTTTTCTTTGATTCACCGCGATGTTCCTTGAGGAGACGAAAGTCTGCCCTTTTTGACCTTATTTTCGCCGAATGTGTGACCTGAGCAAAGCTTAGGCACGACAATCGTCGCCCAACTGTGGGGATATGCTATTTTTAGGTCGCCCGGCACAGATCGGACCGCCGAACAGATGGCCGAAAAACAGCGCCTCACCCGCAGCGTAAAGGAATGTCGACGATGAACTACAAATTAGATAAGCAAATTGTGCACAATGACGTTTTAAGAAATAGCTTCATTGATCTTGCGATTAAAACCTTCGATCTCTCCTTTAAAGAGTGGTACCGCAAAGGATACTGGACCGACGCCTATATTCCCTACGCCCTCGTCAGCAACAATAAAGTGATTGCTAACGCCTCCGCCAATATTATCGATCTGGTCTGGCAGGATGAACCCCGCCGCTATATTCAAATCGGTACCGTGATGACCGATGTCGATCATCGTAATAAGGGCCTCGCCGGTCAGCTCGTGAATGCCATTCTGGCGGACTGGCAGGATAAAGCCGATGCTTTCTTTCTGTTCGCTAACCCAAACACCGTTGATTTTTATCCAAAATTCGGCTTCGAGCGCACCGAGGAGCATCAGGCTATCCTGCCGGTAATGCCGGCGGCGGGCGACTTCCGCAAGCTCGATATGGATCGGCCGGAGGATGTCGCGCTATTACAGCGGTATTATGAAAAATCGAATCCCTTTTCGCAGCTGCGCGTACAGAATAACTTCGGTTTATTGATGTTTTACTGTTCCGCGTTTATGAAGCACTTCGTCTTTTATTCCGAGAAAAATCAGGCTATCGCCATCGCGATGCAAAACGGACCGGCGCTGATCTGTTTTGATATTTTTTGCGACAGCGGCCGTTCTTTGTCGGCCATTATTAATGAGCTCGCCGATGAAAATACCTATCAGGCCGTGCTGGGCTTTACTCCCAAAGAGAACCGGGTTGGTGAGTATGAAAAAATTGAAGGCGAAGATCTTCTGTTTATCTACGGACAAAAAGAAAATATCTTCAAAGCGCATAAGCTGATGTTCCCGCTTTTATCCCACGCCTGACCGAGACCAGGGCCCGCGTTCGGGCCTTATTGCGCCAGTAGCCACTGTTCAAACGCCTGTAGCGCCGATTCATTGATCCCGGGCTCCAGCGGTTTAACCAGACAAAAGCGCTTGCTCAGGCTGCGAGCCAAAGGCCAGGGCGCAACCAGCGTCCCGTTTTCAAGCTCTTTTTCAACGTACACGTGCGGTACCAGCGCAACGCCCTGCCCGGCCAGCGCGGCGGCTATCGCCATCTCATGCAGATCGTAGCGCACGCCCCGCGCCGGATGATCCAGCGCGATCCCACACTCTTCAGCATAGCGCGGCCAGGCGTCGGGGTTTTGCCGTCGGTGAATGCGCGGTAACAGGTTCAACTGGCTCAAGGCTTCGCCTCCCGTGAACAACGCAGAATGGCATACCGGCACCAGCCGCTCCTCAAACAGAAATTGCCGGCGCATTCCGGCCCATGCGGGATGCTCAAAGTGCACCGCCGCATCAAAACCACTGCCGGTAAGAATAAACGGCTCGGTTCTGACCGCGATGTTCAGCATGATGTCCGGGTAGCGGCGATGAAAATCCCCCAGACGGGGAATCAACCAACGGCTGGCAAAGGTCGGGGGGGAGGCGATTTCCAGGCTTCGGCTGCCGTCCGCGACGCCCATCAGATACTGAGCGTCGCGTTCCAGCCGCTCCAGCGTCTCGCGCACATGGTGCGCATAGCGCGCGCCGTTAGGATTCAGCCGCACCCGGCTTCCCGTCCGTTCAAACAGTTTGCAGTTCAGCAGCGATTCCAGGCGGGCGATTTGCCGACTTATCGCCCCTTCGGTAAGCGACAGCTCTTCCGCCGCGCGGGCAAAATTACCGTGCCTGGCGGCGGCCTCAAAGGCCTGCAGAGAGGCGCTGCTGGGGAGTTTTTTTCGCATACGGGTATCCGGTTTACGCGGTGCATTGATGACAAAAGATCATTGAAGGATGAAATAATATCGTTTCAGGCGGCTCAGTGCAGCACGTAGGATGATTAAACGTCAATATCACCCTTCAATCATGCAGAGGCTTGCCCATGCTATATATCGTTGAGTGCAGTTACGCCGATCCGGAAAGCGAAGCCAGCTGGAATACGTTTTACAGCCAGCACAAGCTGCCGGCGCTGGTTTCCGTCGGCGGTTTCCGCGCCTCGCAGCGCTTTCGCGCCCTTTCCTCCCGCAGCCCGCTCTATCTGGCGATTCATACCATTACCGATGCAGCCGTTATCGCCAGCGAAGAGTATTGGCTTAAAGGCGGCGGCAACTTTTCGCGTTGGCAGGCGCATATTTGCGACTGGCGCCGCAACCTGTATCGGTACGACGGTGTATTTCCGCAGGTCTCACAGGATGAGGTTCTGTTACTCAGCCCGGCGCCGCTGGACTTCATTGACGCAGAACTGGGGTATCCGCCGACCATACTGCACGCTGCCGGGCTGGATAACAATCCGCCGCAGCGCGTGGCCTACATTCTGCCGCGCCGGGAGGCCAGGCTGCTTGCGGGACAGGAAAAATACCGCCTCTACGAGACCATGGGCGCTCAGCTGCTCAGCTCTCTTGATATTCAACCTGATGCACGCTAAGAGGCCATAATGCGCAATCCCGCTTTTATCTCCCGCCAGATTGGCGACTTTCAGGTGATGGCCCTTAGCGACGGCAGTATGGCCGCCAGCCTGACGCTGCTGTCCGGTATCAATAGCGATGATGCTCTGGAAATCCAGCGCCATGCCGGCATCATTGCGCCGGATGATATCGACATTAATGCCTATCTTATTCGCGGCCAGGGAAGGACGATTCTGGTCGATGCAGGTACAGGAGGCGGCACGCTTGCCGCGAGTTTGCAAGCGGCGGGGGTTGGAGCAGAAGAGATCGATACCGTACTACTGACCCACGGCCACCCGGATCACATTGGCGGCCTGTTGGATGCTCACGGCGCGCCATGCTTTCCCAACGCCCGTCTTCATCTGCATCCTCTGGAAGCGGAGTACTGGCAGGATGACGGTATGTTGAATCGGGCAAATGAGCGGGGACAGCGCAACTTCGCCCTCGCCCGCCGAACCCTGGGCGCGTGGGCCCACCGCCTCAGCTTTCTCGATGAGAGAGAGGTCGTCCCGGGTATCCGCCCGCTTTGGCTACCCGGACACACGCCGGGCCATTGCGGGTTTCGCATCGACTCAGCTCCGCAAAGCCTGCTGATTTGGGGGGATATTGTCCATTTTCCGCATGTTCAGACCGCCCGGCCCGCCGCTGCCATCGCTTTTGATAGCGACCCCGCGCAGGCCAGAGCGACGCGGGAATCGCTCCTCGCCCGGGCCGCAAGCGAAAACCTGCTCGTCGCCGGTATGCATCTTGGCGGCTCGGGATTTGCACATGTGCTACCGACCTCCTGCGGCTATCGTCTCGATTATGCCGCGCAGTAACAGGAAATCTGGCCAGCGAGGTTTACTTCTGGCCGCGTTTCTCTTATCCAACCCACATTTATTTAGCATCTGCTGAAAGATTGAGCTGACTCGCGTTTATTTTCCAAAGCAAATATAAAATAGAATTTCACTATAAATGAATTATTGTTTTGTTTTCCCATGAGATATGACATTAAGGAAAATATATGCGCAATACCTTCCGACCTTCACGCCCTATGCTGGCGCTGACTATCGCCCTGGCCGGACTCGCAGGCGGCTGTAATGACAGCGGCGTAAACCGCGATAACCCGGCGGAAGCGCCCGCCTCCGCGCCGCAGAACGTCATGGTTCCCGTCCTGTCTGCTGATGAAAATAGCCTGGTGCTGGTTTGGGAAAAGCCGGAATCAGAGACGCAGCAGGTGGTGGACTACGCGATTTACCGCCAGGGCGAGCGGCTGGGTCTGGCGCGCGAAAATCAAAACCATTTTTCACCGGCCAAACCCTATATTGATAACTTCTATCAGCGGATTGCCAGCGACGGCTGGCAGCAGCCAATCGATTTGCGTACCTTTACGGTCACTCACCTGCAGCCGGATACGGAATATGCCTTTACGGTGCGCGCGGTCTACGCCGATGGCCAGGAATCTCCGGACAGCGCGGTGGTTAAAGCGCAAACCCGCAAAACGCCGCACGTCATCGAAGCCAGAACCTTTGGTGCAAAGGGTGATGGCACTACGCTGAATACCCAGGCGCTGCAGCAGGCGATCGATAACTGTACGGTCTCGCACTATCCTCAGGGCTGCAAGGTGCTGATTTCCGGCGGCATATTCAAGAGCGGCGCGCTGTTCCTGCACAGCGATATGACCCTGGAGATTGCGGCTGACGCCACCCTGCTGGGTTCAGACGATCCGGCCCAGTATCCGCTGGAAAAAGGCTATTACCTCTATCCCTACAGCGATCATCCGCAGCCCCGTCGCCCGCCATCATTAATTAACGTGCTGGAAGCGGACGATAAGGGCGAGTCTCCGGCCGGGACGTTTCGCAATATTCGCATCGTCGGTCAAGGTACGATTGACGGCAACGGCTGGACCCGGGGCGTCAAAAGCGGCGGCGAGGCCACAATTATCGATGAAATGGGCAATGAACTGCCGCAGTACCGGGCCAGTAATGCCAATAAAGTTGGCGCAGACGGTATTCTGGCAAAGCATCAGACCGAAGCGGCTATTGCGGAAGGCATCGAAAGCAATAGCGCCTATAAAAATCGCCGCTCCAGCCTGATGACTCTGCGCGGCGTGCACAACCTCTATCTTGCCGGGCTGACAATCCGCAACCCCGCGTTCCACGGGGTAATGGCGCTGGAGTCAAAAAATATCACGCTCAATGGCCTGGTTCACCAGACCTTTGACGGCAATAACGCCGACGGCGTGGAGTTCGGCAATAGCCAGAATGCGCTGGTTTTCAACAACTTCTTTGATACCGGGGATGATTGCGTCAATTTCGCCGCCGGGTTTGGTAAAGGCGCGGAAACTTTTCATCAACAGCCGCAAAGCGGGGCGTGGATCTTTAATAACTATTTCCGTAAAGGCCACGGCGCCGTGGTGACCGGTAGCCATACCGGAGCATGGATCGAAAAAGTTCGCGCCGAGGATAACGTCATGTATATGACCGATGTCGGCCTGCGCATGAAAAGCCGCCCTTACTACGGCGGTGGCGTAAGGGATGTGCTGTTCCGCCATAATGCGATGAAAGATATCGCCAAAGAGCCGTTCGTTTTTACTATCAAATACAGCGCCGACGTGAATGATACGACCCCTGCCGACGAGCCCGCTCAGTTCCGCGACGTTCAGGTGCAGGACGTCACCGTCGATGGTACTTCGGCTAAGCACAGCATCCTGATTGACGGCATGACGGTAGCCGAAATGGCAGAATCATTTGGGCTGACCTATTCTCGCGATGCCTATCACCAGAATCTGCGTTTTTCCAACGTCAGCTTCCGTAACACCAAAGCGACCAGTATCTCCTTCCTGCACGACAGCCAGTTTGATGAGGTAACGTTCGCTAATACACCGCAGGCCTGGGCGTTTTTCGCCGTCAATGACGTGACGCTCGCTGACAGCCTGCATCAGCAGAGCATCACCCGGGGAGAAAAGGACAAACTTATCCTTGAGGGGGCAATAAAGTAATGGCGTTGCCGGCGGCGTCAGTCGCCGGGTTTTATCAGCGCTTCTGCCTCGACAGAGATCTGTCGCTCAGTGATCCAAAGTAAAGACGCAGGTCATAACCGGCGTATTCAGCGTTCCCCAGACTATATAATCCCGATTTTTAGCAAAGATAAAAATGGGGGATTTCCCGGATAAGCCCATGATATCATAAAGTGGCATTACAAGATCATCAGGAACATCTCCATATTTATTAGTATCTTGTTTACCTGGCAATAATTTATACCGGCCCTCACCCACCGCCATGTAGTCAAAGTTGATGTCCTGTGACAGATAGTAAGTCTCATCGCCATCGACTATTTTTCCGGACAAGGAAACATAACCAGTGTTATTATTCATATCAAATAAAACATGACCATCAAATGTATATGAATCATTTAAGGATGATATATTATAGTATACATTGGCCTCACATGTTTTCATTTTGCTTTTCTTACTGAATAAGCACAACAAATAAATAATCAGAACAATGATAGCGCAGCCTAATAAACCGCAGGAACGGTAGAGCACGTTGTTAGTCATGCTGCCTCCATTGACTTACATAAACGTTATTACAATAAATTATTTTCTTATTTACACTATCCATTGGGCAAAAAGATGAAAATATCCCCCCAGACTTACCCTGCAAAACGTTTCTTTGTGCATATATTATCAACCGGGCTGGACTGCTTTGGCAATGTTCAAGTAACCCAGGATGGTGCCTAACCAAAATATTAAGTAATTTTTCCTGCATACTTTCAGGGATCTGAACATAAGATCTTATTTGACACTTACCGATTTCTTCCAGGTTATTTGAGCTCTTAGCCAGAATCGATGTTGCGGCCACTTCATACCTGGCAAAAAAAACAATAATCAAACTGGCTATCAAAGCTACCACGCCTCCGTGTTTTAGGTAACGAAATCGTTGCTGACGTAATTTTCCTGAAGGTGGTCCTTCCTGGCTTGAGTCATCATACCGTTTGACCTTGATATCTTTCGAGAGATAAAAACCAACGCCGGGGCTTGTTAATATAATATTATCTTTTCTTATCAGGAATGATAATTTCTTTCTGAGGATACTAATATATTGGTTTAAAGATGAATTTGATGCCTCGTGTCCACGGGATTCCCAGACTTGCTCTAAGAAACTTTGTCGAGAAACGACCTTCCCATGTGACGCCATCAGTATAGCCAGAATATGGTTAGCCGTTTTGGTTAACTGGTGTTTCTCCGTTACACCGATATCAATATAAATAAGCTCACCAGACTCAGCGTTATAAAACAATTTGCTTTCAATTAAGTACTTCATATGTTATCTGCATCCTGTGAATAGCAGGGTATGCTGATAAAAGGCAAGAAGCTATTGGGCCCTACAGCATCCCGGAGAAAGTGAAGTATTGTCAACACGTTGTGCCAGCTTTTTAGAGGCTTATAGCTTATCAGTGGAGCCCTGATGTTCGCTCTTCGACATCCGCTCATCCCTGCTAACGGCGCATACATCACAAAACTACTCTTTAGCAGTAAACCAATAGTAACAACAAAAACATAATAAATGTTATCACCATTTTTTATTTAATTGGATTCTGTGTGCCGTTTCAAATTCTTTGCGCCAAATGAAACAACAACCAATACTTTTGAATGAATTGGAAATAATCTATAACAAAAAATTACATCATGCATTAATTAACCATGCCCGATACCTATTAAATTTATTTAAAAAAACTTTAAATCTCGCACAAAAATCGCTTTTAAAGTTAAAACAATGGTTATAAGAAAATGACAATTAATTTCTTACGCCTGATATGTTTATAATTATTGATTAGTAAATCTTCCATTGCAGTAATCCTTGCCTCCTTATATATTTTAAAAAGTAGTTTCCTGGCACTCAAAGCGAATAATATGTAGATTTTAATTTAATGATTAAACAATAAGTAATAAGAGGCATATCATGTACAGCTATCGTTGGGCCAAATTCCTGGTTGCTGGCGCAAAATATAATGACAGTCATTTCCTGCTGGTAGAGTTTTATATTCATCACGAACTCGATGGCGTCATTAAACCAGGCATTTGCAGAAACAGACAATGGGTATTAAGCCAATTAGTTAATGGTTCTACTTTATTTACTTTAAATCAAAACAATAATAAATGGGAAAAGAAGGATAGAATAATTCTCAACCAAGTTGCTGGTAGATATTATATTAGGACGAATCCCTCTCCTCATCCCGGCGATGATATAGGCTATCATTTTACTCAAGGCTGTATGATATAAATGAAAAACTTGTTTTATCAACTACAGGTATAATGACAATGTGGAAAATATGTTCGATTCTGGATATTATTCGCAGTAGCAATGAGAAACCATTGATAATAATTGTTAACGACAGTATGCATCTCCGACTTATCAGACCCTCTCTCTCATGTGAGCAAATCAGGAAGATAAGCATCGAACAACTTGAGGAGATCATCATCAGAGAATTATAACGTACTGGGCTGACGCTAAATTAGCGCATTAATCATTTTAATTCCTCATTTTCACTATCATTACGCTTACCAATACACCCGATATCGGGTGTATTGGTACCGCCAACGTGAAAGAGAACCAGCGGCCACATAATTTACATTTTTATACTAATCAATGTTCAAGGGCAAGCGCGCAGACATGATCAACATGAGACAGATCGTGGTATAAGTCAGGTAAGGTCATTCTCTGGCGAATAACCATTTTCAAATTAACCTCAATCTTTCCCTTTTTAAGGTCTCTAATCGTAATATTTTCGATAATATTTTTTTGCTGATGGATACGGCTTATCAGCTTTTCAAGGGCCCCTCGTTCATCAAGAACCACCCGTACTTTCACTTTTCCGGGGAACTGATTTTTAGTTTGCAGGAATATAATGAACGGGCTTAATTTTATCGCCAATAAGAACAAACCCGTGGCGAAAAAAGCATGAAAATAAAAACCGGCGCCGCAGGTAATTCCAACCCCGGCTGATGCCCAGACAATGGCCGCCGTCGTCAGGCCTGAAATAGCATCGTCGTGTCGATGCAGAATCACTCCCGCCCCCAGAAAACCGACGCCGCTGATAATCTGGGCCGCCAGGCGCATCGGATCGCTACGAATGTTCATCGAAATTTCAGCATAGTATTCCGCCGACTGTATTGAAACGATGGTTAATACACAGCTGGCGACAGACAAAATGACGCAGGTTTTGAATCCGACAGGTTTCCCTTTCGATTCTCTTTCCAGGCCAATGATGCCTCCCAGAATAAACGCAATGCTGATTTTGACGATGGTCAATAACGGAAACCATCCGTGATCGACGATCGTGGCGGCCAGATTATTCATATCATTACCTTAATGAAAGATCCGTTATCAATCAGGAGTTCGCTTTCTTCAATGCGAGATCCGTTTTGCGTTTTGACAGATCGTCGCGGAAGAAAATCAGGAAGAAGACGCTCACTACCGCGGCGACACCGGCTGAAACTAACCAGAATGTTTCCCATTGCGGTAACGCTTCCGGCCCTTGCTCTGTCACGGTACTGTTAAAAATCTGCCCGCAAACGGTAGAAGCAAACAGCAGCCCGACGCCGTTGGAGACGATAAACCTCAAGCTTTGCGCCTGCGCTTTGATCTCTGGCGCGGCTTTGCGGTCAACATAAATATCGCCGACGGTAAAGAAAAAGTCCCAGCAGAATCCCTGTAACATCAGGCCAATCAGCACAAACATCATGTTGGCATCCAGCGAGGCATGAGCAAACAACAGCGTGCGGATGATCCAGCAAACGGCCCCCAGCATCAGCGTGATTTTAAAGCCGGCTTTTAGTAAGAAGAACGACAGCAGGAACATGAAAATCACTTCGCAGGCAATCCCGATCTGCATCATTGATGCGGCATTATCGAACCCCAGCGCTTTCAAAAAGACAGGAATATAGGCGGAATATGCGGTTTTGGGGATCATTAAGACAAGGATACTCAGCATCAGCACGCTGAAGCTACGATCTTTGAAGAGTGCCAGAGCATCGAGACATAACAGATCGCGCAGCGCAAAAGCGTTTCCTTTTGCTTTTGGCGGCGTATTCGGCAATGTGAAGCAATATAAGCCCAGGACGACGCCGGAAGCTGCCGCAATATACCAAGTAACGGTGTTGCCGGAATAGCCCATTTCACCAATGATAAAGCCGATTGCCATAAAGCCGAAGGTGCCAAAAACGCGGATGAATGGGAAATATTTAACCCCATTGATATGGCTGAAACTGATACTGTTAGCCAGCGCCGTTGTCGGATAAAACAGCAGACCGACCAGGAAAATCATGGTCAGCGTCATGCCGGTATTTTGCGCTTCAATAAATTGCGGAACAAACAGCAGCACGCCAGCATTGACTAAGTGCAGGATCGCCATGACCTTTTGTGATGCAAAGAAGCGATCGGCCACCATACCAATAAATAACGGTGAAATAATTGTCGCTAATCCGAGCAAGGCATAGGATGAGCCGATTATGGTCGCCATTCCATAGGTACTTAATACCAGCCCCATGGTCATATTCCAGGCGCCCTGCATAAAGTACTGTATGAACATCATAATTAACAGGCGTGGTGTTTTATTAAGGTCCATATTGCATATCCTTTATTGGTTAATGCTCAGGTTAAGCCCGTCCCAGGCGACAAGAATGTTCTCTTTATCGCATGCTGCTACTAGCTCATCGTGCAGGAGACCGCCGCTGTGTGAAATATGCGAGACGATAAGTTGACTTGTTTTCTTCAGGCAGCCCAGTTCCGCCAGTCTGTCTCTGGCAGCGAACACCGTTTCCAGACTCATATGGTTATTGGTACGATTTTCTCCATTAAAGCCGTAAGTACACTCCAGAACGGCCAGATCGATTTTTTTCCCTTCCAGCCACTGCCAGGTGAGCTCAGGAAACCAGCCAGAGTCATGACCGTAAAATATTGACTGGCCCTCTTTTTCGATAAACCAGGTATAACAAAGCTCCCATTTAGCATGGTTAGCCAGCAGCGGAGTTATCCGATAACCACGGGTTTCTACGGTGACGAAGGGCACCAGGCAATGAAAGGCAAAGCGCTCTGCGCTAAAGCCCGGCAAAACCTCTGCCGCACCGTTAATCGCACGATCGTTACCAAAGATATTCAGCGGATGGGTAATCTCAAATCCGTAACCCTCCATTCGGCTGAAAAGATCGCCGACGTTGAAATGATCGGGATGAGTATGGGTAAACAGAAGCGACCTGATTTCAGTTGCGTCCATGCCGTCGCGCAGCAGCTGCTGGCTAAATTCCGGCGCGACGTCAATCAACAGTTGATCATCAATAATCGCGGAAGAGTGTGTACGAATGTCTTTTCCCTTACGTATACGGGCTTGCTGACAATGCTCGCAGCGGCAAAACGGGTTAGGTATCCCTTCAGACGCTGCCGTTCCCAGAAAATGGATCTTCATGATTTCCTCTTATCACTAACAGGTTGCTGTTTTTATCATCAGAAATGTAATCAAACGTAATTGGAACGTGTCAATTATGGTTCTGCCGTTTAACAGGAACAACGATCTTTTTTCCCAGAAGTGATCCCCTTCAAAAACTTATTGTATTTATCTTAAATTTCAACAAATTGTAATTTTTACTACATGGTTACTCGTCTCAAGCCGGAAAAGATTAATATTTTTAATGTCTATAAATCACACATAATTATTTTGTAACGTTCAAATAACACCGGCAACGATAGTTTTCAGCGGTATGCCGTGCTAGCATCAACGCATGAGGGTAAGGATTAAAATATGCCAACAATCAAAGACATAGCAAAGCTAGCCGGTGTGTCACACGGCACTGTCTCGAACGTACTTAATGGCAGAGGAAATGTCAGCGTTGAGAAGATTGAAGCGGTTCAACGAGCGGCTAAGGAAGTGGGCTATCAGTTAAATGCGCAGGCGCAATCGTTAAGAGCCAGTAAAAGCCAGGGGGTGGCGCTGTTGCTGCCAGACATAAATGCGGAGCAGTATTACCAGCTTTACCGGGGCTTACATCAGGTCTGTCAGCCATCATTAAGCGAACCGCTGGATCTTTACCTGACCAACGATCTGCCCAACCTGGAACTGGATATTCTGCAAACGCTGGCGGCAAAATCTTACCAGACCATTGTTACCGTCAGCTGCCTGAGCAATAGCCAACCTTATTATGAAATGCTCAAGCTGCCCGCGGAACAGATCCTTTTTGCCTACCGACAACCTGCCGGAGCTGACAACTATTTCAGCCTCGATTACGTCACTGCGGGTGAACACCTTGCGAGAAGAGCGCTCGCACAGCGGCCGGGCCATATCGGTATCTTTTGCGAACCGCTTGAATATGCTCATAGCGCATGTTTTATTCAGGCGATACAGGAGACCTGCCGGACAGTCAGTCCGCAGACTAAGCTCACCGTTTTATCCTCGCAGGCGGGCGAGTCTAACACCGTAGCGTTTGATTTTTTCCGCGGCGTTGCCCCCGATATTTTCATCACTCAGGATAGTGATAAAACGCGAGCCGTGACGCAGGCAGCCTGGTTTGGTAGCGCGCAGTCCTGTCCGCCGATACTGCAGTTAAGTGATAATCTTCCGGCAGCCTTCGACGGCGTCACAAACTACCAGATGGACTATGGTCGCCTGGGTACCGCCATCGCTTCCCATATTCGCCAGCCTAAAAAACAGGTAACGCATCGAATTCTGACAAATAGCGGATTTTCATTAGATGGCCAATCCGTCCAGCCGCCTGAGACCGAGGCGACGCTGAATATGTTAATTTTGCCCAGCCCCTCAACCGATGCGCTGAAAAAACTGTTACCTCACTTTTATCGTCAGACCGGTATCAAGGTAAATCTTGCGGTTTATCCTTATGATGAAGTGTTTGAAATTCTTTCCCATCTTCATCTGCATCCCTATTACGATCTCCTGCGCATCGATATGGCCTGTTTTCCCTGGTTTGCAGAAAAAGCGTTATTGCCGCTGGAGTCGATTGCCCCTGCGCTGCCGCAGCTGCTGACTCATTTTTCTGACCAGATTCGACAGCACTTCAGCATGGTGAATGGCACCGCGTGGGCCATCCCCTTTGATGCCAGTATGCAGCTCCTGTTTTACCGACGCGATCTCTTTGAAGATGCGACGATAAAACGGATGTTCTACGAAACGACGGGAAAAGAGTTAACGCTACCCGAAAACTTTGCGCAATTTGATGAGTTAGCGGCTTTCTTCAGTCGCCAGCATCAGCCGGATAACAGACTGCGCCCGATGGGCACGGCGGTGACCTTAGGCAGCTCAGGGCTTATCGCCACGGAATATCTGCTGCGTTACTACGCGCTCGGCGGACGTCTGGTTCGCGAAGGCGAACCGGTTCAACTGGAGACTTCGCTTGCCGCTACGGCGCTTGAACAGTACCTGCAACAGCTCTCCGTCGCCGTGAATCTCTCAGGAGAATGGTGGAGTGACGCCGTTAAGCAGTTTGAGCGCGGCAACCTCGCCATGTTGATCATGTATCTCAATTTGTTCAATGACGTCGCGCATAGCCCTATCGCCCCCACTATCGGCTATGCTTCAGTCCCGGGACAGCTTCCACAGTTGGGAGGGGGATCCATTGGGATGTCCCGCTACAGCAAAAAGAAAAAACAGGTTGAGCAGTTCTTCCACTGGCTTTATTCCGATGAAATTGCGCGTCATCTGGTTCTGCTCGGAGGAAACTGCGCCTGGTCAGGGGTTTGTCACGATCAGAACGTCCTTAACCTCTATCCATGGTTTAATTTATTGAATGAAAAGGGCATGGTCGGGATAAGAGAGTCACAGGATACGCAGGGTAAACCTTTCAACCTGCGCCAGGCAGAAATTATTATCGGCCAGGGCGTGACGAACGCGATAAATGGGATTATGGATGTCTCTCAGGCCGTGGAATACATTAACAGGCGAATAAAAAATGAAACCGGCGCCTGAGGCCAGGAAAGCGAGCGTACCTCTGCCCTTTTTCCAGAGAGTCTGCGTGTTGCTGGACTCTCTGAAACCAGATTCCAGCGCAAACTACCGTTGCGTTTCCAGCGGAGATAAATCTCTATATTTGTTGAGATTGACGCCAGCGTTTAATCATCTCTTGAGTGACTTCTTTCTTATAACATACTGGCGCATAGCCTCCTGCTTTACTCCAGGCACTGCGCCTGCCGCAGGCGCTGCCGTTTCTCGCCCGATTAAACGGACAAGCGCAAACACCGGGGTAAGAAGCGATAGAAGCCTCAATAATTTGCTGCTTAACTTGATCATCAGTTAATTGCGGTGTTTTAGCAGCAGCAGCGCCGACGATAAAAGTGCACAGCAACGCTAACACGGCGGTAACGGGTCGTTTAACGGCCATAATGATTGCTCTTGTGAGAGAGGACATCTCAAATTACGCGGCAGCAAGAAACAGCATATTGATCTTTCTCAATAGTGCCGAATATCTCTAAAAGTATTTTTGGTAACGTCACAAGAAATCGTTATGCAGTCGATCTGCCTGCAGCTTGCACGCAGATCCTGTACTAAAAAGTGCCTCAGCTCGAATCTTATTCCGCGCCTATTCATGGCCTTTAGCTTGAATATATTCGCCAATCGTCATTTTCGAATCGCGAATCCGATCGGAAATTTTACGGAAGCTATCTTTCCATTCTGCAGGTAATTTTTTTATCTGAGCTATCTTACAAGCTACACTATAAGGAGTGCGCCCAAGCTTTTCAGCCAGCCAGAAGAGATGCTCTCCTATCTCCTCCTCCGGAATAGGCTCTAATACTTCCCGTAGCATGGACTCATCATTGTCATTCCAGGGTATGCCAGCGTTTGGAAACCGTGGATCAATAACCTTTTCTTTCTTTTCTTTCTTTTCTCCACTCTTTTTTATCGACGAAGATTTTTGTGAAGACACTATAGCAACACGTGCTTTCACCGCCCCGATGGCGGCAACAGCCCGGACCAAATCAAGGCGTTCCGTGCGTGTTAACAAATTTTCATCGCAAATTAAATCATTCAGCAAATCAATTATTTCATTGAGATTATCTTCAGTTATCTTCATATTCTGTCCTTAGCGGCATGTTCCATGATTGAATGCTATAGCATCCTCATAGTTTCATATATTTCATCCGACCCGGCATGTTATGTGATTCAATGGCGAATATACTAACTCAAATATTTTAGACTGTATCTGCTTATATTACTGCGCATCCCTCAATCAACGAAAGACCTACTGCTGTAGCCAATCGATGCAATTCGCCACCATTAATGAGTTGGTATTATCTCTCATTTGGCTCTGCCGATCCTTTCTTTGGTGGATTGAGGGCTATGAGCCCCTATTCGCCTGCATGAAATAAGCCTGTAAAAGTCCTCTGCACCGCCCTGATTCGTTTACACCTGCGTCGGTTTCGATAAAGCCAGTGATAGAAAAGGACTCATTCCAGGGAGTAAAAAGGTAAGGGAAGAGGATTGGGCAGAGGATGCTTAACGAAAAAAATGGTACGCCCTACAGGGTTCGAACCTGTGACCTACGGCTTAGAAGTTCCTAGAACTATACGCTAAGTCATATACTTACCGCGTCATTCCTGCGCTCACACGTCCCATGATGCGAAAAGTTAGAAAGAGATGAAAACGGTTAAGAAACTATGGTTGTCCCAAAACCGTCCCACCTATCCTTCACACAGGACTGCTATCCTGCGTCACATTGTGAATCGTATACGTGACAACGCCGATCACTTCCACGTCATCCAGCGCTTCCCCTTCGATAGCTTCTCCCTCCATCGTGATAAATGCCCTGCCTAATATTTTCGCAAATTCCATGAACCCAGCGTGCCGAATGAGTACTGTGCTCCCCTGCTTAGCTTTCAGAGACAAATCAAGAACAGCAAAGCCGCTGTCAGTTCCGATAATTCGCGAGTTTGCTCCAATACCACACAGTGAGCTCACTGTCAGCGTACTCTCTACATAATCTGTGGCCGGCGATGGAAAGCCCATTACATGACCCTCCCCATGTTTCGTAGTATCCAAAGCCTGTTTTCGCTATGGTCAGGAGTCTTGTCAGCAAAGCAGTTTTGATAGCGCTCTATCCAGCGATTTGCCTCGGACTCTGAGAAGTGGATGCCGCGCCGCTGCAGCGAAGAAACGAAATCCCGGGTGTGCAGGTACTGGTAGCCCTTCGAGTTGCGAAGAATCGATTCACGAAACGCGTCGTTGATGTCTGATTGTCTAAGCATAAACCCACCCTCAAAAACACTGGTTATATATACAGTAATATTTGTGAGCGGACAGATCAAGAAAGGCGGCGGCTATCAATTTTCGTGACAGCCGCATGTGGTTTATATGTGCTATGAATATTTCACATGAGAAACAACAACTAACTGCTGTAATGCATATAACACCAGAGGTGAATTTCGCCATCAATAGTTACGCATTTATAGCTTAACCTTGGGATCACCTGTTCTGGTCATTTTGTTTTGCTCATTGTCAAACTCATAGTGGCCAGTAGGGGCATAGAGGACATCAACATTGCCACACCCAGGACATTTTTCACCATTAAAGTTAATCTCCATAGGGGCATCTATTGATACATACCCGCCAACCATAGGCACTGGCCCATTAAAATCACAAGAACGACAACGAACATCAAATATGGTTCTCTTTGAAAGCCACTCTTTCATTTTTTTACCCTTAACTATTTAGACTTTAAACGAAACCTCTCAAGGGTTGGTTCCATATTTTTCCTTGAAAGTGTCAACCATTCTTTTACACGTATTGTCATCAACGCCATGGCTTGAGATGCAGACTCTGATGCTTTCCCTGCCTCCTTCTAGTGATGGGTTTGAGATAAATACAGAGAACAAAATAAATATAAAAAAAAACATAAATACAATAATATAGGTTAAGCGCTTCTTTCTCATTTCTCTAGGTCCATCTATCTAACAATACTATTCATTTTACACGTTACACCAAAATTGCAATCCATTTACACATTTATTTATAGTTTCATATCTTTATTATTAACTATGCAACTATTAAATAGTTGCATATCCTCTAATCAATTCATAGCCAGTAGAAATTGCATCACCGATACCTGCTCAGATGCTGCCAATTCGCCTGCCATAAGTAGTGCTGACTTAACTTCCGTTGTAAGACCTGATGTATTGTTGTCGACCTTGCAGCCAATTCTTATGTTGTTAACGCCAGGAGAGTACGTACCTGGAGGAGATGCAGTACCAGATGTCATGGTTTGCGTGGTAGGGTCGTATGTTGCTACATAAAGAGAACCATTTTTAACGGTTGCCACCACTCCCACTAATTCCCCTACAACTGCCTCAGAATAGAAATTAGCATTTGCATAAGTGGGTCCGGTTTGTCCAGCGTTCTGAACAGCTAATGTAATATTTCCAGATGTTGAGATGGCCAACCCGAAGCCAATGAGAGAGTTTCCAGTACCAGACAGATCCGAGATTAAGTATGTATTCGCTCCTCGCGAGCCTCCCTTTTTAATCACAGTGGCAATGGTCATGCCTGCTGGCGACTTATAATCCGTTACAGCATAGTTATCCCTCCCAACATTAATTACACCTCCTTCATTAGTTACTGTGCCAACAAACGATAGTGGCTTTGAGTTATCATATGAATTTAATGATATGTCGGTTACTGGCGTTCCAAAGTAATATCCAGCGAAAGGAGTTGCGCTAATATCAGGAAGCCCACGAAACCAATTCAATGATAAAAAATCTGATATATTCTTCATACCTGGGATAGCTTGCAATTCAGCATCAATATAAATAGAGGTTATAGCCATGTTTACTCCTGCATGAATTTATCTTTAATTTTACGAGCCAGAACATAGGCTCCAAGGCTGCTTAGGTGCAGAGAATCTACCCAAGCGCCACTTGAGTTATCATAAGTTTTCGGAAAAAGTTGATATAAACTAATCATATTTACATTGTTTTTAACAGCTAACTCTCTCATTGCTTTATCATATTCTGATAAGGCGGGAGAGCCTGATGCATTGGATTGAGCTGGTGATACAAGGCAAATACATATACCAGGGGTTGCCTCTTTATATTTGTCAATTACTACCTGCAATCCGTTAATATACTCCGTTATACCAGCACTTTTTCTAAAATCATTTGTGCCTACAATCATAAAAAATAGGTCTAGATCAAAATTAGATACAATTGGAGATATCCAGTCTTTCCAGTAAAGGTAATCAGAAGCCATTGCACCACCATTCCCCATGCGAGAGACTGTAATCCCGGAGTTTTTCGCGCCATTCTTGCCGTACATTCCCAGGATAGAAACCACCCCAGTTCCTGAGCTGGTTATCAGTACCGTATGAGATGTTGCGGTCAATCCTGTGATGTCGTATTTTTTGGCTGTAGATGTATTAGCACCTGTAATTGTAACTGGCGAACCTCCGTCTATAGTTATGGTAAAGCTTCCCGTTCCGTCATAGTAAAATAAAGACAGATCAGTGGCTGTTACGTTTGACCATGTCAGAGTCCCAATGGTGTTAACGTTATAGTACGCGTTCCCGTCTGGCCCTGCACCATATTGAGGAGGGGCATTATTATTTTCATTATCACCATCATACTTAGTGAAATTATTAACAGTTAGCGTTATACCAGCCATCACTCCATCAGAACGCGTAGAGCAATTTATCCATCCAGGATCTTTAAAAACTCCACCCAATATATTAATAATTGCCTGTGGAATAGTGCTTCTTTCCCCCCATGAGTCAATGCCAACACCAAGATTCAAACTAACTGATTGTCCGGCAGCAAGACGCCCCTTTTTGAATGTGAATTTATATTGATCCCCCTCAATAAAAGAAGAATCAGGAATGTTAATTTTATTAGATATTAAATCATAAATTTTCTGTTGAAGCACCGGGCCAATCCCAGCCGCATCTAACCTTGACCGATCCATCCAAATTGGAACGTTTCCATTACTGTCTATATAAAGAGGAAAATAATCTGACGTAAGATCATTTTGATTAAGATACGATTGTATTAATACGTCTGATGTTGATTTAACAACATTTTGCAAAACCGGGCCAATCCCAGCCGCATCTAACCTTGACCGATCCATCCAAATTGGAACGTTTCCATTACTGTCTATATAAAGAGGAAAATAATCTGACGTAAGATCATTTTGATTAAGATACGATTGTATTAATACGTCTGATGTTGATTTAACAACATTTTGCAAAACCGGGCCAATCCCAGCCGCATCTAACCTTGACTCATCTAACCATATCGGTACATTTCCTTTTTTATCATACATAACAGGGAAGAATGAAGGTAAATAATCTCCAGATGGTAATTTTTCATTTATTTTTGCATCAATAGTTGCTGTTGATGGCATTTCACGGCCGGTCGCCTCCAGCGTACCTCCGTTATTAATAACTTCAATAGCAAGCGCGCTGTCATCGGGGCTGCGGTAATACGTGGTGCTGCCTTCCGGGATATTCGCGATATCCGCCTGTGCTGCCGCCAGCGTCATGTACTGGCGACTGAGGGGGATTAGGTTCTGTCGCGTTTCTTCAACTACCTTATCCCCTTCTGCCTTAATTCCGTCTACTGTGTAGTGCTCGCCGCCGTGACGATCTTTGTATGTCAGTTCGGTACTGGTGACAACCTTATCCAGCATAGCGCCGGCATAAACTGCGTCCCTGATATCTGTGCTAGGCACGTCATTGTCGGTAGGGGTTGGTAGTGGTACTTGTGCCATTGTGCATTTCGCCTTATCTAAAAGGCGCACAACCCCCTCAGAATTAATCTGATGTTGTGCGCGAAGGTTGGTGATTACTGCGGATAAATCGAGTCTGAATACTCAGTAAGGGAAAGCGTTTGAGTATCGTCACCGTTAGGTTTGGCGCTATCAACGCGCCAGATTGTGGAGTTCAGTTCTGAGTCGGTAGCGATGAAATACCGGCTGGGGTTTTGCACCGTACTGCGGTCATAAATGTTCAGATCGAAGGTATCGGCTGCAGCCTGGAATGCCTTGGCTTTGCCGCTTACCGGGTAAGCCCTCCAGCGACCGCGATAATCCCCCAAACTGTCGGTCATCACCACCCACATATCCCCGAATGAGAAGTCGATACGCTCTGACGTCGAGAACACGTCACCGGATCGCCCGGTGACGTATCCGGTCTGCTGCGCGTTGTCGTACATGTCCGGACACTGGACCACCGTACCTCGCACTACCTGCGTTTCTTCCAGCACTTTCACCGTCATTGTGAGGCGCGAGTAGAGGAGCTTTCTCGCTTCGAGCCAGGCCCGGTCCGTCGCCTGAGCGGAGTTGCGACAACCGTCCAGGCTGATCTGCATCGCGTTAACGGTAGCGTCCTCAACCTCGGTGATGCCGCTGCTGTCGATCTGCAGGTAGACGTAAGTCTTCTTGTTCGTAAGAGGGTCAACGAAGTCCAGCGCTACGCCGTCATAACCACCGGGGAGAGACATTTGCCAGGCGACTTTGTACTCGTCCCAGAACATGTTTGAACGCGCAAAAACCGCATCCGGGTTTGTCACTTTTTCATCACGCCAGAACGTCAGCACATCGCCGATGTTGTTGCCGTCGACGCGAGCGACATTAGCGATCGTTGCTATGCGCTCACCAAGCGGCTGTTTCTCATCCGAGAAGGTGTAGTCGAAATAACCTAGCGCCTCATCTGACAGCGAATCAGCGATCGCATAGAGTGCGACGATATCCAGGCTACCAACGTCCTGCTTACTTACGACAATCCACTCGTGCAGGATAGCGTCGGCAAACGACCGACTCGGCCGCAGCGTATAATCGACCGCGCCGGTTGCCCGGTCATAACTGATCGTGTGCCGCTGCGCCAGCATGTTGTACTTCTGCTCGCGGTTTGAGTTGCTGTCGTTCGACCCCTTGATCGTGATGCGTGCAATCGTGTCCTCAGGATAAACGACGTTTTCGCGCACGTTCACCGCATGAATAGCCATCAGCGTCACGACGTTGGCATCATTGCTGTTGTCGAGGCGCTCAATGGTTACCGCATAGCGCCCAGCTCCTGCGGTCGGGGTGAATTTATGCGTCGTACGGAAATATCTGGTCGTCACCTGGAAATCGTTGTCGAAGAAATAATCGTACTGCTCTGAGGTCCCCGGCACCTGATTGTTGTCGTCATCAACCTTCCAGAATTTAATCCTGTATTGTGTTGTGCCGGCCGTCGCGCCGAGCTGAACCAGCACATGCACCCAGACCTGAGTGGAGACAATAGGTGACACTGACGGCCCGATAACCAGCGGCGTCTGGTCATTCAGCGTGAACAGCGTCGAGTTGATAACAGCATTGCCCGGCAGCGACGTAATTTCTCCAGAGAGCTCGCCGATATAAAACGTCGTGTACGACAGCGTGTCGTCGCCGATGAAGCTCTCTGATGAGATGATATTCCCGGCGCCGGTGACGTTTCGAGTAACGCTTGTGCCGCCGTCGTTCCATGTGGCATTGATAACGAACGTAACCGGGTGCGGCACTGCCAGCGCAGCGAAGTAGGCAAAGTTGTCATCGTTCGACAGCACTATAGCCTTAAGCTGATTGCTCTCGATCGCCACCGATGTCGGCGCCGTCGTGGTCGCTGTCTGGGCCGGGAAGTCCTGGCTTTCGTTCAGGCCGGGGACTGTCTCATTATCGACGTCATCGAACTGATAGCCGACTTCAATCGTGCCGATCACGTCACCCGGGTTATAAATCGCAGAACTGGCGCCCGCCAGGCTGCCGAGGTTCGATTCCGAATAGCGGATCGATGAGATGGTGTACCGGCCGTAACCGACCTCGAACCATTCCGTAAGCTGTTTGTTATTGTCGACGAACTCGAAAAGCGCCTCCTGAATCAGGTCAGGAAATACGCGGCACTGGCCGTAAATGTTCGGACGCCCCTTATAGAGTCGCGCGCGGTTCGTCTGGCCAGTTAAGTCATTATTCGGCGATTCTCCCGTCGCAACCGATACAGAGGCACTCGGCTTGTTTGACAGTCCGAACACCTTCAGCGCACCGGACAGGATTTTCGAGACCGGACGTAATATCGTCGTGACCAGTTTTCCGACCCCACCCTCCGGCTGATCGAACACAGCCACGACGTCACCGGTACATAGTGGCCGACTGATATCGTAGTCGTCCGGCAGCGCGCGACCATTCAGTTTGACGACCAGATCGCGGTGTAACTGTAGAGAATCCAGCAGGCTAATCAGTGTGGTGCCGGAATCTACCGTCCCCCGCTGCAGCGGCGCGCCAGGCAGCCTCTGTAACTCATATCGAACCATGCACCATGTACTCCACTTTGCTATAAACCTTCAGTAATGCCAGCGGGCTGTCGCAGCGTACGAAACCGAATTCGCCGCGGGCATGCAGGCATTTCACCGGGCTGATCATCACTCCGATATGCGCCGGCACGTCACCGCGGTAAAAAACGGCGATGCATCCGGTTGCCGCTACCGGCACGCGCCGCCAGTGGGCGCGCTCCTGTTCGTAGCAGGTGATGAACTCTGCGCCAGATTCGTACCCGGCTATATGGTGCAGTTCCAGGCCGAGCACGTGCCGGTAATAGAGAACCACCAGACCCCAGCAGTCCATCTGCTCAAAACTACAGGCGCGGTTAGCCCAGGGCTTGCCGTTAACAAGCCCGATAAATTTATCTTGCGTCATACGGTGATTAGCCCTGGGTAATCTTTCGTGGTGTAGATTATGGAGTTGGCCAGCGTCAGCGGATTGGTCTTGCCGGCGGTCACGGTGACGTTGCTGGCATCGGCTGAAATGTCGTTCACGTAAAGCGTCCAGTCTTTCAATGACGCCGTGTCACCGATCGCGTTCCACTGCTGATACAGGCACTTTATCGGAGTCATGCGAGCCGCCCCGCGCCAGCTTTTCAGTGTCTGCCGGACATGCTCCGTCGCGGCGACAAAGGTTATCGTCATTGAGATGACCGCCGTTCCGTCCTGCGCCGGCTCGGTCACGCTGAACCGCGCAGGATCGAAGGCATTTCCGCCGAACGTCGCCGGGCGAAACAGGTTATTGACCACCCGGTAATAACCAAACGCAGGGTGATAAAACTCCACCGTCTGTTTGATGTCGCTCGCCGGCCGCCGCTCCTTCCATTCTCTCAATGTCGGCATCAGTCGGCCCTCGGCATAACTTCTGTCACCAGATAATCCAGCCAGTAGCCATAACCAGGCTGCGCCTCAACAATCCAGTCGTCGTAGTCCTCGGTCATATCCTCGATACCGTTGCTGATAACCGTCGCCGTCCAGGTGACGATGTTCCCGTTCTTGCTGGTCTGCACCGGCATGTCGACGAAATGCAGCGTCTGCTGCTGAACGCCCTGCGTATCACCCAGGTCGATCGGCATCTGGAACCAGTTGCGCCCGCGGTCGCAGTACGTCGGCGAGCGAAGCCACGACTTAAATCGCTCTGCCTGGGCAAGCGTGAAAATCCACTGCAGTGTCCATTTCGCCTTAAGGTCCGTTGTAATCGGCGTGATTATCAATGGACCGACCGCCGTCTGCGTCGTCTGCCAGGCTGTATCCTGCGTCATGTTCTGATCGGCACGCTGGGGAAGCGGCAGGAACGGAGGGTATTGAATTGTTGCCACGTTTCCTCCGGGCAGTAAAAAAGCCGCGGCTGCGGCACTGTTCGAATATCAGGATATAAAGTATCCATGAGCCAGGGTAGGCTGATAAAACCACTACAACAAAGGAGGTTTTATGTCTGGTCTTGTGAATCCAAAAGATTCCCCTGAAGAAGCTGCATACGCACTGATAATTGAGCTTGTACGGGCCCAGCGCGTGCCGGTTTACTCATCTAATATTTCTGGTCTGCTGTCGCTCTATGATGAAGCTGTCGAGCATTTCAAAGACGATGAGAAGAAGAGCTAATCATCGGCACATAATGCAATAAAGCTTTCACGAACGGATTTGGCGATCGCCTTCGCTTTTTCCGTTCTCTCTTCTTCTTTCCACGCCACAATTCCCTGCAGTTCATCAGAAAGCCTTTCAGCTGCTTGCTCCTGTACTCGCTCTGGTAATTCGCAAAATTTCATAATTTCCACCCATTAAAAAACCCGCCGAAGCGGGTTTGGTTTATTCCACAATCACTGGTTCTCTTGGTATGTCTTCAACGATAATTTCGAACTTAGTAATGTCGCCTGGTTGAAGCGTAACAATAAAATCCGTGTTAGCAGGTATGATCCCTTCCAACGTCGACCCATTAGTCATTTCAATGCGAAACTTTAGTGGACGATTATTACGGAAGACAGTAGGAGTTCCATGTTCTAAATCCATACTAATACTCTCACCTGGGCCCGCACTCTTTACATCTGAATTCATCAAAACGCTCCATTTGCTTTACGTGATAACCCAAGAGTAGATTGTAGCGTGCTGATATATGGTCCATTGCGTTCAGCATCAGAAATCAGGAATTCCAGCACATAATTGCCGTCACTCTGAGTTGCTCCCATGTATTGCGGCTCAGCATTGGATGCCTGATTGTTTATGACTACCTGAACATTCAGCCCACCACCGCCATTCATATCCTTATTGCTGATAACCTTTCCATTATCGCCGGGTATCATGTACTGCTTACCAGTACTGGCCTGGTAAATCTCCGGCTTACCTTTCTCGCCGACCTGATACATGCTGCCGGCCGATACCGGCCCGCCATTATAGCGCGCGCCAGCCAGGGCAAGACCGCTCGCAAGCCCTACAGTTGATGTGATGCCTGCAGATGCCGGCGCGGCGTTTGTACCCAACGTTGCGAGTGATGCCAGTGCAGCAGCAGGCGCCCATGCCGAAGCCGTCGTTGCCGCCATTCCAACAGAAGAAGCAACAGAAGCCGCGCCGAGAGTCTGGCCGAGAATGTAGTTTTTCAGCGCTTCGACGCCAACCTGCACGATGCTGTTGATCACACTATTCAGGATGGTATTCCCAAGTGACCGCATCGCCTCCTGCGCTGACATTGTGCCAGTAAGCAGTCCAGTAATTGCGTTTGAGGCATTCCCGCTAAAGGCGTCCACTGCACTCGTCAGCATGTTATAGCCGAAACTCTGCTGGCTGAGTAGCTGCCATTGGGCCTCTGTCATCTGCTGGTTATACTGATTCTCCTGCGCCGTTCTCAGCGCCAGATACTGAGCATCCGTAGCTGATTTGGCAGCGATGAACTGGTCGTAACTTATTTTTCCCTGCTGGTAGCTCTGCTGGAGTATTGCCTGTTCCTGCTGCTGGTACTGCTGCATCAGGGCCAGCTTCTGGTTATTCTCGTTCACCAGTTGCTGCACAGGGTCAACTTCGGCGCGGGCCGTAGCTACCGGGTTTAGCGTTTTCTGCGCGTTAATTTTGGCGAGGTTGTTCTGGTGCTCCAGCGCCATTTTCTCGGTAGCAGTATTGTACTTTTGAAGGTCAATCTCCCCGGCATTCAGGGCTGCCTTGAGGTTCTGCATGGATTCTGCGTAGGATTTATTCTCCGCCTGCTCCGGTATGGCCTTGAGCGCTTCGGTTACGCCCCTTGCCGCTGCTGCCGCATCCCACGCTTTAGCTGCGTATTGCCCAGCCTCCTGAATCTGCGCCTGAGTTGCAGCGCTACCGAGTGACTGCTGCGCACGCAATATTGCACTGTCTCGGCTCAATTCTTGAGTTGAACTGGCCGCAAGTTCAGACTGCTGTCGCAGATTTTCAAGTTTTTGGTTTACCGATTCCTGTTGAGTGGCAAGCTTTTTGGCTTCTGATGTTGATTCCTTGGTGGCCTTCTTGTTGTTTTGCTGCGCCTGTTGAGCATCAAACTCTGCTGCTGCTCTATCCCTGGCAAGATTAACGTCAGCCTCCGAGCCACCAAGATTTCTGATGTCCTGTTCAGCCTTTAATTGCGCTCGTTTCCTGTCATTAAGTTCGCTCTGAAGCGTCACCTGATCCTGCAGCTTATCAAGGTATTCCTGGACATCTTTAGGGCGTTCAACCATGAGACTGCTGGAGTTGAATTTTTCTTTTGCCTTGGCAGCAAAATTAATCATATCGCCCAACTTGCTCATCATACCGGCAGCAATTCCGGCTTCCTGCCCATCCCTGCGAAGCAAATCGATACCCTGCTTCATCGTTCCGTTTAGCGTAGCGCGGCCAATATTAATAGCGTTTTGGGTCTGGCTTAGCCTGTTCTGAGCCTTTTCCAGCTCAAGGGTAGCTATGGCTAGTTCATCCTGTGCGCCACCAAGGGCCTCGGCAGCCTGCCGCCCCCTCGTTGTATTCGTACCCCAGTTCTCAATTTCTCTCTGCTGGCGCTGGACCGCAGATGTCGCATCGTTGAATTCCTTCTGTGCATCAGATACGGCATCGCTTAATTCAGGCAAACTTTGGCTTAGCTTCCCAATAGTCGCCGCGAGTTCTGTATTGGACATGCTCTGGAATTTTGAGCTTAGCTCATTAACTCCATCAGCTAAATTATTCGCATCGTCACGGGCTTCTTTCGCTCTTTGAGAGAAATAAACTAATGCACTTGCAGCTAACATTGCGAAGCCAGCAGGACCACCAACTAAACTAAGAGCCCTTCCCGCAAGACTCACCCCGCTTGAAAGGGCTGCTTGTGCAGCCTTGTTAGCAGCAAGCGACCGGTTGTAGTTATCAACAACACTCGTCGCGGTGATTCTTGCCGCTGACAATCTCTGCTCTGCGGCGGCGGCATTCGTTTCGCTGACTGCTGTCAGTTTTTGCATTTCCGCAAGTCTGATTTCATCTAACGCTCTTTCTTTAGCTACTGTGGCGGCGCGAAGATCGGCAGCGGCTTTATTGGCTGTGGCTTGTGCTGCCAGCGTTTCTTCCGCTGATAATGTACGAGACGCAGCTGCGGACTTTATTTTTGCAGCGGCAGCCATCGTTAACGCACCAACATAACGACTCCCCATGATTGCTGCCACCGCGGTGAGAGCTGCGCTGAGTCCTCCAATATTTTCACTGACAGTGACTACCGCATCACTAAAAATGGCCGCGCCTGTTCGAACTATGGAGTTTTCGCCAAAGAATTTTGTAATATTGTTGCCAGCAACCTGAAGAGCCTGGCTGATAGTCGTCGTTGTATTGGCAAATTCCGCTCCAATTACAGACCCTTGCGAAAGAAGCCCGTTCACCACAACATCTGTAGTCAACTTGCCCTGCGCCGCCATGTTGCGCATTTGTCCGATGCTGACCCCCATAGAGTCAGCGAGCGCGACGATCAAGCGGTTGCCCTGCTCGTTTACTGAGTTGAACTCTTCACCGCGAAGTGCACCTGACGCCAGCCCTTGAGATAACTGGATAATGGCGTTTTCAGCCTCTTGCGCCGTCGCACCTGATACAACAAACCCTTGGTTGATAATCGTGGTTAATTTTGCCAGATCTCCAGCGCTGGTCCCGTATTGCCGGGTGGCTCTTTCTAAACGCGCATATAAGGATGCCGTTGCATCTAAACTACTGCGAGTTTGCTGAGTAATGTTGAAAACCCGTTCGGTTACATCAGCAAGTTGTTCAGAAGGGCGAAGGGAGTTAGATAATTTGTTATTAACCGTGGCCCATGCATCAGCATATTCAGCTACCTGACGGACGGACAGTGCCGCAGTGAGAGCAACCGCTACACGTGACAGACTCGACATTGAACGCTCAGTAGTATCAATTGAGCGCGTTGTTTTATCAAATCCACGCTCCATCAGATCAAGGCGCTGGTTGACGCGCTGCTGAGCTGTAAGCAACCCGCGCACATCCATCTCAATGTCGTAATAAATGCCACCAGCGTTTTCTGCCATTTACAATTCTCCAGGCAATAAAAAACCCCGCCGAAGCAGGGTTCACATTTTCGATTAAAATGTTCGAGTTTAGATAAGGCCAGCCTTTCTTCTGGCCTCCTCTAAATATTCTTCATCGCTCTTTTCAGGCCCAGCGTCAACCGGTTGAATCTTCTTCCATACTTTCAGTTTATTGCTTAACGCAAATATTATTTTATCGAAATTTTTCTGGTGCCGATGAGCGCCTGTGACGTTAACGCCAAGTTTAAGCGACGAATCAATACCAACGACACATGAGTCATCGCCATTCGTATTGACGACAATCGAAACATTCTCCCCCCATGAAAAAAGCGACATACCAGCACTAACGGATACCCTTCTAAGGGTGTCGTCTTTTTGCTTTACTGACATCCCCACTTCAGGAATTGCCTCCAGTAGTTTTTCATAAGCAATATCAGCTGGAAAAGGAAAAACTTGCTGTGTAGATTGACTAGCGAAACTCATACCCACCCCCATTAATGTTTTCTTACATGATAGGGGACTGGCTATGCAATGGAAAGCAAGAAACCCGCCGTTAAGCGGGTTTAAATAGCAAAGCCCAATTTTGGGTTTTGAGTTATTTTCAGATAGTTACGCCACATCAGCGCCATGGATCAGGTAACGAAGTGCCTGAACCCCTTCCGTGTTGTAACGGAAGGCTTCGACCTGCTTGTCTGAGTGCCTCGACTTATCCAGAAAGAACTTGCCGTACTGTTCAGTTTTCAGGTTGTGTTTATTAGCCACGCGACCGATCTTATTCGCAGTGCAACCGAGCTGCGCCGCCACCTCACCCGCCGTTGAGTAATGCTCTTCAATTGCCGGCAGTGGCACAACTTCATGACCGAGTAGTGGGTTAACAAGGGTGGCAACAATCACCTGGTTAGCCGACTCACCAAGCCGAGGGAACATTGACATCAGCTCGCGGGCCGATGCGATGTTTTTCTCCAGCGCCTGAGCTTTGAGTTGCTCAGCTTTGGCAAGCCGATATTCAGTAAGCCCTGAAGTGCTTTTGGTCGGCACCTGGATAGCCTGCATGTCTTCCAGCTTATCAACCAAAGAGCGGCGAACAGCTTTAGACTCGCGAGCAGCCACACGTAGAGCCTGCTTGATCGTCATGTCGATAACCTCCACAGGACGACCGCCATTGATGCCTGAGGGTTTTACACTTTTTGTGTAAAACTCCCCCTCAAGTTCATCGACAACTTTTTCAATGAACTTATTATTGCGCACTTCCGGCTCTCCGCACTGCGTGCGAGCCTGATTAACCATCATAAGCAAAGACTGAGAGTCAATGGTTTTATCGGTGACAACGCTACCTTTTGATGCTAAATTTATTGAAGTCATTGGTTGGACCCTTATGACAGATTTATGGATAGCCGGTAGCTCGTAACTATCGGCTTTTCTTTGTGCATCATTGCAACATTTCCCGACGCAGGTGAGGCAATACCCTGCTCCAGTTATCATCCTTCCATGGGTGAAATTCGATATGCGCTGTCTCGCGCTTAATGATCTCCCTGGCCTTGTTGATTGTCCGTGGCAGCTCCTGGCCGATCGTGTGAAAGTGCCCGGCCTGTCGATGCTCGGCTACCTTAAGTAAAGGAGTAACGCTCTCACAGGCTGTCAGCATGATGTCACTCGCTCTCCACAGCCAGGCAAGGGATGAAAGTTCATCGTCAGTAAACTGCTTCGCAATCGGCGAATGCGCCACTTCCCGATCCAGAACATCCAGCACCCAGCGGCGGAACTCTTTCGCCTTATCGGTAGTGGCAAACATCGCGATTAGATGGCAACCACGTAGAGAGAACACACGGACCGATTTTTCACGTAAGTTATTGTTTATTCCGTTGGTCATCATTTTGATGACCATTGACATGCTGCTTGTGAACTCATCTGAATTTCGGGAATAAATGTTCGTTACACTCTTTGGCGATGCATATCCGAGCGCTTTCGCGATATCTGTCGATGTCAGCCAAATACCATCCGAAACAGGAGCTGGCACCAATGTGACATTGTGGAAACTTAGCTCTTTGTTCTGTACACTGTTCATGTCGATATTTCCTTCGCGGTTATCTTCGATAGAAGCCCGGTTAGTGTTAGCGCACTTCCGGGCTTCGCTGTTTTTACTGACCATTCACGCGCTCCTCACGCAGGCTTTTTGCTAAGCGCTGCACAATCGCCGAATTAATCGAAATCCCGTCCATCTCAGCTAGGCGCCGGATATCCTCCTTCATTCGCTCTGGCAGGCGTAGCTGGAAGCTATCATTTTTACGGCCGGTATAGAGTACGTCTTGCATCTACTATCTCCTTCTATGGTGTCAACTTGGTTCTACAACCAATTTATCACCACTTAAAACGATGTCAAGTTGGTGCTATTGTTTGTCGTCAAAATTGCAAATTTGAGGACTTATGAGCAGATTCCCTAGCCAAGAAATGGACAGGTTTAACGTAAGGCTGCCCTCAGGAATGCGTGAAGCAATAGCTGATCGCGCCAAGGCCAACGGCAGGTCAATGAACTCAGAGATCGTTCAGATACTTCAAGAAGCGCTTGATACCGATAAGGCTATTTCTGAAAGCGATCTGGTTGACTTCGACTCAACTCAGGCTGCTTTTAATGCAACCTCTACGCCTGAAGAAAAAGAAATATTCTTAAACGCTCTTGCGAAAAAAGATCCGTTCACAGCAGAAATCCTGCGCGAAGGTGAAGAGCACGCAAGAAGACTTGCAGCAATACTTGGTAGGCGTATGGGATACCTGGATGACGAAAAGTAAAATCCCCAACTAATTGTTAAAGAGCGGCTGCTGGAGCCATTAAAGCGCCTGCCGTCGCTCATGTAAATAGGTCATAAATTTCATCCATTTACGCTAAGTTATCTATCATTAACTATGATGAGATGTGATTAACTATGGTGAACCTGGATGAGTGAAAAAAAATTTTTCAATAGCACGAATTGCTAATTCCTTGATTGCTTATTTGCCTGTCTTTCCATCATCGCCTGCCAGCGGCGATCGTCTTCGTCCATGACCGTGTCGTACTCCTCTCTGGTGAAGCCCTTTTGGTTTGGATATTTAGCATTCAGAAGTAAGCTGAATTCTGTCATCGTGAGGTTCTCGGCCTCTTCCCGGCTTATGCCGAAATGGTTGCGGGCCGCCATGATGTAGTCGGCGGCGCGGAACTCCGAGGTTGTTTCGTTCGTTTCATAACGCTGCAGCTTGCGCACCTTCGCTTTACCGACGATGCCGTGCATCATCAAGTTTTGCGCGACGATGACCATATTCTCCGGCGGCATACTGCCCGGTCGCCATACGAAGCCACGCTTACGGGTTTTAGCCAGCTTCATCCAACCAACTAAATCACCGATATCATCGTCGCAACACGCTGTAAGCACCGTATGAGCCGCCATGATCGCTTTGCGTGACAGGAGCCCACTCTGGATATATCGCAGGACGCAATCAGGAAGGCGGCTGTACTCATCGCGGATATACACCTCAGCAGCACGCTGTATTAGTGGAGTAGCCTCGTCATTGCACAGGTCATAGAACGCCTGAACAATCTCATCGGGCTCTCCAATGCGCGCCATGTTGAGAAACGACGGCCGGAAAAAGCATTCCCGGCCACCGAATCCGATAACGCATTCGCCTAATTCTTTAATCGGGGTCATAGTCGCTCCATAAACAGTATCAAGGGCGCAGAACGCCCTTTGTACTATTCACGATGTGGTTAGCTGATTGTCACCGTGCACGCCACCGAGGTGATTTTTACCGGCGTCGCTGAGGAGTCAGTGACCTCACAGGTGTAAACACCGGCGTCACCAGACACGGCGCTCGCCTTATTAAACGTTGCCGTGGTTTGACCGCTGACGACGGAGCCGTCTTTCTTCCAGACGTAGGTGTAAGGCGAAGTTCCACCCTCAACCACGACCGACATATTCAGCGCCGATCCGGCCGCCACGCTCTTGGTCGTCGGCAGGTTGGCGGTGAACGCCAGCGCCGGCGGAGCGACCTCAAACACGACGGTGTCGGCATCGTAGACTTTCCACTCACCGGAGAAGGTTGAAATATCGGAAGTGCCGAAGTCGCCAGACCATGAAGTAGTGTTGAAATACCCCATGATGTAGGTGCCGGCGTCTTCACCAGTAAAGTCAAAGCGTACCCACAGCGTCGGCTGGCGACCGGCCTGCACTTCATCGAAAATATATTTCGAGATAGTAATGGCACCGATCTCAGTCGTTTTATCCTGCTTACGGAATTCACCTTCACCGGAGATGGTGAAATCCATGTTGTTGACCAGGTTCTCGACCAGACCTTTCGTATCGTCAGCCTCAGAGGTGACGGTATTCATGGAGTAGTCGAAGCCCTTGGTTGTTAGCGCGCCCAGGCGTTTCCATTCGGAAAGGGCCGGAACGGTATCAGCACAACCCATAGCCATGCGTAGCACGGCCACCTTACCAATCAGCTTGCCGGTATCATTAGCACAGCCTTGCATGTATACCTCTCAAATAAAAAAGGCCGCCAGATGGCAGCCTGTTAGTGATTCTGGCGATTATTCGCCGTATGTGCAGGAGATGAGCAGCCGGGTTACTAACCGGCCCTCTTCGGTGGGTATAGCCGCCGGGACATTGCCGACAAGCCGCAACGCGCCGACGCAGTCATCAGCACCAGATTGCGCACTGACGTATTCAACGATGGCATTCACCGCGGCGTCAGCAGCATCTGGATTAGCTTTCGAGGAGATTACGTCAACCATCACATACCAGTCGCCGCCGCGGTCGTACTCGATATTGGTACCGCCGGACGGCCGGAACACGATGAACTGGTCGGCGTCTTTGCCGGTGTCACGCCATTGCCGCCATTGCACCTTAAAGTCAGCCGTTAGTCCTTCAGCCACAAACAGGTCTTTCAGGCGCATATACATCGGAGGTGTCATAGCGAAAGCTCCTTTTTAACCGCGGCGTCAATCTGACTGCGGGTATCCTCGAAGCCCTTCGTTAAGAACTCTTTCCGCGCCGTTGCGCGCCGGAAGTTCTGCTTCACTTCGGGGTCATGGACAAACACAGCATAAGACGCCGTATAGCCGACGCGCCCCGTCACACGAACGCCGTTAGCGGTGATTTCCCGGAACTGGCTGTTGATGAGTGTCGACGTGTCGATCGGGGTATAAAGCGCTGCCTGTGCGCTACCGATAAGCATTGCCGACTGTAGAGCTCGAACAACTTTGCGCCCCTGCACGTCCTTGATGATGTGGTCGAGATTAGCCTTAGCCTGGCGGATGCCGCGAACTTTAGCGCCCATAATCAGACTCCCGTAATCAGTGCGAAATCGTCCGCCAGTCGCTCGAACGTATCTGCGAACTGGACGATCTGCCGTATCTCGTCGGCCTCGTCCGGCGGAGCCGCATCGGTCGACGCGCCAATCAGGATATAATCTCCCTCCCGCGCCGTTGCGGACTCGGTCCATATCGTGTTTTTAACCACGATCTCCCGGCCGAGGTCACCGATTTTCGCAGAGAGCCCGCCCTGATAGTCGCAAAGAATAGCGATCGGCGCTTCCCAACCGTACGGCTGACCTCCGCCGTCGGTATCGCTACCGTCAGCATCGCGTATGCGCCGCCAGATTGTCGCTGTTGCCGTGTATGACCAATTGGCTACCGATGACATTAGTCATCCCTCCATCGCAACACAACAGCGCCCGTGGCGCGTATGCGGTCGCAGTTGATGAACCACTCGCCGTCGCTTTTCACGTACGCCGTCGTTTGCTGGCCGGTATCGGTGATCACCCATACCCGGGTAAACGTCCGCGGTAGCCGTTGCTGAACTGAAACCCACGCCATCAGCAGCCCCCGACCACCAAAAACAGCCCCACACTGTTACCGGCGCTGATCGGGAGTTCACTGGTGCAGCCACTGGTATCCAGTTTCGCCAGCGAGTCGCGCAGCCAGGTAATGCCGTCATCTCCGTAGTCAAACGAGCGCGACGCCCCTGATGGCGCCCCCTGCGATTTGATACGCCGAGCGCCGGAAGACGTCGCCATGAGCGCGGCGGCATACATCAGGATGAGCTTTGCGCTGCATTCGTCGTATCCCGCGCCATCGAGACACGGGATAATTTTATTGACCACGCAGAGAATCGGATCGAGCAGCGCGCCGGGAATGGCGTAACCCAACTCACCGAGGAACGCCTGCACGTCTGCCGCTGTGATTGGGTCAGCCATGTTTATTTCGCCTTCTTGGTTGCTTCTGCCAGTGCGGCTTCGGCTTCGTCTGCGCGTTTTGTTTCTGCTGCCAGCGCGTCGGCGTGAGCCTTGTCTTTCGCTTCACCATCGGCGATTAGCTGTTGGTTCTGCTCCAGCGCGTCGGCGAGTTGCTTTTGCAGGGCAGTCAGTTCTGCTACAGGCGCGGACGGAGTAGCCACTTCGAAGGAAAGCTTCTCGCCTTTCTTCTTGTCGGTCTCCTTTGCTTTGCCAGTGCTGATCCAACGCTCCGCCGTTGCGTCGTCTACATCCACCACCGAACCAACCTCCAGTTTGCGGAGGCTGGCACCGGCGTGCAGGTTGCTTGCCACGATTTCTACCAGTGCCATGATTTATCCTTAGCTTGATGCGTGAATTACGGAGTATTTATTGTTGATGTCCTGCTTAACCATCAACCCCATTGCACCCCAGGTGCGCCAGATGTAGTCGCTGTTGTATTCCGGACGCGGGGAGGCAACGGTACCGATAGCCTGGCCAACGATTGGAGCAATGACGCCAGCAGACAGCGGAACGATGACAATTTCGTTACCTGAAAGCTGGCTGTCTTCTTTAATCGCCGCTACACCGGTCAGTTTCAGGATTTCATCCATGATCGTGCCGGACTGGAAGTTGTCGGAGAAATAGCGCTCCAGGTTGGAGATGATTTCACCGGATACGTACCAGGTCTGCTCTGCATACTGGTTGTTCACGCGACGCATCTGATCACGTAGTGCGATTGCGCCATCGCGGATAGCCTGTGATGTTGCTGTGCCAGAGGTGAAGTCGATGTTAAGGCCAGAGGCGCCAAGGTCGATCTGCGCTACACGCTCATCGTCACGCAACCCTTTCCAGGTCAGGCCGTCGAACACAGCGAAGTTGCCAGCCTTGTCACGGAAGCCGTTGAAAATGTAGTCAACGTAACGACGCTGAACGTCTTCAACGGAACCACGCTGCGCATCCGACTGCGACTGCAATGCCTGCGGGCTGTTGAAGATTGGATCGCGCCATTCGAACTTAAAGCCCGAGTCGTGAATAGGTACCATGGTGCCGTCGAAGGAATAGCTGCGAGCATCCAGCGCCGCACCGACCTGACCGGACATGGAAGTATGCGCCCAGCCACGTCCACCAGTGCGGGCGTAGTCATAACGAGACTGCTCAATACGGACGGAGCGAGACAGCGGCATCAGATCGTTCAGTAGAGTGAATTCGGTATTCGGCTCGAACTGCTGAAGCACAGTTGTGTCGAAAGCGCGATACAGGCGGCGGATATCGTCAACTGCGTTCACCGCGTCGAGATAAGGGGCGTTTTCTGCATCACCACGGAACTGAGTGCGCGCCAGAAAATCAGCTGCTGCCTGAGCACTGGCGTTTCGCTCAAGTTCGAGGGCGCGCCATTGCGCCTGGTTTACCGCGAGGTTACCGGTCTTCTCGCCGATAGACTTGGAGAATACAAACATTCAGTGCTCCTTATTTGAACACAACGCGAATCAGATCGCCCGCCACCGCAGTGACTGCTTTATCTTCTTCGACATAGGCGAATACGGCGGCATCGTCTGCAACCGCAGTGATCTGACCGTTGGCTACTGCAACCGGCTGGCCTTTGGTGTAGGTGCCCGCTGCTGCTCGCACGTTTAGGAACATGCCAGGTAGCGGATGAATACCAACAACCAATTCATTGGCTGGGATTGCGTCATCAACACTCAGGCAGCGAAGGTAGTCTTTGTTTGCCACATACTTGATGGCGGATTCTGCCCCGGCTACAGAGGCCGTGAACTTGTCAGCAGTACTGAAGAAGCCAACAGTACCAGGCAGAGTCGATGCAGCTGCCCCGCCTTCACGGTTAAGCAGCGGATTAGGGAACACGCCGCCGGCGTGGATAATATGCTTTCCGTCTTTAGCCATTTTTTACTCCGGCATTTCGCTGACTGATTGGGTGTTAGTAGCCTGATGGCGGAATGCACCGTTCAGGCCAAAAGATGTCTGGCACTTGGCATACATGGCGTCGAGCGCCTTACCGTCCAGATCTGCAACTTCTTCATCGCTCATGTTCATCGCCAGCTTCACAGCTGCGCGCTTTTCGCCTTTCTCTTTGTCAGAGTTGGCATTGATCTGGCTGTTAATTGCGGTGACCTGCTCAGTAAGGACTTTCGCCCACGCTGGCATCTCTTCGCTGTTGGTGGTCTGCTCTTTAGCCTTCTTGTCATCCGCTTCTTTCTTCTCACGTGCGGCCTTCTCTTCAGGCGTTTCTTCTTTGCTGTCGGCGTTTTCTGCCAGCATCTGGTTGTACGCGTCCATCAGCTCGGCATCGGTTTTACCGTCAACCGATTTACCTTTGGCCTTCAGCGCATTAACGATGAGCTCTTTCATCGGGTCTGTTTCCTTCTGGGTTGAATCGCTGTTGGCGCTGAAAAACGCCTTTAGCTGGTTGAAAAATGTTTTGATTGAGGCATCTTGCGGGTCTGGAACGTCAGCATCAGCGAGGTTCACTACTTCAATTTCAAGCTCATCGCCTTCAGCATTTACGAAAATGCCGACCCCTTCTTCAGGCGTTCCGGCGCCGGGTTCATCGAGCAGCACAGCCACATGGTCAAACATCATGTTGGTGGCAATCTCGTTGTACTTCTTACCCTTAGATTCGCCATTGGCGGCGATGCCGGAATACAGCAGGCCGGTGGAGATGTGGATCGGGTCGGAGTTGGCACCGCCCAGCATTTCATCCAGGCGGTTAATCAGGCGCTTGCCCTTCTCGCTTGACTCGGCGTACTGGCGGTTGACGTACATGTCGCCCATCACCTTCCCGTCTTTGTGGCTGACGTCCTGCAGCCAGGCCCCGACGTGATACTCGTTCACCGCCCGGACATCACGCGCCGACACATGCTTGCCGTCCACTTTCGGATGGCCCAGCGGCATCGGGTTACGCTCAAGCGTGTTGTAGGCCTTTTCGATTTCTGCTGCCGGGTACAACTTCCGGTTCATCACGATATCGTCCACGACAGGCGTGATGCCGCGAACCACGATATGTGGCTTGCCGTCGATGGTTTCAGTGGTGATGTTTGAAGCGGAGTTGACGACGGTCAGCACGTTAACGCGGTTGCGTTTCATGCTGGATCCTCATTGGTGGATTTCAGGTAATTAAAAACCCGCCGGAGCGGGTTCACAGTTCAATTATGGTTCACTTAAAGTTAAGTTCATGTTTAGCATCATCCACAATCAAGCCAATGAGGTTATCTACCTCAAGAGCCATATCGTTATAAGCAGCATGTTCTGGATACTTTTCCTCATGTATCATCTCATCAGAATTAGCATCTAATGTAAAAAACCAAGTTAAGTGCTCTTTGGTTGTCTCACTCAATGATATTGGGGCCAAAACATACGATCGCCACAATTGTTTCTTTAGCTCCTTAAACTGACTCCAGTCGAAATAATAATCGGGAGCTTCAGACAGCGTTTGCTTAGCTTTATATATTCTTTCGTGATGGTTTGAAGCTGCGAGATATATGGCTTTCATCTCAATAAGAATATCTACAAGCTCCCCATATGCTTTATGTTTTTTCTCCCACCACTTTTCATTGTGGAAACGCCTTAAAGCGAAGCTTGCAGTAAACCAAGCCACCGCACCCCCAATGGTTATCGGACCAATTAGAGTGAGAATATATGAACCAACTTCCTGAGGTGTAATGCTCATCAACTTAAGACCATGAAAATTATGTTGATGCTATTTAGCACTAATCAGAATCATGTTTCCACCGTTTGCGTTCTTTCGCCAGCTTATCAGCCAGCCCTTCGTTGAAGATGCTGCCGTCGTCGTTAAGCAGCACCGGAATCTGGCTGCAATAGCAGTTGTACCGGTTGCCGTTCTCGGCGTAGAAGTCTCGCACCTGCTCGGTGGTGTAGACCTTTCCGTGACGGCTGGCATGCCAGCTCCGCGTCGTCGGCTTGAGCGCCGATAACCACAGCAGGCCGGTATTCAGGCCAAGCCGATCCGCTGCCCAGTCCGTTTCGTTCCATTGTGCCTGCCGCAGCGCGCCGACCTGCTCGGTCTGAGCGATGGTCTTGGCCTTCGACATTGACACATCGAGACGCTTACTGATGACGCTGGCTGTCTCGCGAGGATTCACCCCGCGCGCCACAGCATCGGTGATGATGTTGGTCAGGTCGCCGCGGGCTGTATCGCTGATGACCTTCCAGTCACTGAACGTTGTCAGCCTGGCCGCCGCTATCTGGTTCAGGTATCCCGGGGTGCTTAAAAGCTGCTGTAGCGTAGTCTGACTGGCATACACCTGCGACTGGACCGACAGATTGGTGAAGGCGTTTAGCGTGCCGCGGTCATATTCCGCAATGACGTAGTCCATCGCCCATAGGTTTTGGCTGCCGCCTTCAAGAAGCTCATCATCCAGAATCGACTGCACCACCTGGAGCAGATCGGCCAATTCAGCAGCTGTCATGTCATAGACGAACTTACCGGCATTGACCTGATACAGCGAAGGTTCTGCGCCCTCGTTGTTGCACATCATCCAGGACTGCTGTGCGTTCGCCTCACGCTGCTGTCCGGTCAGCCGCAGCTCAAACAGAGCCTTAAGCCTGCGCTTGATGTTCAGATACCGATCTTCGATATCGTTGAACATCCGACTGACCTGCCGCGATGATTGCGTCGGGTCAGCTTTATTGCGCGGTACGATTGGCGTCCCGATTCTGGTTTGCGCTGTCATCATCATCTGTCAGCGGATCCTTATCGGTTTGCTTTTTATCAGGGTTAGGTGGCTGAACGACCTTGCGAGGCTCCAGCTCACCAACTGCGCGAATTTCGTTTTCATCCACCGCCGGTGTGCCGTATGCCTGCTGGGTATCCTTCGCCACGACAGCCATTGCCTGCATGTTGGCTATCTTCTCTTTTTCGCTCGGCGCGAGCAGATCAGACCATGCCAACGTGACCTCTCCGGATGATGGCGGGTCAATGACGCCTACGGTCCAGAAGCGCTCAAGCACGCTCTCGATCACCGTCGACTGGAATCCCCAGCGGCGGCCGTTACAGCGCTTCGCCCAGTCTGTTTTGTCCTCATCGGAGGCAAGGCGCCCCGTCTGCTGGCCAAACAAGATTGTGAATGGGCACTGAATCGAAGATGCAAACTCGTTAGCGGCCACTGTCCATGTTGGAGATGGATCGGCAGCTGCCACGGAGAGAACCGACGGAGTGCCGGCCTGCATTACCAGGGCAGCATCAGTACCACGGTTCATCTTGGTGACCTTGTCGTTAAGCGCTTCACCAAGGTCTTTGTAGCCAGCATCTGTCGCTGCCTTTGTCAGATTTGCAATGCTGGTTTCTTTGTCGAACGCAATCCCGAGCTGGCGACTGGCATTCTTCAGGAACCCTTCTGCGCTGCCGCCCGAGACTTTTTCAAGGTCGAGCAATTTGTTGTAGCCCGCGCACAGGAAAGGCACGCCAGACAGCATATTTTCGTCTTCCGAGCCTTCGCAGAGAATGATGATTCGCTCGGGGTGTACGGTGACGTCTCGCACCGGACCGTACGTACCATCATCACCAACTGGCTGCTCGTTGAAGTTGTACGAAACTGGCTGGCCGTACGTTTCTGAAAGCGTGTCGGTATCGAAGTTGCCTGGCTTTATCTGCGATTCCCACGCGGGAATCAGCTTAACAATGGCCTTGTCTTTCAGTCGCGCCACCACAGACCTGTCTACCGGCTCACTCCACTCTCTTCCGTCCCTAAACTGAATGAGCAATGCCGAGTACCGGCCAACCAGATTACGGCGATCCGCATCCTTAATTTTCGGCCAGTGTTTCTTCAGCAAGTTAGTGGCTGATTTCTCCCAATCCGTTGTCTCGGTTGACTCCTTGCCGCCATCGCCGTCGATGATCGTCGGGTTATCAACCCAGCACGAATCAAGAAGCTTATGTACGGCGGCAAACGCCACAGCGTTGCGCTCATAGGCCCGGTAGTATCGGTCGAACTCGAGACTGTTCGGATAGCCGAACTCATCCCACAACTTCGTGCGTTTGGTGTTTCCCGGCTGGCCCGCGTACAGCATGCGCTGCCGCCCGATAGCATCAGCAAGGGCATTAACGAGGAACTGCTCCCCGGTGCTTAATTCACTCACTGATGAGCTCCTTAGAAGAATACTGCGCCGACCTGTTTGTGGTTGTTCTTCGCTACAGCAAAGTAGCGGAAGCCGTCAGCACCGTGTGATGTGAAGTCATGAAGCGGTTTGTCTTTCCAGCAACCGCGCTTGTCGTCCCACTCCTTGCGGTAGCCTTCGAGGTGAGATATGCCCTCAGCGCATTTCTCTTCATCGAAAACACAGGATGGGAGGATTTCACGCACCGACTCAATGCCGGTATCAACGCCGACTTTTGGCACCACCTGGAATGTCATGCTGTAAACCTGACCGTCTATCTCATACCCTTCCTGGGCGAGTTCTCGCCGCGATTTTGCGTCTGCCCCAAATTCACGGTTATCGATGTCGTGCGGCCCCCAATGCTCACCGTACTCATAACCACGGTCTTTCAGCACCTTCATGTAGTGCCGGAGGCCCTCGCCGGAATTTTCGTAGTAGTCGATGACGTGGAACTCTTCGCCAACCTCGCGGACGAACCAGATAGCCGTAGAATCGCCCACGCCGATATCCCAGAACGTATGAACCGGGAGGTGTGAGTTATCGGGGATTTTTCCGATCCGCTTGTTGGTATAGAGCCAGCGGAACTGTTTGGCATAGTAAGCACCCTCGACCGACTGCTGGAATGCCTCGGCCGGAATCGTCGGGTATTCGCGCTTCATGTCATCGCCGAGAGTTTTCTCTTTGGCGAAGTACCAGGCCTTCTGGCGTTCATTTACGATAACGCCGTGCTTCGCCTTCATCTCAGCGAAGTAATCAACCAGGCGCTGCGGTAGTGGCTCTACGGGGTCAATCGCGTATTGCGGGTTCTTCCACCAGGAGAAGAAGAAAAACTTCCAGTCGAGGTTGGACAGCTCTTTACCCTGTAGCAACGCCTTCTCGGCTTCGCTACAGTAGTCATAGAAATAACCAGCCCGCCCCTCTGCCGTACTCTCCAGGGTAATTACACCCCCAAGAGGCACGGCTTCGAAGGCACCGGTAACGATCTCCTTAGCCTTCTCAGGATATTTAGCGCATATCTTCCCAAACTCCGAGACATGCAGGCTGTAGAGCGTACCACCACGGAAGGACGTCGAGACCGTTACGCTTCCACCCTTCGCGAAGACATACTCGCTTGTCGTCTCTTTCACGAGAGGATTAGCCAGCTTGATATCGTCGGTCATCCGCTGATAGGCAAACTGCGTTTTGTTACGAAATAGCCTTTCTGCGTCCGGGAGGGAGTGAGCGATCAAGGCGCATTCTTTTTTGTGGAAGATCGCCAGATCCAGCTGAATTATGCACACCTCTGTTGTAAATCCGAGTTGGCGTGCTTTCAGTATCACGTTGCGGTCGTGCATCCCGTCAAAATACTCCAGTTGCTCAGGAGTCATCTTGAACGTTACGCACTTGCCGTTCTTGTCTTTAATTTTGTACAGGTTATTCAGTCGCCAAAACCTGTTCTTCAGGAGCGCCCTCTGCTTTTCAGTTAACACAGCGACTCCTTACAGGTCTTCGTCTCCTATCTCGTCCATGACCGATGCAACCGAACTCACCGCGACACCACCTGAATGCTCTACTTTATGTTTGTTGGTGTAGGCATCCCCTACTTCCTTTGCTGCTTGCTCCATCAACTGTGCCGTTAATCCGTAGTTGCGCATGGTTTCGGTATTGGTGGCCATACGATTCAAAGCGCGCAGTCGATAGGCTTTATTCGCTATCGGAATGTCACTTATCTCTTTCTGAAATCGCTCTCGCGCTTCGTTGAACATATCAACCCATTTCTGGGCAAGCCCTTTGCCGTTCGCTTTTGTTGGGTCGTGTGATTCAACCTGCTGGCGCGTGATGGTTATACCAAATTCTTTTTTGACAGCATCGACCACTTGAGATGGTGTGTCATAGCATGCAAGCGATTGAACGATAAAAGCTTTAACTTCACCTTTTAATGCTGCCATCACTTACCGCCTGTCATAATCAGTCAAGAAAATCACGCCAGCTTCAGCATGCACGTCCCGCACGCCCTGGCAACATCGATATGAGCAACCTCCGCTGGCCTGTTAGCCGCATCAACCATTTCCTGCACGTCTTTGCTGGCGCCGTAACGCCGGACCACTCCAACGAACTCCTCGACGTCGTGGCCGCGCAGCGTTAGCACCGGCATCCCGGTCTCTTTGTTGAACTTCGGTGCGCCATAGTCATCGGTAGCCTGGGTGATGTGGTAAAGCTCATGCTCTACCAGTGCGCAGAACTCCAGATCGTTGCATTGCTCGCAGTAGTCGGCAGCCAGGGTGATGATGAACTTCGGTATGCGACCGAACCATTCATGCATCTGCTGCTCCATTCTGGCTTTCTGCCAGCCGCCGGCGCGCATCATTACCTGTTCACACTGACCCAGCACAATGCGCCCGCTTTTGGCGAATGAGCCAGAGGCCCACATGAACGCGACATCAGCGTCGAGCAAGTGCGTATGGTCAGGGTTATGGATTCGTCCGTCTTCGGAGAGGATGTTCTGGTTAATCCACTCGCCAATTTCGGCAGCAGGTATAAGCCGGGTGTAAGGCAGCCAGTTCTCACCAGTGAAATTGACGGGAGGGTATGGCCTGCGGTCTTCAAAATCAGCCATACAGAACATTCCTCTAGTTTGTTTGAATACTTACCGGGAAAATTTTTAACAGGTAGCGCAGTAAACTTACATAAAACTCTGTCAATGGTGCTTTACCAACACTATTTTCAGAACTTTATAAACGCAACATTGCCACTTCTTCTCAGAGTTGCGCCGTAACTTCTCGTCTTTGCGAGCCGTCAAGATGTGGATCACCTCTTTGGTCGACACCAGATCTATGCTTCTTGTCGGGTAAGCATTATCGAAGCCCTTCGCTGAAGAGCTTCTGTAATGCCTACTGTCGTTCCAGGTGTTCGTAACGTGAAATGGTCTTACCGTTTGCGTTCATCACATAGGCCACCTCTCCTTGCTTCAGGAACACGTTCTGGTCCATTCCCGATACGGCAATACTCTGCTGGTCAGGGTTGAACCCAACGCTCAGGCCACAATGGATTTCTTCGCCGCCACCAGGCGACATCACTTTTACTGTTAACATGCTTCTTCTCCTGCTTCTGGTAATAAAAAAGGCCGCCACTGGCGACCTTGGTTTGATTCATGCTAGTTGTCAGGACGTATGACACGCATAACAGCAGTAATAACAGCCATTTGATTGCGAGTAGGTTTTCTTGGCTTCTCTCACTGCCGGAGAGCAAGTTTCAAAAATCCCCAGATACAGCCTGTTTTTCTCTTCTGGCAACCGAGTGCATGAACTCACATGTACTTCGTGATCGCCATTAAACTGCGCATTTTTATTAACGTAATAATACTGTCCCATTGTTATGTCCCAGAGTGATACTGCTGATTGCAGCATCTTCAATCTACGCCCAGGCACTAAAGCAATTAAGACGAATCTCATTTAACTTTGACTAATGTCACCTACCTTTCTGGCAGTTGACTTGGTGCATATTGTCTGCAGTCTGAATTAAGCATAAATCGAACCTGCAGTTCCTATTATCGCTGCAAGTAGAATGAAGGTGGCCGCAGTTCTACGCATTAAAACGCCATAAAATGAGATGGCCAACCCTGCGAAAGCAACAATCAAAACTGGCCACATATCGAGTAAGAGAAAAAAATAGCCTTCGAGGGCACTGTCAATTAGCACGTCCATATCACGAATTCCTTTAAGAAAACATCACCCCAGGAATTGTATCAAGAACAACTAGCGTGTTAACCGCCAATCAGCAAGCATGAATTTACCTATTATTAGTAGGTTTCGTCAGACAGTTCGCCTGCACTGATTTGTTATGCGCCAGAATGTCGCGCTTCGTCTGACGGTCAAGAACGTCAATATCGTGGTCGGTCAGGTAGATGATCCGCACCCAACTACATGCGGTATCAACCACCACTGGGGCGGGTAAACTTTTCGCGCAGCTCACGATCAACATCGTCATCAGGCATATGGCTAACAGTCTGCTGTACATTGCTGGCCTCTCTGGTGGCTTTCTCTTTCCGTTCCGCCGCTGCGACGCTGGCGACAGCGTTCTCTTCGGTGCGCTGTTGCTCGGCTTTGGCTTCCGCCTTGCTGGTACCGCGGGCGTGACCTAACCCAAACGCGGCAGCGATTAAGCCAAGCAGAACGACTACCAGCCCGCTGATAAATTCAAGGCTCATTGCGCCTCCTGCTGCTCATCGGCTTTTTCTTTCAGCTTTGGCTGTCTGACGTATTGAGAGAGGATGGCGAGCACCACAAGAGCCGGGCTAATCATCGCCACAACGTTAGGCGGCAGAATACCTTTGATATCCGGCGGCAGCATTGCCCAGGCATGAAGAGCAGCATCGGGGAATGATTGAGCCCATACACCGACCAACGCACCGGCAGCGCCCAGGCGGACGGACCATGTTTTAAGCAGCAACCGGGCATGACCAACAAACTCCAGCCGGGTATATTTGCGCAGTAGCAACAGGACGAGCACGGCCACCAGCGCCAGCAGAGCGAAAATAATCATCTTCATAGGCTCACCCGCTCTTTAACCCAGCCGTACAGGAACGCCTCGTTAGCTGGCCGAGCTTCAGCAAGCTCAAGATAGCGGGCACCCTGGCTACAATTCAGCCCCTTCAGCA